>WBZU01000008.1_pt1 | contig 387207 bp, 342 predicted proteins | sample 5204311 | NCBI WGS metagenome assembly WBZU01 (sample SAMN12344359, study PRJNA552823) | activated sludge metagenome | biome: Activated sludge suspended growth; feature: Nitrification reactor; material: Wastewater; isolation source: activated sludge from nitrification reactor of wastewater...
GGCACCGCCGGAAACAGCGGCACGGCCGGCACCGGCGGAACCGGCGGAACCGGCGGCCTCGGCGGCACGGGCGGTTTCGGTTTCACGGCAGTCCCAGGTAGCGGCGCCAGCGGCGGCATCGGCGCCATGGGCGGTAGCGGTGGCACCGGCGGCGCGGGCGGCGCGGCGGGCTCGGGCACCGGCGGATCCCAAGGTGTGGGCGGTAACGGCGGCACCGGCGGCAAGGGCGGCTTCGGCGGCGTCGGCGCCCTCGGCAACGACGCCTCCGGGTCGCAGAACAACGTCGGAGGCAACGGCGGTCGAGGCGGCATCGGAGGCACGGGCGGGGCGGGCGGCGCAGCCGGAACCGGCTCCAGCAGCGGCAGCACCGGCGCGGCGGGCGACGGCGGCACCGGCGGCACCGGCGGGGCCGGCGGGACGGGAGGCTATGGCCAACAGGGCGGCGCCAACGGGAACGCCGGGCGCACGGGGGCATCAGGCGGTAATGGCGGCATCGGCGGCACCGGCGGCGCCGCGGGCAGTGGCACCGGTGGCGTGCAGGGCGCAGGCGGTAACGGCGGCGCCGGCGGACGGGGTGGAACCGGTGGCACCGGCGGTCCCGGCACCAGCAACGCCGGTGTGCAAGACGTGGCCGGCGGAGCCGGCGGGTTCGGCGGCACCGGCGGCCGCGGCGGCAATGGCGGCGCGGGTGGGACCGGATCAACCACAGGCAACACGGGGCAGGCCGGTAGCGGCGGCGCCGGTGGCCGGGGCGGCAGCGGCGGCACCGGCGGATTCGGCAGCACCGGTGCGTCCGGCACGGCGGGCGGCAGCGGCGCCGCGGGCGGCACCGGTGGCACGGGCGGCGCCGGCGGTGCGGCGGGCTCCGGTACCGGCGGCGTGCAGGGTGTGGGCGGCACCGGCGGCACCGGCGGCAGGGGCGGCTCCGGCGGCTCCGGCGGTACCGGGACCGACAACTCGAACGTCGAGGGCCAGGCCGGCGGCGCGGGCGGCGCGGGCGGCACCGGCGGCACCGGCGGTGCGGCGGGGGCAGGCGGCAGCGGCTCCTCGCTAGGCAACAGCGGCACCGCCGGCACCGGCGGCACCGGCGGCACCGGCGGTTCCGGTGGCACGGGTGGTTACGGCAGTTCCGGCGGCAGCGGTGCCGGCGGCATCGGCGCGCCCGGCGGCACCGGCGGCACCGGCGGCGCAGGCGGTGCCTCGGGCGCCGGCAACGGCGGCTCCCAGGGCGTCGGCGGCAACGGCGGCACCGGCGGCCGGGGCGGCACCGGCGGCACCGGCGGCCAGGGCGTCACCGGCGACACCGGCACCACAGGTGGAAACGGCGGGGCGGGCGGCACCGGCGGCACCGGCGGCGCAGCCGGCGCCGCGGGCCTGGGCTCCTCCATCGGCAGCACCGGCGCCGGCGGCATCGGTGGCTTCGGCGGCCAGGGCGGCAACGGCGGCACCGGCGGAAGTGGCGCCAGTGGCACGACCGGCGTGACCAGCGGCGCAGGCCAGAGCGGCGGCAACGGAGGCAACGGCGGCACCGGCGGCCAGGGCGGCCAGGGCGGGGCCGCCAACGGCGGCATCCAGGGCAACGGCGGCACCGGCGGCACCGGCGGCGACGCCGGCGTACCCGGCGACGGTGGCCACGGCGCCAGCGGAACCAGTCAGTTCCCAGACGGCGGAAACGGCGGCACGGGCGGCAGCCCGGGCACCGTGGGCGCCGGTGGCCTCGCCGGTCTGGTGGGCACCGGCGGCACCGGCGGCACCGGCGGATCCACAGGCGCACCGGGCAACTCGATCACCGGACCGGCAGGCAACGGCGGCGACGGCGGCGCCGGCTACGACGCCGTGGCCGCCGGTGCGCCCCCGGGCACCAGCGGCGGAAACGGCGGAAACGGCGGCAACGGCGGCAACATCGGCAACGGCGGCACCGGCGGCACCGGCGGCAATGGCACCGATGGCGGGGCGGGCGGCCCCGGCACATCCCTCGCTCCCGGCGGGACCCCCGGGGGCTCCGGCGGCAACGGCGGCAACGGCGGCGCCGGGGGCAACGGCGGCACGATGTACGGAACCGGCGGGGCCGGCGGTCGGGGCGGCACCGGCGGCGCCGGCGGCCAGGGCGGCGCGGGATTCGACGATGGCAACCTCCCGTCGACCACACCCGTTCCCGGCGGCGACGGCGGGGCCGGCGGCACCGGCGGCCGGGGTGGCGCCGGTGGCACCGGCGGCACCGGGTTCAGCGGCTCCGGGCACAACGGCAGCGGCGGCAACGGCGGAAGCGGCGGCACCGGCGGCACCGGCGGAAACGGGTCGTACGGCTACTACAGCTACGCCAGCGGCAGCCCCGGATACGCGGGCGGAGCCGGCGGCCAGGGCGGAGCAGGTGGCGCCGGCGGCGCCGGCGGCGCTGCCGGGACCAACGCTGGGGGCAGCGTCGGGGTCAACGGCGCCGGCGGCGGCGGAGGCCAGGGCGGCGCCGGCGGCGCCGGCGGATACGGCAGCAACGGCGCCGACTCCACCGTCCCGGGCATCGACGGCGGCACCGGTGGCACCGGCGGGAATGGCGGAACGGGTGGCGCCGGCGGCACCGGCGGCACCGGCGGCATAGATTTCCTGAGCCCTGCGGGTACCAGCGGCGCCGGTGGCACCGGCGGCACCGGCGGCGCGGCCGGCGCCCCCGGTGATGGCGGCGACGGCGCCACCGGCGACGGAAGCGTCGTCAACGGCAGCAACGGCGGCAACGGCGGCGACCCCGGGACTCCCGGCCAGGGTGGCACCGGCGGCACCGGTTCGTCCACCGGCGGCACCGGCGCCACCGGCACCCCGATCACGGGTCCGGCCGGCAACGGCGGCAACGGCGGGGACGGCTACAGCGCCACCAACGCCGCCTCCGGCAGCGGCGGAAACGGCGGCAACGGCGGCTCGATCGGCAACGGCGGCAACGGCGGCAACGGCGGGAGCAACACGCAGACCGACGAAGGCCCGGCGGTCGGCGGCAACGGCGGCAACGGCGGTGCGGGCGGTGCCGTCATGGGTAACGGCGGCAACGGCGGCACCGGTGGTTCGGCGTTCCAGACCAACGCGGCCTCGTCCGGCAATGCCACCGGCGGCACCGGCGGCAACGGCGGCCCAAGCACAAACGGCAACGGCGGGGCCGGCGGTGCCGGCGGTAGCGCCGACACGGCGGGCACCGGAACAGCCACCGGCGGCAGCGGCGGCACCGGCGGTGCCAGTGACACCAACCTCTCCGGCAACGGCGGCAGTGGCGGCACGGCAAGCAGCGACAACGGCCTCGCTTTCGGAGGTACCGGCGGCAACGGCGGCGATTCCACCAGCGGAATCGGCGGGGCGGGCGGCACCGGCGGGTCGGCCACCTCGGCCATGGCCGATGCCGGCCTCACGTGGGAGGCCACCGGTGGCGCCGGCGGCAACGGCGGTGGCAGCCCCGACGGCGTGACCGGCGGCACCGGCGGAGATGGCGGCATGGCTACCGCGACCGGGGCCGGCGGCGACGCCAAGGGCGGCACGGGCGGCAACGGCGGCAATATGGGCAACAGCGGAAACGGCGGCAACGGCGGCAACGGCGGCGACGCGCATTCCACGACCGACCCCGGAATCATCGGATTCGACAACTACGCGACCGGCGGTGACGGCGGCCAGGGTGGTGTCAGCGACACCGGTGTCAGCGGTAACGGCGGCAACGGCGGCAACGCCACGGCCAGCGGTTACCAGTCGATCTCATTCGGCGGCAACGGCGGTACCGGCGGCACGTCGACCGCCCCCGGCTACGGCGGCGACGGCGGCAACGGCGGCAACGGCGGATCGGCGACCTCCGATGGCACCTCGCCGATCTCCAACGCGACCGGCGGCAACGGCGGGGCGGGCGGCACCGGCGCAAATTCCGGTCAGGGTGGCGGCGGCGGTACCGCCACCGCAGCCAGCGGAACCGCCACCGGCGGCGCCGGTGGCACAGGTGGTAGCTCGAACTTCACGGCCGGCTCCGGCGGTACCGGCGGAGACGCCTTCATCACGACCGACGGCAGCGCCGTGGGCGGAGCGGGCGGAAACGGCGGCGACGGTACCGACGTCGGCGCCTATGCCGGTGCGGGCGGCAACGGCGGTAGCGCCACCCAAACCGATCCGGGGTCGCCGGGCGGCGCCATCGGTGGCCAAGGCGGCCAGGGCGGTTACAGCCAGTCCAACCCCGGCGGTAGAGGCGGCGCGGGCGGTGCCGCCACCGGCAACCTGACGGTCACCGGCGGTACCGGCGGCACCGGCGGAATCTCCGACGTGACGGGCGGAACCGGCGGCACCGGCGGCACCGCCACGGCCCTGAGCGGCGGTGGCAACGCGACCGGCGGCGCGGGCGGAAACGGCGGCGACGGCGGCGTCCTCGGCGCCGGCGGCAACGGCGGCGACGGCGGTGACGCCTCGGCGCCCAATGGCCCCTCCGCCACCGGCGGCAACGGCGGCAACGGCGGCAACGGCGGCACGTTCAGCGCCAACCCGGGCGGCATCGGCGGCAACGGCGGCAACGCCGCCGCCGACGGGTACGCGACCGGCGGCAACGGCGGCAACGGCGGCAACGGCGGCCAGTTCGGTGATGGGGGCACCGGCGGTAGCGGCGGAACCGCCACCACCGTTTCCGCCTTCGCCTACGCCGGTAACGGCGGCAACGGCGGTAACGGCGGCGACGTCGCCGGCAACGGTGGCAGCGGTGGCACGGGCGGCAGCACAACAGATGCCTCCATGCTCACCTACGGCGGTGACGGAGGCTTCGGCGGCCTGGGCATCGCGCCCGGCGCCAACGGCGGCACCGGCGGCAACGGCGGCAACGGCGGCGACCTCGCCAGCGGCGGTGCCGGCGGCCCCGGCGGCCTCGCCGGTCCGGGTGGTACCACCGGAGCCAACGGGGCCAACGGGGTGCCCGCACCGGCTGTCACCGTCATCGATGTGTCCACTGCGAGCTGGGTTGCGGTGTCGCCGAACAGCCGGTACATCTACGTCACGCAGAATAACCAAGACCAGACGTCGGTCATCGACGCGGCGACCAACACCGTCGTCGGCACCGTTGCGGGGAGCCTCACAAACGGGGTCGTGGTCCATCCGGCAGGCACGTACTTCTACGTGGCCAACACCGGCAGCAATACGGTGTCGGTGTTCCGGACCTCCGACAACGGCCTCGAGGCGACCGTCGGTGTCGGCAGCTGGCCGCTGGGCCTCGCGGTCAGTCCGGACGGGTCGCGGGTGTACGTCGCCAACAGCTTGGACAATACGATTTCGGTGATCCAGACTTCGGACAACACCCTCAAGGACACCTGGAACATCGGCGTTGCGCCCTCCACGCTGGCGGTCACTTCCGACGGGGCGTACCTCTGGGTGGCCAGCCCCGCCTCGGTGTTGAAAAAGGTGCGGACCTCCGATGGGGCCGTCATGGCCACCGTCGTGCTGCCCGGCCAGGCGTACGGGATAGCTCTGGCCCCCGACCGCAGCGAGGCTTATGTCACCAACGGCGACCAGCCGGGCCGTGTCTGGGTGGTCGACACCGCAAGCGGCGGTTACTCCCGCGCAATCGCCGTTGGCGCGGACCCGTCGCAGGTGGCGTTTGCCCCCGACGGCACCGCGTACGTCACCAACGGCAGCAGCGGGAGCGTTTCAGTGATCAACAGCGGCGGGGTGGTGATCGACACCATCACCATCGGTACCCTCACCACCCCGTTCGGCGTGGCTGTCAACCCGGCCGGCGATCGCGTCTACATCGCCAACCAAACAAGCGACTCGGTCTGGTGGTTCGCACTGTGAGAGGAGCGCCCCATGGCCCCGGTCAGCGAAAGCGCTTGAGCCGCAGGCTGTTCGTCACCACCAGGACCGAGCTCACCGCCATCGCCGCTCCGGCGATCATCGGGTTGAGCAGGCCCAGCGCCGCCAGCGGGATGGCCGCGACGTTGTAGCCGAACGCCCACACCAGGTTCTGTTTTATGGTGCGCAGCGTGCGCGCCGAGAGCCTCAGCGCGGTCGGCACCGTCCGAAGGTCCCCGCGGACCAGGGTGATGTCTCCGGCTTCGATCGCGGCGTCGGTGCCGGTGCCCATCGCCATGCCGATGTCGGCGGTGGCCAGCGCCACCGAGTCGTTGACCCCGTCACCCACCATCGCCACCCGCCGGCCCTTTGCCTGCAAGCCCGCGATCGCCTCGGCCTTCTCGGGCGGCAGCACCCCGGCGATGACGTCCTGCGCGGCGATGCCCACCTCGCCGGCCACTCGCGCCGCCACCGCGGCGTTGTCACCCGTGAGCAGCACCGGGGTGATGCCCATGGCCTTCAACTCCGCGATGGCTTCGGCGCTGGTGGGTTTGACCGCATCGGCCAGCCGGATCACGCCGCGCTGCTTGTCGTCCCAGCTGACGGCGACGCTGGTGCGCCCGTCGTCATCTCCTGCCCGTGAAACCCGCACCGCAACACCGTCGACCACACCGCGCACGCCGGTCCCCGGCTCGTTGACGAAATCACTGACCGTAGCCACCTCCAGTCCGCGCTCCCGGGCCGCGGCGACCACCGCCGCCGCAACGGGATGTTCGGAGGCGGCCTCGACCGCCGCCGCCCGGGCCAGCACCACGTCGACGTTCTCCCCCGGCTCGGCCTGCACGTCCTGCACGCTCATCGCGCCGGTGGTGACGGTCCCCGTCTTGTCCAGCACGACGGTGTCGATACCGCCCACGGTCTCGAGTACCTGCGGCTCCTTGATCAGCACGCCCAGCTGCGCACCGCGGCCGGTTCCGACCAGGATCGCCGTGGGAGTCGCCAGACCGAGCGCGCACGGGCAGGCGATGATCAGCACCGCCACCGCGGCGGTGAACGCCGCTGCCGCCGAGTGCCCGGTCAGCAGCCAGCCCGCCAGCGTCAGCGCGGCGATCACCAGTACTACCGGCACGAACACCGCGGACACCCGGTCGGCCAGCCGCTGGATCGAGGCCTTGCCGCTCTGGGCGTCGGCCACCATCCGGGCCATCCGGGCCAACTGGGTGTCGGACCCAACCTTCTTGGCGCGCAACAGGATTCGCCCGTAGGTGTTGACCGCGCCGCCGAGCACCTCATCGCCGGGGCGGACGTCGACGGGCAGGGACTCACCGGTCATCGCCGAGGTGTCCAGCGCCGAAACCCCCTCCACCACAACACCATCGGTGGCCACCCGTTCACCGGGCTTCACCACGATCACGTCGCCCACCGCGAGTTCACCGGCGGGGATGCGGACCTCGGCGCCGTCGCGCAGCACGGTGGCGTCCTTGGCGCCCAGAGACAGCAGCGCACGCAGGGCGGAACCCGCCGAGCGCTTGGCCTTGGCCTCCGCGTAGCGCCCGGCCAGCAGAAACACCGTGACCGCCGCGGCCACCTCGAAGTAGACGTGGCCCGCGCCGTGACCCATGCCATGGCTCACTCCGGTCACCAACACGACCAGCGACCACAGGTAGGCCGAGAGAGTGCCGAGCGACACCAGGGTGTCCATCGTCGAACTGCCGTGGCGGGCGCTGTTCAGCGCGGCTTTGTGGAAGGGGTAGCCACCCCAGAACACGATCGGCGTGGTGAGCGCCAGGGCCACCCACTGCCAGCCGGGGAACTGCCACGGCATCACCATCGACAGCGCCAGCACCGGTAGGGCCAGGACGGCCGAGCCGATCAGCCGCGGCCGCAACTGCTCCTCCGGAACGTCGTGGCTCATGTGGTCCTCGTGACCGCCGTGGTGGTGGTGATCGATGACCGAGGCCTGGTAGCCGCTGGACTCGACCGCTCGCAGCAGATCCTCGGCCGTGACGGCGGCGCCGTGTTCGACGTGGGCCTGCTCGACGGCGAAGTTCACCGACGCCTGCACCCCGTCGAGTTCGTTGAGGCTCTTCTCGATCCGCGCCGCGCAGGAGGCACAGCTCATCCCCGTGAGCTTCAGATCCGTCGTGGTCATGCCCCGACTATACCCCTAGGGGGTATAGGTATCAAGGGTGCGGCGGCGGCGACGCAGACCGGCCACTCCCAGCACCGCCAGCACGCCGGCCGCAGTCAACAGCAGCCAGGCCAGCATCATCAGCGGCGGGTCGTACACCGCCGACACGGTGGCCGGCTGCCCCTCGGCGACCGGTGCCACGTCGACCCAGGTGCGGACGTGCGCCCAGCACACCGCGGCGCCGACCGCCGCCGCCACCGCCAGGACCAGTTGCACGACGTGCCGGACCCCGCTCACGACTGCCGCTCCCCCACCAGCCGGCTGAGGTGGATTCGCAAGGCATCGGAATCACGGGCCCACGCCCGTACGTAGCGACCACCGGTGAGACGCAGGCCGACCGGGGTACGGCCGCGGGGGACTCCGGACAGCTCGCCCAGCGCGCGCGATGTCTGCCACTTCTCCAGCGGGCCGGTGGACTGCACGCCGAGGGCGCGGCCCTGCCACCTGTCCAGGAAACCGGCGGCCTTGACGCTGTTCTCCGGTTCGGGATAGACCTCCGAGATCTCGTCGACCGGAAGCACCTCGGTGCCCTCGCGCAGTGCCGTCTCGGTCAGTTCGAGACTGGTGTGCACACGCCCGGCGTGGATCTGCAGCGCCAGCATCCCGCTCACCATCACCAGGAACGAACCCGGCACGAACGGCTGGAATCCCACGCCGGCCCGCCACTGGACGAACGCCATCACCAGGGCTGCGGCGGGCCCGGCCAGCAACCAGTACCAGCTGGCGCCCTTCTCGGCGTAGATCGCCTCGGTGTCGATCGGCGGAGCGCCGTTCGGTTCCGCCTCACTCACCGGTGTACCACTCCACGACGCTCGGCCGGCCGAGCAGCAGCGTGCCGACGACGATCGGCAGCAGGCTGAGCAGCGCCAGGATATGGGTACCGGCGAACACCCCAGCCAGACCGACCAGCACGACGATCGTCAGTCCCAGCGTCATCGCCGCCCGGCGCGATCGCGGGTCACGGTCACGCGCCCGGACGGTCAGCAGGGCTAGACCTGCGGCCGCGACGCAGAACAACGTCCCCGCACCCCGGTACAGCCGCGCGTAGTTGCGGACGGCTTGATCGGGGACGTTCGCCGGGGCCGCCTGCCGCAGCGCGTCGAATCCGACGGTGGCCGCCATCAGTCCACCGGCCATCAACAGCACGGCGCCGACGATCAGCACCCAGAAGGCGGTGGTGACGGCAGCGGGCCGCGACTCGGTGGGGGTCATGATGCGGCCAGCCTATCGGGGCGCCATTCAGGTGCCGTCGAAGAACCGGTTGGAATCGGGCCGGTGCAGCAGGAAGATGCCGCCGCCGATCAGAACCGCGCCGATGATTCCGGTGACGGCGTAGATCACCGCCGGCAGCGGAGGGCGGGGCGTGCCCAGCAGGCTGGCCGCCGTGTAGAGGATCGTCGCCACACCGCCGGCGGTCAGCAGCGTGCGGGTCCACCGGTATCCCGACCTCATCAGCACGATGAACGTCACCACCACCGCGCCGATGATGATCGCCAATAGTGCGGTGGTGACCAGGACGCTGGGGGCGTTGGTGGTCCGCGACACCACATAGCCGTCGGCGAACTGTCCGATCACCATCAGCGGCACAGCCGCGAGCCAGAGCCAGAACGCGGTTTCGACGTCCACGGGCCGGGGTGGCGGGGCGGGCGTGGCGTGCCGAGGCTGGACCGGCGGCCACACCGGCGGTTGCGGGTTCATGCCAACCAGGCGGCCGCCTGGGCGGCCCAGTAGGTCAAAACGATGTCGGCGCCGGCCCGGCGGATGGAGATCAGCGATTCAAGCGCAGCGGCACGGCCGTCGACCCACCCCTGGGCGGCCGCGGCGCTGATCATCGAGTACTCCCCCGACACCTGGTAGGCCGCCACCGGCACCGTCGACATCTCGGCCGCCGCCGCCACGATGTCGAGGTAGGACATCGCCGGCTTGACCATCACGATGTCGGCGCCCTCGTCGATGTCCAGGCTGATCTCGCGCAGCGCCTCGCGGGCGTTGCCGCTGTCCTGCTGATAGGTGCGCCGGTCACCGGTCAGACTGGAGGCGACGGCCTCGCGGAACGGGCCGTAGAAGGCCGAGGCGAACTTGGCGGCGTAGGCCAGGATCACGACGTGCGGATATCCGGCGGCGTCCAGGCCGTCGCGGATGGCGGCCACCTGGCCGTCCATCATTCCGCTCGGGCCGACGACGTGCGCACCCGATTCCGCTTGCACCACAGCGAGTTTCACGTACTGGCTGTTGGTGGCGTCGTTGTCGACGCGTCCCGATGCGTCCAGCACGCCGCAGTGCCCGTGGTCGGTGAACTCGTCCAGGCAGGTATCGGCCATCAGCACCGTCGAGTCGCCCACATCCTTGGCGAGGTCACGCAGGGCGACGTTGAGGATTCCGTCGGGATCCAGTCCGCAGGAACCACGGGCGTCCTTGTCGGAATCACGCGGCACGCCGAAGATCATCAGCCCGCCGACCCCGGCCGCGACCGCGTCGGCCGCCGCACGCCGCAGCGAGTCGCGGGTGTGCTGCACCACCCCGGGCATCGAGGCGATGGGTCGGGGTTCGTCGATCCCGTCCGCCACGAACATGGGCAGCACCAAATGCCTCGGCTCCAAGGATGTTTGGGCGACCAAACGGCGCATGGCCGGGGTGCTGCGCAGCCGGCGGGGCCGCTGCCGAGGGAACGCCACTGCAGCAGAGCCTGTTACCGGCGCCGGCTCTTCTTGCGCGGCGGCGGCAGCGCACCCTCGGCGCGCAGCCGGGCCGCATGCTCGGCCAGCGCGTCGACCAGTGGGCCCACCGCGGCGGTCTCCGGCTGCACGTCCACCCGCAGGCCGAATTCGGCCGCCGTCTCGGCGGTCTTGGGACCGATGCACGCGACGATGGTGCGGGCGTGCGGCTTGCCCGCGATGCCCACCAGGTTGCGCACCGTGGAGCTGGAGGTGAAGCAGACGGCGTCGAAGCCGCCGGTCTTGATCATCTCGCGGGTCTCCGCGGCCGGCGGCGCGGCACGCACCGTGCGGTAGGCGGTGACGTCCTCGATCTCCCAGCCTCGCTCACGCAGGCCCTCGGCGAGGGTCTCGGTGGCGATGTCGGCGCGCGGCAGCAGAACCCGGTTCACCGGGTCGAAAATGCTGTCGTACTCGGGGAATTCGTCGAGCAGCCCCAACGAGGACTGCTCACCGGAGGGCACCAGTTCGGGGCTGATCCCGAAGGCGCGCACCCGGTCAGCGGTGGACTCGCCCACGCAGGCGATCTTGACGCCGGAGAAAGCCCTTGCGTCCAAACCGAATTCGGCGAACTTCTCCCACACAGCGCGTACCGCGTTGGTCGAGGTGAACACCACCCACTGGTAACGGCCGTCGACCAGACCCTTGACGGCCCGCTCCATCTGAGCGGGGCTGCGCGGCGGCTCGACGGCGATGGTGGGCACCTCGATCGGCAGTGCGCCGTGGGCGACCAGCCGGTCGCTCATCTCGCCGGCCTGCTCCTTGGTGCGCGGCACCAGGACGGTCCAGCCATACAGCGCGCGGCTCTCCCACCAGTTCAGCTTGGCGCGCTGGGTCACGGTGCGGCCGACGGTCACGACCAGCTGGCCGGCCAGCGGGCCCGCGGGGTCGCCGGACCCCAGCGCCGCGCGGTCGGTCAGTCCGGCCAGGGTGGACTCCACCGAGCGCTGGGCGCAGGTGGTGCCCTGGGCGGTCACCACACAGGGCGTGCCGTCGGCGAGCCCGAACTCGATCAGGGAGCGGGCGGCGTCAGCGAGGTGCGAGGCCGTCGCGGTCAGGATCAGCGGGCCCGGCGCGGCGGCCAGCGCGGCCCAGTCGACCTCGCCGCGGACATCGGCGACGGTGTGGGTGGACCCGAGCGGCAAACCGGCATAGGTGGGCACCGCCACGGTGGCCGGCAGGCCGGGCACGAGTTCGAACGGCAGACCGGACTTGGAGACGGCCATCACCTCGGTGCTGACCGCGTCCACCGACAGCGGGTCACCGGCCACCAGGCGCACCACGTCAACGCCGGACTTGGCCTCGGCGAGCAGGGTCTTGGCCACTTCGGCGGGTTCACCGAGCGCGGGCCGGACATCCGGTCCGGGGGCGACCGCCGGCGGCGTGGTCTGGTTCTCTCCCGCTGCGGGGGTGCCCTGCGGCACGGGGCCGACGGCCGGCGGCAGGTCGACGCCGACGACGTCGAGCACCGCCTGGGGCACGTCGGGGTCGGTGAACACACACGTGGCGTTGGCCAGTACGGTCCGGGCGCGCGTCGTCAGCAGGTTGGGGTCGCCGGGACCCGAGCCGACGAACGTGATGTGCCCGGGCTTCGCCTTGCGTCCCCGGCCGGTCACGTGACCAGTCATAGTGTCTCCGCTCTACCCACCTGTGGCGGGTCCTACCGCTCGTCGCGCTGGTTCGACATGACCTCTCGCGCGCCCAGTTCGAACAACTCCGCGGCGACCGCGAGCCCCAGCTCTGCGGGCCGGTCGGGAGTGCCGATACCGGACGCACGGATCACGTCGGATCCGTCTGCCGCCGCCACGCAGGCGCGCAGCGACAGTTCCTCGAAGACCCGGCCGTCGTCATCGATGGACTCGACCACCTCAGCGATCGCGCCCACCGGTGCAGAGCAGCCGGCCTCCAGGTCGGCGAGCAGGGTTCGCTCCGCGGTGACCGCGGCGCGGGTGTCGGGGTCGTCCAACTCCGCCAACAGCGCCACAAGCCCGGTGTCGCCGGCGCGGCATTCCACCGCGAGCGCACCCTGAGCCGGCGCTGGCAACATCTGCACCGGCTCCAGCGTCTCGGTGACATCGCCGAGTCGTCCGAGGCGGGCCAAGCCCGCCCGGGCCACCACGACGGCATCGAGATCACCGCTGCTTACCCTGTTCAACCTGGTGTCTAGGTTGCCTCTTAGGGGGCGGATTTCCAAACCGAGACCCAGTGCTCTAAGCTGCGCGGCCCGCCGCACGGACGAGGTGCCGATCACCGATCCGGCCGGCAATTCCCCCAGCACCAGGCCGTCGCGGGCCACCAGCGCGTCGCGGGCGTCCTCGCGGCGTGGAATGGCGGCGATGACGAACCGGTCGTCGGTGGCGGTGGGCAGGTCCTTGTGGGAGTGCACGGCCATGTCGACCCGGTGATCGGCGATCGCCTCCCGCAGCGCGGCGGTGAACACCCCGACGCCGATCTCGGCGACTGGCCTATGGGACCTGTCCCCCTCGGTGCTGATGATCACCAACTCGGCCGGATGACCGCGGGAAATCAATTCGTCGCGGATGGTGCCGGCCTGCGTGGTGGCCAGCAGACTGCCCCGGGTGCCGATCCGGATCGGCGACGGCCCGGTCACCTCACCCGCCAACGGTCAGGTCCTCGGTCAGGCCGGCGATGATCCGGTCGTAGGTGTCCCTGACGATCTCGTACTGGGGACTCTCCTCGACGATGAACCTGCCTTCGAGCAAGGCATTCCGGACGAAGTCGTAGAGCGGCGCAGTGGGCTTGTTCTGAATCTTCTTGGCACCCCAGAGGTGGTAGAACTTGCTCACCAGCTCGCCGTCGATGGCCCCGGGCTCCTGGTCCAGGTCGAGTGAAGTGAAATGGTCCGAAGCCCATAGCGCGTCGACCAGTGCTCGCGATCGCAACGGTCGGTGATCGATGTTCGGCCACTTGTAGGCCAACGCCCCCAGGAGCCACTGCTCCGCGACGATTTGGCAGGCGACCATCGGATCCGGGTTGTAGTAGTGCTTCCTCGCGTACATCAATTCCCCGGGACAATCGAGGACGAACTCGAAGTAGCGCTCGACGTAATCGTCCTTGAACGACTCGTTGAACATCCCGACGGTCGCGCAGTTCATCGGCAGGGTCCGCCTGAAGGACACCAGTAGGTCGGGATCCCACTCGAACCCCGGAGGTCCGATGATGTCGTACGGGTTCGGGTAGGGGGCGCTGAGCTCGCGGTGGAGGTAGAGCAGGTCGCAATCGCTGTAGACCGAAAACGGTTGGTGGAGCACGATGTCGGCGTCGAAGATGATGAACGGCGCACGGAGCTTCTTCATCGCCCAGATCTTCGGCGATGCCCAGAAGCGATCGGCGATCCGGTCAACCGGATAGTCGTCGTGGAAATCGGTGATCACCTCGTCGTACAAACCGGTCAACTGCCATTCGTCGTAGTACTTCAAGGTGTGCTCGTCGGTGATCAAACCCAATGGCACATCAGGGTTCTTCGTCTTGTGGTTGATGCACGAGTAGATCTGGGTGAGCAACTCGAACCTGCGCTCGTCGATATCGGTTCCGACCGTGCCGTATCCCCCGTGCAGCTGAAGGCGACTGTTGGAAGAAGCGGCTACCGTGCGCATGATGTAGACGTGGTACGCCTTCATCAATCGGCATCCCCCGGCAGTGGGAACTCACCCGCGGCAACGGCGTCCACAGCCTGCGGGTCCAGCTCGAACAGCTCGCGCAGCGCCTCGGCGTAGGTCTCGGCCCCCGGCGCGCCCGCCAGTTGTTTCACCCGGACGGTGGGGGCGTGCAGCAGTTTGTCGACGACCCGGCGAACGGTCCTGGCGACCTCGTCCCGATGGGTTTCGTCGAGATTCGGGAGCCGGCTCTCCAGGCGCAACAATTCGGTCTCCACCAGTTCGGCGGCGCGCTGGCGCAGCGCAGTCACGGTGGGGGCCACCTCGGCCATCCGCTGACTGGTCAGGTAGGCGGCGACCTCCGCGGCGACGATGTGGCGGGCCGCGTCGGCGTCGGCGGCTGCCGCCCGGGCCGAGGGCTCGCGCTGCACCCGGTCCATGTCGACCACTGAGACGCCCGGCAGGCCGGCGACCGCCGGGTCGATGTCGCGCGGCATGCCCAGATCGCACATCACCAACGGCTCGTCGATCTCGTCGCGCTGCGCGGCGGCCAATGCGTGGTGCACGTCGGCCAGCGTCACCACCGGCCGCACCGCGCCCGTGCAGCTGACGACCAGATCCGCGCCGGCCAGGGCGGCGGGCAGTTCCTCGAGTGTCATCGCCGCTGCGGCCACACCCTGCTGGGAAATGATCTCGGCCAGGCGCTGCGCCCGCGGCAACGACCGGTTGACCACGTTGACGTGGCCGACGCCCGCGCGGACCAGATGCGCGGCCGTCAGGCTGCCCATGGAACCGGCGCCGATGACGGTCGCGGTGCGCCCCGACAGCGCCGTGTACGACGGGCCCATTTCGGGGCGGTACAGCCGCTCGGCGGCGACGTGCAGGGCCACCGACACCACGCTGCCGCCGGCGGCGTCGATGGCGGTTTCGCTGTGCACCCGCTTGCCGACCGACAGCGCGCGCTGGGACAGGTCGTGCAGGACGCGGCCGACGGTGCGGTGGGCCTCGGCGGTGGCATAGGCGCGGCGCACCTGCCCGAGCACCTGCTGTTCGCCGACGACGGCGCTGTCCAGTCCGCTGGCCACGGCGAAGAGATGCTCGACGGCGGCCTCGCTGTAACGGACGTAGGCGTGCTTGGTGAGGTCGCCCATCGACATACCGGAATGCTCGGCGAGCACCTGGCCGATGGCCTGCAGGCCGCCGTGGAAGGCCTCCACCACCGCGTACACCTCGACCCGATTGCAGGTCGACAGCATCATCGCCTCGGTGACCAGCGGCGACTGCAACAGCCGCTGAACGATCTTGATCTGGTCGGGCTCATCGGTGGAGAGCTGTTCGAGAACCGAGACCGGAGCGCTGCGGTGAGACACCCCGAACAACAGCACGCTCACGGCACGATCACCTGGCTTGCTCCCTTGCGCGGCGGATGCTCCGGACTCAGCAGTGTTCCGGGAGAGAAACTACTCGCCACGGTAGTAGATGCGCAGCGTAGCGGCCAAATCGTTAGACGGCGGCTCAGCTGTTCCGGCGAGCGATATCCGCGCGCAGCCGGTCCTCGTCGACGTCCCAGTAGCTGTGCTCGCGGCCGTCGAGCAACACCACCGGGAGGCGGTCGCCGAACTCCGCCCGCAGCGCGCTGTCCCCGGCCGCGGCGGCGGCGTCGACGTCGGTGGCCGAGAGCTCGAAGCCCAGTTCGCCGGCCAGTCCGGCCAGCCGGGCGTGGACGCGCTCGCAGATGCCGCACCCGGCGCGGGTGAGTAATTCAACATGTGGCCGGTTCATCGCCGGTTAGTGTCGCACCCCTGGCTAGGCTTGGACCCGTGGGTGCAAAGGGTTCGGGCGATGACGTGTCCGAACGGGAAGCCGGGGAGGCCAGCGCGCAGCGCGCGGTCGACGGCCTGCTGGCCGAAGCCGTCGCCCGCGACGCCAGCAAGAGCGCGCACAGGTTGCCGTCGGAGGCCTCGGCCGATGAACCCGCGCCGCCCCCGGTGGACCTGACCGCGGCCGCCTTCTTCGACGTCGACAACACCTTGGTCCAGGGCTCGTCGCTGGTGCACTTCGGCCGCGGCCTGGCCGCCCGCAAGTACTTCCGCTACAGCGAGGTGTGGAAGTTCATCTACGCCCAGGCCAAGTTCCAGCTGACCGGCCGGGAGAACAGCGAGGACGTCGCCGAGGGGCGGCGTAAGGCACTGGCCTTCATCGAGGGCCGCACCACCGCCGAGCTCAGCGCGCTCGGCGAGGAGATCTACGACGAGATCATCGCCGACAAGATCTGGACGGGCACCCGGGCGCTGGCACAGATGCACCTCGACGCCGGCCAGCAGGTGTGGCTGGTCACCGCCACGCCCTATGAGCTGGCGGAGATCATCGCCAAGCGGCTGGGCTTGACCGGTGCGCTGGGCACCGTCGCGGAGTCGGTGGACGGGGTGTTCACCGGCCGTCTGGTCGGCGACATCCTGCACGGGCTGGGCAAGGCACATGCCGTGCGGGCACTCGCCGCGCGCGAAGGCCTGAACCTCAAGCGCTGCACCGCCTACTCCGACAGCTTCAACGACGTCCCGATGCTCTCGCTGGTCGGCACCGCGGTGGCGATCAACCCCGACGGCGACCTTCGCGAGCTGGCCCGCGAAAAGGGCTGGGAGATCAGGGACTTCCGTACCGCCCGCAAGGCCGCCAAGATCGGCGTCCCGTCGGCGCTGGCCATCGGGGCCGTCGGCGGTGCGGTGGCGGCGGCCGTTTCCAAGCGCCACGAGCACGAGTAGCCGCCCCTGAGAGAGGGGGTAAACGGACAGGAAATCGGTCCGTGGCGTCCACAGGCTTCGGCGAAAGCCGGCGCGATAGGCTCGCCCAATGCCCTCGATCGCCAGTGACATCATCGGCACTCACTACCGCTACCCCGACTACTACCTGGTGGGGCGGGAGAAGATCCGCGAGTACGCCAAGGCGATCCAGTCCGACGACCCGCTGCACTACGACGTCGAGGCCGCCCGGGCCGCCGGCTATCCGAACGTCGTCGCACCGCTGACCTTCATCGCGATCCCGGGCCGTCAGGTCCAGCTGGACATCTTCCGCAACTTCGACGTCGGAATCAATCTGGCCCGCGTGATCCACCGCGACCAGAAGATCACCTACCACCGGCCGATCTGCGCCGGTGACAAGCTGTACTTCGACTCCTGGCTGGACTCGGTCATCGAGTCGCACGGGACGGTCATCAGCGAACTGCGCTCCGAGGTCACCGACGCCGACGGCAAGCCGGTGATGACGACGGTCGTCACGATGATCGGCGAGGCCGAGGGCGACGAGGAGACCAACGCCCAGGTGGCGGCGATCGCCGCGGCCGCGATGGGCCGGCAGCGTTAGCCCAGGAACGTATTGCGCCGCTGGCTCAGCAGGCTGAACAACGTCTGCTGGATGGTCTCCCGCACCTGGTCGGTGAGCTCGAAGGTGACCATCGGGTCGTCGGCGGCGTGTTCGTCATAGGCACTGGTGTCGATCGGTGCGCCGAAGGCGATGTGCCACTTGGACGGAAGCGGAATCAGCCCGGCGGGCCCGGCCAGCGGGAACAACGGGGTGATCGGGAAGTACGGCACCCCCAGCACCCGCGCCAGCAGCTTCACGTCGGCCACCATCGGATAGATCTCCTCTGACCCGACGATCGAGCAGGGAATGATCGGCGCCTTGGCGCGCAGTGCGGCCGCGACGAACCCGCCGCGCCCGAAGCGCTGAAGCTTGTAGCGGTCCCGGAACGGCTTGCCCAGGCCCTTGTACCCCTCCGGGAACACCGCGGTGAGCTCGCCGCCGGCCAGCAGCCGGTTGGCGTCGGTGTTGCAGGCCATGGTGTGGCCGGCCTTGCGGGCGATGGGCCCGAACACCGGCATGTCGAAGGCCATGTCGGCCACGAGCAGCCGCAGGTTGCGGTGGGCCGGGTGATGGTCGTGCACCGCGACCGACAGCATCGGCCCGTCGAACGGCAGCGTTCCGGCATGGTTGGCGACCACCAACCCGGCGCCGGTGGAGGGCAGATTCTCGATGCCGCTGACCTCGACCCGGAACCACTTGTCGTAGAAGAACCGCAGTGCGGGCAGCACCACGGCGTCGTTGTATTCGGGGTCGAAGCCGAACTCGTCCACGGCGTACCCCCCGGTCAGCCGCTTGCGCAGGAAGTCGGCGAGGCCGGCGATTCGGGTGACGAGATCGTTGGCCTCCGGTTCGGCGGCGCGGCGCTGTTCGAAATCCCGGATGACGGCTTCGATGTTCTCGGAGGCGTCCGGTTTCGGAGCGGCCGACGGGTGCCGACGGGCGGAGCTCGCACGCTGCGCGCGGCCGGAATCAGCATGCAGCGGAATGACTTTCGCCTTCTCACCGGCCACGCCTATACCCCCAGCCTCTCGAGCACTCCGCCCCACCGCTGCGCGAGTGCGAGCGCGCGGCCTTCCGCCGAGCGTACCCAGTCCGGGTCGACGATAGGAGTCAGCCCCCTGCCTTTGACGAAGTCGTCAAACGCCTCCAGCGTCGTCCACTTCGGTTCGAAGCCCAGCTCGGTCCGCATGCGGGTGGTGTCCATCACCCGGCCGTAGCAGAGATAGTCCAGCTGGTCGCGGGTGACCTCGCTGTTCAGCCTGGCCTTGCGCAGCGAGTCGACGGCCCGAAGGCCGAAGGTGGGCACCGCCAGCGGCAGCCGCCCGGCCCGGCGGATCGCCTGGGACATCATGATGATGCCGTCGGCGCCGATGTTGAAGGTGCCGGCCCGGCCCGCCATGGTCGCCCGCTCCAGCGCACCGAGCGCGTCCTGTTCGTGCAGCATCTGGAGCCGGGGATCGCGGCCGAAGACCGTCGGCACCACCGGCCCGGTGAGATATCGGGAGAGCGCGGTGTCCATGGCGGGACCGATCATGTTGGCCAGCCGCAGGATGGTCACCGAGATGTCGGGCCGGCGGCGTGCGAGTCCTCGGGCATAGCTCTCGATGTCGAGGCTGTCGTGCCCGAAGCCCTCGCCGAGCGGACGGCGGCTGCTGCAGTCTTCGGTGAACACCACCGGGTCGTGCGGATGGCTGCCGTAGACCTCGGAGGTGGACTTGAGGATGACCCGCCGCACGGTGGGCGCCTTCTGGCAGGCGGCGAACAACTGCATCGCGCCCATCACGTTGAGCTCTTTGAGGGTGGCGCGGCCACCGGACCGGGGCGCATAGGAGGCCGCCGCCGCGTGGACCACGGTGTCGACATCGCTGTTTCGAATCACCTTGGCGATAAACGGATTCCGGATGTCGGCGCGGACGAATTCGGCGCGCCCCATCCGCCGCTGCAGATCCTTGCTCGGCGCGATGGCGTCGACCGCGATGACCTTGTTGATGAGCGGGTTCTGCGCCAAACGCGCAGTCAGGTAGGCACCCAGGAATCGGCAGGCACCGGTGACCAGCACGACCTTCGGGTAGTGCGGCACATCGGTGCCGGGCCGTCCGGTGTCCATGGGTCAAAGCCTATCGGCCATCGCCGCGGCCGGCACGGTGGCACGGCGCGCGGCGAGGACGAAAACGACTACTTGCCGAGTTTTCTGCGCTGAACCCGGGTGCGACGCAGAAGCTTCCGATGCTTCTTCTTGGACATGCGCTTGCGCCGCTTCTTGATGACTGAACCCATGAACTCCGCTACCTAAGAACCAAAACGCCCGCCGTCGGGCGTGCCTGTACTGGGCGCTTACCTTACCGAAGCGGGCAGCACGGACGTTAACCGGCTGCGGCCCGCATCCCTCACCCGCTGATCAGAACTGCCGCGCTCCTCCTCGCGCCCGAGGGGCGCGCATCGTCACCCGGCCCTGCTGAACTGCCGCACTCCTCCTCGCGCCCGAGGGGCGCGCATCGTCACCCGGCGTCGAAGTACGAGGTCTCCAGCAGATCGTGAACCGCCTTCGCATGCACGCGGAACGAACGGCCGACGCGGACGGCCGGCAGCTCGCCGTTGTGGACGAGGCGGTAGACCGTCATCTTGCTGACGCGCATCAGCGCTGCCACCTCAGCGACGGTGAGAAATTGAGTCCGAGTGACCGGCTGGCCATCGCCGGGTCCGGCGTCACGCGCCGATTTGCCAGCGGCGGAGTCCCGTGAAGGCCCGTTCATAGACGTCATCGCAACCCATTCCGTCAGGCACAGGCAGTCCCAGCGGCTTCCCCACCGCTGGCACCGGCCCGCGCATACAGGAGGAGAATAGCGTGGCGTATGGGGTTGCTGCGACGGATGTTTGTTAATCCGCCAGAGATTTCTCAAACTACTCGGATGTAATTCCGAGCTGCTCAGAGCGGGTTTTCGCGGCCTCCACCGCGGCGGCCACCGCGGCCCGCAACCCACCTCGCTCGAGTTCGCGCAGGCCAGCCGCCGTGGTGCCGCCGGGAGACGTCACCATCGCCCGCAATTCGGCCGCCGCAGTGTCCGGTTGGGCCGCCGAGCCGGCCCCCGCGGCAGTGCGGCGGTCCAGCAGCATGGCCGCCGAGCCCGCCATCGTCTGCACCGCGAGATCGGTGGCCACCGGGCGACTGAGACCCGCCGCGACCCCGGCGTCGACGAGGGCTTCGACGAAGAGGAAGAAGTAGGCCGGCCCGGATCCCGACACCGCTGTCACCGCGTCCATCTGGCTCTCCGGAACGGTCAGCGCTCGCCCGACGCCGGTGAACAGTTCGGCGGCCCGGGCAAGGTGCTCGGGGGTGGCGAACCGGCCGGCGGCCAGGGCGCTGATTCCCTCCCCTACCAGTGCAGGGGTGTTGGGCATCACCCGGATCACCGGCGAGCCCGCGGGCAACCGCGCCTCGAAGTAGGCCGTCGTGACCCCGGCCGCCACGCTGACCAGAACCTGCTCGGCACTGCCGGGCTCGGCACCGGCGGCCGCGGCGGCGATCTCGGCCACCACCGACTCGACGTCGCCGGGCTTGACCGCGAGGATGACGAATTCCGCGCCCTCCAGCGCCTCCCGGACGGGCAACGCCCGTACGGAGTAGGTGCGGGCTAGGTGGTCGGCGCGGTCGGAGACCCGCTCGGAGATCACGACCTTGTTCGCCGGATGGCCGGCCCGGAGGATTCCGGCAACAAGCGCCTCGCCCATGTTGCCGCCGCCGATGATCGCGATCCTGGACATGGCAGCACCCTACGACGGTCACGTTACTCGGGGGGGACCAGGGCAAGCTGCCGGGATTGGACGACGATTCGTCCGGTGCTGTCCACCACGGTGTGGTCCTCGTCGAACCAGTCCTCACCGATCTCGGCGGTCGTGCAGACCACCCGCAGCCACCCGTCGGCGGGGACACCACGCAGATAGGCGGTCAGTTGCACCGTGGGCGCCCAGCCACGCCGGCCGACCGCGTAGGGCACCGGCAGCGAGATGTCCCCGCACATCAGGGCGAACAGCTCGTCGACCACACCGACCTTGGGGCGCACCCAGACCTGGAACACCGGCGGTGCGCCGTCGGTCACCGATTCGACGATCAGGGGGCGGATGTCGCAGCCGCGGGCGAGATTGTTGATCGCGGCGGCGGGGTGGCCCGGGCCGATCGACAACACGTCCGGCGGTGGCTCGGGCGCCATGATCCCGATGACCGGGTTGAGCGAGAACAGTGGCCGGGCGTCGTGCTCAGGCTCCCCCATCGTCACCACCGAATGCACGCAGGATTTGTCCCCCTGCACCAGTTCGACGTCGAGCAGGCCGATCCGCCGGCCGCGCTTCCGCAGCGTCGTGATGAGACGAACCGGACCGGGATCGGGAGCCGACAGAAAGTTCGCCGAGACGGCGACGGGCTGCGCGCCACCGCCGTAGGCCTCCCGCGCCGCGCCGGCGCACATGGCGATCATCACCCCACCGTGCGGTTTGGGACCAATGGTCCAGTGCGCGTTGAGGTTTGCGTCGTAGTGACCGGGGGCGCCGTCCACCGCGCGCAGTGCCATCACATCCGAGAACAGCGGGATCGGTTCCGGGCTCATGGCCGGCGCTCCTAACGCAGCAGGTGAGTGCGGGCGAACTCTAGCGATTCGGCGAGCAGACCGTCACGTTCGGCTTTGGTGCGCGCCCCGGACGTGGTGACCTCGAGCACGACATGTCCGGCGAAGTCGCTGCCTGCCAGCATCTGGCAGACCTCGTGGGTGGGCTGGGTGCCGCGGCCCGGGACCAGGTGTTCATCGGTGGACGCGCCGTTGCCGTCGCACAGGTGCAGGTGCACCAGTCCGTCGCCCATCCGGCGGGCCATGTCCAACGCGTCGGTGCCCGCCGTCGCGGTGTGCGAGAGGTCCAGCGTGTAGTGCGCGTGGTTGCCGTCCAGCGGGTCGTACGACGGGGCGAACGCCGAGACGCCGGCGCCCGGCCGTCCGCCGCGGCGTCGCATCCGTTCGATCGAGGGCTGGCCCGAGCCGAAGAAGCGGTCGGCACGGAAGGGGAACATGTTCTCCACCGCCACCATGACGTCGCTGCGCTGTTCGAGCGAGGCGACCTGATCACTGAACCCGTCGGCGTAGCGGCGCTGCCAGCGGAAGGGCGGATGGACCACGACAGTCTGCGCACCGAGCCGTTCGGCGGCCTGCACACTGCGGTCAAGCTTGAGCACCGGGTCCGAACCCCACACCCGCTGGGAGATCAGTAGGCACGGCGCGTGCACCGAGAGCACCGGCATCCCGTAGCGCCGCGACATCTGCGAAATCGCCCCGATGTCCTGGCTGACCGGTTCGGCCCACACCATCAGCTCGACGCCGTCGTAACCGAGTTCGGCGGCGGCTTCGAATGCCGCTTCGGTCTTCAGTGGGTAGACCGAAGCCGTCGAGAGGCCGACGTTGATCGCGGGACGCACTGCGCGATCAGGTGGACTGCAGGGCCAGCGGACCGAACGTCACCAGGATCCCGACGGCAACCGCGATCAGGATGCTCACGAAATCCTCGGTCTTGCGGACCACATGGACACCGACCACCAGCGCCACGATGACGAGCGTCGAAAGCGCAAGGGCCACAATGTTGTTCCACCGCCACAACTGATCGAAGGCGATGAACAGGCCGGCGCCGAACACCACCGCCAGCAGTGATTGCAGGATCGCGACGACCGAGCTCCCCAGCACGGCGAGCGCACCCCGGCGCGGAGTCTCCACGAGGTCGTCGTCCTCGTAGTCCTCGTTGGCGTAGGCCTCGTCGGACTCCGACAGCAGGCCGCGGCGGGCGAGGTCGTCGGCCACCGTCTCCCCGGAGAACAGGGCACCGGTGGACGAGCGCAGATAGGAACGCAGTTCCTCGGGGTCCGGCGCCTGTTCGGCGACGAGGTCGGCGATGTCGACCGACTCGTCGACCGGGTCGTATGACATCTGCTCAGCGTGCGAGGACCGGCGTTTGGGCCGGGGGTCGTGGCTGCGCTCAGGGCCGCGGTTGCGTCTTGCCCATGGAACACCCGACCGCGGCGGCGAGGACACGACGGGCTCAGGCACGACCGGCTCGGGGGCGGCGACCTCGACCTCCTCGGCGGCGACGGCCTCGTCGGGTTCGACGGCCTCCTCGGCCGCGACGGCCTCGTCGGGTTCGACAGCGGCCTCGGCGCCCTCGACCTGCTCGAGGTCCTCGACGACGGGTTCCTCGTCGTCGACGGCGACATCCTCGTAGACGACGGTTTCCTCGACGGCCTCCGTGTCGACGTACTCCGGCGTGTAGTCCGGGGCATCGGTGTAGACCGCGTCCTCGGCGTACTCGGAGGTGTAGTCGGCGGTGTAGTCGGCGGTGTGGTCGTGGATCTCGACGCCGGCGGCCCCGGAGTCGTCCGAGGAGTACACCACCACGGTCTCCGCCGACTCAGGCTCGGCGTACTCGGCACTCGGTTCGTCGCCGGGCTCTTCGGTGTCCAGGGCGGCGCTCGCCTCGGAGGCTTCCACCTCGTCGGCAGGGATCTCGTCGCTGCGCTCCTCCTCGGCGACGACCGGGATCTCGCCGGTGCGGACGATCGGGATCTCCCCGGTGAGTTCGGCGACCGAGACGGCGTTGCGACGCTTGCGGCGACGGTGCCCGCCGACCGGCGGGGATCCGATGGTTCCGTTGCGGGCCAGGAGCTCGGCGACCGAGATCGGCCGGGTGTTGTCCTCGGTCATCGCGTTTCGCCTCCCGATCGGGCCTGCACCAGGGCGGTCCCGTCCGCTTCACTGTCCAGCCGGCGCAGAATGATGCCCTCGCGCAGCGCCCACGGGCATATCTGTACCGATTCCAACGACAGTGCTCGCATACTCGCCTCCGCCACCAGGGCGCCTGCCACGATCTGCGGCGCCCTTTCGGTGCTGACCCCTTCCAACTCGGCGCGGTCCTCGGTGGTCATCCTAGAGATGAAAGCTGTGAGCTGGCGCAGGCCGTTGGCAGTTAGGACACGCTTGACCCGCGGTCCGGCCGCCGACGGGGCGGCGCCCGTCAGACGGGCCAGCGAGCGGAACGTCTTGGAGGTGCCCACCGCCAGGTCGGGTTTTCCCGCCTCGCGCATGGCCTTCGCGGGCTCGGCCAGTTCGGTGTCGAGCCAGTCGCGCAGCATGGCGATTCGCCGCCGGCTGGGCGGATCGCCATCCAGCCACTCCCTGGTCAGTCGGCCCGCGCCCAACGGCAGCGACAACGCCACGTCCGGTTCCTCGTCCACGCCGGTGGACAACTCCAGTGAACCGCCGCCGATGTCGAGGTCGGTGATGCGTCCCTTGCTCCAGCCGTACCAGCGCCGCACCGCCAGGAAGGTCAGCCGAGACTCGTCGGGGCCGGACAGCACCTGCAGATCGACACCGGTTTCCGCGCGCACCTTCGCCAGCACTTCGTCGGAGTTGCGGGCGTCGCGGACGGCCGAGGTGGCGAAGGCCATCACGTCGGCGCAGCCCGAGCTTCTGGCGATCTTGGCGAACTCGTCGACGGTGGCGATGAGCTTCTCGGCGCCCTTGCGGGTGAGCTTGCCGTCGTCGTCGATCGACTCGGCGAGCCGCAGCGGAGCCTTGGTCGAACTCATCGGCGTCGGATGCCCGCCGCGATGTGCATCCACCACCAGCAGATGCACCGTGTTGCTGCCCACGTCGAGCACGCCCAATCGCACGTGGTCTAACCTAGCCCGTCCCGCCCGGCTGGGATGCGGGACGCACGCGGTCGTCTACCGTTGACATCCGTGACAAGCAGGCATCCCGGCGAGGTCGAACTCGACTTCCCCAGAGAGTGGATCGAGTTCTACGACCCCGCCAATCCCGAGCATCTGATCGCCGCCGACCTCACCTGGCTGCTGTCGAAGTGGACATGCGTGTTCGGGACGCCGGCGTGCAAGGGAACCGTCGCGGGTCGGCCCGACGACGGCTGCTGTTCACACGGCGCCTTCCTCTCCGACGACGACGACCGCGCCCGGCTCGACGACGCGGTGAAGACGCTGACCGACAAGGACTGGCAGTTCCGCGACAAGGGTCTGGGCGCCAAGGGCTATCTCGAGATGGACGAGTACGACGACAAGCCGAACCTGCGGACCCGGAAATACAAGGGCGCCTGCATCTTTCTCAACCGGCCGGGTTTCGCCGGGGGCATCGGCTGCGCGCTGCACAGCAAGGCGCTGAAACTCGGTGTCGTGCCGCTGACCATGAAACCCGAAGTGTGCTGGCAACTTCCGGTCCGCCGCAGCCAGGAATGGGTGACCCGTCCCGACGGCAGCGAGATCCTCAAGACCACGATCACCGAGTACGACCGCCGCGGATGGGGCGAGGGCGGCGAGGACCTGCACTGGTACTGCACCGGTGACCCGGCCGCCCACGTCGGCAAAGAGCCGGTGTGGAAGTCCTACGCGCCCGAGCTCACCGAGCTACTCGGCGAGAAGACCTACGCTGAGCTCGCAGCGATCTGCAAGCGGCGCAGCGGTTTTCCGTTGGTAGCGATCCACCCGGCGACCCGCCTTGCCGGCAGGGAGGGCTGACGCAACAATCGCCACACCTGGCCCGTATCGCCCATCCGGGGGTGAAACGCCAGGTAATCTCCGCGCCAGCCTGCTTTTTCTCGTGAAGAGAGTGCACATGGGTGGCGCGGCGTTCATCGGTCGGATCGGCAGCCTGGCCGTTGCTCTGGGGTTGGGCGGTGCGGCGCTGACTGGAATACCGCAGGCGTGGGCCGACGATTCCCCTCGCGACAACGCAGCCGGGACGTCCTCGGCAACGAGATCCGATGCGACGTCGGCGAGACAACACGGGCGCAACGATGCTTCCCGGCAGGCCAAGCAGGCAGCGACGCGAGGCGCCCCGGCCGACACAAGGATCACCACGGGCCGCCGTCCGAACCTTGAGTCGGCGCCTCCTGTCCCTGCCAGCGCTGAGCGAACGATCGACACGCCGCAGGACCCAACTCCGGATGTGACCATCGACTCCGCCCCCGCATCGACGGCCGGCGACAACGTGCCTGCCGCCGTCCCGCCGACGGCCGGCTACGCCGCGCCGTCGCCACTCCCCTCCCCCGGCTCGGCTGCTGCGGAGGTGGCGCAGTCATCGGTCCCCGCTCAGGGCCCGGCCGCTACGCCGGCCGCCAAGGCCGGAGTGATGTCCGGCCTTGGCGCGGGCATTCTCACCGATCTCCTCGGCTCCCTGGCCGGCGGAACCCCGGGCAGCCCGGCCGACTCCCCGCTCAGTTGGGCGACCGCGGCCGTAATCCGCAGGCAGCATGAGGTCGGCCTGACGTCATCGGCCGCCCAGGGGTCGGTGTCCGCCAACTCCATCAGCATCGACCCGCAGGTCCAATGGGACGGTGGGGTGCTGCTCGGCAGCGTCAACGCCACCTCCAGTCGGGGACTGCCGTTGTCCTACTCCGTTCTCAGCGCGCCGAGCCTGGGCGGCAAGATCACCTGGCATCCCAGAACGGACGGGACTCAACCGGACCTGTTCTCCTACCTGCCCTACAAGACGACGCTGACCACCCCCGGACAGAGCGAACAGTTCAGTGTGCTCGTCGCCGAGGTGACCCCGTTCGACACGTTCATCAAGAAGATCCCGATCCTCGGGGATCTGTGGGACCCGGTCCTGAAAACCCTGCACCGCCTGCCGGTTATCAGCACCCTGCTCGCGCCGATCATCGGCAGCGCGACGGTTGCCGAGTTCGACGAGTCGCCTTCGGCACTGGCCGCCGGGCGCCCGGTCGGTTTCACCTACCTGATGCCGTCCTTCGACAGGATTCTCATCAGCGTCAACTACTTCCCCGCCGCAAACGTCGCCAGCGGACTCGTCGACTCGGCGCCCACCGTGCTCAATGGGCCGGACCTCGGCTTCCCCGGCAATACCGATGTGTTCTCCACGTGGGACACCAGCCTGGTGAATATCGTGCCCGGACTCGTCGCCCTACGAAACGACGCCAGCCCACTGCCCGGTGGTTACAGCGGCGGGGGTGGATACAACGTGATCACCTGGGATCCGCGCGGAGAATGGGCGTCCGGCGGCAACATGCAGCTGGACAACCCGAACTTCGAGGGCCGCGACGTCTCCTCGATCATCTCCTGGGCGACAGGTTCGGATAACCCCGAGCGCAGCCAGATCGCCACCGACCCCACGGGGGACCCCTACATCGGCATGGTCGGCGGATCGTACGGCGGCGGAATCCAGCTCGTCGTCGCCGGCACTCCCGACAAGCGGGTCGACGCGATCGTGCCGTCGATCGCGTGGAACACCCTCACCCAGTCGCTGTACCCGGATGCCAACTTCAAGACCGTGATCGGTTCGGAGTTGCTACTTGCTCTGGCCGTCACACACGCCCGGCTCAACCAGCAGATCTATGCAGGCATCGCCAGCGGCGTCATCTTCGGTGTCCTCAGTGACCCCTCCCGCGCGCTGCTGATCAACAGCGGTCCCGGGGTTTTCGTCAACAACATCGTCGCGCCGACGCTGTTCCTGCAGGGAACCCCGGACATCCTGTTCGAACTCGATGCGGCGATGACCAACGGTCAGCAGATCGCCACCGCCAATCCCACGGTTCCGGTCAAGACCACCTGGTTCTGCGGTGGCCACGGGGTGTGCCTGCTGGACTCCGCCTCGCAGCGCCAGCAGGGTGCGGTGAACATGGACAACACGCTGATGTGGCTGGACCAGTACGTGGCCAAGACCGGCACACCGGCCGACGGCATCCCGAAGTTCCAGTGGTTCGACCAGACCGGTCAGTACCACAGCTCAGATCTGAGTCCGTTCGACCCCGCGTTCAACAAACCGGCCAAACTCAGATACTCCAGCGATGGCGGATCGCTCCTGCTGGTCCCTCTGGTGGGCGGATCGGGTCCGTCGGAGGCCGCGGTACCACCGGAGGAACCGACCGTCTTCAGCACCGCCTTCTCCTTGGCCAGCGGCAGTAAGGCAAGAAATGCCCTGAACGTCGATGTGACTCCGCCCGTTGGAAGCGTCATCGCCGGCGCGCCGACGCTGAGTTTCAGTTACCGGGGCCTGGGTGTCAGCCATGCGGTCTACGCGCAGTTGGTGGACAACGCCACTGGCCTGGTGGTCGCCAACATCGTCACGCCCGTGACGGTTGTCCTGGACGGACGCGAGCGCACCGTGTCGATACCGTTGGCAGACATCGCCTATACGGTGAGCAATCCCGGCGACTCACTGACGCTGCAGATCACCAGTTCGGCGCTGCCCTACACCGACCTTCTCGGCTGGGGCTTCATCAACATCGGTGATCTCAAGCTGGACGTGCCCACGGTCGCCTGAGTGCCCCACATCGGCCGGGTCAGCCCTCCAGCTTGTAGCCCAAGCCACGCACCGTCACCAGCCGCACCGGGTTCGCCGGGTCGGTTTCGATCTTGGCGCGCAGGCGTTTCACGTGCACGTCCAGGGTCTTGGTGTCGCCGACGTAATCGGCGCCCCACACCCGGTCGATCAACTGCCCACGGGTCAACACCCGGCCCTTGTTGCGCATCAGGTACTCGAGCAGGTCGAACTCCTTGAGCGGCAGCGCGATCTGCTCGCCGTCCACGCTGACGATGTGGCGTTCGATGTCCATCCGCACGGGTCCGGACTCCAGCACCGTGTCGCCGATGTCCTCGGCCTCGGCGCCGCGGCGCAGCACCGCGCGAATACGGGCGATCAGTTCGCGCGCCGAATACGGCTTGGTGACATAGTCGTCGGCACCGAGCTCCAGGCCCAGCACCTTGTCGAGCTCGCTGTCCCGGGCGGTCACCATGATGACCGGGACGCTGGAACGGGCCCGCAGCTGCTTGCACACGTCGGTCCCGCTCATGCCGGGCAGCATCAGGTCGAGCAGCACGATGTCGGCCCCGGCCCGGTCGAATTCCGCCAGTGCGGAAGGCCCGTCCGCCACGACGGTGGTCTCGAAACCCTCCTTGCGGAGGAGGTAGGCCAGCGGATCGGCCAGCGACTCCTCATCCTCGACGACCAGCACCCTGATCACTGCGCCTCCTCTTCCTCGATGTCCTCGTCGTCCGCCCCCGCGTAAACCGGGATGGACAGCGTGAAAGTCGAACCCGTTCCGGGCCGGCTCCACAGCCGGATGCTGCCGTTGTGGTTGGCCGCCACATGCTTGACGATCGCCAGCCCGAGCCCGGTGCCGCCGGTGGCGCGTGAGCGGGCTTTGTCCACCCGGAAGAACCGCTCGAACACCCGCTCCTGATCCGACAGTGCGATTCCGATCCCACGATCGGTGACGGCGATCTCGACGTCGTCACCGTGGCGGCGACGGCTGATCGACACCGTCGACGAATCCGGTGAGTAGGCAATGGCGTTGGAGATCAGGTTGGCGACCGCAGTGACCAGCAACCCCTGGTCCCCGAGCACCTGCAGGCCGCTGGCAACATCGGTGCTGATCGTAATCTCGGCTTTGTCGGCAGCCACTTTGTGACGCGAAATGGCTTCCTGCACAACAGAATCGACATCGACAGAAACGAAGTCGGGGAGACGTTCGGCGCCTTGCAGGCGGGACAGTTCGATCAGCTCACCGACCATGCCGGCCAGCCGCTGGGATTCGGTGAGCAGCTTGTGCCCGAACCGCTGAACCGTCTCGGGATCATCGGCGGATTCCAGGAGCGCCTCGGCGAGCACACCCATCGCCGCGACCGGCGTCTTGAGTTCGTGGCTGACGTTCGCCACGAAGTCGCGGCGGCTGGCCTCCATACGGGCCTGCTCGGATTGGTCGTCGAGATAGATCACGGCCAGACGGGGATTGTCCGAACTGAGCAGCCGTACGTATCCGCGCACCGACACGTTGTTGCGCCGCCCGGTCCCACCGCCCGCGACGGTGAGATCCACTGCGACGTCCTCACCGCGGGCCAGGGTGGCCTGCGCGGCGGCCCACACACGATCGTCGAGCAGGCCCTCACGCACCAGTCCGAGTGCGGTCGCCCGCTCGTTGCTCACCACGACGTCCCGAAGCCGGTCGACCACCACCACACCGACCGGCGCGGAGGCCACCACGCGCTGCAGCACTTCGGACACTGTCATGCCCGGGTCGGCGGTGGGACGTTCCTCGGTGCGGCCGGCCAGGCCCCGACCCCGGGTAAGGGAGATCGCGAACCCGGACCCGAGGCCCAGAATCCCCGCGACGGCGGCGCTCAGTGCCACCGCACTAACACTCACGCCGAAAGCGTACGCATGGAGCGGACCACGAAAAAACCCGTGCGAGCGCTGAACAGCGAGTTCAGCGCATGTTCATCCGTTGTTCTATTTGGAGCCCTGGTTGGCCACGGCGGCCGCCCCGGCGGCGGCGGCGTCCGGGTCCAGGTAGGTGCCGCCGGGGACCAGGGGCTCGAGGTCGGGTCCCAGGTCGTAGCGCAGCGGAATGCCGGTGGGAATGTTCAGTCCGACCACATCCTCATCCGACATGCCGTCGAGGTACTTCACCAGCGCCCGAAGGGAATTCCCGTGGGCGGCGATCAGCACGGTCTTGCCGGCCTTCAGATCGGGGACGATCGTTCCCTCGAAGTAGGGGACGAACCGGGCCACCACGTCGGCCAGGCACTCGGTCAGGGGGCCGCCGTTGATGTCGGCGTAGCGCGGATCGGCGTCCTGGCTGAATTCGCTGCCGCGTTCGATCGGCGGCGGCGGGGTGTTGTAGCTGCGCCGCCACTCCATGAACTGAGCCTCGCCGTACTTTGCCTTCGTCTCGGCTTTGTCCAGCCCCTGCAGCGCCCCGTAGTGCCGTTCGTTCAGCCGCCAGTTGCGGTGCACCGGAATCCAGTGCCGGTCGGCTTTGTCCAGGGCCAGGTTCGCGGTGGTGATCGCGCGCCGAAGCAGTGAGGTGTAGACCACATCCGGAAGCCGGTCGAGTCCGGCGATCAACTCACCGGCCCGGGCGGCCTCGGCGCGGCCCTTGTCGGTGAGGTCGACGTCGACCCAGCCGGTGAAGAGATTGAGAGCGTTCCACTGGCTTTCGCCGTGGCGGAGCAGGATCAGTGTGCAGTCACCGTCAGCCATGCCCGGAAGTGTCTCACGCCGGCGGCCTACTGTTCGGCGTCTTCGCCGTCGTCCTGACCGTCCTCGTTTATCAGGTGCTCGAAGGCCTTGAGGTTCTTCAGGGACTCCCCGCGCGCCACCCGCCAGGCCCACTCCTTGCGGATCGAGGTCGCGAAGCCGAGTTCGAGCAGGGTGTTGAAGTCGTTGTTGACGGCCTCCAGCACCTGACCCAGCACCCGGTCGATCTCGTCGGCGTTGACGACGTCGAGGGCCATCCGGCCGATCAGGTAGATGTCGCCGATGTTGTCCAGGGTGTAGGCCACCCCGTAGAGCCGGCGGTTGCGCTTGAGCATGAAGCGGTAGACGGCTTCGTGGTTCTCGTCGGGCCGCCGGCAGACGAAGGCCTCCACCCGGACGGAGTGCTCACCGATGCTCAGCAGCGTGTTGGTGGTCAACTTGCGCTCACCGGGCAGCTCGACGATGAGCCCGGGAAGCCCGCCGTGTGCACCCTCGTAGCGGGTGAAGTTCAGTCCGTGCTCGGTGAGGGTCTCCTCGATGACCTGCTGGACCTTCGCCTCCGCCTGCCGGGCGGGAGGCTCAATCACGGGCGGATCCGCTTCGCCGCTCGCTTTGGCATCACGCGCGCACTCCCCTTCGCATCGCCCACCGACGTCCGGCCCGTCGTGAGGCGAGATCCCTTGTTGCGCTGCGCATCTGGATTCCGCTGAACTCGGCCATCGCGCGGCCGTAGCTGGACAGCAGACCGTCGACGGTGTGGTCCCAGGAGAACCGGCGGGCGTGCTCGACGGCCGCACGGCTCAAGGCGCCGGCGTCGGAATCCAGCAGTGCCGCGATCGACTCGGCCCAGTCCCGCGGATCGTGCCCGTCGACCAGGGAGCCGCTGTGGCCGTCGGCCACCGCCACCGGCAGACCACCCACCGCCGCGGCGACCACCGGTGTTCCGCAGGCCTGCGCCTCGACGGCCACCAGCCCGAACGACTCCGAGTAGCTCGGCACCGCCACCAGGTCAGCGGCGCGGTAGACGTCGACCAGGTTCTCCCGGGACTGCGGGGGAAGGAAGGTCACCCGGTCGGCGATCCCCAGTTCCGCGGCCAGCCGGGTCAGGCTGTCGGGGGCGGCAAGTCCGCTGCCGGAGACACCGCCGGCGATCACCACGCGAACCCCGGGCGGCAGCAGGGCAACAGCCCTCAGCAGAACGTCCGGCGCCTTGAGCGGCTGGATACGGCCGACGAACGCGACGATCCTCTCGTCGGCACGCAGCCCGAGGGCCGCGCGGGCAGCGGCCCGATCTCCCGGGGTGAAGGTCTTCAGATCCACCCCCGGGTGCACCACGTCGATGCGGGCCCAGTCCGCGTGATGCAGCGAAACCAGTTGGTGCGCTTCCTCTTCGGTGTTGACGATCAGCCGGTCGGCCTCGTCGACAACCTGTTGCTCACCCACCGACCGCAGCGGAGGCTCGGGCGCGTCGCCGTCGGCCAGGGCGGCGTTCTTGACCGCGGCCAGGGTGTGCGCGGTGTGCACCAGGGGCACTGCCCAGCGGTCCCGGGCCAGCCACCCCACCTGACCGGACAACCAGTAATGCGAATGCACGACGTCGTAGTGGCCGGGTTCCTGATTGGCCTCGGCCCGCAGAACCCCGGCGGTGAACGCGCACAACTGGGTCGGCAGGTCGTACTTGTCCAGCCCTTCGAACGGCCCGGCGACCACGTTGCGCACCAGCACGCCGGGAGCCACCGCCACCGTCGGGGGGTCGGCTGAGGACGTCGCCCTCGTGAAGATCTCCACCTCGACGCCGCGGGCGGCCATGTGCAGAGCGGTCTGCAGGACGTAGACGTTCATCCCGCCGGCGTCGCCGGTCCCGGGCTGGGCCAGTGGAGAGGTGTGCACCGAGATCACCGCTACCCGGCGCGGCAGCACTCCGGCGTCGCTGGACTCCCGGGGATGCCGCACCTAACCATCTATACACCCGCGCGTGGCGCGGGTGAGCCATCCCTACCACCCGCATTCATGGCGCAGGTCAGGCAGAGACCTCCGGAATGCGGTGCCGCGACCGCCGCAATGCCCCCAACGGGTCGGCATACAGGCTGCTCAAGGACACCACCCCGGCGCCGGCTTCCTGGACCCGGTTGCCGAACGCCGTCACCCGGATGTCACGCGCAGCCAGCAGCGAGCGCTCGGCGAACGCGTCGCGCACATGGGGAAGGCCCTCGGGGTACTCGGTGAACGCCTGGCCGCCGACCACCAGGTCATCGGGGTTGAGCAGGTCACGCAGCAGGGCCACGGCTCCGCCGAGGACGCGTGCCCGTTCGGCCAGCAGGTTCCGTGCGGCGGCCGGGGTGCCGGTGCCGTCCCGGCGGGCCAACCGGGCCAGTGCGGCGATCGTCGAGTTCGGCCCGGTGGCGGGCAGGATCGCGGCCTTGCGCGCTGCCGCCACCACGGCCTCGTCGCTGACCGTCGACTCCAGGTGGCCGCACCCGCCGGCCAGCAGGTCGGACTGCACGGGCAGCCCGGCGACGGTGCCGGGACCGCTGGCGGGGGTGTGCACCCGCCCGCCGATCACCAGGGCGAAGCCCACGGTCTCGCGTGCGTAGATGTAGAGGCTGCTGGTGTGGTCGGCCTGACGCGCCGGGCGCGAGCCCAACAGCAGTTCCGCGCCGGCCATCGCATCCACGTGCGAGGCGACGGACACGGGCACAGTCAGCGCCGCACCGAGGACTGCGCCAACCGGCGCCTGGGCCCAACCGAGACGGGGGTGGTCCACCTGTCCGGCGGTGCTGTCGACCACGCCGCCGATGGCCACTCCGACCCACAGCGGCCGGCGACGATGCCAGCGGCCGAGGTAGCGGCGGGCGCTGTCGGCCAGCGCCGCCAGGGCCGTGGACTGCGAACCGCCCGGAGTCGGCGTCTCGACCGCATCGAGGGTCCGGCCGAACAGGTCGCTGGCCACGATGCTGGTTGTGCGGGCGCCGATGTGCAGGCCGAGGGTCAGGTACGGCTCGTGGTTGATCTCGACCGGAATGCGCGGACGGCCGATCGCACCGGGGACGGCGAGGTCGGGACGCTCGCGCAGCAGTTCCGCATCCAGCAGGGCGCTGACCTGGCGGTTGACCGTGGCGATCGACAACCCGGTGTGTGTTGCGATGGCGTCGCGGGCCACGGGCCCGCGCTGGCGGACGGCGGCGAACACCGCCGAGGGCGCAGCCTCGGGCACGCGCAAGGAGGGGGCGACGACGTGGTGGCGGTTGCGCAGCGGATGCACCCGGTTGTGGGTGACGGCGCGGGTGGGGATGGTGCTGGTCATGGGATGTCCTTCTGGAGTCCGGCTGGGGTCTGCGGGGCATGCCGCGCCGGTGGGTCCAGGGGACGAAGGTCCGTCAGATCAGGCGCGGCGGGACGCGTGACAACAACACGCGCAGCGCGAAACCAGACAGCTCGTCTGCATCTCCGACATGCACGACAAAGTAGCACGGTCACTAGAGTTGAGCTCGATGGCAATCCCTGACGCCCATTCGCGGGTCGCAGTGGTCACCGGCGCCAGCGCCGGGATCGGTGAGGCGACGGCGCGAACGCTCGCCGATCTCGGCTTCCACGTCGTCGCTGTGGCGCGCCGCGCGGACCGCATCGAACGGCTGGCCGAGGAGATCGGCGGGACGGCGGTGCCGACCGACATCACCGACGACGCGGCGGTGGCCGCCCTGACCGGCCGACTGCGGCGGGTCGACGTCCTGGTGAACAACGCCGGCGGTGCCAGGGGGCTGCAACCGGTCGCCGGGGCCGATCTCGACGACTGGCGCTGGATGTGGGAGACCAACGTGCTGGGCACGCTTCGGGTCACCCGGGCGCTGCTGCCCATGCTGATCGAATCCGGCGACGGCCTGATCGTCACGGTGACCTCCACCGCGGCGATCGAGGTGTACGACGGCGGGGCTGGATACACCTCGGCCAAGCACGCGGAGGCGGCGCTGCACCGCACACTGCGCGGCGAACTGATCGGAAAACCGGTGCGGCTCACCGAGATTGCGCCCGGTTCCGTCCAGACCGACTTCTCCCTGCTGCGCTTCGGTGGTGACGTGCAACGCGCCGAGAAGGTCTACGCGGGGATCACGCCGCTGACCCCGCAAGACGTGGCCGAGGTGATCGGGTTCGTCGCATCCCGGCCCTCCCACGTCAACCTCGATCAGATCGTCGTGCGTCCACGCGACCAGGCCAGCGCCAGCCGGTTCAACCGCCGGGGCTGACCGTCGTCGACGGCGTCGATGATGTCGATGCCGTCGGCGGGGTCGAGGACGTCGTCGGCGTTCCGGACAGCGTCGGCGCATCGGTCGGGGTCGCCGGCGCGCTGACCGGCAGCCCCGAGGACTTCGTCTCCGCCAGCGCCGACATCGACGTCCACTCCGGCCAGCCGACCGTCCAGTCCCAGATGTCGCCGTCGGCGTAGGAGAGCTGGATCGAGGTACCGCTCACCTCCACCGGGTCGCCGTAGATCGCCGAGTGGAAGTACTGCTGCGCATCGCCGTCGGAGAGGTTGATGCAGCCGTTGGTGACGTTGGTGTTGCCCTGTGCGCCGGAGCTGGCCGGGTTGGCGTGGATGAACTCTCCGTTGTTGGAAATCCTCACCGCCCAACGCTCGTGGACGCGGTCGTAGCCGGCCGCGGGGTTGGACATGTAGAAGTCGGAGTACTTCTCGGTGACGACGTGAATTCCGCTGCGGGTGACGTTGCGGGGCTGGTCGGCCTGGCCGTAGCTGCACGGGAAGTCCATGATGACCCCCGCGTCGGTGACGACCTGTATGCGATGCGATCCGGCGGCGGCCCGGACCACCTGCCGACGGCCGATGTCGAAGTCCAGGGTCAGGTCGTCGGCGCCGTAGTTGTTGTCGCCGAAGGCAACTCCGTAGATCTTGGCGCTGACGTGAACCTTGGTGCCCGGTGCGAAGTACTCCCGGCTGCGCCAGTGCGCCCGTGCACCGCCCACCTCGTCGGGCAGCCACGCCCAACCGCCCTCGGTGGGCGGGTCGGTGGTGACGGTCAGCGCGCGTTCGACGGTCGCCTTGTCCGAGATCGGCGCATCGAACTGCAGGATGATCGGCGCCGCGACGCCGACGGTCTGGCCGTCGGTCAGCTGGAACCAGCCGTTGACCACCTTGTTGGGCGTGACTGTGCTGAACTTCGCGCTGACCGCGCCGGCCTGGCCGTCGTGGCCCACCACCGAACCGCTCCAGGTGTAGACGGCGTCGTAGCCGAGCGGTTCGGTGACGGCGAAGACGGTGCGTTCGCGGTTGAGCGTCCCGGCCACCGACTTGCCCGCCGGGCTGGTCAGCGCGATGTGCTGGAACCAGCCGTCGCTGACCGCAATGCTCACCGGCACCGTCGGCACGATGCCGGTGGCGCCGTCGGCGGGCGTGAACGTGAGGGTGGGTTTGGGGGCCGGGGCGGAAGACGAGCCGGAGCGCTTGAGGCATGCAGCCAGAAGGTTCGGTGCGGCCAGTAGTGCGGCGGCGCCCAGTGCCCGCCTTCGGTTCAGCTGGTACCCCACGTCCACCAAAGTTACAGCGCGCAGCCCACCAGCACGGGCTCCGGAACCAGGCTCACCCCGAAGGCCCCGCGCACACCGTCGCGCACGGTGCGGGCCAGCGCGAGCACATCGGACGTGGTCGCCGAGCCGCGGTTGGTCAGGGCAAGGGTGTGTTTGGTCGACAACCGGCACGGCCCGTCGCCGGGATAGCCCTTGCCGAACCCGGCGCGCTCCACCAGCCAGCCCGCGGCGAGCTTGACCCCGTCCGGCGCCGGATAGTGCGGCACGGGGCCGTCGACGGCGGCTTGCAACCGCTCGAACTGCCCGGCGTCCACCACCGGGTTGGTGAAAAACGAGCCGACGCTCCAGGTGTCGTGATCGGCCTCGTCGAGCACCATGCCCTTGGCCGCCCGCAGTCCGAGCACCGCGTCGCGTACACGAACCGGGTCGGTGCGATCCCCGGCCGTAACCCCCAGTGCCCCAGCCAGTTCGGCGTAGCGGATGGGCGCCGACCGTCCGTCGGCGGCAAGTGCGAACTCCACCTCCAGCACCGTCGCGGCCGACGAGTTCTTCAGCACGCTGTGCCGGTAGCTGAACCGGAGGTTCTCGGCCGGGACCCATTGCACGTCGCCGGTGCCGCGATCCAGCAGCCGAACCCGCGTCAGCCAGTCGGCCACTTCCACGCCGTAGGCTCCGACGTTCTGCACCGGGGTGGCCCCGGCCGAACCCGGGATTCCCGAAAGGCATTCCAGCCCACCGAGATTCTCACTGACTGCCCGGGCGACGACGCCGTCCCAGTCGGCGCCGGCCTCCGCCCGCAGGACGGCGCCGTCCGCGGTGACAGTCGAATTGGCCAATCGCACAACGGTCAAATCCGTCAGATCGTCGGAAACCACGACGTTGGACCCGCCGCCGAGCACCAGTGGCCGCACACCGGCCCGGTCCAGCGTCGCCAGCGTCGCGACGATCTGTTCGGTATTGACACAGGTGATGATTCGCCGCGCGACGGGGCCGACGCGGAGTGTGGTCAGCGGCGCCAGCGGCACGTCGAAATCGACCTGCGCACCCGCGAAATCCTGCCCTCCAGCCACGGCCCGTAACGGTAGCCTCACGACCTATGCCGCGCTCGTTCGACATGGCCACCGAGTACCAGGGCACCGTGGCGCAGGTGCACGACGCCTTCTGCGACAAGCGCTACTGGGAGGCACGGCTGGCCGAATCCGGAGCGGACGAGGCGGTTCTCGACGTGTTCCGGCTGGGCCACGACGGTGGCGTCGACGTGATCACCACCCAGGTGCTGCGTTCCGACCGGCTGCCCTCGATCGTCCACCAGTTCCATCGCGGCGACCTCTACATCCGCCGGGCCGAGACCTGGACGGGCCTGTGCGGGGACACCGCGGAAGCGACCGTGACCAGTTCCATCCAGCACGCGCCCGTCGCGCTGAACGGCGAAGCCAGGCTCGCCCCCGTGGACCGGCAGGCCCGACTGGCGTTCCGGGCCACCGTCGAGGTCCGCATCCCGCTGGTCGGCCGCAAGATGGAGAACTTCATCGGCACACAGCTGATGAACCTGCTCACCAACGAACAGCAATTCACCACCCGCTGGATCGCCGGGAACCACTGAACAGGCCCGGTAGGTTGGGGCCATGCCCAGCAGCCTGGTCTACGACGTCGACGTCGACGTGCCGGCCGCGCAGATGTACGGCTACTTCACCACCGTCGGCTACTGGGAAGACCTCGTCGAGCACTACCGGAGCCACTCCTCGCAGACCGAGATCGCCCACTTCTCGTCCGACGAGACCGGAACCGACATCACCTTCGCGCACATCATGTCCGCGCAGGATCTGCCGCCCGTTGCCCGGCGGGTGATTTCGGGTTCGTTCATCGTCAAACGCGAGCAGCACTTCGATCCGTTCGACACACCGGCCAACCAAGCCGTCGGACGCTACCGCGCCGACGTTCCGGTTCCACTCGACCTCACCGGCGACTATGTCCTGCACGACACCGAACGGGGCAGTCGGATGCGGCTGACGACCTCCTGCCGGATGCGGGTGCCGATCATCGGCGGTCAGATCGAGCAACTCGTTCTGGGCGGACTGAAGTCGATGTTCGCCGGCGAGGGCGAGTTCACCGCGGAATGGGTCGCCGCTCATCGGTAAGCCCACGCGGCCGGTGGGGATGCCGACGCGGGGAACCACCGGAGCCAACCGCCTACGCCGGGCCGACCGCTGGCTGACGCAGTCGCCGCGGGTGCGCGCGGCATTGCAGCAGGCCGCCGATCCGTTGGTCGTCGACCTCGGTTACGGGCGGTTGCCCGTCACCACCCTCGAGTTGGCGTCGCGGTTGCGCGCCGTGCGTGCCGACGTGCGGGTGGTCGGCCTGGAGATCGACCCGCAGCGCGTCGAGGAGGCCCGCAAGGTGAGTTCCGACGGGGTCGAATTCCGCGTCGGCGGCTTCGAACTCAACGGACTACACCCAATCCTGGTGCGCGCGTTCAATGTTTTGCGCCAGTACCCCGAAGAAGCGGTGGCCTCGGCATGGCAGACCATGCAGGCCCGGCTGGCGCCGGGCGGCCTGATCCTCGACGGCACCTGTGATGAACTCGGCCGCCTGGGCTGCTGGGTGCTGCTGGACCGCGACGGGCCGGTGAGCCTGACGCTGGCGTGTGACGCGCGGTTTATCGAGCGGCCCTCGGATCTGGCCGAGCGATTGCCGAAAGTCCTTATCCACCACAATATTCCAGGCCAGCCGATCCACATGCTGCTCGACGCGGCGGACCGGTCGTGGGCCGCCGTTGCGGGGCAGTCGGTGTTCGGTCCGCGGGCCCGTTGGCGTGCCATGCGCGAGGCGTTGAGCACGGCCGGCGTGCAGATGGAACCGCAGCGGCGCAGCGTGCGGGATGCGGTGCTGACGGTGCCCTGGTCTGCCGTGGCTCCGCCAGCGCCCCCGCTACGCTGATCGCCATGCGAGTCGCCCTGGCGCAGATCCTCGCCGGCACCGACCCGGCCGCCAATCTCGAGCTTGTTCGCGATCACGCCCGCCGCGCCGCCGACGACGGCGCCCGCCTGGTGGTATTCCCGGAGGCGACCATGTGCCGGTTCGGGGTTCCGCTGGCGCCGGTGGCCCAGCCCCTCGACGGTCCATGGGCCGACGCGGTCCGGGGGATCGCCGCCGATGCCGGCGTCACCGTGTTCGCCGGGATGTTCACCCCGTCAGCCGACGGCCGGGTGCACAACACGCTGCTCGCCACCGGCGCCGGGGTGGAGGCGAGCTACGACAAGATCCACCTCTACGACGCGTTCGGCTTCACCGAGTCCGACACCGTCGCGCCGGGGCGTGAGCCGGTGGTCGTCACCGTCGACGGCGTCGGCGTCGGCATCACGCTGTGCTACGACATCCGCTTCCCCTACCTCTACAGCGAGCTGGCCGACCGGGGCGCCTCGGTGATCACCGTGAGCGCGTCGTGGGGTGCGGGTCCCGGCAAGCTCGAGCAGTGGACACTCCTGGCCCGGGCCCGCGCTGTGGACTCCGGGTGTTTCGTCGTCGCCGCCGGGCAGGCCTATCCCGGTCCGGAGTTGGCGGCGCGGGCTCCGACCGGCGTGGGCGGCAGCCTGGTCTCCTCCCCACTCGGCGAGGTGCTGTGCTCAGCCGGCCCCGACCCGCAACTCCTGGCGTGCGATCTGGACGTCGCGAGCGTGCCGAAGGTCCGCGACACCGTCGGTGTGCTGCGGAATCGCTTTAGACTTCGCACAGATTCGTAAGGCACAATCGCGCAGGTGACGACGCCGCCACCGGGCCAGCCGCCGTTCGGCCCCGGATTCCCGGAGCCCCCTACCCAGCGCATTCCGCAGCCCCTCCCCCAGCCGGGGCCGGGCTTCGATCCCGCGGGGATGAATCAGCCGACCCGGCACCTGCCGCAACCGGCCCAGCCGCCGCTGCCGCCCACGCCGCCCGCCGTCGTCACCGAGCCCGAACCCGAGGAGCCACGCCGCCGCGGCCCGTTCGGGGACCCGCTGTCCGTGGCGCTCGCCGTCGTCATCGTCGTCGCCCTGGCCCTCGCCGCCGTGATCGGCGCGGAGTTGTACGCGCGCAACAAGGCCGACACCATCGTCTCGAAAGCCGTCAGCTGCGTGGTGCAGGACAGCGCCAAGGTGTCGTTCGGACTCCGGCCTTTCCTGCTGCAGCACTTCACCCACCGCTACCGCGATATGGAGGTGGAGACCGCCGGCAACCAGATCCGCGACGCCAAGGGCATGAAGCTGACGCTGCTGCTCGACGACGTGCAGATGCGTCCGAGCGCAGAGTCGGCGGGCACGCTGGGATCGCTGGACGCCGACGTCAGCTGGACTTCCGACGGCATCAAGGAGACCGTCGCGGGCATGATCCCGCTGATCGGCAGCCTGGTCAGCGGTGTGAACACCAGTCCGTCGGACGGGACTTTGGAGGTGCAGGGCCCGCTGGGCACCGTGACGCTCAAGCCCGAGGCGGTCGACGGCGCCCTGAAACTCACGGTTCTGAGGGTCACCGGCCTGGGCATGACGCTGCCCCGCGAGAGCGTGCAGCCGGCCCTGGACGTGTTCACCGACCAGCTCACCAGGAACCTGCCGATGGGTATTCACGCCGACAACGTCGAGGTGACCGACAGTGGGGTCTCCGCGAAGTTCGTCACCCGCAACGCCACCATTCCGAATGCACAGCAGGACCCCTGTTTCGCCGGGCTGTGACGGCGTGGGCGCGACCGGGGTCGCAGGCGGGACTACCGACCCATCAGATTGGTGAAGATCTCGCCGTAATGGAGATGTGCCAGGAAGTGGCCTCCCTGCCGTAGCTGCAACGACGCACCAGGGATGCGGCGGGCCAGTTCGATCTCCCAGGCCTTGTCGACCAGTTCGTCCTGTTCTCCGGCCCATACCTCGACCGGGACTGCCAGATCCTCCGGCGCGAACCCCCATGGCCGCATCCACGCCCGGTAGTCCTCCACGACGCCTTCGGGCTGGCGCATCGCCTCAGCCGACATTCTGGCGAAAGCCCCGTATCCTTCGTCGCGAATGACTTTCCCATCGGCGTCGCCCAGCCCACCGGCTGCCAAGCGCCCGTACCAAGTGGGGAAGGCGCCGGCAGCCAAGCCCATCGAGCGGAAGCAGAGTCTGGCCGCCCGCGGCGCACGCTGCGATAGGCGGGTGTAGACCCGGTCGAATGTCGGCAGCCGGGCGAAGACACCGGGTTCGGTGAGGGGCAAGGCACCGGCGATGATCGCTACCCGGCTCACCCTCGGCACCAGCGCCCGGCCCACCGCGGCGGCATACTGCCCGCCCATCGACCAGCCCATCACTGCGAATCGATCGACCGAGATCAGGTCCATCAGCTCGGCGACGTCGTCGGCCCAGTCCAGAATAGTCCGCCCGGCTTTGTGGTCGGAGCCGCCGATTCCCGGGCGATCCGGCGAAATCAGCCTGATCCCAATGTCTTTCGCGATGGAATCGGCGGCGGCGACGTCGAGGCGGCAGGCCAGACCCCCGTGGCAGTTGAGGATGGGAAAGCCATCCGTAACCCCGTATTGCGCGTAACGCACGCGTCGGCCGTCATGCAGTCGCACGCTCAGGTTCTCGTTGCCGCCCGACTCGCTCATCACGCATGCCCCCGTGTCACCGCCGAATGCTGAAAGCCCGAGGCTAGCCCTTCTCCGGACCGCCGGGGTTGCAGCCGGCCAGCAGCATGGTGTTGTCGTCGACAGCGGGCCGCCACGGTTCGAGGTCCCAACTGCTCTTGCCCGGCTGGGCGAACTCGGCGAAACGCCAGTGGCACACGAATTGCGACCGCATCCCGGGGGTGTCGGCGTCCGGCGCCTGGGCCAGCACCTCAGCCCACGCCTCCTCGGTCTGCGTGATCGTCTTGGTCATATCGCCGGCCACCTCCCGTCCGGCGGCGGTGGGATAGACCCGCAGCGTCGGCAGGCTTCCATAGCTGACCCAGTTCACATGGTCGATGTACGGCGGGGGGACCGTCGGGTCGGCCGAGGCGACGGGCGCACCCGCCAGCCCGGCGAATGCCAGCGCCGCAATCGTGATTCGTGCGGTGCTCAGCGGGACTTCCCTTGCACCTCAAGCAATTTGGGCCGGACGTCGACCAGATAGACTCCCGCGGCCACCGCGGCGATGGTCGGGAAGAAGATGTCCATCGTCTGGACGCCGAAGAAGAAGCACAGCACCGCCGAGACACCCAGAATGAGCAGCCACACCGGCTTGGTCAGTTTGTCGACCGCCGGGTATGCGTCGGGGCGCTGCATTGCCGCATGAACGAACGCGTACACCGTCGCCAGGAACACCGCCCAGATGAGCACATAAAGAACGACACCCGCCACACCCTGAAGCATCACGGCTTCAAGGGTAGGCGGGTGCCGTCCCGATCGTCGAACCAATCCCCGTCAGGGGAATGTCCGTCTTACTTCTGGGTGACCTTCTTGGCCGGGGCCTTCTTGGCCGGCGCCTTCTTGGCGGCGGCCTTCTTCACGGCCTTGGCCGGAGCGGCCTTCTTGGCCGGAGCGGCCTTCTTGGCCGGGGCCTTCTTGGCCGGGGCCTTCTTGGCGGGGACGGCCTTGGCCGGCAACTCAACGCCGACCAGCTTGGCGGCGCGCTCGCCGACCGCGCGGGTCTGCGCCGACACGTTGCCCAACGCTTCCTGGGTCAGCTCGACGGCCTGGTCGACATAGGTCTCGACGCGCTCGGCCGCCTCCTTGAACTCCGGCTGACCCTTCAGCCGCTCCAGAGCGGCCTCGCCGCGCTCGACCAGGCTGTTGTAGGTCTGGGTGGCGTCGGCGAAGAACTCGTCGGCAGCCTTGCGCAGCTCCTCAGTGCTGAGCTTCTCGCGCAGCTCCTCGCGACGCTTGGGCAGCTCCTCCTGCAGGCGCGTCAGCGCGGCGCGGCGGTCATCCATGCGGTCGCCGGCCAGCTCGGCCCGCTCGCGCAGGGTTCCGAGGATCTCGTTGACGGTCGCCAAGGCCAGGTCGGCAGCGCCGACGGCGGCGAGCAACGGGGCCTTGAGGTCTTCGATGGTGGGGTTGTTCTCAGCCATGATGACTGTTTCCTTTCAGTGTTCCCCTGAGAGTCTTTGTCTCATCAGAGTTCTTGTTGGTGAACGACTTTCAAGCAGACGGTTCGGTTGCTCAGTCGGCGACTCCCTCATGGGCAACCTGGTTCTGCTGACAGAACGATGTGTAGATATCGAGCAGAACGCGCTTCTGGCGTTCGGTGATCGCCGTGTCACCGATGATGGCGTCGTGCACCTGGCTCGGCTGCCCGGGCTCGAGAATTCCGGCCCGCACATAGAGCACTTCCGCCGACAGTCGCAACGCCTTGGCGATCTGACTCAGCACCTCGGCCGACGGCTTGCGCAGCCCCCGTTCGATCTGACTGAGATACGGGTTGCTCACCCCGGCCCGCTCGGCAAGTTGCCGCACCGACACCTGAGCGGCTTCGCGCTGGGTGCGGATGAAGCTGCCGATGTCCTGTGCCGCATTGCTCACCACGGCGGCAAGATCGGAGTCCTGCGCCATGACTCGCCTCCTCGCGGGAACGATGGTTCTCTGCATGACAGCTACCACGATACGCGCGAGTGCTAACAATTGCAAGCACGTGCTAGCGCAGGTCAGAACAGCAATTGGCCTATGGTGTAGATCACTAATCCGGCCAGCGCGCCAACTACCGTGCCGTTGATCCGGATGAACTGAAGGTCACGTCCGACGTGCAGTTCGATGCGCCGGCTGGCCTCCTCGCCGTCCCAGCGCTGAATGGTGTCGGTGATGATCGTCGTCGCCTCGGCGCCGTACTGGCTGGCCAGATGTTGCGCACCGCGCACGATCCAGTCGTCGACCTTGTCGCGCAACTCGGCGTCGTCGCGCAGGGACTCTCCGATCTGCATGACCGAGTCGGCGATCCTGCCCCGCAAAGCGCTGGACGGATCGTCCACTCCTTCGAGCACCAGCCGTTTGAGGGTCTTCCATGCCGTCTCGGCCGCGCGGGTGACCTCGTCGCGCTCCATGAGCTGTTCCTTGACGCTCTCGGCCTTGGCGATGGTGGAGGGATCGGTCTGCAGATCATTGGCGAACTCGAAGAGAAACCGGTTCGCGGACTGGCGCAACTCGTGCTGCGGGTTGCGTCGCACCTTGTCCGTGAAGTCCATCAGTTCGCGGTGAATGCGATCACCCACGAGCTGGTCGACGAATTTCGGGGACCAACTAGGCGAGTCCTTCAACACCACCCGCTCGATGGTGGGGCCGGCGTTCAGCGCCCACTCGAAAGCCCGGTCGGCCAACAGCTGGATGAGGGCCTCCTGGCGGTTCTCCGCCAGGAGCTGATTGAGCACCCGGCCCACCGGCGGACCCCACTGCGGTTCGGCGAGGCGTTTGATGATCGTGCGGTCGATCGCGTGCTGGATGTCCTCGTCGTTGAGCAGCTCCACCCCGACTCTGAGCACCGTCGAGGTCTCGCTGGCGACCCGCGCGGCATGGTCGGGCTCCGACAGCCACTTACCCAGCCTGCTGGCGATCTCGGCGTCGCGAAGCTTGGCCTCGACGACTTCCGGGGACAGGAAGTTCTCCCGCACGAAAGTGCCCAGACCCTCCCCCAGCTGGTCCTTCTTGCGCGGAATGATCGCCGTGTGCGGAATCTTCAGTCCCAGCGGATGGCGGAACAGTGCGGTCACGGCAAACCAGTCAGCCAGGGCGCCCACCATGCCCGCCTCGGCGGCGGCCCCCACGTAGCCGACCCAGCCGGGGCCGCCCTGTGAGCCCACCCATCGGCAAACCAGGAAGATCACCGTCGCGCCGATGAGGAAGCTCAGCGCGACGACCTTCATCTTGCGGAGGTTGCGCAACCGTTCGGCATCGGCGTCGGGATCGGCGCCCGCGAACGATTCAGCAAACGAAACAGCCACCACATCATCATCCGCTATTTCGCGGGGAAAGGTCGCGGCGTTCGCCGTCGGCAGCAAGCCGGACCCCGTCACTCCGGACCACAGAATTTACTGTGACCGACCGTCACAACTTTCTCGGCCTGCGCCGTTAGACTGGTCGCAGTGACACAGCAGACCATTCCCGCCGCGGCGAAGACCGACGGCCGTAAGCGCCGTTGGCACCAGCACAAGGTGGAACGGCGCACCGAGTTGGTCGACGGCGCGCTCGACGCCATCCGCCGCCGGGGCCGCGACGTCAGCATGGACGAGATCGCCGCGGAGATCGGCGTCTCCAAGACCGTGCTCTACCGCTACTTCGTCGACAAGAACGACCTCACGACCGCGGTCATGATGCGCTTCACGCAGACCACGCTGATCCCGAACATGGCGGCCGCGCTGTCCTCGGGTCTCGACGGGCTGGCGCAGACCCGCGAGATCATCCGTGTGTACGTGGAGACGGTCGCGGCCGAGCCCGAGCCGTACCGGTTCGTCATGGCCAACTCGTCGGCGAGCCGGAACAAGGTCGTCGCCGATTCCGAACGGGTCATCGCCCGAATGCTGGCGGTCATGCTGCGCCAGCGCATGAGGGCGGTCGGGATGGACACCCGCGGCGTGGAACCGTGGGCCTATCTGATCGTCGGCGGCGTTCAGCTGGCCACCCACTCGTGGATGTCCAACCCTCGGATGAGCGCCGACGAACTGATCGACTACCTGACCATGCTGTGCTGGAACGCGTTGTGCGGCATCGTCGAAGTGGGGGGTTCGCGGGAGATGTTCAACTCCCAGCCGCACCCTGCGCCGCGTTTGCCGGCATCATTACTGCCCGCACAGGCGACGTAGTCTCTAGTCTCTTCGGCTATGGCCAAGGATTCGCTGTGGACGCACAAGCCCTCCGATGCGCTGCGGTTCACACCGGGTGACAAGGTCAGCGAGATCGACACCGACTCCAGTCCAGGGTTCTCGGGTAAGCGGGACGACGCCGAGACGATCACCGCCGAGCGCGAAGCGCATTTCGCCGACCTGCAGGAGATGCTCTACGCCAACGGGCGCGAGGGCGATCACCGGTCAGTGCTGCTGGTGCTGCAGGGCATGGACACCGCCGGCAAGGGCGGCATCGTCAACCACGTGGTCGCCGCCGGCAGCCCGATGGGCATCGACTACCACAGCTTCGGCAAGCCGACCCCCGAGGAGTTGTCGCACCACTTCCTGTGGCGGATCAACAAGACCCTGCCGCCGGCCGGCCACATCGGCGTCTTCGACCGGTCGCATTACGAGGACGTTCTCGTGGTGCGGGTGCATCAACTGGTGCCGGCCGACGAGCTCGAACAGCGCTACGACGAGATCAACACCTTCGAGTCCGAACTGATCGAAGCGGGCACCAGCATCGTCAAGGTCGCCATGTTCGTCTCCCTCGACGAGCAGAAGGCGCGGCTGGCCGAGCGGCTGCAGCGGCCGGACAAGTTCTGGAAGTACAACCCGGGCGATCTCGACGAACGCAAGCTGTGGCCCTCCTACCAGGAGGCCTATCAGGTGATGCTGGAGCGGACCTCGACCGAGCAGGCGCCGTGGTACATCGTGCCGTGCGACAAGAAGTGGTACGCCCGCCTCGCGGTCACCGAACTGCTCATCGAGGCGCTGACGAAGATGAACCTGTCGTGGCCGGAGGCCGACTTCGACTTGGCGGCCGAGCGCGCGCGGGTGGCCGAACTCTGACGGCGAGCTAATCAGCCGAATAGTCTGGTCCTGCCTTAAACCCAAGGGTCTATAGACGTTGAACCTTGTTCTGGGCAACCTTGAGTTGTAGAGACAACTCAATCTGTAGGGGACTGAAGTGTTGATCGGCGGGCGAGCGCGTGGCCTTCGGGGTTTTCGAGGCATGCTGCGGTTTTCCAGTCTGACCACTGGCCGACAGCTCGGCTTGCGCTACGCGTTGGCGACCCGGGCCGAGTTGGCGTTGAGACAACCCCGGAACTTCAGCGAGCCAGAACTCAGCCATGACCACTGCTTGCCCGACGAGCATCACCGACTGCTGCAGCAATCGGAGGCTGATGGTCCACATCAGCAGGCAGACTGTCCGGGAGTTGGTTACTGCTCCTACTGCCTGCTGCCGGAAGGTGTCTGAGCCACCACCCTGGTTGCGCACACGCAACCACGTGCCGGGGGTGATCCAAAGTACAGCGACTACCCGGCGGATTCAGCCCTTGACCAGGGTGAACTGACCGATATTGGTGATGCCGCGGCGGAAGAAATCGGCGCAGCCGGTCAGGTACTTCTGGTATTTGTCGTAGGTCGCCTCGTCCATCAGGGCGATCGCCTCGTCGCGCTTGGCTTCGAGGTTGGCCGACCACATGTCGAGGGTGCGCGCGTAATGCTGCTGCAGCAGATGGATGCGCTCGAGTTTGAAACCCGAATCGGCAGCGAGCTTTTCGATATCCTCTACCGCGGGAAGTTGGCCGCCCGGGAAGATCTCGGTCCCGATGAACTTCATGAACTTCAGGTCGCTCAACGTGAGCTTGATGCCGTTGTCGCGGAAGAACTTCTGGGTGTGCGCCAGGATCGTGTGCAGCAGCATCCGGCCGTCACTCGGCAGGATGTTGTAGGCCCGCTCGAAGAACAGCGGGTAGCGCTCGGCCTTGAAGGCCTCGAACGCCCCGATGCTGACGATGCGGTCGACGGGCTCGTCGAACTCCTCCCAGCCCTGCATCCGGATCTCGATCGTGCGGTTGGTGTCCAGCTTGGCCAGGCGCTCGCGGGCGAACTCCGACTGCGCTTTGCTCAGCGTAATGCCGATGACGTTGACGTCGAACTTCTCCACCGCACGCTCCAGGCAGCCGCCCCAGCCGCAGCCGATGTCGAGCAGCGTCATGCCCGGCTCGAGGTTGAGCTTGCCGAGCGCCAGGTCGAACTTGGCGTTCTGCGACTCCTCGAGGTTCATGTCGTCGCGCTCGTAGTAGCCGCAGGTGTAACCCATGGTCGGTCCGAGCCACAGGGCGAAGAACTCATTGGAGACGTCGTAAATCGACTGGGACTCCTCGTAGTAGGGAGTCAGGTCCGAATCGACGTTTGCCATCTAGCTACCCTTCAGAAATTCGACACCGGCACCGGCCCGGGCGCCGTCTCACTCGCTCTTCGGCGACAACGGTCCCCCAACCGAAACCCGAAGGCCTACCGCGCGTCAGCCTAGCCGAAACGCCATCGCGGATGCACATCCGGTACCGCGACGGGCAACCCGCTAGCGGTAGCTGTAGAAGCCCTGTCCGGACTTCTTCCCCAGCCGTCCCGCCTCCACCATCCGCAACAGCAGCGGGGGCGGCGCATAGAGCGTCTCCTTGAATTCGTCGAACATCTTGTCGGCGATGAGCTTGAGGGTGTCCAGCCCGATCAGGTCGGACAGCCGCAGCGGTCCCATCGGGTGGGACAAGCCGGCGACGACGGCCTTGTCGACGTCCTCGATGGTGGCGACACCGGCCTCCACCATGCGGATCGCCGAGAGCAGGTACGGCACCAGCAGGAAGTTGACGACGAATCCGGAGCGGTCCGTGCAGCGAACCACCTGTTTACCGAGTACCGTGCCGGCGAACTGCTCGGTGCGGGCGGCCGCGCCGGCACCGGTCTCCAGGGTGGTGACCAGTTCGACCAGCGGGAGAACCGGGACAGGGTTGAAGAAGTGCAGTCCGAGCACCCGCGCCGGGTTCTTGGTGGCGGCCGCGATCTTCATGATCGGGATGCTCGAGGTGTTCGACGCCAGCACCGCGTCCGGGTCGGTGATGATCTCGTCGAGCTGGCGGAAGATCGAGGCCTTGACGTTCTCGTCCTCGATCACCGCCTCGATGACCAGCTGCCGGTCGGCCAGGTCGGCCAGCGAGGTGGTGAACCGCAGCTTGTCCAGGGCGGCGTCCCGCTCACGCTCGGTGATCTTGCCGGCGCTGACACCGCGCTCCAGTGACTTCGAGATGCGATTCCGGCCGGCGGTTACCAGCGCATCGGTGGTCTCGAAGACCGTCACGTCCACGCCGGCCCGCGCGCACACCTCGGCGATGCCGCCGCCCATCTGGCCCGCGCCGATGACGCCGACCTTGTCTATTGCTGCAACCACTTTGGTCCTTCCCGGACGTTAGGTACCGCGAGCGGGCGCAAACTCCCCCGTTCGGCGTGTGTTTGGGGGAAGTTTGCGCCCGCTCGGCGGGGTGGATTAGTGGAACTGACCCTCTTCGGTCGAGCCCGACAGAGCAGTGGTCGACGACGTCGGGTCGACGGTGGTGGCGATCTTGTCGAAGTAGCCGGCACCGACCTCGCGCTGGTGCTTGGTGGCGGTGTAACCGCGCTCCTCGGCGGCGAACTCGCGCTCCTGCAGCTCGACGTAGGCGCTCATCTGGTTGCGGGCGTAGCCGTAGGCCAGATCGAACATCGAGTAGTTGAGGGCGTGGAAGCCGGCCAGCGTGATGAACTGGAACTTGAATCCCATTGCGCCCAGCTCCTTTTGGAACTTGGCGATGGTCGCGTCGTCGAGGTGCTTCTTCCAGTTGAACGACGGCGAGCAGTTGTAGGCCAGCAGCTGGTCGGGGAACTCGCTCTTGACGCCCTCGGCGAACTTGCGGGCCAGCTCGAGGTCCGGCGTGCCGGTCTCCATCCAGATCAGGTCCGAGTACGGGGCGTAGGCCTTGGCCCGGGCGATGCAGGGCTCGAGGCCGTTCTTCACGTGGTAGAAGCCCTCGGAGGTGCGCTCACCGGTGACGAACGGCTTGTCACGCTCGTCGACGTCGGAGGTGATGAGGGTGGCGGCCTCGGCGTCGGTGCGGGCGATGACGACGGTCGGCACGTCGGCCACGTCAGCCGCCAGGCGCGCCGCGGTCAGGGTGCGGATGTGCTGCTGGGTCGGGATCAGCACCTTGCCGCCCAGGTGGCCGCACTTCTTCTCCGAGGCCAGCTGGTCCTCCCAGTGCGAACCGCCGACACCGGCGGCGATCATCGCCTTCTGCAGCTCGTAGACGTTCAGTGCGCCACCGAAGCCGGCCTCGCCGTCGGCGACGATCGGCACCAGCCAGTTGTCGATCGAGGTGTCGCCCTCGACCTTGGCGATCTCGTCGGCGCGCAGCAGCGCGTTGTTGATCCGACGCACGACCTGCGGCACCGAGTTGGCCGGGTACAGGCTCTGGTCGGGGTAGGTGTGGCCGGAGAGGTTGGCGTCACCGGCGACCTGCCAGCCGGACAGGTAGATGGCCTTCAGGCCCGCGCGCACCTGCTGGACGGCCATGTTGCCGGTCAGCGCGCCCAGGGCGTTGACGAACTCCATGTTGTTGACCTGATCCCAGAGGATCTCGGCACCGCGGCGGGCCAGCGTGTACTCCTCGACCACGGTGCCCTGGAGCGCGACGACGTCCTCGGCGGAGTAGGTCCGGGTGAGGCCCTTCCACCGCGGGTTGGTGTCCCAGTCGCGCTGGATCTCAGCGGCGCTCTTGGGCTTGCCGACGTTGGAAACGGCCATTGGACTTCTCCTTTGTTTCTCTGGCAGGGACTCCGTCTCGCAGAAACCCCAGCCCTTAGCGACTGTGCTAACAGGACCTTCTCATATCGGATATCTGCAGGTCAAAACGCTGCCAGTTGCCAATTCTTGAGAAATTCAGGGTGTGAAATTGCAAATTTTGCGAAGGCGGCGCGTTGCCGGGCGATAAGTTACTCACTGGTAACTTGAAAGCGCAGGTCACCAGCGGTGCGCAGCACCGGCAGAACCGGCCCTCGTATCTCAGATCGGGAAGATGGCGGCGACGGCCTTCACGTCGTCGCCGACGACGTATGTGAGCGTTCTCACCGTCCGGTCGGTCAGTTCCTCGCCGAACTTGCCGGTGGAGCCGGGCGGGTACACATGCGCGAGGATCTCGAGTTTCTCGCCGTAGGCCACAGCCGCGTCGTGCTCGATCGTCACCCGCAGCGGCGCGTCGGTCAGCTCCGGGTGCGGGGCCAGGAACTCCTCGACGACCTTCCAGTACACCGAGTTGTTGACGTGGTCGAAAAGGTCGATGTCGCTCACCCGGATTGGGAATTCACGGATCTCCTCCGCGTCGTCCCGCGAGCCCGCCTTCAGATAGGACTTCCACCTCACCCGGTTGACGTCGGTGGTCTTCAGCAGTCCTTCCATGAAGTCGTCGGCGATCAGCGACGGGCTCTGGGTCTCGCGATTGAAGTTGATCCAGAACGCCTCGGTCTCGATCAGGCCGCCCTTGCGACCGTCGATGCGCACCCGCATCTCACACCACCGGGTGGAGGCGCCCGAGCACCACCGGCGTAGCCGCAGCGTGTCCTGGAACTCGATCGGGCGGATCATGTCGACCATCGTGCGGCGCACGATCCACAGCGGGTGGGTGTCGTTGTGACCCATCTCGCGGAGGTGGTCCTGGCCGATGTCCATGATGTGGCGCACCGCGGCGTCCATCCGCAGGCGGCCGAGGCGGTCCACATCGGCGGGCCGCAGCGGCCACTGCCGGTCGAACACGTCGGGGTGCGGATCGGGCACAGGCATCAAAACCTTTGCCAAACCGCTGTCCGACGTCATCAGAGCCACGTCCGGATCATGCCAAATGGCCAGTTCGATGCCAAAAACCCGGCGTCGGGGGTGCCGTTTGCAAACGGGGCGAAGCCGTCTTCGCACGCCGGTACGCTGACGGAATGCCCAAGACCTTCGTCGGCTCGCGGGTACGCCAGCTGCGAAGCGAACGCGGGCTCAGCCAGGCCGCGCTGGCCCAGATGCTCGAGATCTCGCCGAGCTACCTCAATCAGATCGAGCACGACGTCCGCCCGCTGACGGTGGCGGTGCTGCTGCGGATCACCGAGTCCTTCGGCGTGGACACGACGTTCTTCTCCTCCCAGGACGACACCCGGTTGGTCGCGGAGTTGCGCGAGGTGATGTACGACCGGGACCTCGACGCCGGCGTCGACCCGACCGAGGTTGCCGACATGGTCAGCGCCCACCCCGCGATCGCCCGGGCGATGGTGAACCTGCACCGCCGCTACCGGATCACCACCGCCCAACTCGCCGAGGCCACCGAAGACCGGTTCAACCTGAACACCGGGGGCAGCGGCACCGGGTCCATCTCGATGCCGCACGAGGAGGTGCGCGACTACTTCTACGAGCGGCAGAACTACCTGCACGAATTGGACAGCGCCGCGGAGAACCTCACCGCGCGGGTGCGGATGCACGGCGGGGAACTGCGCACCGAGTTGTCGCGCCGGCTGATCGAGGTGCACGGGGTGCGGATCGTGCGGCGGATCGACCTGGGCGACAACGTCCTGCACCGCTACCACCCCGCGTCGAAGACGCTGGAGATCTCCACCCACCTCTCGGCGGGTCAGCGCGCCTTCAAGATGGCCGCCGAGTTGGCCTACCTGGAAGTCGGCGACCTCATCGACCAGATGGTCACCGATGGCAAGTTCACCAGCGACGAGTCACGTCGGCTGGCCAAACTGGGAATGGCCAATTACTTCGCCGCCGCAACGGTGTTGCCGTACGGGCAGTTCCACGACGTCAGCGAGAACTTCGGTTACGACATCGAGCGGCTGTCGGCGTTCTACCAGGTCTCCTACGAGACCATCTGCCATCGGCTCTCCACCATGCAGCGGCCCTCGATGCGAGGCGTGCCGTTTTCCTTCGTGCGGGTGGACCGGGCCGGGAACATGTCAAAGCGCCAGTCCGCCACAGGCTTTCACTTCTCCTCAGCCGGCGGCACCTGCCCGTTGTGGAACGTCTACGAGACGTTCGCCAACCCCGCGAAGATCCTGGTGCAGATCGCCCAGATGCCCGACGGCCGCAACTACATGTGGGTGGCGCGGACGGTGGAACGACGCGCGCACCGTTACGGGCAACCCGGCAAGTCCTTCGCCATCGGCCTGGGTTGCGAAGTGCGCCATGCCAACCGGCTGGTGTACTCCCGCGGCCTGGACCTTTCCTCGGACAGCGCCACCCCGATCGGTTCGGGATGCCGGGTGTGCGAGCGGGACAGCTGCCCGCAGCGTGCCTTCCCGGCGCTGGGCCGGGCCCTGGACATCGACGAGCACCGCAGTACGGTGTCGCCATATCTCGTGAAGGAGACGTGATGTCGGAGATCGCCCGCATTCCCCCCGGCGGCCGAAAGGAACTGGGGCTCATCAACTGGGGCATCTCCAGGATCGCGGCACGTAAGGTCCGCGCCCCGCACATGCACCTCTTCGAGGTCCTCGGCTATCACAAGAAGCTGTTCTGGACCTTCCTGCCGTACGCCGGTCAGCTGCTGAACAAGGGCAAACTGCCCAAGACCGAGACCGAACTGGTGATCCTGCGGGTGGGTCAGCTGCGCGGTTCGGAATACGAACTACAACAGCACCGCCGACTCGCCCGGTCCCGCGGTGTCGACGATGCGACGCAAGCCAAGATCTTCGCCGGTCCGGACGCCGAGGGGCTGACCGACCGGCAGCGGGCACTGCTGCGGGCGGTCGACGAGTTCACCCATAAGCGGGACATGTCCGACGAGACGTTCGCGGCGCTCTCGAAGCACCTGACTCAGCAGCAGATCATCGAATTGTGCGCTCTGGCAGGTCATTACGACACCATCGCCGGCATTCTGGCCACCCTGCGGGTGCCGATGGACTTCCCGGACTAGCTGCCCACACAAACGTCGGCCACCGGACGAGGGGTTCCGATGGCCGACGTCGGTGGGGGTTAGGCGGCTGGCGCTGCGCCAATCGGTTGGAACGGCAGTTCGGCCCCGACCGCCGCGTGACTGGTGATGCCGGGCGTGACGCTGCTCGGGCCGGTGGCCGCCGCCGGTGCGGTGAAGATGCCGATGCCGACGCAGGGGGTGCCGTCGGTGCATCGGACGTTTTCGGTGTCCGACGCGCGGGGCGAGGTCGATGCCCCGCCCGCCGGAGTGGCGGATCCGTGGCCCGCGTCGCCGGGGTGGGCGAAGGCCGGGCCGGCCAGGGCCAGCGAACCGGCCACCAGCGCGCCGGAAATGGCGGTGAGGATTGCGACCTTGCTCATTGGGGATTGCTCCTTGGGGGATCTCGCCGCGTCGTTCGCGGCCAAAACCACTCTGCTTCCCCGCGAACGGCTCGACTGTCCACCGAAGAGATCGAACCGCGGCTGACCCGGCTGTCGTCCGATCAGGCGACAAGCACGCCTACAGGTACGTCTCGCCCAGCGCGATCAGCGTGAAGATCACCGGCAGCACCGGCAGTGCCCCGAGGAACGCCGCCGGCACCCATTCCTTGCGCTGATACCGCTGCCAGGCCAGGCGCCCGATCCCGGCGCCGGCTGCGAGCACCAGCACCGCGACGACCAGAAGCCAGGTGCTCGGCGACGACGTTGCGGTGGCCATAGAGATCGCGAGCAGCCAGACCATGTGCCCGAGTACCAGCCCACCGAGACCGGCCACGACGGCCGTCACTGTTCCGGTTTCACTGCCGCCCAAGGTCAGAAGTTGATCATGTGGCCGGCCAGCCCGTGGAAGCACTCCTGCAGCGCCTCGGACAGCGTCGGGTGGATGTGCACGTTGCGGGCGAGCTCGTTGACGGTCAGGTCCCACTTCTGCGCCAGGGTCAGCTCGGGCACCAGCTCCGACACGTCGGGTCCGATGAGGTGCGCCCCGAGCAGCTCACCGTACTTCGCGTCGGCGATCACCTTGACGAAGCCGGTGGGATCAGCCAGGCCGTGCGCCTTGCCGTTCGCGGTGAACGGAAACTTCGCGATCTTGACGTCGTAGCCCTCGGCCTTGGCCTGCTCCTCGGTCAGCCCGAAGCTGGCGACCTGCGGCTGGCAGAAGGTGGCGCGCGGCATCATCCGGTAGTCGCCCAGCGTCATCGTCTCTGCGCCACCGATGGTTTCGGCGGCCACCACGGCCATGGCCTCGGCGACATGCGCCAGTTGCAGCTTGGCGGTCACGTCCCCGATGGCGTAGATGTGCGGAACGTTGGTGCGCATGTAGTCGTCGATGGCGATGGCGCCGCGGTCGGTCAACGCAACACCCGTCGTCTCCAGGCCGTAGCCGTCGACGTTGGGTGCGAACCCGATGGCCTGCATCACCTTGTCGGCCTTGAGTTCCTGGGTGTTGCCGTCCTTGCTCACCACCACGGTCACCGCCGAGCCGTCGTCGGTGATGGACTCCACCTTGGTGCCGGTGAGGATCTTCACCCCGAGCTTTTTGTACTGCTTCTCGATCTCCTTGGAGACCTCGGCGTCCTCGTTGGGCAGCGCCCGCGGGAGGAACTCGACGATGGTGACGTCGACTCCGTAGTTCGTCATCACGTAGGCGAACTCCATGCCGATCGCGCCGGCGCCGGCGATGACGATGGAACGCGGCAGGTCGCGGTCGAGGATCTGCTCCTCGTAGGTCACGACATTCTTCGACAGCGAGGTGCCGGGGATCAGCCGGGTGCTACTGCCGGTGGCGATGATCGCGTTGTCGAAGGTGACGGTTTCGGTGCCGCCGTCGTTGAGGTCGACGACGATCGTGTTCGCGTCGGTGAAGCGGCCGTAGCCGTTGATCTCGGTGATCTTGTTCTTCTTCATCAGGTAGTGCACGCCGGCCACCCGGCCCTCGGCCACCTTGCGGCTGCGGTCGAACGCGGCGCCGAAGTCGGCGGTGACCTGTCCGCTGAACCCGAACGTCGCGGCTTCCTTGGTGACGATGTGCGTCAACTCCGCGTTGCGCAGCAGAGCCTTGGAGGGGATGCAGCCGACGTTGAGGCATACCCCGCCCCAGTACTTCGGCTCGATGATGGCGGTGTTCAGACCGAGCTGTGCGGAACGGATGGCCGCGACATACCCGCCGGGGCCGGCACCGAGGACGACGACGTCAAAGTGGGTCACGAGGGCTACATTAGCGCGGCGACGATGCCGAACGGCACGTTCGGAGGAGGAGCCGGGCCGTCAAAACCAGCCCGTGGCTCGAGGGGCCTACCCGACTATCGGCCGGGTGATCCATTCGAAGTAGTAGGCGCCGTGCAGAACCGCGGCTGCCGCCGTCGACGCCAATGGCGCGGCCATCAGGGCGATGGCCAATGCCGTCACCGGCGGCCGGTTGGGGATCATCGAGACGAGCATGCTCGCGACCATGCACACCATCAGGTAGAGCAGGATCCCGAACACCGGGAACGTCTTGTCCAGGGCGGTGTACCACCAGAAGTAGAAGCCGGCGCCGGCCGCGGCGGACAACACCCACACCCCGGCGACGACCAAAGCGAACTTCCAGCGTTTGACGAACTGGAACGACCCGGGCACGACGACAGGCTGGGCCGGCACCGCGACCGGCTGCAGATGACCGGTGACCGCGCGCAGGAATGCGTCGGTGTCGACGTTCTCGTACTCGCTGAACGCTTTCGGGGCGGGTGCGTCCTGGTCGGCCGGCTCGGGTTCGCCGTCGGCCGCCGATTCCAGTCCGCGTGCGATGCGGGCGAGCTCCGGTTCGGACTGCGATCCGGCATCCCAGACGGGCGCGCGCTCGTACTCCAGGTCTGCAGCTTCGGCCGCCGAAGCGCTCTGTGCTTCGGCGGCCTGCGATCCGAGGGCCGCCCATTCGTCGGAGTCCCACTCCAGGGCGGCTCCCGATTCCGAGTCGGGCTCGGCTCCGGCGTCCCGCAATGGTTCGGGGTGCGGACCGGTGTCGAAGATCGGCGAGGGCGTCGGCTCGGTGTTGGACGCCACCGCCGGCTGGCCGCCGGTGGCGAACATCGGGGTGAGGTGGGGTTCGGTGATCGGCGAGTGGGTATCGGTCATCCGGACACCACCTGAAGCAGCAGCAGCACCGACAGCCAGCCCGGCGCCATCGCGAGCACGAACGCGCCCAGCGTGGTGACCCAGCGCCGGCCCGAGGCCACGATCATCAGCAGACCGATGAGGCTCGGAACGCCGACGACGAGCGCAACAACAACGTCTGGGCGGATGGTCGCGCTCACGGTGAGCTTGGCAACGACAGCGGCGATCTGACCCGCGACGCAGCCGAGGAGCAACGCGCTTGTGAGCAACCATGCCCGCGGCAGGGGTATCACCGTTACGACGATACGTGCAGGTGGCCCTGATCCCCGGGAGCCTCTTCGGCGCGCCGAAGAGGTATTTCGCAGGCGTCGGCGGCGCTGTCGACCACGGTGTCGTCGCGGTCGGGTGGCCTGGCGCCACGTTCGTAATCTGCCCCGGTGAGCGGTGGGTCGGCGGCCAGTGCGTCGAGTTCGGCGCCGGTGAAGGCCCGTCCGCGGCTGAGGAACCGCTTGCCCTCCGGGGCTTCCAGGCTGAAACCGGCGCCGCGGCCGGGCACCACGTCGATGATGAGCTGGGTGTGCTTCCACGTCTCGAACTGCGAGCCGGATATCCACACCGGCGTGCCCCGCGGCACACCGAGCAGCACGTCGCGATCGCCGACGATGAACTCGCCGTCGAGGTAGCACATAGGGGAAGAGCCGTCGCAGCACCCGCCGGACTGGTGGAACATCAAGGGGCCGTGCCGACCCTGAAGCGTGCCGAGCAACTCGGCGGCGGCCGCGGTGATGAGCACGCGCGGAGGAGCCATCGGGATTCCCCTGCCATGCGACGATGTAACGCGGCTCACACTAGAGCAATGCCAGGCTCGACCGCCTGGACACCGCGACGATGAGAATGGCGGCATGTCCGACGACCCGTATCTGTGGCTGGAGAACATCGACGGCGAGGACGCCCTGAACTGGGTGCGGGAGCGCAACGACGCGACCGTCGCCGCGTTCTCCGGCGACGACTTCCGTCGGATGCAGGCCGACGCCCTCGAGGTGCTCGACACCGACACCCGGATCCCCTACGTCCGCCGCCGCGGCCAATACCTCTACAACTTCTGGCGCGACGCCGCCAACCCCCGTGGCCTGTGGCGGCGCACCACCCTGGCGAGTTACTGCACTGAGGATCCCGACTGGGACGTCATCATCGACGTCGACGAACTCGCCCGCGCCGAAGGCGAGAACTGGGTGTGGGCCGGTGCCGACGTCATCGAACCGGATCACACCCTGGCGATGGTCTCCCTGTCCCGTGGCGGATCCGACGCTGCGGTCCAGCGTGAATTCGACATGCGGACAAGAGCCTTTGTCACCGACGGTTTCGTGCTTCCGGAAGCCAAGTCGCGGACCTCATGGGAGGACCACGACAACCTTCTGGTGGGCACCGACTTCGGTCCCGGCTCGCTCACCGAATCGGGCTATCCGCGGATCGCCAAGCGCTGGCGCCGCGGTCAGCCGCTCAGCGCGGCCGAGACGCTTTTCACCGGTGCGGCCACCGATGTCATGGTCAGCGCCGGCGTGGACCGCACCCCCGGCTACGAACGCACCATGATCGGCCGCGCGATCGACTTCTTCAACGACGAGACCTACCAGTTGCGGGCGGGCGAACTGGTGCGGATCGACGCACCGACCGACGCGAGCGTGTCCGTGCATCGCGACTGGCTGCTGATCGAGTTGCGCACCGACTGGCACACCGGGACCGCCGACTACACCGCCGGATCGCTGCTGGCCGCCCGCTACGATGAATTCCTCGCCGGCACAGCGGAATTGAGTGTGGTCTTCGAACCCGACGCGCATACCTGTCTGCATCAGTACGCATGGACCCGCGACCGACTGGTCATGGTGACCCTGGCCGATGTCGCCAGCCGCGTCGAGGTCGTGACTCCGGGCTCGTGGACCCGCGCCCCGATGCCGGGGATCGAAGACAGCACGAACACCGTCATCGTCGCCACCGACGACACCGGCGACGAGGTGTTCCTGGACTCCAGTGGCTTCCTCACCCCGTCGACGCTGCTGTGCGGGAGCGTCGACGGCGAATTGGCGGCGATCAAGCGGGCCCCGTTGTTCTTCGACGCGACGGGCATGGAGGTCGCCCAGCACTTCGCCACTTCCGACGACGGCACGCGGGTTCCGTATTTCGTTGTGGGACGGCCTGATTCCCGGCCGGGTCCGACGCTGCTCGGCGGGTACGGCGGGTTCGAGGTGGCCCAGACCCCCGGGTACGCCGGCGTGCTCGGGCGGCTGTGGCTCTCGCGTGGCGGCACCTACGTCCTGGCCAACATTCGCGGCGGCGGGGAGTACGGACCGGGTTGGCACACCCAGGCGATGCGGTCGGGTCGGCACAAGGTGGCCGAGGACTTCGCGGCGGTGGCGCGCGACCTCGTCGCGCGCGGGATCACCACGCCTGCGCAGTTGGGCGCGCAAGGTGGCAGCAACGGCGGGCTGCTGATGGGAATCATGCTGACCAAGTACCCGGAGCTGTTCGGCGCCCTGGTCTGCCAGGTGCCGCTGCTGGATATGAAGCGTTTTCACCTGCTGCTGGCCGGGGCGTCCTGGGTGGCCGAGTACGGCGATCCCGACGATCCCGAGGAGTGGGCGTTCATCTCCGAGTACTCGCCGTACCAGAACATCAGCGCCGAAAAGCGTTATCCCCCATTGCTGATGACGACGTCGACACGGGATGACCGGGTGCATCCCGGCCACGCCCGCAAGATGACGGCGGCACTGGAGGCGGCCGGCCACGAGGTCTCGTATTACGAGAACATCGAGGGCGGACATGCCGGCGCCGCGGATAACGCCCAGACCGCGTTCAAGTCCGCGCTGGCCTTTTCCTTCCTGCAGCGGATGCTGCGGCCAAACCCGTCAGCAGACTGACGATCACGCCGACGATCACCAGCCCGCCGCCGGCGATCAGCGTGACGTTGAGCCATTGATGCATGCCGGCCTCGGCCGTGGCGAGCATGGCGTCGGCGACGGGGCGGACATTGCCCGAGGTGCGGTCCAGCACCGCGCGCACGTGAGGTTGGGCGTATTCGATTGCGCCCCAACCAGTCGCGCCGACCAGCAGGGCGGACACACCGAGCGCCGTCAGCGCCTTGCCGCGGTTGCGTGCCACCACGAGCATCAGCAGGGCAGCGCCGGCGGTGAGCGCTGCCAGGCCCCAGCTCACCCAGGGCCCGAGCCTGCCGTAGCTGCTCAGCGCACCGGGCCGCAGCGTCGCCGGGGCGTTCTCGGTGAGCGGGATCGGCACGGCCGAGGACAGGGAGATGTTGTAGTCGCGCAGCGTCTGGGTGAACGCCGCGTCGGAGAGCATGGGCTTCAGATCGATCACCCAGCGGCCGCGTGCGTCGACGTCGGAGTTGACGGTGTTGGTGAACAGCCAGCGGTGGGCGAAGGCGTTGGCCTGTCCGAATTGACTCGGGAATGACGAACTGGCGGTGTAGGTGGCGGCGATGCCGCTGACCAAGGTGGGATCGACGCCGGAGCCGAGGCGGTTGACTTGTGCGGCCAATTCGTCGGCCATGGCCGATTGCAACGCCGGATCGGCGGCGGCGCGTTGCGCCAGCGCCGCGTATCCGCTCTGACTGATGAGGTTCTGCTGCGCCCACATCGCCGGGACCGCCACCGCCAACAGGACGGTGGTGGCGATCCACATCAGGACCGTCGCTAGGGAACGCACGGGCTCACAACCGCAGCCGGGTCAGGGTGCCGCGGACGCGGCGGCGCAGTGAGCGATACACGACAGCGGCAATGCACACCAGGGAGGTACCCAGCAGAACCGATCCCACCGCGTCAGTGAAGTAGTGATAGGTCACCGCCTGTCCGATGACGCCGAGCGCGGCGAACGCCACCGCGGCCCACACCAGCCACCGCCGCGCACCGACGGCGAGGATCAGCATGCCCAGCGCGACCACCATCACGGTGGTGTGCCCGCTTGGGTAGGCCAGCGCCTCGCCCTTGAAGCGGCCGAACAGCGGTTTGAGCGTCTCGGTGGAGACCACCCCCAGGGCGGGCGTCGCCAGTGCCAGGGGCACCAGCAGCCACAGTTTCCGCAACAGCGCCACCGTCACGGTCGCGGCGAGCAGCATCTGGGCGGTGCGGTAATCGGTGAAGACCAGCAGCGAACCCAACGGCCCGCTGCGGGCCTGCTGGAGCCAGGCGTCGACCGGGGTGGCGCTGTCGCGCACACCGAGGCCGAGCAACACCATCAACGGCATGCCGACGAACGGCCAGCCCAACAACGCCCTGTCGATCCCGCCCGAGAGGGCCCGGTAGGTCAGGGGGTGATCCCTCGAACGTAGGCGGCCTGGCCCAGGTGCTGGGCGCAGTCGTCGATGATGCTGACCAGCCGCGCACTCGCCGTCACCGGCGGATTCCAGTTCGTGTCGACGACGCGGGCCAGTTCGTCGGTGGTGACGCCGGCGACGTATTCCAGGCTCATCTTGTGCACCGCGTGGTAGTAGCCGGCAAGTAGATCGGCCGGGGCCCGGACCTTGCCGACCTCCTCGGGGGTGTGGCCGTAGCCGTGGGCGTCGCGCGGCAGGTCCAGGGCGAAACGGTCCACCCAGCCGCCGCTGAACCACACCTGGTCTATCCCGGCGATGTGGGCGAGTTGGGCGTCCTGGATGCGGGCGCTGTGCCAAATGAGCCAGCAGATGCTGTTGGCCTGCTCGTGTGACGCAGTGGTGGGCCGGTAGAAGGACACTTCGTCGCTCAGGTCGTCGGTGAGATCGTCGACGTGCTCGATGAGGCGGGTGAAGCTGTCGCGCAGCAGTTCCCGGGCGGCTGGGGCGTCCGCGGCGTCGTGCATGTTTCGACGCTACGCCCGCAGCGCGCGCGGACGTAACCTGACATTCATGAGTTATGACCTCGTGATCCGCAACGGCACTGTCGTCGACGGCCTCGGCGGCGAGCCGTACGTCGGGGACGTCGCGGTGGCTGACAGCGTGATCGTCGCCCTCGGCACCGTCGAGGGCCCCGCCGCCCGGGAGATCGACGCGACGGGGCTGCTGGTCACCCCCGGTTTCGTCGACCTGCACACGCACTACGACGGTCAGGCGATCTGGTCGGAGCGGTGCTCCCCGTCGTCGTCGCACGGGGTCACCACCGCACTGATGGGCAACTGTGGGGTGGGCTTCGCGCCCTGCCGCGCCGAGGACCACGACGTGCTCGTCGACGTAATGGCCGGGGTGGAGGACATCCCCGGCGTGGTGATGACCGACGGGCTGCCCTGGGACTGGGAGACGTTTCCGGAGTATCTCGATGCGCTGGAATCGCGTCGCCGGGATATCGACGTGGCCGCGTACCTTCCGCACTCGCCGCTTCGGGTTTACGTGATGGGGCAGCGCGGCGCCGACCGGGAGCCGGCTACGCCGGAGGACCTGGCGCTGATGCGCAAGCTGGCCGCCGAGGCGATCGAGGTCGGCGCTCTGGGGGTCTCGTCGTCGCGGTTCGCGTTCCACAAGACCGGAAGCGGCGCGCCGATCCCGACGTATGGCGCTGCCTACGAGGAGATTTCGGCGATCGTCGCCGGGGTGGCGGACGGCGGCGGAGGCCTTCTGCAGTTCATCCCCGACATCGCGGCGGGCGGTTACGAGGGCGTGCTGCAGGAGGTGTTCGAGGCGGCGACCGATGCCGGACTGCCGGTGACGTTCACGCTGACCACCGGCAACTCGGGTGAGCCGATCTGGCCGGGCGCGGTGAAATTGGTGGAGGAGTTCAATGCTCGATCTTCCGGGACGGGGGCCGACATCACCGCGCAGGTGTTCGCCCGTCCGATCGGCCTGGTGATCGGACTGGAGCTGACGGCCAACCCGTTCGTGCTGTATCCCAGCTACCAGGAGATCGCCGGCCTGCCGCTGGCGCAGCGGGTGGCGGAGATGCGCAAACCCGAAGTGCGCGAACGTATCCTGGCCGACAAGCCGGGTGAGGGCCATCCCTTCATGTACTTCGCGCAGGCCTGGCAGTGGATGTTCCCGCTGACCGAACCGGCCAACTATGAACCCGGCCCGGAGGACAGCATCCTCGCGCGGGCGCGGGCGCGGGGGGTGAGCCCGCTGGAGGAGGCCTACGACCGTCTGCTCGACGACGACGGGCAAGCCATGATGCTGGTGGCGCTGGCCAACTTCGAGAACAACTCACTGGACACCGTGGGGGATCTGCTGCGTCGCGACGACGTGGTGCTGGGCCTGGGAGACGGCGGCGCGCACTACGGAATGATCTGCGACGCAAGCTATCCCACCTTCGTGCTGGCGCACTGGGCCCGCGACCGGAAGTCCGGGCGGCTGTCGTTGGCCGAAGCGGTGCGGCAACTGACGTCGGTGCCGGCGCGGGTGGGCGGCTTATTGGACCGGGGCCGCCTCGCCGTGGGCTACAAGGCCGACCTCAACGTGATCGACCACGCGAGGCTGACCCTGCACAAGCCGGTGATCACGCACGACCTGCCCGCCGGCGGGCGGCGCCTCGACCAGGCCGCCGACGGGTACGTCGCGACGATCGTCTCCGGTGAGGTGATCGCGGAGAACGGGATCCCGACGGCGGCCCGCCCGGGGCGGCTGATCCGCGGGCGGCAGGCCGCACCGGCCTGACCCCGGCCAGGCGGCTCTGGCTCTCAGCGCCCCGGTGAGTTCGACGTCACGTCTGAGATCGGCGTTGCGGCGGATCGTCCGGCATTCGCGGGCGAGGCCACGACGGGTGAACTCGCCCCGCCGCACCGCAGCGCTCCCGAGGAATGGCTCCACGGCCGCAGCGTGGTCGCCGACGCCAACGAGCGTGTGCCCTGCGCACAGAAATCGGCCGAATTCTGTGCATAGGGCGCACGCTGGGGAGAATCGAAGGAGCACACCTTGTTCACGGCATCGCCTCGGACCACTCGAGGTGGCCCTCGAAGCCCAACGTGTTCGCCATCTCGCGGTAGCGGTCTCGTAATCCCCTATAGCCGACGGTATCGCCGCGGACCCGCGCTAGCAGGGTCCGAAGCTTCAGGACCCAGATGTCGCGGGCGGCCAGTCCGGGTTCGGCTTGCGCGTAGGCGAGCCGATCGATCGCAGCCTCGGCTTCAGCCACATCACCGTCGGCCCCACGATCGAGCAGCGTCTCCACCAATACACCTGTCGTCGGAATGCCCCACCCCAGAAGCCGCTCTTCGCGGAACAGCTGATCGACCACAGCCCGCATCCGAGGTATCGCTTGGTCACGACTCCCAGACCGGGATACTTCCCGCGCCAAGAACACGTCGACGAGCGGCAACTCCGACAACATGTATCCCTGGCGTACGAAGGCGTCGCTGACCTCCGCCAGGAGTCGCGCTCCACGATCCCGGTCGGCAGTCGTCTGACGATGGACGAGGGCGACGGCCAATGTGGTCCGAACGAAGGTCACCGCGAGGTCATCGCTGGACCGCTCGGCAATCCGTGAAGCGTCCTCTATTTCGCGCAAGACGGCATCGGTCGGATTCAGCACACCATTGGAGATTGTTGGGAAGTAGGCCCATGCGACCGCGAAGGCGTAGGACATGGGGTCGGCGTTGCGAGCCATGGCCAACCCGCGCTGCGAATCGTCTCGCCATCCACCATGGCCCAGGCAATACCGCCCGACAGCCCGCGTGGTGAAGGCGAGGGCCAAGGGAGACCCGGAAATAAAGCCGCCCCTCGAAGAATCACCATCGGCCAGATCGATCACCGACTGCGACCATCGCAGTGTTTCAGACCACTCGGCGTTGTCGCTCTTGGCATAAATCAGTAGATTGGCCAGTCCCACAGTCAGGGTCGGGTCACCGAGCGATTCGATCAAGGTCCAGGCTCCCGAGGCCAGCCGCGAAGCCTGATCCATCCTGTCCTGCCACAGATGATCCATCACCAGCCCAACCATGGCGATGGCCAAGGACGCCTTGTCACCGACAGCCGTGCACAGTTCACGGTGTTCCTCGAAGCGCGCAGCGACCACATGCTCATGGACTCGCCAGGCAGTCCCGCACAGCATGGTGCGGGGCGCAATGCGCAGTGCGGTCCGATCCGAGTCGTCCACGGGTAGCGCATCGGCAATCTCTTGGGCGCGTTCCCAACTCACCCGTGCGGCGTTGATGTCGCGGTTGGTGTTCCATCCGGCGGCGCGCATGTGCCAGCCGTAGGCCTCGTGCATGTCTCCGGCGGCTTCGCGGTGTTCGGCGATCAGCGCGGCATCGGCGTCGGGGGTACCGCGGGCCTCGATCGCCTGGGCGACCCGGCGATGCAACTCGGCGCGCTCGGACTTGAGTTGAGCCTCATAGGCCACGGTGCGGATCAGCGGGTGATGAAACTCGTACTCGGCGCCGGTCTGGTCGAGGAACTCCCCTGCCACCAACCCGTCGAGTTCCGGGTCGACGCCGAGAGTTGCCAGCAACTCGGGGCCGAATCGGGAGCCGATCACCGCCGCGGCACCCAGCGCCCGCTTCGCACCAGAAGGCAGCCGATCGATGCGGGCGGCGATGGTGGCCTGAACCGTCGGCGGAACCGTAACCCGCACGTCATGTTCCGAGGTGTAATGCCCGCGTTGACCGGTCAGCACCCCACGCTCGGCCACATCGCGCACCAACTCCAGGGCGAAGAACGGATTACCCGCCGACGCAGCCGTGATCGCCGCGCCGACCCGGGCGACCGACGGATTCCGGCCGAGCACCTGACCCACCAGCGCCGCGATATCGGCGTCGCCCAACGGCGCCAGCGCAATCGTCTGTGCACCGGCGACGCGACTGAGCGCGCCGCCGTAGTCGGGCCGGTAGGTGATCACCACCAGCGACGGGGTCGCTGCGATCACCGTCAGGAACTCGGCCAGCATCGCTTCACTGGAACCGTCGATCCAGTGCGCATCCTCCAGCACATAGACCGCCGGCTCGGTCCGGGCCAGCAACCGTGAATTGACCAGCGCGGTCAGGCGCCTCCGCCGGGCATCGGGGTCGATGACCGGAACCGGCACCGCCGGATCGGCGACACCCAGCAGGTCATCGAAGAGAACCAGATCCTCGGGATCGGCATCGGGGGCAGCGGCCCGGATCTGTGCCCGCGCAGCGGCCGCGTCCAATCCGGCGACACCGGTGGTCGTCCGCAACAACCGCGCCACCACACCGAACGCGATATCGCCGGCATGGGACTCGCAGTAGGTGCCGAACACCTCCACCCCACGAGCGGCGGCCGCCGCACTCAGCTCGGCTGTCAGCCGGCTCTTCCCGATCCCGGGGGCACCCACCAGACCCAGCACCGCACCGCGGCCGGCGATGGCCCGCTCCAACAGACCGGTGGCGGCGTCCAACTCCCAACCCCGACCCACCAAGTCGACCTCGGCAGCATGCACCACCCGGTGGTCGGCCACACCCAACAGCCGGCGGGCTTGCACCGGGACGGCCGAACCCTTGATGGCGACAAGCTCCGCGTCACCGAGGACAACGTCGTCGGCAACCAACCGTGCCGTCGAGGCGCTCAGCATCACCCCCGACGGTGGCGCCGCCGCCTCCATCCGCTGAGCCATCCCCACCTGCTCACCGACAGCGGTATAGGCCGCCCCCATCTCCCCGGCGATCACCTGCCCGGAATTCAGCCCGATCCGCAACCGCAACTCAACACCATCGACGGCCGCAACCTGTTCCGCCAGACCGCGCACCGCAACCTGAATCTCCAGCGCGGCCCGGCACGCCCGCACCGCGTGATCCTCCAACGCCACCGGCGCCCCGAACAACGCCATGATCCCGTCACCGGTGAACTTGTCCACCGTCCCGCCATAACGCTCCACCACCGCCGTCGCACAATCGATGAGGCCCGACATGATCTCCCGCAACCGCTCCGGCCCCACCACCGCGGCGATGTCCATCGACCCCACCACATCGGCGAACAACACCGTCACCTGCTTGAACTCCGCAGCACCGGAAGCACTTTCCACCGGCCGGGCACACCCATGACAGAACCGGGCACCAACCAACAACCCGATCCCACACGAACGGCACACCCCAGCCGCCGACATCAGACCTCCCGCCAACCAATCATTGGAGCAACCCCGTCGAGTGTGGGCCTTATGCACGTAATCTTGCGGCAAACGGTGCATAGCGCCCACAGTCGATGTCAGATCGGGCAGCCGGACGCGCGGAGCCTGGAGCGCACCCGCGCGACCACGGCCTCCAGCCGGGCCAACATTGCAGCGCTGATGCGTACCACGACCCAGCCGGCTGCCTCGAGTAGCGCAATGCGCTCGATGTCCCATGCCCGCTGTCTGGCATCAGACCAGTGCTGAACACCGTCGTATTCAATAGCCACCCGCCACTGTCGCCAGCCGAGATCAACACGAATGCGCAACTGCGGGAATGCGATCTGTGTCTCGGGCCTCGGCAGGCCCCCACGCAGGAGAATCAGCCGTAACCGGCTTTCCTGCGGTGACTCCGCACCACCGTCACAAAGTGGGAGTGTGCAGCGAAGTCGGGCGACACCTGGGTGTCCCGGGTAGCGATCGGCGATCGCCGCTATGTCGGCGACTCCTATTCCGGTAGCCGCCAGCAGTGCGTCGACGATGGGGATCGCCTCATCGGGATGTCGGCCGCGGCCGATGTCGAACGCCGTACGTGCGGGTGTGGTGACCAGCAGGCTGCCCGCGAGGCACAGCTCGTCGTCGGCCACCTGATAGCTGCGGGCGATCATGCCTTGCTGCACGTGCCGGTCCGAACGCAACACTTCCGCCGGTGCCCGGGGATCGATCCACTTGGCGCCCAAGACCGCCGCGGCAGACAGGCCGCACAGTGGTGCGCCCGTCGACAGCCAGGCGGCCCTGGCTCGCAATCGCGCGGTCAGTTCCACGTCGCGTCGCAAGTAGACATCGCGGTAGATCGCACGGCATTCGCGGGCGAGGCCACGACGGGTGAACTCGCCGCGCCGCACGGCGGCACTACCGATAAATGGTTCCATGGCTGGAGGTTGGCGAGCGAGGCCGACGAGTGTGGGCCCCAGGTACGCCAAACGCCCCGGTCCTGTGCACAGGGCCCACACTGGGGATAACGAAAAGTGCCCGACCCCTAAGGGGCCGGGCACTTTTCGTTGAGGAGGACTTAGAAGTCCATGCCGCCCATGCCGCCGGTCGGGTCGGCCGCGGGGGCCGCCTTCTCCGGCTTGTCGGCGACGACGGCCTCGGTCGTCAGGAACAGCGCCGCGATGGACGCCGCGTTCTGCAGCGCCGAGCGGGTGACCTTGACCGGGTCGGCGACGCCGGCCTTGAGCAGGTCCTCGTACTCGTTGGTGGCGGCGTTCAGGCCGGTGCCACCGGGCGAGTTGCGAACCTTCTCGGCGACGACGCCCGGCTCCAGGCCGGCGTTGAAGGCGATCTGCTTCAGCGGGGCCTCGAGCGCGACGCGCACGATGTTGGCACCGGTGGCCTCGTCACCCTCGAGCTTCAGCTCCTCGAGCGCCGGAGCCGACTGCAGCAGAGCCACGCCGCCACCGGCGACGATGCCCTCCTCGACGGCGGCCTTGGCGTTGCGCACGGCATCCTCGATGCGGTGCTTGCGCTCCTTGAGCTCCACCTCGGTGGCAGCACCGGCCTTGATCACCGCAACACCGCCGGCCAGCTTGGCCAGGCGCTCCTGCAGCTTCTCGCGGTCGTAGTCGGAGTCGCTGTTCTCGATCTCGCTGCGGATCTGGGCGACCCGGCCGGCGATGGCCTCCGAGTCACCGGCGCCCTCGACGATGGTGGTCTCGTCCTTGGTGACGACGACCTTGCGGGCCTGGCCCAGCAGGGAGACGTCGGCGGTCTCCAGCGACAGGCCGACCTCCTCGCTGATGACCTGACCACCGGTGAGGATGGCCATGTCCTGCAGCATCGCCTTGCGACGGTCACCGAAGCCCGGGGCCTTGACGGCGACGGACTTGAAGGTGCCGCGGATCTTGTTGACCACCAGGGTCGACAGGGCCTCGCCCTCGACGTCCTCGGCGATGATCAGCAGCGGCTTGCCGGACTGAATGACCTTCTCCAGCAACGGAAGGAGATCCTTGACGGTCGAGATCTTCGAGCTGACCAGCAGGATGTAGGGATCCTCCAGGACGGCTTCCTGACGCTCGGCGTCGGTAACGAAGTAACCCGAGATGTAGCCCTTGTCGAAGCGCATACCCTCGGTGAGCTCGAGCTGCAGGCCGAAGGTATTGGACTCCTCGACGGTGATGACACCCTCGTTGCCGACCTTGTCCATGGCCTCGGCGATCAGGTCGCCGATGGTCTGGTCACCGGCGGAGATGCCGGCGGTGGCAGCGATCTGCTCCTTGGTCTCGACCTCTTTGGCCGACTTCAGCAAGGTCTCGGTGATCTTGTCGACGGCCTTCTCGATGCCGCGCTTCAGGCCGAGCGGGTTGGCGCCGGCCGCGACGTTGCGCAGACCTTCGCGAACCAGTGCCTGTGCCAGCACGGTGGCGGTGGTGGTGCCGTCGCCGGCGACGTCGTCGGTCTTCTTGGCGACTTCCTTGACCAGCTCGGCGCCGATCTTCTCGTACGGGTCCTCGAGCTCGATCTCCTTGGCGATGGACACACCGTCGTTGGTGATCGTGGGAGCGCCCCACTTCTTCTCCAGGACGACGTTGCGGCCCTTGGGGCCCAGGGTGACCTTCACCGCGTCGGCGAGGGCGTTCAGACCCCGCTCGAGGCCGCGGCGGGCCTCTTCGTCGTACGCAATAATCTTGGACATTGCGAAGTGAATCCTCCGGTTTTGGGTGACACACGGGTTGGCCGGTAACGGCCGCCCCATTAGACGCTGTTGGCCGGACGCAGTGCCCGCGACGGACGACCGCGGCTGTCTGACCGCAGTCTCACCGTCCCGACCTAGCACTCACTGGTCGTGAGTGCCAACGTCATTTTTAGCACTCTCCTATGGCGAGTGCAAGATCGTTCGCCTGCGGCGGACAGCCTGGGACACGCCTTCCTCGCGGTTCGTTCGCCCCACCCCGCTTGCACTAGAGTCCATTCGGTCGAAGGGAGGCCTGAGGGTGCGGGCTGTGCCCCAGGGATCGGGCGCCCTGGAATCGGGCGACGTGCCCAGCACCCCGGCATTGCGGGGCTGGCAGCGGCGGGCTCTGGTCAAATACCTGGCTGCGAAACCCCGGGACTTCCTCGCCGTCGCCACTCCCGGAGCAGGAAAGACGACGTTCGCCCTACGGATCGTCGCCGAACTGCTCGAAGAGGGCACCGTCGACACCGTCACGATCGTCGTTCCGACCGAACACCTCAAGACCCAGTGGGCGCAGGCCGCCGCCAAGGTCGGCATCGCTCTGGACCCCAAGTTCTCCAACTCGAACTCCCAGACCTCGGACGACTACCACGGTGTCGTGGTCACCTATGCCCAGGTGGCCAGCCATCCCACCCGGCACCGGGTGCGCACCGAGAACCGCAAGACCCTCGTCGTCTTCGACGAGATCCACCACGGCGGCGACGCGAAAAGCTGGGGCGATGCCATCCGGGAAGCCTTCGACGACGCGACCCGCCGACTCGCGCTGACCGGAACCCCGTTCCGTAGCGACGACAGCGCCATCCCCTTCGTCACCTATGAGATGGGGCCGGACGGGTTCGCTCGCTCCCAGGCCGACCACACCTACGGCTACTCCGACGCGTTGGCCGACGGCGTGGTGCGGCCGGTGATGTTCATGGCCTACTCCGGCGAGGCCAGGTGGCGCGACAGCGCCGGTGAGGAGCACGCCGCCCGCCTCGGCGAGCCGCTGACCGTCGAGCAGACCGCGCGCGCCTGGAAAACCGCGCTGAACCCGACCGGCGAGTGGATGCCCGCGGTGATCGCTGCGGCCGACACCCGACTGCGGGGCTTGCGCGAACATGTGCCGGACGCCGGCGGCATGATCATCGCCTCCGACCAGACCGCCGCCCGCGCCTACGCCGAACTACTGCGGACGATCACCGGCGAGGCGCCGACCGTCGTGCTGTCCGACGACAAGGGGTCCTCGGACCGGATCGCCGCGTTCGCCGAGGGCACCTCGCGCTGGCTGGTGGCGGTGCGGATGGTGTCGGAGGGCGTCGACGTCCCGCGACTGGCCGTCGGCGTCTACGCGACCAGTGCCTCGACCCCGCTGTTCTTCGCCCAGGCGATCGGGCGGTTCGTCCGCTCGCGGCGCCCCGGCGAGACGGCCTGCATCTTCCTGCCGTCGGTGCCCAACCTGCTGCTACTGGCCAGCGAGATGGAGGCCCAGCGCAACCACGTCCTCGGAAAGCCCCACCGCGAGGAACTCGAGGATCCCCTCGACGCGGAGTTGGCCGCGCAGAAGCGCGACGAGCCGGGCGAGCAGGAAAAGGGCATCGAATACCTCGGCGCCGACGCCGAACTGGATCAGGTGATCTTCGACGGCGCCTCGTTCGGCACAGCCACCCCGGCCGGCAGCGACGAGGAGGCCGATTACCTCGGCATCCCCGGTCTGCTGGACCCCGAGTCGATGCGAGACCTGTTGCGCCGCAGGCAGGAAGAGCAGCTGACGAAGCGGACGGCCAGCGGGCAGGCGCCCCGGATGTCCACCCACGGACAGTTGCGCGAACTGCGCCGCGAACTCAATGCGCTGGTGGCCGCGATGCATCACCGCACAGGTAAGCCGCACGGCATGATTCACAACGAACTGCGCCAGATCTGCGGCGGCCCGCCGGTGGCGGCGGCCAACAGCGATCAACTGCAGGCCCGCATCGAAGCGGTGCGGGCCCTAAAAGTCGAGCAGACCAGGTAGGTCCGCCACCGAGTCGATGACGTGGTTGGGCTGCATCGCGAATTCGTCTGCGGCCCAACGGTCCAACGTCTCCTGCCGGAACTTCCCGGTGCGCACCAGAACCCCCGTCATCCCGACCACCTGGGCGGCCAGCACGTCGTTGTTCAGGTCGTCGCCGACCATGACCATCTCCTCGGGGTCCACCCCGAGGCGCGCGGCGGCCGCCTCGAAACCCGCGGGGGCGGGCTTGCCGACGGCGACGGCCTTGCGCCCGGAGGTTTCCTCCATGCCGAGCAGATACATGCCGGTGTCGATGCGCAAACCGTCGTCGGTCTTCCACGCGGTGCTGCGGTGCATGGCCACCACCGGGACGCCCTGGGTCATCCAGTCGTAGACCCGGCTCAGGGTCAGGTGGCTGTACTCCGGTCCGGCACCGCCGAGCAGGATGACGTCCGGCTTCGGGGGTGGCGTCGCCGCTTCGCAGACCGCCGAGTCGATGAGGTCCACCCCGGGCATGTCCTCGGTGATGTCACCGCTGTTGACCAGAAGGCAGTGCGCCCCCGGGAAGTGTGTGCGGACGTAGTCGGCGGTCAGGACCGCAGCGGTGATCACCTCGTCCGGCCGCACGCTCATCCCGGCTTCGGCGAGCGCCGCCGCGATCTGGGCGCGGGTGCGGGTCGTGGTGTTGGTCAGAAACGAGCAGGCCACCCGGTGGGCGGCCAGCAGGCGCAGAGTCTCTGCCGCACCGGGGATGGGCTGCCAGGAGGTGACCAGCACGCCGTCGATGTCGAAGAGCACGCCACCGACAGCCATGGAACGAAGGGTATTCGCACCGTATGTTCTAGGCATGGCATGGACAGAGAAAGACGTTCCCGACCAGACCGGCCGGCTGGCTATCGTCACCGGCTCCAACACCGGCTTGGGCTACGACACCGCGCGGGTGCTGGCTGCCCGCGGCGCCGAGGTGGTGATGGCCGTCCGCGACACCAACAAGGGCGACGCCGCCGCCGCCCGGATTCGGCAACTGTCCCCCGGCGCGAAGGTCACCGTGCACAAGTTGGACCTGGGCTCGCTGGCCTCGGTCAAGCAGGCCGGCGCCGAACTGGGCGAGGCCTACCCGCGTGTCGACCTGCTGATCAACAACGCCGGGGTGATGTACCCGCCCAAGTCCACCACCGCCGACGGCTTCGAATTGCAGTTCGGCACAAACCATCTCGGACACTTCGCGCTGACCGGGCTGCTGCTGGGCAACCTGCTGCCGGTCGACGGTTCGCGGGTCGTGGTGGTGGCCAGCATCGCGCACAACATCCGCGCCAAGATCGACTTCGACGACCTGCAGTGGGAGAAGCGCAAGTACGACCGGGTGGCCTCCTACGGCCAGTCGAAGCTGGCCAACCTGATGTTCGCCTACGACCTGCAACGCCGGCTGGCCGCCGCGAAGGCGAAAACCATTGCGGTGGCGGCACATCCGGGTGTGGCGGCCACCGAGCTGAGCCGACACGTACCGGGCTACAGCCTGCCCGGGGTGGCCACGCTCTTCGGCAAGATCCTCAACACCGCCGAACTGGGCGCGCTGCCCACACTGCGGGCGGCCACCGACCCGACGGTCAAGGGCGGTCAGTACTACGGGCCCGACGGCTTCAAGGAATTGCGTGGCTACCCGAAGCTGGTCAGCTCCAGCCAGCAGTCTCATGATGTGACCGTCCAGGAACGGCTGTGGAAGGTCTCCGAGGAACTGACCGGCGTCACCTTCCCCGTGTGAGCGCCGGCATGCGCAGCGTCGAGGAGCATCAGCGCGTCGTCGCCGGCCTGATCACCGCGCCGCCGGCCGCCCTGGTCCCCGTGTCGGCGGCCGAGGGCCTGGTGCTGGCGGCCGACGTGGTGGCCCCGCTGTCGTTGCCGGTGTTCGATAACTCCGCGATGGACGGGTATGCCGTCCGGGCCGCGGACGTCACCGAAACACCGGTGACGCTGCCGGTGGCCGAGGACATCCCGGCCGGACGAACCGACCGCCTGACGCTGGAACCCGTTACCGCGCATCGGATCATGACCGGCGCACCGGTTCCCGCCGGAGCCGACGCCGTGGTGCCGGTGGAGGCCACCGACGCCGGGATCCCGGTGGTCGAGATCCGTTCGGCACCCAAACCCGGCCAGCACATCCGCAAGGCGGGCGAGGACGTCGCCGCCGGGACCAGGGTGCTGTGCGCCGGGCACCACATCACCCCGGCTGCGCTCGGCCTGGTGGCCGCACTCGGCATCGACCGGCTCGCGGTCGCGCCACGTCAGCGGGTGCTGGTGATCTCGACCGGCTCGGAACTGGTGCCGCCCGGCACGCCGCTGCAGCCCGGACAGATCTACGAGTCCAATGCGGTGATGCTCGCCGCGGCGGTACGCGAGGCGGGCGCTGAGGTGACCGGAATGGCGACCTGCAGTGACGACGTCGCACAGTTCCGCGCGCTGCTCGACGAATACGCCGGACAAGCTGATGTCGTGCTCACCTCCGGTGGGGTCAGCGCCGGGGCCTACGAGGTGGTCAAGGACGCTTTCGGCTCCGGCAGTGCCGTCGAGTTCGTCAAGGTCGCCATGCAGCCCGGCATGCCGCAGGGCGCCGGCCGGCTGTCCGACGGCCGCGGCATCATCACCCTGCCGGGCAACCCGGTCAGCGCGCTGGTGTCCTTCGAGGTGTTCATCCGCCCCGCCCTGCGTGCCGCGATGGGACTGCCGGCACACCGGCCACGCCGAACGGCTGCGCTGGCCGAGGCGCTGACCTCGCCCGGCGGCAAGCGGCAGTTCCGGCGCGGCGTTTATGACGCCGACAGCGGCACGGTCACCAGCTACGGCCCGCCCGCCTCCCATCACCTGCGCTGGCTGGCCTCGGCCAACTGCCTGCTCGACATCGGAGCGGACGTCACCGAGATCGCCGCGGGCGAACCCGTGACCGTCTGGGACCTTTCCCAGTAGCAACTGGACTCCCAGGGGAAACAAAGCCCACTAGGCCAAACTGTCACACTCCTCATCGCGGCTTCTTCGCCGCCGCTTGATCGTCGTGCAACTAGACTCACGCCGATGGCCAGACGCCCCGACGACAACCTCCAGTCCGGCCCGCAGCGGCTGGTCGCACTGGTGCGGTCCTCGGTACCCCCCGTCCACAGCGCGGGCTACCCCTTTATCGCCGCCGGCCTCGCGGTCGCGGCCCTGGGCCGCAACCACGGCTGGGCCCGCGGGCTGGGCCTGGCGGCGGCCGGCGCCAACGCCGGCTTCTTCCGGCATCCTCCGCGCACGCCGCCCACCCGGCCCGGTCTGGTGGTCTCCCCCGCCGACGGCCTGGTCTGCCTGATCGAGGAGGCCGCCCCGCCCGCCGAGCTCGGCCTCGGCCCCGAGCCGCGACTGCGGGTCAGCATCTTCCTGTCGCTGTTCGACGCCCATGTGCAACGCGCCCCGGTCGGTGGCGAGGTGCTCGCCGTCGTACACCGGGCCGGCCAGTTCCATTCCGCCGAACTGGCGGCCGCCAGTGAGGACAATGAGCGCAACAGCGTGCTGATCCGAACGCCGGAAGGACATGAAGTGGTGGTCGTACAGATCGCCGGGTTGATCGCGCGTCGCATCGTCTGCGATCTGCACGCCGGCGACTCGGTGAACATCGGTGACACCTATGGACTGATCCGGTACGGGTCACGGCTGGACACCTACCTGCCCGCCGGTTCCGAGCTCATCATCGAGAACGGCCAGCGCGCCCTGGCCGGCGAAACCGTTCTGGCGCGGTTGCCGTGATCAAGCCCCGGCCGAAAGCCAACGCCGTCCGGATGCTGCCGAGCGCCATGACGGTGCTGGCCATCTGCCTGGGCATGTCGTCGGTGAAGTTCGCCCTCGAAGGCCGTCCCACCGAGGCGATGGCACTGCTGGCCGCTGCCGCGATCCTCGACGCCCTCGACGGCCGCGTCGCCCGGGTGCTCAACGCGACCTCCCGGATGGGCGAGGAGATCGACTCGCTGGCCGACGCGGTCAACTTCGGCGTGGCCCCGGCATTCATCATCTGGGCGACCCTGCTGCACAACAACCGGGTCGGCTGGATCGTCGTCCTGCTCTACACGGTCTGCATCGTGCTGCGACTGGCCCGATTCAACTCGGTGCTGGGCACCGACATGCCGGCCTACGCCAAGGACTACTTCGTCGGGATGCCGGCGCCGGCCGGCGCCATCGGCGCGATCGGCCCACTTGCGGCCAAGATGCAGTGGCCCGGGCCGTGGTGGAACACCGAGGCCGCCGAGACCGTCGTCATCCTCTGGATGGTGGGCGTCTCGCTGCTGGTGGTCAGCCGCATTCCGATGCGAAAGATCCACACCTTCAAGGTTTCTCAGAACATGATGGCCCCGCTGCTCGCGCTGTTCGCCGGTGTGGCCGCGGCCGCGTTCGTGTTCCCCTATCTGCTGATCCTGGCCATCATCGCCGCCTACGTGATCCACATGCCCTTCGCCGTGCGCAGCCAGCGCTGGGCGGCCGCGCACCCGGAGAGCTGGGACGACACCTCACGCCAGCGACGCGCGGCCCGTCGCGCCACCCGCCGCGCCCAGCAGCCGAATCGCCCCTCGACGGCGCGGCTGAGGCTCCGTCAGCCGGGAGACGATACGTGACGGAGGTCATGTCCGGCGGCAGGGGTCCGTCGTCGAGCCTGACCCTGACAGCGCGGCTCAACACCGCCGCATTGGACTCCCGCCGCGGCGTGGTGCGGCTGCACCCCGAGGCCATCGCCGCACTGGGCATCCGGGAGTGGGATGCGGTGTCGCTCATCGGTTCCCGGACCACCGCGGCGGTGGTCGGCATCGCACCGCCAGGCACCCCGACCGGGACCGCCCTTCTCGACGACGTGACGCTGTCCAACGCCGGCCTCCGCGAGGACTCCACCGTGGTGGTGGCACCGGTCACGGTGTACGGCGCACGCTCGGTGACCCTGAGCGGGTCGGCGTTGGCCACCCGTTCGGTGAACTCGGCCACCCTGCGCCAGGCACTGCTGGGCAAGGTGCTCACCGTCGGCGACACGGTGTCGCTGCTGCCCCGCGATCTCGGTCCGGGCACCTCGACGTCCCAGGCCGCCGCGGCCTTGGCCACGTCCGTGGGTATCACGTGGACCTCGGAACTGCTTACCGTCACCGGCACCGACCCGGCGGGACCCGTTTCGGTGCAACCGAATTCGTCGGTCACCTGGGTCGGCGCCGAGGGCGGCACCGCCGCGGCGCCGGCCACCGGTTCGACGCCGGCGGTGAGCCAGCCGACGAACTGGCCCGAGGAACCGGCGATCAGCATCGACGACCTCAAGGGCCAGCATGTGCAGGCCGGCCGGCTGACCGAATGGCTCAAGCTGGCGCTCGACCAGCCCGACCTGCTGCAAAAGCTTGGCGCCAAACCGAATCTGGGCGTTCTCATCACCGGCCCAGCCGGGGTGGGCAAGGCCAGGCTGGTCCGGGCGGTCTGCGCCGGACGGCGACTGGTCCGGCTCGACGGTCCGGACACCGGCGCGCTGGCAGCAAACGAACGCCAGCAGGCCGTCGCCCGGGCGGTGGCCGATGTGATCAACGGCGGCGGGGTCCTGCTCGTCAGCGACATCGACGCACTGCTGCCCGAACCGCCCGAACCCGTGGCGACCATGATCCTGAGCGAGTTGCGCAAGGCGGTCGCGACGCCGGGAGTGGCGGTGGTGGCCACCTCACAGGCACCCGATTCGGTGGACCCGCGGTTGCGCGCGCCCGACCTGTGCGACCGCGAACTCAACCTGAGCCTGCCCGACGGTGCGACCCGCAAGGCGCTGCTGGAGGTGCTGCTGCGCGATGTGCCCGCGGCGGACCTCAAGCTGGACGAGATCGCCGAGCGCACACCGGGATTCGTGCGGGCCGACCTCGCCGCCCTGGTGCGCGAGGCGGCTCTGCGCGCCGCCGCCCGCGCCAGCGAGGACGGCAAGGCGCCGGTGCTGACCCAGGAGGATCTGACCGGAGCGCTCAGTGTCATCCGGCCGCTGTCCCGGTCCAATACCGAGGAACTCTCCGTCGGCTCGGTCACCCTCGAGGACGTCGGCGACATGGTCGCCACAAAGCAGGCCCTGACCGAAGCCGTGCTGTGGCCGCTGCAGCATCCCGACACCTTCGCCCGCCTCGGCGTCGACCCGCCCCGCGGCGTTCTGCTCTACGGGCCACCCGGATGCGGCAAGACGTTCGTGGTGCGTGCGCTGGCCAGCTCGGGCCGGCTCAGCGTGCACGCAGTCAAGGGTGCGGAGCTGATGGACAAGTGGGTGGGGTCCTCGGAGAAGGCCGTGCGGGAGTTGTTCCGCCGGGCAAGGGATTCAGCACCATCGCTGGTGTTCCTCGACGAAGTCGACGCGCTCGCGCCGCGACGCGGTCAGAGCTTCGACTCCGGCGTGGGCGACCGCGTGGTGGCGGCTCTGCTGACCGAGCTCGACGGCATCGAACCGCTGCGGGACGTTGTGGTGCTCGGCGCCACCAACCGTCCCGAACTGATCGACCCCGCCCTGCTGCGCCCGGGACGGCTCGAGCGGCTGGTGTTCGTCGAGCCACCCGACGCCGAGGCTCGCTACGAGATCCTCAAGACCTCCGCCAAGTCGGTGCCGCTGAGCAAGGAGGTCGACCTCAAGAACCTCGCCGCCGACCTCGACGGCTACAGCGCCGCGGACTGCGTGGCGCTGTTGCGTGAGGCCGCGCTGACCGCGATGCGCCGTTCCATCGACGCCGCCGACGTCACCGCCGAGGACCTGGCCAAGGCGCGCGAGACCGTTCGGCCGTCGCTGGACCCCGCGCAGGTCGAGTCGCTCCGCAAGTTCGCCGCCGAGCGGTAATCACCAACCGAACGGGGAACACGTCAACCTATGAGGCGCGACGACGACACCTGGGACATCACCGAGAGCGTCGGCGCCACCGCGCTGAGCGTGGCCCGGGCCCGCGCCGCGGAGAACAACAGCACCTTCCCGCTGTTCACCGACCCCTACGCCGAGTTCTTCGTCGACGCCGCCGTCGCGGCCGGCTGGCAACCGCCGATGGCCGCCGAGACCCTGGCCGGTTTCAGCGACGACCCGGCCGTCAGACAACGGATGCAGACGATGGCCGCCTACATCGCGGCCCGCACCCGCTACTTCGACGAGTTCTTCACCACCGCCGGCGCCAATGGCCTCGACCAGGTGGTGATCCTGGCCGCCGGCCTGGATACCCGGGCGTGGCGGCTGCCGTGGATCAGCGGCACCGTCGTCTACGAACTGGACCAGCCCAAAGTCCTGGAGTTCAAAACCCGGGTGCTCGACCAGCACCGGGCCAAGCCGGCGGCGCACTACGTGGCGGTGCCGGTCGATCTGCGCCACGACTGGCCGGAGCAGTTGCGGGCCAACGGTTTTGACCCCAATGTGCCGACCGTATGGCTGGCCGAGGGGCTGTTGCCCTACCTGTCAGCGGCCGATCAGGACCTGCTGTTCGACCGCATCGACAGCCTCAGCACCGAGTCGAGCCGGCTGGCCGTCGAGGCGTTCGGCGCCGAATTCTTCGACCCGCAGCATCTGGCCCGCCGCCGGGAGCGGATTCAGGCCCTGCGTGAGGCCGTCGCCGCCACCGGCGTCGCGGTGCCCGACATCGAGGCGCTGTGGTACCTGGAGCCGCGCGAGGACGTCGGGCAGTGGCTGGCGGCCCGGGGCTGGGAGGTGGCTTCCGTCGGGTCGGAGGATCTGATGGCCCGCTACCACCGGCCCGTGCCGGAGGGCGCCGACGACATCGCCCCGCAGAGCCTGTTCGTCGAAGCGGTGAAAAGCTAGGCCCGATGGTCGTGCTCCTCATCGCGGCTGACGCCGCTTGATGGTCGCCCGACTAGTCTTCGGCTTCGTCGGCGAGCTGGAACTCCACCATTGCCAGCACCGTCTCGACCGCATCGGTCAGCACGTCCACCCGCTCGGCCAGGGTCGGCGCCGCCAGCACGTCGTAGCGGTCGGCCTGCCCCATCGGCACCCGCGTCGCCAACGCGTAGAGGTGGCGCGCCGGGTCGTCGGCGACGTCGGGGTCGACGGCCAGCACGCCCGGCCGCAACTGCATGCCGCGGGCCCGGGCCACCCGCTCGTAGAGAGCCAGGATGCGGTCGACGACACCGCCGATCTGTTCCGGTCCGACCTCCGGCCCGGGCTGGTCGGGCCACGGTTCGATGACCGCACGCGGGTAGGGGTCATCGGGTAGCCACTGCGTCACCCGGATCCGCTCCCCGACCGTCGCGATGAGTTCGTAGGTTCCCTCCCCTGTCTCGACGCACTCGTCGATGTGGGCCAGCGCGCCGACGTCGCTGCGCGCATCCCCGCCGCCGACCTCGAGACCGCGGCTGATCAGCACGACCCCGAAGGCCGGCTCGTCGGCGGCAAGACAGTCCTGTACCAGCCGTGCGTAGCGCGGCTCGAAGATCCGCAGCGGCAAGGTGTCACCCGGCAGTTGCGTCGACTGCAGCGGGAACATCGGCCGCGCGGCGGTGCTCACCTCATGCCGCCGGTGACGACGTCCTTCACCGGCGCGCTCGGGTCGACGAAGTTGCACAGCGCCGCGGCCACCCCGACCCACAGATCCGGGTTGGCGGCGACGAGCTTGTTCCCGTCCTCCCCGATCGCGATGATGACGTCCTTACGCTCGGCTTCGCTCATGCCGACGTAGTCGCGGCAGGTGGCATTGATCCGCGCCATGGAGCCGACCTGGCCGGGGGTGGCCATCGGGGTTCCCTCGATCGCCCGGCTGCAGCCACCCCCACCGACCACCGCGGCCACCAGCAGGGCCGCAGTCATCCACCGTCGCATCGGTTCTCCTTCTCAGAGGTCCAGTTCGCCGACGAGCGCGTCGACCACAGCGCGGAGATCGCCGTCATGGTCCTCGGCGACGCGGCGCTGGCGTTGGTAGGACGCACCCCGGCGTGGGATTTCGGCGACCAGCGCCAGTTCGTCGGCGCAGTGCAGGGAATCCGCAACGGGCGCAAGCCGGTTCAGCAGATCGTCGAGGTCCTCGGTCACCAGGCGTTCGTTGCTCTCGGCGTCCAGGATGACGATCGCGTCCAGCCCGTACCGGGCGGCCCGCCACTTGTTCTCCTGAACATGCCAGGGCGGCATCACCGGCAACTGCTCCCCGGCCTCCAGCCGACGGTCCAGGTCGACGATCAGGCAATGCGTCAGCGCCACCAGAGCGGACAGTTCGCGAATGTTGGACACCCCGTCGAAGATCCGCACCTCGACGGTGCCCAGATGTGGCGACGGCCTGATGTCCCAACGCACTTCGTTGATGTGGTCGATGATGCCGGTGGTCTTCTGGTCGTGCACGAACCGCTCGAACTGCCGCCAGGTCTCGAACTGGAACGGCAGGCCCGCGGTGGGCAGCTGCTGGAACATCATCGCCCGGTTGCTCGCGTAGCCGGTGTCTTCACCGGCCCAGAACGGCGAGGAGGCCGACAGCGCCAGCAGGTGCGGGTAGTGGTTGAGCAGCGAGGAGATGATCGGCATGACCTTGTGCGCCGAGGAGACCCCGACGTGCACATGCACGCCCCAGATGAGCATCTGCCGTCCCCACCACTGGGTGCGCTTGATCAGTTCGGCGTAACGCGGTGCGTCGGTGAGCTTTTGGGCCGACCACTCGGCGAACGGGTGGGTCCCAGCGCAGAACAGCTCCATTCCGCGCTCGCGGACCACCTCGCTGGTGGAACGCAGCGTGGTGCGCAGGTCGTCCATCGCCTCGCCCACGGTGTCACAGATTCCGGTGACGACCTCGACGGTGTTGCGCAGCAATTCCTTGTGCACGTGCGGGGTTTCGCCGATGTCGGCGATCACGGCCGCGGCCTCGTTGCTCAGATCGCGGGTCTTGGCGTCGACAAGGGCGAACTCCCATTCCACACCGAGGGTGGGCTGCGGTGAGCCGGCGAAGTCGATTCGGGCCGCAGCGGGCCGGCCGGACCGCGGCTCAGCCGGCGCTGAGGACACCGCAGGCCACCCGCTTGCCGCCGTCGCCGGTGGCAAGCGTCGTCTCGTCCGGCGGGGGCGCACCGTTGACCTGTTGGTAGCGATCGGCCGGGATGTTGGCCAGGTTGTCCGAATTCGCGTGGATGATGATCGCGGTGCCGTCACCGCTGGTCAGATCCGCCTTGTTGAAGGCGTTGGTGGTGGTGACCAGTGTCGCGGTCCCGTCACCGCGAACCTGCAGCGGCGCCAGGTCTCCGGCGTGGTTCGGGTGACCACCCTGACCGCCGCCGTTGTAATGGCCACCGGCGGAGAGGAAGTCGCCGGGCGCGCCGCCGTTGGGTGGCACGGAGTTCGCCTCACATTTCCCGATGTCGTGGATGTGCATGCCGTGGAAGCCGGGAGTCAGCTTCCCCGGCGTGGTGGTCTGCACGGTGACGACGGCGTAGGCGTCGTTGTCGCGGAACTCGATGGTGGCCGCTGCCACCTGGGTGCCGTCGGGGAGGTTGATCGTCGCGTTGAAGGTGTCACCGGGGGCCGCGGGGCCGGGCTCCACGGGCGGGGTCGCACCGACGTGCGGGGTGCCGCCGTGGCCCTCGCCCGGCGACTCCGGCGCCGGAGATCCGGTCCAGATCGGCGGTGGGGTGCCCGGCGTGGTGGCCACGGGCTCGTTGGGCGCGCACGCGCTCAGGACGGCGACCGGAACGACGAACAACAGGACTGCGGATCGTGCGGAGCGGAAAGGGAGTCGGACTGGCGGCACCATGGCGCTGAGCCTATCTTGATCGTCGCACTCCTCAACGCGACTCAGTCGCTTGATCGTCGTGCTCCTATCCCGTCACCAACACAATCACGCCCGGTGGCTGATCGGCGATGTCGGGAATTCTCGGCGCCACGGGCGCCTCGAGCACTTTGCCCACCGCGTCGGCGGCGACCTGCTCACCATCGGCGGCGCCGAAGTACACCGTCGTCGCCGGGACGTCGGCGGCGGTGATGGTCGATGACTCGGTGACGTTCCATCCGGCCTCGCGCAGCCGGTCGGAGATCCGGGTGGCGGCGGCGTCGTCGGCGGCGACGCTGTAGACACGGACGTCGGCCTTGGGCACCGGGGGCTTGGTCGTGGTGGTGGTGGTCACCGTCAGCGCTGAGGTGTCCTCGGAGCCGTCGCCACCCGAGCTCATCGCCTGGAAACCGACCAGCAGGAAGATCACCCCGAGGAACAGCAGCACCATCACCATGGCCCGCAGGGGCAGACCGGAGGAGTCGGGCACGCGCTCGTTCATTGGGGTAACTGTAACCAGGACCGGGCCGGGATCGGCCTCGCGGTCACCGATCAGGGGACCTCGAAGCCCAGCCGGCGGGCCGCCCGGGCCTTCTGCCGACTGGCCCGCAGCCGACGCAGCCTCTTGACGAGCATCGGATCGGCGGCCAGCGCCTCGGGCCGGTCGACCAGTGCGTTGAGAACCTGGTAGTAGCGGGTGGCCGACATCGAGAAGAGCTCCTTGATGGCGTCTTCCTTGGCGCCGGCGTACTTCCACCACTGCCGTTCGAACGCCAGGATGTCGTACTCACGGCGGCTCAGCCCGTCAGGGAGTTCGGCGTCGTCAATCGCCCGTTCGGCACGTGCCGTAGCGCCGTCCATTCGATCGTGGGCCCTTTCAACGATGGCTAATCACATCCCTGTCGTTCGAGCGTCATTCAATCACGGCCGCGCTGTTTGGGACTGCAGCAGACCCCGCGCGTCGGCTCACTTTAAGCTTGCCCTTCATGGCGGTCCGACCCATCGTGATCCTCGGCGATCCCGTTCTACATAACCCGACCACCCCGGTGGAGGTCGGTCCCGACGGCTCCCTTCCGGCCGATCTGGGCGAGCTCATCACCGACATGTACCAGACGATGGACGCCGCCAACGGTGTGGGCCTGGCGGCCAACCAGATTGGCGTGGGGCTGCGGGTGTTCGTCTACGACTGCGCCGACGAGAAGGGCCGGACCAGCCGCCGGCGCGGGGTGGTGATCAACCCGGTGCTGCAGACCTCCGAGATCCCCGAAACCATGCCCGACCCGGAACTCGACGACGAGGGATGCCTGTCGGTTCCCGGTGAGTCCTTCCCGTGCGGACGCGCCGAGTGGGCCCGGGTGACCGGCCTGGACGCCGAGGGCAAGCCGGTGGAATTGGAGGGCACCGGCCTTTTCGCCCGGATGCTGCAGCATGAGACCGGCCACCTCGACGGCTACCTCTACGTGGACAAGCTCCTCGGCCGGCACGCCCGCGCCGCCAAGAAGACGGTGAAGAAGAACGGCTGGGGCGTCCCCGGCCTGTCGTGGATGCCCGGCGACGTACCCGACCCTTTCGGGCACTGAACCGGAGTTGAGTCGCTTGAGAGTCGCCACCTGGAACGTCAATTCCGTTCGTGCACGGGCGGATCGGGTCGTGGACTGGATGCAGCGCGCCGAGGTCGACGTGCTGGCGATGCAGGAGACCAAGTGCTCCGACGACCAGTTCCCGGCGATGACGTTCCTGGCTGCGGGCTACGAGGTGATGCACTGCGGCCATGACCAGTGGAATGGGGTGGCCATCGCCTCCCGGGTGGGGTTCGAGGACGTCACCATCGGTTTCGACGGCCAGCCGGCCTGGGGCGGAAAGGACGAGGCCCGGGCGATCGGCGCCACCTGCGGCGGCGTGCGGGTGTGGAGCCTGTACGTACCCAACGGCCGGACCGTGGCCGATCCGCACTACCGCTACAAGCTGGAATGGCTTGGCGCACTGCGCAATACCGCCGAAAGCTGGCTCGCCGACAATCCGTCGGCGCAGATCGCGCTGACGGGCGACTGGAACATCGCCCCGCGCGACGAGGACGTCTGGGACATGTCGGTGTTCGCCAACAGCACCCACGTCACCGAGCCGGAGCGTTCGGCGTTCGCGGCGATCGAGTCGTCCTATGCCGACGTCGTCCGGCCGTTCACCCCGGGTGAGTTCACCTACTGGGACTACACCCAGCTGCGCTTCCCGCGCCGCGAAGGCATGCGGATCGATTTCATACTCGCCTCACCGGCACTGGCGGAGAAGGTGATTCACGCAGAGATCGCCCGGGACGAGCGCAAGACCGGTAAGAACCGCATCGGTTCGCCGAGTGACCACGCCCCGGTCGTCATCGAGGTTCGCTAGGGATTTGCTCCGATGCGGTCGGCCAACTGCATCCCGGAGAGCCAGGCGGATTCGACCCTCGGCCCGATCAGCCAGTCGCCGCACAGGCCCAGCCGCCGATCACCAGCGCATCCACGTCGTGGAACTCGCCGGCGTCCGGGCCCTTGCCGTTCAGCCGCCAGCCGTCGTCACGGCGTTGCACTGCGGTGACACGTGTCGCCCAGTGCACGACATGGCGGGACGCCAGATCCCGCACCGGAGCGTTCATCCCGGGCACGCCGACGTAGGCGCCGCTGCCCGCGGCCGGCCAGGGCCCGGCGATACCGGCCGCGATCCAGGCGTTCACCTGGGCTCGAAAAGCGTTGTCCCGCAGCGTGAAGTACTGCGCGCCGTGATCGAAATGCGCCAGGCCCTCGGATGTCTCCATCCGCCGGGTGGACATGCGGCCGCCCGGCCCGCGGCCCTTGTCGAACAGCACCACCTCGTGCCCTCTGCCGGCCAAGCCGTCTGCGCACGCGAGGCCCGCGATACCGGCGCCGACGATTCCGATGCGCATCGGTTCAGCTCCGCTCCTGCCCGCCGATCCCGATTCCCGGGTCGCTGACCTTCACCAGCATCTTGCCGATGTTGGCTCCGGTGAACAGCCCGTTGAGGGCGTCGACGCAGGATTCCAAGCCCTCGAAAACGGTCTCGCGGTGCACCAGCTTTCCCTCGGCGCCCCAGCGCCGGAGGTCGGCGAACGCCTCGTCGAAACGGTCCCACATCTCAAGTGCGTTGAATCCCTGCATGGTTGCGGTCTTGGCGAGCAGGTTGACGTAGTTGGACGGACCGGGATGATCGCCGGTGAGATAGCTGGAGATCACCCCGCACAGCACCACCCGCGCCTTCGGGGCCAGTCGGCCGAGCACCGCGTTGAGGATCTCGCCGCCGACGTTGTCGTAGTAGACGTTGACGCCCTTGGGGCACAGCCGCTTGAGGGCGGCCGGCACGTCGTCGTTCTTGTAGTCGACACACGCATCAAAACCGAAGTCCTGCACCACCGCCCGGCACTTCTCCGGACCGCCGGCGATGCCGACCACCCGTGCCCCGGCAATCTTGGCGACCTGACCGGCGATGGACCCGGTGGCCCCGGCGGCGGCGGACACCACCACCGTCTCCCCCGGCTTGGGCCGGCCGACCTCTTTCATCCCGAAGTAAGCGGTGGCGCCGCCCGAGCCGTAGACGCTCATGATGGCCCGCTGATCGCTCTCCCCCGGGATCGGCGTGCTGAAGATGTCGTCGCGGATGATCGCGTACTCCTGGAAGCCGGTGAGCGTGGTGACGATGTCGCCGACCTGGTATGCGTCGCAACGGGTTTCGACCACCTCACCGACACCGGCGGCCCGGATCACCTCGCCGATGCCGACCGGCGGCAGGTAGCCGGGCCGGTCGTCGAGCCAGGTGCGCACCGCGGCGTCCAAGCCGACATACGTGGTGCGCAGCAGCGCCTCACCCTCGGCCGGAGCCGGAGCAGGGGTGGTGATCAATTCCGTGTCACCGGGAGCGACGAGGCCGACCGGACGCCGCCGCAGCACGATCTGACGGTTGGTCGAGTGCACAGAATGAACGGTACCGAGTGGGATGGGTCGCTAGAATCGGATTCCGCCCACCGGAGGAGGGAGCTTCATGTTCGCGCCGTGGAGACGCGGATGGGCGATGGCAAAAGCCAGTTGGGCCGTCCTGAAGGATCAGCCGACGCTGGCGGTGTTTCCGGTCATCTCCGCCGTCGCCGCAGTCCTCCTGAGTCTGCTCCTGCTGATTCCCGCTGTACTGGGCTTCGTGACGGCGGCCGGACTCGGCGCCTCCGACAAGGGCCTGGAAGCGGTGGGCTTCGTGGCGCTCTTCGCCTGGTACTTCGTGTGCACCTTCGCGGTGATCTTCTGCAACGCCGCACTCATCTCCTGCGCGCTGGAGAAGTTCGCCGGGCAGCCGACCTCCGTGCGGTCCGGGTTCGCCGCGGCGTGGCGGCGACTGCCGCAGATTCTCGGCTGGAGTCTGCTCGCCTCGACCGTCGGTGTGCTGCTTCAACTGCTGCAGTCGGTGCTGCGTGAGAAGGCCGGTGCGCTCGGGGACGTGGTGACCGGGCTGGGCCAGGGAGTATGGGGCGTGGCCACCTATTTCGCGGTCCCGGTGGTGGTGACCGAGGGGCTCGGGCCGATCGCCGCGGTCAAGCGGTCCTCAGCGCTGTTGCGTAAGACCTGGGGCGAATCGCTCACCGGCGCAGCCGGACTCAATCTGATCCTGTTTCTGTTCCTGCTGCCGATCTTCGCCATCGGAGGGCTGTTGTGGGCCAGCGGTGCGTCGGGGGCCGTCGTGCCACTGGTGACGTTGTGCGCGGTGTACGCCGTGGTGCTCACCGTGATCTTCACCGCGCTGGGCTCGATCTTCCGCGCAGGCGTCTACCGCTACGCCACCACCGGGGATGCGCCGGGCCACATGGACACCGATCTTCTGCAGTCCGCCTTCCGGTCGCGCTGACGTCCCGCGGGCGGGCTAGGAACCCGAGTAGCGACCCGGGTTGAACAACGAGGCCACTGCGCCGATCACCATCATCGTCGCGGCGGCGCCGAACACCACGACCAGGCCGGCGTGGAACGGGCCGGTGATCAACTGCGGGAAGAACGTCGTTCCGGTCAGAACCTCGGCGTTGACGCCGGGCTGCTGCAGACCGCCGACCGGAGCCAGCAGTTCGGTCATCGGGTTGTAGCCCAGGAACGCCGCGAACAGGCTGCCCACCGGCGGCGTGGTGGCCACCTGGTCGGCCATTACCGCGGGGACGCCCTGCTGCTGCAGACCCTGGCTCATCGCCGACGGCAGCGTGTTGGCCAGGCCGATGACCATGAGCGAGAAGAAGATTCCGATGGACAGCGACGACCCGGCGTTGAAGAAGGTGGCCCGCACACCGGAAGCCGCGCCGCGCTGCGCGGCCGGCACGCTGGACATGATGGCTGCGGTGTTGGGTGCGGTGAAGATGCCGCCGCCGAGGCCGTTGAGGAAGACCAGCGCCGCAAACACCCAGTAGTTGAAGTCGACCGGGATCATCACCAAAGCCACAAAGGACAGGGCCATCAGGACCATGCCGCCGACCGTGAACGGACGAGCGCCGTAGCGGTCGGCCAGCGATCCGGCGAGCGGGCCGGCCACCAGGAAACCGACCGTCATGGGCAGCATGTAGATGCCCGCCCACAGCGGGGTGGACTCGAAGCTGTAGCCGTGCAGCGGCAGCCAGATCCCCTGCAGCCAGATGATGAGCATGAACTGCAGACCGCCACGACCGACCGAGGACATCAGTCCGGCGAGGTTGCCCATGCCGAAGGCGGTGGACCGGAACAGCCGCACGTCGACCATCGGCTGGTCCACTCGTCGTTCGATCATGACGAAGGCGACCAGCAGCGCCAAGCCCCCCGCGATGGCGCCGGCGACTAGCGGGTTGGTCCACCCGGTGCTGCGCCCGCCGTAGGGCTGGATGCCGTAGGTGATGCCGATCAGCAGCACGGTCAGGCCGACCCCGAACGTGACGGTGCCGGCCCAGTCCATCCGCCCCGGGGTGCGCACGCCGAGTTCCCTCAGCGACCGGATGCTCCACAGCGTGCCGACGATGCCGAGGGGAACGCCGACCCAGAAGATGGCCTGCCAGTGGACTTCGGAGAGCACCCCGCCGATCAGCAGACCGAGGAACGACCCGGCGACCGCGGAGACCATGTTCACGCCGAGTGCCATGCCACGCTGGTTGGCCGGGAAGGCGTCGGTGAGGATCGCTGAGGACGACGCCATCAGCATCGCACCGCCGACGCCCTGCACCACCCGCCAGGCGATCAGCCAGACCGCGCCGGAGTCGAGGGAGAACGGGTCGAACGACAGGGCGACCGCGGCCACCGTGAAGACCACGAACCCGATGTTGTACATCCGCACCCGCCCGTACATATCGCCGAGCCGGCCGAAGGGGACCACCAGCACGGCGGTGACCACCAGGTAGCCCATCAGCATCCACAGCAGGTAGCCGACGTTGGCCGGCTGCAGCGGGTTGAGGCCGATGCCCCGGAAGATCGCGGGCAGTGAGATCAGCACGATGGACGCGTTCACGGTGGCCAGCAGGGTGCCCAGCGTGGTGTTGGACAGGACGATCCACTTGTAGTGCGGGTGGTCGCTGTCCATCGGCGTGCGGGAGTCGGGGCGTTCCAGCGTCTGTGTCATCTCACGTCTCATCGTCGCGGTTTACCCCAAAAGCATATACAACCTATGTAATCCGCACTACCCCTGATCGGCACTGATAGCGTGAGGCCGACCACACCGCGGGAGCGCAGAGGCGCTGAGATGAGCGCCTGCGCGAAGAACAGACAATCCAGAGGACGGGCAAGCCCGTCGACCGTATGAACCTGACCGGGTCATGCCGGCGTAGGGAGTGAGCCGTGAGCGGATTTCTGCCGTTGACACCACCGCGCGAGACCCCGGTGCGGGTGCTGACAATCGCCGGATCGGATTCCGGCGGCGGCGCCGGACTGCAGGCCGACATGCGCACCTTCGCCCTGCTCGGCGTGCATTCGCTGGTGGCCGTCACGGCGGTCACCATCCAGAACTCGCTGGGCGTCAAGGGCTTTCACGAGATCCCGTGTGACATCATCGCCGGGCAGATCGAGGCGGTGGCCACCGACATCGGCGTGCAGGCCGCCAAGACCGGGATGCTGGCGTCCTCGGAAATCATCGAGACCGTCGCCGATTGCTGGCGCGGGCTGGGCCTGTTCGGGACCACGCCCTTCGTCGTCGACCCGGTCTGCGCGTCCATGCACGGCGATCCCCTGCTGCATCCCGATGCCCTGGACACGCTGCGGACCGTGCTGTTCCCGCTCGCCAGCCTGATCACCCCGAACCTCGACGAGGTGCGACTGCTGGTCGGCGTCGACGTCGTCGACCCCACGTCCCAGCGCGAGGCCGCCAGGGCGCTGCACGACCTGGGTCCGCAGTGGGTTCTGGTCAAGGGCGGCCACCTGCGCGGGGCGCCGGACAGCCCGGACCTGCTCTACGACGGAACAGAGTTCCACACCTTCGACGCCAAGCGGGTGGACACCGGCCACGACCACGGCGCCGGGGACACCCTGGCGGCGGCGACGGCGTGCGCCCTTGCGCACGGGTACGCGATGCCGGAAGCGGTGGCCTTCGGCAAGGCCTGGGTGACCGAATGCCTCAGGGCCGCTTACCCTCTCGGCGCGGGGCACGGGCCGGTGTCGGCGCTGTTCCGGCTGCAGGCATGATGCTGGAGGCCGTTCTCGACGACATCGCCGGGGTCGCCCACGAACCCGACGGCGCGCCCACCGGTGTCGTGCTGCTGACCCACGGCGCCGGCGGCAGCCGGGAAGCACCGATGCTGATCGCGCTGTGTGACGAGTGGGCCGGGCGGGGGTGGCTGGCGATCCGCTACAACCTGCCCTACCGCCGCCGCCGGCCCAAGGGCCCGCCGTCGGGATCCGCGGCCGCCGACCAGGCCGGGATCGCCGAGGCGCTGACGGCCGTCCGCGGCTTGGGCGCCGGCCCGCTGATCGCCGGCGGGCACTCCTACGGCGGCCGGCTCACCTCGATGCAGGTGGCCGGGCAGCCCGGCATCGCCGACGAACTGACGCTGTTCTCCTATCCGCTGCACCCACCCGGGAAACCCGACCGCCTGCGCACCGAGCACTTCGGCTCCATCACCGTGCCGACCGTGTTCACCCAGGGCAGTTCCGACCCGTTCGGCACACTGGACGAACTGCGCGCCGCGGCCGCGCTGATTCCCGGGCCGACGACGATCGTCGAGGTCAGCGGCGTCGGACACGACCTGGGTGCCCGCAAAGGGACCAAAGTCCTCGATGTTGCGGCACTGGCCGTCGACGCCGCGCTGAGGTTCGGTCCGGAGCACTGACTCCGGTACCGTCGGTTCCATGTCCGAGCAGAACTACGACGTCATCATCGTCGGAGCCGGCTTCGGGGGCATCGGCGCCGCGATTCAGCTGAAGCGCCTGGGCTTTGAGAACTTCGTGCTCCTCGACCGGCTCGACGACCTGGGCGGCACCTGGCACGTCAACCACTACCCCGGCCTGGCCTGCGACGTGCCGACCACCACCTACTCGTACTTCTTCGAGCCGAACCCGAACTGGTCGCGGCTGTACTCCACCGGCGCCGAGATCAAGCAGTATGCCGACGACGTCGCCGACAAGTACGACGTGCGCCGCCACATCCGGTTCAACACCACCGTGGAGGGCGCCCGCTGGGACGAGGAAGCCGGCCTATGGCGGGTGACGCTGGGCGACGGCTCGACACTGAGCTCCCGGTTCCTCATCACCGCCACCGGGTTCCTGTCCCAGCCGCACACCCCCGAGATCCCCGGCATCCACGAGTTCGAGGGCAGGATCATCCACACCACCGCGTGGGACGACGGCTTCAACCCGGCGGGCCACAAGATCGGGCTGATCGGGACCGGAGCCACCGCGGTGCAGCTCATCCCTCAGCTCGCCAAGAACGCCGGCGAGCTCACCGTCTATCAGCGCACCGCGATCCACGTCGTGCCCAAGATCGACTTCAGCTATCCGCAATGGGCCAAGCGCCTTTTCGCGCGCGTCCCACTGGCGCAGCGCGCGGTCCGCGCGGTCACCGACGCGATCTATGAGTTCTTCAACTACGTGGTGCTGCACCAGGGCCAGTTCCTGTACCGCCGCCTCGACATCAGCGGGGCCGACGTGGCCAAGATGTACCGGTTCGCCGTGGTGCGCGATCCGGAGCTGCGCGGCAAGCTCACCCCTCCGTACGACCTCGGTTGCAAGCGGCCGACGTTCTCCAACAGCTACTACCGCACCTTCACCAAGCCGAACGTGCACCTGCAGACCAGCGGCATCGACCACATCCAGCCGCACGCCATCGTCGCCAACGACGGCACCCGAACCGAGATCGACACCCTGGTGCTGGCGACCGGGTTCGACCTGTGGGAGGCCAACATCCCGGCGATCGAGGTGGTCGGCCGGGAGGGCCGCAATCTCGGAAAGTGGTGGCGGGAGAACAGGTTCCAGGCCTACCAGGGTGTCTCGGTGCCGTACTTCCCGAACTACCTCAGCCTGGCCAGTCCCTACGCCTTCATCGGCTTGAACTTCTTCAACACGATGGAGTACCAGATGCGGATCATGGACCGGTTGCTCGGCGAGGTGCAACGGCGTGGGGCGCAGACCTTCGAGGTCACCGAGGAGGCCAACTCTCGCTTCCTCGACTCGATGATCGAGAAGGTCGGCGACTCGGTGTTCGCCGTCGGCCATTGCGCCGACGCACGGTCGTATTACTTCAACCCGCACGGCGAGGCGACGCTGCTGCGGCCGATGACGGCCAGAGCCTCGATCCGAATGGCGTCCGACTTCCCCTTGAGCGACTACACCTTCGCCTAGCCACCTGTCCGACTAGTCTTTGCCGTCTGGAGCATCGTCGAAAGGACCTCGAGAATGTCGGCAAAGATCCCCGCAACGGGTGCGGCACTGGCCGCGATGGGGCTGTCCCACTTCGCCAAACCGCAAGTCTTCGAGAAGATCACCGCACCGGCATTCCCGAAGAACACCCGTCGGCACGTCTACGTCAACGGCACCATCGAGACGGCGCTGGGCGTTGGGATGGTGGTTCCGCAGACCCGGAAGTTCGCGCTCGCCGGCGTGATCGCCTACGTCGGCTACCTGGTCTTCGGAGCGGTGCGTAGCCGGCGCTGAGTGTGAGCGCGGCCGGTCACTCACCGCTGCGACGCCGCCTCGGCACCGGCGACGCGGTGGTGATCGGGCTCGGCTCGATGATCGGCGCCGGGGTGTTCGTGGTGTTCGCGCCGGCCGCCGCCGCAGCCGGTTCGGGCCTGCTGATCGGACTGGCCGTCGCGGCTGTCGTCGCCTACTGCAACGCGACGACGTCGGCGCGGTTGGCCGCGATGTATCCGATGTCCGGCGGCACCTACGTGTACGGCCGCGAACGCCTGGGGGAGTTCTGGGGCTACCTGGCGGGCTGGAGCTTCGTGGTCGGCAAGACCGCATCGTGTGCGGCCATGGCCCTTACCGTCGGGCTGTATCTCCAGCCGGCTCATGCCCACGCGATCGCGGTTACCGCGGTGGTCTTTCTGACGGCGGTGAACTACCGCGGCATCCAGAAGTCGGCGCTGCTGACCCGTGTGATCGTGGCGGCGGTGCTGGCCGTGCTGGCCGGCGTGGTCGCGGCGGTGGGGTTCAGCGGCCGGGCCGACCCGGCGCTCATCACCGTCAGCGGGGGAAGTGTCGGCGGGGTGCTGCAGGCCGCGGGTTTGTTGTTCTTCGCCTTCGCCGGCTACGCCCGCATCGCCACCCTCGGGGAGGAGGTTCGTGATCCGGCCCGCACGATTCCTCGGGCGATCCGGTGGTCGTTGGGCATCGCGCTGGCGGTGTACGTCGCCGTCGCGGTCACGGTGATGTCCGTGCTGGGATCGGATCTGTCGCGCTCCTCCGCACCACTGGCCGACGCGGTGCGAGCCGCCGGGGTCACGTGGTTCGAACCGGTCGTGCGAATCGGTGCGGCGGTGGCGGCGCTGGGCTCACTGCTGTCGCTGATTCTGGGTGTCTCGCGCACGGGCCTGGCGATGGCCCGCGACGGACACCTGCCGGCGGCGCTGTCCACCGTGCATCCCCGGTTCGGCGTGCCGCACCGCGCCGAGGTGGCCGTCGGCGCGGTGGTGGCGGCGGTGTCCGCGGTCGCCGATGTGCGCGCGGCGATCGGCTTTTCGTCGTTCGCGGTCCTGCTTTACTACGCGATCGCCAACGCCTCGGCGTGGACGCTGAGCACCTCACCGGTGCGCCGCGTCACCCCCGCGGTGGGCCTGGCGGGGTGCCTGTTGCTGGTGGTCACCCTGCCGCACGGCGCGGCGATCGCGGGGCTTGCCGTCGTGCTGCTCGGCGCGGCGGTCTTCGCCGTTCAGCGGTTGCGGTAGGCCTCCACCGCGGTCGGCAGTGTCGGGTAGATGTTCTCCGAGCCGATCTCGTCGAGTAGGCCGCCCTTGTCGAGTTCGTTCAACGTTTCGCTTTTCACCCTCGCCATCCCGAAGTGGATGCCGCGTGCCGCCAGGTCCTGACGCAGAGTCGCGAGCGCATCGATCGCGGTGAGGTCCATCTCGGAATTCGATTCGGCGTTGAGGATGAACCATTCCACCGGGTCGGGGTTCTCATCGACGGACTTCACTGCGCGCGCAACGAAGTTCTCCGCATTGGCGAAGAACAACGGAGCGTCGTAGCGATAGATCAACAGACCGGGCTCCGGCCGGGCTTCCGGGTAATCATCGATGTCGTGCATGCCGGGCATCCCCGGCACGAAGCCCAGCACGGCGTCGTGCGGCCGGGCGACCCGGCGCAACACGTTGAGGATCGAAAGGCCGACGGCGGCGATCACGCCGTACAGCACGCCGAGCAGCAGCACCGCGATGAAGGTGGCGACCCCCAGGACGAACTCGCTGCTCAGACCGGCGCTGCGACGGAACCGGTAGAGCCGCTTGAACTCCGGGATGTCGATGAGCCGAAGGCCGGCGTAGACGACGAGCGCGCCCAGGGCCGCCTTCGGGAACTTGGCCAGCAGGCCGTGCGCGGTGACCAGGATGAGCACCACTCCGACCAGCGCCACCAAGGCGTACAGCTGGGTCCGTGCCCCGATCAGGAAGCCCAGCGCGGTGCGGCTGGCACTGGAACTGACCGGGAAGCCCTGGGTCATGGCGGCACCGATGTTGTATACGCCCATCGCGCGCAGTTCGGCGTTGCCGTCGATCTTGCTGCCGTCCTTGCTGGCGAAGGAGCGGGCAGTCGCGATGGTGTCGGCGAAGCCGACGATGGTGATGCCGACGGCCACCGCCGCCAGATTGTTGAGATCGTCGGCGTGCATTTTGATGTGCGCGAGGCTGAACGGTGGCAGGCCGCCCGGGACTTCGCCGATGGTCTTGATGCCGTACTTCTCCAGGCCGAACATCGACACTGCCGCGGTGGCCAGCAGCACCGCGAACAACGGGCCGGGCAGCTTGGGGATCACCTTCGCGAAAACCAGCAGCACCGCCAGTACCACCATGGAGAACATCAGCGTCGGGTTGTGGATCTGATCGCGCACCGACCAGAGCGACTTCACCTCGGCGATCACCTCATCGCCCTCGACCGGGGCGCCGGTGAACTTGCCCAACTGGCTGGCGATCATGATGACGGCCAGGCCGGCCATATAGCCCGCGAGGATCGGTTTGGACAGCAGGTCGGCCAGGAAGCCCAGCCTGATCACACCGGCGAACAGGCACAGAACGCCCACCATGATCGCCAGGATTGCGCACATCGACAGGTAGACGACCATGTCACCACCGGCCAACGGGGCGATGGCCGTGCCGGTCATCAGCGCCACCGTCGATTCCGGCCCGGCGGACATCAGCCGCGACGTGCCGAAGATGGCGTAGAGAACCAGTGGCGGGAGCGCGCACCACAGGCCGTTGACCACGGGAACGCCCACCAGAGTTGCGTAGGCCATCACCTGAGGAACCAGATATGCCGCCACGGTCAGGCCGCCCATGATGTCGCCGCGGAGGTAGGAGCGCTTGTAGTTGCGGAACTGGGCCAAGCCCGGCGCGATCGCGTCGAGGGTGAACTGCTTGGCAACCGTGTGGGCCACCGCATCGGCGGTGATTTGCTTCACGGCACCCCCTTCCCTTACCGGTCGCCGATCACATGCCGGGTGCGGTCCTCGCGGGCCGGAATCCCGTTGCGGCCGCTGAGATCCTGCGCGTACACGCCGACGGCCCACGCGACTCCCCCGCCGTTGATGCCCAGCGCGGTGCGGTCGATGTGGTCGAGGGTGTCGGTGTCCTTGTGGTAGTTCGGGTCGAACGATGCGTTCGGTGTACCACCCCAGAGGCCCGCCTGCTGCGGCGACTTCTCCTCCTCGGCGCCGGAGAACAGTCCGCCCGAGGGGATCCCGGCCATGGTGAAGCCGTCGTAGTCCGACCGGCCGTCGAAGCCGGTGTCCTCGGCGGCCTTGCCGACGGACTTCAGGTAGTCGACGAAGGTCCGCTCGATCCCGCCGGATCCCTCCGGCACCCGCGGCGGTGCGGTGTCGCTCGGCAGCTCCGTCGACTGGTTGCCGTCGTAGGTGAAGTAGCCGGGGTTCGGCGAGCCGAGCATGTCGAAATTGAGATACAGCGCAATGTCTTTGAGCTGGTCGGCGTTGAGCGACTCGACGTACTTCTTGGACCCGACGATGCCGACTTCCTCGGCCCCCCAGAAGCCGAACCGGACGGCGTTGTTGACCGCCGGCTCGCTGCCCAGCTGGACTGCGGTCTCCAGCACGGCGGCCACCCCCGAGCCGTTGTCGTTGATACCGGGCCCTTCCGGGACACTGTCGAGGTGGCCGCCGACCATGACCACGTTCTGGCCTGATCCGGTCTTGGTCTGGGCGATGACATTTCGGGCCGCGATGGTCTTGGTCGACGCGTCGACGATGAGGGTGGCGGGTCCGGGCGCGCCGCGCAGGCGCGCCCCGTCGGCCTTGGAGATGCTGACGACGGGGATCGTGACGTCGTTGTCCTGACCCAACGTCCCTCCCATTTTCTCCTCGTCGACATTGTCGGCGATGATCAGAGCCGCCGCACCGAGTTTCGCCGCGATTGCCTCCTTCTCGGAGAAATGACAGCTGCCGCGGTCGACGAGCAGGACCGCGCCCTTCACCGGCAGGCCGTCATAGTCGGCGGGCGCGCAGCCCGGCGTCTCGTCCCTGGGTGCCACCACCAGCGGTCCGCTCACGCCGCCCGGTGGAGTCCCGCCGCTGAACTGCAGCACATTGGCCTTGACACCGGCGCCGCCCACGGTCAGGACCGGGTCCTTCTCCGACTCGAACACCTTGGTCTGGAACTGCGGGGTCTGCACCTCGAAACCCTTGCCGCGCAGGACATTCACCACATAATCGACGCTGGCGTCGTAACCGGGCGTGCCGACCGCGCGGGTTCCGCCGTGGGCATCGGCGATCTCCTGCAGTTTGGCGAGATGGCCCATCATCGCGTCGGCGGTCACCTGGTGGGTCAGTTGCGTGGCGAAATCCCGGGCGGCCTTGCCCTCGGACACCGGCAGCGATGTTTCGGCGGGCTTGCTGCACGCCGCTGCGGTGACGGCGAGGACCGCCGCCCAGGCCGTGATGGATCGTCGGGTCATGCGAGCCACGTTAGACGCTCACCGCGAGCCACCGCTCAGGTCCGGCTGGGACTCGACGCCTGCGCCCAGAAGCGCTTCGGGATTCGGCCGGCGTGGCGGGCGAGGTGGCCCGCGGTCACGGCCGCGGCCATCGCGGCCGCCATCGCCGGCGGATCGGCAGCCCGGGTTACCGCACTGGCGAGAAGCACTGCGTCACAACCCAATTCCATCGCCAATGCGGCGTCACTGGCCGTGCCGATCCCCGCGTCCAGGATCACCGGAACACCGGCGGCGGCGACGATCATCTCGATGTTGTGCGGATTGGAGATGCCCAGCCCGGTCCCGATCGGCGATCCCAGTGGCATCACCGCCGCGCATCCGGTGTCCTCCAGCCTCCTGGCCAGCACCGGATCGTCGTTGGTATAGGGCAGCACCACGAACCCGTCGTCGACCAGCTGCTCGGCGGCGCGGACCAGTTCCAGGGGGTCGGGAAGCAGGGTCCGCTCGTCGGCGATCACCTCGAGCTTGACCCAGTCGGTCTCCAGCGCTTCCCGCGCCAGCCGGGCGGTGAGCACCGCCTCGGCGGCGCTGCGACAGCCGGCGGTGTTGGGCAGCGGGGTGATGTGCAGCCGCGAGAGCAGGTCCAGCACGCCGGTGCCCCCTTCGGCGTCGACCCGGCGCATGGCCACCGTCGTCAGTTCGGTGCCGGAGGCCACCAGCGCCTCCTCCAGGACCGTCAGGTTGGGCGCCCCGCCGGTGCCCAGCACCAGCCGGGACCCGAAGGCCCGCCCCGCGATGGTCAGCTCGCCCGAGCCGTTCGGCTCAGCCACCCTGCACCGCCGTGACGACCTCGACGCGGGCATCGGCGGGAACCGCGGTACCCCATTCCGAACGCGGCAGCACCGCCCGGTTCACCGCCACCGCGACGCCCTTGTCGGGGAAGCCGAGCGCTTCCAGCAGTGCCGCGACGGTGGTGTCGTCGTCGACGTTCACCTCGTTGTCATTGACGGTGACTTTCACGCTTGGACCTTCGCTTCCAGGTGCAGTTCGGCGGCGATGCGTTCGGCGGTCCACGGGGCGAGCAGGAAACCGGACCGCCCGTGCCCGGTGGCGACCAGGGTGCGCTCGTCAAGCCGCCCGACCAGCGGCACGTTGTCCGGTGTCATGGGACGCAGCCCGGCCGCGCACTCGGCGACCTCGTACTCCCCCAGGCTCGGCATCACCGCGCAGGCGTCGTCGAGGAGTTCCCGCACGCCGGTCACCGACGGCGCGGTGTCGCGGCCGTGCTCGTACTGGGTGGCGCCGACCACCACGCCGTCGGCGCGCGGCACCAGGTACACCGGCCGTCCGTGCACCCGGGCCCGGACCACCCGTTGCGGCACCGGCGTGCATCCCGGCCGCCACCGCAGCCGCAGGATCTCGCCCTTGACCGGACGAACCGGGAGCCCCGGCCACAGCGCGGGCGCGTCGATCCCGTTGGCGATCACCACGTCGTCCGCAACGTCGTGGGCTTCATCGAGCGTGCCGACCGGTCCCGCCCACCGGACGCCGAGCCGCTCGCACTCCTCCGCGAGGGCCCGGACCAGTTTCCGGTTGTCGACCGCGATTTCGTCCACGGCCCGGAAACCGTGCCGGATCCCTTGGGCGAGAAGGGGTTCCACATCACGGGCCGCGGTCGTCACGGCGACCGGATGCCCCTGGGCGGCCAGCCAGTCCGCCACCGTGCGCAGTTCATCGACGTCGGCGCGGTCGACGGCCACCACCAGTGATTCGCGGGCGGTCACCACATCGGCGGGCAGGCCGTCGGTGAACCCGTCGTGCCATAGTCGCAGCGACTCCAGGCCTATCTGCAGCAGCCGTTCCTCGCCGGGCCAGCCCTCGCTGTGCGGGGCGCACATGCCGCCGCCGACCCAGGAGGCGCCCACGTCGCCCGGATTCCCCGAGTCGCTTCGCTCCTGCCCGCCGGAGGACCGATGAACCCGCACCGCAAGACCGGCCTGCGCGGCCCGCCTGGCCACCGACAAGCCGATGACCCCGCCGCCGACGACGGCCAGCGACTGCTCCATGCCGGTCGCCCTCGCTTCCTCCGCCGGTATGACCCGGATCAGGTGTGACGGTAAGGGCTGGCCGGTCGCGCCCACTCTCAGTCCCCGTTCCCGGGACTCCCGTGCCGAACGTCCACGCTAGTCGCTAGCGTCGCGGTGTGCACGAACCCCGCAAACGTCTTCAAAGCAGCCGCCTGTACCTGTGCGCCGACGCCCGCCGCGACCGCGGGGATCTCGCCGAGTTCGCCGACGCCGTGCTGGCCGGAGGCGTCGACATCATCCAGCTACGCGACAAGGGGTCGGCGGGCGAGAAGAAGTTCGGTCCGCTGGAGGCCGGCGGCGAGCTGGCGGCGCTGGAGATCCTGGCCGACGCCGCCCGCCGGCACGGCGCCCTGGTGGCGGTCAACGACCGCGCCGACATCGCCCGCGCCGCCGGAGCGGACGTGCTGCACCTCGGCCAGGGCGATCTTCCGCTGGAGGTGGCCCGCGAAATCGTAGGCCCCGCAACGATCATCGGCCGTTCCACACATGAGACCGGCGAGGCGGCCCGCGCTGTGATGGAGGACGTCGACTATTTCTGCGTGGGACCGTGCTGGCCGACGCCCACCAAGCCGGGCCGCCAGGCTCCGGGGCTCGACCTGGTTCGGGCGGTCGCGTCGATGGACACCGACAAGCCGTGGTTCGCCATCGGCGGGATCGACGAACGCCGCCTCGGCGAGGTTCTGGAGGCCGGCGCGCGGCGCATCGTGGTGGTTCGGGCGATCACCGACGCGGCCGACCCGGGTGCGGCGGCGCGGCGGCTCAAAGAGGCGCTGGCCTGATCGACCGGCCGGGCCGATCAGCGGGCCGGGCACCACGCGAAGACGCCGTCGACGACCACGGTGTGCGGCTGCTCCGAGCCGCAGTCGTGGTCGGGCACCTGCGAGGTGGTGCGCAGCCTCGCCCAGCTCTTGCCGAAGGCGGGATGCAGCGGAAGGTCGACCACCTGCGCTTCGGGCACCCAGCGCAGTTCGGCGCTCTCCCGGTTCGCGACGGTGGCCAGAAGTTCGACGGCGTCGGCGACGACGGTGGTGTAGGTCCACACCGTTCCGGCCACACCGGCCACCTCGGCGGTGACGACGGTGGTGCGCACGGTGATGTGCTCGGGGCGCAGCCCGGCCTCCTCCTCGGCTTCGCGCACCGCGGCGTGCTCGGCGGCCTCATGGCTGTCCAGAGCCCCGCCGGGCAGACCCCAGGTGCCGCCCTGATGGCTCCACGGCGCCCGGTGTTGCAGCAGTACCGCAGGGGTTCCGTCATGCCAGGGTGCGCGCAGCAGCAGGCCCGCGGCGCCGTGCAGCCCCCAGTGGTGGGTGCCGCGTTCGGACACCACCCAACCGTCGCCGTCGCCACGCACGAATTCAGGATAGGCGCGACCTTATGACGGTTCCGTCCGATCCCGCGCCAGTTTGTTGCGCCTGCTCTTAAGCTTTACTCATACGAATTTCAGGTGAAGGGATCGAGGTCCGCACGAGGTGACCGTCGAGTTGGCACATCCGTCGACTGAGCCGTTGGCACAACGGACGCCGACCGAGCCCGCTCATCCTCGGTGGTGGTTCGTCAGCACCACGCCCGGGCGCATTCTGGCCATCGGCGTCATCCTGGCCGCGCTCGGTGTCCTGAGCGCCTTCGCCATCTCGACCACGATCAACGAGCGCCAGCATCAGCTGACCACGGTGCTGCACCACACCGAGCCGCTGGCGTTCGCGGCCGGACAGCTCTACACCACGCTGTCGGTTGCCGATGCGGCCGCGGCTACGGCCTTCATCGCCGGATCCGAGCCGCAACAGGTGCGCCAGCGATACGAACAGGCGATCACCGACGCGGCGGTCGCCGTGACGCGGGCCAGCAGCGACCTGAGCGACCCGCCACTGGTCGAGCTGCTCGGCCGGATCAACGCCCGGCTCGCCGTGTACACCGGGCTCATCGAGACCGCGCGGACCAACAACCGGATGGGCAACCCGGTGGGCTCGTCCTACCTGTCGGAAGCTTCGGCCCTGATGCAGGAGAAGATCCTGCCCGACGCGCAGCAGCTCTACGAGGCGACGTCGGCCCGGGTGGACGCCGAGACGACGGCCTCGGCCAAGATCCCCGCGCCGGTCATCATCGTGGTCGCAGCGACGCTGGGCTTCGGGATCTTCGCCGACCGGTGGCTGGCCCGACGCACTCGGCGACGGGTCAACATCGGTCTGGTCATCGGCGGGCTGGCGATCGCGATCATGATCGTCTGGGTGGGCACCGCACTGGCCATCTCCACCGCCGGCAGCCGCTCGGCGAAGAACACCGCCGCCGACTCCCTGCGCACGGTGACCAACCTCGCCATCACCGCCCAGCAGGCCCGCGCAGACGAGACGCTGTCGCTGATCCGGCGCGGCGACGAGGATTTGCGCAAACGCTCCTACTACCAACGCGTCGACCAGATGCGTCAGCAGCTCGGCGACTATCTGGCGCGCAAGGACACCGTCGACAAGAGCGGCCTGGCCCAGGCCGACCAATTGCTGGACAAGTGGCGGCAGGCCGACGAGCGGATCAACGACTACATCGCGGTGGGCAACTACCAGTCCGCCACCGAGGTGGCGCTGGGCACCGGCGAGGGCGATTCGACGGCCGCCTTCGACAAGCTCAATGACGCTCTGGTCCAAGGCATTCAGCAGAGCCGCACGCAGCTGCGCTCGGATATCCTGTCCGCGCGACGGGTGCTGTCCGGGACGACGGTGGGCGGGGCGCTGCTGTCGGTCGGCGCGGCGCTGGCGGTGGCGCTGGGCCTGTGGCCGAGGATGAGTGAGTATCGGTGATGAGCGCTCGCGCGAAGAACAGACAAGCACTGATGAGCGCTCGCGCGAAGAACAGACAAGCACTGATGAGCGCTCGCGCGAAGAACGGACAGCCGGTGCGGCGTATTCTCATCGCCACCCTCGCCGCGGCCACCCTCGCCGGCTGCGGGCAACCGGTCGATCCCTCGACTCCCCCGGCGCCCACCGTCGCGCCGCCGACACCGGCCGGCATGGAGGACTTGCCGGCGCCCACCGATCAGGCCGCCGCACCGCCCGACACCAGCTGCGACCGCACCGCGAGCCTGCGGCCCTTCGCCACCAAAACCGAGGCGGACGCGGCGGTGGCCAAGATCCGCGAGCGCGGACGGCTGTTGGTGGGCCTCGACGTCGGGAGCAACCTCTTCTCCTTCCGCGACCCGATCACCGGCGAGATCACCGGCTTCGACGTCGACATGGCCGGGGAGGTGGCTCGCGACATCTTCGGCAAGCCAACGGCGGTCGAATACCGGATCCTGTCGTCGTCGGACCGGATCGCCGCGCTGCAGAAGAACACCGTCGACATCGTGGTCAAGACCATGACGATCACCTGCGAACGCCGCAAGCTGGTCAACTTCTCGACGGCGTATTTCATTGCCAACCAACGGATCCTGGCACCCCGCGAGTCGGATATCGCCGGTCCGGCCGATCTCTCCGGCAAGCGGGTGTGCGTGGCGCGCGGTACCACCTCGCTGCAGCGGGTGCAGGAGATCAAACCGCCACCGGCAATCGTCTCGGTGGTCACCTGGGCCGACTGCCTGGTCGCCCTGCAACAGCGCGAGGTGGACGCGGTCAGCACCGACGACGCGATCCTGGCAGGTCTGGTCTCCCAGGATCCGTACCTCCACCTCGTGGGTCCGGACATGGCCGAGCAGCCGTACGGAATCGGCGTCAATCTCGCCAACACCGGTCTGGTCCGGTTCGTCAACGGAACCCTGGAGCGGATCCGCAACGACGGGACATGGGACACGCTCTACCGCAAGTGGCTGACCGTTCTGGGCCCGGCTCCGGCTCCTCCGGCACCGAGGTACCTGGACTGATGAGCACCGCCGAACCGCAGGACGTCGACGTCGGCACCCAGCCGGCGAGCCTCGGCGATCTCGAGGTGGACTCCGTCGCGACCATGCGTCCCATGGCGACCCAGGCGGTGTTCCGGCCCAACTCCGACTATGACGGCGAGGTGTCGGTCCGCAGCGAGCCGATCGAGATCGAAGAAGTGACGGTGAGCCGGAAGGTGTCGCCCACCCGCCGGCTCGGCGGCGGCCTGGTGGAGATTCCGAGGGTTCCGGAGATCGACCCGCTGGCCGCGCTGATGGTCAATCCCGTTGTGGCCGAGTCGAAGCGGTTCTGCTGGAACTGCGGCCGTCCGGTCGGCCGCTCGACCGACGACCGGCCGGGCGAGTCCGAAGGCATCTGCCCCAATTGCGGCAGCGCCTTCTCGTTCCTGCCTCAGCTCAACCCCGGAGACCTGGTCGCCGACCAGTACGAGATCAAGGGCTGCGTCGCCCACGGCGGCCTGGGCTGGGTCTATCTCGCCGAGGACCACAACGTCAACGAACGACCGGTGGTGCTGAAAGGTCTGGTGCATGCCGGCGACGCGGAGGCACAGGCGATCGCGATGGCCGAACGGCAGTTCCTCGCCGAGGTGGTCCATCCCTCGATCGTGAAGATCTACAACTTCGTCGAGCACGCGGACTCCCGCGGGGAGCCCGTCGGGTACATCGTCATGGAGTACGTAGGCGGCACGTCGCTCAAACCGGAGAAGGGCCAGCGACTGCCGGTCGCCGAGGCGATCGCCTACATGCTCGAGATCCTCCCGGCCATGAGCTACCTACACTCAATCGGGTTGTGCTACAACGACCTCAAGCCGGAGAACATCATGGTGACCGAGGAGCGCCCGGCGGTCAAACTCATCGACCTGGGGGCGGTTTCCCGGATCAATTCGTTTGGATACCTCTACGGCACACCGGGTTACCAGGCGCCGGAGATCGTGCGGACCGGGCCGACGGTGGCAACCGACATCTATACCGTTGGCCGGACGCTGGCGGCGCTCACGTTGCACCTTCGCACCCGCAACGGCCGATACGTCGACGGACTGCCCGAGGACGACCCGGTGTTGGTGAAGTACAACTCATTCGCCCGGCTGTTGCGCCGGGCGATCGATCCCGACCCGAAGCGACGCTTCGGCAGCGCGGACGAGATGTCCGCTCAGCTGCTCGGTGTGCTCCGCGAAGTGGTCGCAGGCGACACCGGTGTACCCCGGCCGGGCCTCTCGACGGTGTTCACCCGCACCCGTTCGACGTTCGGGGTCGACCTTCTCGTCGCCCACACCGACGTCTACCTCGACGGCCTTGTGCACGCCGAGCGGCTGACCGCGCCGGAAATCGTTACCGCCCTTCCGGTTCCGCTGGTGGACCCGACGGATGTGGCCGCAACGGTGCTCTCGGCGACGGTGCTCTCCCAGCCTGTGCAAACCCTGGACTCGCTGCGGGCCGCCCGTCACGACAGCCTCGAGTCCGAGGGGGTGGACCTCTCCGAATCGGTGGAGTTGCCGTTGATGGAGGTGCGCGCTCTGCTCGACCTCGGCGACGTCGCGAAGGCCAGCCGCAAACTCGATGATCTGGCCGGGCGGGTGGGCTGGCGCTGGCGTCTGGTGTGGTTCAAGGCGGTGGCGCAGTTGCTCACCGGCGATTACGTCTCGGCCATCAAGCATTTCAACGAGGTGCTGGACACCTTCCCCGGCGAGCTGGCGCCCAAGTTGGCGCTGGCGGCCACCGCCGAGTTGGCCGGCACCTCCGAAGAGCTTCCTTTCTACGAAGCGGTGTGGCACACCGACAACAGCATCATCTCGGCAGGCTTCGGCCTGGCGCGGGCACAGTCGGTCGAGGGCGACCGGTCCGGCGCTGTCACCACGCTGGATGAAGTGCCCATCGGCTCAAGGCATTTCACCACCGCTCGGCTGACCAGCGCGGTGACGCTGCTGTCCGGGCGGTCCGCGCACGAGCTGACCGAGCAGCAGATCCGCGATGCGGCCCGCCGGGTAGAGGCGCTTCCCGATACCGAGCCACGAGTTCTGCAGATCCGCGCACTGGTGCTCGGGACAGCGATGGACTGGATCACCGACAACAAGGCCGGCCCCAGCCCGATCCTCGGTTTCCCGTTCACCGATCACGGTCTGCGCCTGGGTGTCGAGGCGTCGCTACGCAGCCTGGCCCGGGTGGCCACCAGCCAGGCGCACCGCTACGCGCTGGTCGACCTGGCCAACGAGGTGCGGCCGCTCACGACATTCTGAGCGTTCCCCACGTCGAGTGTGCGATGAGGGCGTAACCCAGCGCGGGGATTTCGCCGACCTGGGCGCACAGTCAACGGTTAAACAACCCCCAATGCCGCCCGGGCGATCGCCAGCTCCTCGTCGGTCGGGATCACCAGCACCGTTGTCGGCGACTTGTCCGCGGAGATCCGCCGCGCCACGCGGGCCGGGCTGTCGTTGAGATGCTCGTCGATCTCGATGCCGAGGCGTGTCAAACCCGTCAGCGCATCGCGGCGCACCCTGGCGTCGTTCTCGCCGACGCCGGCGGTGAACGTGATCACGTCGCAATGCCCCAGCAGCGCCAGGTAGGCGCCCACATACTTGCGCAACCGGTGGATGTACACCTCGTAGGCCAGCCGTGCCACCTCGTCGCCGGCCTCGATCCTCGCCTGGACGGCCCGCATGTCCCCGTCCCCGCTCAGCCCGAGCATCCCGGAGCGGCGATTCAGCATCGCCTCGATCTCGTCGATGCCCATATCGGCGGTGCGCCACAGGTAGCTGATGATGCCGGGGTCGATGTCGCCGGCGCGAGTGCCCATCACCAGGCCCTCCATCGGCGTCAGCCCCATCGAGGTGTCGATCGGCCGGCCGGCGGCGATGGCGGAGGCCGACGCGCCGTTGCCCAGGTGCAGGACGATCTGGTTGAGCGATTCAACTGGGGCGCCGAGGAATTCGGCTGCCTGCCCGCTGACGAAGTGATGCGACGTGCCATGGAATCCGTACCGACGGATGCGCCACTTCTCGGCGACCTGACGGTCGATCGCATAGGTGGCGGCCGCAGCCGGCAGGTCGTGAAAGAACGCCGTGTCGAACACCGCGACGTGCGGCAGGTCCGGTAGCAGCTTGCGCGCCACCTCGATGCCCAGGACCGCCGGCGGGTTGTGCAGCGGTGCCAGCGGCGCCAGCTCCTGGAGCTCGCCGACCAGCTTGTCGTCGATGACAGTGGGCCGGTAGAGCTTCGGCCCGCCGTGCACCACCCGGTGGCCGACGGCCACCACCCCGAGGTTGTCCAGGTTCTCCCCCGCCTCGGCGACCAGGTCGAAGGCCAGCCGTAGCGCCGCCTCGTGGTCGGCCACCGCCCCCTGGCGGGTGATCGGCGTCTCCCCGAGCCGCAGCTTGGCGGTGGAGGTCTCCTCGCCGATGCGCTCGACGATGCCGTCGAACAGCGACGTCCCGGATTCCGGGGCGACGAGTTGGTACTTCAGCGAGGAGGATCCGGAGTTGAGGACGAGGACGGTGTCGGTCATGGCCACGGTCACCTTTGGGCCTGGATTGCGGTGATGGCGACGGTGTAGACGATGTCCTCCACCAGTGCGCCACGGGACAGGTCGTTGACGGGTTTGTTCAGCCCCTGCAGCACCGGCCCGATCGCGATGGCGCCGGCGCTGCGCTGCACCGCCTTGTAGGTGTTGTTGCCGGTGTTGAGGTCCGGGAAGATCAGCACGGTGGCGCGTCCGGCGACCGGCGAGTCCGGCATCTTCGACTTCGCGACGCTGGGCTCCACCGCCGCGTCGTACTGGATCGGGCCCTCGACGAGCAGGTCGGGCTCGCGCTTCCTGACGAGTTCGGTTGCCGCCCTGACTTTGTCGACGCCGGCGCCGCTGCCGGACTCACCGGTCGAATAGGACAGCATGGCGACCCGCGGCTCGATGCCGAACTGCGAGGCCGTACGCGCCGAACTGATAGCGATGTCGGCCAGTTCCTCGGCGGTGGGGTCGGGGACGATCGCGCAGTCGCCGTAGGCCAGTACCTGATCGGACAGGCACATCAGGAAGATGCTCGACACCGTCGACACACCCGGCTGCGTCTTGATGATCTCGAAGGCAGGACGGACGGTGTGAGCGGTGGTGTGCGCGGCACCCGACACCATGCCGTCGACGATGTCGTTGTGCACCAGCATGGTGCCGAAGTAGGAGACGTCGTGGATGATCTCCCTGGCCTGCTCCACCGTCACCCCCTTCTTCTTGCGGATCTCGGCGTACTGCTCGGCGAACTTCTCGCACAGGTCGCTGGTGCGCGGGTTGAGCACGGTCGCGGCGGCGAGGTCGACGCCGAGTTCGGCTGCGCGGGAACGCACTTGGCTCTCGTCGCCGAGAATGGTCAGCTCGGCGATGCCGCGGCGCAGCAGCCGGCCGGCGGCCTGCAGGATACGGTCGTCGTCCCCTTCGGGCAGGACGATGCGCTTGCGGTCCGACCGGGCACGCTCCATGAGCTGGTAGGCGAACATCTGCGGCGTGGTGACGGTGGGGATCGGGATCGCCAGGCGCTCGAGCATTTCGGACATGTCGACGTGGCGGTCGATCAACTGCAGTGCGGTGTCGATCTTGCTCTCCGAGGTGGCCGTCACCCGCCCGCGGGTGTTGGCCACCGCGCTCGCCGTGGCGAAGGTGCCCAATTCCGTGGCGATGATCGGCAGCCGCAGGCCGAGACCCGTGACCAGCCGGCCGATCTCGCGGTGCAGCGGCAGACCGCCGTTGAGGATCAGCGTCGAGATCGACGGAAACCCCTCCGCCGCATGGGCACTCGCGACGGCGAGCACGACGTCGGAACGATCGCCCGGGGTGATCACGGCGGCACCCTCCTGGAGACGCTCAAGGAAGTGCTCGGCCGTCATGCCGGCGACCATCACGTGCCGGACCTCCCTGCCCAGCAGGGAGGGATCGCCGTGCACGAGTATCCCGTCCACGGCGGTCTGCAACTCCCCGACCGTGGGCGCCACCAGCAGCGGCTCCTCGGGGATCACGTAGACCGGCGCCCCGAGATCGCTGCAGGCCCTGGCGACCGCGTCGAGCTGGCCGGGATCGCACCGGTTGGCCACCACGGCGGCGGTGTGTGCGTGCTGGGCGGCGAGCTCCACCATGCAGAGTTGGATCGCCTCGGCGATCTCGTCGGGTGTGCGGTCGAAGCCCCGCACCGACAGCACCACCGGAGCCCCGAGGTTGACCGCGATGCGCGCGTTGACGCTCAGCTCCGTCGGGGTGGCCACGTCGGTGAAGTCCGAACCGATGATCACCATGGCATCGCAGCGGGAGGCCACAGCGTGGTAGCGGTCGACGATGTCGGCGATCGCCCCGTCGGTGTCCTCGTGCAGCCGCTGATAACTCACGCCGACGCAGTCCTCGTAGGACAGCCCGGCGTTGCTCTGGGAGAGCAGCAGTTCGAGGATGTAGTCCCGCTCCTCGCGACGGGTGATCGGCCGGAACACGCCGACCTTGGGCACCATCGCGGACAACCGGTTGACGATGCCCAGGGCGACCGTGGATTTGCCGGTTTCGCCTTCCGGCGAGGCGACGTAGATCGAAGTGGGACCTGATGTCACAGGTTCGGCCTTTCTCCGTCAGGGCTGCGGTGTCGGGTTTGGGCGTCGGCCGGGCGGGCCATTTCCCCGGGCAGGAAGCAGTTTGCCGTGCCGGGGCGGCGCACACTGTTGCTCATGACTCCTGCGATCATCCCACTCCTCGGGTGACGACACGCCCGTTCTTCTCCGAGGTTCGCCAGGACGACGCACTCGCCCGCCCCCTGCTGGAGGACCTCGCCGTCGAGTACTCCACACGCTACGGATCGAGCGTCAAGCGAATGTTGGATTGGCTGCGGGGAAACCCCGCTGACGAATTCGCCCCGCCCCACGGCTGCCTGCTCATCGGCGTAGTGGACGGGCAGCCGGTCACCGGTGGCGCCTTCCGGCGCTTCGGCGTGGTCGAGGGCGACGAGACCGCCGAGTTGAAACGGATCTGGACCGACAGCCGTTACCGCCAACGCGGCTACGGCCGGATGCTGCTGGCCGAGCTGGAGTCGCGGATCAGGGCACTCGGCTATCGCCGGGTGTACCTCACCACCGGAGACCGTCAGCCGGAGGCCGAGGCGCTCTACACCGCCGCCGGCTACACCCGACTCACCGGGCCGCGGCCCGGCGGGGAGATGCATGCGATGGCGTTCGAGAAGCGGTTGCCCTGAGCGGCAGATTGCGCGACGCCGCGCTCAGCGTTTCGGGGCGGACCAGCTTCGGGAATCCGTTCGTGGGCTGCAGATAGGGCGCTGGGTTGCCGGTCACGGCGTCATACCGGGAGTAGGCACGGTCCACGATCGGCTTGAGAACATCGTTGACGGCGGTGATGAGCTTGGGCGGGAGAACCTTGTCGAATTGCCTGACCAACGGCAGTTCCGGGCTGGGCCACAGGTAGGTCGTCGTGGTGGCGCCCGTGCTGTTGGTGGTGGTGACGATGTTCTTCAGCGGGATGTCCGTCGGGCTGGTCAATGACGCCTCGCTGTGGGTGTAGTTGAAGGCGACGAGCGAGTTGAGGTCGGCCAGCAGATTCCACGGACGGTTCGGGAAGTCCCCCGCCCACTCGTACTCGCCGACCACGTCGACCGTGTCGTAGATCGACTCCGACGGCGGCCGGACCACGGTCCAGCCCAGCACCGGAATGCGAAGTCCCACCGGGAAATAGCTGCCAATCCCGGTCGTCAGCGGTGTCACGCGGGAGGGGTCGCCGGTCACGATGAATGTGAGCTTCGATGCCGACGGACGGTTCGGGTCGGCATCGAAGGCCCGCTGCGCCGCGTCGGCAGTCATCGCGCCGAGCGACAACCCGGAGATCACCGACGACCCCGGGGCCTTGCGCACATCGTCGACCGCCTTGCCCGCCCCGATCGCGATGGACTCGTCGGCGAATGGCGCGAAGGGGCCGAACAATGGGCCGGCCGTGCGGGGATACTCCACGATCGTCGGCGTGCAGCCGTTGCAGTCGTAGTAGTTGGCGTTGATCAGCGGGATCAGCTTGCCATTGTTACCCCAGGGGTCGAGCGGACCGAGAATCGCCGGTGCCCAGCCGTCGGCGTTGGCGCCGCCAAGGATGAACGCATTGTCGGTCACCACCGGAACAGCGGCGGATGCAGCGGGGCTCACGGCGATCGCGGCCACCGAGGCGATGGCGGCGCCGGCTGTGAGCAAGCGTGTCATTCCCCCCATGAGCACCAGCGTCCCGAGACGGGACGGCCAGGCAAAGGGCCGAAAGGCCCGGATCGCACTGTTGGTCTCTACTCGGGTGTCTCGACGACGCCCGTCGCCGCCTGGGCACGCTTCTCGTAGGCGGCACGGGCCGTGCTGTCGTAGTCCAGGAATACCCGGCTGGTCCCCATCTTCTCGGACAGCCAACGGCGGCCCCGGGCCGGCAGGAACGCGGTGGCCGCGGCGATGTGGCGGTAGACGCCGGGAACCGCCACCGAGGACTTGGGCTTGTCGAGCGTGCGCACCACCGCGGCGGCAATGTCCTCGGGCTCAACGGGTTTCGTCATGCCGCCGGTGGCGGTGCCCGTGATCAGCTCGGTGTTGGTGAACGTCGGCATCACGCAGCTGATCTGGACGCCCTGCGGCGCGAACTCGTCGGACAGGGCGGTGGTGAGGCCCACGACCGCGAACTTGGACCCGCAGTAGACCGCCAGGCCCGGCGTCGCCAGCATTCCGGCCATGGAGGCGATGTTGACCACGTGCCCGTCGCGCCGCGCGACCATCTCCGGCAGCACCAGCCGGCAGCCGTTGATGACCCCGTAGAGGTTGACCTCGATCGTGGAGCGGATCGCCTGTTCGCTGGCATCGAGGAACGGGCCGATGGGCATGACGCCGGCGTTGTTGACCAGGACGTCGATACGCCCGCCGCCGTCGGCGCGGGCCTTGTCCAGGAAGGTGGCGAAGGACTCCGCGTCGGTGACGTCGAGGGGATAGCCCGACACCGGCCCGAGGTTGCTGAGCTTGGCCACGGCCGACTCTTCCAGTGCGACGTCGCGGTCGCCGATGACGACGCGGGCACCACGCTTCAGCAGCGCCGTCGCCGTAGCGAACCCGATCCCGCGCGCGGCGCCGGTGATGGCGATGGTCTTGCCCCTGATGTTGTCCACGAAGCCGAACCCTAGCCTGCCCGGCCCGCCAGGGCTGCGCCCGCCGCCTGTTCGACCGGCCCGGCCCACAGCTCACCGTGCCCCGGGATCAGCACCTCGGTCTCCGCGGCGGCCAGCACCTCCAGACTCGCCAGGCACCCGGCCTCGCTGTGGTTGAACATCGCCGGCAGCAGCTGCGGACCGCTCTGGCGCAGCAGCGGGTGTCCGGTCACCAGCGCGTCGCCGGCGATCAGGACACGGTCGACCACGTAGGAGCAGTGCCCGCTGGTGTGACCGGGGGTGGGCAGGGCGACCGGACGGCCGGGCAGGGTGTCGGCGATCTCGGGGGTCAGCGCTTGTGCGCCGGGGATGCCGTCTCGAACCAGACCGCCCTTGGCGGCGACCTGTGCCGACCACGCCAGCCAGCGCGGGCGCCACGCCTGGGTCGCCAGTGCTGCCGGCGAAACCTGTTCCAGGTACTCACGTTTGGCGTGCGGCACCTCGGCGGTGTGGCAGTACACCGGTGTGCCGTGTGTTCCGGCGAACCAGATGGCGGTGCCCAGGTGATCGATGTGGGCGTGGGTCAGCAGAATCGCCCGCACGTCCGGGGGGCCGAACCCGAGGTGTTTCAGCGATGTCAGAACATCGTCACGATGGCCGGGAAAGCCGGCGTCGATCAGCACGACGCCGGAGTTGTCGCTGACCAGCGTCCAATTCACCAGCGGCGTCTGCGCCAGGTGCACGCGTTCGGTGACGGCGGTCAGCACTGGGACCATCGACTGATCGTAGGCGGGTGGAGTACAAACAGACCTGTGGCGGAATTGAAGCTGGGATACAAGGCGTCGGCCGAGCAGTTCGGGCCGCGCGAACTCGTCGAACTCGGCGTCCTCGCCGAAGAGCACGGCATGGACAGTGCGTCGGTCAGCGACCACTTCAACCCGTGGCGCCACGAGGGCGGGCATGCGCCGTTCGCGCTGTCCTGGATGACGGCCGTCGGGGAACGCACCTCGCGCATCCAGCTGGGCACCTCGGTGATGACACCGACCTTCCGGTACAACCCCGCGGTCATCGCGCAGGCGTTCGCCACCATGGGCTGCCTGTATCCGGGGCGGGTGTTCCTCGGCGTGGGCACCGGTGAGGCGCTCAACGAGATCGCGACCGGAGCGATCACCGAATGGCCGGAGTTCAAGGAGCGCTTCGCCCGGCTGCGGGAATCGGTGAAGTTGATGCGCGAACTGTGGTGGGGAGAGCGGGTCGACTTCGACGGCGAGTACTACCAACTCAAGGGCGCCTCCATCTACGACGTCCCCGAGGGCGGGGTCCCGGTGTACATCAGTGCCGGCGGTCCAGTGGTGGCCAAGTACGCGGGCCGGGCGGGCGACGGCTTCATCTGCACCTCCGGGAAGGGCCGCGAGCTCTACGCCGACAAGCTGATGCCGGCGGTGCGTGAGGGCGCCGAGGCCGCGGGCCGCGACGTCGACTCCATCGACAAGATGATCGAGATCAAGATCTCGTACGACACCGATTCCCAAGCGGCACTGGAGAACTGCCGGTTCTGGGCCCCGCTGTCACTGACACCTGAGCAGAAGCACAGCGTGACAGACCCGATGGAGATGGAGCGACTGGCCGACGAACTGCCGATCGAGCAGGTGGCGCGGCGCTGGATCGTCTCGAGCGACCCCGACGAGGCGGTGGAGAAGGTCGCCGAGTACGTCGGCTACGGGCTGAACCACCTGGTGTTCCACGCTCCCGGCCACGATCAGCGGCGGTTCCTCGAGCTCTTCCAGCGCGACCTGTTGCCGCGGCTGCGCACACTGGGCTGAGCGCGGCCGGAACACCTCACCCGGGCAGCGGTCTGGGCATTCCCGGCCGGTAGGCCTCGACGGCGGGGATGTCGTCGGCGAAGCGTTCGGGATCGAGGACGTAGGGTTCGTCGTCGGGGCCGAATCCCACCAGCAGGCAACCGAATTCGAGGAGGACCTCCTCGTCGTCCTCGGTGAGGCCGATCCACAACCGGGTGACCGGCTCGAGGTCGGGGCCGTCGACGTCGACCGCGGACGGCGGGAAGAACCAACTCATCAGCCCGGTGTTCTCGGTGGTCTCGGAGTCGAGCACCCAGCCGCGGGGCGTCAGCCAGTCGTCGATGTCGCCGATGGCGGCGTCGAGGGCGTCGAGGTGCTCCTCGTCGTCGACCATCTGGCCGAACTCCGCGGCCGGTATCCAGGTGGCGGCGCGGGCGGCCTGACGCTTCTTGCGCCGCGCCTTCTTGGCCTGGGAGTTGCGCGACATCAACTCAGCGCGCGGTCCAGGTCGGCAATGAGATCCTCGGTGCCCTCCAGACCGACCGAGATACGCACCACCCCGTCGCCCAGGCCGATGGCCGCCCGGCCCTCCGGACCCATGGCGCGGTGCGTGGTGGTGGCCGGGTGGGTGATGAGCGTCTTGGAGTCGCCCAGGTTGTTGGAGATGTCGATGACGCGCAGCTTGTCGAGCACCTCGAAGGCGCGCTCCTTGCCGCGGCCATCCCGGGCTTCCAGTTCGAAGGTGACCACGGTCCCGCCGCCGCTCATCTGCCGCTTCGCCAGGTCGTACTGCGGATGCGACGGCAGGAAGGGGTAGCGCACCCACCGCACGCCGGGGTGGCTCTCCAGGAACTCCGCCACCCGCTGGGCCGAGGCGTTGCTGTAGTTCACCCGAACCGACAGTGTCTCAAGGCCTTTGGTCAGCACCCACGCATTGAACGGGCTCAGGGCCGGGCCGGTGTGACGCATCAGCGTCTGCACCGGGCCGTCGATGTACTCCTTCTCCCCGAGGATCGCCCCGCCGAGCACCCGGCCCTGGCCGTCGATGTGCTTGGTGCCCGAGTAGATCACCACGTCCGCACCCAGCGGAATACCCTGCTGCAGAAGCGGTGTGGCGAAGACGTTGTCCAGCAACACTTTTGCGCCGGCGGCATGCGCCATCTCCGAGACCGCGGCGATGTCGACCAGGGACTGCATCGGGTTCGACGGTGTTTCGAAGAACACCGCGGTGGTGGGCCGGCTCAGCGCCTGCTCCCACTGGCCGAGGTCCTCGCCGTCGACGAAGACCGTCTCCACCCCCCAGCGGGGCAGGATCTCGTTGCAGACCACGAAGCAGGAGCCGAAGAGACTGCGGGCGGCGACCAGCCTGTCGCCCGCCGCCAGCAGGGCGCCCAGCCCGGTGAACACCGCCGCCATGCCCGAGGCGGTGGCGAAGGCGGCCTCTGCGCCCTCGATCAGCCGCAGCCGTTCCTCGAAGGTCTGGATGGTGGGGTTGCCGTAGCGGGAGTAGACGAACCGGTCCACCTCGCCGGTGAAGGCCTTCTCCGCCTCCCCCGCTGACGAGTAGACGTAGCCCGAGGTCAGGTAGATCGCTTCGGCGGTCTCCTCGAAGCCCGAGCGCAGCAGCCCGCCGCGTACGCCGATCGTGGCTTGGCTGACACCGTCCGGCAGCTGCTTGGGGATCCGGACCGACGGGACGTCCTGACCGGCTTCGCCGGTCATGTCTGCTTCCAGGGCAAGCCCTCCGCGCGCCAACCGGTGACGCCGCGGTGGCCCTGCTCGTCGAGTTGGCCCTCGAAGCCCTCGAGCATGTTGAAACACGGACCCAGGCCGGCTGCCGTCGCGATCTCCGCGGCGGGAATCGACCGGTTGCCCGAGCGACACAGGAAGATCACCGGCCGCTCACCGGTGATACCGGCGGCCATCAGATCGGCGACGAAGCCGTCGTTGCGCTGGCCGCTGTTGCGGGTCCACTCGGCGAACACCACCTGCCGGCCGAGGCCGGACAGATCCGGCACTCCGACCCACTTCCACTCGGCGTCGGTGCGCACGTCGACGAGAACGGCGTTGGGGTCTTCGCTCAGCAACGACCAGCTTTCCTGCGGGGTGAGATCTCCGGCATAGGAACGCCCATCGGTCATGGTCATCGGCCTTTCATAGGGTGCTTCCTGCGCCATTCTCCCATCGGGCGAACGGTGACTTCCGGCAACCCTTGCGCTTGTTCTGCCCAGAGCGGTTCACCGCGATAGATTCCAAGCCGGGGCAGGACGCGCGCCGAACGGGGACAGGGGGACGAGTGCCTCTCAACGGGTCGTGCCCCGCGCGATGAATGACACGGGGCACTACGCCGTCATCATCTTGTTCGCGAGCGCCGTCGGACTCGTAGCCCTGATGGCGAACCGCCTCACCGAACGTGTGAAGGTCCCGGTTCCGTTTCTCGTCCTCGCCGGGGCGGCGTTGGCATCGCGTCTGGTGCCTTCGATGCCGATCCCACCCGAACCGACCGTCGAACGCATCATCACGATCGCCTTGGTCGTCGTGCTGTTCGACGGCGGAATGCACATCGGGTGGTCACGGTTCCGGGAGTCTGCCGCGCCGATCCTCGCCCTTGGCATCGTCGGCACCTTTCTCACCACCGCGGGGGCGGCGATCGTCCTTCATGCGGGGTTCGGCATCGACTGGTACCTGGCCGTCCTGGTGGCCACTGCCGTCGCTCCGACCGACCCCGCCGTGGTGTTCTCCGTCCTCGGCAAGCGAGAGGTCGCGGGCCGCAGCGGCACGATCCTGGAAGGCGAGTCGGGAGCGAACGACCCGGTTGGGATCGCCTTGATGAGCAGCCTTCTGGCCGCCGGCGGTCTCACCGCAGCGGGTTTTGCCACGGTGGGAGCGGAGTTCCTCCGGCAGATGCTGATCGGCGGTGCGATCGGCATCCTGGGCGGCCGGATCACGGTGACCTTCATCCGCCGGGTGTCGCTGCCCAGCGAAGGTCTCTACCCGCTGCGCACCCTCGCCGTGAGTTTGATGCTCTACGGGTTGACCACATTGGCGCACGGCTCGGGGTTTCTGGCTGTGTTCATCGCAGGGATCGTCGTCGGAGACGCCCGCGCACCGTACAAGCCGGAGATAGCACGCTTCCACGGCGCGCTGGCAGGTCTGGCCGAGATCGTCGCGTTCGCGGTGTTGGGCTTGACCGTTGACCTCCGGATCATCACCCAGGCGGACGTGTGGGTGCCCGGACTGGTTCTCGGGGTCGCGATCATGCTGGTGGTTCGACCGCTGGCCGTCGGAGCCTGCCTGGTTCCCGCGCGACTGCGGACCAACGAGCGGATCTTCATCATGATCGCCGGGCTCAAAGGCCTCGTGCCGATTCTGCTCGGTGAATTCCTGCGCGCCGCGCAGGTTCCGCAAGCCGAACGGCTCTACGGCATCGTGGTCGTCGTCGTCGCCTTCTCAGTCCTGGTGCAGGGCAGTTCATTACCGGCTTTCGCGCGGATGCTGCACCTGCCCATGCGGACGCATACACCGGAACCCTGGGCGCTCAGTGTGCGGTTGCGCGACGAGCCCAGCGGCGTGCATCGGCTCACGGTGGCGAGCGGTTCGACTGCTGACGGATCAACCGTCGAGGAGCTCGGAAGTCCCGTCGCGGGCATCTGGGTCAGCATCGTGGTTCGCGGCCGGCGACTGGTGCCTGTGCGAGCCGATACCCGACTGCGTGCCGGCGATGAAGTCGTCGTCCTGGCCGACCCCGATACCGGCCAGGCCCTGGGAGCGATGTTCGGCCCGCCGGGCGATACGAAACGCTGACTGTCGGTCAGCGAGGCCCCGGCGAGCACACCTTCCAGGCGCCGTTCTCCCGGACGAAGGTCATGGGCGCGGTCACCTTGTCGTCGGGCGTCTTCTCGAAGTGGTAGACGACCGTGGCAGTGGCCCGATCACCGTTGGCGTTGAAATCCTTGACGTCGTCGACGAAGCGGTTGCCCTTGGCGGACTTGGACTGTCGCTGATCGGTGAGCACCTGGGTTTCGCTGCCCTGTTGGGCGACACAGGTGTAGGTCTGGAAGTCCGGATAGTTCTCGCGTTGCAGCGCGTCGTTCTGACCGACGACGGCGCGGCCCACCAGACCGTCGTCGGGTACCTCGTCACTGCGGAAGAAACGCAGCACCCACATCGCCCCCAGCACGACCACGACGATCGCGGCGGCGATCGCGATCGGCATGAACGTGGGGCGGTCCTCGGCGGGTTCGGTCATAGCTGCCCAGGATAGGTCCCCGGGATCAGGCCCACGTCATCCGCGTTCCGGCCAGTGCCAGGCCGGCTCGTCGAGCATCCCGCGGCCCTCGACGACGGTCTGGCCGTCCTCCTTGGCCAGCTGGAGTATCGAAGCGTCGTCGGGGTTGTTGTCCCGCAAGGCGGTCACCAGCGGTGCGGAGTGGGTGACGACGACGATCTGCGACGCCTCGCCGGCCCGTGCGATCAGCGCCGCGAGTGCCGGCAGCAGGTCGGGGTGCAGACTGGACTCGGGCTCGTTGAGCACCGTCAGCTCCGCGGGCCGCGGCGAGAGCAGTGCGGCCACCCACAACAGGTAACGCAATGTGCCGTCGGACAATTCGGCGGCGGTGAGCGGCCGCATCATCCCGGGCTGGCGCAACGCGAGTTCGAACAGACCGTCGCGGAGGGTGATCTCGACCCGGCTGCCCGGGAACGCGGCGTCCACCGACTCGGCGAGCGCCCGCGCGTCACCGATCTCGACGATGGTCTGCCACGCGGCGGCCAGATCCGCGCCGTCATGGCCCAAAACCGTTGTGCGGGTGCCGATCCGGGCCGCACGCGCCGGCGCGGCACTGTCGGTCCGGACGTGGTCGTAGAACCGCCACGACCGCATTCGCTCGCGCAGCGCCAGCAGTTCGACGGCTTCGCGGGGATCGGCGATCTCGCTGAGCATGCTGTCGTAGGGCCGCAACGCGGTGGAAGCGATGCGCCAGTTTCCGGCGTCGTCGCGGACACGGGCGGTGGGGCCACCGCGGTCGGCGATCAGCCCCGACGGCCGAAGCCAGGGCCCCACCCACACCGCCTCCGACTTGATCTCCGGGTCCAAGCCGAACAGGGTCCTACCGATCTGGGGCATCCCGAGGTCCACGGCGTAACCGAGGTCGTCACCGGCGAACCCGAGCTTGAGGCTCACCGGCCCGGGGCGTCCCGGGCCGGCCCACATGGTGGAGGCCAGGCCGCCCTCGCGGGCCAGCGCGCTGACCGCGCCGTTGCGCGCCATGTCGGACAGCAGGCGCAGCGAGCGGTACAGGCTGGACTTGCCGCTGCCGTTGGGACCGGTCACGATCGTGCACCGACGCAGCGGCACCACCAGATGCCGCAGCGAGCGATAGTTCGCCACGGCAAGGGTGTCCAGCACGGAAAAGACCTTATCCGCGCTGGGATTCGACGCCGTCCTCAAAGACCCGCATGGCAGTCAGCACCCTGTTGAGGACCCGGTGGGCTGCACTCAGATCGTCGTCCGGAAGATCCGCCAACGCCCGATGGGTCTGATCCTCAAGCGGTGTGAAGAACTGTCTGCCCACCGTGACGCCGTGCTCGGCGTACTTCAGGATGACCTTGCGCCGGTCCGCCGGGTCGGATTCGCGCCGCAGGTGACTCGACTCGATCATTCGTTCCACGAGGTAGGTGATGCCCGCACCAGACATCCCCATCAATTCACGCAACTCACCGGCGTTCAGCGGCGCCCCGGCATGCTCCGCCACCATCACATGCAGAAGCGCCCGGAAGTCGTTGGCCGACAGGTCGTGCGCGGCCGCGAAGACTCTGCCTATCCGATCCGACGCCGCGGAGAGCGCCCTGACGTCGTTGAAGACCGCCGACTCGAGTTCGCCGCGGTGGTCCATGACATCACGATAACGTTAAAAAAATTAAATGTTAAGTAGATGAAGTTAACGGTAAAGTACTGCGCATGCATCGCGCACCCGAGCCCCGCCCCACCTTTTGGGTCCGCATCGGCGCGTTGGTCTCCGGACGCCGCTCCTGGGTACTGGCGTTGGTCATCACCGCGATCGGTGGCGCCCTGCTGGGGCTGATCCCGCAGAGCGGGTCCGACCAGCAGTCACCGGTGCTGCTGCCGCCGACGGCCGAGTCCGCGCGGGTGGCAGAGCTGCTCAAACAGTTCCCCGGCGGCGACACCGCACCGGTGCTGCTCGTGATCACCCGCAACGACGGCTCGGAGCTGTCGCCGGACGACCTCGCCGCCGCACAGCAGGCCCGCGACCGGATGTCGGGGCTCAGCGGTGTGGCGCCCGCCCCGCCGATTCCGCTGTTGCCGGCCACCGACGGGAAGGCGGCCCTGGCGCCGCTGGCGCTCAAGAGCGACCTCACCGGCTTCGACCTCTCCGACACTGTGCAGGCGCTGCGCGACGCCGCCCGCGCCGGCCTGCCCGAAGGGGTGGTGGCCAATGTCACCGGCGGCCCCGCGTTCGGGGCCGACATCGCGAACTCGTTCTCCGGAGCCAACGTCACCCTGCTGGCGGTGACCGGCGGCGTGGTGGCCCTGCTGCTGATCGCCACCTACCGCTCGCCGGTGCTGTGGCTGGTGCCGCTGCTGGTGATCGCCTTCGCCGACCGCATCGCGGCGGTGATCGGGGCTGCGGTGGCCGAGGCGACCCGGCTGGGCGGGGACGGGTCGACGTCGGGAATCACCAGCGTGCTGGTGTTCGGCGCGGGGACCAACTACGCGCTGTTGTTGATTTCGCGCTATCGGGAAGAGTTGCGGCACACCAGTAACCACTACGAGGCGCTGCAGACCGCGGTCCGCTGGGCCGGCCCGGCGATCGTGGCCAGCAACGCCACGGTGGTGCTGGCACTGCTGACCCTGCTGCTGGCGCAGTCGCCCACCACCCGCAGCCTCGGCGTGCAGGCCGCCTCCGGACTGCTGGTGGCCGCGATCTTCGTGCTGTTCGTGTTGCCGCCGCTGCTGGGGTTGTTCGGCCCGAAGTTGTTCTGGCCCTTCATCCCTCGCGCGGGTGGCGAGGATCTCACCACGACGGGCCCCTGGCACCGGGTGGCGGACTGGGTGTCCGGGCACGCCGGACGGGTGGCCGCGGCCTCGATTCTGGTCTTGGCGGTGCTGGCCACCGGCATCATCGGCACGCCGATCGGGCTGTCGCTGATCGACCAGTTCCGGGTCAAGGCCGACTCGGTCACCGGGTTCCAGACCCTGGCCGAACACTTCCCCAGCGGCCAGACCGACCCGACCCGGGTGATCGCGCACACCGAGAACACCGACGCGATGACGGCCGCGATCGCGTCGACTCCGGGCGTCGCCTCAGTGCAACCGGCGGGCGTCTCCGACACCGGGCTGACCCAGTGGACGGTGGTGCTCAACGCCGCCCCGGCAACCTCGGAGGCGTTCAAAACCGTTGATGCACTGCGTGATTCGGTGCGCGGAGTCGATCCGCAGGCCCTCGTCGGCGGGACGGACGCCCAGGCCCTGGACACCAAGCGCACCGCCGTGCGGGACCAGAAGGTGATCATCCCGGCGATTCTGTTGGTGGTGCTGGCGGTGCTTTATCTGCTGCTGCGGGCAGCCCTTGCGCCGCTGGTGCTCATCGGCGCGACCGCCCTCTCGACGCTGGCCGCCCTCGGCATGGGCAGCTGGGTCAGCATCCATCTACTGGGGTTCCCCGCTCTGGACAACACCACGCCGCTGTTCGCATTCCTGTTCCTGGTCGCGCTGGGCGTGGACTACACGATCTTCTTGGTGACCCGGGCCAAGGAGGAGACGCCGATGTGGGGCACCCGCGGCGGTATCGTGCGCGCGGTGTCGGCCACCGGTGCGGTGATCACCAGCGCCGGGCTGGTGCTGGCCGCGGTGTTCTGTGTGCTGGGGGTGCTCCCGCTGATCGCGCTCACCCAGTTGGGCATCATCGTCGGCCTGGGCATCCTGCTTGACACCTTCGTCGTCCGCACGGTCGTCATCCCGGCGCTGTTCACCTTGATCGGCCCGCGGATCTGGTGGCCGGCCTTCAGGTCCGACGACATCGAGCGGACCGACGAACTACCCGTGCTCAGGCCTGGTCGGGGTGATGGTGGCGGAGCTCCTCGCCACGGTGCTCAAACCAGCCTGCCCGCACCAGGAAGAGCACGCTGACGACCAGCACCCACAACGGGAACGCCAGGGTCAGCCACATGCTCTGTTCCCCGCCGATGATCAGCGCCAGCGCCGACAGGTAGGTGACGATGGTCAGCCACCTGGGCATCAGTCCGGTCCGCAGCCAGATGGTGGCCAGCGACATCATGAACACCGCCGCCATCTTCAGGGCGTAGACCTTGGACAGCTTGAGCAGCAGCATCTGACCGAACACGCCGGTGCCCGAACCGTTTACCGGCGCCCCGAGGTAGTGGCTGGCACCCACCAGGCCGTCGCCGACCGCCGAGGTGACGAACATCATCGCCAGGAAGAGCAGCCCGCTGCCGAGGGTGACGGTGGCGAAGAACCGGTCCTCGTAGCGGCCGAGGTTGGCCCGGACCACGCCGATGAACCACAGGAAGCTGATGCCGGCGAAGGGCATGAGCTCGGAGGCCAGGTGAATCTTTCCGCTGCCGGCGTCAAGCCACTGCGAACCCGGCTGGGCGCCTTCGGGCAGTGAGGACCGGATCAGGTACAGGGCGGTGGAGAAGAGCACCGCGAACAGCACGCCGGCCAGGGCTGCGGCTCTCGGGGTGGTCAGGCGGTGAAGGGTGGCGGAATTCGGTTGGGACACCCCGACAGTGTGTCGTATCAGGGCTGACCGGGCAGCAACTGCACCATCAGGCCGTTGGACTCGGCGAGCAGCGTGCCGGCCGGGTCGCGCAGTTCGGCGTTGACGAAGGTCTTGCGGCCCTCGACCTTCGAGGCCCACCCACGCATCGTCAGCGGCACGTCGATCGGCGTGATGTTGCGGTAGTCGACGTGTAGGAACGCCGTCCGGCTGATCGGCCTGCCGATCGAGTGGATGATGATGCCGCACATCACGTCGAACATCATCGCGACCATCCCGCCGTGCACGGCGTTGTTGCCGCCGACGTGGTAGCGGCTGTACTGCACGCCGACTTCCACGCCCTCAGGGCCGAATTCGCGGATCTGCCACGGTGGCATCAGCACGCTGCCCGCACCGGGCAGGCTGGCGACGCGACCGGCCGGCGCCATGCCACCCGGCTTCTCGTGCGGGGCCAGATACGCGATGAGGTCCTCGACGCGGTCGGCCGCGGCGTCCCAGTCGGGTGCGTCGGCGGCGACGGCGAGGTCCTGGGCGCGGCGAATGGCGGTGACGAACCGCCCGAACCCGGGTGGTTCGTCGAGCACCTGGAAACGCGGGAAGCCGCCGCGATCGTCGTCGGCGACAGTCACCGCCGCGGCCGTCGGCTCTTCGCGCAAGCGCTCATCGCGGCGCCAGCACGTCGCGCCGCACGATGGTCTGGTCGCGTCCCGGACCGACGCCGATACACGAAATCGGCGCTCCGGCAAGCTCTTCCAGCCGAAGCACGTAATCGCGAGCCTTAGCCGGAAGGTCATCGAAATCCCGTGCCCCTGAGATGTCCTCCCACCAGCCAGGCAGTTCCTCGTAGACCGGCTCCGCCCGGGCGATGTCGCTCTGGGTCATCGGCATGTCGTCGGTGCGCTTGCCGTCGACGGTGTAACCCACGCACACCGGCACCGTCTCCAGCGACGACAGCACGTCGAGTTTGGTCAGGAAGTAGTCGGTGATGCCGTTGACGCGGGTGGCGTAGCGGGCAATCACGGCGTCGAACCAGCCGCAGCGGCGCGCACGTCCGGTGGTGACACCCACCTCCCCACCGGTCTTGGACAGGTAGGCCCCGTGCTCGTCGAACAACTCGGTGGGGAACGGGCCCGAGCCCACCCGGGTGGTGTACGCCTTGAGGATTCCCAGCACCGTGGTGATGCGCGTCGGCCCGATGCCCGACCCGACGGCCGCACCGCCCGCGGTCGGGTTCGACGACGTCACATAGGGATACGTGCCGTGGTCGACGTCGAGCAGGGTGCCCTGCGAACCCTCCAGCAACACCGTTTCGCCGGACTCCAGGGCGCTGTTGAGCAGCAGCCGGGTGTCGGCGATCCGATGCGCAAAGCCCTCCGCCTGGGACAGCAGCGCATCGGTGATCTCGTTGGCGTCCAGCGCCTTGCGGTTGTAGATCTTGACCAGCACCTGGTTCTTGAACTCCAACGCCGCGGAGATCTTGGCGGCCAGCAGGTCGGGGTCACGCACGTCGGCGATCCGGATGCCGATGCGCGCGATCTTGTCCTGATAGCAGGGACCGATGCCGCGGCCGGTGGTGCCGATCTTCTTGCTGCCCAGGTATCGCTCGGTGACCTTGTCGATGGCGACGTGGTAGGGCATCAGCAAATGGGCGTCGGCGGAGATCAGCAGCCGCGAGGTGTCCACGCCACGGTCGTCGAGCCCCTTCAGCTCGGTGAGCAGCACGCCGGGATCGACGACCACCCCGTTGCCGATGACGTTGGTGACGCCCGGGGTGAGGATGCCCGACGGGATGAGGTGGAGGGCGAAGTTCTCCCCGCTGGGAAGCACCACCGTGTGCCCGGCGTTGTTGCCGCCCTGGTAGCGGACCACCCACTGCACACGTCCACCGAGCAGATCGGTGGCTTTTCCTTTGCCCTCGTCGCCCCACTGGGCGCCGATGAGGACGATTGCCGGCATGGTGTCTCTCCTGCTCATTGTGATCCAGCCGGTGACCCACCCTATCGGAGCGCAGTGCAAGAGTGTCCCAGATGACCGCCCAGACGAGATCCGGGTTCACCGTGCTGACGTTCGGCGACCGGTCGGCGCCGCGTTCATTGGCCGAGCTGCCCGCGCTGCGGGTTGGTGAAGCGGCCGACATCGACGGGGCTGCCGCAGACGCCCGTCGGCTGCTGGTGGTCGGTTCCGACGCGGACCTGGCGGCGGTGTTGTCCCGCTTGATGCGTCAAGACGCACTCGACGTCGAGGTCGCCCAGGTGCGCGGCCGGCTCAGCGCCCGGCGTGCGCTGTCGGGGACGGCACGTCGGGTTCCGCTGATCCGTGACGACACCGGAACGGCCCTGGTCGGAGCCGCGCAGTGGTTGCCGCCGTCCGGAGCGGCGGCGATCCGCGGCGAGGCGGTGGTTGACGACGCGGTGCTCTTCGACGGCGAGGTCCCCGGGGTGCGGATCGAGCCGACGCCACAGCTGCCCGGCCTGCGCGCGACCGTGCTCGGCGGCCGGCGGCGGTGGGTGACCGGCCGGGCCGCGCAGCTGGGCACCACGGGTGCACTGGTGCTGCGCGACGGCGTCATCGGGACCCGCGAGGTCAAGAGGTCGACGTTCTACCGGCACACCACGGGGTGGCTGCGCGTCGGCTGAGCCCCGTCGAGGATGGTTCATGCGCCGACGGCCGCGCGCACCCGCTGCCCGATCAGCGGTGAATGGGATCGATCCAGCGAACCGTTTCCGGCTTCTCCACCGGATCAATGTCGACGTTCACCACCACGGTCTCGTTGTCACTGCGCACCAGAACACACTCGAGCGTCTCGTCAGCCGATGCGTTGATCTCCTGGTGCGGAACGTAGGGCGGCACGAAGATGAAGTCGCCCGGGCCTGCCTCGGCGGTGAATTCGAGTCGATCGCCCCAGCGCATGCGGGCGTGGCCCCGGATGATGTAGATGACGCTCTCGAGCGCACCGTGATGGTGCGCGCCGGTTTTCGCGTTCGCCTGAATGGTGACGGTGCCCGCCCAGATCTTCTGGGCACCCACACGCGCGAAGTCGATTGCCACCGCGCGGTCCATCCCGGCGGTCATCTTCATGGTGTCGAGTTCCAGGGAGCCGGCCGGTATCACCCGTATGCCGGTGAACTTCCAGTCGTCGTCCTGCTGCGCCATCTGCCGGCTCCTCTGTCGCTAACCACGCCAACCGTAACCGGGTTGAATTCGCCGGCGCCGGGATTCGCCAACGTCCATTCCAGCGGCGCACGTCCCGGGTCGACGCGTCTACTGATCTACACCCGCGTGGCCAACTCCGGGGACAGCCGGAACCGCACGCGGGTTCCGTTGCGCGGCACCAGGACCGGCGCCGCATGCCACGGCGGGCTCTCCGGACGGTCGCTGACCGGTTCGAGTTCACCCTCCCGCAGCAGGGTGTGCAGCACGGTGACGAGTTCGCACATCGCGAAGGCGGCGCCGATGCAGCGCTTGATCCCGCCGCCGAACGGCACCCACGCCGAAGGCTGCGGCCGGCCACCCAGGAACCGCTCCGGACGGAACTCATCGGGATCGGTGTAGGCCTGCGGGTCGCGGTTGATCACGTCGAGCAGCAGCACGATGCGGGTCCCGGGTGCCAGGGTGTAGTCGCCGAGTTGGTAGCGGCCCGTGGTCATCCGGCCGGTGATCGGCGCCGGCGGCCACAGCCGCAGCGTCTCGTTGATCACCGCCTCGGTGTAGGTGGTCCCCCCCGAGACAGCCTCCTCGCGGACGCGGTCGAGGGTCTTCGGATGGTGCAGCAGCAGGTCGACCACCCAGGCGAGGGTGGTGGCCGTCGTCTCATGCCCGGCGAGCACAAGGGTGACGAGGTCGTCGCGAATCTCCTTGTCCGACAGCCGGTCTCCATCCTCGCTGCGGGCGTCGACCAGCATCCCCATGATGCCGGCCTCTCGGCCCGGATCGGCCCGCCGGGCCGCGATCATCGGCAGCACCAGCTCGTCGATGCGCCGGTTCAATCCGTTGAGCCGTCCCCAGAACCGCAGTGCGCCCAGGCGGCGGGCGGCATATCGCACCGCGGTCTCCTCGGAGATCGCCAGCACCAGAAGCTCGTCGAACGGCTCGCCGATGCGCGCGACGTCGTCGGAATCGTTGACGCCGAACATGATTCGCACGATCACGTCGAGGCTCAGTTCGCGGGCGGCCTCGAGCATCCGCATCGGTTTCCCGACCGGCCACCGGGACATCGCGGCACGGGTGGCCTCCTCGATGATCGGCACGTAGGCCGCGAGCGCGTTGCCGAGCAGGGGCGGGGTGAGCAGCTTCCGGCGCCGCAGGTGCTCGGGCTCCTCCTGGACGAACATCGACCGGTTGCCGTAGATCGCCGCCGCCGGGCCCACGCCGGCCCCGCCGAGCAGCACGTCGGGTTTGGCGGCGAACACCTGCTTGGCCAGCGCCGGATCGCCGACCGCGACAACGGGCCCGTAGCCCAGCACCGGCAGCGCCACCACCGGACCGAGCCGCCGGAGGGCCTGGGCGACGAGTTGCTGGCCGCCCAGGCCGTAGGCCGCCGCGTACAGGCCCCCGAAGAGCGGCACGAGCGGCTTCGGTGCAGGCAGTGCCGGTGGACGCATGTCAGCCACCATCCCATACTCAGGCCATCCCACAGGTACCTTCGTGACGTGAGTATTCGCCCGTTGCACCAGTCGGTGCGCCCGAGCCCGGTGTTCCTCGCGCTCGTCGCCATCACGGCGGCCGGCGGGGTGATGGCCTGGACGGCGGCCCAGACCACCGGGCCCACCGCCCGCATCGGGGTGTTCGTCTTCGTGATCGGCGGCTGGCTGGTGTCGCTGTGCCTGCACGAGTTCGGCCACGCCTACACGGCGTTCCGCTACGGCGACTACGACGCCGCCACCCGCGGCTACCTCACCCTCAACCCGCTGAAGTACTCCCACCCGCTGCTCTCCCTGGGCCTGCCCCTGCTGTTCATCGCCCTCGGCGGCATCGGCCTGCCGGGCGGGGCGGTGTATCTGCGCACCGGTTTCATGACCCCGCGGCAGCGCACCCTGGTGAACCTCGCCGGGCCTTTCGCCAACTTCGTCCTCGCGGTTCTGTTGCTCGGCGCCACCCGGCTGTTCTTCGACCCCGGGCACGCGGTGTTCTGGGCGGGCGTGGCGTTCCTGGGCTTCCTGCAGGTCACCGCGCTGGTGCTGAACCTGCTGCCGATCCCTGGCCTGGACGGCTACGCCGCACTCGAGCCGCATCTGAGCCCGTCGACGCAGCGCGCGCTGGAGCCGGTCCGGCAGTACGGGTTCATGATCCTGATCGTTCTGCTGGTCGCCCCCGGGCTGAACCGGTGGTTCTTCTCCGGGGTGTTCTGGATCTTCGGCCTGTCCGGGGTTCCCCAGGGTCTGGTCGGCCTCGGCAGCGACCTGACCCGATTCTGGTCGGCCTGGCTCTAAGCCGACCGCCACCGACTCCCGAAAGAAATACGGCAGCGGTCCCCCCTCAAGCCGCTGCCGTATGGGATTCACCGTATCCAAGCCCGGCAAGCCGCCCCTAGGGCCTTTGGTACCCAGTTGGCGATGACCCATGTCGGCGCTTGCCGGGGTCCGGGCTCCTGCCTATATTCCAGCCATGGGAGCCGGACACAGCCACGGCAGCGCCGACACACGCGCCAGCCGGATGATCATGGCCTCGGCGATCCTGGGCGTCTTCTTCGTCGTCGAACTCACCACGGCATTGATCATCGGCTCGCTGGCACTGCTGGCCGACGCCACCCACATGCTCACCGACCTGGTGGCGCTGTTCATGGGACTGACCGCCGTGCTGCTCGCCCGGCGCGGTTCGAAGTCGGCAGCCCGCACCTACGGCTGGCACCGCGCCGAGGTGTTCACCGCGGTGGCCAATGCGGTGCTGCTGCTGGGCGTGGCGGTCTTCATCGTCTACGAGGCGATCAAACGTCTCGGTGAGCCGCCACAGGTCCCCGGCTGGCCGATGATCCTGGTGGCACTGCTGGCGCTGCTGGCCAATGTCGCCGTCGTGCTGCTGCTGCGGTCGCATTCGGAGAGCAGCCTGGCCGTCAAGGGCGCCTACATGGAGGTGATGGCCGACGCGGTCAGCAGCGTGGGCGTGCTGATCGCCGGCATCGTGATGGTGACGACGCACTGGCCGTATGCCGACACCGTGGTGGCGGTGCTGGTGGCGTTGTGGGTGCTGCCCCGGGCCATCGCGCTGGCCCGCGCCGCGCTGCGCATCCTGTCGGAGTCCTCCCCGAAGCACATCGACGTCGACGAACTGCGCTCAGCGCTGGCGGCCGTCGACGGCGTCACCGAAGTCCACGACCTGCACGTCTGGACCCTCGTGCCGGGCAAGGACATGGCGACCGCGCACCTGGCGACCAACGGCACGTCCGACCGGGTGCTCGAGGACGCACAGGCGATCCTCGCCGAGCGCGGCCTCGGGCACGCGACGGTTCAGGTGGAACCGCCGGGATCGGCCGCGGACTGCCCGGCTTCGACGGACCTCTAAGCCAGGTCGAGTTCCCGGCGGGCGGCCGGATCGCAGTCGTCGAGCAGATCCAGGCAGCGCGCGAACTCGTCGGTCTCGCCGATGGAGTCGGCGGCGCGGGCCAGCGCGGCGACGCAGCGCAGGAAGCCCCGGTTCGGCTCGTGGGAGTAGGGCACCGGGCCGAAGCCCTTCCAGCCGTTGCGACGCAGCTGGTCGAGCCCGCGGTGGTAACCCGTGCGGGCGTACGCGTAGGCGGTGACGGCCTTGTCCTCGGCCAGCGCGTCCTCGGCCAGCGCCGCCCACGCCACTGACGCCGAGGGATGGGCGGCGGCGACGATAGCGGGGTTCTCGCCGGCGTCGAGGTCCGCTTCGGCCTCCGGATCGCCGGGTAACAGCACTGGTGGGGGTCCCAGGAGGTCGCCGAATGAAGTCATGGGCACATTGTGCCGGTGCCGCCCGGAGTTGCAGAAGGCCGGGCGTCGCGACCACCGGTTAGGGTCGGAGGAGACACGAGCCAGGGAGGACTCACGCACATGTCGAACCCGTCCGGGGCCGGCCGCGACGACGATGCCGCGGCCGCCGGCGTCGAGGGCTACCCGCTGGACGCCGACAGCGACCCCATCACCGAGGTGATCGACATTCCCGGCGCAACGGTTTCCGATACGGCCGAACGGCGTTACACCGCACCGGGTTTCGATGCCGGATCGACGCAGATCATCGACCGCCTGCCCGACGAGTCCGAGCCCACCGAGATCTTCTTCGCCGCGTCGCGGCCGCGTGCCGCCGGCCCTCAGGCCATCGCCCCGCGCCGCGCGGAGCGTCCCAGTTGGCGTCTGCCGATCCTGGTGGCGCTGGCCGCCATGGCCGCAGTCGCGGCCGTCGGTTTTCTGCTGATGCACCGCGCGAATTCGGCCAAGGCCGCCCGCGTCGACTCGGTGAAGTCGACCATCCGGACGTTCGACACGGCGGTGCGCAACGGCGACCTGTCGACCTTGCGCAACGTCACCTGCGGTCAGACCAAGGACGCCTACGCCAAGTACGACGACACGACGTGGGCCGACGCGTACGCGAAGATCTCCGAGGCCAAGCAGTATCCGGTGGTCGCCAGCATCGACGACGTCGTGGTCAACGGCGACCACGCGGAGGCCAACGTCACGTCGTACATGGCCTACGACCCGTCGACGACGTCCACCCGCAGCTTCGATCTGCAGTTCCGCGACGACCAGTGGAAGATCTGCCAGTCGCCCTGACGCCGAAGGCTCACCCGGAGTCATCCGTTATCGCTCCGCCAGTAATCCTGGGGTTTCCGCCACGTGCCGTGAGAACCTAGTCGTGCTGCGCGCGCGATTGGGTAATGACAGCTCCTGGCAGGAGGTGTGGTGAGACGGGAAGCGGCGGGGCTGAACCTCGACGGCGAGGCGGTGCTCGAGGCTGCCTTCGAGCACGGGTACAGCGCCATGGTCATCACCGACGCCGACTTCGACGGCGGCCCCTTCATCCGGCGTTGCAACCCGGCCTTCTGCGCGATGACCGGCTATACCCAGCAGGAGTTGATCGGCCAGTCCCCACGCATACTGCAGGGGCCCGACACCGATCGGCAAGCCATCGATCAACTCCGTCGCAAGATCCGGGCCGGGGAATTCTTCGAGGGCAGCGCCGTCAACTACCGCAAGGACGGCGTGGCCTACTTCGTTCAGTGGAACATCTCACCGGTGCGTGATACCAGCGGCGTGATCGTGGCCTACATCTCGATCCAGCAGGACATCACGGCCCGCGTTGTCGCGGAGCGCGAGGCGGAGGAGGCCCGCAGGCAACTGGCCAAAGTCGACGAACGTTACCGACGGTCGATGGATAACGCCCCCATCGGCATGTGCCTGATCGCCCCGGACGGTCGCTTCGTGGAGGTCAACGATGCACTGTGTGAGTTGTTCGGCTATGACGCCGAGCTCTTGAGGCAGAAGACCTGGCAAGAGTTGACCGCACCGGAATACCTGGCAGCAGACCTGCAGAACGTCAACGACGTTCTGGAAGGCCGCATCGACTCCTACCGGATGACCAAGCAGTACATCCATGCCAACGGACTTCCCATCTGGGGGGATCTTGCGGTGAGTTGTGTTCGCGACGAGTACGGCAAGGTGGAGAACTTCATCTCACAGATCACCGACATCACCAAGCAGGTCGAAGCCGCCGAGCGGAACCGCATTCTGGCCGAACAACTCAAGCGGCAGAGCGACCGGACGACTCAGGAACTGCAGAGCGCCGCCGCCTACATGTCGTCGATCATGCCGACCGACCTCACCGGCAAGGTCGCTGCGGCGTCGCGCTACCTGCCCTCCCGGGGACTCGGCGGCGACTGCTTCGACTACACCTGGATCGACGACGACCATCTTCTGGTCTATCTCATCGATGTGTCCGGACACGGCATTGAACCCGCACTGCTGTCGGTTTCGGTGCACAACATGATCCGTTCCGGATCCCTGAAGAACAAAGTCCTACGGGATCCGGGCAAACTACTGACTGAACTGAACCGGCTTTTCCAGATGGACCAACACAGTGGGCACTACTTCACCATGTGGTGCGGCGTCTACGAAGCGTCCTCCCGCACCCTTCGTTATGCCTGCGGAGGCGCCCCGCCTGCGTTGGCGTTCGATTCCGTGGACGGCGGAGCACCTGCCGTGACCGAATTGTCCTCGAAGTCGTTTCCCGTCGGGATGTTCGAGGACACTGTGTACGTCTCGGCGACCTGCTCCGTTTCGCCCGGATTCCGGATGCTGATCTTCAGCGACGGGGCGTGTGAGCTTGACCCGGCTGACGGTCGGCGCTTCGCGCTGGAGGAATTCAAGAACTTGGCCACCAGGCTGGCCAGTTCGCCGAAAGGGTCGATCGACGAACTTGTCGCGGAACTACGCGCCCGGACAGCGACCGGTGGCTTCGAGGACGACTGCTCACTGATCGGGCTGAGATTCAACTGAATTCTTCGGCATCGTCCGTCCCGGACTACGAGCGGTCTCGCTGCGCTCGGCTCGTTCAGCCCGCTCGACCTGATCGCGGGCTTCACTCCCCTCGCTGCGCTCGGCTCGTTCAGCCCGCTCGACCTGATCGCGGGCTTCACTCCCCTCGCTGCGCTCGGCTCGTTCAGCCCGCGGAGACACTCCGGCCGGAGCTCTTGAGGTCGTTGCACGCCTCGATCACTCGTTGCGTCATCCCGGCCTCGGCCAGCTTCATGTAGGACCGCGGGTCATAGACCTTCTTGTTGCCCACCTCGCCGTCGATCTTCAGCACGCCGTCGTAATTGGTGAACATGTGCCCGACGATGGGGCGGGTGAAGGCGTACTGGGTGTCGGTGTCGACGTTCATCTTCACGACGCCATAGTTCAGCGAGTCCTCGATCTCCGACTTCAGCGAGCCGGATCCGCCGTGGAAGACGAAGTCGAACGGCATGGCACCCTCGGCCAGGCCCAGCTTGGCCGCGGCCACCCGCTGCCCCTCGGCCAGCACCTCAGGCTTGAGCTTGACGTTGCCCGGCTTGTACACGCCGTGGACGTTGCCGAAGGTGGCGGCCAGCAGGTAGCGGCCGTTCTCGCCGGTCCCCAGCGCGTCGACGGTCTTCTCGAAGTCCTGGGGGCTGGTGTAGAGCTTCTCATTGATCTCGGCCTCGACGCCGTCCTCCTCACCGCCGACCACGCCGATCTCCACCTCGAGGATGATCTTGGCGGCCGCGGCGTGCTTGAGCAGCTCCTGGGCGATCGAGAGGTTCTCGGCGATGGGGATGGCCGAGCCGTCCCACATGTGCGAATTGAACAGCGGATCCTTGCCGGCCCGAACCCGCTCGGCGGAGATGGCCAGCAGCGGGCGCACGTAGGTGTCCAGCTTGTCCTTGGGGCAGTGGTCGGTGTGCAGGGCGACGGTGATCGGGTACTTGGCGGCGATCACGTTGGCGAACTCGGCCAGCGCGACGGCACCGGTCACCATCTCCTTGATGCCGAGGCCCGAACCGAATTCGGCTCCGCCCGTTGAGAACTGGATGATGCCGTCGCTGCCGGCGTCGGCGAATCCCTTGATGGCGGCGTTGATGGTCTCCGACGAGGTGCAGTTGATGGCCGGGAACGCGAAGTGGTGCTCCTTGGCGCGATCCAGCATCTCCGCGTAGACCTCGGGGGTCGCGATCGGCATAGCGGGTCCTCTCTTTTGCTGTCCTCGTCGTGTCGGGCTGTCTGGGAGGCAGTATGTCAAACCACACCGGTATGTTGGGGCGTCATGACCACGACGGTGATGGCCCTGCCGCACATCATGGATCCGATGTACTGGCTCGGCGAGGGCGGGCCGTTCGCCTCGGCGGTGCTGCCGGGGATCCTGATCATCGTCTTCATCGAGACGGGCCTGCTGTTTCCCCTGCTGCCCGGCGACTCGCTGCTGTTCACCGGCGGTCTGCTGGCCGCCGCGCCGCACCCGCCGGTGAACATCTGGGTCCTGCTGATCTGCGTGCCCGTCGTGGCGGTGCTGGGTGACCAGTGCGCCTACTTCATCGGCCGCCGCATCGGCCCGGCGCTGTTCGACAAGGAAGACTCGCGGCTTTTCAAGAAGCGCTATGTCACCGAGTCGCATGCCTTCTTCGAACGCCACGGCCCCAAGACGATCATTCTTGCCCGATTCGTCCCGATCGTCCGGACGTTCACCCCGGTGCTGGCCGGCGTCTCCTACATGCGCTACCCGGTGTTCCTGGCCTTCGACATCGTCGGCGGCATCCTGTGGGGCGCCGGTATCACACTGCTCGGCTATTTCCTGGGCAACGTGCCGTTCGTCAAGGCGCACCTGGAACTGATGATCCTGCTCATCGTGTTCCTGTCGGTGCTCCCCGGAGTGATCGCCGTGGGGCGCAATGTGTTGCGCCGCCGCGGGATCGTGACCGACGACAGCTGACGCAGCCCCCTCAGACCTTTACGGCCAGGTGCCGTTGCGGTTCGGGCCGGGCAGCGTCGCTCCCGGTATCGGGGTGTTCTGCAGCGCCCCGAGGCACAGCCCGAGCCGGCCGGGCATACACGGGATATTGCCGGAACCGCCGTAGCTGTTGGTGGGGTTGTTCTGCGACCAGCACACGCCGGTGATCGGGTCCTGCCACTGGCCGCCCGGGCAGGGTGCCGCGTCGGCGGTCCCCGCGGTCACCGGTATCGACCACATCGCGGCGCCGAGGGCCGCAGCGCCGAGAACTCGAAAAGCCTTAGTGCGGATTGTCATTGGCGTTCTCCGTACGTCAGTCGGTTCTGGGCGGATCAGGAGGGAAGGGTGATCTTGGTCTGGGACCTGATGACTTCAGCGGCGTCGATCACAGCCTGTTGCTGACCCTCGGGCGCCTCGCCGTTGAGCTGGAACACGAAAAGGCCGTCCTTCCCCGGGATCACGACGGTCTCCTGGCCGACGGACCGGGTCTTGCCATTCGACTGATAGGTGCCGACATAGTTGATGGCGTCATACCCGGCGAACGTGTCGCGTGTCGGGCCGCCCCTGGTCGGGGTGAAGCCGGGGAGTTCGTTGAGCTGCCCGGGCGCGAGATCGAGGATCTTCTGCGGGTCGACGTCGCCGGTCAGTTTGGCGGCGATGGCGTACATGTAGGTGGCGTCGTCGAGGGGCTTCACCTGGTCGCCATAGTAGATGGCGCCATAGGCCCAGTCGGGAGTCAGATCGCCGGCCGGGTTCCAGCCCGGCGGCAACGGGAATTCGACCTTGGGTGTACCGGGATCGTCCTTCTTGAAGGGCGTCTCGGCGATCTTGTTGTCGACGATGTACTGGTTCAGGGTCGCGCCCACGGCCGGCGCCTCCGCGCCCGGCCCGCCATGTCCGCCCTCGTGCGCCGGAGCCGGCGACCCGGTCCAGATCGTGGGAGTGGAAGCAGGCCCGGTATAGGCCTTCTCGGTGGTGGGCGTGCAGGCGGTGAGCGCACCGCTCACCGCGAAGACAGCCACTGCCCCCGTTGCCAACGCCGTGATGTTCTTCATCGGTCGCGTTCTCCTTCGCGTCGCGTGCCGGGCTGAGCATAGCGACTCCCCGCCGGTCCGGCGCGGTTCGACAGGAACCCGGCTACACCGATTTCGTCACCGCGTAGGCGGCCTCCATGAGCATCCAGCCCGACACCTGAACCGACAGGTCGCGCTCGGGAGTCACCGACTCGAAGACGGCCCCGTCGACCTTTGCGCCCGCGCCGGCCGCCTTGCCGGGCACCTCGGCGATCCGATCCCAGAATGCGCTGAACAGCGGAAGCCCCTGAACGTCGGCCCGGTTGTCCCACGCGGCGCGGGCCGAGGACAGCACCATCGAGCGCGCGGTCTCACGGGCGGCGTCGTCACCGGGCAGTTCATTGGCGGCCAGCGCCAGATACCGGGCGGTGATCCCCGCGAACAGCCCGCCGTCGCCGCCACCGGCACCCTTGAGCACCCCCTCGGGGGCCATGTTCTGGGCGATCGCCGTGATGAGTCGTGCCGCGCGGGTGGCGTGCCGGGAATCGCCGGTGCGCACGGCGAGTTCGGTTTCCAGGCCCACGACGACGCCCTGGCAGTAGGTGTACTGGGCCCGCACCAGCGAGCCCGACTTGATGCCGTCGAACACCAGGTGCGTCTCCGGGTCGATCAGGGTGTCGTCGATCCAGTCGGCCATCTCCGTGGCGCGGCTGACGTTGCCGTGGCGGGCCAGGAAGATTCCGGCCGGGCCGTTGGCCGGGGCGTTGAAGAACTTGTCCTGCTTGCGCCACGGGATACCGCCGCCCTCGGCGGGCGACCACGACGTCGTCAGCTGAGCGGACAGGGTGGACAGCGCCTTGGGGTTGGGCACCCCGGCGAGGCGGCCGGCTCGTTCCAGAGCCAGTGCGAGCCAGGCCATGTCGTCGTAGTAGTTGTTGGTCCACCGGCCGTTGTTGCGGGTGAGGTGGCCGCGGATCTGCTTGCGGATGGAATCCACCCGTTCCGGCTTGGGTTCACGGACCTGGGCGTCGACCAGGGTGTCCAGCAGGTGCGCCTGCCACCAGTAGTGCCACGTGGCAAAGGTCTGGTCCTTGGCGGTGGGCGGCCAGCCCACCACGCCGAGCTGGGTACCCGGAACCTTCCACAGCCGCCGGAGGTGCCGGGTGGCGATGGCGGTCTCGGCGCTGGCCGCCCGGTTCTTCCATTGCTGCTCCATGAAGGGCAATCCTGCCCTACCAGGCCTGCGAAATATCGGACCATTGCCTGATCCAGGCATGCATGGCGATTCCCGCGGCGACTCCGGCGTTGATACTGCGGGTCGAGCCGAATTGGGCGATGGAGACGGTGAGCGCCGCGCCGTCGCGGGCCGCCTCGGAGATGCCCGGACCCTCCTGGCCGAAGAGCAGCAGGCAGTCCCGCGGCAGCGTCGTCTCCTCGAGCCGGACCGATCCCGGGATGTTGTCGACGGCCACGACCGTCAGTCCGGTGGCATGGGCGACGTCGAGCAGTTCCTCGGTGGTGTCGTGGTGGGCCAGGTGCTGGTAGCGGTCGGTGACCATGGCGCCCCGTCGGTTCCACCGCCGCCGGCCGACGATGTGCACGGTGTGCACCGCGAAGGCGTTGGCGGTGCGCACCACCGCACCGATGTTCGCGTCGTTGCCGAAGTTCTCGATGGCGACGTGCAGCCGGTGGCGGCGTCGATCGATATCGGCGACGATCGCCTCGCGCCGCCAGTAGCGGTAGGCGTCGACGACGTTGCGGGTGTCGCCGTGCTCGAGCAGGTCGGGGTCGTAGCGGGGGTCGGCGGGCGTCTCCCCGCCATGCTCGTCCGCCCAGGGGCCGACACCGGCTGACCCCGTGGACCATTCGGTGGGTCCGGGATCGTTCACCGCGCCAGGAGTCCCACGGTCGCGAACCGTCCGGCCGACCTGCTGACGACGGCGACGTCGACCGACCGCCCGTGCAGTTCGGGCTGCTCCGGCCAGAGGTCCGGCGGTGTGCCCAGTGCCAGCGCCAGGCCGTGGGTGACGCCGATCCGGCGTGCGCCGTCGGCGGTGTCCAGGACGGCTCCCGCGATCCGGCCGTCTTCCACGACGAGGCCGTCGAGCCGGTCGTCGGCCGGGCCGAGAAGACCCTCGGCCCGTTCGCGCAGCCAATCGGCCAGAGCGCGGCCGGGCGCCTCGTCGTTGCACCGCCACGAACCCACGATGCCGGCGGTGATGGTCTGACCGTCGGCGGTGCGCATGATGTCCAGGTCTGGCACGTGGCTCGTCACCAGCCCGAACGGCGAAGCAAGACATCCGGCCGACCACTGCCGAAGGTGTTCTCCCACAAAGGGTTCGAGCCTGGTGCGGTCGTTCGCCTTCTGTACCGTCACCGGTTCCCCGTGGATCAGCGCGAGGTACGGATCCGCGGCACCGCCGACGAGGTCCTCGGTCATGTCGGCGCGCCACTGCTCGGTCTGGGCATCCAGTCGGCCCGATTCGACGATCAGAACCTCGAGATCCGAAGCGGCGCAAAGAATCCCGTAGGCCAGCGCTCCGGGGCCGGCGCCGACGCACAGGACGTCGACGGTCTCGTCCCAGTCGCCGGCGGGCTCGGGATGGTCAGCCATCGGCGAGGCCGAGATCGGCCAGACCGAGGATGCTGCGGTACGGCACCCCCTCGGCCTCGATCGCCTCGGCGGCACCCGTCGCCCGGTCAACCACGGTGGCGACGCCGACTACCGTTGCACCGGCTTCCCGGACCGCGTGTACGGCCTGGAGCGCCGAACCGCCCGTCGTAGAGGTGTCCTCCACTACCAGAACACGCTGACCCGCAACGTCGGCGCCTTCGATAAGGCGTTGCATGCCATGGCTTTTCAGGGCCTTGCGGACCACGAACGCGTCGATGGGGCGGCCGGGTGTGTGCATCACCGCGCACGCCACCGGGTCGGCGCCCATGGTCAGCCCACCGACGGCGGCGTAGTCCCAGTCGGCGGTGAGCTCGCGCATGAGCCGGCCGATCAGCGGGGCGGCCTGGTGGTGCAGCGTTGCGCGGCGCAGGTCGACGTAGTAGTCGGCCTCCTTACCGGAGGACAGCGTCACCCGCCCGAAGACGACCGAGAGCCGCCGAACGAGGTCGGACAACTCGGCGCGGTCGGCGGTGTTCAACTCAGGTGCGTCCACGGGCCCGTCCCATCCTGGTGGTCATGGCGCGGACGAGGCCGCGCGGAATCAGCCGACCCACGGTGGTCAGCGCCTTGTACTGCATCCCCGGGATGCTGACGACCCGACCCCTGGCGATATCGGCGAGACTCTCGTCGACCACCTGGTCGACCGTCAGCCAGAGGGCCGACGGCAGTGTGGACATCTCGATCCCGGCTCGTTGGTGGAACTCGGTGTGCACGAAGCCCGGACACACCGCGTGCATGCCGACACCGGTGCCGGCCAGTCCGTTCGCCAGGCCCTCGGAGAAGAACACCACCCACGCCTTGGAGGCGGAGTAGGTGGACCCGCGGCCGGGGAGCAGACCGGCGACGCTGGCGATGTTGATCACCGTTCCGCGGCGCGCGGCGAGCATCGGCGGCAGCGCCGCACGGGTCAGCTCCATCACGGCGGTGACGTTGACGTCGAGTTGGCGTTGCAGCAGGGCGGGTTCGGCGGTCCAGAACTCTCCGGAGGTGCCCAGGCCTGCGTTGTTGACCAGGACCTGTACCCCGGCCGACAGCCGCTCGGCCACCCGTTGACGGGCGTCGGCGTCGGCGAGGTCGGCGGACAGCACCTCCACGCCGACACCGTGCCGTGCGCGAAGTTCATCGGCGAGCGCACCGAGGCGCTCGACGTCACGGGCCACCAGAACCAGGTCGTGGCCGTCGCGGGCGAAGCGACGGGCATAGCCCTCGCCGAGGCCGGAGGTGGGGCCGGTGATCAGGGCTACCGGGCGGGTCACCCCGACACCCTATCGCCGGTCAGGACTGGAAGTGGGGGGCCTGGGTGCCGGTGCGGGGCTGCGGGCGCAGTAGCGGCGGGGCCTCGCTGCGGCCGGGGGGAAGTTCGCGCGGCGACTGGGCCTGCGGACGGCCGGGCTCGGCCGGGCGGCGACCGGCGGCCTGCGCCGCCTGCGCCGGGATGGGCGGCAGCACCCGCAGCAGGTCGTTGAACTGCCGCACGGTGCGCAGGCCCTCGTCCCACTCGGCACGGGTGGAGGAGATCGGCATGGCCAGCAGCGTCCAGTTCTGCTCGTTCCACATGATCTCGGCACAGTCGGGGGCGGTGTGCGCGAACGTCACCATGCGGCGGTCGCAGGCGCGCCGCGCCGCGTCGAGGTTGTTGGAGTACACCATCCGGGGTCCGATGGCCCCGAGCAGCCAGACGTCGTTCTCCCGTGGCTCCTTGACACCCTTGAGGCGCAGGTCCATGACGATGTCGGTGCCCACCTTGCGGTGCAGGGCGATGACGGTGGCGACGTCCTCGAGGTCGAAGACGTAGACGGCCTCGCCGCGGACCTGGCCGAGCACGACGTTGCGGGCGGTGACCTCACCGACGGTAGACATGACGCCGCGTTTCCAGCGGTCGACGATCTCGGCGGATTCCTGTTCGTAGTCGAACCCGTGCGCGCGCGCCCAGGACTTGCGCCGGCGGCCCAGGCCGCGACGGCGCCCGATGTCGATGTACAGGAGCACCGCCGCGCCGGCGAAGCAGAGCGCGGACAGCGTGAACCAGAACGGGACCATTAGCCGTAGCCTAACCGTTCCCTGCCGTTTACCGAGAGCCCGTGCAGGTCACAACCCGATTACCGTTGGTTCGCGGCCTGGGCCCGCCGTAAGTCGGTTGAGTGTGCGTCCAGGACGGTGTCGTCCGCGCTTCGTCATTCTCAGCGATCTATCCCAGGATGAGCGAGTCGCCGTCGGGGCTGACGTTGACCGGCACGACGTCGCCGTCGTGGATCTCCCCGGCCAGCAGCATCTTGGCCAGCTGATCGCCGATGGCCTGCTGGATCAGCCGCCGCAGCGGCCGGGCACCGTAGACCGGATCGAACCCGCGGTCGCCCAGCCATTCCTTGGCCGGCAGCGACACCTGCAGTTCCAGGCGCCGTTGAGCCAGCCGCCTCTGCAGCTGGGCCAGCTGAATGTCGACGATCTCGACCAACTCATCGGCCGACAGCGCGTCGAAGATCAGCACATCGTCGAGACGGTTGATGAACTCGGGCTTGAACTTCGCGCGCACGGCAGCCATCACCTGCTCCTCGTCACCGCCGGAACCGAGGTTCGAGGTGAGGATCAGGATGGTGTTGCGGAAGTCCACGGTGCGGCCCTGGCCGTCGGTCAGCCGTCCCTCGTCGAGCACCTGCAGCAGCACGTCGAACACGTCCGGGTGGGCCTTCTCGACCTCGTCGAACAACACGACGGTGTAGGGCCGGCGGCGCACCGCCTCGGTCAGCTGACCGCCCTGGTCGTAGCCGATGTAGCCCGGAGGCGCACCGACAAGTCTTGCGACGGAGTGCTTTTCGCCGTACTCGCTCATGTCGATGCGAACCATGGCGCGCTCGTCGTCGAACAGGAAGTCCGCCAGCGCCTTGGCCAGCTCGGTCTTCCCGACGCCGGTGGGGCCGAGGAAAAGGAACGAGCCGGTGGGACGGTTGGGGTCGGCGACCCCCGCCCGGGTGCGGCGCACCGCATCCGAAACCGCGTGCACGGCCTTGCGCTGTCCGATGACCCGCTTGCCGAGCTCCTCCTCCATCCGCAGCAGCTTGGCGGTCTCGCCCTCCAGCAGCCGGCCGGCCGGGATGCCGGTCCACGACGCCACCACATCGGCGATGTCGTCCGGGCCGACCTCTTCCTTGAGCATGACGCTCTCGCGGGCCTCGGCCTGAGGGAGAGCGGCGTCGAGTTTCTTCTCGACCTCCGGGATGCGGCCGTAGCGCAGCTCGGCGGCCTTGGCCAGATCGCCGTCACGCTCGGCCCGGTCGGCCTCGCCGCGCAGCGTCTCGAGCTGCTCCTTGAACTCGCGGACGACGTCGATGGCGTTCTTCTCGTTCTGCCATCTCGTGGTCAGCTCCGCCAGCTTCTCCTTCTGGTCGGCCAGTTCGGCGCGCAGCTTCTCCAGCCGTTCCTTGGAGGCGGCGTCCTCTTCCTTCTCCAGTGCCATCTCCTCGATCTCCAGGCGGCGCACCAGGCGCTCGACCTCGTCGACCTCGACGGGCCGGGAGTCGATCTCCATGCGCAGCCGGGAGGCGGCCTCGTCGACAAGGTCGATGGCCTTGTCCGGCAGGAACCGGCTGGTGATGTAGCGGTCGGACAGGGTGGCGGCGGCCACCAGTGCGGAGTCGGTGATGCGCACGCCGTGGTGCACCTCGTAGCGGTCCTTCAGGCCACGCAGGATGCCGACGGTGTCCTCCACCGACGGCTCCCCGACGAACACCTGCTGGAAGCGACGCTCCAGGGCGGCGTCCTTCTCGATGTACTTGCGGTACTCGTCGAGGGTGGTCGCGCCGACGAGGCGTAACTCGCCGCGCGCGAGCATGGGTTTGATCATGTTGCCGGCGTCCATCGCGCCCTCACCGGTCGCGCCGGCGCCGACGATGGTGTGCAACTCGTCGATGAAGGTGATGATCTGCCCGGCGGACTCCTTGATCTCGTCGAGGACGGCCTTGAGGCGTTCCTCGAACTCGCCGCGGTACTTCGCCCCGGCGACCATGGACCCGAGGTCCAGCGAGATGACGGTCTTGTCGCGCAGGCTTTCCGGCACGTCGCCGTCGATGATGCGCTGCGCCAGGCCCTCGACGATCGCCGTCTTGCCGACGCCGGGCTCGCCGATCAGCACCGGGTTGTTCTTGGTACGGCGGCTCAAAACTTGAATGACGCGGCGAATCTCGTTGTCACGCCCCACAACCGGGTCGAGCTTGCCCTCACGGGCGCGCGCGGTCAGGTCGGTGGAGTACTTCTCCAGCGCCTGGTACTTCGCCTCGGGATCGGCACTGGTGACCCGGGCACTGCCGCGAACCTTGACGAAGGCGTCGCGCAGCGCCTGCGGAGAGGCGCCGGCATTGGTGAGCAGCTTGGCGACGTCGGAGTCGCCGGTGGCCAGGCCGACCATCAGGTGCTCGGTGGAGACGAACTCGTCGCCCATCTCGGTGGCCAGCTGCTGGGCGGTGTTGATCGCGGCGAGCGACTCGCGCGACAGCTGCGGCTGCGATGTCGCGCCGCTGCTTGACGGCAACCGGTCGACGAGACGTTGCGCCTCGGCCCGGATCGTGGCCGGTTGGACGCCGACCGCTTCGAGCAGCGGCCCGGCGATTCCGTCGGTCTGCGCGAGCAGGGCCAACAGCAGGTGGGCAGGCCGGATCTCGGGGTTGCCGGCCGCACTGGCAGCCTGCAACGCCGCAGTCAGCGCCGCCTGGGTCTTAGTGGTCGGGTTGAACGAATCCACTCCGACATCCTCCATTTCTCCTGGTAGAAGCTTGTCGAGATATACAACACCGGAAACCTTGAGTCTGTTCCGCTCAAGTCTAGTGAGTGTGCAGCCCGCGGGGTAGGGCCATGTGGCATCAGTTCGGCTACGTTTTCCCTCGTGAGCACAGTGCTTTCCGACCTCACCGAACTCATCCCGCTGGGCCTGGTGATCGCGTTCTCCCCGCTGTCGATCATTCCCGGCATCCTGGTGCTGCACACCCCGCGCCCACGGCCCACCAGCCTCGCGTTCCTGGCCGGCTGGATCCTGGGCATCGCCGTCATCACCGGCGCGTTCGTCGGCGGCTCCGATGTCTCCAACGACGGCCTGGACACCAAGCCGACGTGGTCCCCCTACGTCCGCATCGTGCTGGGCGCCGCCCTGATTCTGTTCGGCATCTACCGGTGGATCGGCCGGCACCGCTCGGCACACAACCCCAAGTGGATGACGGCGATGAGTTCGATGGGGCCCGGGCGGGCGTTCCTCACCGCGATCGTGCTGACGGTGGCCAACCTCAAGGTATTCGCCATGTGCGCGGCGGCCGGCGTGGCCATCGGGACCGCGGCGCTCGGCCGGGTGGGCGCCTGGCAGGCGGTGCTGATCTTCACCGCGCTCTCGGCCTCATCGGTGGCCATCCCCATCCTGGGATACCTGTTCGCCGGCGAGCAGCTCGACGAGCCGCTGGAGCGGCTCAAGGTCTGGATGGAACGCAACCACGGCGCTCTGGTCGCGGGGATCCTGGTGTTCATCGGTGCTGCCCTGCTGTACAAGGGAATTCACGCGCTCTAGCGCCGCCTAGAATCGCCAACCGTGGGCCTGGAAGACTGCGAGTCGCTGCAGGTCGTGCGGTCGGCCCTCGACGGCCCCGGCTCCGATGACCTCGTCGGCCGCTTCTACGCCACATGGTTCCAGCGCGACGCATCGGTCCGGGAGCTGTTCCCAGCCGACCTGACCTGCCAGCGGGCCGCATTCGCCGAAGCCATGCGCTGGCTGTTCGGCGAATTCGTCGCGCAGCGCTCCGCGGAGCCGGTGGCGTTCCTGGCCCAGCTGGGCCGCGATCACCGCAAGTACGGTGTGACCGACAGCCAGTACGCCAGCCTGTGCCAATCGTTCTTCCTGACTCTGCGCACCGAGCTGGGGGATCGGTTCACCGCCGCCGTCGACGACGCCCTCACCGATGCCCTGACACTCATCGCCGGGGCGATGTCCGGTGCCGCCGCGGCCGACCCGAAGCCGGCGTGGTGGGAGGCCACCGTGGTCGAGCACCTCCGGATCTCCCGCGACATCGCGGTGGTGCGCCTGCAAATCGACGAGCCGATGCCCTATCGGCCCGGCCAGTACATCAGCGTGCAGGTGCCACAGTGCCCGCGGGTCTGGCGCTATCTGTCGCCGGCGATGCCGTCGGACCCGCAGGGCTGCATCGAGTTTCACGTCCGCGCCGTTGCAGGCGGCACGTTCAGCACCGCCGTCGTCGACCACACCGCACCGGGTGACCGGTGGCGGCTCTCCAGCCCGCACGGGTCGATGCAGGTGGATCCCGAGGGTCCCGACGTCCTGATGGTGGCCGGCAGCACCGGGTTGGCACCCTTGCGCGCCATGATCCTGGACCTCATGCGGCTGGAGGAGAAACCCCGGGTGCATCTGTTCTTCGGCGGCCGCCATCCGTGCGAGCTCTACGACCTGCCCACCCTGTGGCAGATCGCCAACTGCAGCCCGTGGCTGTCGGTGACGCCGGTCTCCGAACTGCCCGTCGATCCGTGGTGGGCCGACGACTACCCCGATCCCGAGCCGCCACGCGGTCTGCACGTGCGGGAGATCGGCCGGCTGCCGGAGGTCGTCAGCGGCTACGGCGGCTGGGGTGATCGGCAGATCCTGATCTGCGGGCGCCCGGAGATGGTGATGGCCACCCGCGCGGCGCTGGTCGCCAACGGCGCGCCCGCAGAGCAGATTCAGCACGACCCGCTGCATTAAGGGACTTTCGCCTCTTCAACTACCTGTACCTTGAGATCAGGATCACAGGGGTGTTGGGATCGAGGGGGATGCTGATGGCACAGGCCTGTTCGGCCGAGGAAATCGACGAGCTTGCCTGGCAGTTCCTCTGCTCACCGTTCACCCGGCGGGACTATTGGGACTGGCCGCTGGAGAGTCGCCTCGACGCCTACCTGCGTCACCACGAGCGCCGCGACATCCTCAACAACGGCGCCTCCTACGGCGAGCTCGTCGAGCGCGTGATGGCCAACATTCCCCGTGCCCGGCGCAACGGCGTCCTGCAACCGCCGCATCGCTGACCGGCCCGGCACCCGAACAGAGACGCGCCCCGAGAGAGACGGACATGGACGACGCGATCATCCGCAAGGGACCCTCGGACCTCACGGTCACTCCGAACCTCGACGACTACGACGCCACCCGCGCCTCTTTCGCGTGGTCACAGGTGCCCGACGTCTGTGCGGGCATGGGCGCCGGCGGGTGCAACATCGCCTACGCGGCGGTGGACCGGCACGCCGAAGGACCAGGCGCGTCGCGGACGGCCCTGCGGTTCATCGCCGACAACCCCGGCACGGCGGAGGAACTCACCACCCACGACGTCAGCTACGCCGAATTGGGCCGGCTCACCCGCAAGTTCACCAACGTCCTGCGGTCGCTGGGAATCGGCAAGGGCGACAAGGTCTTCGTCATCATGGGTCGCGTTCCCGAGCTCTACATCAGCATGCTGGGCTCGCTGCGCAACGGCAGCGTGGTGTCACCGCTGTTCTCCGCGTTCGGCCCGGAGCCCATCGCCACCCGCGTCAACATCGGCGCGGCCGACGTGATCGTCACCACCGCCGCGATTTACAAACGCAAGATCGCCAAGATCCGCGAGGACCTGCCGTCGGTCAAGCACGTCCTGATCGTCGGGGACGACGACATTCCGGGAACCCACAACTTCGCCGCGCTGATGGACCAGGTCGACGACGCGGCGCCCATCGAGCACACCGGTCCCGACGACCCGTCGCTGCTGCACTTCACCAGCGGCACCACCGGCACCCCCAAGGGCGCACAGCACGTCCACGCCGCGGTGGCAATGCACTACATCACCGGATTGTTCGCCCTGGACCTGCACCCGGACGACATCTATTGGTGCACCGCCGATCCCGGCTGGGTCACCGGAACGGCCTACGGCATCATCGCTCCCCTGCTGCACGGCGTGACGTCGATCATCGACGAGGCCGAATTCGATGCCGAGCACTGGTACCGCATTCTGCAGGACGAGGATGTCACCGTCTGGTACACCGCCCCCACCGCCATCCGGATGCTGATCAAGGCTGGGCCGGAACTGGCCGAGAAGTACCGCTACCCGCATCTGCGGTTCATCGCCAGTGTCGGCGAACCGCTCAACGCCGAGGCCGTCTGGTGGGGAAAGCGGGTGCTGGGCTTGCCGATTCACGACAACTGGTGGCAGACCGAGACCGGCGGGATCATGGTGGCCAACACCCCGGCCTTCACCATCAAGCCCGGCTCGATGGGCCGGCCCCTGCCGGGTGTGGACGTCGTCATCGTCGACCACGACCAGGACACGGGTGAGGTGAGCGTCATCGACAAGCCCGACGTCGAAGGCGAGCTGGCGCTGCGGGTGGGCTGGCCGTCGATGTTCCGCGGCTATCTCAATCAGGACGAGCGCTACCGCAAGTGCTTCCACGCTGATTCGGGGGGCGACCTCTACCTCTCCGGGGATCTGGTCAAGCGCGATGCCGACGGCTACCTGTGGTTCGTCGGCCGCGCCGACGATGTCATCAAGGCCTCCGGTCACCTGATCGGCCCGTTCGAGGTGGAGAACGTCCTCACCGACCACCCCGCGGTCGCCGAAGCCGCGGTGATCGGCAAACCCGACCCCACCTACGGCGCGATCGTGAAGGCGTTCGTGACCTTGAAGTCGGGCTTCACCGGCGATGACGACCTGCGCCGCGATCTCATGGGCCACGCCCGCAAGCGCCTCGGCGCGGCGGTGGCGCCCAAGGAGATCGACTTCGTCGAGTCCCTGCCGCACACCCGCAGCGGCAAGATCATGCGAAGGCTGCTCAAGGCACGCGAGCTCGGGCTGGCAGAGGGCGACACCTCGACACTGGAATCGCCCGGGCCAGCGGTGAAGTCATGACCGCCGCGTCGTCTCCCCCATCCGCCGACCCGGCCTTGGCGCGTGCGCTGCTCACCGACATGATCCGGATCCGGCGCATGGAGGAGAAGTGCGCCGAGACCTACAGCGCGGGCAAGATCCGCGGCTTCCTGCACCTCTACGTCGGCGAAGAAGCGGTGGCGGCGGGCTCATTGCGCGTGCTCGGACCGCAGGACGCGGTGATCGCGACCTACCGCGAGCATGCGCACGCACTCATGCGCGGCATCCCGATGACCAAGATCATGGCCGAGATGTTCGGCAAGCAGGAGGGTTGCTCCGGCGGACGCGGTGGCTCGATGCATCTTTTCGACGCGCAGCGCCGGTTTTACGGAGGTAACGCGATCGTCGCCGGCGGTCTGCCGACGGCGGCCGGTCTGGCCTTCGCCGACGCGCAGCTGAAGCGGAACCAGGTGACCGCCTGCTACTTCGGCGAGGGTGCGATGGCCGAGGGCGCTTTCCACGAGACGATGAACATGGCCCAACTCTGGAAGCTGCCGGTGCTGTTCTGTTGTGAGAACAACGGTTACGCAATGGGTACCTCGATCGAGCGGGAACTCTCCGATGTCGATCTGCTGGTGCTCGCCGAGTCCTACCGGATCCCGGCGGCCACCGCCGACGGGATGGATGTGCTGGCCTCCCATGCCGCGATGCAACAGGCCGTCGACCATATCCGGACCGAGGGCGGTCCGTTCTTTCTGGAGTTCCGCACCTACCGCTTCCGCCCGCACTCGATGTTCGATCCGGAGCTCTACCGGGATAAGGCCGAGGTGGAGAAGCACAAGGAGCATGATCCGATCCGGACGTTCACCGAACGCTGTCTCGCCGAAGGATGGTTCACCCCGGAGGACGTCGCGGCGATCGAGGCGCAGGTGGCCGCCGAGGTGGAGGAAGCAGTCGCCTATGCCGAGGCCGGAACGCTGGAGAGCGTGGACACCATCACTCGGCATCTGATGACTCCGGTTGGCACGGAGGCGGTTTCGTGAAGGCGAACTATCGCGCCGCCATCCACGACGCCATCGCCGATGCGATGCGCGAAGACGAGCGGGTGGTGCTGCTCGGCGAGGACGTCGGGCGATACGGCGGGTCCTACGCGGTGTCGAAGGGTCTGCTGGAGGAGTTCGGCCCGGACCGCATCCGCGACACCCCGATCTCGGAGTTGGGCTTCGTCGGCATCGGGATCGGCGCGGCACTGGGCGGTCTGCGACCCATCGTCGAAGTGATGACGGTGAATTTCAGCCTGCTGGCCCTCGACCAGATCGTGAACACCGCATCAGCGCTGCGACATATGTCCAACGGACAGTTCTCCGTTCCGATCGTGGTGCGGATGGCCACCGGCGCGGGACGGCAGTTGGCCGCCCAACACTCACACAGCCTGGAGAACTGGTACGCCCATATCCCGGGTATCACCGTGCTGGCGCCGGCCACGGTGGCCGACGCCTACGGCATGCTGCGCACCGCACTGACCAACCCCGATCCGGTGGTCATCTTCGAACATGCCGCGCTCTACAACGTCTCCGCCGACGTCGAGGCGTTGGTGGCCACCGACATCGCGAAAGCGGCGGTGCGCCGCGCCGGCACCGACGCCACGGTGATCGCCTACGGCGGGTGCCTGTCAAAAGCCCTCGACGCCGCCGAGCAGTTGGCCCAGGCCGGCATCGACTGTGAGGTGATCGACCTGCGGGTGCTGCGACCGTTGGACGACGCCACGATTCTGGCCTCGGTGCGCAAGACCCACCACGTCGTGGTGGTCGACGAGGCCTGGCACACCGGCAGTCTCGCCGCCGAGATCAGTGCCCGCATCGTGGAACAGGCCTTCTACGAACTCGATGCGCCGATCGCTCGGGTCTGCACCATGGAGGTTCCGATCCCCTACGCCAAACAACTCGAGCAGGCGGCCCTGCCGCAACCCGACAAGATCGTCGCCGCGGTGCGCGGACTGTTCGGGGAGAACGGATTGACGAATTCGCATGATTAATTTTTCAATGCCCTCACTCGGCGCCGACATGGATGAGGGCAAGCTCAACGAGTGGCTGGTCTCCCCCGGCGACACCGTGAAACGCGGCCAGATCGTCGCCGTCGTCGAGACCACCAAGGCCGCCGTGGAGATCGAGTGCTGGCACGACGGCGTGGTGGGCGAACTGCTGGTGCCGGTGGGCCAGACCGTGGCCGTCGGCACGCCGCTGGCCACGCTGCTGGAACCCGGAGACAAGCCCGGAGAGGCGAAAACAACGGCGACACCGACGGCCGAGGCAGCCGCGCCGGCGGCCGAGGCCCCCGCCGCCCCGCCGACGCCCGACCGGGGCGCCGAACCGGCACCGGTCGGCCACCGGCTGTGGGTCTCGCCGGTGGCCAGGCGGACCGCGGCCACACTCGGGGTCGACCTCAAGACCGTCGCCGGCACGGGGCCGCAGGGCGCCGTGACATTGCACGACGTCGAACACGCCGCGGCGACCGTGCATCACGAGACACCCAAGCCGATCCCGGCGCAACCGGCGTCGACCGAACCCAAGTCCGCCGCGCAGAAGGCCCGGGAACGCGGCGCGGCGATGCGGGCCTCGATCGCCGCCGCGATGAGCCGCTCGAAGCGGGAGATACCGCATTACTACCTGGCCGACGAGATCACCCTCGACACCGCTCTGGCCTGGTTGACCGAACAGAACGCCGGCCGGCCGATCACCGAACGGTTGCTGCCGGCCGTGCTGCAACTCAAGGCCGTCGCGCTGGCGACGCTGAAATTCAGCGAGTTCAACGGCTTCTGGCGCGGCGATCCCGCGGGCGGGCATTTCGAACCCGCCGGGGGAACCCATGTCGGCGTGGCCATCTCGTTGCGCGGCGGCGGGCTGGTGGCCCCGGCCATCCACGACGTCGCCGAGAAGCCGCTGTCCGAACTGATGGAGGACCTGACCAACCTGGTGGCCCGGGCACGGGCCGGGTCGCTGCGAAGCTCGGAGATGTCCGACCCGACCATCACGGTGACCAATCTGGGCGAGAAGGGTGTCGACTCGGTCTTCGGGGTGATCTATCCGGACCAGGTCAGCATCGTCGGCTTCGGACGGCCGGCCCAGCGGGTGGTCGTGGTCGACGGCGGGATCCGGGTGGCCACCACGGTGCAGGCCAGCCTGGCCGCCGACCACCGCGCCAGCGACGGCGCCCGTGGTGCCCTGTTCCTCACCGAGATCAACCGACTGCTGCAGCAGCCGCAGGATCTGTAGAAGCCGAAAGAGAAGGAGACTCCCGTGAGCAGTGAGACCCGCGCCGGCGTGGTGGCCGAGCTTCTGGACATCGCACCGGAGATCGAGGAGGCCGACCTGAGCGACTCCGAGTTGCTGCGCGACCAGGTGGACCTGGACTCGATGGACTGGCTCAACTTCCTGGTCCGGTTGCACAAGCGCTTCGACGTCGACATCCCCGAGTCGCAGTACCAGTCGCTGCGCACGATCAACGATCTCACCGCTTATATCGATGAGCACCGGTGACGGTGCAGGCAATCGATGAGCACCGGTGACGGTGCAGGCAATCGACCAGCACCGCTGATGTGGCCCCCGCTGTCCACCGAGCTTGGTCATCCACCGATCGTTCGTGGCACAATCCGACAATGGCCCAGTTGCCCTCGATCGTCCTGAAGGACCCGTCGTCGACCGTCACCGCCACGTTCGTGCCGTCGGCCGGCATGGTGTGCACCTCGCTGTCCGACGGCGGGGTGGAGCTGCTCGGTCAGCGCCGCGGGCTCAACGCCTATCTCACCACCGGCAAGACCATGGGCATCCCGATCCTCTACCCGTGGGCGAATCGCCTCAGCGCCAACGGCTACGGCGTGGACGGCGGCGCCGTCACGCTGACGCCCGGCGTCGGCGGGGTGCGTTCCGACGAGCACGGCCTGGTGATTCACGGCGTGCTGGCCGCCTACCCCGGCTGGCTGATCAAGCAGAGTGCGGATAACAAGCTCACCGCCGACCTCGACTACGCCCAGCCGCGTCTGCTCTGCAGTTTCCCGTTCCCGCACGTGGTCACCCTCGACATCGCGCTGGAAAACCGCGCGCTGACCATCGAGACCACCGTGACGGCGACGACGTCGGCCTCGGTGCCGCTGTGCTTCGGGTTCCACCCGTACCTGACCGTCCCCGGCGTTCCGCGGTCGGAGTGGAAGCTGGAGACGCCGCCGCTGCGTCATCTGCCCGTGGACAACTGGGGCATCCCGACCGGCGCCAGCGAGAACTGGCCGGCGATGTCGGAACCCTTGGGCGACAAGACTTTCGACGACGGGTTCGATGAGGTTCCGCAGGGTGGGACGTTCGCGCTGTCCGGTGGGGACCGTCGCATCGAGGTGGTGTTCAACCACGGCTACCCGGCGGTGGAGATCTTCGCCCCCGGAAACGACGACGTCGTGGGCATCGAGCCGATGACCGCACCCACCAACGCCCTGCGCAAGGGGAACTACAGCGTCGCGGTTCCCGGCCGGCCCGCCTCGGCCAGCTTCACGATCAAGGTCTAGGTCTTCGAGGCTGGCGTAGCGGATCAGGACGGGCCGCCGGCCCCGCCGCTGCCGCCGTTTCCGCCGCCGCCCCCGCTGCGACCCGAGGGGGACTTCCCGCTGCTGGGCGCTCCGCCCGGGCTGCCGCGCCTCCGGTGCCGGGGCCGCCCTTACCGCCGTAGCCGCCGGTGCCACCATTGCCGCCGGGCGCGGTGGACCCGCTGTACCGACCGTCGCCCGAGCGGCCGCCCCAGCCGCCCGGGCCGCCGGTCCCGCCGGTCCCGCCGCTGCCGCCGCCGCTTCCATCAGAGCCGGTACCTCCGGCGCCGCCGACGCCGCCGATACCACCGCCGCCCGCGGAACCCCCGTTGCCGCCCCTCCCCACATAGCCGTCGCCCCCGTCCCCGGCGTCACCGCCGCTGCCGCCATAGCCGCCCACGCCGCCGCTACCCGGCTTGCCGCCGCGGGTGGCGGCCCCACCGGTACCGCCGGCACCGCCGGTTCCGCCGCCCCCGGCGGATCCGCCGTTGCCGCCGTTGGCCGATCCGTTGCCGCCACGGCCACCGTTACCGCCCCTGCCGCCACTGCCGCCGTTGCCCCCGGTGCCGCCGTTGCCCGCGGCGCCGAGCCCGAGGCCGGCATTGCCGCCGTTGCCACCGACGCCACCCGTGCCGCCGCCGCTCCCGCCGCCGCCGTCGTCGCCGAAGAACTTGCCGTTAGCGCCGTTGGCACCGTTTCCGCCGTTGCTGCCGGTACCCCCGGAACCGCCGGTACCGCCGTTGCCGTTAGTCCCGCCGATGCCGGCCTTGCCGCCGTTGCCGCCGTTGCCGCCGGAGCGGCCTCTGCCATTGCCGGCGTTGCCGCCGGTGCCGCCGGTACCACCGGTACCGGCGTTGCCGACGCCGCCCTTCTGCCCACCGGTCCCGCCAGTTCCTGCGGCTCCGCCCTGACCGCCGGCACCGGCGTCACCGCCGGTACCACCCACACCGCCGACTCCGACCGCGTAGTCGGAATAGCCGTTGCCGCCGTCGCCGCCCCGGCCGCCGTTGCCACCGGTGCCACCCGTGCCGCCGGACCCGTTGGTGCCGCCCGGACCGCTGCTGCCGCCGCGCCCGCCGACGCCGCCGTGCCCCCCACGCCTGCCGTCCTTGCCGGGGTCACCGTCCTCGCTGCCGAAACTACCGTCACGACCGCGATCACCGGCCACACCGTTGCCGCCGGTGCCACCGGCGCCGCCGTTACCGCCGTTGCCGAACTTTCCTGCGCTACCGCCCGTTCCGCCCTTACCCGCAACCCCGGCGGCACCACCGTCGCCGCCGTTACCGCCGTCGTACCCGTTGTAGCCGATCCCGCGGCTCCACTGGTCGCCGTTATCGCCGTTTCTGCCGGTGGTCCCGTTGCCGCCGTTACCGCCGTTGCCGCCGCTGCCGTTGGATCCGCCGCGGCCGGACCCGCCGCCTGCGCCACCAGCCCCGCCGGCCGAGCCGTTGCCGCCGCCGCTGCTGCCGTCGCCGCCGTTACCGCCGTTGCCGCCCTTGCCGCCGTCGCCGTAGTCACCGGTGGTTCCGGCCGTTCCGCCGCTGCCCCCGGTGCCGACCCCTCCACCCAGCCCGCCAGCCCCGCCAGCCCCACCGGCGCCACCGGCGCCACCGGCGCCACGGGTGCTGCTGATGCCGTTCCCGCCTGCCGCGCCGTTGCCGCCGTGACCACCGTTACCGCCGCTGCCGTTGGTGCCGCCCGAACCGGAGCCGCCGCCGCTGCCGCCGTTGCCGCCCTTGCCGCCGTCACCGCCGGCGCTCCCGTTTTGCCCCGGGCTACGGCCGTCCTCACCGGGGTAGCCGTTGCCGGCGCTGCCGCCGTCACCGCCGCGTCCGCCGTTGCCGTAACTACCCGACACTCCGGCGACGCCGCCGGTGCCCCCGGTGCCCGAAACGCCGCCCGCGCCACCGGCACCCCCGTTACCACCGGCACCGCCGTCGCCCCCGTCGCGGCCGCTGCTGCCCAGGGCGATCAGGGCCTGCACATTCCCGCCCTTGCCGCCGTCGCCGCCGTCGCCGCCGAGCCCGCCGTTGCCACCGGATCCGTTGGCTCCGCCCGGGCCCGAGTTTCCGCCGCTACCACCGGCGCCGCCGCTGCCACCGGGGGTCCCGTTCTGACCGTTGATGCCGGTGACGTCGGAGCCGTCGTAGCCGGAGCGGCCGGCGGTGCCGTTGCCGCCCGTTCCACCGTTGCCGCCATTGCCGTAGTGACCGGTGGGGCCCTGACTTCCGCCGGTGCCGCCGGTCCCCGCCAGCCCGCCGGCGCCGCCGCCGCCGGCCGCGCCGCCGTTACCGCCTCTGCCGCCGTTGCCGCCGTCCTTGCTACCGTCGGCGCCGCGACCACCGAGACCGCCGTTACCGCCCTGCCCGCCAGCTCCGCCGGAACCGTTTTTGCCGCCGGCGCCGGAGGAACCGCCCGCGCCGCCCGCCCCGCCGAACCCTCCGGTGTATCCGGAATCGCCGGACGCGCCGTTTATCGAGGCGTCAGCGCCCGCAGCGCCGTTGCTCCCGGCGCCGCCCGCCCCTCCGGTGCCCCCGTTGCCATAGCCGCCGGCCGCGCCTGCAGTGCCGCCGGTGCCGCCGGTGCCCACGGCGCCGCCGTGCCCGCCGGCGCCGGCCGAGCCGCCGTCGCCGCCCTTGCCCCCGCTCTGTCCGGCTCCGTAGTCGGATTCCCGGCCGTCGGCGCCCTTCCCGCCGTCACCGCCGTTGCCGCCACGCCCTCCGGCGCCGCCGGATCCGTTGGTGCCGCCCTCGCCGGTGCCGCCACCCGCGCCGCCGTCGCCGCCCGCGCCGCCCGCGCGACCGTCCTCGCCTTTGCCCCCGCTGAACTCGGCGTCACCGCCGGCGGGGCCGTTGCCGCCGGCACCGCCGGCACCGCCCGCCCCGCCGTTGCCGTAGCCGCCGGCCGCGCCTGCAGTGCCGCCGCTGCCCCCACCGCCTGCCGAGCCGCCCGGACCGCCGGCACCCCCGTCGCCACCGGTGCCGCCCTTACCGCCCTCACGCCCCGGCCCGAATTCGGGGGTGCCGCCGTCGGCGCCGTTACCACCCGGCCCACCGGTGCCGCCGCGGCCGCCGGGCCCACCGGACCCGTTGGTGCCGCCCGGGCCGGAGTTACCGCCCTGTCCGCCGGCGCCGCCGCGACCGCCGGTGGACCCCTCACGGCCCGCCGACCCCGCGTAAGGGCCGTCCTCACCTGCTTTACCCGTGCCACCGCTACCGCCGGCTCCGCCCACACCGCCCGCGCCATACGAGCCCGGAGTACCGGAGCCGGAGCCACCCGCGCCACCCGCGCCGCCGTTGCCGCCGGACCCGCCGCGACCCGCGCCGGCACCACCGGCGCCGCCCGCGCCGCCGGGACCGCCGTCACCGCCGTTGCCGTTGATCGTGTCGTGGGCAGCGCCGGTGCCACCTCGGCCGCCGTTACCGCCGGGGCCGCCGTCTCCCGAAGTGGGCCCGCCGGCGCCGCCGTTGCCGCCCGGTCCACCGGACCCGGCGACGCCGCCCTGTCCGGCGCGGTTCGCACCGCCGGCGCCGCCGTCTCCACCCCTGCCGCCCGAACCGTAGGCGCCGGCCGCGCCGCCCGTCCCGCCGCCGCCGCCGACTCCGCCGGCTCCGCCCAGTCCGGCCCGGATCGCGCCGCCCTCACCGCCGGCGCCGCCGTTGCCGCCACGCTCACCGCCGTCGCCGCCCCGGCCCCCGGCCCCGCCGCGGGTGGCAATCCCGGTCGAGCTGTCGCCCCCGGCGCCACCGTTGCCGCCACTGAAGCCGGGACCACCATTTCCGCCGTGACCGCCGGCGCCGCCGTCGCCGCCCCGGCCCCCGGCCCCGCCGCGGGTGGCAATCCCGGTCGAGCTGTCGCCCCCGGCGCCACCGTTGCCGCCACTGAAGCCGGGACCACCATTTCCGCCGTGACCGCCGGCGCCGCCGTTGCCGCCGAGGGTTCCGCCGCTACCGCCGTTACCGCCATTGCCGCCGTCGCCGGTCGGGTTTGAGTAGCCGTTGCCACCCTTGCCGCCATCGCCGAACAGGCCACCCTTGCCGCCGTCGCCGCCGTTGGGGTGCTCGGCGGTTCCGTCGGCGCCGCTGCCGCCGTTGCCCAGCAACCGCCCGCCGGGCATACCGGGTTGGCCGACGCCGTTGACGATTTCACCGTTTGCGCCGTTGCCGATCAGACCGGCACGGCCCTCCCCGCCACCGTTGAAACCACTGCCGCCGTTGCCGATCAGCCTGCCGCCGTCACCCCCGTGGCACACCGCACCGCCCGTGCACGTGGAGGCGTCGTAGTTGAAGCCGTTGCCGATCAGGATCCCGGCGTCCGGATGGCTCGCGGTGCCGTTGCCGATGAGCCGAATCCGTTTCTTGACAACCGATTTCGTGGCCTGTGACGACGGCGGAGACGATTCAGCGATTTGTTGCGACGATGCGGTGGGTCCGGATGTGTGCGGCGCGCCGACGACGACGGCCGGGTGCGGCAGAGAGCCGGCGGGGCGCGGAGCCACCGTGGTGTGGGGCGTGGTCGTGATAGCGGACGGGAGCGTCGGGCTGTCGCCAGGTTGGCTGAGCGATGAATGGGCGTTGCGGCGATTTCCGGCGGGGGCCCGGTCGCCCGGGCCGGACTGTGTCGAATCAAGCCGGGTCGCGGCCGGGTGCGGCCGGGCGGACGTGGCCGGGCGAGGGGCGGATGTCGCGGAGTGGGTGACCGGCCCAGGCGCCGGGGCGCCGTCACCGCGATCGGCGAACGCAACCCCCGAACCGCCGCCGAATACCCCGACCCCGATACCGGTCGCGAGGAGACCGGCGCCCAACCAGGCCCGTACCGGCGACGATTGACGTCGAGGTGCGATCGCCATGAGCGGGCCCTTTGGTCGAGGGACGGTTCATGTGGCAGTGAACACCCACCCTCAGACCCACAGTGTTGATTCCGTCAAAAAACCAACGTCGATTCCGTCGAAAAACTTCTCTGCGAATGGCCGCCCCGGCGATCGAGCCGGAGCGGCGCGCGGCACTCTTCACGACAGAGCAGCCAGGTCCGCCGCTTCGCTGCGCTCATCGCCGGGGCTTCCACACCACCACGGCCGTGCTCTTGGGCACCACGGCGAGATCGCGGCGGGGTCTGGACCGGGACAACTCGTCGGCCATCTCGGAGATCCGTGCCTGCAGCGCCTCGACCTGATTGGTGAGCTCGATGATGCGCTTGATCCCGGCGAGGTTCACGCCCTCGTCCTGGGACAGCCGCTGGATCTCGCGCAGCACCTCCACGTCGCGCTCGGAGTACCGCCGGCCTCCCCCCGCGCTGCGCTGCGGGGTGACCAGACCGAGCCGGTCATAGGTGCGCAGCGTCTGCGCGTGCATGCCGGCCAGCTCCGCGGCCACCGAGATCAGGAACGTGCGGGCGTCGTCCTGGTCGCGGGGACCGTCGGCAGCCGTCATGGCCGGTTACCCGCCCAGCCGGCGCGCGGGTTGAAGCCGCTGGCCTTCTCTGCGGCGGCGTAGGCCTCCAGCGCCTCCAGCGCCGGGCCCTCCAGATCCGGTGGAACCGCTACCTTGACGGTCACCAGCAGATCGCCGGCCCCGCCGCTGCGCTTGGGAACACCGCGCCCGCGCACCCGCAGGATGCGGCCGTCGGTGGTGCCCTTGGGAACCTTGACGCCCACTTTCCCGTCCAGCGTTGGGACGGAAAGCGTTGTGCCCAAGGCCAATTCGGTGAAGCTGACCGGAACGGTCACGGTGAGGTCGTCGCCGTCACGACCGAACACCTTGTCGGGCCGGACGTGCACGGTGACGTAGAGATCACCGGACGGGGCACCCCGCAGCCCCGCCTCGCCCTGGCCGGCCAGCCGGATGCGCTGACCGTCCTCGACGCCGGAGGGGATCCGCACGTTGATGGTGCGGGTGCGGGTGGTGACGCCGGTCCCCCGGCATTCGTCGCAGGGGTCCTCGATGATCGAGCCGCTGCCACGGCAGTCGGTGCAGGGTTCGGAGAACCCGAACGCGCCCTGGTTGCGGTTGATCATCCCGGAGCCGTTGCAGGTGGCACAGACCTTGGGGCTGGTGCCCGGCCGTGCGCCGCTACCGTGGCAGTTGGTGCACGGCGCCGGGCTCGTCAGCCGCAAGGGCATGGCCACACCCTTGGTGGCCTCCAGGAAGTCCAGTTCGGTCTCGGTCTCCAGGTCCTTGCCGCGGCGGGGTCTGGTCGGGCGCGGCTGCGCGCCGCGGTTGAACAGGCCGCCGAACAGATCCCCGATGTTGGCGCCGCCATCCTGCCCGGCCTGGCCGAACAGGTCGTTGAGGTTGAAGCCGCCGCCGCCGCCGTCGTAGGTCTGGTATCCGCCGCCACCACCGCCGAACCGGCGGCCGAAGCCGCCGCCGGCGAACATCCGCCGGGTCTCGTCGTACTCCTTGCGCTTGGCCTTGTCGGTCAGCACATCCCGGGCTTCGCCGACTTCCTTGTAGCGCTCTTCGGCCTTGGGGTTGTCGGGGTTGCGGTCCGGGTGGTTCTCGGCGAGCAGCTTCTTGGCGACCCGCTTGATCTCGTCGTCGCTGGCGTCGGAGGAGACGCCGAGCACCTTGTAGAAATCCTTCTCAACCCATTCACGTTGAACCATGCCGCGTCACCTCCTCATAATCATCCCGAGTCGCTTCGCTCCCGCCCTTCGAGCGGATCACTGATCTGATTCTGCGTTCTGCGAGCCCGGCTGCCCGTCGTCGCCCGGCGTGTCGTTCGAGTCTGTGACCTCGGTGCCACCGGGGACGGCATCGACCACGCCGACCATCGCCGGGCGCAGCACGAACTCGCCGAGCTTGTAGCCCTTGCGCATGACGTGACCGATCACCGGGTTGGAGCCGTCACCCTCGTGCTGCACGGCCTCGTGCCGCGACGGGTCGAACGCTTCGCCCTCGGTGCCGAACTCGGTCAGCCCCAGGCCGTTGAGTGCGGCGGCGAGCTTGTCGGCCACCGACTTCAGCGGTCCGGACTCCAGGTCGCCGTGGCTGCGGGCGCGGTCGAGGTCGTCGATCACTCCCAGCAGCTGGCTCACGACGACGGCCTTCGCCCGCTCGGCGGCGGTCTCCTGGTCGCGCAGGGCGCGCTTGCGGTAGTTGGTGAAGTCGGCCTGGACCCGCTGCAGGTCGGCGGTGAGCTCGGCGACTTTCTCGGCGTCGGCCGAGGCGGGCGCCCCCGGTGCCGCCCCCGAAGGGGCGGCACCGGAGGGCACACCTTCACGCACCTCACCGGTCTGCGGGTCGATCCGACGCTTGTCGGTCACCGTCACCGGTTCATCGTGATTCTCCGGATAGGTCACCGGTTCTCCTGATCGTCCTCGACGACCTCGGCGTCCACCACATCGTCGGCGCCCGACGAGCCGCCGGCTTCGCCGCCGGAAGCGGCCTGCTCGGCCTGCGTGGCCTCGTAGATCGCCTGGCCCAGGGCCTGCGACTCCACGCCCAGCTTCTCCATCGCCGACTTGATGGCCCCGATGTCGCTGCCGTTCAGCGCGGTCTTGGCGTCGGCGATCGCCGCGTCGACCTTGCCCAGCGTGTCCTCGGGAACCTTCGAGCCACCCTCGGCCTCACGCTGTTCCTTGACGAATTTCTCCGTCTGGTAGACCAGCGACTCGGCCTGGTTGCGGACGTCGGCCTCCTCGCGACGCTTGCGATCCTCGTCGGCGTGCGCCTCGGCGTCCTTGATCATCCGGTCGATCTCCTCCTTGGACAGGCCGGAGCCTTCCTGGATCTTGATCGTGTTCTCCTTGCCGGTGCCCTTGTCCTTGGCGGTGACGTGCACGATGCCGTTGGCGTCGATGTCGAAGGTCACCTCGATCTGGGGCACGCCGCGCGGAGCCGGCGGGATACCGGTCAACTCGAAGCTGCCGAGTAGCTTGTTGTGCGCCGCGATCTCGCGCTCACCCTGGTAGACCTGGATCTGCACCGACGGCTGGTTGTCGTCGGCCGTGGTGAAGGTCTCCGACCGCTTGGTCGGGATGGTGGTGTTGCGCTCGATCAGCTTGGTCATCACACCGCCCTTGGTCTCGATACCGAGGCTCAGCGGCGTAACATCAAGCAGCAGAACATCTTTCACCTCGCCCTTGAGGACGCCGGCCTGCAGGGCCGCGCCCACGGCGACGACCTCGTCGGGGTTGACGCCCTTGTTGGGCTCCTTGCCGCCGGTGAGCTCCTTGACCAGTTCGGTGACGGCGGGCATACGGGTCGAGCCGCCGACCAGGACCACATGGTCGATGTCGGACACCGAGATGCCGGCGTCCTTGATCACCTGCTGGAAGGGCGCACGGGTCCGGTCCAGCAGATCCTGGGTGATCTTCTGGAACTCCGAGCGGGTCAGCTGCTCATCGAGGAACAGCGGGTTCTTGTCCGCGTCGACGGTGATGTAGGGGAGGTTGATCGAGGTGCTCTGCGAGCTCGAGAGTTCGATCTTGGCCTTCTCAGCGGCTTCGCGCAGCCGCTGCATGGCCATCTTGTCCTTGGTCAGGTCGATGCCGGCGCTGGCCTTGAACTTGTCGACGAGCCATCCGACGATCCGGTCGTCCCAGTCGTCGCCACCGAGGTGGTTGTCACCCGAGGTGGCGCGCACCTCGACCACACCGTCACCGATCTCGAGCAGCGAGACGTCGAACGTGCCGCCGCCGAGGTCGAAGACCAGGATGGTCTGTTCCTTCTGCCCCTTGTCCAGGCCGTAGGCCAGGGCCGCAGCCGTCGGTTCGTTGACGATGCGCAGCACGTTGAGGCCGGCGATCTGGCCGGCTTCCTTGGTGGCCTGACGCTGGGCGTCGTTGAAGTAGGCGGGGACGGTGATGACGGCGTCGGTGATGTCCTCACCGAGGTAGCTCTCGGCGTCACGCTTGAGCTTCTGCAGCGTGCGCGCGCTGATCTCCTGCGCTGTGTAGTTCTTGCCATCGATGTCGACGGTCCAGTCGGTGCCCATGTGACGCTTGACCGACCGGATGGTGCGGTCGACGTTGGTCACCGCCTGATTCTTGGCGGGCTGGCCGACCAGCACTTCGCCGTTACGTGCAAAGGCGACCACCGACGGCGTGGTGCGGGATCCCTCCGAGTTGGCGACGACGACGGGGTCGCCGCCTTCGAGGACCGCGACGCACGAGTTGGTGGTCCCGAGGTCGATGCCGACCGCACGAGCCATAGTTGATTTCCTCCTGATTAGACATTCTGGTTTGAGCGAACCAGGCTCAAGCTTGCGGAAAACAGCGTCGGCTGTCAAGCCATAATTGAGTCAGATCGGCTCAAGTTGTCAGAAGGCATAACTGTGGCCTCGACGGATTCATTCCCGGCTAGCCTGTGCTGCAGAGATATCCGCGGGAGTCCGGGCAACCGGTCTGAGAAGGGGGCATACCGCGCCGCCGACCGCACGACCGTCCGGGTAATGCCGGACAGGGAGAGACCTCACATGAATGTGCTGTTCCGGGCCTGGGACTACGACGTCTCCGCCCTCGAGTTCCTCTCGGTGATCACGGCCCTGATCGCCGTCGCCCTGGGTATTCGTGGAACCCGATGGACCTGGCCGCTCTACTTCCTCTCCAGCCTGTTGTACGGCTGGCTGTTCGTGCATCTCCACCTGTTCGCCTCGGCCGCGATGCAGCTGATCTTCATCGCGGCCGCGGTGTGGGGCTGGTTCTCCTGGGGCCGGGATGGCGTCCGCGAACCGGGTCGGCTCACCATGACCCACCGCGCGGGTGGCGTCGTCGGCATCGCCATCCTGTGGGCTCTCGTCGTCCCGTTGCTCCGTAGCCTCGGCGGAGCAGCGACCTGGGGAGACGCGTTCATGCTGGTGGGCTCACTGGCGGGTCAGCTGCTGATGGTGTTGCAAAAGGTCGAGGCGTGGCCCGTGTGGATCGTGGTGAACGCCGTCGGAGCCGTGCTCTACGCCAGTCAGGGCCTGTACTTCACCTCGTTGTTCTACGCGGTGCTCATCGTCATGGCCGTCGCCGGCTGGCGGGCATGGTCCGCCCGTGCCGAGGGTCCGCCCGTGGCGGCACCGGCACATGCCTGAGCCGGCTCGCGCCGGTCTGATCTCGGTCGTGGGGGGAGAGTCGACCGGGAAGTCGTCGCTGGCCCGGGCGCTCGGCGAGCGCCTTCCGGCAATCCTCGTCCCCGAGTACCTGCGGACCTGGGTTCATCAGCGCGGCCGGGTCCCCGAGGTTGACGAGCAGGCCGCGGTGATGGCCACGCACCGCGCGGGCGAGGTGTCGGCGCTGCGGGGCGCCGAACGCACCGGGCGGTCCTGGGTGGTCTCCGACAGCGGACCCCTGATGACAGCGGTGTACAGCATCCAGTACTACAACGATGCGTCCCTGCTACATCAGGCTCTGGAGTGGACGGCCCACAGCGACGCGGTGGCATGGTGTCAGGACGACTTTCCCTGGCAACCTGATCCGCAACGCGACGGCGCCCATGCCCGCACCGAAGCCCAGCAGATCCTTGCGACGATCTTCGCGGAGAACCCCGGACTGCCTGTCCTGCCCGTTGCCGGACCCCTGCACCAGCGCGTCGCGACCGTGGTGTCGGCGGTGGATCCTCACCGGCGGCGATGAGGACTTAGTTCGGCGGTGCGACGCCGCCGTCCACCAGGAAGTAATAGGAGTCCTCGAACGCCTCAGGGCCAATGCTGATGTCGCCGCGGAAGGGGACGTAGATCCACCCGAATATTGCTACCGCCCCGGCATGTCACGCCAGGCGTCGATGCCGACGAAAGTGCCCGCCCCGATCAGCAACAACGCACCGATCCAGCGGCCGTGCACCTTCATGATGCGCTCGTAGGACTCCTTGATGGCGACCGTCGCGCCGGGCTTGACCACATCGATGATCGCCGGCGTGAGCGCCGGGATCACGGAGATGACGGCGAAGATCACGATGCCGAGGGCACGTTCGCCGGGCCGGGCGATCTGGACGATCTGGTGTCCCGCCGCGATCGCGATGGGAAAGACCTTCGGGTGCAGACCGCACATGGCGAAGCCGGCCAACCCGGCTCTCGCGATCCGACGGGACGGGGGGAGATCGGCATTCATGTCCAGCGACGGGAACCGCCGGGTGAGTTCGGTCCTGATCCGGCTGGGCTTGTGTTGGGCTTTGGCGATGTCCGGGATCGGCTGGCGGCGCATCGCGTTGATGGCCCGGCGAGCGCCGATGCTCAGCAGCGTGAGGGCGATGGCCACGCGGACGAGGAAACTCGGCCAGCCGTGGTGGTGCTCCGTATGGGCGTCGGTCCCCGACGCATGCGCGATCCAGAGGCCGACCCCGGTCGCGAAGGCGATACCAAGGATGCCGCCGACGGCGTAGGCGAAGGCCGCCGACCGCGGGACCTTCCTGTCCCCGGCGACGATGAGGCCCAGAACCAGAGTCTCCGGGCTGAGGAAGATGGCCAACGCCAATGAGGCGAGGACGGCGAGATGTGAACTCACCGTCCCCGCCTCATGACGAAGTCAGATCTGGACGAGCATGTTCCAGGCATACCGGCGGATTCCCTTGCGTGACAGGCTGTTCAGCCGATCACAGGGTACCCGGCGGCAGACCGGCCCGGGCGGCTAACGCCGTCCGGGGCCGCCGATCCACGGCATGTGCGGCATATTGCCCGGAGGGGCAACGGTGCCCGGCCGCGCCTTGATCGACACGCTGCCGTTGGTGGCGCAAATGCTCTTGAAGTCGGTCTGCTGGCAGGTCGGACGTGCGATCGCGGCCGGAGCCGCGATGCCCGCCGCCACAGCCAGACCGGCCACCATCAGTGCTGCTTTGCCTCGAGTGGTCATAAGTCTTTCCCCTTTCGGGCTACTACCGGAAACGACGATGGTCTGTGGGATCGCTCGGCTGCTTACGGGCAGGCCGAGATGAGGACGGGAGCGCCCGGAGTCATGGGCGTGTTGTTGCCCGCAGCACGTGCGTAGGCGTCGGCAACCGCGGCCTCGACGGTCGGGCCCGCGCCACCGGAAACAACGTCGGTCGCATCGTCGGCAACCGAAACGATGCAGAGGTTGTCGTTGGTCACCTCGTCAACGGTGCAATCCACACCACCGGCGGCATTGCAGGCCGCCAGCACAGCGGCGGAAGCCGCTTCGTTGGTGGCACCGGTCGCGGTGAAACCGTCCATCTCACCGACGAACGTGCCGCTGCCGACAGCCTGGGAGATGTTGGTGTCCTGGACGGTGCCACCCGGGCCACCGGCCCATGCGATGCCCGCCGGGACGCCGACGGCGAGAATCCCCGCCGCCACGATCGCCGGAACCAAACGGGTCTTGGCCATGCCATTCCCTCTCGTCATGAATTTTTGCCTACGTTAACAGCTGCTCTGTGTGCGGACCGTAGTCAAACAGGCACAACCGTCCGCTGCAACGGGAACGCCCCGTTGCCCTGAGCACGACACGACCCTACTGCACGGGCAGAGTTTTCGCGGCATGGCGGCACTACAGTCTCCCGTAAGCCGTTTGGCGCTATGCCGACGTCGACGGAACGGGGTATGGAGTGAGCCGGGTCAGGGTGTATTCGTTGCCGATCGGCGTGGCCCTCGGCATTGTGCTGGCTGGATGCGGGCACCCCGCAGAACCGTCAGCCGCGCCCCCCGGGTCCTCGTCAGCGCCCGCCGCCGTCGTCACCAAGATGGACGAACCGGCCGGCGCGCAGCCGAAACTCGCGTCGGACCCGGCGCAGATCGGCGCCGATCTGATCGCCGACGAACAGGCCATCCGCGACCCCGCGACACCACAACCCGCCCTGGTGGCTGCGGCACGCCGCCAGCAGGCGGCCTACCGGGCAATCGGCCGCCACCCGGAGTGGGACGGGATCATCCGGCCACTCATCCCGGCCAACCTCATCGCGACCTACGACCGCAACGTCGATGCCCGCCGTCAACTGCTGGCGATGTCGCCGGTGCGCGACACCCTGCCCGCATGGCGGATCATCCCCACCGCACCGGCCGACGAACTCCTGAACCTCTACCACGAAGCCGAGGCGGCGACCGGCGTCGGCTGGAACTACCTCGCCGCGATCAACCTCGTCGAGACCCGCTTCGGAAGCATCGCGGGTTTGAGCACCGCCGGCGCCCAGGGCCCGATGCAGTTCATGCCGGAGACCTGGGCGGCGTACGGCAAAGGCGGAGACGTGAATTCGCCCCGCGACGCCATCATGGGGGCGGCCCGGTTCCTGGCCGCGAGCGGATTCGCCGCCAGCCCGGGCCGCGCGATCTACGCGTACAACCACGCCGGCGAATACGTGCGGGCGGTCGAGGACTATGCGGCCGTCCTGGCCGAGGACCCGGGCTCGTTCGCGGGCTACTACAACTGGGACGTCTACTACCTGACCACCGCTGGCGACGTCCTGCTGCCGGTGGGTTATGCGGAGTCGCAACGGATACCCGTGGGGGTGTACCTTTCCACACATCCGCAGTGACTCGGCAAAGACAGGGGACACGATGACCAAGAACATGGGCTCGGCCGATCGGGGCATCCGACTGGTGGCAGCGGCCCTCGTGGCGCTGCTCTACCTCACCCACGTCATCTCCGGACCGGTCGCGATCGTCCTCGGCATCATCGCCGCGGTTTTCGTCCTGACCAGTTTCATCGGAGTGTGCCCGGCGTACATCCCGCTGAAGATCTCCACGCTGAAAAAGTAAGCGGCGCAGCGGTTTAGCCTATCCCGCCGCCGACGAGCAGACCGAGCACATAGGTCACCGCGGCCGCCCCGTAGCCGATGAGCAGCTGCCGCAGCGCGCGCTGCAGCGGCGGTGCACCCGAGAGCAGGCCGACGATCACGCCCGTGCTCAGCAGCGCGACGCCGACCAGCACCGCAGCCACCACGATGGCCGTCATCCCGCTCAGGCCGAACAGGAACGGCAGCACCGGGATGATGGCGCCGGTGGCGAAGAACAGGAAGCTGGACACGGCCGCGCCGAGCCCGGTTCCGATGGCGTCGTGCTGGCGGCCGTCGGCCGACACGTGGGCGCCTGCCCCGGACACCGGATCGCGGAGCACCTTTGCGGCATGCGAACCGGCCTCTTCGGGACTCATGCCGCGGGCCCGGTAAACCAGTTCGAGTTCATTGGCGTCGACGTCGAGTTGGGCCAGCGCAGAGCCCACGTTCGGGCTGGGCGCCGACGCCTCGAGCAACTCGCGCTGCGAACTGACCGACACGTATTCCCCGGCGCCCATCGACAGCGCGCCGGCAAGCAGCCCGGCCAGGCCGGTCACCAGGATGGTGTGGTTGGACACCCCGCTGGCCGCGACGCCCAGGATCAGCGCGAGATTGCTGACCAGGCCGTCGTTTGCGCCGAACACCGCGGCGCGGAAACTTCCCGAGAGCCGGTCACGCCCACGGGCGGCCAGCGCCCGGATGACCTCCTCGTGGATCTGCTCGTCGGCGGCCATCGTCGGGGTGGCGTCGGCGTCGTCGTCGTAGCTGGCGCGGGCCTCGAAGCGCTGCACCAACGCCAGCACGAACACCGACCCGAAGTGCCGCGCCATGAAGGCCAGCATCCGGGTACCCAGGTCCGCGCGGCCGGGTTGCCCGACATCGTCGCCGAGCAGGTTCAGCCAGTGCTGCTCGTGGCGCTCCTCGGCGGCGGCGATCGCGGCCAAGATCTCCCGCTCCTCACCCTCGTGCTTCTGCGCCAGGTCGCGATAGACCGCGGCCTCGGCCCGTTCGTTGGCCAGGTGCTTTCTCCAGCGACGCAGATCGGCCGCGGTGGGCGGGGCGGCCTCAGCCATCGGACTCACTGAACACGCGGTCGACGAAAGCCTCGCTGCCCTCTTTCCAGGCCACCACGAAGGCGCCCGCCTCGTCGCGGCTGATCGCCAGGCCGGGGCAGAACCAGCCCCCGCCGTCGGGGGTGAAGAAGTGCGGCGAACCGACCACGCCGCGTCGTTTCCCTTCGTCCCAGTCGGCCCGCACGGCGGCCTCGGTGGCCTCGGCGTCCGACGGCGTCAGGCCGAAGCGGTCGGCCACCGATCGCACCACCTCCGTGCGTCCGATATCGAGCCCGTGCTCAAAGACCGCGTCCCGCAACGCCATTCCGACCGCTTCGATCAGCGCCGGGTCACCGGTGCGGTCAGCGGCGGCGGTCAGCGCGAAGGCGGCCATGGAGGTGTTCGGGAAGGTGTCAACCGAGAATCCGGCGAACAGATCGGGGCGCACCGACTTGCGCAGCGCGACGATCTCGGCAGCGATGTGATCCGGATCCAGCGGCTGACCGTTGATCAGTTCGAGCGGCCAGGCCCGGATGCGAAGCCGGGGCTCGGACAGTCCCCGATCGGCGCGCCGGTCGATGAGCGTGTGTAGTCCGACGTGAGTGAAGGGGCACAGGACGTCGGCGAAAACCTCGACGGTGCTCATGTCCCGCAGGCTACCCCGACGCGGTCAGGCGGTCAGTACGGCTGGACCGGGGCGTGATCGTCGCGGCGCGCGCCGATCCGTGCGGCGGCGGTCTGCCGAGCGCCGCTCACCGGCACGCACTGGGTGACTCCGGCGAGGCCGAACACCGGCATGTTGGCGTAGACGGTCTCGAGATCGGCCGCGGCCACCCGATACGTTTCGTGGAAGATGCCGACCGAACCGTTGTCGCGCACCCGGCGGTTGAACGTGCGCCACGCGGGCAGATGCTCGGCCTTGGGGTCCCGGGCGTAGCGCTCGAGATCCTCGAACGAGTTCCAGTACTGCACCAGCATGACCAACCGGCCGGACACGAAGGTCCGGGGGCGCCCCAGCAGACCCCGCGACGGGTCTCTCACCAACTCGACGATCATCCTCGGCATCGCGGCGAACACCGGTGCCCACCGCCAGACCTCCCACAGGCGGTTGATCCGCATCCCGATGAGGAAAACCACCACACCTTCGCGGTCGCCCAGGTCGGCGGTCCGCCGTCCGTTGAACACCTTGGCCATGGTTGTCCTCCCGGTGATATGTGAACGTTGTCCACATCGTTGCGCGTCGAAGTGAACATTGTCAACATTTGTGGCAGAGTCTGCAGACGTGGCTGAACGGGGATACCACCACGGCGCGCTGCACAGCGCCGTTCTGGACGCCGCGGTGGACGCCGCGCGCGTCGGCGGTCCACAGGCCGTCGGGGTCCGTGCGCTGGCCAAGGCGATCGGCGTTTCACCGTCCGCGGTCTATCGCCACGTTCCCAGCGTCGACGCCCTGCTCGCCGAGGTGGCCCAGATCGCCCGCGAGCGACTCGCCGGTCACCTGATCGAGTGCCGCGACCGCGTACCGGCGCATCGCACCCGGAAAGCCGCGGCACGTAAGCGTTTCGAGGCCGTCGGCCGCGGCTATGTCGAGTTCGCGCTCGCCGAGCCGCACCTGTTCGACACCGCGTTCACGCCGACCACCGAACTCCCGCCCCGACCCGATGACCCCTCCGCCTGGGAGGTGCTCGTCGAAGGAGTCGGCGAGCTGGCGGAGGCCGGTCTCGTCGCACCGCATGCAACGGGCAAAGCCGTCGTCATCGCCTGGTCGGCGGTTCAGGGTGTCGCCTCGATCCTGGTGCGCCGCGCCTTCCCGGAACCGGTCGACGCCGACGACGCGATCGACACCGTCCTGGACGCCACCATGCGCTCGCTGGAGTCGCTGTGAAGCAGCCCATGGTGAAAGTGGGGCTGGCGACCGTCGTGCTGGCCGCGCTCGGCTGGCTGATCACCCTTGTCGCCCTGCCCCTTTCGCAGCAGCCGTCGACGACCGAGGACCTCACCGGCGTGTGGACCGATGCCGGCGACACCCGCCTGGGTCAGCAGTCGACGGTCACGGTGCCGCCGGGTCAGACCCTGGTCGCCTTCCTGGTGGGCACCGACTTGTACGGCGTCGCGGGCACCACCGGCGGCTCGTGCGCGGCCACCGCCGAAGGCCGGCCGCTCCGGCTGGCCTGGCCGGTGCTGATCAACCGCTCCCTTCAAGGGATTCTCAAAGACGGGCAGCAGACGGTCCCCGTCGCCGGGTGGACCAACCACGCCAACCATGCAGTCGCCGTCGGGATCTACTGCAAGACAACGGATTCCACCGTAACGCACTTCGTTGCGGTGCCCAGCCGGACGGCGGTGATCCCCAGCGACCCCTGGTTCCAGCCCTGGGGATGGCTCGCGCTGGGGGTGGCGGGCGCCGCACTGACCGCGGTGGGGGTGCTGGGAATCAGCCGGCCCAGCCGGTAACCCGGCTGGCCGAGAGCTCTTGCAGGTAGACCTCCAGGTCGGTGTAGCCGGCCGAGGACAGGTCGTGCGCGTTGGTGTTGGCGACGTTCGGGTTCAGGCCCCGGGAGGTTTCCCAGGCGTCGGGCATGCCGTCGTTGTCGGTGTCGGCGGGTGCTGCCGGAGCGGGTCCGGCGTAGGCGGTCAGCAGAGCGTCCCCGGCGGGGTTGGTGTTCCGCGGCGCCGTGGCGATCGTGTTGGTGGCGACACTGCGCATCAGCCGGATGTCCATCGGATCGCGCGGCCAGGCGCCGGCGGTGTTCAGCAGGAGGTTCACCAGTTGGTCGGTCGGGGTGTAGGTGATGGCGGGGAACGGGTTGCGGCTGGAAAGCCGGTGCGCCTGCTGTGCCGAATCAGCGGGGTTGGTGACGGACTGATAGTCGTTGCAGCAGTAGAACAGCTGGTAGTCCGACCGAGTCGGGTACAGGCTCATCTTGTTGCCGCTGACGTAGAGATTGTTGCGCGGGGTGCGCAGGATCTGGTCGTCGAACATCCCGTAAGGGAAGTCGCTTCGGGTCCGGAAGTAATTGTTAACCGCGTTGAGATTCCAGTAGATCGGATAGGGATTGCCACTGGCGTTCGTCAGTGAATTGGTCGTCAGACCCAGGGCCACGAAGAAATTGGGATCCCAGTAGAGGTTGTTGGACATCTCGAAGTTCATGTACGAGTTCGCGGCGGCCAGGGATTCCCGACTGCCCTCGGGCAGCCGGCCCTCGATCCGGTTGAACACGTTGTGGTGCAGGGAGACGTTGTCAAGGCCGAATCCGTTGGCGGGGTTGGAGTAGTTCATCAAGACCCCGCCGTAGAACGAGTGACCGCCGACGGTCTCGGCGATGATGGTGTTCTGCACGGTGATGTCGTGGGAGTAGGAGATCTCGATCGCCTCGTCGGTGGCATTGCCGATGGAGACGTGATCCACGATCGCGTTGCGGGTGTAGCGGATGCGCAGGCCGTCGTCGCTGGGGCCGTCGAGGCCGGGCCGGAGCCGGATGTCTTGCAGGATCCAGTTTTCCGCGAAGTCCGCCGGCGGCTGCACAGCCTGATCCTGGTACGGGGTCTCGTCGGTCACGAAGCCGCGCACGGTGATCCCGCCCGGGGAGGTCTGTCCCGCGATGGTGACGTTGCCGTTGGTGAGGTGGATCTGGGTGTCGATGACACCACTGACCTTGAACAGGATGTACCTGGCGCCGGGCTGGTCGATGGCCCATTGCAGCGAACCGGGGCCGTTGGCATTGAGGTTGGTGACGTAGATGACGCTGCCCCCGCGGCCGCCGGTGGCGTAGGCGCCGAAGCCCTCGGCGCCGGGGAAGGCGGCGAGCGGTCCGGCCGGAACCGATGACGGGCTGATCGGCACGGTCACCGGAACCGTGGCCGTGCCGCCGCGCCCGTCGGCGACGGTGACCTCGAAATTGTCCTGCAGTTCAGCACCGGTGGCTCCCGGGGCGGCGGCGTTCTGGCGGGCCGCTGCTGTCGGCGTGTAGGTGAATGTTCCTGCGGTGCTGTCGATTCCGATACTGCCCTTGGCGGTGCTCGCGGGCGCGTCGTAGGTCAGCGGATCGCCATCGACATCGGCACCCGTGACGGTGCCGGTGACCACACCGGTGACGCCGTTGGGACTGCCCACCACCGCGGTGCCGGTGGGAGCGTGGTTGCCGGTGGTCACCCACGCCGCCACCGTGACCGGCACCGAGGCGACGGCGGTGTGGCCGCTGCTTCCCAACCGGCCGCCGGTCAGCATGTTGAGCAGGCCCGCCATCCCGTGGATGTGGAAGCCGCTGGCGGCGTCGCTGACGGTCACCCCGAACGAGTCGCTGGTGCCGGTGGCCGCCCACGCGGGATCGGCCGTGTAGGTGTAGCTACCGCCGGACGCGACCGCCACCGTGCCGTGGACAGGCTGCGTGGTCACGTTGTAGCTCAGCGTCGGACTGTCCGGGTCCACGGCATTGAGGTTGCCGGTGACGACACCGCCGGGACTCTGCCCTACCTGGCGGGGGTTCAGCGTCGGCGTCCGATTGGAGAACACCGACCCGAAACCGCCGCCCACCGCCTGAGACGAAAGTTGTTGATGCCCAGGGCTGTGCGCCGCGGCAGCCGCCGAAGGCTCCCGGCGGACGAAGGCCAGCACCACGACGTCGGCCGGTGAGGCGGGCAGAGGCGCCGCGGGGCCGTCGCCGCCGAGTTGGGAGGCGTCGTGAAGCCCGACGACCCCACCCGGTGCCGGACGTCTCGCCATGGCCGGGGCCGGCGACGCGGCAGCCGTCGCCGGCACCACGGCGACCGCGACCGGAACGGTCGGTGCGGCGGCCCGGGCCGCGGCCGGTGCGATCTCCGCCGGTGCCGCGGCTGGCGCCGGAATCGGACCGACGGCGGGCAGCCCCGCGACCTCGTCCCCACCGCGCGGGGCGATCACGACCGCGGCGGACGGCTTCGGCGTGAGGTCGGCCGTCGGGTTCGCGGCGTGTTTCACGTTCGGCTCGGGCTGTGCAGCGGGCACCGCCAGACCTCGTGAACCGGCGGCCGGGCGGGCTGTCACCGGCTTGTGTCGTGGCGACGCCCCGCCGCGGGTGGCGGTGCGTTCGCGAGCCGCCGGACGGTTCGCCGGCTGCTCGGTGGATGCGGCGGTAGCGCTGTCGTCCTGCGCCGGTTGGGCGCCCGCCGAGCCGGAGCTGGCCAGCGAGAGTGCGACGCCGACGCCCACCGCGGCCGCCAGCGGACCCAGCCGTCCGATACACATACCGTCGTCCATAGCGGCCTCCAGGGGACCCCGGAAATAGTTGTATCTACCAGAAATTCGAACACAGATGACCGACGAAGAAACAGGTATTGGACGACCGTTTGGACCAAAGCCCCTCGGCCCGGAGACCTTCGCCATACCGGATCGCTGAAAAGCCTGTGGATCCCCTGAGGGACTACTAGCGTCACGCCTTAAGTCCGCGGTGAAAAAGGGTGCGCAGTGCCCGTTTCTGAAAGGAACCACAATGGGATACGCCAAGAACATCGGACGCCTGGGCGCCTTGGCTGTCGCACTCGGTGTCGGTTACGGCGCCGCCGACATGCCGGCGGCTTTCGCCGACAACGGCGATTCCGGAAGTTCCGCCCCGTCGAATGCGCGCGCTCACACCCGGAGCGCTTCGCCGGCCGGGGTCGACAACTCGGCCGGTCCGGCGCAGCACAGCGACTCGGCGCCGCGTGCCGCCGCGAGCGTCAAGGCCTCCGTGGTGAAGAAGTCCACGCCGGTGAGCGCGGCCGCAGTCGCGGCCCATATCCCGGCGCCGACTGCCGCCGTTGCCGACGTGCCGGCTCCCGCGCCCGCTCCGGCCGCCGCGGCTCCGGCGGCGCAGGCCGCACCGGCGGCCACGACGGTCGCACCGGCGCCGGCCGCCGCTGTCGTAACGCCCCAGCCCGCGGCATCCGTCCCGAAGCCGATCGCCCGCTTCGGCTCCCTGGTGTCGGCCGCGCTGGCACCGCTGCTGACCAACCACACCGGCGGCGCCCCCGGTCAGTCCCCCTTGTTGTTCAGCGTATTGGCCTGGGCCCGCAAGGAATTCGAGCGCGTCACCGGCGTCACCCCGCCGTCGGCGGAGGTCAGCAACGCCCAGACTCAGAGCCCCAACCTCATCGTCAACCCCGGCGCGGAGCTCAGCACGCCGTCGGGTTCGGCATACAGCGCGGTGACTATGCCGGGCTGGGCGGTGACGGGCACGCCGACGGTGATCCAATACGGCACCCCGCGCGTGCTCATGCCGCTGGGAATCTCGCAGTCGCTGCCCTTCCTTCCGTCGATCTGGAGCTTCCCGAAAGCCAAGAACGGTGCGACGGACGGTGGAAAGCAGTTCTTCGGTGGCGGTAACGTCGCCGACTCCAGCATGACGCAGACCATCGACCTGTCCGCCGCGGGCGCGGCAATCGACGGCGGGGACACGTCCTACAACCTCAGCGGCTGGCTGGGCGGCTACAGCTTCGATCGATCCGCGACCACGGTCCAGGTCACCTTCCTCGACGCCGACAAGAACGCCCTGGGGACCAGCACGATCGGCCCGGTGACCGGGTTGAATCGACTCTGGGCGATCAACCTGCTGCAGCGCTCCACCAGCGGTGTGCTGCCGGTGGGCACCCGTTTCGCAAAGGTGGACGTCGACTTCCACCTCGACAACCCGGTGAAGATCGGCTTCTCCGCCGACTACAACGACGCGTACGCCGACAACCTCTCGTTCACCATCGGCGCGGACCTACCGGCTCCGCCGGATCCGACACCCCCGGTGTCGATGGTCGGCGCCCTCGACCACGTCTACATGGTCTACATGGAGAACAAGGGCTACAACGACCTCCTCGGCAGCCCGAACGCGCCATTCCTGAACAGCCTGATCAACACGTACGGATTCGCCAACAACTACTTCGCGCTGACCCACGGCAGCCTGCCGAACTACTACCCGATCATCGGCGGAGACAACTTCGGGGTGACCTGGAATTGCGCGACCGCGTGCATCGACGTCCCCAAGGCGGACACCCTGCCCGGCCAGCTCGATGCGGCCGGGTTGACCTGGCGGTCCTACGCGCAGAGCCTGGAGCCGGGCGCCAGTCCCCTGGTGAGCGCGGGCGACTACGCGTTCGACGAGACCGGCTTCCCGGCCTTCCAGTTCATCTTCGACGACGAGGCCTACGCCAAGGAGCACATCGTCCCGCTCGAGCAGATGGCCGTCGACCTGCAATCGGCGGACACCTCTCCGGCCTACGCCTGGTTCGCTGCCAATGAGGACTTCAACGGGGAGGGCCCGGTCGACAACATCCAGGGCATGCTCAAGTTCGTGGTCAGCCTGCTCACGACCCATCAGTACAACGTTCCGGCGCTCGACCAGTACCTGTCCGAGACGGTGCCGGTGATCATGAACTCGAACTCCTGGGCGTCCGACGAGTCGTCGGTGATCGTGGTGACCCTGGACGAGGACACCAACAACACCTCGCTGGGATTCGCCAATGAGGGCAACCACGTCGTCACCGTGGTGATCCCCAATCAGGCGGCCATCGACGCCGGTATGCGGCCGGGTCACTTCCTGGCCACCAATCAGTACGACCACTACAGCCTGCTGCGGACGATCGAGGAGTCGCTGGGCCTGCCCGGCCAGTTGACCCAGAACGACAAGTACGCATTTCCGATGAACGAGTTCTGGGTGTAACCCAGAAGACATCTGTTGTGCCACCGAGGTCGGTGAGCGGTCTTCACCCGCTCACCGGTCTTCGGCTTCGGGGGCCAGACTCAGGCCGCCATACTGATCCGATGGGAACCTATGCGGTCACCGGGTCGGCGTCGGGAATGGGCCGGTCCGTCGCCGGCAAACTCTCCGCACTCGGCCACACCGTGATCACCGTGGACATCAGGGACGCCGACGTGGTCGCCGACCTGTCCACTTCGGCTGGGCGCCGGGCGGCCACCGATGCCGTGCTGGACCGGTGCTCGGGATTTCTGGACGGGGCGGTGCTGGCCGCCGGACTGGGTCCCACTCCCGGAGCCGAGCGCCTGATCACCGAGGTCAACTACTTCGGGGCGGTCGACCTGCTCCGGGCCTGGCGCCCGGCATTGGCAGCCGCCGAGCGCGCGAAAGTGGTCGTGTTCGCCAGCAACTCGACGACGACCGTCCCGGCGGTGCCGGGCCGGGCGGTTCGCGCGCTGCTGGCCGGGGACGCCGAGAAGGCCCTCAGCGCGTACCGGATCTTCGGCAAGTTCGCCCCGCCGATGGCCTACGCCGCCTCCAAGATCGCGGTCAGCCGGTGGGTCCGGCGCAACGCCGTGACGCCGGACTGGGCGGGTGCGGGAATCAGGCTCAACGCCCTGGCACCGGGCGCGATCATGACACCCATGCTGGAACGACAGCTCGCGACGCCCGCCGAGGCCAGGAACATCCACCGTTTCCCGGTCCCGATCGGCGGATTCGGGGACCCCGGGCAACTCGCCGACTGGGTGGTGTTCATGCTGTCTGATTCAGCCGACTTCCTTTGCGGTAGCGTCGTTTTCGTCGACGGTGGGTCCGACGCGTATTTCCGTGCCGACGAATGGCCACGTCCGGTGCCCCTCCGGCGGCTACCGTCTTACCTGTGGCGGACACGCCAGTTCTTCGAGAGGAGCCGTTCATGAAAGCCCGCGCAGCCCTGCTGGCCGTCGTCGCCGCCACCACGCTGATGGGGTGCACCGGCAAGACCGAAGCCCCGAAGGAGTCGGCCAAGGCCGAGGGTCCGCAGACCATCGAGGTCTCCTACGACGATCTGCTGAACCAGAAGCAGATCAGCCGCAGCGTCAGCCTGTCGGTCGGCGACACCCTGACGGTGAAGCTCGGCTCGAACACCTCCACCGGGTTCCAGTGGGCCGAGAAGATGTTGATCTCCGACCCGAAGGTGATCACCCAGCTCGGCCACCAGATGGTGGCGTCGTCGACCGGCAATCCCGGCGCGCCGGGCAGCGAGATGTGGGAGCTCAAGGCCACCGCCCCCGGCAACTCCACCGTCTCCACCACCTACGGCCGGCCCTGGCCGGGCGGCGAGAAGGACTCCTGGGTGTTCTCGGCGAACGTCACGGTGAACTGAGGCGACCACGACCGGGCGCGAGTCACTCTCGTAACTCCAGTCACTTCGTGCGTACTCTGAGCGAGTGCGCATCTCTCGGGTGAAGGCCGGTCTGGCGGCTGCCCTGCTGGCGACCGCGGCGATGACCGCGTCGTGCAGCAACACCGTGGACGGGGCGGCCACCTGTCCGGGGTGCGGCAGCGGAACCGAACCCGAGTTCCCCACCACCCGGCCCTCCCGGCCCGAGACCTCGGAGCCTCCGACCACGTCCAGCGCTCCCTCCCCGACACCGTCGGAGCGCCCGTCCGGCGGCGAGACGCTGCCGCCGAACGAGAACGGATACGTCTACATCGAGACGAAGTCGGGCAAGACGCGCTGCCAGATCTCGGCCGACAACGTCGGCTGCGAATCGGACTTCTCCAACGCCCCAGTGGTCGACGGGCAACCCGCCAACGGTGTCGAGGTGTCGTCCGGCGGCAGCAGCCGCTGGGTGCTGGGCAACCTCGGCGCGATGCCGACCACGACCATCGACTACGGCACGTACAGCGCGGTCGGATGGACCATCGTCGCCGACAGCACGGGCACCACGTTCACCAACGACGGCACCGGCCACGGCATGTTCGTCAGCACCGACCGGGTGGACTTCTTCTGAGCTGTCCTACGCTGGGCGGCATGGACTTTCGCGTTTTCGTCGAACCACAGCAAGGCGCCACCTACGACCAGCAACTGGCAGTGGCCCGGATGGCCGAATCGCTGGGGTTCTCGGCGTTCTTCCGTTCCGACCACTATCTGGCGATGAAGGTCGAGGGCCTGCCGGGGCCCACCGACTCCTGGGTGACGCTGGCCGGCATCGCGCGGGAGACGTCGACCATCCGGCTGGGCACGCTGGTGACCTCGGCGACGTTCCGCTTCCCCGGCCCGCTGGCCATCTCGGTGGCGGAGGTCGACGCGATGAGCGACGGCCGGGTCGAGTTCGGCATCGGCGCCGGCTGGTACGAGGCCGAACACCTAGCCTACGGCATCCCGTTCCCGCCGCTGGGCGAACGGTTCGAACGACTCGAGGAACAACTCGCCATCATCACCGGCATGTGGGCGACCCCGACCGGCGAGACGTTCGACTACCCGGGCACGCATTACCCCGTCGCGAACTCCCCCGCGCTGCCCAAACCGGTGCAGCGGCCGCACCCGCCGATCATCATCGGCGGCGGCGGACCCAAGCGAACCCCGGCCCTGGCCGCGCGGTATGCGGCGGAGTTCAACCTCGCCTTCCCCACCCTGGACTTCGTGCCGCTGCAGTTCGGCCGGGTGCGCGCCGCGCTCGAGGCGGCGGGCCGGTCAGCCGACGACATCACCTACTCGGCGGCGTTCGTGGTCTGCGCCGGCGCCGACGAATCGGAGGTGACGCGGCGCGCGGCCGCCATCGGGCGGGAGGTCGACGAACTTCGGGCCAACTCCCCGCTGGCCGGGACCCCGGATGAGATCGCCGGACGGCTGGAGCAGTTTGCCGACGCCGGGGTGCAACGGGTGTACCTGCAGCTCCTGGACCTTTCCGACCTTGAGCATCTTCAGCTGTTCGCCGCGGAGGTCATGCCCCGCTTCGCCGGGGCCGACCAGCAGGGCGACTAGACTCGCCACACGTGGCGCGTAACGGCTTCCCGGACGAGGAGAACAACTACTCCGACAGCGACCCGACGCAGTACGCCAACTACGGCGGAACGGGCGGCCAGGCCTACAGCGAGTACGGCGAACCGGGCTATAGCCAGCCGCCCACAGGCTACGCACCGCAAACCGGCTACGGCAGCCCTCCTCCGCCGGGCCCCACCTGGCACCAGCGTCCCGCGGTTCTCGTCGGGCTCGGCGTGCTCACGGCCGCCCTGCTGGCCCTGCTGTTCTACGCGATCGTGACGTTCACCAACGCCGGATCGTCCACGAAGCCGGCGGGAACCTCGACGAGCGTGGCCGCCACGACGTCAGCCGCCAGCGACGCTCCTCCGCCACCCGGATCCTCGACCCAGTCGGCCGCCCCGTCCCCGAGCAGTAGCGAACAGCCGGCTCCGACCGCGGTGACCACCACCGTTACTCCGACGACCACGGCGCCTCCGACCACCACCGAGGCGTCCTCACCTACGACCGTCACCTCGGTCACCACCTCGGTCACCACCGTCACCGAAACCACCACCAAGCCGCTGTGGCCGACGTTTCCGAAGCCCACGCCCCGGAGTCCGACGCTGATGGAGCCGCCGCCGGGCGGTTAGAGCCGTCCGGCGTACTGGGCCACCAGAGCCTCGGCACTGCGCACCGCGGCGCGGCAGGCCCGGCTGGTGAACGGGTCGTTGAGCGGATGCTCGGCGCGACGGCGCCATCGTTGAGCCGCAGCGAATGCGGCCCTCGGCCCGTCGCCGGCATCCGAGAGCCCGAGCCTGCTGGCCGCGTCGGTGCCCGAACCGCCGACGATCCGGCGCAACGACGCCATCTCCTCGTCATTGAACGTCGTTGAGCGTGAACGCAATTGGCTGAGCAACCGCAGTTCCTCGAAGGCGTGCGTGTCGGCCAGCAGCGGCTCGATGTCGCCGACGATCCGCGGGGTGGCCCGGGTCGGATGCAGCTCGACGAACCGGCGCAGCGCCACCAGTGCGGTGTGCGATTTCAGCAAGTCCGAACGTTGCGCGAAGTGCTGATCGATCTCGGCCCGCAGCGCCACCAGACCGCTGCGCTCCAGCAGGTCCGCGGCCAGGGTTTCGGCATCGTCGACCCCGGATCGCAGCAGCGCCAGAGAGATTCGGACGCCGAACATGCCGAACCGGTTGAGCAGGGCGGCGCGCGTCGCTGCGTCCACCGGCATGCCCGGGTCATCGCGGGCGAACCGGTCGGCGCTGAGCAGGGCCTTGTTCAGCTCAGCAGGGTCGACGCCGGCGAGTTTGCGCAGCGCGGCGAACTCGTTCTGCCGCAACGTCCGCGCCGTGAGCGCCAGCAGACCCGACACCGGGACAACGGCCTGACAGATGCCGGTACGGTCCAGTTCGGTGGTGAACCGTTGCGCCACATCTTTCGCCGACAGCATGGCGTCGATACGTCCGGCGCCGATCTCATCGGCCCGCGAGGCCACGCCGATCACGCCCAACGCTCCGGACGATCCGCCCACCAGTTCCCCGATCTGCTTGAGCAGAGCCAGATCAGCCGCGTTGAGGGTGCGAAGCAGAAAGACGACGGCGTCCACCCGGGGCACCCCGTCGGGCGGAACCAGCAGGCGCAGTGTTCGTTCGGAGACCCCGCGGGTCAGCGACGAGGTGCCCGGGGTGTCGATGATGGTGGCGCCGACGAGTTCGGGTGCCGGCCATTCGACGTCGATGTCGACGACGTCGTCGGCGTCGAGCGTATCGAAGTCGAAGGTGAGGCCGGAATCCTCGCCGCCGCCCCGCACGATCGGGACGTTGCCGCGCCGGCCGCCGACGTGGTTGGCGATCGCCCGCGGCGTGGGCCCGTGCCGGTACCAGGTGACGATGCGGGTGGCCTCGGTGGCGTCGGTGGGTGCGATGCACTCCCCCACCAGGGCATTGACCAAGGTGGACTTGCCCGACTTCAGCGTCCCGGCCAGCGCGATACGCATCGGTTCGTTGAGCCGGCCGGCGATGCGGTGCAGTTGGTTGATCACCTCTGGGCGCTGCCGGTAGAACGGGTCGGACTGATAGAGCCGAAGGGTCGCGTCCAGGATTCCCCGCACCCGGTCGCCGAGTCTCATCCCGGATTCGATCCCCCGGTCGCTGCGCTCCTGCCCGCCGGAGGGCCGTGGAGTTTCTCGGCGTTCTCGATCACCTGACGAAGGATATTGGCCTGCCGCTCCAGTTCGCGTACCCGGTTGGCGCGCTCGGTCTCCTCCGCCCTGGCCGCCGCCAGCGTGGCCTGCAGCGACTCGTTGAGCGAGCGCGTCGTCTGGTTGGCGATCTCGCGGTAGTGGTCGCGCAGCTGTCGCTGAACGGTTTTCAGGCGGTCGCGGGATTCCTTGGCGACCACGAAGAGAACGTCGTCGATGAACCTGCGGAGATTGGTCTTCGCCTCGTTGCGGACCCGCAGCATGCGGTTCTCCATGTCCTCGTGGTAGGCCTTGCGGCCCATCAGCAGGCCGGCACCCAGCGAGATCGGATTGAACATTCCCAGGCCGGCCACCGAGGTCAGCATGCCGAACATCAGCACACCGCCGTAGGACCCCCGCATGCTGGTGATCACCTTGTGGCCCTTGCCGATCGGCTTGGACTCCAGTCGGGCCAGGGACTTCAACCGCCCCATGCCGCTGCCGATGTCGGTGAGCCCGGGGACCTTGACGACGTCGAGCCCGGCGTCGACGAAGGTGCGGGCCACTTCGGCCGCCAGGATCTCGGCACGCTGGTAGGCCCAGACGAAGTTGTCGCCGACCGCGTTGGCCACGTCGTTCTCGACCTGTGCGCCGATCTCGGCCCATGCCAGGGTGGGATCGCAGGAGTCGATGACGTCCTCGGCGTGCTGGGTGATCGCCCTGAAGCGGGCGCGCAGGTCGTGATCGACATCGGCGGTGAGGTCGGCGATTCCGTCGTTGAGGATCTGCTGCCACAGCGCGGTCTGCTGCAGGGCGTCCTGGGCCTCCTCCTTGCGGCGCTCCAGCTCGGCGGTGAGCCGGCGGGCATGCAGCGGGTCGGTCAGCGCGGACAGTTCCGAGCCCACGGCGAGGTTGAGATGCTCTGCCGCCGAACGGATCTCATCAAGAACGTGGTCCCTGACGCGATCGTTCTCGCGGGAGAGCACCCTGCCGGACAGAAAGGACACCAACTCCGGGAAGTTGGATTCCTCGTTGAGTTCCTTGTCATTGGTCGACACGGCATGGCTGCGCAGCAGGGACGACACCGGGATCACCGGCAGGTCGAGCCGGGCCGCGCGCAGGTGCGCGGCGTCGGCGTCGATCACCTGGCGCCAGAAGGGATAGAGGTCGGTCTTGGTGGCGACGGTGGCGCCCACCGGGCAGATCTCGACGGCCTGACGCAGGAAACGCATCTCCGGTTCGGTGAACTCCTGGCTGGTGTCGCTGACGAACAACAGCGCGTCGGCATCCGGCAGCAAGCCGAGGGTGGCCGACAGATGCGGCTGGCCCTGGCCCCCCACGCCCGGGGTGTCGATGAACGTCAGCCCGCCGGCCAGGACCGGGCTGGGCGCCCCCACCTCGACGCGAAGCACCGGGCGGCCATGTGCCTGGGGGGCCCGGCGCAGGTCGGCGCGCACGTCGGCCACCGGGATGTCGACCGGTTCTTCGCCGCCCCGGCCGTCGGGGACGACCAGCCGCGCCTCCGGTTGGTCGGCGTGCGCCACCACGGTCACCAGCACGGTGCTCTCGTCGTCGCCGACCCGGGCGACCGGCATGTTCAGCAGCGAGTTGAGCAGCTGGCTCTTGCCCTGCTTGAGCTGGCCCGCGATCACGACCCGGATCCGCGGATCGGTGATCCGCTCCCGGGCAGCCGAAAGCCGGGCCGACAGGTCGGCCCGGTCGTTGAGGTCGGCGATGGTTCTGGTGTGGTCGATCAACTCGACGATCACCGGAACCTGGCGCCGGTCCTGCGGCTGGCTCACGTGTTGTCGTTTCCCTTCTTCAGCGTCGGTTCCCACGGTATGCGCGACTCGGGGATGGACACGGCAACGCGGCGGGGACCCGGGGGAGGGAGGTCCGGGTGCCCCGCCGCGCCGCGTCGCGCGAGGAGCGCGACGAGCCAGAGGCCGTCGCGGCGGCGACCCGGGGAGGGAGGTCGGGTTCGCCGCGGCGCGGCTCGTCTGGCCGGGTTAGAAGCCCAGGCCCAGCAGGTGGTTTCCAGAGGCCAGCGCCGGGTCGCTATGCAACGACGTGTCGTTGTGCGACGCGGTGTCGTTGTTGCTCAGCAGGCTGGTGTCGAACAGCGCGTGGTGCGATGAGTCATGCGTCGAAGCGTCGGTGACGGTGGTCTCGTGCACCGAGTGGTCGGCGTTGTCCGTCGTCGTCGTGGTGGTGTGGGTGACGGTCGTGAGCGCCGCCTCGTGGCCGTCGGCGGTGGTGCTGTTGCCGGTTCCGCCCACCGTGGTGGTGGTCGAGCTGCCGCCGACCGAGGACCCGTTGTGCACGCTGTTGTCCGAACCCTTGATCACCGAGCCGGAGTCGGCGGTCGAGATGGCGTCGGCGCCGGCGGTGGTGGTGGTCCCGCTGTCGTGGATCACCGCCGACTGCCCGGTGGAGATGTTGGAGCCGTGGTCGGCCCGGATGTCCCCGTTGGTGACGGCGTTGTCGTTGCCGAGCACCGCCCCGTCGCCACTGACGATGTCACCGTTGCTGTCGCCGCCGGTGACCACGCCGTGGCCGGTGGCGGTCTGGGTGGTCTTGCTACCCAGGGTGATGTCACCGAAGCCGAGGTTGAAGGCGCCGTTCTGCGCATTGGCGCCGGCGTCCTGCGGCGGGCTGAAGATCGGAGTGCTGTTGTGGCTGGCCAAATCGGTGGTGTTGTGGCTGGCCAGATCGGCCTGGGTCGCCGGGGCGAAGGTCGGAGACGGCGCGAACGTCGGCGACGGCGCATAGGTGGGCGACGGCGCCCAGACCGGATCGACCGACTGTGCGTAGGCCGGTGCGAACCCGTACTGGTTGGCCACCGCGCGCTGCAGGCCGACAATCGGATCGCCGCCGCCGAGCACCAGCCCGGGCACCGCGGTCGCGGCGACCGAGGACAGCTGGGCGGCGCTGACACCGGCGACTCCGGCATCCCGCATCGCCTGCTCGGGTGCGGCGACGAACGCCCGGGCGGCGTCCTCGCTGCGGAACAGGCTGAGGATGAAGTCGATGAGAGCGATCATGACGAGCACCTTTCGTGGTTTGCCTGCCGGAACCTCCCGGCAATCTGGAACCCACGTTATGGCCGCGCCGCGGTGGCGGGAATGGGGCCCGCGCCCCTGCCCTGGGGGGCATTGCTAGGAGTATCCGGGTCTCGCCGTTGGGGGATTAGGGGATATTCTGGGGCGCGAAAAAACCCCACGTCACACCGACGTGGGGTTCGTTCGCGGGGGATCAGAACAGGTCGAATCCCGGGTGGTCCGCCGGGTGGTGGTCGGGAACCTGCGGTTCGTGGGCATGCTGCCAGCCACCGTCGTCGGCCCAGTCCTGGACCACCGGATCTAGCGGCGGATGGCCGGCGACGGCGTCGACCAGGACGGACTCCGGGGCGGACTCCGGCGGTGCGGCGTCCGCCATGACGATCGAATGGTCTACCGAAGGGTCGTTGACCTGGATCGTTGGTGCCGGTGCCGGTGCTGCGGGATGCGGCAGGTCGAACGCGTCGAACGCCGCGGCAGCCGCCCCGCTGGTCCACACGTTGGCGGCGTCGGCGACCCCGCCGAAATCCGGAGTGGACATGGCCAGCGAGTCGGTGACGACGGGGATCAGGTTCTGGACGTCGGCGATCGTGACGCCGGTCAGGTGGGCATCCGCCAGCGCTCCCGCAGGATCCGCGGCGTATCGGGCAGCCGCCCCCGGATCACGGACCAGTGCCATCACGAAGTCGAGGAGTGAGTTGCCCATCCCGACAGGCTAGCCAGCGCCACGCTCGTACGGATCGGTGTGGGGCCCAGTAGTGGGTAGATGGGATTAGGGGGTTGGCCCTTAGGGGATTCGACGCGCTTAGGGGATTGCTGAGTATGCCGTCGACGACCGGCTATCGTGGTGCTGACGCAGTGATGGGAGAGGTGACGTGAGCGAGGCACTGGGGCTCTCGATCGGGACGACCAATCTGGCGGCCGCCCGTCCGGGCCGGATGCCGGTCAGCCGGCGCTCCGTGCTGACCCTGTGGGACAACCGGCTGCCCGAGGTGGGCGTGCCATCCCAGAATCCGGAACTCACCAGCCCCAACCTGACCGCACCCGGGGTGGTGCTGCGCGGCTTCGTGGAGCGGGTCGGTGACCCGGTGCCGTTGGTGGCGGCCGACGGGTCGGCGCACCGGGGTGAGGCTCTGCTGGCCACCGCACTGGACGCGATGGCGCGGGCCGTCGACGACGGCAGCCCGGCCAGCACCGTGATGGTGGCCACGCCCGCCTACTGGGGGCCGGCCGCGATCGGAGCGCTGCGCGGTGCACTGCGCGCCAGCGCGATGCTCGCTCCCGGCGGCGTGCCGCCGATGATCATCTCAGACGCCACCGCCGGGTTCGCGGCCCTGCAGGCCAACCCCGGTCTGCCGACCCGCGGCGTGGTGGCCCTCTGTGACTTCGGGGGCAGCGGCAGCTCCATCACGCTGGCCGACGCAGGTGCCAACCTCGCCCCGATCGGGGAGACGCTGCGATTCACCGAGTTCTCCGGCGACCAGATCGACCAGGCCCTGCTGAACCACGTGCTGGCCGGCGCCCGGTCCGCCGGAGCCGACGACACCAGCGGCACCGCGGCGGTCGGCCCGCTCACCCGGCTGCGTGAGGAGTGCCGGCTGGCCAAGGAACGACTGTCGGCCGAGACCACGACGCTGGTGCCGGTCGAGCTGCCGGGGACTCGCTCCGAGATCCGCGTGACCCGCGCCGAGCTCGAGTCGGTGATCGCGCCGTCCCTCGACGCATTCCTCGGCGCGGTCGGAGACGCCTTGGAGCACAACAGGATTCCCGCGGCGAGCCTGGCGGCGGTAGCGACCGTCGGCGGCGGCGCGGCGATCCCGGTGATCAGCCAGCGGCTGTCGGAGACCTTGCGCGTCCCGGTGGTCACCAGCCCCCGGCCGGATCTGACTGTCGCGGCGGGTGTCGCCCTGCTGGCGGCGCGCGGCGCGGCCCCGGACGCGCCGACCGGCATCGCCGTCACCGCTGCCGACGCCCCCACCAGCCTTGCGCCGTCGGCTTGGGCCACCAGTACCGCCGGACAGGCCGCAAGCGAGTCGGCATCCGACGGGTCGCCGTCGGCGACGTTCCGGGCCCTGGCCTGGTCCCAGGACGACGAGGCGGCCGAGGAACCGGTCCCCTACGCCGGCGACGACTACTACCCCCCGCCGGACTATGGGGCCCCTGCGCCGACCGGCGCCAGGCCGGTGTTGGAGTTCGAGACCGACGACCACGACACCGTGGGCGTCGCCCCGGTGCTGCCCTGGTACCGCCGGCCGGCGCTGCTCTTCGGGATCGCGGCCGCGCTGGCAGCCATGACGGTCGGCGGCCTGGCCATCAAGCTCACCAACACCGACAGCACCCCGACCACGACCACCACCCGGGTGACCAGACCGGGCGAGCCTCCGGCCACCCCCGCTCCGCCGCCTCCCTCCCCCGAGACCGTCACGGTGACCGGAAGCAACGGGCAGCCGACGGTCACCACCGTCACCCCGCCGCCGCCCCCGCCGACGTCGGAGTCGTCGTCGCCCGCGCCCACCACCACGACGACGGCCCCGCCGACGACGACCACCACCACCACGACGACGACGACGACGACAACCACTCCCACGACGACCACCACGACCACGACCCCGACCACGACTCGCACCACGACGACGACCACGCAGCCGCCGACCACCACGCAGCCCCCCACCACGACCGCGGCTCCGCCCACCACCACCGCGGCTCCGCCCACCACCTCGGTGGCGCCCGCCGTGACGACGACGGTCGCGCCGGCCGTCACGACGACCGTCGCCCCCGCGGTCAGCACGCAGGCCGCCGTCACCGCGGTACCGACCACCACGCTCGCGCCGCTGGGATAACGGGCATGTCAGCCTCGACGGCAACCGGCCAACTTCCCTCGGCCCGTCCGGTGCTGGCCGCACTGGGGTCCGAGCCGGTCAGGCTTCTGGTCATCGGCGGCATCGGCTCGGGGAAAAGCACTGCCCTGGAAGCGGTCCGGCATTCGCTGCGCGAATCGGGCCACACCGTCCTGAGCCGCATCCCCCGCGACAACGACAAACACGCTGCCGTTGTCATCGACGACGCCCACCGGTTGAAGGACTCCGAGCTCCACCTGCTGGCCGACCTGGCCGACGACCCGGACCGCACGGTGGTGGTGGCCGGCGAGCCGCGCGATCACGACCCGGCCCTGAGGAGGCTGAGCTCGGCGATGGAACGCGAACGGCCACGAATCACTCTGGGCCGCTTGACAGTTCGCGACATCGCTTTCTCACTGACCGACGCCTCCGGCCATCCGCCGCCCACGGAGGTCCTGGAGGCGACCGCGGCCGCCACGGCCGGAATCCCACTGCTGGTGTCGGCGGTCGCGGCGGGACACCCCGTTACTGCCACGGGTACGGCGCAGGCGGTGGGCTATGCGCTCCACGAACGCCTGCGCCGCCTCGACCCGGCCGATGTGGAGACGCTGCTGATCCTCTCGCTGAGCACCGACCTCGGGGCGGCCGATGTCGCGGCGACGCTTGACCTCACCCCGACGCGCGCCGCCGAACTCGTCGACCGGGCCCGCGGAACGGGTCTGGTCGAGCCGTCGCACAGCCCGGCGTTCCTGGCGACCGTGCACCGGGTGCTCGCACAGATCATCGGCGCCGGACGCCACCACAACGTCGAAACCGCCCTTCTGCGAACCCAACTAGAGGCAGCGACGCTATCCGATCAGTTGGCACTGGAGCTGGCCGAACACGGCATCCACGACGACCGGCTGGCGCGCTGGCTGCGCGATCACGCCGCCGGCGCCAGGACCGACCGAACCCGCTGGTACCGCGCGGCGGTGGATGCGGGTGCGTCCGAACTGCGGCCCGAACTGGCTGACGCGCTGGCCCTCTGCGGTGAATGTTCCTCTGCCGCAGCGCTTTGCGACGCACTCCTGGGCGCGCCGGAGCCCGGTGACCGGGCCGCGGGAGTTCGGATCGCCGCCAGCGTGGCAGTGCACGACGGCAACACCGCCTACGCCGCCGAACTCTTCTCCTGGCTGGGCGGCTACCCCGATGCCACGATCGGTGCCGCCGCGGCGCTGGTGCACACCGCAACCGGCGATCTCGCGGCCGCGCGGGCCGCGCTGAACACCGGCCAGTCCGGACCGCCCACCAGCGCGGCGCGGGCAGCCCGCAGCCTGGCCGAGGGCGTTCTGATGACGGTCGAGGGCGCCTATCCCGCGGCCGCTGCCAGACTCGGACAGGCCGCCGCCGGCGACCACGGCGCCGCCACGGTGGCCATGCCGGACAGCGCACCGGCCCTGGTGACCCTGGCCGCACTGCACAGTGGCGATCCGGTCCGGGCGCGCAGCGTGATCGGGCGGGCGGTCCGCAATGGCGCCGATCCGGCCTTCACCGACCGGCACCGCCTGCTCCAGGGCTGGGTGCGGATGCAGGACGGGCAACTGACCGCCGCCGCGGCCGACGCCGGCGCCGCCGACGGACGGCACGCCCGTGACGCGCTGTGGGCCACGGCGCTGCGCACCGCGATCGCCCGCCGCGGCGGTGACACGGGCGCTCTGGCGACGCACTGGTTCGCCGGCATGGACGTCCTCGCGGAGTATTCGATCGACCTGTTCTCACTCCTGCCGCTGGGCGAGCTGTGGATGGCGGCCGCCCGGCTGCGCCAGCCGGATCGCGTGTCCCCCGCCCTGGAACAGGCCTTCGGCCTGCTGGAGAGCCTCGGCAATCCCCCGACGTGGACGGCCATGCTGCACTGGGCCGGGGTGCACGCCGGGATTCTCAGCAGTGATCCGGCGGCGCTGGCCCCGCACGGCCAGGCGCTGGCCGCCATGGCCGAACACAGCCCGTTCGCGGCGGTACTGGCCCACGCCGGACGCGCCTGGCTGCAGGTGCTGGCCAATCACGTCGACCCCGGTGAGGTCGTGGCCGCCTCGCGCGGGCTCGCGCAGTTCGGGCTCACCTCCGACGCGACCCGGCTGGCCGGGCAGGCCGCGTTGCAGGCCGCGGATCCGAAGGTCTCGGCCCTCATGCTGCAGGTGGCGCGCGACCTCAAACTCGGGGCCGGCGAGGACCCCGCCGACGCCGCGGGGGCAGCCGCGACGGAACGCCCCCGCCCCGTCGCCACCGCCTTGTCCGACCGGGAACGGGAAGTCGCCGAACTCCTGCTGCTGGGCATGCCCTACCGGGACATCGGCGCGCAGCTGTTCATCTCCGCCAAGACCGTCGAACACCACGTGGCGCGCATCCGGCGGCGGCTCGGGGCGGAATCCCGCTCGGAAATGCTCTCGATGCTGCGGGCCACGCTGGGCTCAGAGTGATTCCCGGATGTGATCCCGACGGCAAAAACTGCCACCTCATTCGCGCACCGGGGGTCCGAGATGCAACTATGAACCGTCGAGATGCATAAGTTACCCGCCGGTAATACAGCTTGAATCACCGCCGGTAGCCACACGTTTTGGAGAGGGAAGTCGTGGAAACGCAGACTCTCATCCGGCTGGTCGTCGGCCTGGCCATGACCGCCATCGTCGGAGTGCTTGCGCTCAAGCGCGTCGGGTACCTGACCAAACTGATCAGTTCGGGTCAGCCGACCGCCGATGAGCGGGGTCGCAAGAACCACCTCGGTGAGCGGATCGGCAACCAGATCCGCGAGGTGTTCGGCCAGACCCGGCTGTTGCGGTGGTCGGTCCCGGGTATCGCGCACTTCTTCACCATGTGGGGCTTCTTCATCCTGGCGTCGGTCTACCTCGAGGCCTACGGCGTGCTCTTCGACCCCAAGTTCCACATCCCGGTCATCGGTAGGTGGGGTGTTCTCGGATTCCTGCAGGACTTCTTCGCCGTCGCGGTGCTCCTCGGCATCATCACATTCGCGATCATCCGGTTGCGTGCGGAGCCGAAGGAATACGGTCGGGCCTCGCGGTTCTACGGCTCGCACACCGGTGGCGCCTGGCTGATCCTGTTGATGATCTTCAATGTCATCTGGACCTACGCGCTGTTCCGCGGCGCCGCGGTGGCCAACGGCAACCTCCCCTACGGCAAGTCGGCGTTCTTCTCCCACGCGATGGGCGCGCTGCTGAAGCCGCTGGGCCACAACGCCACCGAGATCATCGAGACCGTCGCGCTGTTGCTGCACATCGGCGTGATGCTGGTGTTCCTGCTCATCGTGTTGCACTCCAAGCACCTGCACATCGGCCTGGCCCCGCTCAACGTGACCTTCAAGCGGCTGCCCAACGCTCTGGGCCCGCTGTTGCCGATGGAGTCCAAGGGCGAGTACATCAACTTCGAGGATCCCGCCGAGGACGCGGTGTTCGGCCGCGGGAAGATCGAGGACTTCACCTGGAAGGGCTATCTCGACTTCACGACGTGTACCGAGTGCGGCCGCTGCCAGTCCCAGTGCCCGGCGTGGAACACCGGAAAGCCGTTGTCTCCCAAGATCGTCATCATGGACCTGCGCGACCACCTGTTCGCGAAGGCCCCGTACATCTTCGGCGACAAGAAGCCGGATACCGAGAGCCTCACCAATACCGAGGGTGCTCTCGAGCTCGGCCCCGATGACCCGCACCACGTGCCGGAGTCGGGATTCGAGCGGGTTCCGGCCGACTCGCCGCTGCAGGCCACCCGCCCGCTGGTGGGCGACGCCGCCTCACTCGGCGTGATCGATCCCGACGTGCTCTGGTCCTGCACCACCTGCGGCGCCTGCGTCGAGCAGTGCCCGGTGGACATCGAGCACATCGACCACATCGTCGACATGCGCCGCTACCAGGTGATGATGGAGTCGGAGTTCCCGGGCGAGCTCGGCGGCCTCTACAAGAACCTCGAGACCAAGGGCAATCCGTGGGGCCAGAACTCCAAGGAACGGTTGACCTGGATCGACGAGGTGAGCTTCGACGTGCCGGTCTACGGCAAGGACGTCGACTCGTTCGCCGGGTTCGAGTACCTGTTCTGGGTCGGTTGCGCCGGCGCCCTGGACGACCGCGCCAAGAAGACCACCAAGGCCGTCGCCGAACTGCTGGCCGCCGCCGGGGTGAAGTTCCTCGTGCTCGGCGACGGCGAGACCTGCACCGGTGACTCGGCGCGGCGCTCCGGGAACGAGTTCCTCTTCCAGCAGCTGGCCGCGCAGAACGTCGAGACCCTCAACGACCTCTTCGAGGGTGTCGAGCGCGTCGACCGCAAGGTAGTCGTCACCTGCCCGCACTGCTTCAACACCCTGGGTCGGGAGTACCCGCAGGTCGGCGGCAGCTACACCGTGCTGCACCACACCCAGTTGCTCAACCGTCTGGTGCGCGACAAGAAGCTGGTGCCCGTCAACCGGGTCGACGGCACTTCTGCCAACGATGCCGGTACCGGCATCACCACCTACCACGACCCGTGCTATCTGGGCCGACACAACAAGGTCTATGAGGCGCCTCGTGAGCTGATCGGCGCGGCCGGCGCCACGCTGACCGAGATGCCGCGGCACGCCGAACGCGGCTTCTGCTGCGGCGCCGGCGGCGCGCGGATGTGGATGGAGGAGCACCTCGGCAAGCGCGTCAACCACGAGCGTGTGGACGAGGCACTCACGCTGGACGCGACGACCATCGCCACCGGCTGCCCGTTCTGCCGGGTGATGCTGACCGACGGTGTCGGCGACCGCGGCAAGGCCGAAGAGGTCGAGGTGGTGGACGTGGCCCAGCTGCTGCTGGGTTCGCTGGACCGCAAGGCGATCACGCTGCCCGAGAAGGGCGCCGCGGCCAAGCTGGCCGCTGCGACGGCCCCGGCGATCAAGCCGGCGGCCCCCAAGCCGGCCCCGACCCCGGAACCGGTCGCAGCAGCCCCCGCCGCGCCCGCTGCTCCGGCCGCACCAGCGGCACCCGCGGCCGCCGCCCCCGCCGCTCCGGCCAAGGGTCTGGGCATCGCGGCCGGGGCCAAACGTCCGGGCGCCAAGAAGGCCGCACCGGCGACGGCGGAGGCCGCACCCGCGGCAGCACCGGCACCGGCCGCACCCGCGGCGCCCGAGGCGGCCACCCCGGCTCCCGCTGCCCCGGCCCAGCCGGTCAAGGGTCTGGGCATCGCCGCGGGCGCCAAGCGTCCCGGCGCCCGGAAAGCCACCGCGGCGCCGGCCGACGCGGTGCCCGCGGCAGCACCGGCGGCGGAGCCTGCCGCCGAGACCGCCGCCGCCCCGGAACCCACGTCGGCCGCTGAGCCTACGGCCGCACCCGCGGCGGACGCTCCGCCGGTCAAGGGCCTGGGGATCGCGAAGGGCGCCCGCCCACCGGGCAAACGTAAGTAGTCCGGCTCAGCCGACCTTGGTCAGGCTGATCGGCGCCTGTGTGATCTGACCGCCGGGGCACTCACCGTTGGAGTCGGCGGTGACGGTGCCGGCCATCGTGTTGGCGTCGATGGCGTACCGGATCACCACGTTGGCGTAACTGCCGTCGGCACAGATGACGCCGTCGGGTTTGGTCACGCTGTAGGCCCAGATCCCGTTGTTCAGGGTCGCCGTGCTGGTCCAGCCGCGGTTGCTGACCAGGTTGGCCGTGCACCCGTCGGTGACCGTCGGGCAGTTGGAGGTGACGGTCACGTAGAACTGATCGGATCCGTTGGCGGCGGCGTATTTCCCGTTGAGCGGGGCCGGGTCGGCCGAGGCGATTCCGGCACCGCTGAGGGCCGCCGCGGCCGCCAACGCCGCAGCCGCCAGCGAGCGGGTGGTTACTCGGTTCATGATGTACGCCTCCTTGAAGTTCTGCAGCAAGCTAACAGGCCTCCGACCTGGTAATTAAGGGCTGTTTCCGGCATGTAGCAAAACCGAGTGCGAGATGTGACTGGAAAAAGGTTTGATTCGCCGTGGGAGAATCGGCTCGTGACGACCCAGCTCCCGTGGCATGGCACCAGCCACCATCACCGGCCGCGGACGTTCGCGCAGTCCACCAAACTGCAGGACGTTCTCTACGAGATTCGCGGTCCGGTGCACGACCACGCCGCCCGCCTGGAGGCCGAGGGACACCGGATCCTCAAGCTGAACATCGGCAACCCCGCCCCCTTCGGCTTCGAGGCACCGGACGTCATCATGCGGGACATGATCCAGGCCCTGCCGTACGCGCAGGGCTACTCCGACTCCAAGGGCATCCTGTCCGCGCGGCGGGCTGTGGTCACGCGCTACGAACTCGTCGACGGCTTTCCCCGCTTCGACGTGGACTCGGTCTTCCTCGGCAACGGTGTCTCCGAACTGATCACCATGACGCTGCAGGCCCTGCTCGACAACGGCGACCAGGTGCTCATCCCGGCGCCGGACTACCCGCTGTGGACGGCGTCGGCCTCACTGGCCGGCGGCACCCCCGTTCACTACCTGTGCGACGAGACCAACGGGTGGCAGCCCGACATCGCCGACCTTGAGTCGAAGATCACTCCGCGCACCAAGGCCCTGGTGGTCATCAACCCGAACAACCCGACCGGCGCGGTGTACAGCCGTCAGGTGCTGCAGCAGATGGTCGACCTGGCCCGCAAGCATCAGCTGCTGCTGCTGGCCGACGAGATCTACGACAAGATCCTCTACGACGACGCCGAGCACATCAGCCTGGCCACGATGGCGCCGGACCTGCTCTGTCTGACTTTCAACGGCCTGTCCAAGGCCTACCGGGTGGCCGGCTACCGATCCGGCTGGCTGGTCATCACCGGGCCCACCGATCACGCCACCAGTTTCATCGAGGGCATCAGCCTGCTGGCCAATATGCGGCTGTGCCCGAATGTTCCTGCGCAGCATGCCATTCAGGTGGCACTCGGTGGCCACCAGAGCATCGACGATCTGGTTCTGCCGGGCGGACGTCTGCTGGAGCAGCGCGACCTGGCGTGGGCGAAACTCAATGAGATTCCGGGGGTCTCCTGCGTGAAGCCGGAGGGCGCCCTGTACGTCTTCCCTCGGCTCGACCCCGAGGTGCACGACATCGTCGACGACGAGAAGCTGGTCCTCGACCTGCTGCTCGACGAGAAGATCCTGGTCACCCAGGGCACCGGGTTCAACTGGCCGGCCCCCGACCATCTGCGTATCGTCACGCTGCCGTGGGCGCGCGACCTGGCCAATGCCATTGAGCGGCTGGGGAATTTCCTGGCCGGCTACCGCCAGTAGCCGCGGTGGCGCACTCGCATTCGCACAGCAGCGGCGCGGCGCCACTGGGTCCTCTGGCGGCGCGGATCGTCGTCGCCGCCCTGTCCCTCATCGGACTCGCCACCATCGTCGGCGCTGTCCTGCTGTGGCCCTCGGGGTCGAAAGTCGAAGTCCCGCTGCCATTTCAGAACGCCGCGGGCGGTTCGGTATCCACCGAGGGCGGCCACGTCGTCTCCAGCACACTGGGCGACTGCGGCAGCCCTTCCGTCGGCCAGGTCCTGACCGCGCCCCCGGCAGCAGGTGTCGCCGGCAGCGGGACCTGTATCGAGTCGGTCGTCGCCATCGACTCGGGACCCAATACCGGCGCCAACACACTGCTGGAATTCTCCCGGGGACCGGGTCAACCGAACCTCCTTGCCGGAGAGCAGGTTCGGATCTTCCGCCAGGTCGACGGGCAAGGCGCCACCACCTACGGCTTCTACGACTACGAGCGCACCTGGCCGCTGCTGCTACTGGCGGTCGCGTTCGCCGTCGTGATCGTCGCCGTGGCGCGCTGGCGCGGCCTGCGCGCCCTGATCGGCATCGTCATCGCGTTCGCGGTTCTGGTGGTCTTCATGCTGCCCGCCCTGCGCGACGGCGCCCCGGCAATTCCCGTCTCGCTGGTCGCCGCGTCGGCGATCCTGTTCGCGGTGATCTATCTTGCGCACGGCGTCAGCCTGCGCACCAGCGCGGCACTGCTGGGCACCATGACCGCGATGCTGCTGGCAGCATTGCTGTCCTGGGCGGCAATCGAACTCACGCACCTGACCGGCCTGTCGCAGGAGCAGAACAACGAAGTGGCCGCCTATCTCGGGCACGTCTCGATCAAGGGTCTGCTGCTGGCGGGTTTCATCATCGGCTCACTCGGCGTGCTCAACGACGTGACGATCACCCAGGCCTCGGCGGTGTTCGAACTCGCGCATCTGAGCCATGGCAGCCGCCGGGATGTCTTCCTGCGCGGCATGCGGGTGGGCAGCGACCACATCGCCAGCACGGTCTACACGCTGGTGCTGGCCTATGCGGGCAGTTCCCTGCCGCTGCTGCTGTTGTTTAGTGTGGCCAACCGCTCGCTCTACGACGTGCTGACCAGCGAGGTGGTGGCGATCGAGATCGCCCGCTCAGCGGTCGGCGGTATCGCCCTGGCGCTGGCCGTTCCGCTGACGACGGCGGTGGCCGCCGCACTGGCGACTCCGGGGGCTAGCGCCGGTCCAGCAGGCCGAGCAGATACTGGCCATAGCCCGACTTCAGGAGCGCCTGCGCCCGCTCCGCGAGCGCCGCGTCGTCGATGAAGCCGAGCCGCCAGGCGATCTCCTCCGGGCAGGCGATCTTCAGGCCCTGCCGCGCTTCGATCGTGCGGACGAAATTGCCGGCCTCCAAGAGGGAGTCGAAGTTACCGGTGTCAAGCCAGGCGGTCCCGCGTGGAAGGACCTCAACGGATAAACGTCCCCGTTCAAGATAGACGCGGTTCACATCCGTGATTTCCAGCTCACCCCGCGCCGAAGGTCTCAGGGAGCGCGCAATATCGACAACGTCGTTGTCGTAGAAGTAAAGGCCAGTCACTGCGTAATTGGATTTGGGAACGGAAGGTTTTTCTTCCAGGCCCAGAGCCTGTCCTTCAGAGTCGAATTCAACGACACCGTAGGCCGTCGGGTCGGCAACCCAGTATGCAAACACTGTGCCGCCGAAGACGTTTCCGAAACGACTTAGATTGGTTCCTACGCCGGGACCCTGGAAGATGTTGTCCCCCAGAACCAGGGCTGCGGAATCAGATCCGATGTGGTCTGCCCCGATCAAGAATGCCTGCGCGAGTCCGTCGGGTCTTTCCTGGGCGGCATAAGTCAGATTGATGCCGAACTGGCTGCCGTCACCAAGTAGCTTCTGGAATAAAGGACCATCATGAGGAGTCGTGATGATGAGGATGTCGCGGATTCCCGCCATCATCAGGGTCGACAGCGGGTAGTAGATCATCGGCTTGTCGTAGACGGGCAGCAGCTGCTTGCTGACGCCCTGGGTGATCGGGTACAGCCGGGTGCCGGATCCACCGGCCAGGATGATTCCCCGCATCGACCCTCAGGCCTGCAGGTCGTCGTCGGTCATCTCGGTGGCGGCTAGGGCCGCGTCCAGATCATGGTGGCGGAACACCGCGGTCACGTGGTCGTCCACCACCCGGAAAGCCGAAGCGGCCGTTGTGGTTTCGGCGCCCGCCGGCGTGATCAGCTCCTCGACGACCACCACGCCGTCGCGGTAGTAGATCGCGCCGACCTCGATGGTGGCCGCGGTGCGTTCCGCCCACGTCCGCAGTGCGGTGTGGCCCTGAGCCGCGCCGTGGGCGTCACCGATTTCGATGTCGTCGCTCGACAACGACACCAGGGTGTCGAGGTCCGCACCGCTGAGGGCGTCATGCCAGGCAAGGACTGTGGCGATCTCCGACGTGCTCATGACCCCGCTCCCTTCCGAAAACTGCTCGCTGTCAAGGTACCGGCCTAGAAGGGCGTTCGGGCCAACCAGGTGTCCCATACCGCCCGATCGCCGAACACCTCCAGTCCCAGTTCCGACGCGTCCCCGCGCCTGACGATCGCCAGCAGCAGATCCCGGGCCGGACCACGCAGCGCGGCGGTGGCCTTGCCGTGCTCGTTGCCGACGGTGATGCCGTCGGGATGGCCCGCGATGGTCCACTCCCCCGCCGCGCCGAGGCCCGGGTCGGTGGCGTGGAGATGCAGCGACTGGCCCTCCGCAAGGGGACGCTGGGCGTCCGGTGCCCCGGCCCGGACCGCCACACGTTCCAGGTACTCGGTCATCCCGTCGGCCGCGGTGCCGGGATCGATGTCGAACGGGACGTCCAGCGCCAGTGCCGCGTCGGCCCGGTGCACGGCGGTCTCATGCAGTCGGCGCCGGATCCACCAGCCGGCGGGTCGCGGGCCGAGGAATGTCCACACCGGGGTGTCGGCACCGGTCTGTTCGACCGCGTCGAGCAGGGCACGGGGTCCGTCGATCAGCCAGGCGATCCGCCCGTCCCGGTCGGCGGGCGGCTTCCCGCCGGAAACCGTTCGGGGATCGATGAATTCGGCGGATCGATCGGCAACGATCTGTGCGCACCAACGGTCACCACGGCCGACGTGGCGCATCAGCTGATCCAGCGTCCACTCCGGGCACGTCGGCACCGGGGTCGACGGATCGGCCTCACGCAGCAGGTCGGCGAAGGAGGCGTTCTCGGCGATCAGTGCGTCGGCGGTGTCCACATCACCAGAACCTACGCGGCCTGACTCAGCCTCCGGTGCCGAAAGGCCATAGCGGCCACAGCGGGCCACGCGACCGCGACGAGCCGGAGTCGCCGGAACCCGAGTCGCCAGAACCCGATTGGCTGCCGCTCGAACCGCTACCGCTGGAGCCGGAGTCCGCACTCGGCGCCTGTGATGCCGGGGCGGGGTTGGCCGGATACGTCGGGTACGTGGTGACCGGAGGCGTCGACGTCGGATACGACGGCTGGCTCGGGGCCGTGTAGGTGGGCGGCGCCGAGTACGTCGGGGGCGGCGTCGACGGGTACGTGGGCGAGGGAGTCGGATAGGTCGGCGACGGTTGCGTGGTCCGCGGGGTGCGCGGCACCGGGAACTGTCGGACCGGCGGCTGGAAGATCGGCGGGATCACGATGGGAACCGGCACGACAATCGGCGCAGAAGGTGCCGGAGCCGGAGCGGGAGCCGGCGCAGGAGGTGGCGGCGGAGGAGCCGGGGCGGGCTCAGGTGCGGGCGCCGGAGCGGGCGCGGCCGGCGGCGGAGGTGCGGCGGGAGCCGCGGCGGGCGGCGGAGGTGCGGCGGGAGCCGCGGCGGGTTGGGGTGCGGGCGCTGCCGCCGGGGGCGCGACGAACACCGTCCGCGGCGCCTCCTGCACCACGGGGACCGGGGCCTGAATCGTTTCCGGGGCCGCCGGAGGTGCGGGCGCCTTGGCCTGGGCGGGCGCCGGTGCCGGAGCGCTGGGCGCGACGGGCGTTCCGGGAGGTTCGGGGCGCTGGTCGCCGGTCGGCCGGATGACGACGGCCAGGGAGATCGCCAGCGCGGCGACCCCGGCCACGAAGATCGCCGATACGGCGCTGCCGACGAGCAGGAAAGGCTTGCGGTCCGGCGCCTCGGCTGGGACCTCGATCTCGGGTGTCTCGTAGGCCAGCAGGTCGGCGTCGTCCTCGTCGGGCACGGCGCTATAGCCCAGCGGGGCCATGTATCCGGCGGCGGCCATCTGCGTGATGTCGGCGGCGGTGTCCTCGCTGGACATCATGCCGACCGTCGAGGCTTCATACCGCGGCGTGCTCGCCGCTGCCAGCGCCGCACCGCGAGCCAAGGCCAGGTCACCGTCGGCGGGGGCGTGGACCGGCAGGTGGGTGGCCGCGGCGACGTCCGGCCGCAGCATGGCGATGTCGACCCCGGACCCCATCATGTAGACGGCCTGCGCCGGCTCGTCACCGGTGTCCAGGCCGGCGACCATGCCCCGCAACTCGGCCACGACGTCCGAGCCGAGCAGGCTGCGGCTGGTGACGCGCACCACCGCGCCGTCAGCGGTTCGGACGACGGCCACGGTGGCGGTCTCGTTTTCGATGAAGAGCAACGCGGTGCGCTGGCAGCCGACCGTCTGGCCGATCGCCTGGGCCAGCGCGCTGGCGGCGTGCAACTCCGAGACCAGGATGACGTCCTCGAGCCGGTGCCGGCGCAGGCTCTGGCGGAGTTGGGCGGCATCGGCGTGGTCGGTCCAGGCCACGCCGACGGCCGTCAGGCGGTGGCCACCCTCGGCGGCGCCGTCCCGGGTTCCGAGGATGGCGTCCAGCACCTGCTGCGGCGCACCGGACATTGCCGACTCCGCGACAGGGGTGATGCTGACGGCGTTGTGGTCAAGCGAGACTCCGTCAGCGTTCTCGCCCTCTACCAGCACCATGCGGACCGCCGAGGGTGTCATCGACACGCCCAGTACGATGTCCACTGACCCTCCAGACTATTTGCTGGCTGGCCGTTCCCGGCTGTCGACTGTGACCAGGCCCGAACCAGCGACTACACGGTTCATCGGCCCTGCCGACCTGGGCGTTACACGAAAATCAGTTAGCTGGAGGACTTGATGAAGTTGAGGTACGAGCGCGATGGAGTGGGCCCGCGCTGGCCCTGATACTTCGACCCGACCGACGCGCTGCCGTAGGGATTTTCGGCCGGACTGGTGAGGCGCAGCAGGCACAGCTGGCCGATCTTCATGCCCGGCCACAGCGTGATGGGGAGGTTGGCGACGTTGGACAGTTCCAGGGTGATGTGCCCGGAGAATCCTGGGTCGATGAAGCCGGCGGTGGAGTGGGTCAACAGTCCCAGGCGACCCAGGGACGACTTTCCCTCCAGGCGGCCCGCCAGATCGTCGGGCAGGGTGCAGCACTCCAGCGTGGAGCCCAGCACGAACTCGCCGGGATGCAGGACGAAAGGCTCCCCGTCGGCGGCCTGCACCAGGCTGGTGAGCTCGTCCTGCTGCCGCGCCGGGTCGATGTGGGTATAGCGGGTGTTGTTGAAGACCCGAAAAAGGTTGTCCAGCCGCACGTCTACGCTCGACGGCTGCACCAGCGTGTCGTCGAACGGGTCGATACCCAGCCGTCCGCCGGCGATCTCGGCGCGGATGTCACGATCGGAGAGCAGCACCCGACGAGCGTATAGCCAGCGATGAGGAGGGTCGTGATCGCCGCACGCGTGGCCTCCGCCGTCCTCGCCGCGACGGTGCTGGCTGGCTGCACCGAGCATCCGGCGGACGGAACGCCTGTAGCCGACGGCTCCGACCGGTCGGTGCGAGCCGCGGTCGACGCCGTCACCGCCTTCCCCACGCAGTTGGACCCGCGGCTGTGGAACGGCGTGGCACTCAAACCGGAAATTCGGCAGAAGACGATGCAGATCGTCGATCGCATCGTCACCACGTCAGGCATCCCCGGCCTGACCGTCGACTCCGTCGAACTCTTCGGCAGCAACGCCTCCTACGAGTACGACGACGCCTCGGACTTCGGGGTGCATGTATTCACCCACTCGGCCGACATTCCCGCGGACAAGCTCAACCGGCTGCTCAAACTACTCAACGACGACGTCGAGCGGCGCCAGGAAGGCCGGATCACATTCAACGGGGTGCCCCTGGAGGTGACGTTCCACGGCGAGCGCGGCGACACCTACCGGCCGGAGCACGGCATCGGCCAGTACTCCGTGTCGCAGGGCCGCTGGATCGAACGACCGGTGCAACAGCCCGACCGCTTCGACCGCGACCAGATGGCGGCCGACATGAAGACCTACATCGGCAGGTACAACCAGTTGGTGTCCGACTTCAGCCGGGACGAGAAAGGCTTTGACTGCTCCCGGTTCGGCGCCCTGGACGATGAACTGGGCGCGTACCGAAACAGCGGATTCGCCACGGGTTCCGGCAGCCGGTCCACCCCGAACCTGGCCTACCGCGCGCTGCGCCGGATCAACGTGAACATCCCGGCGATGCTGGACACCCTGGGGGACGAGTGCACCTTCAACCAGGAATCGATCGGCTGATCTCCCGGCTGCCGCCGTGCGCTACCCGGAGGTTGCTATCCTCGTCAGCACCCACGCCGATGTAGTTCAATGGCAGAACATCAGCTTCCCAAGCTGAATACGCGGGTTCGATTCCCGTCATCGGCTCCACTCCGGTCAGCGGCGACGCCGTTCGATCTGTTCGAATCCCGGTCTGATATGTAGAAACCCTTTGTCAAGGGGCAATGGTGAGGCGCCGCCGCCGGCCCTGGTGGTGGTCAGGAGTTGGCGCCGGGCCGGCCGGGTCCGGTGACCGATTCGTAGCTGCCACCACCGCCGCCGCCGACGCCGACGGCGCCGCCGTTTCCGCCGTCGTTGGGGTAATTCGGGAGGTCCCGGTAGGTGCCGCCTTCACCGCCTTGACCGCCGTCTGCGCCGCCGGTTCCATCACTACCGTTGCCCAAGACGTGGGAATCAGTGCCGCCGCCACCGCCACCACCGCCGGTGCCGGTGCCGGCGGTCCCGCCCAGTCCGCCGAAGGAATAGAAGGCGTTCGGGATATCACCGAAGCCGGCGACGCCGGGAAACAGGTTCCAATTCAATGACGTGAAACGGCCGGTGCCGCCGGCGCCGGCGAGGGTGTTGCTCGAGCCGGCACCGCCGCCCCCGCCGCCTGCGCCGCCGATGGCGCCAAAGTCCCACGGCCTGGTGGGGAACTCGAAGTAATTCTGCCCCGCACTGCCGCCTCCGCCGCCGCCACCCCCGGCTCCACCTCGTCCACCATCGCCGTTGACACCGGGCGCGCCGGAGCCTCCGTAGCCGCCCTCACCACCCCCGCCAATGACCGCGACAACCCAGTCGCCCCCCTCCTCCGAGTAATGCGAATTGGCCGGGCCGCCGTCGCCGCCTTGGCCGCCGTTTCCGCCGCTGCCGGGCGAGCCGTCCTGACCGCCGGTGCCGGCTAGGCCGCCGCTGCCGCCGGCCCCGCCGCCGCCGCCACCACCGCCACCGACCCAGTGGCCGTGGGTGTCGCTTCCGCTACCGCCATGCCCGCCGGTGCCGCCGTCCCCGCCTTGGCCGCCGTCGCCGTTGGTTCCGGTCGCGTCGGCGGCCCCGCCCGCCCCGCCGCTGCCGCCATTGCCGGCGTCGGTGCCGGGGAGACCGAGGCGAGCACCCCCTAGATCGACGAGAACGCCGCCCTGGCCACCCGCCCCGCCGGTGCCGCCGCGTCCGCCGGTGCCGCCGGTACCGCCGTGGCCGGTGGTGCCGCCGTCGGTGCCGATGCCTGCTGTGCCTGCTGTGCCGCCGGTCCCGCCGACCCCGCCGGTGCCGCCGTTGTGGGTGGTGTCCCCGTCGGCGCCGTTGCCGCCTTGTCCGCCGGCCCCGCCGATTCCGCCGTTACCGCCGCGTCCGCCGCCGGTGTGGTTGATGCCCGCACCGCCGGCACCGCCGTGGCCGCCGGCTCCGCCGTTGGTGCCGGTGCCGCCGGTGTCACCGGGTGTGCTGCCGACAACACCTTGGTAGCCGGCGCCGCCGTCACCGCCCTGGCCGCCGGCCCCGCCGGTGCCGTTGGATCCGCTCACCCCGCCGTCGGTGCCGGTGCCGCCCGCTCCGGCTGTGCCGCCGATGCCGCCGATGCCGCCTTGGCCGCCGTTGTGGGTGGTGTCCCCGGTGCCGCCGGCACCGGCTTGCCCGCCGGTGCCGCCATTACCACCGGCACCTCCCTGGCCGCCGCCCGTGCCGCCGATGCCGACACCGCCGTCACCGCCGCGCCCGCCGGCACCGCCGTGGCCGCCGTCACCACCCCGGCCGCCGCCGGTGCCGCCCAGGGGGCCATCGACTCCGATTCCGCCGTCTCCACCGCGCCCGCCGGTGCCCCCGGTGCCGTTGACGCCAACGGTCCCTTGGGTGCCGCTGCCGGTGCCGGCCGCCCCGCCGGCGCCCGCGCCGCCACCGTGGCCGCCCTGCCCGCCGGCACCGCCGAAGCCCTCGCCGCCGCCGTGATTGTCACCGCCGGTGCCCCCGGCACCCCCGATCCCGCCGTTACCGCCGCGGCCGCCGTCACCGTTGGCCCCCCCGGCCGACGCGCTGCCGCCCACACCGCCGGCACCGCCGGCGCCGCCTGCCGTACCGGTGGTTCCATCGCCGCCGGGACTGCCCGAGGGGCCGGCCAGCCCAGTGCCGCCCTGCCCGCCAGCTCCGCCGGTCCCGCCGCGGCCACCGGCCCCGTCATGCCCGCTGGCTCCCGCTCCACTGCCCGCGAGACCGCGGGCACCGGCATCACCGCCGGCACCGCCCCGACCGCCCGAGCCCGCCCCGGCGCCGAGGTCAGCACCCCCGTCGCCGCCGGCGCCACCGATACCACCGGAACCGCCGGCACCTCCATCACCGTTGATGCCGCCGGTGCCTGCGCTTCCGCCGTCGCCACCGCCACCGCCGGCACCGCCGTTGGTTCCCTGCCCGCCGTCGCCGCCACCGGCGCCGGGCGAGATACCCGCGATACCGGCCCCGCCGGTGCCCCCGGCGCCGCCGCGCCCGCCGTTGCCGGCCTGGGTGCCGCCGTCACCGCCGCGACCACCCTGACCACCCCGGCCGCCGCTGGTGGCGGTGTCACCGGTCTTGCCGTTTCCGCCGGCACCGCCCTGCCCGCCGTTGCCGTAGGCGCCGCCGGCCCCGCCGCGACCACCCTGACCGCCGTCGGTGCCGGGGGTGGCGCTGCCGTCGCCGGCCGGGTCGTAGCCCGCACCGCCGCGCCCGCCGTTACCGCCGGAGGTGATCGCCGCCCCCGCGGCGCCGGACTGGCCCGCAGTGCGGCCCGCACCGCCGGCCCCACCAGCGCCGGGGGTGCCGGGATCCCCGCCGCGACCGCCGGCCCCGCCGGTGGTCGTGGTGGCATCACCGGCAGCGCCGTTGGCCCCGTCGCCGGGGGCACCGCCTGAGCCGCCGCCTCCACCGGCCCCGCCGACCCCGGCCAGCCCGGTGCGGTCGATCACCAGCAGGGTGCGCCCGCCACCACCGTGGCCGCCGTCACCACCGGCCCCGCCCTGACCACCCGTTCCGCCGGAGCCTCCGTCACCACCGCCAGCGCCGGCGGCCGTGGGATTGGCCCCGGTGATGCCCTGCCCGCCGGCACCGCCATGGCCGCCGTGACCACCCGCCCCGCCCTGGCCGCCGCCGCCGAACAGGTAGCTGCCGTTACCGCCATCCCCGCCGTGACCACCCTGCCCGCCGGTCACGCCGTGTTGGCCGCTGCCGCCGGGGGTGCTGCCATCCGGGCCGGCCGCACCGGAGGCGCCGTCCCCGCCACGGCCGCCGTCCCCGCCGAACCCCCACAGCGACAGCGCCCCCACATCTCCGCCGTTGCCGCCAGCCGCACCGCTGCCACCGGCGCCACCGTGGCCGCCGGAACCGGTGAACAGCCCACCCCGACCGCCGGTCCCGCCGGCTTGACCGGCCTGTCCGTCACCGCCGGCCCCGCCGTGGCCGAACCAGCCTGCCGCCCCACCCGCGCCGCCGTTGAAACCATTGCCGCCATCACCGAACAACCCGGCATGCCCGCCCGTGCAGGCCGCGGTGCCCGTGCACGTCGAGGCGTCGAACGAAAAGCCGTTACCGATCAACAACCCACCATTGGGGTCGCTGGCGCTGCCATTACCAATGAACACCCGCAGCACAGCGCCCGGCTGCCACCCCGACGCAGCCGCCGTCGCGCCGGCAGGCCGGGCCGAGCCCAACCCCGCGAGCCCAGAAGAAGCCACCGCCGCCGACAACGGTGGGGACAAAGTGGTGCCGGTGGTACCGCGGGCCGGGTGCAACCAGGCCCCCACCGCACTGGCAGGAGCCAGTGTCGCCGCGGCCGTGGCCGGGTGCGAAGACGTCGTCGCCGCCCCGGCAGACCCACCTGCGTTCGGGGCGGCCGGGGACGCCGCCGACGGCGCCGGGCTCCCAACCGAGGCCATGACGGCCGTGCGGCGACCGCGGCCGCCCGCCGAGGACGACGCCGCGCTACCTGCAGGCGATGGCCCCGCACCCGGACGCGTCGCCCGCGAGGGCACCGAGGGGCGGCCCGGCCCGGCGTTGACCGACGGACCGGACTCCCGCGACCCGTTATCGGCCCACGCCACCGCCGGCAGGACGACGATCCCCACCCCGACACCCAACGCGACCGCCAGGGCGCCGACCCGACCCACAGACCGCGCATCCCACACCGGCGGTGACTGCCGCGCTGGGCGGGACTCGGCACAACCCACCGGCGGAATCCTCACGACCACAGCGCGGCGTCCCTCTCGGGAACACTCCGGGGCTCGGATTCCACCAGCACGTCAGATCGCCTTCGATCACCAACTCACAAGGACTTCCGGCAACCTACCACCGGTCGGTTACCCAGGCCCGACGCGCCGACACCGAAACCATGGGCTGCGCCGACATCACAGCACTTACCCGTAGGCCGCCCCCGGCTAATAGAAGCACCGATCGGCGCGCGCTTCGGATCATCGAAGCAAGCTGGTCCTTGCGTTGACACCTACGGCATGCGAGGCAGGCAAGTCGCAATTCTTTCGAAGTGAGATTCTCGAAAGTGGCTGCCAAAGTATTCCCGTCGTTGCAGGGACTAGTGGCCGAGACCGAAGACGTGCACCGAAGCCGATTTCCCTTTCAGCGTGTGCATTCCACGATCAATCAGTCGGACTGGTTGAGACCCAAGGGCTTCGACACACTGCTGGGTGAGCAAGACCGTATCGCCGGTGGTCTTGGTGAGTTGCTCGACGCGGGCTGCCACGTTAACGGTGTCACCGATGAGGGTGAACTCCAGCTTGCCGCCCCCGCCGATGGTTCCCGCGATCACCACCCCGGTGTTGATCCCGATGCCGATGCGTAGGTCCGAGCCGAATCGCTCCGTGACCAGATGGTCGATCAAGGTGGCGGTCCGCAACGCGGCGTCGGCGTGGTCGGCGAGGTCGTTGGGTGCGCCGAACACCGCCAGTGCGCCGTCGCCGAGGAACTTGTTGACGTGCCCCCCGGCCTCGACGACGGCGGGCACCACGATCTCGAACAGGGCGTTGAGTCGGGTGACGGTGTCCTCGGCCGTATGGGCTTCGGCGTAGGGGGTGAAGTCACGGATGTCGATGAACATCAACGTGACTGCGCGGCGTTCACCGGTGAAGACATCGTCGCCCTGCTCGAGCAGTCGCGCAGCCAGGGCGGGATCGACGTAGGTCCCGAAGGCGGCGTGGAGCCGTCGCCGCTCGGCCAGTCCGTCCTGCATGCGGTTGAAGGAAGCCGCCAGTACCCCGAGGTCGTCGTCCTGCACTACCGGCAGGCGACCGGTGTAGTTTCCGGCCGCGACCCTCTCGGCTCCCCTGGCCAGGTCGCGGATCGGTTGTAGCGAGGTTGAGAAGCCGAGTCCGACCGAGATCGGCACGGCGAAGCTCACCGCCAATGCAACTGCGATCACGCCTGCGAGAACGGGAGCATCATTGAACCGGCTGACGAGGATTGCCAGCATCGCACCGGCGAGTGCGAAGGAGAACGCCACCGCAACCATGGAGATGTTCGACCGGGAGGCGAACGTCGGGTGCGACCGGGGCAGTGAATCACCAATTCCGCTATCCGCGGTCAGCGCGAGTCGCACCGGCCGGAACACCGACTCGGCGATGCTGTGCCCGGCGATCAGTTGTTCTCCTGTTCCGAAGAGGGCACCGATCACCACGTATTGGGCCAGCCGCCAGCCGGTCGCTCCGGCGATCGCCCCGACTGCTACCGCCAGCATTGCAAGGCAGATGGCGTCTCGCCAGACCGACAGGGAGGAGATCCGCCGGGTGCAGACGTAGGTGCCTTCCAGAACGGTCGCTCGACCGACGTCCTTACCGGCTGCCCACCGCTCGATCAGACGCATCTCCCGCCGGATGACGATCGCCGTTACGGCTTCGACTACCACTGCTCCGGCCACGGTCAGCATTGCCGCCGCGAGGTAGCGATGCGACTTCTCGAAGGCGACGATCGGCCACGTCAGCAGGAGATAGACGGGCAACGACACCAGAAAGGTGAACCCGTAGATCGCCCAGGAATACCTCCGCGCGTAGCGGTCCCAGGCCCACTGCCAGATGCGATCCATGCCGAAGACGCTAGGCGTCAAGCGTCAACCTGCGAATACTTCCGGCTATTCGACGTACCACCGTGACCGAGTCGATAGACCGAGTCCCACGGGCTTTCTTCGGATCAGCCTGTCTCAGAACTTTAGTTTCGGACACAGCCGTCAGCACTTTAGGCGTGACTCTTGTCGCAGATTGCCCAGCCGCAGCCATGCGCGAGTCCTCTCAAACGTTTGGTGTGGGTCCATCCAGGCGCTGATACATGGGGCACCCCGTCGTATCCCCTCGCGACTATCAACCGCCTCACCGGTCCCAACCGCCTGATCACCAAAGCATGGTTCGATACGTTGAACGGCCCGAAAGCGTTTGCCGCACAACGTGAGCGGGCCACGGAGTAGTGCGCGCCTTCAGGGAAGCCGACCGAGAATCGATTCGACGGACCATCCGATTCATGCACAGCCGGCACGCCCTCACCGACAAACCCCCGTCCAAAACGGTTCCCACCCTCCTGATCACCGGCGACCTTGCCGACCAGAACTGGCGAGTCTTGGAAATCACTGCCGCAGCCGTACCGGCACTCAACCCGCAGCCGTACTTCTGAACACGCGGGTTCCCCCACCAACTACCAGACGGCTCGCTCACGAAGGGCCGCTCGGGACCGCCCCGACGCGAATTCGCTTCCAAAACAAGCCCGCGCAAATCGCAGCGGCCGCCAGCCCTCTAGCGCGGCACGTTCTCCTTCACCCAGCGCGCGAGTGTTCCCGCGTGTTCGCCGACCGTCTCGGCCCACGTTCGCCCAGCACCCTCGCCGGCGTCGTCACTGACCAACTTGATCAGCCGCACCGGCACCTCCGCAGAACGAGCGGCCCATGCGACTGCATATCCCTCCATATCAACAAGGTGCGCCTCGCGTGAAAGCACTTCGCGGACAGTGCAATCGGCCACAAAGCTGTCTCCGGTCGCCAGCACCGCCTGCCGCGAGCCCCCACCGCAATCGAGCGTGATCGGCACGCCGTAGTCGCGATTCACCAGCGCGCGAATCGCCGCTGCGTCGAAGTCGTGCTGCAGCACCGTGTGGATCTCGTACACACCCTGCAGTCCGTCACGCAGGCCTCCCGCAGTGCCGAGGTTGATCACAACCGACGGCCGCGCCGACGACAGTGCCGAAGTCACCGCGACGGCCGCGTGCACCTTGCCCGGGCCGGTGACGAGAATCGGCAACTCGTCGTCGAGAGCGTCGGCCTCTTCGTCCAGGGCGACGACGAGAAGGGGCCGATCCGGACGCAACTCACCTCGAAGTTCCACGGCCTGATTGTCGTTCAGTCGCCGGCGAGGGTGAAATCGGCGAAGTCGAATCCCGGGACCACGATGCAACTCACCAGCGTCGGCTCGTCATCCCGGGGACGGGCCCGCTGCCAGTGTCCGGGTGGCACAACGATCTGCGGCTGCTCGCCGGAGGTGATGTCGGATCCGAGCACATGAGTTGTCGCAGAGCCGATGTCGCCACCCGTCTCCAGAAGCAGCGGGCTGCCGCGGTGATACAGCCACAGTTCGGCGCTACGCACCGTGTGCCATGCCGACTGCTGGCCGGGCATCAGCACGAACAGGATCGCCGTGCCGGCGTTCCGTACACCGGTGTAGCCCTCCGGCAGGACTGACTGCTCAAAGGTCAGGTCGCTGCGCCAGGTCTCCCGGAACCAGCCGCCCTCCGGGTGGGGCGAGAGGTCGAGCCGTCTCACCCATGCTGGCGCGTCGGCGTCGGGATGGATCAGCGGCCCCTGATCTGGTCGATCAGCGTGTAGCTGTCCGGATCGTCGGGAAGCACGGGAGCGAAGCCCTCCAGGAAGATGATCGCGATGACGTTCGCGGCCACCACACCGATGAACACCACGACGATCGCCGTCGAGATCTTGCGGCCCACGGTTCCCTCGGCCGGCGCATGCGGAATGCCCCGCGGCATCAGGGCCAGCATCACGCCGACGTAGATCATCACGATGGCGAAGGTGATGAATGCCCACGTGTAGAGATGCAGCCGCAGGAACGGCTCTCCGTAGCCGGGATCGCCCGGCAGGATGTGCAGTTCGATCTGACGGACCGACACCGACGCTCCGGCCAGCACGCCGATCAGGCCGAGTCCCAGACCCTGGGCGTAACGCGCGGTGGTGAGCGCCCCGCGTCGCGCCTGCATGATGACGAACAACGCACCGAGGGTGGACAGGATCATCCCGTAGCGCTGCAGCATGCACAGCGGGCAGGGGAACTCGCCCTTCACGAACTGGATGAAGAAGGCGCTGAGCATCACCACGGTGTAGGCGAGCACCCAGGCGTGCAGCCCCCAATAGGTGATGAATCCCCAGATGCCGCCGTGCGAATGGGCGGCCTCGTCGACCATTCGGGTCTCCTCGATCACGACCTCGGCCATCAGAAGCTCAGATCCAGGACGGAGGTGACGTGGAAGCGGAACAACCCGATCATCGCGACCAAACCGACGAACCACAGCGTGAGGATCAAACCGCGCTTGGCGCCGCGCCAGATCAACAGCGCGATCGCGAAAAGCAGGATCATGATGAGAATGTCCACGGCGGAACAGTAAGCCGTCGCGGCACTGCAGGGGCGGTTGTTGCCCTAATTCGCGCCAGAGGACGAAAGCCCGTCACGCTCAGCCGAATCGGCCGAGCAACGGGCTTTTCGCCCGTTAAGCGGATCAGCCCGGGAAAATGTGGACCCAGTCGACGAGCAACTGGCAGGGGTAGATGCCGCCCGAGGCATCCTTGCCGCCCGTACCGCCGACCGCGAGGTTGAACACGGGCCTGAGCGTGAATCCCGGGTCGTTGAACGCCCAGTCGTCGATGGAGAACGCGGGCACCGTGAAGTACGGCTCCATGCCCGGCTGGTAGTCGGCGTAGAAATACATGCCGGACTGGTTCCACGTCACCCGCCAGCGGTGCCACTGGTCATCGACCGGGAACGGCATGGTGGCGAAGGACGTGCCGTCGAGTCGGGCGTGCACCGTGGTCCCGGAGGGCCACTCCATGTTGCCGTACCACTCCATGATGTCGACTTCGCCGCCGCGCTTCTTGTTCTCGTCGTTGAGCAACCACCAGGCCGGCCACGCGCCGGGGGTCAGGCACTCGAACTTCACCCGCGCCTCGAAGGTGTTGTTGATCGGGGCGCTGAAGTTCCCGATCACCTTCCCGCCGGTATAGGTGCTCGACTGGCTCGTGCCACCGGGATTGCGCGTCGCGCGAAGGACGAGGTTGGAGTTGCCGTCCAGGAAAACGTGGTCCTGGTCGGTGCTGTACTCGCCCATGTTCTCGGGCCGGTCCCAGAACACCGGCTTCTTGATCATCTCGCGGCGCGGGACGATCGTCCACAACGCCGGGTTGGGCGGGGCGCCGGCCGGGCCGTCGAACTCGTCGCCCTGGAAGCCGGGAGGCGCGGCAGCCTCGGGCGGCGGAGGCGCGCCGAACGGCGGCGGCGGACCGGGGGGCGGGGGAAATCCGGGAGGCGGCGGCGGGCCGACGGGCGGCACCGGGGGCAGCGGGGGCTCCGGAGCCATGGGATTGGCTGACGCCTTCGGCGTGGGAACGGCCGCCACGGCCAGACCGATGCCCGCCATCATCATCGCGCTGCGACGATCCATCTTCGGCATAGCAAATACTGTAAAGGCCAACCGGCTCCCCGCCGAATACGGGCTGACGGCCCAGCCGGCCACCGGACGGTCGCCGGCAGCGCTGCACTAGTGCTTAGCTGCGGAAACGTCAGTTAACCGGGAAGCAGACCGCCACGAACGGAATCGGCGGGCAGATCTGCACCGGGGGCATCCCGGGCGGAAGGACCGACGGCTGCGCGGCGGGGGCCGGCGGCGGAGCCGCATCCCAACCGGCAGGCGCGGGCGCCACGACGCACATGTTCGAGGGCGGGTCGTACACCGTTCCGGGGCCACACTCGGCGGCGTTGCCGACCGCCGGCGCAACCACGGCCATACCGGCGAAGGCGGCGAGCGCCACCGGCACGACGGCGGCCGCCCGCCTGACAGTTGCGTTCATCAGGGTCTTCCTCACGTTGTCCCGACCCGCTCCCGAGAGGCAGGCTATCGCTGTTCGGCGGGCGCTATCGGCGTTCACCGCCCCTTTTCGCCAAAGGCGGACGACGGGAATTTCATCGCCCGAGTTGGCGCGCCAAGCGGACGCCGTTAGGGCAGAGTGTCCTCACACCTCTGCAGACATTAGGAGTGCCATGACCGCCCTGCGCCGGAAAGCAGCCATCGTCGCCATCACCGCAGTGACCGCAGCCGGCATCGCCGGATGCGGTGGGTCCAAGACCGCGAGCGGCGGAGGTGGCGGGAAGCAGGGCGGCGAGGTCAACGTCACGATGACGTCGTTCCCGGACTACGTGGACCCGCAGCTCTCCTACACCGTCGAGGGCTGGGAGGTGCTGTGGAACACCTACACCCCGTTGCTGACCTATCGGCACTCCAAGGGTGACTCGGGTACTGATCTGGTGCCCGCTCTGGCCAAGGAGATGCCCCAGATCTCCGACGATGGCAAGACCTACAAGCTGACCCTCCGGCCGAACATGAAGTACTCCGACGGATCGCCCATCAAGGCCAGTGACTTCACCTTCGCCATCAAGCGGTTGTTCAAGGCCAACTCGGGTGGCTCGGTGTTCTACGAGGGGATCGTCGGAGCCAAGGACTTCGCCGACGGCAAGGCCGACACAATCTCGGGCATCACCACCGACGACAACACCGGCGACATCACGATCAAGCTCGACAAGCCCAGCGGCACCTTCACAAATGTCCTCGGCCTGATGTTCGCCGCTCCGGTTCCGCAGACCACACCGCTGGACAAGGACGCCACCAACAACCCGCCGCCGTCGAGCGGACCGTTCGTCATCTCAAAGGTCAACGCCCCCAACTCCCTTGTGATGGAGCGCAACCCGCAGTTCAAGACCATCAAGGACGCCGGGGCCACCGAGGTGCCCGACGCGCAGGTCGACAAAATCACCGTCACGCAGAACAAGAACAACTCCGCGCAGGTGACGGGGATCGAGCAGAACCAGATCGACTACATGAACGATCCGCCGGACGCCGACCGCCTGCCTGAGGTCAAGGCCAAGTTCTCCAACCGGTTCCGCTTCGAGGACTCGATCAACACCTACTACTTCTGGATGAACACCCAGAAGGCGCCGTTCAACGACGTCAAGGTGCGCCAGGCGATCAACTACGCGATCGACCCCGAGGCGCTCAACCGCGTCTTCGGCGGCCGACTGCACGCCACCCAGCAGATCCTCCCGCCGGGCATGCCGGGCTACGACGAGTTCAAGCTGTATCCGGGACCTGACATGGAGAAGGCGAAAAAGCTGATCGCCGAGGCCAATCCGACAGACAAGGACATCACCGTATGGACCAACGACGAGCCGGACCGCAAGCGGATCGGCGAGTACTACCACGACGTCCTCAACCAGCTGGGCTTCAACGCCACGCTGAAGGTGATCTCCGGGGACACCTACTTCCAGACGATCGGCAATGAGTCGACGCCGGATCTGGACACCGGGTTCTCCGACTGGTTCCAGGATTTCCCGCATCCGGATGACTTCTTCCGGCCGCTGCTCAACGGCGCGAACATCCTTCCGACGAACAGCAACAACTTCTCCCGGGTGGCCATCCCCGCCCTGGACGCCCAGCAGGACGAGTTGGCCCAGAAGCAGCTGACCGACGACGTCCGGAAGCAGTACGGCGAGATGGACAAGGCCTACATGGAGCAGGCCGTGTGGGCGCCTTACGGCAACGAGCAGTTCACCACCTTCCTGTCCGAACGGCTCGACTTCGACAAGTCCTACCGCCACCTGTTGTTCAGCCAGGACTTCACCTCGTTCGCGCTGAAGTAATGGTCGCCACCACCCCGGCCGGCCCCCTGGCCGACGTGGCGCGTGATGTCGAGGGCCGCAGTCCCTGGCATCTTGCGTGGATGCGGTTGCGCCGCAACAAGGTTGCCCTCGGCTTCGGGGTGGTGTTCGTCGTCATCGTGCTGCTGTGCCTGGCGGCTCCGCTGTGGGCGCATTTCGTCGCCCAGACCGGCCCCAACCAGAACCACATCACCGACAAGATCCTCGTCGGCGGTCAGGAGGTCAACGTCGTCGCGCCCGACGGCACACCGCTGGGTCCGGGGCTTCGCGGGCGCTATCTGCTCGGGGCCGACCAGAACGGCCGCGACGTGATGGTGCGCCTGCTCTACGGCGGACGCACCTCCATCTTCATCGGGGTGCTCGCGGCCGTGATCACCACCGCCCTGGCGATCGTGGTCGGTATGCTCGCCGGCTACTACCGCGGCTGGGTCGACGCACTGCTGTCCCGGATCCTGGATGTGATCTGGGCGTTCCCGGTGCTGCTGCTGGGCATCGCATTGGGCACGACGCTCGCCCTGGGCGGCATCAGGATCGGTGCGCTGAACATTTCCGGGGATTCCCTGTGGATTCCCATCCTCATCATCGGTCTGGTCTACGTGCCCTACATGGCCCGGCCGGTGCGCGGGGAGATCCTGGCGCTGCGCGAGAAGGAGTTCGTGGAAGCCGCTGTGGCCCAGGGCAAAGGACCGCTTCGGATCATGGTCTCGGAGTTGCTGCCCAACATCGTCTCCACCATCATCGTGTTCTTCACGCTCAACATCGCCAACAACATGCTGCTGGAGTCCGCGCTGTCGTTCCTGGGTGCGGGCGTCCGGCCGCCGAACGCGTCATGGGGCACCATGATCGCCGACGGCTACCAGACCATCTACACCGCGCCCCATCTGACGATCGTTCCCGGGCTGATGATCGTGCTGACGGTGTTGTCGCTCAACGTCTTCGGCGACGGTCTGCGCGATGCGCTCGATCCGCGGGCCACGATCCGGTTGGAGCGCTGAGGTGTTGCGTTTCGCCGTGCGCCGGATCGCCGGAATGGTGGCCGTGTTGTTCGCCATCTCGGTGATCGTGTTCCTGATCTTCAACGTGATCCCGAACTCCGACCCGGCGGCGCGTATCGCGGGCCGCAACGCCAACCCCGCGCTGATCGCGCGGGTCCGTGCCGACCTCGGCCTCGACCAGCCGCTGCCGGTTCAGTACCTGACCATGATGAAGCAGATCTTCACCGGCCAGCTCACCTCGTACGCCACGGATCAGAATGTGGCCAAACAGATTTGGAACGGACTGCCGGTCACCCTGTCGCTGACCATCGGTGCCGCGGTGTTGTGGATGGCGCTGGCCGTGTGGTTCGGCTACCTGAGCGCGGTGCGGGCCGGGCGGTTCACCGACCGAGCGCTCACGATCCTGGCGCTGATCGGGATCTCGATGCCGGTGTTCTGGCTGGCAGCGATCCTGCTCTACTTCTTCAGCTTCAAAGTGCAGCTGTTCCCCACCGGCAGCTATGTCGCGCTGAGCGAGAATCCGGGGCAGTGGGCCTACCACCTGATCCTGCCGTGGGTCACCCTGGCGGTGCTCTATGTCGGCTTCTACAGCCGCGTGCTGCGCTCCAACATGCTCGACGCGATGAACGAGGACTACGTGCGCACCGCACGCGCCAAGGGCCTCACCGAACGACAGGTCAGGTTGCGACATGTCCTGCGCAATTCCATGATTCCCATCGTCACCCTGTTCGGGCTGGACTTCGGTGCGGTGGTCGGCGGTGGGGCGATCCTGACCGAGACGGTGTTCAACCTCAATGGCGTGGGCCTGTACGCCGGACAGGCGATCGGCAAACTGGATCTGCCCCCGTTGATGACGGTGACGATGTTCGGCGCCTTCTTCATCGTCCTGTTCAACGCGATCGTCGACATCCTCTACGCGTTCCTAGACCCGAGGATCCGGCTCGGCGAGGCGGCCCCGGCATGAATCCGTTGCTCAGCGTGCAGGACCTGCGAGTCGGATTCGCCACCGACGACGGGCAGGTTCGGGCCGTCGACGGGGTGTCCTTCAACCTCGGTGCCGGGGAGATCGTCGCGATCGTCGGCGAGTCCGGCTGCGGCAAGAGCGTGACCGCCCAGACGCTGATCGGCCTGACCCGCTCCCCCAACGCCACCATCACCGGTTCGGTGATATTCGACGGACGTGACCTGAACATCCTGCCGGACAACGAGTTACAGAAGCTGCGTGGCGCGCGGATCGCCATGGTGTTCCAGGACCCGATGACCTCGCTGAACCCCGTGTACCGGGTGGGCGACCAGATCGCGGAGGCCATCCGCGCCCATCGCGACGTCTCCAAAGCCGACGCCATCGCACATGCCGTCGAACTGTTGGAGATGGTCGGCATCCCCAATCCGCAACGGCGGGTTCGCGATTACCCGCACGAGTTCTCCGGCGGCATGCGCCAGCGCGTAATGATCGCCATGGCGCTGGCACTGGAGCCGGAGGTCCTGATCGCCGACGAGCCGACGACGGCCCTCGACGTCACCATTCAGGCCCAGATCCTCGACCTGTTGCGAAAGCTCAACCGCGAGAAGAACGTATCGGTGGTGCTCATCACCCACGACCTCGGCGTCGTCGCCGAACTGGCCCACCGGGTGGTGGTGATGTACGCCGGGCAGGTTGTCGAACAGGCCGGTTTGGAGGAGTTGTTCGACGCTCCGCAGCACCCCTACACCCGCGGCCTGCTGGAGTCGATTCCCCGGCTGGACACGGTGCGCTCCGAACGGCTTCCGCAGATCCCCGGCCACCCGCCGTCGCTGCTGCGGCCGCCGGCCGGATGCCGCTTCGCCGCCCGCTGCCCGGAATCGTTCGAGCGCTGCACCGAGGCACCGCCTTTGGTGGACCACTCAGCGCACCAGGTGCGCTGCTGGAACGCGGTCGAGGTGAATGTCCGATGAGCGACGCGCCACTGCTGGAGGTCACCGACCTGGTCAAGCATTTCCCGATCAAGTCCGGCGTGCTCGTCGACCGCGAGGTGGCCCGGGTCAAGGCCGTCGACGGGGTGAGCCTGGTGGTGCGCGACGGCGAAACCGTCGGCCTGGTCGGTGAGTCCGGCTGCGGGAAGTCGACGGTCTGCCGGGCGATCATGCAACTCGTCGCCCCCACGTCGGGCTCGGTCCGGTTCCACGGCCAGGAACTCGTCGGGCGATCGGCACGGGACCTGCGCCCGCTGCGCCGGGAGATCCAGATGATCTTCCAGGACCCGTTCGCCTCACTGAACCCGCGCAAGCGCGTCGGGCAAATCGTCGGCGACCCGCTCGAACTGCACGGCCTGGCTCACGGGGCGGAGTTGAAGCGGCGGGTCCAGGAATTGCTGGAGCGGGTGGGGTTGCAGGCCGAGCACTACAACCGCTATCCCCACGAGTTCTCCGGCGGGCAGCGCCAGCGCATCGGCATCGCCCGGGCCATCGGTCTGCGGCCGCGGCTGATCATCGCCGACGAGCCGGTGTCCGCCCTGGACGTGTCGGTGCAGGCCCAGATCATCAACCTGCTCGACGATCTGCAGCGCGAGTTCTCGATGGCCTACCTGTTCGTGGCGCACGACCTGGGCGTGGTGCGGTACGTGTCGGACCGGGTTGCCGTCATGTACCTCGGCAAGATCGTCGAGGAGTCCGACTCCGATTCGCTCTACAACCGGCCGCGCCATCCGTACACCACCGCTCTGCTGTCGGCCGTCCCCATTCCCGATCCGCGCAAAAACGCTGAGCGCCAGAGGATCACACTGGAAGGCGACGTACCGAGCCCGATCGATCCGCCGGCTGGCTGCCGGTTTCACACCCGCTGCCCGAAGGCCACCGACATCTGCCGTAGCGCCGAACCGGCCCTACTCGATGTGGAGACCGGCCACGCCGTGGCGTGCCATCACCCCAACTGAGTCACTCGGGCTGGTCGGTCTCCGATTCCTTCGCTTCCTTCTCTGCGGCGTCGAGCACGCTCACGTCGATGCCGTACGGCAGGAAGCGCACGTTGCGGTTCGGATCGGTGTTGAGCTTGTTGGCGCGCAGCGCGTCGAGCTCGGTCTTGTAGACCTGCTCGACGTGCGCCTTGCCGTCGGCGTCGGAGATGTAGATGGCCCACACGCCGTCGCCGGCTTCGCCCGCGGTCTCCGGTTGCGGCCGGCCCTTGGGCGTGGGCCGGACGAATTGGTCGAAGAGCACGCCGAACCCGGCCCGCTCGGGCGAGGAGTTGAAGAAGCGGCCGACCTGTTCGAACGCGCTCCGCAGGCCTTCGCCCGTTTCACGCACGACGCGGTCGAACTCGTCGGGGTCGATGCCGAAAGGCCCGTTGTTGTCCATGGCTACCAGTGTGCGCCGCGTTTGCTGCCGCTGTCGACGGGGCTTCGCGAGCAGCGAAAGCCCCGAACAGCACTCGGCCCCGCTCCCGGGGTTGGGGAAGCGGGGCTGAGGCTGCCGGCGTTGCTCAGTAGCAGCGCTGGTCACCGAGGTCGTTGATCCAGCAGTTGGGGTGACCGGGGTCGGGACGCGCGCCGGGGCCGGGCAGGTTGATGACGCAGGCGTTGCCGTCCCAGTGGCTGCCGTAGCCGCAGTCATCGGCGGCGTTGGCCACGGGAGACCCGATGCCCAGCCCCAGCCCGGCGGCGGCGAAGACGGTGGCGAAGATTCCTGCCCGCTTGGTCACTTTTGCGTTCATTGGTCTGTCCTTGTCTTTCTTCGGCCCCTCCCGGTGAGGAACCCGATGAAGAAAGCTTGCGCCCGGCGGCAGGCGGCCTCCGTCCGTCGATCGGGGGCGCTGCGGGTGAATTCAGCGTCCCCCGATCAACCGACGCCTCGATTCACAGGACCGTCAACGGCAGCGACTGCCGCTGCTGGAATTCGAAGGCCGCGCCACCGCTGACCTTGGTGACGAGAACCTCGGGGAATTCCCCGGCGGCGGTGTCGGCGCGATCGAACTCCGCGGTCCAATCCGTGTCGGCTCCGGTGATGCGGACGGTGAGATGCGGGTCGACGGCGGTGGCGATCGACTGCAGCGGCTGCAAAGAGTTCCTGTGGCACAGCGCAATCCATGCGCCGTCCTGATGGGCGGGTGACGGGCGCACGCGCAGCCGGCCGCTCTCGATGTCGGCGTCGACGTATCCGAGCGGGTTGAGCAACGGGTGCAGGCTGAGCACCTGGGCCAAGCCGTCGAGGTCGGTGCTGAAATCCATGGCCCGACGGATGCGTTCGGCGGCCACCCCGGCGATCCCGGTCAGCTGCTTGGTGCAGATCGACGTCGCGAGGTCCTTGTCCGCACCCGCCCGATTGCTCACCGCGAGAACAAAGGACAAGTTCAGCAGATGCATCTGCAGGCAGACCTCATCGGCGATGCGGACCAGGGCTGAGTGGGAGAAGGCACCGAAGTCGACGTCGGACAGCAGTGGTCCGGTGTAATCGGCGTTGCCGTCGTCGTCGGGATCGATCTCCGGAAGTGCCCATGTCGCGGCGCGCGATATCGCGATGACCGCGAGCGCGGGAATGGGCTGCGCCTCCGGGTAGGCGGGGTCGATGATGACCGTCCACGCGCAGTGCGGCGTCCGGTCGGCCGGCTGGCGCGGCGGGCGATGGATCGGCCGCACCTGGGCACGCGCGTTGGTGGCTACCGCGGTGGCGTCGAAGGTCGGGTCCTCGATGTCGTGGCACATGCCCCGGACGTAGTCGGGTCCCATCGGCTCGACGTCGAGCAGGGCGCCGCAGTGGTCGAGGTGGAACTCGCCGTGCCAGCGGTCGTGGACGGTGTAGCGGAAGTCCATGAACTGCGGCGGAGCGCCGATGTCGAACTGCAACCCCTTGAAGATCGTGATGACGTCGTCGCCCTCGTACTTCAGGGCCTTCTGCATTCGTTTGGTGTAGAGCGGACTGCAGCCGGCCCACTCCTCGATCGCGATCTGCAGCATCTCCTCGCGGCCGAAAGAGGCGATGCACCAAGCCATCCCGGAGCGGTCGATGAGTTGGCCGATGAGCAGCAGTTCCGGTACCAGCACCGCGAGCTCGGAGCGGGACAGCGCGGCGAAACGGCTGCGGGGCAGGCTCACCCCTTCAAAGCTAGTCGAGACCCCCACGGGGTGTGTTGCAATGTCCTGCGTGGCTGATCTGGAGGCGATCGAGGCGATCAAACGGGTGAAGTACCGCTATCTTCGGGCGCTGGACACCAAGCATTGGGATGACTTCGCCGACACCCTGACCGAGGACATCGTCGGCGACTACGGCTCGACGCTGGGCAAGACGCTGCACTTCACCAACCGCGCGGAGTTGGTGGAGTACATGCGCACCGCGATGCCCGCGGGGGTGCTGACCGAGCACCGGGTGGCCCACCCCGAGATCACCCTGGATGACGGCGACGAGGCTGAGGGCCGCTGGTATCTGCAGGACCGGGTGATCGTTCCCGAGCACAACTTCATGCTGTTCGGGGCGGCCTTCTACCGGGACCGCTACCGCAAGACCTCCGACGGCTGGAAGATCTGCGCGACGGGCTATCAGCGCACCTACGAGGTGGCCCAGAAGCTTGAGGGCACCGTGACGCCGGGATCGGCGCTGGCCACCTTCACTGGGTAATCGCGATCACCGCGCCGGGCTGCAGCCAGCGGATGATCTTGACCAGGGTGCCGTCGTCGAGGGCGACGCATCCGGCCGTCGCCCCGCCGTTGGTGGTGTGGACGAAGAACGCGCCACCGTCTCCGGGGATGCGTTCCTTGTTGACGCCCATGACGATCGCGTGTGCGTAGGCCGGGATGTAGAGGTTCTCCGTGCCGCTGGCCGGTGAGGTGTCGAACGGACAGTCGGCCTGCTTGCACACCTGCATCGTGTTGTAGGTCGGTCCCTCGGCGGACCACCAGTAGTCCGGGGTGGTCTGGTAGTACTTCAGGCCGCCGCCCGGGCTGGGCTGGGTGCCGAAGGCGAAGTCGAGGCTGTAGACGCCCATCGGCGTGGCAGGGACGGTGTCTTTCGCTTTGGGGGCCAAGCCTGCCGAGCCGACGTGGGTCGGGATCCCGATGCCGCCATCCACAGGCTGCCAGCCGGACGGGCCACGCTGCCAGACGTCCATCTTGGCCGTCGAGCCGCCGGTGCCCACGACCGAGAGGACCTGGGTGGCGTTGCCGACCTGGGGTGCGAACCACGGGGTGTCGGCATGGCCCGGCGGCGCCGAAGCCACCGCGACGGCGACCGTGCTGAGCGCAGCCGCCAGCGAAGCGGTGAGTCGACGCATGCGGTCAATGGTTGCCGCGGGGTTCGGCAGGGGTCAAGTCAAGGTTGGGGCACGGTTGGGTTGAGTGCGATCTCGGCGCCGGGGCGGACCTGTCGCGTGGGCAAACGCGGGGTGCGGTGATAGTGGGCTGTACTTGCACTTCATCGAGCATCTGTCGTTAGGTGAATAGCGTCCGGGCAAAGCGACAGCTAACATCCGGGCATGTCTCACGAGCCCTATAGCTCCGCACGTGCGGGCGCACCGTGGCCGCCATCGGCACCGTCGCCAGGTCCGTCGCGCCTGCTCCCGATCCTCGGCGTAGTGCTCGGCCTGCTCGGGCTCGCCACCGGAACCGCAGCATGGTTCCGAGCCGCCCCGTCGCATTCTGCTGCGCCGGCCTACAGCGAGCAGCAGGTGGCGGATGCGAAGAAGGCGGTGTGTGAGGCGTATGCGAAGGGTGTTCGATCCATGCGCGTCGTAACCGGGCGAGTAGTGGACAACCCCTCGGAAGCACTTCCAGTTGCTGTCAACAGTCGGCTCGCGGAAGTAGCTGTGGCCAACTACTTCATCAATACAGCAGCAGCGAATCCCGCGGCGCCCTCAGAAATCAAGTCAATGATGAGTCAGTTGGCGAAAGCCTATGAAGAAGTTGCGCTGATCCAATTAGCAGACGGAACTCCCACCGACTATCAAGCTCAGAAGCAATTCGTCAACGACTCCGTTCAAACGCTCGACGAAATATGTCGGTAGCTGACCTTCCTCCAGGGCAGTGGACACAGCTTCTGATTGGCGATCAGTGGCCCGCCGGCCCTTCTCTTGACGCGTTGTTCGCAAATGCGAGCTCGAGACAGCGGATGGCCCTGGCTTTCGAACGTTACGCAGACCTGATGCTGACGATTAAGAACGAAGCACTCGCTTCGCAAGAAGGCATCACCGCGGACGACGCCCGAGTCGCATTTGACCAAGGGATTAGTTCCGCCCGACAGATCGCTGAGCTGAATCGCGCAAAAGGAGATTCCTATGCGGCTGTCCATAGAGCTGTGGCCGAATTCAGAAGCAGCCTAAGAGAACTCGCTCTGCAGGGAAACGAGGCGATCAACTCCATCAACCAGTCGAGAGTACCGCTGCAAACGAAAGTGAGTGAGATCACGGCCGTTATTGCGGAGATTCGGGCGCAAGCAACGACGCAGCTCGCAAGCTGTTCCGACGATATTCGGTCCGCGACCTACGCCGTACTAGCGTCCCAAGGGATCGACCAATCACCGCAGCTTTTCGCATCTGGCCAGGGGACTGTCGCCACCGTTGGCGGCGGCGCCCCTACGGACCTGGAGGCTCAGATCCAGGAAGTGCTTCGGCAGACGGAGGGAACCATTGGTTCCACTACTCCATCTGGGCTCAATGCTCCGTCACTCGGCGACCAAGGGGCTTTGCCACCAACCACATCCAACGCGTCCCCAGCAACAACACCAGGACCGGGTCAAGTCAAGCGTGGGGAACAACTAAACAGCGTCGCCACAAGTTCAGAGCGCGACCCAGCTTTGGTGTCCACCATTCCGGATCAGGGTGTGCAAGTGGCGAAGCCGCTCGCTGCTGCAAGCTCAACACCTCCGCCAACGGCGGTGGTCCCCGACCAAGGAGCGACAAAACCTGCGCTTTCGACGCAACCCTCTCCAGTTCTGGCCCAGGGTCTGGAAGCGAATGCTACGAGTACGACTTCACTCAATCCCGCCGGACCTACTTCATCCCCTCCGTCAGCCGTGACCGTCCGTCCGACCATCGATGCAACCGCACCGCGGATCGATGGGCCGATCTCGCCAGCCGTACGGACTGATATCGGGCCGGAAAGCGCCCACGTAGCCCCAGCCCTCTCACCCGAGCACCTCGCCGAAAACCTCAACACGGGAAACCATGCCGGCGCACCTGTCGCCTCCGGTGCCGAAGCGATTGCCACAGCCGCGGCCGGTCCTGTGCACTCAGCCCCACCGCCACTGAGCACGCCACTGCCGGAAGCAGGCGTCCCGGCCCCACACGCCTTCGAGACCACCCACGCCAGCGCAGCAGGCGCCGACTTCACCCAAATCGCCTCAACACCAACGGAAGCCACGCCGCCCCTGGCAGCCGCTCCAACTCCAGCGGTCGCGCCGTCGTTCGCGCCATCGCCACTCAATGCCGCCCCGGTGACGACGGCAGCACCCGCACCGCCAAGCGCTCTGATGGCCTACGGCGCGGATCTGCGCCCACCCGTTGTCACGCCGGCCGTCACCACGCCGATAACGCCGTCGACCAGTCCGGTGTCAGCGCCACTCAACGCCTCCGCCGGATCAGCGCCGACGGGCCAGCCCGCCGTCGTCCGGCAACAACCGCTGACACCGCCGGCGCACACCCCCGCGGCTGCGGGGCTGACCGAACGTGCCGTGGCGGCGACCGCTAGCGGCGCTGCAGCCGGCGCCGCTGCCGCAGACGCCGCGGCCAAAACCCGGCTACAGCGACTGCTCCAAGCAGTCGCGCGCCAACAGCCCCAACTCGCCTGGGCCATCGGTGATCTCGACGACGGCAGCACGCTACTCCTGACGGATGTCGCCAGCGGGTGGATTCCGCCGAACATCGAGATTCCCACCGGGGTAACGCTGCTGCCGCCCGCCGAACGCCGCGGCGATCTGACCGCCCTTCTCGGACCCACCACGCGCACTGCCCTACACCTGCCCGGCCAGTACCTTCCGCCGAACCAGCCGGCCAATCCGGTCGCGATGTCGATTCGCTCAAGGGACGTGACCAACCTCGACGATCTCGGATGGGAACTTGCCCAGGCCACCAAATGGCGGGACGGCTTGCCCAGGCTCGCCCACACTCTGGCCAAAGCCGTTACGGCACAGACGGGTTGGCTGGACTCCGAGGCGAGCCTGCTGCGCGACCACCTCTGCACCGTGGCTCAGAGCGTCATCGCCGCCTATCCGGAACATATCGATTCCGATCGGATTGCCAACTGGCAGCTTCTGGCCACCATCGACGCTTTGATCAGCAACCAACAGACGCTTGCCAACTATCACTTCGCCTGGTTCCGGGCGCACACGCTGACACGAGAGGCACGCCCATGACCGGGGACCAACTCAACGCGAATGTCGACCAGTACCTCCAGGCGGCCGCGATGAACACCCCACCACCGCAGATCATCTCCGATCCGCTCGTCACCGGCAGCACACCGGTCGAGCAACTGCTGCGCGTGCTGGGCCTGGCGGCGAACCTCGGTGACGCGCAGGACAACGCCGACAGCACCGCCGAGCACGCCAAGCGCGATGCCAAGACCACCGAGGCGGCCGAGAAGTTCGCTGCCCAGGATGAACAGGCCGCGCAAGAGCTTTCCGATCTCGCCCCGCCGGCGAATTCGCCTGCGCCGCAGACCACCGCGCCACAGGCCGATCAGACCGCGGCAATGGCTCAGCAGCTTCCCCAGGCCGCATCGAGCATCGCCGGCGCACTCGCGGGCGCACTCGGCGGAGCCCTGCAGCCTCTGGCCCAGATTCCCCAGCAGATCGCTCAAGGAGCCCAGCAGGCTATGCAAGCCGGGATGGGCCTGCTGCAGCAGACGGGTGCCCCAGTTGAGGATTCCAGCCTCGCGTCGGCTCCCCTGGACGAAACAGGCTGGTCACCAGACGATTTCGGTGGTTTCGGCGGCGGCGGGGCCGACCCGGGCGGACTCGGCGGCAGCGGCGCTCCGGGTGCCGACATCGGCGGCAGCGGAGTGGGTGGCGGCCTCATGGGGGGCGGCACCTCACCGACATCGTTGCTCGGCCCGCCCCCGGTTCCCTCGGCCAGCACGGCACCGTCGTCGGCGCCTCTCGCGCAGATCACGCCGCCCGCCGCGCCGTCAACCGCAGCTCCGGCTAATGCCGGCATGGCAGGCATGCCGATGGTTCCGCCGGGTGCGATGGCCGGTGCGAACACCGCAGACAAGGACGCCAAAACAGACATCCGGCGGGTTTCCGTACCCCCGGTCCGCAACGGGGCGCCGGTTCAGGGCCGCCTGACGACGCCGCCGGCCCTGTCGCCGGTGACGAAGAAGGTCGACGGCGCACCGGTCGTCACCCGCCGGGTCGCCACGCCCAACAGCGCCGCCGAGGACACCTCAGGCCGTTGACCCATCGGCGGCCTGAGGCGGATCGTGAATCGGCCGGCGGGTGAAAACCAGCGTCATCCGGACCGGGCCGACCCGCTGCCGCAACTCGGACAGCACGTCCGCTCGGATGTCGTCCTGCTCGTCGACGGTCAGCGCCCCGGCGTAGGACACGTGGATGTCGACGTCGGCCGCCTTTCCCCGCTGCACCGCGAAGACGTCCACCAGCCCGAAGTCTTCCTCCACCCGTGGTCCATGCTCACGGGCAACGTCATCGAGGGCGCGACGCACGGATTGGTCGAGTCCCGGATCCGTCCGGCGCCCGGAGAGTCGGCCGAATTCCTTGCGCACCTGTAGCAGCGGCTCACGCACCAGCAGAGCGCAGATGACCAGAACGATGACACTGTCGGCGATCAGGCGGACATCGAAGGCCGGCGAGGTGAGCCGCGTGCCGTCGGGAAGCGCGGCGACCACGAGTAGCGCGCCGCAGATGCCGGCGCTGAGCCAAGCGTCGAGTTGCGCGGCACCGGCCTCGACCGTCAACAGCGCGGAAACACCGCCGATCTTCCTGTTGTTGCGACGGTGATTGGCGACCACCAGGAAGCCGACGACGGCGGCGAACGCGGTGTAGACGGCCGCCAACCCGAACCCTGGTAGCTCACCCTCGCGGGTGATCAGGTATTCGATGACCTTGGCGCCGTTGGTCGCAACGCCCGCGATCACCACCCCCAGGATCATCAAGGCCCGGAACAGCACATAGAGGTTTTCCAGAGCCAGTCGCCCGCGCGGCGCTTCCGGGCTGGGCGGTCCCGAGGCGACACGCGCGAGACCGATGGCGACGAAAGCAGTTCCGGCGTCGATCAGTGAGACCACACCGTCCAACTGGGTGGCCGCCACCGACGTCACCGCGTAGACGATGAATCCGAGGACGCCCAGCATCAGCGTCGCCCACATGTGAACGCGAAGACTGGCGGTCTCGGCCCGCAGGACGTTCTCAGCTGGCAACTGCGCCACGTCCGCTCCTTCCCGGGACCTGGTTCATTGCCAGTATCCGACGAATGGTGTTCGTTCCGGGCGAAGTACACGACCCCGCCGACGCGCGGTGGAAACAGCCGCACACACCACCTCTGATTAGCGGGGCTAACATCGTCGGCGGGACAGGGACACGCTTGCCGCGTGCCCGGGAAGGCCGGACGATCATGACCTCACCCGAAGTCGAACCCGACGTCGAACTGCCCATTCCGCTGCCGGACGTTCCGGGGGCCGACGCCGGGTCGGGTGGCCTGCCCAAACGCTCGGATTTGACGCCTTTCCAGCGGGTCGTCGTCGACACCTCCGCGGCCGCCGACATCGGCCTTCGGACCGCGATCTCGACGGTGGTCGGCGCCGCCGTGGCGCCGACGATTCTGACCACAGCGGTCCGTCGCTCTGAAGCCCGTCGGGAACGCGAGAACATCGCCTTCTACGCCGACCTCGCCAAGCACCACGACTCGGCCCGCTCGTTCCCGACCCCGACGGCCGTGCCGAACGTGTCGTTCCGTGCCGCCAACCCCGTCGCGGAATACATCGCGCGCGGCCACGTCCACAACGGGTCCTTCGCGAGCAGCTATGAGCCGATCAATCCGGCGATGCGCGGAAAGTGGTCACACTTCAAGCGCAACAACATCGTTCGCTTCCAGCATTGGCGCCGCTCCGACGGGCCGCGGCCCACTCTGTGTGTGATCCACGGTTTCATGGGATCGCCCTACCTGGTCAACGGGCTGTTCTTCTCCCTGCCGTGGTTCTATCGGTCGGGCTACGACGTGCTCCTGTACACGCTGCCGTTCCACGGTCGCCGGGCCGAGAGGAATTCACCGTTCAGCGGGTACGGATACTTCGCCAGCGGGATGACGGGCTTCGCCGAGGCGATGGGCCAGGCCGTCTACGACTTCCGCACGATCCTTAACTGGTTGCGGCACAAGGGCGTCGAACGGATCGCACTCACCGGCATCTCGCTGGGGGGGTACACCTCCGCCCTGGTCGCCTCGGCCGACGACCGGATCGAGGCGGTCATCCCCAACGTCCCCCTGGTCACCCCGGAGTCCGCGTTCGACGAATGGTGGCCGGCCAGCAAGGTGGTGCAGCTGACCCGCGTGGTCGGCGGAATGAGCCGCGAGGAGGCCTACTCCGGCTTCGCCTACCACTCACCGCTGAACTATCAGCCGAAGGTGCCCAAGGATCGCCGGCTCATCATCACCGGACTCGGTGACCGGCTCGCACCGCCGGACCACGCCGAGGCGCTGTGGAAGCACTGGGACCGTTGCGCACTGCACTGGTTCCCCGGCAACCACGTGCTGCACGTGAGCCAGCCGGAATACCTACGCCGCACCAACCGCTTTCTGCGGCCGCTGATGTTCGAGTGAGGACCTAACTCTTCACCGCGCTGACCAGCGTGATGCTCTGGATCATGTTGACCACCTCGGCATCGTCGGTCGGCACCGGACGGTCCAGCGACCGCAGGTAGTCGGTCAGCGCGGTGGGCTCGGCGGTCCAGCCTCGTTCGGAAAACCATTGCGCCGCAGGGGCGACCTGCTCGTTGTAGACGAGCTGCCACCATTGCCCGCGCATGTCCTCGCTCGCCTTGGCCTCCTCCACCTTGGCCTTGAACGCCTCGGGATCCATCGGCCGGCCCTCCTCCAGGGCCAGCCGGCTGCCGGCACTGGACAGCGAGTCGATGCCGGTGAACAGGGCGTGCTGGGCGTCCGCCGGGAGGTAGATCAGCAGGCCCTCGGCGATCCAGGCCGCTGGCTCATCCGGCTGAAAGCCGTTGTCCCGCAGCGCCGACGGCCAGTCGTCACGCAGGTCGACGTCGATCTCGCGGCGCCGCGCCTTCGGCCGCGCCCCGTACTGCTCCAGGGTCTCGCGTTTGAACTCCAGTACCCGCGGTTGGTCCAATTCGAACACCGTGGTGCCCGCAGGCCAGTCGAGCCGGTAGGCCCGGGAGTCCAACCCGGCTGCCAGAAGGACAATCTGGCGCACACCGGCCGCGGCGGCCGCGCGGAAGTAGGCGTCGAAGTACCGGGTTCGGGCACCCTGGTAGGTGACGAAGTGGCTTCCGAATTCGTCGGAACGCAGCGGGTGGTCCTCGGGGACGCCGTCGAGCAGGTCCGACCACATCCCGCCGGCCGCCCGGCAGAACACCTCTGCGAAGGGGTCGACTGCGAGCGGGGCCGCCGTGCGGGCCTCCAGGGCGCGGGCGGCGGCGACGAACAACGCCGTCGAACCCACGCTCGTGGTGATGTCCCAGCTGTCGTTGTCGCTGCGCACCCTCACACGTTAGACGAGCGGCCGGCCCGTCCGCATCCGCCAATTCACGTCATGCAGAAGCACATTGAACGGGAAGTTGCGCACGAACGACGGCGCGATGTTGTTGGCCAGCCGCACCGCGGTCATCAGAGCGTCGAACTCACGCTGCTTGGTCGGGTTCCAGTCCAGCTTCATCTCGTCGCGGAAGCGTTGCGGCAGGAACCCGGTGGTGATCATCAGGGCGACGCTCTCGTTGATGTTCTGCAGCGGGGCGGGCAACGCGAGACCACGCAGCCGGGCCACCGCGATCGGGTACAGGAACTTGCGGACCGCGTCGTCGATGTGGATGTTCTCGAGCTGTTCTTCCCAGTACTTGTCGAAGGCGGGCCGGTCCGCGGGCCACATCTCCGGGCGCATCTGCAACATGGTGCCCAGCGCCATGCTGTCGCGGTAATGCTGGTCGGCGGTTTCGTCGTCCATCTCGCCGATGAAGATCCGGCGCACGTCCACCCCGCCCTTGTACAGGCAGGCCGCCACCCACAGCTGGAGCTCGGGATCCAGCGCGTTGTACTTCACCGGACTGTCCTTGGTGGAGGTCACCTGGGAGTGCGCCTGGGTCACCGCCCTGCGGTAGGCCCTCTGCTGAGCCGGATTCCCGCGGGTGGCCACGGCGAGGTAGGTGAACGTCGTCCTGGCGCGCTTGATCGGATGACGATCGATCCGTCCGCTCTCGACGCGGCTCTCCATGACTCCGTACCCGACGCCGGGCCGGCCGAGCTGCATGATCACGTTCGCCGGTCCGGCCAGCAGCGCGATCCCGGGGATGCCGTCCTCGAACAGCGCCGGGCGGGTCAGGCGCTGGAACAGGCTCCGGTTGGCCGCCGGGCCCGCGGAGTCGCTGACCGGGCGGTCCACCACGCTGACGGATGCCGTATTGCTGACCACGAGGCCCCCTTGCCGCAATCTGGAAACGAGTGTTTCCCGATATTGTGCCAGGGTCGCCCTGATGTCAAGATGACGCGGTGACCCAGACACGGCCGTATGCCGGTGTGGATGCCGCTGACCGGCTGGCGCGGCGCCGGGCGCGCCTGCTGGAATCCGGTCTGGAGCTGCTGGGCAGCAATGTCGACCCGGCCGAACTCACCGTCCGGGGTATCTGCCAGCAATCCGGCCTGGCGACCCGCTATTTCTACGAGAGCTTCGCCGACAAGGAAGTGTTCATCGCCGCGGTGTTCGACGCGGTGGCCGCACAACTCGCCACCACGACCCAGGCCGCGGTGGCCGCGGCACCGCCCGAGGAACAGACCAGAGCCGGGCTGATGAACATCGTCCGGACCGCCGAGGCCGACCCGCGCATCGGCCGGCTGATCTTCGGCGCTCAGGTTTCGAACACCACCGTGGTCCGCAAGCGTCTGGAGATCGAGGCGCTGTTCGTAATGCTGGCCGGCCAGCATGTGGAGACCCTCACCGAGCAGCCGGCCACCGAGGGCACCAAGGCGTTCTCCTACTTCGTCGTCGGCGGGGTCACCCAGACCATCAGTGCGTGGCTGGTGGGTGATCTGACGATGACGTCCGACGAACTCGTCGAGCGCCTCAGCGCCATCATTGAGGCGTTCCGTGAGTCGAGCCTCTTCCGGAGCTAGGTGCAGTCAACGATGCCCGTGAAGGTGCTGGCGCACTTCCTGCCGGGGGCAACCGTGGTGAACATGGTTGAGCCGGAGCGGGATTGGCTCGACATCCGGTGGTGTCACGAGGACGACGACGAGACCTTGCACCGCGAACTGCCGTGGGCCGACGCGGTGTGGCACGTGCTGCGGCCGCTGTCCGGCGAGGATCTGCGCCGCGGCGAACACCTGCGCCTCGTGCACAAACTCGGCGCGGGCGTCAACACCATCGACGTCGACACCGCCACCGAACTGGGGATCGCGGTGGCCAACATGCCCGGGGCCAACGCGCCGTCGGCGGCCGAGGGAACGGTGCTGCTGATGCTCGCCGCCATGCGCCGGCTGCGGGAACTGGACGCCGCCACCCGCGCCGGGCGGGGCTGGCCCACCGACACCAGCCTCGGTGAGACCGTCCGCGATATCGGCGGCTGCACCGTCGGCCTGGTCGGCTACGGCAATATCGCGCAGCGTGTCCAGCAGATGGTGACGGCCATGGGGGCCCGGGTGCTGCACACCAGCACCGGCGACGACGGCACACCCGACTGGCGCACGCTGCCGGAGCTACTGGCCCAGAGCGACATCGTCAGCCTGCATCTTCCCCTGACGCCGCAGACCGCCTCCATCATCGACCGGTCGGCGCTGGAGACCATGAAGCCGAATGCCCTGCTGGTCAATACTTCTCGCGGCGCAGTCGTCGACGAGACCGCACTGGTCGACGCGCTGCGCAGCGGACGGCTGGCCGCCGCCGGACTCGACGTGTTCGCCACCGAACCGGTCGACCCCGGCAATCCGCTGCTGCAACTTGGCAATGTGGTCGTCACCCCGCACGTGGTCTGGTACACCCAGGACACCATGCGCCGCTACCTGACCCAGGCGATCGACAACTGCCGTCGGCTGCGGGACGGACAGGAACTGGTCAACGTCGTCAACGGGAGGCTGAATGTCCGTCTCGACCGGCCGTGACGCACTGGAAGCCGGCACATTACGCCGGGTGACCGTGCGGCTGATCCCGCTGCTGATGGCGCTCTACTTCGTCAACTACCTCGACCGCACCAACCTGGGCATCGCCAAGGCGGAGATCAGTGCGGATCTGCAGCTGTCGGCCACCATGTTCGGACTCGCCTCGGGAATCTTCTTCATCGGCTACGTCCTGGTGGAGGTTCCCTCCAATCTGGCCCTGGTCCGCTTCGGGGCCCGCCGCTGGCTTGCTCGCATCGCGGTTTCGTGGGGAATCGTCGCGGTGGCAATAGGATTCGCCCACAATGCGCACACTCTGCTGGCGCTGCGGTTCCTGCTCGGAGTGGCCGAGGCCGGTCTCTTCCCGGGCGTGGTGTTCTACCTGAGCCGGTGGTTTCCGGCGGCCTACCGGGCCCGGATCGTCGCCGTCTTCATGCTCGCCATCCCCATCGCGTCGGCCGTCGGGACACCGCTGGCAGCATGGCTGGTCCAGGCCGGCCACGGCGTATTCGGCTTGGCCGGTTGGCGATTCATGATGATCTGCGTCGGCCTCCCCGCCGTCCTGCTCGGGGTGATCTGCTGGTTCTGGCTCACCGACGGACCGGGCGACGCCACGTGGCTGACCGCCGAGCAACGGGCCTGGCTGATCGACGTCCTCGACGCCGAAGAACGACACGTCAACAGCCGCTACCACTTCCCGCTGCGCCGGACACTCACCAGTCCGCGGATCTGGGCGCTGGCCGTCGTGTACTTCGGGATCGCCTACGGCCTGTACGCCCTGGCGTTCTTCCTGCCGTCCATCATCGCCGGTTTCAAGAAGACCTTCGGCGTCCAGCTGTCCCTGATCGAGGTGGGGCTGATCACCGCGATCCCCTACACCTTCGCCGCCGTCGCGATGTTCTTCTGGTCGCGGCATGCCGACCGGACCCGCGAGCACGTCTGGCACGTCGCCATCCCGCTGGCCCTGGGCGGGCTGGCGATCCCGGTCGCGCTGTATCTGCATCACCCCATCGCCGTGATGATCCCGGTGATCATCGCGGCGGTCGGGATCTTCAGCGCGCTGCCGGTCTTCTGGGCGCTGCCGACCCGATTCCTGGCCGGCACGGCGGCGGCGGGCGGCATCGGCCTGATCAACTCGATGGGCAACCTCGGCGGGTTCGCCGCTCCATACGCCACCGGGGCGCTGGAAGACCTGACCGGAGACAACCGGGCCGGCATGTGGGCGGTGGGGCTGGTCATGCTGTTCTGCGCCGGTCTGGTGGTCGCGTTGCGGGCCGCACCGTCGCCCGACGGGGGCCCCGGCGGCGCCGCGGCTGCTGACCTGCGGGCACACAACGGGTAGTACCCTCGGTCCCAACCCACCGGTTAATCGGCAGCTACGAGAGGCCATCGAACCATGCCCATCGCGATCACCTCTGAGCACCAGGATCTGGCCGACTCGGTCCGCGCGCTGGTGAAGCGCGTCGCCCCGGCCGAGGTCCTGCACGCGGCGCTGGAAACCCCGATCGCCAGCCCACCGCCGTACTGGCGCGCCGCGGCTGATCAGGGTCTCCACGGTCTGCACCTCTCCGAGGCGGTCGGTGGCCAGGGTTTCGGCCTGCTGGAGGCGGCAATCGCGATCGCCGAGTTCGGCTACGGCGCGGTACCCGGCCCCTACGTGCCGTCGACGATCGCCGCGGCCCTGATCTCCGCCCATGACCCCGAGGCCAAGGTCCTCTCCAGTCTGGCGGCCGGCGAGGCCGTCGCCGCCTTCGCGCTGGAGTCCGACCTGACCGCCAGCCGGCAGGGCGACATCCTGGTGATCCGCGGCGAGGCGCGTTCGGTGCCCGCCGCCACCCAGGCCTCGGTGCTGGTCCTGCCGGTCAACATCGAAAGCGGCATCGAATGGGCGGTCCTCGACGCCGACTCGCTGGAGATCGTTCCGCTGCGCTCGGTGGATCCGCTGCGCCCGGTGGCCCACGTGCGCGCCAACGGCGTCGAGATCGGCGTGGACCGGTTGCTGTCCAAGGTTTCCCAGGCCGCCGGACGGGCGATCGCCACCAGCCTGCTGTCGGCCGAGGCGGTCGGCATCGCACGCTGGGCGACCGACACCGCCTCGGAGTACGCGAAGATCCGCGAGCAGTTCGGCCGCCCGATCGGGCAGTTCCAGGCGATCAAGCACAAGTGCGCCGAGATGATCGCGACCACCGAGCGGGCCACCGCGGCCGTGTGGGACGCCGTCCGCGCCATTGACGAAGCGGCCGAACAGGATTGGGATAACGCAGCCACCCACTACGAGTTCGCCGCCGCGGTCGCCGCGACGCTGGCGCCAACCGCGGCCCAGCGCTGCACGCAGGACTGCATCCAGGTGCACGGCGGTATCGGCTTCACGTGGGAGCACGACACCAACGTCTACTACCGGCACACCCTCGGCCTGGTCGCCGCCTTCGGGCGCTCGCACGACTACCCGCAGCGGGTGTTCGACACCGCGACGGCCACCGGGATGCGGCCACTGGACATCGACCTCGACCCCGACACCGAGAAGCTGCGCTCGGAGATCCGTGCCGAAGTCGCTGCGCTCAAGGAGATTCCGCGCGACGAGCGCAAGGCCGCCATCGCCGAGGGCGGTTGGGTGCTCCCCTACCTGCCCAGGCCGTGGGGCCGCGAGGCCACGCCGGTGGAGCAGATCATCATCTCCCAGGAGTTCAGCAGCGGCCGGGTCAAGCGGCCCAGCATGGGCATCGCCGCGTGGCTCATCCCGTCGATCGTCGCCTTCGGCACCGACGAGCAGAAGCAACGCTTCCTGCCACCCACCTTCCGCGGCGAAATGATCTGGTGCCAGCTGTTTTCGGAACCCGGAGCGGGTTCGGACCTGGCCAGCCTGACCACCAAGGCCACCAAGGTCGACGGCGGCTGGCGGATCACCGGCCAGAAGATCTGGACCACCGCCGCACAGTTCTCCCAGTGGGGTGCGCTGCTGGCGCGCACTAACCCCGACGCCCCGAAACACAACGGCATCACCTACTTCCTGCTCGACATGAAGCAGCCCGGGGTGGAGGTCAAGCCGCTGCGCGAACTGACCGGCAACGCGCTGTTCAACACCGTCTTCATCGACGACGTGTTCGTGCCCGACGAGCTGGTGCTCGGCCAGGTGGACCAGGGCTGGGAAGTCAGCCGCAATACCCTTACCGCGGAACGGGTTTCGATCGGCAGCGACGAGCCGTGGTTCCTCCCCAGCCTCAACAAGTTCGTGGACTTCGCCGGTGCGGGGCACTTCGACCAGGTTGGCCACCACCGGGCCGGCGAGCTTATCGCCGAGGGCCACGCCGCCAAACTGCTGAACATGCGCTCGACACTGCTGACCCTCGCCGGCGGCGACGCCATGCCGTCGGCGGCTATCTCCAAGCTGCTGTCGATGCGCACCGGCCAGGGCTACGCGGAGTTCGCGGTGTCCTCGTTCGGCATCGACGGCGCGATCTGGGAAGAGGACTCACTGCAGGGCAAGTGGGCGGAATACCTTCTGGCCAGCCGTGCGACGACGATCTACGGCGGCACCTCGGAGGTGCAGCTCAACATCATCGCTGAGCGGCTGCTGGGCCTGCCCCGCGACCCGTAGGGGTCAACCTCACCCGCGGAAGGGTCGGACCTACTCGATCTCGATCTGGCGCAGTTCGCGTTTGAGGATCTTGCCGGTCGGGTTGCGCGGGAGCTCGGACAGGAAGATCACCTCGCGCGGAACCTTGTAGCGCGCCAGGTGATCCCGGACGTACTCCTTGATGGTGTCCTCGGTGGCCTCCGCACCGTCCTTCAACACGACGAAGGCCCGCAACCGCGCCCCGAAGTCCTTGTCCTCCACACCGAGTGCGGTGGCCTCGATGACGTCGGGATGGCCGCTGATGAGGTCCTCGACCTCGGCGGGGAAGACGTTCTCACCGCCGGAGACGATCATCTCGTCGTCGCGGCCGCTGACGTAGAGCAGGTCGTCGTCGTCGAAGTAGCCGACGTCGCCGGACGACATCAGCCCGTCGATGATCTCCTTGCCGCCGCCACCGGTGTAGCCCTCGAACGGGAAGAAGTTGCCGACGAAGATCCGGCCGACCTGACCCTTGGGCACCTCGTGGCCGTGCTCGTCGAGGATCTTGACCTTGACACCCTTGATGATCGGGCCGACGGTCGCGGGGTTCTTCTTCAGATCCTGCGGCCGGGCGATCGACACGAACGCGATTTCCGTTGAGCCGTAAAGGTTATAGACCACCGGGCCGATGTCCTTCATGGTCCGGCTGGCCAGTTCGGCGCCCAGCTGCGAACCGGACACGAAGATGATCCGCAGCGAGGACAGATCCGGCTTGGCGTCCATCTTCTCCAGGGCGTCGAGCATCCGGGAGAGCATCACGGGGACGACGACCAGCGCCGTCACCTTGTGCTTGGGGATGTCTTCGAGCACCGTGGCCGGCTTGAACTTGCGGTGCAGCACCAGCGTCGAACCCATCGTCATCGCGATGGTGGCGTGCAGATAGCCCAGCGCGTGGAACATCGGCGACGGCAGGGACGTCACCTCCCGCGCCTTGAACGGCACGTGGGACAGCACGCCGCCAATGGGCGCGAGGGTGGGCGGGGCGTGCCGGTTGGCGCCCTTCGGGGTGCCGGTGGTGCCGCTGGTCAGGATGATGATCGACGACCGCTTGCTCGCTTTGGGAGCCGGGGCGGTGCTGCTGCGGGCGATCAGGCTTGCGAGTGTCTCGTCGGTGCTGCCCGACGGTTCGGCGGCGTCGGGATTGCTGCCGAGGGCCCGCAGTTTGCCCAGCGGCGTCTCGGCCAGTTTCACCGCGTCGCTGTACTCGTCGTCATAGATGACGACCTTGGCGCCCTCGCGGGCCGCCACGTCGCGGATCTGCGGCCCGGAGAACTCGGTGTTGAGCAGGATGGTGCGGGCGCCCACCCGGGCGGCCGCGTAGTTGGCGATCAGGAACCAGCGATGGTTGCGCGCCAGGATCGCCACCCCGTCACCGCCCTTGACACCCATCGACAGCAGTCCGTTCGCGGCGGCATTGGACGCATCGTTGAGTTCGGCGAACGTCATCGATCCTTCGTCGTCGATGATCGCCGTCCGGTGCGGGGTCCGCCGGGCGTTCAGCGCCGGGATCATGCCGACCTCACCCCACCGGCGGATGTCGGCCAGCATGCCGGCGAGGTTCTGCGGCGGCTCGATGCCGAACGCGCCGGACTGAATCATCTTCTGCAGGTAGTGCAGTTCCGCCGAACCCCGCTCAGCGAGCTGCTGAGCCTTCTCCATCGCCTGTGCACGCAGATCCTCAAGCATGCCGCCAACCCTATGTGACCCAGATAACTACGATTGCCAACATGGGCGGATCGCCGCAAAAAGGGGCAATCCTCGACGTGGCCGGCCGCCAGGTGGCCATCACCCACCCGGACAAGCCGGTGTTCCCACCGACCGATGAGCGGCCGGCGATCACCAAGATGGACCTCGTCTACTACTACCTCGCAGTGGCCGACGGCGCGCTGCGCGGCGTCGCCGGCCGGCCGATGATCCTCAAGCGGTTCGTCAAGGGCATCACCGTCGAGGCGGTGTTCCAGAAGCGGGCGCCGCAGAAGCGGCCGGAGTGGGTGGACGTCGCCGAACTGCGTTACGCCTCGGGCACTTCGGCCGCCGAGGCGGTGATCCACGACGCCGCGGGGCTGATCTGGGCGGTGAACCTCGGCTGCGTCGACTTCAACCCGCACGCGGTGCGGGCCGCGGATCTGGACCATCCCGACGAGCTGCGCATCGACCTCGATCCGCTGCCGGGGGTCGAGTGGGCGCAGATCCGCGACGTCGCCGCTGTGGTGCGCGAAGTCCTCGAGGACCACGGGCTGACCCCGTGGCCGAAGACCTCCGGCTCGCGCGGCTTTCATGTCTACGCACCGATCACACCGCGCCGGCCCTTCACCCAGGTTCGGCTGGCCGCGCAGACCGTGGCGCGCGAAGTCGAGCGCCGGGCGCCGAACCTGGCCACCAGCCAATGGTGGAAGCAGGAACGGCACGGGGTGTTCGTCGACTTCAACCAGAACGCCAAGGACCGCACCATGGCGTCGGCCTACTCGGTGCGCGCCAATCCCGATGCGCGGGTGTCGACACCGCTGCTGTGGGACGAGGTGCCGGACTGCCGGCCCGAACAGTTCACCCTCCACACCGTGCCGCAGCGCTTCGCCGACCGCGGCGACCCGTGGACCGGAATGGAGAAGACGGCGGGCTCGCTGGACGCACTGTTGCGGCTCGCCGAGGAACTCGGCCCCCCCGAGCGTGCGCCCAAAGATGCCAAACCGCTGATCGAGATCGCGCGCACCAAGACCCGCGACGAGGCGATGGCCGCCCTGGAGGAGTGGCGCGGGCGCCATCCCGCAGCCGCCCCGCTGCTGCATGCCGCCGACGTCCTCGTCGACGGCATGCGCGGCCCGAGCTCGATCTGGTACCGGATCCGGATCAATCTTGAGCACGTCCCGGAGGCCGACCGCCCGCCGCAGGAGACGCTGATCGCCGACTACAGCCCGTGGGAAGGATATTCGGGCCGTACCGGGCGGCCGTGAGGTTGGATGGTCCGGTGGCCTCCATCAGCCGCTCCCGGATAGTCGCCGCGCCCGCGAAGGCGGTGTGGGATGCGCTGGCGGACTTCGGCGCACTGAGTTCCTGGGCTCGCAACGTCGACCACTCGTGTCTTCTCGAACACGGCGCGGACGGCACGGCCGTCGGCACCTCACGCCGCGTGCAGGTCGGCCGCGACGTCCTGGTGGAGCGGATCACCGAATCCACCGCGCCCACCGCCCTCGCCTACGACATCGAGGGTCTCCCCCGCCGCCTGCGCCGGGTTCAGAACCGGTGGACGCTGAAACCCGCCGGCGACTCATGCGAAGTCACGCTCACCACCACCGTGGAGATCGCCGCCAATCCCGTGGCGGCGGTCGCCGAACGGGCCATGTGCCGGTACCTGGCCAGACAGTCCGACGTGATGCTCGCCGGGCTCGCCGCACGATTGGAAGGCGCAGGATGACTGATTCCGATTCGCTTCGCCCAAGCTCATCGGGGACCGCCCCGGACATCGTCATCGTCATGACCGACGAGGAACGCGCGATCCCGCCGTACGAGTCCCAGGACGTGCTGGCCTGGCGCGACCGGGTGCTGTCCGGACGCAAGTGGTTCGACGAGCACGGGGTCAGCTTCACCCGGCATTACACCGGCTCGCTGGCCTGCGTGCCCAGCCGGCCGACCATCTTCACCGGTCAGTACCCCGATCTGCACGGCGTGACGCAGACCGACGGTATCGGCAAGGCGTACGACGACTCGCGGATGCGCTGGCTGCGCCCCGGGGAGGTGCCCACCCTGGGCAACTGGTTCCGGGCCGCCGGATACGACACCCGTTACGACGGTAAGTGGCACATCTCCCACGCCGACCTGGAAGACCCGGCAACGGGCAGGCCGCTGGCCACCAACGACGACGACGGAGCCGTGGACGCCGACGCCGTCGCACGCTATCTCGACGCCGATCCCCTTGCCCCCTATGGCTTTTCCGGCTGGGTCGGTCCCGAGCCGCACGGGGCGGGCCTGGCGAACAGCGGCCTGCGTCGCGACCCCCTGATCGCAGATCGGGTGGTGGCCTGGCTGCAGGACCGGTACGCCCGCCGCCGCGCCGGTAACCCCGCGGCGCTGCGGCCCTTCCTGCTGGTGGCCAGCTTCGTCAACCCGCACGACATCGTGCTGTTCCCCACCTGGGTGTTGCGCAGTCCGGTGAAGCCCTCCCCACAGGATCCGCCGCACATCCTCCCGGCGCCCACCGCCGAGGAGGATCTGCGCACCAAACCCGCCGCGCAGATCGCCTTCCGGGAGGCCTACTACTCCGGCTACGGGCCGGCCGCGGCGATCCAGCAGATCTACGACCGCAACGCCCAGCGCTACCGCGACCTCTACTACCGGTTGCACGCCGAGGTCGACGGCCCGATCGACCGGGTGCGCCGCGCGGTCACCGAGGGCTCGGCGGATGCGGTGCTGGTCCGCACCTCCGACCACGGCGATCTGTTGGGCGCACACGGCGGTCTGCACCAGAAGTGGTTCAACCTCTACGACGAGGCGACCCGCGTCCCGTTCACCATCGCGCGGGTCGGCCCGCGCGGAACCGAGCCGCGGGTGGTCGACGCACCGACATCGCACGTCGACCTGGTGCCGACGCTGCTCAGCGCGGCCGGCATCGACGTCGACGCCGTCGCAGCGGTTCTGCGGGAATCGTTCTCCGAGGTTCATCCGCTGCCGGGACGCGACCTGATGCCGGTGGTCCACGGCACCCCGGCCGACGACCACCGTGCCGTATACCTGATGACACGCGACAACATTCTCGAGGGCGACTCCGGCGCCTCGGGCCTGGGCCGTCAGCTCAAGCAGACGTCGAATCCCCCTGCGCCGCTACGGATCCGGATTCCAGCGCACACCGCGGCGAACTTCGAGGGTCTGGTGGTCCGGGTCGACGAGGCCGACGCGCCCGGCGGCGCCGGCCACCGCTGGAAGCTGGTCCGCAGCTTCGACGACCCCTCGACCTGGACCGAACCCGGGGTTCGCCAGCTGGCCGCAAACGGCATGGGCGGCGAGGTGTACCGCTTCAGCCCGCTGGATGACCAGTGGGAGCTCTACGACCTCACCGTCGACCCGGTCGAGGCCGACAACCGCTGGGATGACCCGGCCCTGCACGAACTGCGCAGCCATCTGCGGACGCGGCTCAAACAGAGCCGTGCCGAGTCCGTGCCCGAGCGCAACCATCCGTGGCCGTACGCCGCGCGGCGGTCCTAGCCATGGCCGACGACACGGGGGCATCCGAACTGCAGCAGCTCGCCGACAGCCTGATCACCGCCATCGAAAAGCGTTTCGGCGGAATGCCGGACACCGACGACCTCGAAGCCGCCCTCGCGGCCTTCCGGAATGGCGCGGTGCAATTTGTCCGCCGCTACCACCGGCTCCAGATCGACCTGGAGGTCACCTCGCTGCCCGAGCCGGTGCTGTTCGTCGCCAATCACGGCTTCGGGGGCATCTTCGACCTCAACGTCATGGCCGCCATGGCCGCGCTGGAGGACCTCGAACTCGACCGTCCCGTCACCTTCCTCACCCACCAGTTGGCCTGGACGCTGGGCGTCGGTCCGATCATCGAGCACCTCGGAGCCCGGCCGGCCAGCGAGGAGAGCGCCACCGAAGCATTCGCTAACGGCGAGCACGTCATGGTGTTTCCCGGCGGGGATCTCGACGCCGGCAAGTCGTTCGTGCACCGAAACAAGATCGTCTTCGGCGGCCGGAGCGGCTTCGCGCGGCTGGCGATCGATCAGAAGGTGCCGATCGTGCCCATCGTCACCGCCGGCGCCGGCGAGTCGGCGCTGGTCCTCACCGACGGCAAATCGCTGGCGAAGGCGCTGCGGCTCGATAAGTTGTTGCGGATCAAGGCTTTACCGATCAGCGTCTCGCTGCCGTGGGGGGTCAGCGTGGGGTTCGCCGGGATGGCGCCTTACCTGCCGCTGCCGAGCAAACTGCAGACGACGGTATTGCCCGAGATGAAGCCGCGCAGGGGCGAGGCGGCAGCTGCGTTCGCGGATCGCGTGCAGGCCGCGATGCAGGACGCCATGGCCGCGATGACCGCGGGCCGCCGCCCGCTGCTGGGGTAGCCGCCGCACCTGTCGTTGGTGGACATGGACTCCGCGCCTATCGTTGGTGGACATGGAGTCCACGTTGCTGTCCCGCCGCGACATCGACTTCCTGCTCTTCGAATGGCTGGGCGTCGACGACCTCACCAAGCGGGACCGGTTCAGGGAGCATTCCCGCGAGACCTTCGAGGGTCTGCTGGACCTGTGCCAGGACCTCGCCACCCGCTATTTCGCGCCGCACAACAAGAAGAACGACGCCTGTGAGCCGACGTTCGACGGCGAGCGGGTGACGCTCAACCCGGAGGTCAAAGAGGCGCTCGACGCCTTCGCCAAGGCCGACCTGCTGGCGATGAGCATGGATGCCGACCTGGGCGGCCAGCAGGTGCCGATGGCGGTCGCCGGGGCGGGGCTGGCGTGGTTCCACGCCGCCAACGTCGGCACCGCGGCCTACGTGCTGTTGAGCGTCGCCAACGCCAACCTGCTCTCGACCTACGGCACCCCCGAGCAGATCGAGCGGTTCGTCAAACCCACCCTCGCCGGGCGTTTCACCGGAACGATGTGCCTGTCCGAACCGCAGGCCGGTTCCTCGCTGGCCGACATCACCACCCGCGCCGAACCGCAGGACGACGGGACCTACCGGCTCTTCGGCTCGAAGATGTGGATCTCCGGCGGCGATCACGAACTCTCCGAGAACATCGTCCATCTGGTGCTCGCCAAGATCGCCGGGGCGCCGGCCGGCACGCGCGGCATCTCGCTGTTCATCGTCCCGAAGTTCCTGGTTAACGACGACGGCTCGCTCGGCGATCGCAACGATGTGACGCTTGCCGGGCTCAACCACAAGATGGGCTATCGCGGAACGGTCAACACCGCGCTGAACTTCGGCGAGGGACGCCACCAGCCGCTCGGCCGGCCCGGCGCGGTGGGCTATCTTGTCGGCCAGCCCAACCGGGGCCTTGCCGCCATGTTCCACATGATGAACGAGGCACGGCTGGGTGTCGGCCTGGGGGCAATCGCGTTGGGCTACACCGGATATCTGAAGTCGCTGCAGTACGCCCGCGAGCGGCCGCAGGGCCGGCCCGTCACCGCCAAGGACCCGGCGGCACCCCAGGTGCCGATCATCGACCATCCCGACGTCAAGCGAATGTTGCTGGCGCAGAAGGCCTATGTGGAGGGTGCGCTGGCGCTGGCGCTGTACTGCGGCCGGCTGGTCGACGTCGCCGCCAGCCCCGAGTCGCCGGCGGAAGCCGAGTCGGCGCACCGGCTGCTGGACATCCTCACCCCGGTGGCCAAGAGCTGGCCGTCGCAGTGGTGCCTGGAAGCCAACAGCCTGGCCATCCAGGTGCACGGCGGCTACGGCTACACCCGCGAGTACGACGTCGAGCAGCACTACCGCGACAACCGGCTCAACCCGATCCACGAGGGCACGCACGGCATCCAGAGCCTGGACCTGTTGGGACGCAAAGTCGTTGCCGATGGCGGCGCCAACGTGGCGGCGCTGGGTGTTGCCGTCGGCGCAACGATCGCCGCGGCGGGCGCGGCCGGCGGCGAGGCGGCGGAACTCGCCGCTCAGTTGGACAGCAGCTGGCAGCGGCTGACGGCGGTGACCGCGTCGATGTTCGCCTCCGGTGACGTCGACGCCGCGTTGGCCAACAGCGTCGTGTATCTCGAGGCGTTCGGCCACATCGTCATCGCCTGGATCTGGCTGGAGCAGCTGCTGGCCGCTGACGGCAGGACCGGCGACTTCTACGACGGCAAGCGTCAGGCGGCGCGGTACTTCTTCCGATACGAGCTGCCCAGGACCGCGCCGCAGTTGGATCTGCTGGCGAGCCTGGACCGCACCACGCTGGAGATGCGGGACAGCTGGTTCTGATCCGCTACTTGCGGACCCGGATGGCGGCCTCGACCTCGTCGGCCGGAATCTCCTTGGTGCAGAAGAACCAGTCCTCGCACTCGACGCCGTCGGCGCGGCCTTCCATGCGGTCGTTGGCGACGCCGCACGATCCGGCCGGCGGGACGATCACCCGGTCGCCTGGGCGCCAGTCGGCCGGAGTCGCCACCTGGAAGTGATCGGCGGTCTGCAACGCCTTGACCACCCGGAGCAGCTCGTCGAAGTTGCGGCCCAGGCTCAGCGGGTAGTAGATGATCGCCCGGATCACGCACTTGGGGTCGATGACGAACACCGCTCGCACCGCCTTGGTGGAGTCCTCGCCGGGCATGATCATCCCGTAGCGCTTGGCGATCTCCATGGTGATGTCGTCCACCAGCGGGAAGGTGACGTCGACGTTCGACATGTCGCGGTAGGTGATCTTGTCCCTGATGGTCCGCAGCCACGCGATGTGGCTGTAGAGACCGTCGACAGACAGGCCGACCAGCTGGGTGTTGTACGCCGCGAACTGCTCCTGCATGGACGCGAACGTCATGAACTCGCTGGTGCACACCGGGGTGAAGTCCGCCGGGTGGGAGAAGAAGATCACCCACCGGCCGGCATAGTCGCCGGGGAAGTTGACGACGCCCTGGGTGGAGTTGGCGGTGAACGTCGGGGCCGGGTCGCCGATCCTCGGCATGCTGGTCACGGCTGCGGGTGTCTCTGACACGGACGGGTCCTCCTGGTTGGTCTCGGGACGATCCTAGGCGCCGCCGCCAGCCCGCCGAGAGTCGGCTGATCCCCGTACACCTGGCGCGATATCTCCACTACTGTCGCGCAGGTGGGCACCCACCGGACCCGTCGGGAGGTCCTCGGCATGGCCGGGCTGGCCGGGCTGGCGTTCACCGCCGCCTGCTCACGCGGCGGCGGCTCCGGCGCCGGATCGCAGGGCGTCACCGTCACGCACGTCTTCGGCGAGACCGTCATCCCCGCCCCGCCGAGCCGTGTGGTCAGCGCGGGCCTGACCGAGCAGGACGATCTGCTGGCCGTCGGAGTGGTGCCGATCGCGGTGACGAACTGGTTCGGCGACCAGCCCTCCGGGGTGTGGCCGTGGGCACGGCCCAAACTCGGCGACGCGAAACCCGCAGCACTCACCCTGGACAACGGCATTCAGGTCGACGCCATCGCCGCGCTCAAGCCCGACCTGATCGTCGCGGTCAACGCCGGACTGGACGCCGAAACCTACAAGAAGCTGTCCGCGATCGCACCGACCATCGCGCAGTCCGGCGGCGAGGCGTTCTTCGAGCCGTGGAAGGACCAGGCGACGGCGGTGGCCACGGCGGTGTTCAAGAAGGACGAGATGGGCCGGCTGATCGATGCGGTGGATGCGAAGTTCGCGGCTGCCGGACAGGCGAATCCGTCGTTCCGGGACCACACGGCGGTGCTGCTCGAGGGCCGCTTCACCGGTGACGCCGTCACCGCCACCGTCGGCGGCTGGCGAACCGATTTCCTCAGCGCGCTGGGCCTCGCCGTCCCGGAGAGCGTCAAGGGACTGCAGGCAAGCGGCCAGGCGGCGATTCCCCGCGCGGAACTCGGCGCCGCGGTCGACAGCGCCGACGTGCTGATCTGGTGCACCGACAGCGACGCCGAACAGGCCGCCCTGCAGGCCGACCCGACCGTCGCCGACCTGAGGGCCACCACGATGAAACGCAATGTCTTCACCCCCGCGGAGCTGTCCGCAGCGATCGCCTTCGCCTCCCCGCTGTCCTATCCGCTGGTGGCCGACCAGTTGCCGCCTTTACTCGCGCGGACACTGTCCTGACACTCGTGCTTGGATGAGCAGCGTGACCGCGGGAACCTACGCCGACCGGCCGTCAGCCGACGCACCGGTTTTCGCGAAGGTCGGCAGCCGCTACTACCCGGTCCTTGTCGCCGTGTTCACCGCCTTGGTGATCATCTCCAACGTGACGGCCACCAAGGGCGTGGCGTTCGGGCCGATCATCACCGACGGCGGGTTCATCGTCTTCCCGCTGACTTACATCATCGGCGACGTGCTGGCCGAGGTCTACGGTTTCAGCGCCGCCCGGCGCGCGATCATTCTCGGTTTCCTGATGAACGGCCTTGCCGCGCTGGCGTTCTGGGTCACGGTGTACCTGCCGGCGGCCGACTTCTATCCCAACCAGGAACACTTCGCCAACGTCGTCGGCGCCTACACCCAGTTGATCGTGGCGGGCCTGGCCGGCTTCATCGTCGGGCAGACCATCAACGCCTGGACCGTGGTGAAGATCAAGGAACACACCAAGGAGAAGCACCTGTGGGCCCGCCTGGTGGGCTCGACGTTCGCCGGGCAGCTCGGCGACACCCTGGTGTTCTGCAGCATCGCCGCGCACGCCATCGGCATCAACACCTTCCGCGATTTCGCCACGTACACCGCGCTCGGCTGGTTCTACAAGACCGCCGTGGAGGTGGTCATGCTCCCGATCACCTACCGCGTGATCGCCTACGTCAAGCGCCACGAGCCCACCTATCGGGCGTGACGGCACGAGTCCTGGATTACGGCGACCGGGCGCTGCTCATCGAATGCGGTTCCACCGGTGAGGTTCTCGCGGTCGCGGCGGCGCTGCGCAGCGCGGACTTCGACGAGGTGATCGACATTGTCCCAGCCGCCCGCACCGTCCTGGTGACGGTCGCCGAACCGCGGCGCCAGGCGGCCGCCCGTCGCCTGCTCGAGGGCATGCCGGATCCCGAGCCGGTGCACTCGCCGCCGCCCGGGGCGGCCGACGTCGTGGTCGACGTGGTGTACGACGGCGCCGACCTCGCCTGGGTCGCCGAGCACCTCGGGATGACGCGTGACGAATTGATCGGGGCCCACACCGGCACGCCCTGGCAGGTCGGATTCACCGGATTCGCACCGGGATTCGCGTATCTGGTGGGCGGCGACCCGCGGTTGCCGGTTCCCCGGCGAGCCGATCCGCGCCCGCGCGTACCGACCGGTTCGGTGGCGCTGGCCGGGGAGTTCAGTGGGATCTATCCGCGGGAGTCGCCCGGCGGCTGGCAGCTCATCGGCCGCACCGACGCCGTGCTCTGGGACGTCCAGCGTCCTGATCCGGCCCTGCTGACACCCGGCATGTGGGTGCGATTCCGCGACGCGGGCCCATCGTGACGGTGCTGGAGATTCTTCGCACCGGCCTGACGCTGGTGCAGGATCTCGGGCGGCCGGGCCTGGCTCACCTCGGCGTGAGCCCCTCGGGAGCCGCCGACCGGCGGGCACATGCGCTGGCCAACCGGCTGGTCGCCAATCCCGATGACCGGGCGACGCTGGAGATCACCGTCGGTGGATTCAGCGCGCGGGTGCGCGGCGGCGCGCTCGACGTCGCCGTGACGGGTGCCGGCGCCCAGCCGTCTGCTGACGGAATCCCGTTCGGGCTCAACAGCGTTCACCGTCTGCATCCCGGCCAGGTGCTGTCCCTCGGTGTTCCGCAGACCGGCCTGCGGAGCTATCTCGCCGCGCGCGGCGGAATCTCGGTGCCGAAGGTCCTGGGGTCGCGCAGCTACGACACCCTGTCGCGGATCGGCCCTGCCCCGCTGCGGCCCGGCGACACCGTGCCGGTCGGCGTGCCCGCCGAGTCGTTTCCACGCCTCAACCAGGCGCCGGCCGCCCCCATCACCGCCGGCGCGGTGACACTGACGGTGATCCCCGGCCCGCGGGCCGACTGGTTCGTCGACCCGGATGCGCTGGTGCGCAGCGACTGGTTGGCCTCGGCGCTCTGCGACCGGGTCGGGGTGCGACTCACCGGATCAACGCTGCTGCCCATACGGCCGGGTCGTCAGCTCCCCAGCGAGGGGGCCACCCGCGGCGCGATCCAGGTCCCGCCCAACGGCCAACCGGTGATCCTCGGACCGGACCACCCGGTGACGGGCGGGTACCCGGTGATCGGCGTCGTGGCCGATGCCGACACCGACACGCTGGCCCAGCTACGGCCCGGGCAGGCGGTGCGGCTGCGCTGGGACCGCGGTCGTATCGCCGCGCACCGCGCCGCGGACTGGTAGAGCTGAGACCGTGACGTCGCCCCCGTCCCGACAGGTGCACACCGCCCGGCTCGTCCACACGAGCGATCTGGACGCCGAAACGCTGCATAGCGCCCGGCAGATGCTGATCGAGGCCTACGCCGGGGAGTTCAGCGACGCCGATTGGGAACACACCCTCGGCGGCATGCACGCGATCATCCTCCACCGCGGGGCCCTGATCGCCCACGCGGCGGTGATCCAGCGCCGGCTTTTCTACCGTGACATGGCACTGCGCTGCGGCTATGTGGAAGCGGTTGCGGTGCAGGAGGATTGGCGGGGGCAGGGTTTGGGCAACGCGGTCCTGGACGCCGCCGAGCAGGTGATCCGGGGCGCCTACCAGCTGGGGGCACTCAGCGCGTCGGGGGCAGGCGAGCGGCTCTACCGGCCCCGCGGCTGGCTGGCCTGGCAGGGCCCCACGTCGGTGCTGACGCCGTCCGGCATGCGGCCCACTCCGGAGGACGACGGCTGCGTCTTCGTGCTGCCGGTCGTGGTGGACGTGGACCCCGATGCGCCGTTGGCGTGCGACTGGCGCGACGGCGACGTCTGGTAGTCCGCCACCTGCCCGCCGGGGATCAACCCCCGCGAGCCCACTCGACCGTACGGCGCAGGCCCTCCTCGAACGGGATCCGGGCACTGAAACCGAGCACCCGTTCGGCCTTGGCGATGTCGGCGCGCGAGTGCCGCACGTCACCTTCCCGCGCCGCTCCGTGGACGGGCGCGGGTAGTGGGCCGACGATCCGGCCGAGGACATCCCAGGCCTGGTTGAGCGAGACACTGATGCCGGTGGCGACGTTGATCACCTCACCGGCGGCCGCGGGGACATCGACCGCGCGCATCACACCGTCCACGATGTCATCGACATAGGTGAAGTCCCTGGTCTGTTCCCCGTCGCCGTAGATCGTCGCGGCCTCCCCGGCCAGTGCCGCCTTGATGAACAGCGAGAGCACCCCCGAATACGGCGACGACGGGTTCTGGCGGGGGCCGAAGACGTTGAAATACCGGATCGCGACGGTCTGCAGCCCATACAGCTCGGTGAAGAGGCGGCAATAGGATTCGCCGGCCTGTTTCTGCAGCGCGTACGGGGAGCACGGGTCGGCGGGCATGTCTTCGACTTTGGGCAGTTCCGGGGAGTTGCCGTAGACGGCCGAGGACGCGGCGAAGACCACGCGGCGGACACCGGCGTCCCGGGCGGCCAGCAGGACGTTGAAGGTTCCGTTGATGTTGGCGTCGTGCGCCGTCCGGGGCTCGGCGATGGATTGCGGGACCGACGCGACCGCGGCCTGGTGCAGGACGAACTCGCATCCGGCCGTCGCCGCCGCGACCGTCGCCGGGTCCTGCACATCGCCCTCGACGAACTCGGCTCCGGCCGGAACATTGGCCCGCAGGCCGGTGGTGAGGTTGTCCAGCACCCGGACGTCATGTCCGCGCTCGAGAAGTGCCCCGGCCAGGTGGGATCCGATGAAGCCGGCTCCGCCGGTGACCAAGAACATCGCCACGCAATCAACCTCCTCCGCGCTCCATTAGACATCCGGCACCCCGGATACCCCTCGGCCCGGCCGCGCCGCGAAACCTCGAAGCATTACCCCGCTGATGTGGCTAGCATCGAGCCAGGCGTCGTGTGACACACGACACTGCCACCCGAGGAGGGTCGAATGTCGAAAGCCGCTGAACTGGCTGAACTGCAGCATCTGGTCGGGGACCTCCGTCGGTGCGTGACCATGCTGCAGCACCGCTACGGCGCCAACCCGGCCATGCGACGGGTGGTGATCGACACCGAACGCATCATCGGGGACCTGGAGATCCTCGAGATGGACGCCGGCGAACTCGAACACGCGTCGCACGTGAGCGTGGTGGGTTCCGGCGAGAAGATTCAGATCCCGGATGCCCCCTACGACCGTGAGTTCTTCCGCGACGTCGACGACGAGGGTGTGGGCGGGCACTTCAGGCGCTGACACGCCGCTGATTACGCGGCCCACCAGTCGATATGGTGTGCCAGATCACATACCGCCCCGGTTTTAATCCGGGGCACTGAAATGGGTAGTCTTCGGGTCAGTTGACTCGAAGGGGATCACTGCAGATGAGCGCACCCACAGCCAATCGGCGTGCCACCGGCGTCTTTTCGCCCGGCCGGGCCCAGATCCCGCAGAAGACGCTGCGCACCGACAACTGGCGCAAGTCACCGATCCTCACCGATCTGGGGTTCGCGGCCTTCGTGATCTACGCCACGGTCCGGGCGTTCCAGCGGGACGACTTCTTCGTCGAGAAGTACCACTACCTGACGCCGTTCTACTCGCCGTGCATGAGCGTCAAATGCGGTGCGGCCAGCGAGTTCTGGCCGCAGATCCTGCCCGCCAACGGCCTGTTCTCGCTGCTGCCCTACGCGCTGTTCTCGCTGCCGTTCCTGCTGCTGTTCCGGCTGACCTGCTACTACTACCGCGGCGCCTACTACCGCTCGGTGTGGCAGTCCCCCACCGCCTGCGCCGTCGCCGAACCGCACGCCACCTACACCGGCGAGACCCGCTTCCCGTTGATCCTGCAGAACCTGCACCGGTACTTCTTCTACATCGCCGCGATAATCTCGCTGATCAACACCTGGGACGCGATCAAGGCGATGCACTCGCCGTCCGGCTTCGGGTTCGGACTGGGCAACGTCATCCTGTGGGTCAACGTGATCCTGCTGTGGACCTACACCATCTCGTGCCACTCCTGCCGGCACGTCATGGGCGGCCGTCTCAAGCACTTCTCCAAACACCCCGTGCGGTACTGGATGTGGACCAAGATCAGCAAGCTCAACGTCCATCACAAGAAGTTCGCATGGATCACCCTGGGCAGCCTGATGTTCACCGACTTCTACATCATGCTGGTGGCCAGCGGCGCCATCTCCGACCTGAGATTCATTGGCTGACAAGCCAACACACTTACCGAGTTCTAGGAGCGAGGTCCCCATGGTTGAAGTCGAGCGGCATCAATACGACGTCGTCGTGATCGGTGCGGGCGGTTCCGGTTTGCGCGCCGTCATCGAGGCCCGCCAGCGCGGGCTGAAGGTGGCCGTCGTTACCAAGTCGCTGTTCGGCAAGGCCCACACGGTGATGGCCGAGGGCGGCTGCGCCGCGGCGATGGGCAACGCCAACCCCAAGGACAACTGGAAGGTCCACTTCGCCGACACCATGCGCGGCGGCAAGTTCCTCAACAACTGGCGGATGGCCGAACTGCACGCGCAGGAGGCACCCGACCGGGTGTGGGAGTTGGAGACCTACGGCGCGCTGTTCGACCGGACCAAGGACGGCCGGATCAGCCAGCGCAACTTCGGCGGGCACACCTACCCCCGCCTGGCCCACGTCGGTGACCGCACCGGCCTGGAGATCATCCGCACCCTGCAGCAGAAGATCGTGTCGCTGCAGCAGGAGGACAAGGCCGAGCTCGGCGACTACGAGGCCCGGATCAAGGTCTTCCACGAGTGCGCGATCACCGAACTCATCAAGGACGGGGACCGGATCGCCGGCGCGTTCGGTTACTGGCGCGAGACCGGCAAGTTCATCCTCTTCGAGGCCCCGGCCATCGTGCTGGCCACCGGCGGTATCGGCAAGTCGTTCAAGGTGTCGTCGAACTCCTGGGAGTACACCGGCGACGGCCACGCCCTGGCGATGCGGGCGGGCGCCGGCCTGATCAACATGGAGTTCATCCAGTTCCACCCGACCGGCATGGTCTGGCCGCTGTCGGTGAAGGGCATCCTGGTCACCGAGGGCGTGCGCGGCGACGGCGGAGTGCTGAAGAACTCCGAGGGCAAGCGCTTCATGTTCGACTACATCCCCGCGGTCTTCAAAGGCCAGTACGCCGAGACCGAAGCGGAAGCCGACCAGTGGCTCAAGGACAACGACTCCGCGCGCCGCACCCCTGATCTGCTGCCCCGCGACGAGGTGGCCCGCGCGATCAACTCCGAGGTGAAGGCCGGCCGCGGCAGCCCACACGGCGGGGTCTACCTCGACATCGCCACCCGCATGACGCCCGAGGAGATCAAGCGGCGCCTGCCGTCGATGTACCACCAGTTCATGGAGCTGGCCGAGGTCGACATCACCAAGGACGAGATGGAGGTCGGCCCGACCTGCCACTACGTCATGGGCGGCATCGAGGTCGATCCGGACACCGGCGCGGCCGCGACCCCGGGACTCTTCGCCGCCGGGGAGTGCTCCGGCGGCATGCACGGCTCCAACCGCCTCGGCGGCAACTCGCTGTCGGACCTGCTGGTGTTCGGCCGTCGCGCCGGCCTCGGAGCCGCCGACTACGTGCGCTCCCTGCGTGAGCGTCCCGCCGTCGCCGAGGCGGCCGTCGAGGAGGCTGCGGCGATCGCGCTGACCCCGTTCAACGGGCCGCAGGGCAACGCCAAGCCGGAGAACCCCTACACCCTGCACGCCGAACTGCAGCAGACGATGAACGACCTGGTCGGCATCATCCGCACCGGTGCGGAAATGCAGGAGGCCCTCGACAAGATCGAGGAGTTCAAGGTTCGCTTCCGCAACATCGAGTCCGACGGCCGCCGCGAGTTCAACCCGGGCTGGCATCTGGCCATGGACATGCGCAACATGCTGCTGGTCAGCGAGTGCGTCGCGAAGTCGGCGCTGGCCCGCACCGAGAGCCGCGGTGGGCACACCCGCGACGACTACCCGAAGATGGACGCCGACTGGCGCCATTCGCTGGTGGTGTGCCGCTCCGCCGGCGACGACCCGGTGATGCCGGAGGTCACCGTCACCCGGGAACAGCAGGAGCCGATGCGCGAGGACCTGCTCGAACTGTTCGAACTCGAAGAACTCGGGAAATACTTCACCGACGCGGAGCTGGCGCAGCACCCGGGACGGAAGGGCTAGAGATGAGCTACAAGGCGAACCTCCGGGTCTGGCGCGGCGACGACGAGGGCGGCGGGTTGCAGGACTACTCCGTCGACGTGAACGAGGGCGAGGTCGTCCTCGACATCATCCATCGGCTGCAGGCCGAGCAGGCTCCGGATCTCGCGGTGCGGTGGAACTGCAAGGCCGGCAAGTGCGGTTCCTGCTCGGCGGAGATCAACGGCCGTCCGCGGCTGATGTGCATGACCCGCATGTCGACGTTCGAGCCGACCGAGACCATCACCATCACCCCGATGCGCACCTTCCCGGTGATCCGCGACCTGGTGACCGACGTCTCGTTCAACTACGAGAAGGCCAGGGAGATCCCGGCTTTCGCGCCGCCGAAGGAACTGCAGCCCGGCGAGTACCGGATGGCGCAGATCGACGTGGAACGCTCGCAGGAGTTCCGCAAGTGCATCGAGTGCTTCATGTGCAACAACGTCTGCCACACCATCCGCGACCACGAGGAGAACAAGAAGTCCTTCGCCGGTCCGCGGTACCTGATGCGCATCGCCGAACTCGACATGCATCCGCTGGACACCATGGACCGCCAGCACCAGGCTCAGGACGAGTTCGGCCTCGGCTTCTGCAACATCAACAAGTGCTGCACCGAGGTGTGCCCCGAGCACATCAAGATCACCGACAACGCCCTGATCCCGATGAAGGAGCGCGTCGCCGACCGCAAGTACGACCCCGTCGTCTGGTTGGGCAACAAGCTGTTCAGGAGGAAGTGACCCCCATCGACCGTGCGCTCACTGCGAAGATCACGCCGATCTTTCGCACTGGGCGCACGTTCGGCGTTATGGGGTGAGCCGGCGAAAGCCGCTGCGGTGGAACACGATCGGGGCCACCTCATCGTGTACGTGCACATCGTGGATGCGCATGATCACGATGGTGTGGTCACCCGCCGGCACTTCCTGTTCGACGGCGCTTTCCAGCCACACACTGGTGCCCTTGATGAAAACAGCGCCGCCGCCCGACGATACGGTCTCCACCCCCGCGAAGCGGTCGTCGGTCCTGGCGGCCAGGGCGCGCGCGGCCTTGTCGTGGGACTCGCCGAGCACGCTGATACCCAGGAACGGCACATCCTTGATCCTGGGCCACGTCTCGGAGGTGTTCTGTATGCAGAACGACACCAGCGGAGGATCCAGCGAGACCGGGACGAACGTACTGGCCGCCAGACCGACCCGCGTTCCGTCGATTTCGGCGGCGATCGCGATCACTCCGGACGGGAAGTGGCTGAACGCCTCACGCAGCGCAGCGGGGGTCAACGGTGTCGTTCTCGGCGGGGGGTTGCCCATAGCATTTGTATCTTCACACGTTGAGTAGCCTTGCGGCATGCCAGAAGCCTCCATCCTGTCCGTGCTGCGCGAACGCGCCGGTTCGACACCCGACGGGCTGGCGTTCACCTTCACCGACTACGACCGGGACTGGGAGGGTGTCGCCTCGACCCTGACGTGGTCGCAGCTGTACCGGCGCACCCTCAATGTGGCGGCCGAGGTCGGCATGCACGGCCTGCCGGGCGACCGGGCGCTGATCGTCGCGCCGCAGGGAATCGAGTTCATCGTGGCGTTCTTGGGCGCCATGCAGGCCGGGTTCATCGCAGTGCCCCTCGCGGTTCCGGTGCCCGGCTCGCACGACGAGCGCCTCAGCGCCGTGGTCACCGACACCTCGCCCTCGGTGGTGCTGACCACCACCGGCGTCTTCGACATCGCCGCGCAGTACGTCGACGACGGCGCCGCGGTGATCGCGGCGATCGCCGTGGACACTATGGATCTGGACGTCGAACCCACGATCGGCACCGAGATCCCCGACGGCCCGGATGTCGCCTATCTGCAGTACACCTCCGGGTCGACGCGGCTGCCCGCGGGCGTGATGATCTCGCACCGCAATCTGACCGCGAACTTCGAGCAGCTGATGCCGGACTACATGTTCCGGACCGGCGGGACGCTGCCCCCGGGGGCCAAGCTGGTCTCCTGGCTGCCCTTTTACCACGACATGGGACTGATGCTGGGGATCGCGGCACCGATCCTCGACGGATGCGGGGCCGACCTGATGAGTCCGCTGGGGTTCCTGGCCCGGCCGGCCCGCTGGGTGCATGCGATGTCCCGCAACGAACAGGCTTTCTCCGCGGCGCCCAACTTCGCGTTCGATCTCACCGCGCGGCGCACCAGTGACGCCGAAATGGAGGGCCTCGACCTCAGCCGGGTCATCGGCATCATCAACGGCGCAGAACGCATCCACCCGTCGACCCTGATCCGGTTCAACGAGCGGTTCGGCCCGGTCGGCTTCCGACCGGAGATGGTGTTGCCCTCCTACGGCCTGGCCGAGGCGACGGTATACGTGGCCAGCGGAAGTAACGGCCACGCACCGGAAGTGGTCGAATTCGACGCCGAAGAACTCACGTTGGGCACCGCGATCCGCACACCCGGCGGCGCGCCACTGCTGCGGTACGGAATCCCGACGTCGCCCCTGGTGCTGATCGTCGACCCCGAGACCCGCCAGCCCTGCCCGGACGGCACCGTCGGGGAGATCTGGACGCACGGCGAGAACGTCTCGGCGGGCTACTGGCGCAAGCCCGAACAGACCGGGTCGGCGTTCGGCGCGACGCTGGTGGATCCGCCCGCGGGCAGCCCCGCGACGAACTGGCTGCGCACCGGGGACCGCGGCTTCATCTCCGAGGACGAGTTGTTCATCGTCGGGCGGATCAAGGACATGCTGATCGTGCGCGGGCGCAACCACTACTCCGAGGACATCGAGGCGACGGTCCAGAAGATCACCCGCGGGCGGGTGGCCGCCATCGCGATCTCCGACGAGCACAACGGGTCCGGGGAGCAGACCGAGCAGCTGGTCACCATCGTCGAGCTGAAGAAAGCCGGCGGTCCCGATCAGCTGGCAGCGGTGAAAAACGATGTGATTGCCGCCATTTCGCGTGCACACGGTCTGCAGGTCGCCGACATCGTCCTGGTCGAACCCGGCTCGATCCCGACCACCACGAGCGGCAAGATCCGCCGTTCGGCGTGCGTCGAGCAGCACCGGCAGGGCCGGTTCGCGCGCCTTGACGCGTAGCTGACGCCGCGATGTGGATCACCCTGCTGGTGATGGCTGTCGCGGTCAGTCTGGAGCCGTTTCGCATCGGCATGTCGGTGCTGATGCTGAACCGGCCCCGGCCGCACCTGCAACTGGCGGCGTTCCTCGCCGGCGGCTTCCTGATGGGCCTGACGGTGGGCGCGGTGGTGCTGTTGGCGGTGGAGTCCCGGTTGCTGTCGTCCGCACATTTCACCCTGCCCCGGGTGCAGATGGTCATCGGCACGCTGGCCCTGGCGGCCGCCCTGGTCGTGGCAACCACGAAGGGGACCCCCCGCACCCCACCGGTGTGGCTCAGCCGGCTGCTCGGCGGGCAGTCGCTGTGGGTCGCCGGTGTCGCCGGCCTGGGTATCGCGCTGCCCTCGGTCGACTATCTGGCCGCGCTGGCCGTGATCGCGGCGGGCAGCACCGCCGCATCGACCCGGCTCGGCGCCCTGGTGGTCTTCAACGTCGTGGCGTTCGCGCTGGTGGAGATTCCGTTGCTGGCCTACCTGGTGGCCCCGCAGCGCACCCTGGCCGCGATGACCGGCCTGCACCAGTGGATCCGCACCCGGCGCCGCCGCGAGGTCGCGGTGCTGCTGGCCGTCGTGGGCGTCGTGCTGGTGACGGCCGGACTGCTGGGGGTGTGAGGCACCGGGTCAGCGACCGACTCAGCCGCCTGCCTCAGCCGCCAGGGGCGGCCCGGAAGCAGGCGCCGCACCGCTGGAACCACCGTCTCCCGAGCCGAAACTGCCGAACAGCGCCATCAGCTGCGACAGCGGATCGGTGCCGACCCCCTCTCCGTAGGTCGCCTGGGTGGCCGGCGCGGTGACCGCGGCCGGGTCGTAGCCGTTGACGGGGTCCACGGTGATCGGTGCCGTCGCCGGGTTGTCGTTGCGGGAGTACCCGGAGTCGACCATCGGCTGCAGCACGGCGTCGAGCTTGTTGAGCGTGGCCTCGTCGATGCCGGCGTATTTGAACGGCATCACCATCGGCAGGTGCTGCTCGGGGATCATGAACGTCGTCGTCTTGCCGCCTCGGGAGTTGACCGTCGTCACGATGTTGCGGGCCGGGACGTTGCGGGGGTTGGTGAACGCGACGGCGGTGTGGCCGGTGGCCAGCCCGACGATCGCGTTCAACATCGCCATCCAGTTGTCCGTGCGGTCCGGCCAGTCGGCGATGCTGTCGTAGGCGGACACGAAAGAGTATGTGTCGTACTGACTTTCGACCGGAGGGGGGATGACGAAGTCCATCGACGGGACCATCTCGCCCACCCGGAAGTTCTGCCGCAGCCACCCCTCGCCGAAGGCGTGCTGGCCGATCGGGTCGCCGAAGACGGCAAAGGACAGCTGATCGGGTGGCGGAGCGTTGGGATCGGCGGCAAGACGGGCTTGCACGGCGTTGACGACCATCGCCCCCTCGGACAGGCCCAGCACCGTGCCGGGGCCGTCCTGGTTCACCGTCGCGATGACGTTGCCGGCACCCTGGTCCACCGACTCGCCGATACTCGGGCCGTCCAGCCCCATCCCCGGGAAGGCCCTGTCGATACCCGGGAACAGCCGCTCCAGGGTGTGGCCCTGCACCTGGCCGGCCCAGTAGTCCACCTTCTGGCGCTGCAGACCCGGGAACCACTCCGCGCCGGTCATGCGGATGTATTGGTCGTACGGAATGCCGGCGACGTGGGCGCCGCCCAACCCGTATCCCCTCGGCGGCGTGCCTTCCAGGGTGGTAGCGGCGCCCCCCGCGGAAACGGGGGCAGAAAGCGCCGGAGCGGAAAGGTAGGGAGCGAAGACGTCCAGGGAGGAACCGTCGGCTGAGGAGCCGTCGGTTGAGGTTTCATCAGCGTTGGCGACCGCGCCCGAGGCCGACACCGTGAGCACTGCGGTGAGTGCGGCCAGCACCTTTTTCATGCCCGGGCCCTCCTCTGCCATCTCAGTCGCGACGGCCACCAGTTGTTCTTGCCCATCAGGCTGGCGATGGCCGGCACCAGGACGGTCCGCACCAGGAAGGTGTCCAACAGGATCCCGGCGCCGATGACGAATCCGCCCTGAACCACGGTACCAATGCTGGAGAACAACAAGCCCCACATGGACGCGGCGAAGATCAGCCCCGCCGCGGTGATCACGCCACCGGTCGATGACAGCGTCCGGACGATGCCGTAGCGGGTGCCGTTGGGGGACTCGTCGCGCAGTCGCGACGCGAAGAGCAGGTTGTAGTCGGCGCCCACGGCGACCAGCACGACGAACGCCAGCGGCGGCACCGTCCAGTGCAGCGGCTGGTTCAGCCCGTACTGGAAGGTCAAGACCCCCAGCCCCAGTGCCCCGAAGTACGAAATGATCACGGACCCAACCAGATACAGCGGCGCGGTGATCGCCCGCAGCAGAAGCATCAGCGTCACGAGAACGACGAAGACCGTGGCCAGGACGATGAACCGGATGTCTTCGCGGTAGTAGTTGCGGGTGTCCCGCAGCGCGGCGGGGTATCCGCCGATGGTGATCGTCGCATTCTGCAGGGTCGTGTTGGGCTGGGCCGCCCGGGCGGTGTCCAGGATGGCGTTGACCTGATCCATCGCCGCGGGGCTGAACGGGTCGAGCTTGGTGAACACCAGATACCGTGCCCAGTGCCCGTCGGGCGAGATGAACGTCTTGGAGGCCGCCCGGAACTCGGCCGTGTTGAGCACCTCGGGCGGAATATTGAACCCGGCCATCGAGGACCCCGCGGCGTCCTCCCTCATCGACTCCAGAAACGCCGCCGCCTGGTCGAGACCGGTGCGCATGGTCTCGATCTGCTCGACCACCTGATCCACCCCGGCAGCCACCTGCTGGCTTCCCACGGCGGCGCGGTCGGCCTGGTCGCGGAACTCGTTCATGGTGCTCTGCGCGCCGGCGGGGGTGTCGAGGCCCATGGTGCGCATCACCGCGGTCAGCTTGGCGTAGGAGTCCCTGAGCTGATTGAGCGTCGCGCTCAGCGACTGGGTGCTCTGCAGGTCCTTCAGTTCCCGGGCCAGGCCGTTGATCTTGTCGATCGATGCCTGGTTCCGGGGGTCGACGATGCTCTGGAAGTGGCCCCGGGTCTCCGCGCAGGACGGGTTGAGGTCGCAGACCACGTTGCCGTTCAACGCGGCCAGCACCGGGCCCACCCATCCGAGCAGGTTGCGGCCGGCCGTGTAGGTGACGCCCATGGAGTTGCCGAGCTCGTTGATCGCCTGGACGAGCTTGGCGGCCACCTCGACGTTCTTGACCAGGTTGTCGCCGCTGTACTCGACCTTCAGGGCGCTGAACGCGTTCACCATGCCCTGGATGTTGGTCGCGAGATCGTTGACCTGGACGCGGACATCGCCGAGACCGGTCGCCAACTCATTGGCACCCGAGGACAGCCGGTTGAGGCCCGCCATGTTGTCGGTGATGGAGGCCGACCCGTCGCTGAGCTTGTCCCCGACGATGCCGGCCTGATAGGTGGCCCGGAACTCCTTGGGCACCTTGCCCAGCGGCCTGGTGACGCCGTTGACCATCCCGATGTTGGGCAGCTGGCTGATGCGGTCGGCCATCTGCTCCATATCGGCCAGCGCCAGCGGCGTGCGCAGGTTGCGCGGCGAATGGATCAGCACGTAGGACGGCACGAACTGGTTGATGTCGAAATGGCGCTCCAACGCGGCGTATCCCACCGAACTCGGGTCGGTCCGCGGCACCGCCTTGCGGTCGTCGTAGTTGTAACGCGCCAGTCCGGCACTCCCGGCCAGGAGCAGCAACACCAGCAGGCTGGCCACCAGGTGGGCCCGCGGCCGGCGCACGATCCGGATCCCGGAGCGCCGCCAGAAGCGGGCGGTGAGCTCCCGGCGGGGCTTGATCCAGCCCCACCGGCCGACGACGGCCAGGATGGCGGGCAGCAGGGTCAGCGCGGCCAGGAACGCGACGCCGACGCCCACCGCCGAGGACACCCCGACGGTGGAGAACACCCCCATCTTGGCGAAGCTGATCGCAAGGAACGTCAGCCCGATGGTTGCCGCCGACGCCGTGATGACCTTGCCGACCGAGGACAGCGCCTGCCGCACCGCGGTGTCGGAGTCCTCGCCGCGGCGCACGTAGTCGTGGTAGCGGCTGATCAGGAAAACGGCGTAGTCCGTCCCGGCGCCGGCGATCATCGCGCTCAGCAGGATGATGGCCTGGTTGGAGACGCCCAGGCCGGTCCATTCCGACAGCCCGGCGACCGTCGACTGGGCGATCACCAGGGACATGCCGATCCCGATCAGCGGGATCAGCATGGCGACGGGGTTGCGGTACACCACCAGCAGCACGACCAGCACCAGGACGCCGATCGCGATCTCGATCGGCATTCGGTCGCGCTGGCCTGCCACGGTCAGGTCGGCGACGGTGGCCGCCGGTCCCGTCAGGTTGACCTGCAGGCGGCTGCCCGCGGTGGTCTGGTCGACGATCTCGGACACCCGTGTGAACGCCGAGTAGGACTTCGGGGTGCCCAGGGCGCCGGCCAGGCCCACCGGCACCACCCAGGCCTTGCCGTCCTTGCTGGTCAAAAACGGACGCAGCGACGGTGTCTGGATGAAGTCCTGCAGCATGACGACGTCGTCGTCACGGCGCAGGGCGTCGACGAGACTCCGGTAGACGGGTTCCTGGTCGGGGCCCACCCCGCGCTCGTCGGAGAGGACCACCAGCAGCAGGTCGTCGGTCCCGGTTTCCTGGAACCCCTTCGTCATCTCGCGAGCGGCGACGGTGGACGGCGCGTCGGCGGGCAGCATGGCCAACGGGTGCTTCTGCGCCATGTCGTTGAGATTCGGCAGCGACAGTGGCAGCGCGACCGCCAGGGCGATCCAGAAGGCGATGACGGCGAACGGCCACCGCACGACCAGACTGGCTAGCCGCCGCATGAACTAGACACCGTGGCCCCAATCGCCGTTGTCCGCGATCTGCTGGCACACCGACCGCATCGCCCCGATGTACCGGGCGATCGACTTCTGCGCGATCGGGTTGTCGGGCCCGAGCACCGACATGGCGGTGCCGCCGTCGTAGAGGAAGACGTAGATCGTCAGCTGGTAGGAGAACCGTCCGTCGGAGTAGATCCCGATGTTGTTCGAGTACCCCAGTTCGGTGGCCGCCAGGATCGCGTTGAGCGGTGCGGCGCCCCCGTGCAGGAAGTTGGCCACCGGGAAGTTCGGTCGCGGCTTCTCCAGCCACGGCGCGAGTTCGAGAACGCGGTAGTAGGGCACGCGGGCAAGCTTCTGGCCCGTGTCGAACGAGTTCTGGGCGGCCCAGGCCGCCTCTCCGAACGTCGTCGCGGCGATCGGCACGGTGATCGGGACCAGGCCGGTGAACCAGCCCTGGGTGGTGAAGTTGTCCGACGTCCGGCGGGTGTCCCGCGGCGTGAGCCCGTAGTAGGTGGCGGCGCCGGTGAGCTCGTGCTCGACCTTGGCGGTGCAGGCGAAGAGGCCGCCGACGAAGCGCACGCCCGCCTCCGCGCAGGCCGCTTCGAACCGCTTGGTCTGCTCGGCGTCCATGATCATCTCGCCGGTCATCTCGGCGACCGTGGGCTCCAGCGGGTTGCCCAGCGGCAGGGGGAATTCCGGAAGCGTCCCGCCGGAGTTCTCAGCAAACTCGATCCATTCGCGGACCTCCGGGGAATCCGCCGTCAACTTCGCCGTCGCCTCACGTTCCTGGAGGCAGAAATCGTCGAAACTCCCAGCGTCCGGTAGCGGCATCGGCTGGCCGGTCTCCTTCAGCGACGTGTACATACCGTGCGCCTCGAGCATGGTGATCCCGATCAGGGCCGCGTCGCCGTGCACGTGGTCGATGCTGGCGTAGAAATCGAAATGGTCCTCGCTCTGGACAATTCCGAAAGAAAAACAGCCCCACTCGAATGGGCTCGGAATGTCCACCATGTGTTTCCGCGCCTCTTCGGTGGACATTTCACCGTGATCGACCGGTTCGAATTCAATATCCTCGGCATCGGCAATTGTGCGCCGAACAATTTCTCCGGCGCCGTCGTATTCGAACCAGCTGCGATAGGTGTCGTGCCGGCGGAGATACGCGTTGATGGCGTGATTCATCGCCGAAATATCGCACTGACCTGGGACCTCACAGGTCGCGATGATCTGCCGCGAATAGTCCAGCCCGGCCGCCTCCTGATGAAAAACCCCACGAAGATGCTGCCCCTGCATAAAACTGACGGGGACGTGACTCACCGGCGCGCGGCGCGCAATTTCCATCGACGCGGCGGTGGGATGCCACGAAATCAGCGTGCCGGGACTGGGCGTCCAATCATCGACCGTGCCGACCGTAATTTTACCGATCTGCAATATTTCTCTCCCCGACTCTTGCCGGCGGCGGCCTGCGGGCCGGCAACACTGATAGCGAGTCCAAGATAGTCCCCGCGGCTGTGACGGTCACCGTCGAACCCTTCGCTCCCGGCAGAACCTCCCGATCACGCCGGGCCACGACGGAACCGCGGTGGGGGGTCCGGGCCCCGCGGGGGCGGGACGGCGCGGCACGCCAGCAACACATGCAATACTGACCTGCGGGAGATGAGCCGTCCGTGGCCGTCCCGTCGCCTTTCGAACCACCCGGTGGTTGTGACTCGATCTCCCGTATGGCACGAAACTTCAACGCTCGAAGCGGGGGTATTTTCCTCATGGCGAACACCAAACGCCCGGCGGAGGACGCACCCCGTTTCGCCATCATCGGTTATGCAGCCCGCCTGCCCGGGGCCGCCGATGCCGACCAGTACTGGGACGTGCTGCATTCCGGCCGGGAGGCCATCTCGGAGGTCCCGGCGGATCGCTGGGACGTCGAGGACTTCTACGACCCGGATCCGGCCGCACCCGGCAAGATCGTCACCCGGCGCGGCGGCTTCGTCGACGACGTGACCGGTTTCGACGCCCCCTTCTTCGGGGTGTCGGCGCGCGAGGCCGAGTGGATCGACCCGCAGCACCGTCTGCTGATGGAGACCGCCTGGCGGGCCGTGGAGCACGCCGGCATCGCCCCCTCGGACCTGGCCAACAGCCGCACCGGCGTGTTCGTCGGCCTGGCCACCCACGACTACCTCGGCATGGCCTCCGACGAGCTGACGTACCCCGAACTCGAGGCCTACCTGGCCATCGGCACGTCCGGCGCCGCCGGAGCGGGCCGGATCAGCTACCGGCTCGGGTTGCAGGGGCCGGCGGTCAGCGTCGACACAGCGTGTAGCTCGTCGCTGGTCGCCATTCACCAGGCCTGCCAGGCGCTGCGCCTGGGCGAATGCGACCTTGCCCTGGCGGGCGGCGCCAACGCCCTGCTCACGCCGGCGACCATGATCGCGTTCTCCCAGTCGCGGATGCTGGCGCCGGACGGCAAGTGCAAGACGTTCGACGCCGCCGCCGACGGCTACGTCCGCGGCGAGGGCTGCGGGGTCATCGCCATCAAGCGCCTCGAGGACGCGATCCGCGACGGCGACCACATCCGGGCGGTGATCCGCGGCAGCGCGATCAATCAGGACGGTGCCTCCGGTGGTCTGACCGTGCCCAACGGGGTGGCCCAGCAACGGGTCATCACCGAGGCGCTGGAGGCCTCCGGCGTGGCCGCCGCCGACGTCGACTATCTGGAGGCGCACGGGACGGGGACGTCGCTCGGCGACCCGATCGAGGTGCAGGCCGCCGCTGCCGTCCTCGGTCAGGGCCGGGACGCCGGGCGCCCGCTGCTGATCGGCTCGGCCAAGACCAACATCGGCCACCTGGAGGCCGCCGCGGGTATCGCCGGCGTCCTCAAGGTCGTGCTCTCCCTCGAACATCAGGAAATCCCCAAACACCTGAACTTCCGCAACCCCTCACCGCACATCCCGTGGGACCGCATCCCGGTCCGCGTCGTCGACGAGTCCGTGGCCTGGGAGCGCACCGACCGGCCCCGCATCGCCGGGGTGAGCTCGTTCGGCTTCACCGGCACCAACGCCCACGTGATCCTGGAGGAAGCTCCTTCAGTCGCGCCCGCACGCTCGGATGCCGCCGGGGATTCCGACGCCCGCCGCTTCGCGGTGCTGCCGCTGTCCGCGCGCACTCCGGCCGCTCTGGCGCAGACGGCCGCCGACTACCGCGACTGGCTGGCCGGGCATCCCGAAGCCTCCCTGGCCGACGTGTGCGTGACGGCCGGGACGGCCCGCGCCCACCTCGAGCACCGGGCCGCGTGCGTGGTCAACTCCCTGGATTCCGCGCGCGAGCTGCTCGACGCGCTGGCCGACGACCGGCCGGCGCCCGGCCTGGTGCGCGGCGACTGCGCCGACGCACCGAAGACGGCGTGGCTGTTCCCCGGACAGGGCAGCCAGTACGTCGGGATGGCCCGGGAGCTGTTCGACACCGAGCCGGTCTTCGCCGAGACCATGAGCCGGTGCGCCGAAGCGGTCGCCGGCATCCTCGACCGCCCGCTACTCGACGTCATCTTCGGCATCGACGACCCGGACGCCGCGGAGACGCTGCAGCAGACCCGGCACGCCCAGGCGGCGATCTTCGCCGTGGAGATGGGCCTGGCCCGGCTGTGGCAGTCCTGGGGCTTCGAGCCCGACGTGGTGATCGGGCACAGCGTCGGCCAGTACGCCGCGGCCTGCGTCGCCGGGGTGTTCAGCCTGGAGGACGGCGCCCGTCTGCTCGCCGAACGTGGCCGGCTGTTCGGTGACCTGCCGGCCGGCGGCCGGATGGCGGCGATCTTCGCCGACCCCGAGCGGGTCGAGCGGCTCAGCGACCAGTTCCCGAGCCTGTCGGTGGCCGCCTACAACGGCGCCAACACCGTACTGTCCGGACCCGGCGCCGACCTCGAGCAAGCCGTCGCCCGGCTCAGCGCCGACGGCGTCCGCTGCGACTGGCTGGACACCAGCCACGCCTTCCACTCCGCACTGCTCGACCCGGCGCTCGACGCGTTCGAGGCCTACGCCGACGGGTTCGAATTCCGTTCTCCGCAAAAGATTTTGATCTGCAACCGGACTGGCGCCGCCCTCGGACGCACCGCCACCTTCGACGGTGCCTACTGGCGTCGCCACTCGCGCCAGCCGGTCGAATTCGCCAAGGGCGTGGCCACGCTGGCCCAGCTCGGCTGCACGCTGCTGGTGGAAGTCGGCCCCCAGCCGGTGCTCACCGCCGCGGCGCTGCGGGCCTGGCCGGACACCGCGGCCACCCCGAAGGCCCTCGCCTCGCTGCGCAAGAACGTCGCCGACCACCGCCAGATCACCGAAGCGGTGGCGGGCACCTTCATCGCCGGGCATGTTCCCGACTTCGGCGCCCTCGTGCACGGCCCGGCGCGCAAGGTCGACCTGCCGCCCTACCCCTTCGAGCATCGGCAGTACTGGTTCAACGACCGCCAGCCGATCCGGCCGCAGCACAAGCTGCTGAGCACCGGGCCGTCGATCACCGACATCCGTTACGAAATCCGTTGGCAGCCATCGTCATCGGCTGACACGACCGCCGCCGCCCAGGACGCGGTCTGGTTCGTCGTCGGCGACGACGAAGCCGTCACCGGGCAGCTGGGCGATGCGCTGAGCGCGGCCGGACACCGCCATCACGTGGTGGGGCTGCCTTCCTCGGACGCCGCTGAGGAGGCGTTGCTGGGCGACCTGCGTGCGGCCGGCGCCGACGGGTCGGCGATCCGCATCCTGAACATCGCGGCACTGGACTCCGACCGCTCGTCGATGCGGTCGCTGCTGCGGATGCAGCACCGCGTCCTGACCGGCACGCAGCGGCTGTTCCGCGCGGCCGCCGCCGCCGCCGAACTGAGCGGATCGATCTGGGTCATCACCCAAGGCGCGCAACATGTTACCGACGGTGACACCGTCGCACCCGAGCAGAGCAGCCTGTGGGGATTCTGCCGCGCCGCAGCCCTGGAGTACCCGCAGGTGTGGGGTGGACTGGCGGATCTGCCCGGCGGGTTCGCCGAATGGCCGCGCCTGGTCGCCCAGGTCTCGGGCGCCACCCCCGGCGAGGACCAGATCGCCCTGCGCGAGCGGGGCGTTCATGTCCCGCGCCTGGCTCGCCGCACGACGGCGCCGGAATCCGCGCCGTTGCAATTGCGTTCCGACGCAAGCTATCTGGTCACCGGCGGTCTCGGCGCCATCGGCTTGGAGATGGCCGGATACCTGGCCGCCCACGGCGCCGGGAACCTGGTGCTGACCAGCCGCCGCACCCCCGACGACACCACCCGGGTCCGCGTCGACGCGCTCCAGCAGGAGCACGGTTGCACCGTCCGCGTCGTCACCGCCGACGTCGCCGACCCGCATGACGTCGCCCGCCTGCTGAGCACCGTGGCGGCCGAGTTGCCGGCACTGGCCGGCATCGTCCACGCCGCCGGCGAGAACTCCACCACCCCGCTGAGTTCCCTGGACGGTGCCGAACTGGATCGGGTGTTCGCCGGAAAGGTCTGGGGCGCCTGGAATTTGGCTGAGCATCTGAGTGAGGCGGCCACCAAGGAGAACCTGGACTTCTTCCTGTCCACCTCCTCGATCTCCTCGGTGTGGGGCAGCTACGGGCAGACCGCCTACAGCGCGGCCAACGCCTTCCTCGACGGGCTGACGTGGCATCTGCGCGAGCGCGGTGTGCCGGCGACCAGCGTGAATTTCGGGCCATGGTCGGCCGGCCATGCCGCCGAAGCCCAGGGGTCCGCCGGCATGGCCGACGCCGACGCCCGCGCCCAACTGGAGTTGCGCGGCGTTCACACCCTCTCCCCCGCCGACGCCCTGGCCGCGACGGCCGAGGTGCTGGCATCCGGCACACCGGAAGCCGTTGTGGCCCGGATCGACTGGGCCCGTTTCCTTCCGGTGTACCTGCAGGCCGGCCGCCGGGCCCTGCTGAGCGAGGTCGCCCGCGAGGTCCCGGCCTCCAGCCCGGCCGTCACCGACGCCGCCGGAAGCACCGCGCTGGTCGGCCGGCTCACCGCCGCACCGGTGCAGCAGCGCCGCAAGATCGTGCTGGACTTCCTGCGCGCCACCGTCGCCGATGTGACCCGGGTGGACGTCGCCGAGGTCCGCGAGGAGGCCGGCTTCTTCGACCTCGGCATGGACTCGCTGATGGCCATCGAACTGCGGCGCCAACTCGAGCGTGCGGTCGGCAGGGAACTGCCCGCCACGCTGGCGATGGACTATCCGCGGTTGACCGATGTCGCCGACTACCTGCTGACCGAGGTGCTCAACCTCAACGAACGGGCCGCCGCGAAGACACCGGCCGCACCGGTCACCACGTCGGCCGACGAGCCGATCGCCATCGTCGCGGTCGCCTGCCGATTCCCCGGATCACCGGATCCGGATGCCTACTGGGACGTGCTGTCCGGCGGGGTGGACGCCATCCGCGAGATCCCCGAGGACCGCTTCGACATCGACGAGTTCTACGACCCCGACCAGCAGACGCCGGGCAAGATCTACACCCGCAACGGCGGATTCCTCGAGAGCGTCGACGGATTCGATCCGGAGTTCTTCGGCATCTCGCCACGGGAAGCCGTCTGGATGGACCCCCAGCAGCGCCTGATGCTCGAAATCGCCTGGGAGGGCCTGGAACGCGCCGGCTACGCGCCGGCGTCGATGCGCGGCAGCCGGACCGGCGTCTTCGTCGGCGTCGGCGCCAACGAGTACGCCCACCTGATGTCGGGCGACTCGGTGGACAACCTCGAGGCGTACTTCATCACGGGCAACGCACTCAACGCGGTCGCCGGCCGGGTGGCGTTCACCCTGGGCCTGGAGGGGCCGGCGGTGGCGATGGACACCGCGTGCAGTTCCTCGCTGGTGGCCGTTCACCAGGCCGTCCAGGCCCTGCACTCCGGCGACTGCGACATGGCCCTGGCCGGCGGCGTCAACATCCTGTTGAGCCCGGCGTCGATGGTCGCCGCATCCCGTGCCCGGATGCTGTCGCCCGACGGCCGGTGCAAGACGTTCGACGCCGCCGCCGACGGGTACGCCCGCGGTGAAGGATGCGGCGTGCTGGTGCTCAAGCGGCTGTCCGACGCCCAACGCGACGGCGACCGGATCTGCGCGGTCATCCGCAGCACCGCGGTCAACCAGGACGGCGCGTCCAGCGGTCTGACGGTGCCCAACGGCGGTGCGCAGCAACGACTGATCGCCACCGCACTCGGCCGCGCCGGGCTGACCGGCGGCGACGTCGACTACCTCGAGGCGCACGGCACCGGCACCCCTCTGGGTGATCCCATCGAGGTGCAGGCCGCCGCAGCGGTCTACGGCGCAGGCCGCGACCCCGACCGGCCGCTGCTGATGGGAACCGCGAAAACCAACATCGGACACCTCGAGTCCGCCGCCGGTGTCGCCGGTCTGATCAAGGTCGTGCTGTCGCTGCAACACGAACTGCTCCCGCAGACACTGCATTTCACCAACCCCAACCCGCACATCCCGTGGGATTCGCTGCCGGTTCAGGTGGTGGAGAAGCCCACCCCGTGGCAGCCCAACGGCCGTCCGCGGCGGGCCGGAGTCAGTTCCTTCGGGTTCACCGGCACCAACGCCCATGTGGTGTTGGAGGAGGCCCCGCGCCCGTCTGCGAGCGCCGAATTCCCCGACGAGGCAACCGATGACGCGGTGGCGGCGGAGACGCCGCGCGAACCGTGGAGCGTGCTGCCGCTGTCCGCGCGGTCCGCGCCAGGCCTGACGGCTCTGGCCCAGCGTTACGCGACCTGGCTCGAGGAGCACCCCGAGGCGTCGCTCGCCGACGTCTGCTACATCGCCGGCGCCGGCCGTTCGCACTTCGAACACCGGGCGGCCCTGGTGGCCAACTCCGTCCACGAAACCCGGCTGCTGCTCGAGGATCTGGTGGCCGGCCGCCAGCGGCCCGGCGTGCTGCGCGGCGAGTGCACCGACCCGCCGACCACAGCCTGGTTCTTCCCCGGCCAGGGCAGCCAGTACCCGGGGATGGCGCGCGAGCTGTTCGACACCGAGCCGGTGTTCGCCGACACGGTCCGCCGCTGCGCGGAGGCCGTCGACCCGATCCTGCCGCGTCCGCTGCTGGATGTGCTGTTGTCCACCGACCGCGAGGCCGTGGAGACGTTGCGGCACACCTCGTTCGCCCAGCCGGCGATCTTCGCCGTGGAGATGGGTCTGGCCCGACTGTGGCAGTCCTGGGGAGTCGAACCGGACGTCGTGCTGGGGCACAGCGTCGGCCAGTACGCCGCGGCCTGCGTGGCCGGGGTGTTCAGCCTGGAGGACGGCGCGCGGTTGATCGCCGAGCGCGGCCGGCTGTTCGGCAGCCTCCCCGCCGGCGGCCGGATGGTGGCGGTGTTCGCCGACCCCGAGTATGTGGTGGCCGCCGCGGAGAGCTTCCCGCGGGTGTCCGTCGGCGCGTACAACGGACGCAACACGGTGCTCTCCGGCCCGGCCGAGGATCTGGAGCAGATCGTCGCCGCCTGCAGTCAGGACGGCACCCGCTGCACCTGGCTGGAGACCTCCCACGCCTTCCACTCCGAACTGCTCGACCCGGTGCTCGACGAATTCGAGTCCTTCGCAGGGCAATTCAGCTTCGCGGCGCCCGCGCTGCCGCTGGTGTGCAACCGCACCGGTGCGGTACTTAGCGCCGAGACGCCGCTGAACGCGCAGTACTGGCGCAAACACTCCCGGCAGCCGGTCCAGTTCACCGAGAGCGTCGCCACCGTCGCCGCGCTCGGCTGCTCGGTGCTGATGGAGATCGGCCCGCAACCGATCCTCACCGCCGCCGCGCTGCAGACCTGGCCGGAGTCGGCCGCCACGCCCAGCACGATCGTCTCGCTGCGCAAGGGCGCCAACGCACAGCGGCAGATGACCGAAGCCCTGGCCGCCGCCTATGTCCTCGGACACCGGCCGAACTTCGCCGCGCGCCAACACGATCCGGGCCGGCGCCTGGAGCTGCCCACCTACCCGTTCCAGCGCCGGCGCTACTGGCCGAAGACCTCGGGCGTGGTCGGCACGGGCGGCGCCGACGGTGTCCGGATGTCCGGAATCCTCGGCAGCGCCAAGGATCTGGCCTCCGGCGACACCGTCTACAGCACCGTACTGTCGGTCAAGACCCAGCCGTGGCTGTCCCATCACGTCATCTACGGCACGGTGGTGGTGCCGGGCGCGACCTACGCCACCATGGCGCTTGCCGCGGCCGGGGCGCCGGCGCGGGTCAAGGAAGTCTTCTTCTACGAGCCGATCATCCTGCCGGAGAAGGCCGCTCGTGAGGTCCAGCTGACCTTGCACCCGCTCGAATCCGAGGGCGGCTGGAAGTTCCAGGTGCACAGCCGTCCCTACGGCGTGCGCGACGCCGAGTGGTCGCTGAACTCCGACGGCACCCTGCTGGCCGGCTCCGACCCGGACACCGCGACACCCGACGCGCTGACCGCCGTCGACCCGGTGGACGAGGCGATCGAGCGGATGACCCGGACCAGCCCGCAGCAGCTGTTCGAGATCTTCAACGACATGGAGCTGGCGTGGGGCCCCACCTGGTCGACCTCGCTGAAGTCGTTGTGGGTCGGTGAGGGCGAAGCGATCGGCGACGTCTCGGTCGGCGACGAACTGGCCGAGCACCTCGGCGGCGAGCCCATCCACCCGGTGCTGCTGGACCTGTGCACCGGTGTCGCCTTCCCCGCCTTCCCCGCGCTGGCCGCCGCCGAGCACGGTGTGTCGGATCTGTTCCTGCCGCTGCGCTACGGGCAGGTGGAGTTGCGCGAGAACATGCCGCGGCGGTTCTACTGCCGGGCCCGCTGGCACGCCGGCGGCCTCGAGGGCGAAACCCAGGTCTTCGACATCGACTTCCTGGACCGCGACGGACACCGGCTCGGCGGCATCACCGAGTTCACCGTCAAACGTGCCCCGCGTGAGGCGCTGCTGCGCGGGCTCGGCGGCGACGCGACCCGGCTGCTCTACACCGTCGGCTGGCACGAAGCGGCCGCGCCGGAGGGTGCGGACGCCACCACCGACGGCACCTGGCTGATCGCCGGCCTCGACGAACTGGCCGACCACCGGGCCGGATCCGTCACGCTCGACCCGGCCGCCGACGCGAACGTGTGGCAGCAGGCGTTCGCCGCCGCGGCCGAGGGCGGCAGGCCCGTCGTCGGCATCGTCTGGCGCAGCCCCGCCCGTCCGGGGGCCGACGGCCCGACCGCCGATCTCGCCGCGCGACTGGAGTCCGACATCTCCGGTCTGCTCGGCGCCGCGCAGACCGCCCTGGCCCAGGACAAGCTGAATCTGACCGGTGGGTTGTGGATCGTCACCGAACGGGCGGTCGCCACCGAACCCGGCGAGGACGTCGATCCGGTCAACGCCGCGCTGTGGGGAGTCGGGCGCACGATCGTCGCCGAGCAGCCGACCCTGCGCTGCCGCATGGTGGACATGGATTCCTCCGAGGAGTCCGTCGATTGGCTGGCCGCCACCCTCGGAACACCGGTCACCGAACCGGAAACCGCGGTCCGGCAGGGCAAGTTCCTCGTCCCGCGGCTGCTGCACTGGGCGCGTAGCGGCCAGCTGCCGATGCCCCGCAGCGACGACTACGCGCTGGCGCCGACCGAGCGCGGAGCGATCGACAACCTGCGGCTGACCGAGATCGAGGTGGAGCCGCCCGGGCCCAACGAGGTGCAGGTCCGCATCGAGGCGGCCGGCCTGAACTTCCGCGACATCCTCAACGTGCTCGGTCTCTACCCGGGCGATCCGGGCCCGATCGGTGGCGACCTCTGCGGCGTCATCACCGAAATCGGTTCGGAGGTGACCGGATTCGAGGTCGGTCAGCGGGTCTTCGGGTCCATGCAGGGCGCGTTCGCCAGCCGGCTCAACGTGCCTGCGCCGCTGTTGGCGACGGTGCCCGCCGGATTCGATCCGGTCGGCGCGGCAACCCTGCCGGCGGCCGCACTGACGGCCCGCCTGGCCTTCGACTGGGCACAATTGCGCCCCGGCGACCGGGTGCTGATCCACGCCGCCAGCGGTGGCGTCGGCATGGCGGCGATCCAGCTGGCACGCCACCACGGCGCGACGGTCTTCGCCACCGCGAGCGCCCACAAGCGGGCCACGCTGCGCCGGATGGGTGTGGAGTACGTTTACGACTCCCGCACAACGGATTTCGCCGACCAGATCCTCGCGGACACCGGCGGCGAGGGTGTCGACGTCGTGCTCAACAGCCTGACCAGCGAGGGCTTCATCGAGGCGACGGTGCGGGCGACCGCCGAGGGCGGCCGGTTCGCCGAGATCGCCAAGCGCGACATCTGGACCGCCGAGCAGATGGCCGCGGTGCGTCCCGACATCAACTACGAGATCGTGGCGCTCGACGTGACGATGATGACCGATCCCGGCCACATCAAGACGTTGATGGACGAACTGTCCGAGGGCATGGCTCGCGGTGAGTGGACGCCGGTTCCGGCCGAGGTCTATCCGCTGACCGAGGCGCGGACCGCGTTCCGCCGCATGCAGCAGGCACGCCACATCGGCAAGATCGTGGTCCAGATGCCCACACCGCTTTCGCCGCGGCCGGATCGGAGCTACCTGGTGACCGGCGGCCTGGGCGCGCTGGGTCTGCACACGGCGGCGTACCTGGCCCAGCTGGGCGCCGGCGACATCGTGTTGACCAGCCGTCGCGGCCCGGACGCCGAGGCCGAGCAGGCCATCGCCGCCATCACCGATCGGTTCCACTGCCGGGTGCACGTCTTCACCGCCGACGTCGGCGATGAGTCCGAGGCCGCCGCGCTGTTGGACCGCATCCGCGCCGAGTTGCCGCCGCTGGCCGGCATCGCGCACCTCGCCGGCGTGCTCGACGACGCCCTGCTGCCGCAGCAGACGCCGGAACGGTTCCGGACCGCTCTGCGGCCCAAGGCATTCGGCGCGCATCACCTGCACCGGTTGACCCAGGACGACGACCTGGAGTTCTTCATCCTGTACTCGTCGGCCTCGGCCGTGCTGGGTTCGCCGTCGCAGGCGAACTACGCCTGCGCCAACGCGCTGCTCGACGGACTGGTCGCCCACCGCAGGGCGCACGGCCTGCCGGCGACCGCCGCCAACTTCGGCCCCTGGGGCCGCGGCGGCATGGCGAGCTCCCAGGCGGCACTGGCCAACCTGAGCGCCCAGGGCATGATGCCGCTGGAGCCCAGCGCCGCGCTGGCCGCACTCGGCGAGGTGGTCCGCCACGGAACCGCCCAGGCCACCGTGCTGAAGGCCAACTGGCAGCGCACCGCCAAGATGCTCGGCGGCATCCGGCCCCCGTTCCTCGACCAGGTGCTGCCCACCGACGAGGGCGCGGGCACCGGGGACAGCGAGCTGCTGCGGCAGCTGCAGGAGATTCCGGTGTCGGCCCGGGTTGGGTTCATCACCGAATTCCTGCAGCGCGAGGTGCAGGGCTTCCTGCGACTCGCACAACCCCCGGCCGCCAGCAGCCGGTTCCTGGATCTCGGCACCGACTCGCTGATGGCCGTCGAGCTCCGCAACCGGTTGTTCGGCCAGTTCGGCGGGAAGTTCGACATCAGCCCGACGGCGGTGTTCGACTACCCGACGATCGGTGAGTTGGCCGCGCATCTGGTTTCGCAGCTGCCCGACTCCGAGGGCCCGGTGGACGGCCAGTCCGATGCCGCGGCCGAAAAAGTGCAGGACTGACCGGCGCGCGGCCACGCCGCTGACCAGCCGGAAGCCCGAAAAAGGGCGGTTCGGCGGTTCGGCAGCCCAACCGGTGGGTAGAGCTTGCTCACACGGGGTTGCATTCTGGTTACCAGTGGGTATAAGTTGAGGCATGTTACCGGTGGGTAACTTATGACTGAGTACCCAACCGAAGTACATACCCGCATATCAGGTGGCATTCTCGTCTGAGGAGGAATAGTGGGCCACTACAAGAGCAATGTCCGTGATCAGGTCTTCAACCTGTTCGAGGTTTTCGGCGTCGACAAGGCCCTGGGTCAGGGACAGTTCGCCGATCTCGATGTCGACACCGCCAAGGAGATGCTCGGCGAGATGGCTCGCCTCGCCGAGGGCCCGCTGGCCGAGTCCTTCGTCGAGGGCGACCGCAACCCGCCGGTCTTCCACCCCGACACCCACACCGTCACCATCCCCGAGAGCTTCAAGAAGTCGGTGCACACCTTCATCGAAGGTGGCTGGGACAAGGTCGGCCTGGTCGAGGAACTGGGCGGCATGCCTGCCCCCAAGGCTCTGCTCTGGGCCCTGCACGAGCACGTGCTCGGCGCCAACCCCGCCGTCTGGATGTACGCCGGCGGCGCCGGTTTCGCGCAGATCTTCTACCACCTCGGCACCGAGGAGCAGAAGAAGTGGGCCGTGCTCGCCGCTGAACGCGGCTGGGGCGCCACCATGGTCCTCACCGAGCCCGACGCCGGTTCGGACGTCGGCGCCGGCCGCACCAAGGCGGTCAAGCAGGAGGACGGTTCCTGGCACATCGACGGCGTCAAGCGGTTCATCACCTCCGCCGACTCCGACGACATGTTCGAGAACATCCTGCACCTGGTGCTGGCCCGCCCCGAGGGCGCCGGACCCGGCACCAAGGGCCTGTCGCTGTTCTTCGTTCCCAAGTACCACTTCGACCCGGTGACCGGCGAGCCCGGCGAGCGCAACGGCGCCTTCGTCACCAACGTCGAGCACAAGATGGGCCTGAAGGTCTCGGCCACCTGCGAGCTGACCTTCGGTCAGCACGGCGTCCCGGCCAAGGGCTGGCTCGTCGGCGAGGTGCACGACGGCATCGCGCAGATGTTCGATGTCATCGAGCAGGCCCGGATGATGGTGGGCACCAAGGCCATTGCCACGCTGTCCACCGGCTACCTCAATGCGCTGGAGTACGCGAAGAACCGCGTCCAGGGTGCCGACCTGACCCAGATGATGGACAAGACCGCCCCGCGTGTCGCCATCACCCATCACCCGGACGTGCGTCGCAGCCTGATGACCCAGAAGGCCTACGCCGAGGGCATGCGGGCGCTGTATCTGTTCACCGCGACCTACCAGGATCCCGAGGTCGCCCAGGCGGTCAACGGCGTCGATGCCGAGTTGGCGATGAAGGTCAACGACCTGCTGCTGCCGATCGTCAAGGGCTGCGGCTCCGAGCAGGCCTACGCCAAGCTCACCGAGAGCCTGCAGACCTTCGGCGGATCGGGCTTCCTGCAGGACTACCCGATCGAGCAGTACATTCGCGACGCCAAGATCGACTCGCTCTACGAGGGCACCACGGCGATCCAGGCGCAGGACTTCTTCTTCCGCAAGATCATCCGCGACAAGGGCCAGGCACTGGCCCATGTGGCGGGCCAGATCCAGGATTTCGTCAAGAACGAGTCCGGCAACGGACGGCTCAAGACCGAGCGGGCGCTGCTGGCCAAGGCCCTGGAGGACGTCCAGGCCATGGCGGCCTCGATGACCGGCTACCTGATGGCCGCCCAGGAGGATCCGAAGAGCATCTACAAGGTGGGCACCGCGTCGGTGCGCTTCCTGATGAGCGTCGGCGACCTGGTCATGGGCTGGCTGCTGCTGCGCCAGTCCGCGGTGGCCATGGCCGCCCTGGATGCGGGCGCCTCCGGATCGGAGCGTTCGTTCTACGAGGGCAAGATCGCCGCGGCGTCGTTCTTCGCGAAGAACTTCCTGCCGCTGCTGACCGGCGTTCGCCAGGTGGTCGAGTCGGTCGACAACGAGATCATGGAGCTCGACGAGGCGTCCTTCTAGACGCACCTGCTTCGACGACGACGGCCCCGGGAGGTGTTTCCCGGAGCCGTCGCCGTTCCCGGGGGCCGGTTGTCGGTTCAGCTGTGGACTTAGGACCCTTCCCCCCTCCCTCGGTGTTGCTACCGTCGAGAACGTGACCGAACCGCAAGAGTCCGGGAACGACAAACCCTCACCCAATCCCGGCGCCCGCGCACCGCTGGGCAGCCTCGTGGGGCCGTTCACCGAGTCTTTCGTCAAGGCCGGCGGCTACTACGCCCGCTCCTGGAACGCCTACCTCGGCGGCGCCCACAGCGAGTTGCCGGTGGCGCGGCCGACGCTCTCACTGGCCACCCACGCGCTTCGCGACGAGCTCGTCCTGGTCGGCCTGCTGTGGCGGCGGCCGCTGAGCGACCCGGCGGCCTACGAGGAGATCAACGGGGAGGTGCGCGAGGCGGTCGACTTCTATCGCCGAAAAGGCTGGCTGGAGAAGCCCGGGGACTTCTTCCCGGCCCCGCCCGCTCCGACCCACGTCTCCATCCGGTCGTTCAGCAATCGCGGCCGCACCCACGAGCGGCTGACCATCGCCAGCGGTTACGAACCGCACCCCGGGGAGCCCGGTGCCGAACGCTGGATGAGCTACACCGGAAACCACCGGGAGTATGCACTGATGTTGCGGCACAAGGACGATTGGGCGCATGAGCCCCGCCCGTGGCTGGTGTGCGTCCACGGCACGGAGATGGGCCGGGCCGGCCTGGACCTGACCCTGTTCCGGGCCCGGCACCTGCATGAGGACTTCGGCCTCAACGTCATCCTTCCGGTGCTGCCGATGCACGGCCCGCGGGCCAGGGGCCTGCCCAAGGGTGCGGTCTTCCCCGGCGAGAACGTGATGGACGACGTGCACGGCACCGCCCAGTCGGTGTGGGATGTGCGACGGATCATCCGCTGGATCCGCGCCCAGCAACCGGAGGCCCGTATCGGGCTGAACAGCATCTCACTGGGCGGCTACGTCGCATCCCTGGTCGCCAGCCTCGAGGACGACCTGACCTGTGCGATTCTCGGGGTCCCGCCGTCGAATCTCGTCGAACTGCTCGGCCGGCACTCGGGCCTGCCCAAGGACGACCCGCGCCGGGAAACCCTCGAACTGGCCAGACCGATCGGCCGGATGGTCTCGCCGCTGTCGCTGGAGCCCAAGGTGCCGCCGCAGGGCCGGTTCATCTACGCGGGCGTGGCAGACCGGATCGTGCATCCCCGCGAACAGGTGATGCAACTCTGGGAGCATTGGGGCCGGCCCGACGTCGGGTGGTACCGAGGCGGGCACACGGGGTTCTTCCAGGCCCGCCCGGTGCAGCGCTATGTCGATGCGGCGCTGGAACATTCGGGTCTCGTCAACCCCGGTCGCGGAAAGGTCGCCAGGGCAGGGAAATAGCCGCCGCTGGAGTCCCCTCCGCCCCAGCGGCGGCCATGATCAGGGGGATGTCCCGCCAGCGGTCAGGCCTCCAGAATCGCCGTGACACCCTGCCCGCCGGCAGCGCAGATGGAGATCAGACCCCGCACCGGCTGAGACGTCTCGGCTCGCTTCTGCGCCAGCTGTTTGGCCAGCTGTGCGACGATCCGCCCGCCCGTGGCGGCGAACGGGTGGCCGGCGGCCAGCGAGGAACCGTTGACGTTCAGCTTCGAGCGGTCGATCGCCCCCATCGCCGCGTCCAGGCCCAGGCGCTCCTTGCAGTACTCCTCGGACTCCCACGCCTGCAGGTGACACAGCACCACCGACGCGAACGCCTCGTGGATCTCGTAGAAATCGAAGTCCTGCAACGACAAACCGTTTCGGGCCAGCAGCCGCGGCACGGCGTACGTCGGCGCCATCAGCAGGCCGTCCCCGCCGTTGACATAGTCCACCGCGGCGGTCTCGGCGTCGACGAAATAGGCCAGCGGGGTGTGGCCGCGGTCGGCTGCCCACTGCTCGCTGGACAGCAGCGCCACCGAGGCGCCGTCGGTGAGCGGGGTGGAGTTGCCGGCCGTCATGGTGGCGTCGCCGCCCCTGACCCCGAACACCGGCTTGAGCGTCGCCAGCTTCTCAACCGAGGAGTCGGCCCGCAGATTGTTGTCGCGGTACAGCCCGAGGAACGGTGTCACGAGGTCGTCGAAGAACCCGCGGTCATAGGCGGCCGCCATGTTGCGGTGGCTCGCCGCGGCCAACGCGTCCTGGTCGACGCGCTTGATGCCCATCTTCTTGGCCGTGACGGCAGCGTGTTCGCCCATCGACAAGCCGGTGCGGGGCTCGCCGTTGGTCGGGATCTCGATGCCCAGGGCGGCGGGAAGGCGGCCGACCAGCTTGAGCCGGTCGACGTTCGACTTCAGCGACGACGTCGCGCCAGGCGAATTCAGCGACCGCCGCAGCGCCAGCAGCGACCGCCGCAGGTTGTCGCCGAGGCCGATCGGGGCGTCGGAGGTGGTGTCCACTCCGCCGGCGGCGGCCACCTCGTAGCGTCCGGCGGCGATCCCGTCGGCGGCGGCGATGGTCGCCTGCAGCCCGGTTCCACAGGCCTGCTGGAGGTCGAAGGCCGGGGTGTGGGGCGAAAGTGCTGTTCCCAGAACGCATTCCCGCATCAGGTTGAAGTCCCGGCTGTGCTTGAGCACCGCACCGCCGATTACCGCGCCGAGCTGCTCCCCACCGAGGCCGAACCGGTCGATCAGACCCGTCAGGGCCGCGGTGAACATGTCCTGGTTCGAGGCGTCGGCATAGGCGGTGTCCGACCGGGCGAAGGGAATCCGGTTGCCTCCGACAATGGCAACCCTCCGGTTGCGGTCCAGGCCGGCCGCCCCGCGTTTGTTCTCAGCCACGTCAACCTCCGCTGTTGTCAGCCCCAGAGTCGGGTATGACCCAGAGATGGGTACCCGTCACCCATACTACGCACCGTCCTTACTCTGGAGTAAGTTCGTCTCCGACCGATCTCCGATGGCGATTCCCGGCTCCGGGAGGACGCAAACGCGAAAGGGTTCCGCATGGCTTCCGACCTTCTGTCCCAGGTGATCAACTCGGGTCCCGGATCGTTTCTGGCCAAGCAGTTCGGCCTGCCCGCACCGGAGACGCTGCGCCGCCACCGTCCCGGGGAACGGCCACTGGACGGGGCGCTGTTGATCGGCGGCGAGGGCAGGCTGGCCGAACCGGTGCGCACCGCACTGGCCGACGACTACGAGATCGTCGGCAACAATCTCGGCGGCCGGTGGGCCGACACCTTCGGCGGCCTGGTGTTCGACGCCACCGGCATCACGGAACCCGGCGCGCTTCGCGGCCTCTACGAGTTCTTTACCCCCGTGCTGCGCAACCTCGGGCCCTCGGGCCGGGTGGTGGTCCTCGGCAGCACGCCCGACGAGGTGGGCGCCACCGACGAACGGATCTGCCAGCGGGCGCTGGAGGGCTTCACCCGCTCGCTGGGCAAGGAGATGCGCCGGGGCGCCACGGTGGCCCTGGTCTACGTCTCCCCCGCCGCCAAACCGGCCGCGACGGGCTGCGAGTCGACGCTGCGGTTCCTGCTGTCGGCCAAATCCGCCTACGTCGACGGGCAGGTGTTCGGAGTCGGGGCGGCGGACTCCGAACGGCCCGCGGACTGGGACAAGCCGTTGGCCGGCAAGGTCGGGATCGTCACCGGAGCGGCGCGCGGCATCGGGGCATGCATCGCCGAGGTGTTCGCCCGCGACGGTGCGTCGGTGCTGGCGGTCGACGTCGACTCGGCGGGCGAGGCGCTGGAGAGGACCGCGTCGCGGGTGGGCGGCACCGCCCTGGCACTGGACGTCACCGCCCCCGACGCCGTCGACCGCATCACCGCCCACCTGCGGGAGCATCACGGCGGGCGGGCCGACATCCTGGTCAACAACGCCGGCATCACCCGCGACAAGCTGCTGGCCAACATGGACGACGCCCGATGGGATTCGGTGATCGCGGTGAATCTCGTTGCCCCGCTGCGACTTACCGAGGGACTCGTCGGCAACGGCAGCATCGGCGAGGGCGGCCGGGTGATCGGCCTGTCCTCGATGGCCGGTATCGCCGGGAACCGCGGGCAGACCAACTACGCGACCACCAAGGCCGGGATGATCGGCATCACCCAGGCGCTCGCACCCTCGCTGGCGGAGAAGGGCATCACCATCAACGCGGTGGCGCCCGGGTTCATCGAAACCGCGATGACGGCCGCCATCCCGCTGGCCACCCGGGAGGTGGGCCGCCGGCTGAACTCGCTGTACCAGGGCGGCGAGCCGGTGGACGTCGCCGAAACCATCGCGTTCTTCGCCAGCCCGGCCTCCAATGCGGTCACCGGCAACGTGATCCGGGTCTGCGGCCAGGCGATGCTGGGGGCGTGACATGCGGTTGAATCCGGGCATCGAGATCCCCAGCGGACTGCTCAACATGACCCGCGCCGCAGCCGGCGCGCTGCCGTTCATCCCGCGTGGTGACCGGCTGCCCGATCGCACCCTGGTCGTCGAGGACGTGGCGATCGATCCGGGCAACGTCGCCGCCTACGCCGGGATCACCGGTCTGCGCTACCTCGACACCGTCCCGCTGACCTATCCGTTCGCGCTGACCTTCCCGACCGTGATGGAACTCATCACCGGTTTCGACTTCCCGTTCTCGGCCCTCGGCGCGGTGCACGTGGAGAACACCATCACCCGGCACCGGCCGATCCGGGTGTCCGACAGCGTCAACGTGCGTGTGCACGCCGAGAATCTGCGCGAGCACCGAAAGGGCCTGCTGGTCGACGTCGTGACCGACGTCAGTGTGGGCAATGAGGCGGCCTGGCACCAGGTGACCACCTTTCTGCACCAGCAGCGCACCAGCCTGTCCGGCGAACCCAAGCCCGAACCGCCCAGGCAACCGAAGCTGCCGCCGCCCAACGCGATCCTGCGCATCACGCCGCGGCAGATCCGCCGGTACGCCGCCATCGGGGGCGACCGCAACCCGATTCACACCAGCGTGGTGGGCGCCAGACTGTTCGGCTTCCCGACCGTCATCGCCCACGGAATGTTCAGCGCGGCAGCGGTTCTGGCCAACATCGAGGGCCAGATCCCCGATGCCGTGCGCTACACGGTGAAGTTCGGCAAGCCGGTGCTGCTGCCGGCCGCCGCCGGTCTCTACATCGAGCGGGTCGACGGCGGCTGGGACATCGCGCTGCGCAATATTGCCAAGGGCTACCCGCACCTCACCGGTACGGTGCGCGCACTCTAGGGAGCGTCCGGGACGGGCGAATCGCGTTCCCCGGGAGCGCCTTTCAGACCGCGCCAGAACAGATTGATCAGCAGTTCGCAGGCCTCGTCCACGTCGGCGTCACCGACACTGACCCGCGCGGCCACGGCCTCACCGGCACCCACCAGCGCGACGGCCATCATGTGGAAGTCGGTGTCGGGCTCGGGGTGCCGGGTGCCGGCCTCCAGCAGCCGGGCGACCAGATCGATGATCCTGCCGCGGCCCTCCCGGACGGTGTGGGCGAAGGCCTGCGAACTGGTGGCCTGGGTGTAGAGCACGATCCAGGACGCCCGGTTGGCGTCGATGTAGTGCAGCACCGAATCGATGGTGTGCCGCAACAGTTCGCGCGGGCTCTGCTTGAGGTCCCGTTCGCCTTTGAAATTCAAGTCGGCACGCACCGCGTCGATGAAGCGGCCCAGTTCCCGGTTCAGGCAGGCGCCGAACAGCTCCTCCTTGGAGCCGTAGTAGAGATACAACATCGGCTTGGAGATCTGCGCCTGCGCGGCGATGGCATCCATCGACGTCTCGTGGTAGCCGTTCTCGGAGAACATCTGCACGGCGGCGTCGAGCATCTGCTGCTCGCGCACCGCACGCGGCAACCGCTTGGTGCCCCCGCCGGCCCCCATGACGGAGCGCTTAGCCGCCGCAGCGGGCGCTGGGACCCTTGATGCCGGCCATCCGCAGGATCGAGCCCTCGACGGCAGGCATCGCGAGTTCGCCTGCGTTGACGGCCTTTTCGAGGCGGTCCAGAACCGCCGGGACCTCGTCGGTGGTGATCCACAGCGCGACGTCCACCCCGGCCTGCAGGGTGCGCAGCACCGCCTCGGCGACGCCGTACCGCGACGAGATGGCGGCCATGCTGGACAGGTCGTCGCTGAACAGCGGGCCGTTGAAGCCCGGCCCGCCGTAGCCGCCGCTGCGCAGCAGGTTGACCGCCGCCGGGCTCAGGCTGGCGGGCTGGTCACCGGTCAGCCCCGGCACCTCCAGATGGCCGATCATCACTGCGACCGGGGTCTGGGTGGTCAGCGTCTGATAGGGCACCAGGTCGCTGGCCATCAACTGATCCAGCGGCGGGGTCATCACCACACCCGCGGTGTGCGAGTCACCGGAGCCGTGGCCGTGCCCGGGGAAGTGCTTGAGCACGGGCAGCACGCCGGCGTCCCGCAGGCCGCGGGCGAAGGCGCCGGCGTAGGCCGTCACGGTGGCCGGGTCGTTGGAGAACGACCGGTCACCGATCACCGTGTTGGCGCCCTGGTCGGAGACGTCCACGACGGGCGCGAAGTCGACGGTGATCCCCATGCCGCGCATCTGGCGGCCGCGGGCCAGGGCGATCTGGTAGACGTCGTCGGGGGTCTTGGTCTGGGCCAGGGTGCGGGCCGGCGGGATGGCGCCGATCAGCGAGGACAACCGCGAGACCCGGCCGCCCTCCTCGTCGACACTCACCGCCAGCGGCAGCGGGCCCATGTTCGCGATATCGGCGACGGTGCCGTCGGACAGCATGGACAGGTCGGTCCAGCTGCCGACCATGATGCCGCCGACGTGGTAGGTGCCCACCACGGCGCGGGCGTCGGCCCCGTTGCGGATGCCGACCATCAGCAGCTGCGCCAGCTTGTCGCGGGTGGACATCGCGGCCAGCATCGCCGAGCCGTCGCCGCAGGCCGGGGGCGCCGGGGCGGCGGGGACCTGGATGGGGCCCGACATCGGCGTGACACTGGCCGATTCCGCCGGGCTGACCTCCGGCGACGGTGCGGAGGTGGAGCGCTGGGCCGGCGACGTGCAGGCGGCGAGGACGACGGGCACGGCCACCAGGGCAGCCATGGCGCGGAGAGACTGGACGCGGTTGAGCATTGGGACATGCTGTCATGGCCCCCCGCGCAGTCCCAAGCACGGCAGCGCCGCAGGCCTGTGCCGACGGGCTGCGTGCTAGGTTGACCAGCAGGGTTGGTGTCGTCGCACACCCCCCGACACCCAGACGTATCAGCTGCGAGGAGTGCCCAGATGAACCGTTTCGTGGTGCCCGCCGCCGCCAGCATCGTGGTCGGTCTTCTGCTCGGCGCCGCGTCGGTCTTCGGCGCAACCCTGATGATCCAGCAGGACACCAAGCCGCCGCTGCAGCCGGGCGACCCGGCGTCGTCGGTTCTCAACCGCGTCGAGTACGGCAACCGCGGCTAGCCGACAGCCGCGACAAGTCTGAGCACGCTCACCGCTCCGCCGCCGGCGGTCGCAGACGGATCCACCGATCACCGCGCGGCTGTCGTCGAACCGCTGTCCCGGCGCTGGCTCGCCGGCGTCTTCGCCGCCGCCGTGGTGCTGTGCTTCGTGCAGGCGCCCGGGCTGATCGCCCCGGACACCAAGCTGGACCTGACCGCCAACCCGCTGCGGTTCCTCGCCCGCGCGGCGGACCTGTGGAACAGCGACCTGCCGTTCGGCCAGGCACAGAACCAGGCCTACGGGTATCTGTTCCCGCACGGCGCCTTCTTCCTGCTCGGACACACCGTCGGGTTGCCGGGCTGGGTGATCCAGCGGCTGTGGTGGGCGCTGCTGCTGACGGCCGGCTTCTGGGGCCTGCTGCGGGTCGCCGAGACACTGGGCCTCGGCACCCGGACATCGCGGTTGATCGGTGCGGCGGCCTTCGCACTCTCGCCGCGGGTGCTGACGACGCTGGGGTCGATCTCGTCGGAGACGCTCCCGATGATGCTGGCGCCGTGGGTGCTGCTGCCCGTCATCCTGGCGCTCGGCTCTTCGGGGGGTCCTGCGAAGCAGCCCTTACGCGTGCTCGCCGCCCGGGCCGGGATCGCCCTCGCCCTGATGGGCGCGGTCAACGCCGTGGCGAGCCTGGCCGCCTGCGTCCCTGCGGTGCTGTGGTGGGCCTGCCACCGGCCCAACCGGCTGTGGCGACGGTTCAGCGCCTGGTGGCTGCTCGCGTCCGCGCTCGCGGTGGCCTGGTGGGCGGTGGCCCTGGTGCTGCTGGGGCGGATCAGCCCGCCGTTTCTGGACTTCATCGAATCCTCCGGCGTCACCACCCAGTGGACCTCGCTGGCCGAGCTGCTGCGCGGCACCTCCGCCTGGACACCGTTCGTCGCACCCACCGCCACCGCCGCCTCCTCGCTGGTGACGCAGCCGGTCATGGTGCTGGCCACCACGTTGGTCGCCGCCGGCGGACTGGCCGGCCTGGCGTTGCGGTCGATGCCCGCGCGGGGACGGCTGATCACCATGCTGTTCGTGGGCGTGGCGCTGATGGCGGCCGGTTACTCCGGCGGCCTCGGATCGCCGGTGGCCCATGCCGTCCAGCAGTTCCTCGACGCCGGCGGCGCGCCGCTGCGCAACGTGCACAAGCTGGAACCGGTGATCCGCATTCCGATAGCCCTGGGCGTCGTCCACCTGCTGGGCCGGATCCCGTTGCCGGGCAGCGCATCACGGCCGGTGTGGATCCGTTCCTTCGCCCACCCCGAGGACGACCGGCGGGTGGCGGCGGGCATCGTGGTGCTGACGGCGCTGTTCGTCGCGACCTCGCTGGCCTGGGCAGGGCGGCTGACACCCCCGGGCGCCTTCAGTGCGATCCCGGGTTACTGGCATCAGGCCGCCGACTGGCTCACCGAGCACAACGGCGGCTCCGACGGCCCGCGCGGCCGGGTACTGGTGGTGCCCGGGGCGCCGTTCGCCAACCAGACCTGGGGCAACAGCCACGACGAGCCGCTACAGGTTCTCGGCGAATCTCCCTGGGGCGTAAGGGATTCCATTCCCCTGACCCCACCACAGACCATCCGGGCACTGGACTCGGTACAGCGCCTGTTCGCCGCGGGGCGCCCCTCGGCCGGACTGGCCGACACCCTGCTGCGCCAGGGCATCTCCTATCTGGTGGTGCGTAACGACCTGAATCCGGAGACCTCCCGGTCGGCGCGTCCCCTGCTGGTGCACCGGGCCATCGACGGGTCACCAGGCCTGCAGAAAGTCGCCGAGTTCGGCGAGAAGGTCGGCCCCGGAACCGTGGAGGGCTTCATCAGCGACAGCGGTCTGCGGCCGCTGTTCCCCGCCGTCGAGATCTACCGCGTGCAAGCCGCCGGAGCCGCCGGGCCGGCGACATCGGACTCAGGAGCCGCTGGGCCGGCGACATCGGACTCAGGAGCCGCTGGGCCGGCGACATCGGACTCAGGAGCCGCAGACCCGGGCAGGCCGTACCTCACCCCGGCCGGGGAGATGGCCCGCGTCGACGGCGGCCCGGAGTCGTTGTTGCGCATCGACGAACGCCGCCGGCTCACCGGGCGGCCGCCGCTGGGGCCGATGCTGCTGACCAGTGACGCCCGGGCCGCCGGACTGTCCGTTCCGCCCGGGCACGGCGTCATCGTCACCGACACCCCGGCGGACCGGGAGACCGACTACGGCCGGGTCGACGACCACACGTCGGCGATCCGCGCGGCCGGCGACCCGCGCACCACCTTCAATCGGGTTCCGGACTATCCGATGCCCGGCGCGCCACTCGTGCAAGGCCAGTGGTCCGGCGGACGGATCAGCGCCTCCAGTTCGTCCTCCGACGCCCCCACCCTGCCGAACGTCTCCCCGGCGAGCGGGCCGACGGCCGCGGTGGACAAGGACTCCGCCACCGCGTGGGTGTCCAACTCGCTGCAGCCCGCGATCGGCCAGTGGCTGCAGATCGACTTCGACCGGCCGATCACCAACGCGAACCTCACGCTGACGCCCAGCGCCACCGCCGTCGGCGCCCAGGTGCGCCGCATCCAGGTGTCCACCGGCAACGGCACCACCACCGTCAGCTTCGACCAGTCCGGCAAGCCGATCGCCGTCGCGCTGCCCTACGGCGAGACCTCGTGGGTGCGCATCACCGCGGTGGGCACCGACGACGGCTCCTCGGGCGTGCAGTTCGGGATCACCGACCTCGCCGTAACCCAGTACGACGCTTCGGGATTCGCCCACCCGGTGGAGTTGCGGCACACCGTCGTCGTGCCACCGCCCCCACCCGGCGTGCCGGTGGCCGCCTGGGATCTGGGTTCGGAACTGCTCGGCCGCGACGGCTGCGCGGACTCCCCGGACGGTGTGCACTGCGCGGCCTCGATGTCGCTGGCCGCCGAGGAGCCGGTGACGCTCAGCCGCACGCTGAACGTGCCGACGGCCATGGACGTCACCCCCACGATCTGGGTGCGCGCCCGGCAGGGCCCGCGGCTGGCCGACCTCATCGCGCAGCCCGGCATGGCCAGGGCGCAGGGCAACGCCGATCTGATCGACGTCGGCGGGTCGGCCTACGCCGCCACCGACGGCGACCCGCGCACCGCCTGGACCGCGCCGCAGGGCGTCGCGCAACATCAGGCGGCGCCGACCCTAACGGTGCGACTGCCCCGGCCCGAGGAGGTGGCCGCGGTCCGGTTGACGCCCAGCGGCTCGCCGTTGCCCACCCATCCGACTCTGGTCGCCGTCGACCTCGGGGACGGGCCCCAGGTGCGCACCCTCGACGAGGACGGTCCGCAGACCGTCGCACTGCACCCGCGGGTGACCGACACCATCCGGATCAGCCTGCTGGCCTGGAAGGACGTCATCGACCGCACTGCGCTCGGCTTCGACCAACTCAAGCCGCCCGGCCTGGCCGAAGTCGCGGCGCTCGACAGCGCCGGAAAGCCGATCGCCGCCGCGGACGCCGCCGCCAACCGGAACCGGCGGGTCGACCTGCCGTGCGGGCAGGGGCCGGTGATCGGGATCGCCGGGCGGTTCGTGCAGACCTCGGTGTCGACGACCGTCGGCGATCTGCTCGACGGCCACCCGATCGCTGCGCAGACCTGCGACCGCGCCCCGATCACGCTGCCCGCCGGACCACAGGAGTTGTTGATCAGTCCCGGCGAGGCGTTCATCGCCGACGGCGCCCAACTGGCCGGGCCGCTGGCCGCGGGTCTCACCACGGCGCCGACGACCGCCGCGGACGTGACCACATGGGAGCCCGACCGTCGCGAGATCACGGTGCCCCGTTCGCCGGTGACCCGGGTGCTGGTGGTGCCGGAGAGCGTCAACCCGGGCTGGGTCGCGCACACCGCCGCCGGTGCGGAGCTGACACCGGTGGTCGTCAACGGCTGGCAGCAGGGCTGGGTGCTACCGGCCGGCGAACAGGGCGTCGTCACCCTGAGCTTCCCGTCCAACGCCGCCTACCGCACCGGGCTGACCGCGGGTCTGTGTCTGTTGCCCATGCTTCTGGCGATGGCGCTGGTGCCGGGACGCCGACCGGTCCGCCGGTACGAACCGGCACGGCCATGGGCACCCGGCGCGCTCGGGGTGGCCGGCCTGCTGGCCGCCGGCGCGCTGATCGGCGGGGCCGGCGGGCTTGCGGCTTTCGCCGTGGCACTGGCGATCGGGGTCCGGATGCGGAATCGGCAGCCGACGTTCGACCGGCTCACCCTGTTCACCGTTCCGGCCGGGCTGATCCTGGCCGGCGCACTGCTCTCCCGGTATCCGTGGCGGTCGACCGACGGCTACATCGGACACTCACCGTGGGTGCAACTGCCCGCGCTGATGGCGCTCGGCGCGCTGGCGGCGTCGCTGCTTCCGCTGCCCCGGCACGAGCGCGTGGCCGCGCCCGAACCAGAGGACCCGGTCGACACCGTCGTAGGGTCGAGAGCATGACTGCCGACGTGCCCACCGTCCGAGGACCCCTCCCCACCGCCGACCTGGGTGTCACCCTGATGCACGAGCACGTGTTCGTGCTGTCCCCGGAGATCATCGCCAACTACCCGGAGGGGTGGGGCGACGAGGAGGCCCGCGAACAGGCCGCCGTCGATAAACTCAACGCGCTCAAGGCAATCGGCGTGGACACCATCGTCGACCCCACCGTGATCGGGCTGGGCCGCTACATCCCGCGCATCCAGCGGGTGGCCGAGCGCACCGAGCTGAACATCGTGGTCGCCACCGGCGTCTACACCTACAACGACGTCCCGATGTACTTCCACTTCAGCGGGCCCGGCACCGCACTGGACGGACCCGAGCCGATGGTGGACATGTTCGTCCGCGACATCACCGAGGGCATTGCCGGCACCGGAGTCAAGGCGGCGATCCTCAAGTGCGCCACCGACGAACCGGGGATCACCCCCGGGGTCGAACGGGTGCTGCGGGCGGTCGCGCAGGCCCACCGTGCCACCGGCGTTCCGATCACCACCCACACCCACGCGCACACCCGCCGTGGACTCGAGCAGCAGCGGGTCTTCGCCGAGGAAGGTGTCGACCTGAGCCGGGTGGTCATCGGGCACAGCGGCGACACCACCGACCTGGACTATCTGGAGGAACTCATCGCCGCGGGCTCCTACCTCGGGATGGACCGTTTCGGCCTGGACAACATCTTGCCCTTCGAGGATCGCGTCGACACCGTGGCCAGGATGTGCGAGCGCGGCCACGCCGGCAAGATGGTGCTCGCGCACGACGCGTCGTGCTACATCGACTGGCTTCCGGAAGCCGCATTGCCGTTCGTGCTGCCGAACTGGCACTTCCTGCACATCCACAACGACGTGCTGCCCGCGCTGCGGCAGCGCGGCGTCAGCGAGGAACAGATCACCACCATGCTGGTGGACAACCCGCGGGCGATCTTCAGCCACGGGGGCGCCTACTAGATGGCGCTGCCCGCCGTGCCCTCGAAGGGGGCGCCACGAGACGAAGTCCCCGCCATCGGCACCCAGATGAGCCGGCTGGCCGCCCAGGATCCCGACGCCCCCGCGGTCAGCCACGGTGGGCGGACCATCACCCGCGGTGAACTGGAGTCGGTGACCAACCGGCTGGCCCGCGGGTATGCCGGACTCGGTGTGCGCCGGGGCGATTACGTCACCATTGCGCTGCCCAACTCGATCGAGTGGGTGCAGGCCGTCGTCGCCACCTGGAAGCTGGGTGCCGTCCCACAGCCGCTGTCCGCCCGCCTGCCCGACGCCGAGTACGGCCATCTGCTGGACCTGCGCGAGCGCGCCCTGCTGGTCGGCCGCCCCGATCCGCGTGGCACGGTCCCCTCGGTCCCCGGCGACTGGGACCCCGGCGACGTCTCGGATGCCCCTCTGCCGGAGGCGGTTTCGCCGGCGCTGAAGTCGATGGCCTCCGGCGGCAGCACCGGGCGGCCCAAGTTGATCGAGGCCGGCGGGGACGGCAGGTTCCAGGGCGGCGTGGTGGCGGCGATGATGGGCAACCTGCCCACCGACACCCAACTGGTGTCGGTGCCGCTCAGCCACAACACCGGATTCACCTCGGCCACCATGGCTTTGGCGACCGGCCAGCATCTGGTGCTGATGAGCCGGTTCGATCCCGAGCAGTTCCTCCGGCTGATCACCGAGCACCGGGTGAACTACCTGGCGACAGTGCCGACCATCATGCAGCGGCTGCTGCCGGTGTACCGCGCGGGCGACTACGACCTGTCATCGGTGACCCGATGGTGGCACCTCGCCGCCCCGTGCCCGCCGAGCGTCAAGGAGGCCTGGATCGAGATCCTCGGCCCGGAGGTGGTGTGGGAACTCTACGGCGGCACCGAACTTCAGGCCCTGACGTTCATCAGCGGCAGCGAGTGGCTGACCCACCGCGGGTCGGTGGGACGCGTGGTGTCCGGGGAGATGACGGTGCTCGACGACGACGGCAACGAGTGCCCACCCGGCGTGGTCGGGGAGATCTACATGCGGCCCCGGCCCGGCAGCCGGCCGACCTACCGTTACATCGGCAGTACCGCGAAGAGCCGCGACGGCTGGGATTCCCTCGGCGACCTCGGCTGGTTCGACACCGACGGCTACCTGTATCTGGCGGACCGGCGGGTGGACATGTTCACCGTCGGCGGGCGCAACGTCTACCCCGCCGAGATCGAGAACGCGCTGTCCGAGCACCCGGCCGTGCTGTCGTGTCTGGTCGTCGGGGTGCCCCACGAAGACCTCGGGCAGGTGCCGCACGCGCTGGTGCACACCGAGCCGGCCGGAGCGCTGGACGAGGAGGCGGTGAAACACTTTGTCGCCCAGCGTCTTGCCGAGTACAAGGTGCCGCGCACCGTGGAGTTCACCGACGAACCGCTGCGCGACGACGCGGGCAAGGCCCGGCGGACGGCCGTCCGCGACGAAGTGATGGCTCGCCTCGCTGCCGGTTCTAGTGCGCGACCGCCGGCTCGGGCCGATCGGTGACCGAACTGTCCAGCGGCGGCGGTTTCCTCCGGTCACGCGCGCTGCGCCGGTATTCCCAGCGGCGCAACGCGTTCCGGCACGGCGATTCGATCAGCGCATAGCTCACCGCGGCCATCGCATACCCGAGCAGCGTGGTCAGGATGAACACGATGATGAGGTCGCCGTTGAACATGAAGGTGCCCACCATCGGGAACACCATCACCAGCGCCGCGAGGTGCCAGACGAACAGGCCGTAGGACCACCGGCCCAGCGTCACCATCACCCGGTTGCCGAGCCACGGATGCCGGTCGTCGGGGCGGTCCAGCACCAGGGGCGCCAGCAGCGCCCACGCGACGACCGCTCCCATCGAGGTGCGCACGACGAACTGGGCCAGCGTCGCCGGCACCAGATCCTTCGGACCGGCCAGCGGCGAGGCCGAGATCAGGTAGGCCACCAGCGCGACGGCGGTGATCGCCAACCGGTTGCGGGCCAGCGCGTGCGGCCAGCCCAGCGGACTGACGGTCCACTCGGCCAGCAGCATGCCCGCGGCGAACCACGACGCGTAAGCCGGCGGCCAGTTCAGGAAGTTCACGCCCTCGGCGGTGTGGATCGGCAGCAGCCCCCAGCCCAGGCTGGCCAGCGCCACCGCGGCGATCACTGGCACCCGCGCCCGCACCGGCAGCCGGTAGGCCAGGAACGCCAGAATCGGCAGCGCCAGATAGAACGTCACCTCCACCGACAGGCTCCACATCTGGGTGAGCCCGGCGGTCAGCGTCAGCGGCACGTACACCTGCGTCAACGTGAGGTTGGCCAGCCAGACCGTCAGGCTGGCGTGGTTGGCCTCCGGCAGCAGGGTCAGGATCACGACCACGGCGATCAGGTAGCCCGGCATGATGCGGACGAGCCGGGACCGCAGGTAGTGCCCGGTCGGGGGACGATGGCGCAGGCCGCGGGCCGCGGCGGCATGGCCGCGCCAGAGCAGGAAGCCGGACAGCGCGAAGAACACGGCCACCGCCAGGTCGAAGCGGTGCAGCAACCGGCCGATCACCCCGCCGGACGTCCCGGTCTGGAACGCCACGTGGGTCAGCACCACGCCCATGGCGGCGCAGGCCCGCATCCCCTCGACGGCGGGCAGGAAGCCCCTCGTTCCGCCGACCTGCTGTTCCATAGCAGTCAAGTCTGCCCGGAGGTGCAAGTGCGGTGATGCCGGGTACAGCACAATCCAACTGCTCGGCCGTTCAGCCTCGCCTCGGCTGTTAGGGTCAGACCGGTTGGCGGGACAGCGAGAAGGAGGCCTGGGCAGCGTGAATCGCGCAAGCATGTTGCGTCTCGCGGCGTTGGGCATCATCGGGCTGGGGTCGGCCCTGCTGATCGCGGGCCTGCTGCTGTCCACCTACACCGCGGGCAAGATCAGGAAGATTCCGCTGAACATCGACCAGACGCTGGTCGCCTCCGGCACCGGTACGGCTCTGGACCCCGCCTCGCTGTCCGCGGGACCGGGTGCCAAGTTCGTCGTCGACAAGGACGTGCCGCTGGTGTCCCAGCAGGCGCAGACCGTCGAGGCGCCGGCCAACGCACAGGTCGTCACCTTCCAGGTCGGCACCACCGTGCGGCGCAGTGACAAGCAGAAGGACAACGGCCTGCTGCTGGCCATGGTGGACACCGTGACGCTGAACCGGCAGACGGCCGAGGCGGTGTCCGACGACGACAGGCCCGGCGGCTCGGTCCAGAAGCCCCGCACCATCGAGGACGACAAGCCGGCGACGAACATCGCTCTCCCGCACGACGGGCTGTCCTACCGGTTCCCGTTCAACACCGAGAAGAAGTCCTACGCCTACTTCGATCCGATCGCCCAGAAGGCGTTCGACGCCAACTACGACGGCGAGGACGACGTCAACGGGCTGACCACCTACCGCTTCACCCAGAATGTCGGCTATGACGCCGACGGCAAGCTGACCGACCCGGTCAAGTACGCCTCGCTCTACGACAAGAACGAGGACGGCGAGGTCACCGCGCGGGCCGAACTCTGGGGCATCCCGGACGTCGACCCCTACGAGCCGATCAAGATGACCCGCTACTACGCCGCCCAGCGCACCTTCTGGGTGGACCCGGTGACCGGAACCATCGTGAAGTCCCAGGAGCACGCCAACCACTACTACGCCCGGGACCCGCTGAAGCCCGAGGCCGCGGTGGTGGACTACAAGGTGACCTCCACCGAGCAGACGGTCGAGTCGCAGGTCGCCGCCGCCCGTGCCGAGCGTGACCGGGTGGCGCTGTGGTCGCGGGTTCTGCCGATCGGGCTGGGCGCGGCGGGCCTGGTGTCGCTGGTCGGCGGCGCGCTGCTCGGCCTGTTCAGCACCCGGGTCGAAGGGGCCCTGCCCGAGGAGAACGAGGACGACATCGACATCGGGCTGTTCGGCAAGGACGAGACCGGCCCGATGCCGGCGGCGCAGGCGCCGACGGAGAAGATCCCCACCCGTCGTGCCCACGGCACTTCATCGGAGCCCCCGCCCCCATCCCCGTGATACCGGTGAGGCCTGCCGCCGCACGGTGGGCGGTGCCCGGTTATGCGTTGGCGCTGACCTTCGCGGTGGCCGCGCCCCTGCTGACCCCCGGCTATCTGCTGATCCGCGATGCGGTCTCCACTCCGCGGTCCTACCTGTCCGATGCGGCCCTGGGCATCGCGGAGCAGGCGCCGCGGGCGGCTCCCCAGGACTTCGCGGTGGCCGCGCTGTCGGCGGTGGCCGACGGCGGCGTGGTGGTCAAGGCCGTGGTGTTCGCGGCGCTGTTCTGCGCCGGGCTGGGCGCCGGCCGGCTCGCGGCGCTGGTGCTGCCCGAGTCCGGCATCCCCGGGCAATTGGTCGCCGTCACCGTGGCGGTGTGGAATCCGTTTGTCGCCGAACGCCTTCTGCAGGGTCACTGGAGCCTGCTGCTGGGATACGGCTGTCTGCCGTGGGTGGCGGCGGCGGTGATCCGGTTGCGCCAAGGCTCGGGGTCCCGGAAAAACGGGAACTGGACTGCGGCGGTGTTCTCGATCGCGCTGGCCGGGCTGACGCCGACGGGTCTGATCATGGCGGCGATCGTCGGGCTGGTGTGCGCGACGGTGCCCGGCCCGGGGGTTTCCCGAACCCGTTCGGCGGCAACGGTTCTGCTCATCTCCGTGCTGGCCGCAGCGCCCTGGGCCGTCGCGGCCGCGATGGGCAGCGCGCTCGGCACACCGCAGTCGGTCGGCCTCGCGCCGTTCGCAGCCCGCGCCGAACCGGGTTTGGGAACGCTCGGTAGCCTCGCAGGGCTGGGCGGCATCTGGAACGCCGAGGCCGTTCCCGGCTCGCGCACAGGCGTTTTCGCGGTCGTGGGCAGCGTGGTGCTACTGGCCGTGGTGGCCTGCGGGGTGCCGACCCTGGTCCGCCGCCGGGCCACCGAACCGCTGGTGATGCTCGCCGTCGCGGCCGTGCTGCTGCCCGCGGCGATGGCAACCGGGCCCGGCATGGCGGCGCTGCGCGGGGCGGTCGACGTCGTACCCGCGCTGGCGATCGTGCGCGACGCACAGAAATGGGTGGCGCTGGCGATGCCCGCCTACGCGCTGGCCGGAGCGGCCGCGGTGCTGGTGCTGAGCCGGTGGTGCAGGCCCGCACTGGTGGCGCTGGCCTGCTGCGCCGCGCTGCTGGCGGTGTTGCCCGACCTGGCCTGGGGCGTGGGCGGTCAGCTGCGTCCGGTGCACTACCCACCGGGCTGGTCGGCGGTGGCCGCGCAGATCAACGCCGACCCGCAGACGGTGGCGGTGCTGCCGGTGGGGACCATGCGCCGGTTCGGCTGGTCCGGTCCGGCGCCGGTGCTCGACCCGCTGCCCCGCTGGGTGCGCGCCGATGTGCTGACGACGGGTGACCTGGTGATCGCCGGGACGACGGTTCCCGGCGAGGGCGGAAGGGCACGCGAGGTGCAGCGGATGCTGGAGTCAGGTGCCGGACCCACGGAATTGGCGCGGGCTGGAGTCGGCTGGCTGGTGGTTCAGCGCGGAACGCCGGGTCAGATGGGCGGGGCCGGACGGACGCTGCAGAAACTCTCCCCCGCCTACGAAGACGCCGATATCGCGTTGTACCGCGTCGGCGGCGCGAGTCCGGTTGCCCCGCAGGGGAAGAGGATTGCGGCGATCCTCGCGCATCTGGTCTGGGCGGCGATGGTGCTGGGCGGCGCGGCCGCGCTGGTCCTGGGCCGGCTACGCCAGGCCCGTCAGTCCTGAGGGCGTTGATCTCAGGGCTGCACCACTCCGCTCATCCGTCCACCGGCGTGCACTGATTCCAGCACGGTGCGCATCGCCGCCGCGCTCTGCGGCCAGGAGAACTCACGGCTGCGGATCGCGGCCTTGGCGCCGAGTTCCTCCCGCAGCACCCGGTCGGAGATCAGTTGCTGCAGCCGGTCCACCAGTTGGGCATGGCTGTCGACGAGCAGTCCGGTGACCCCGTCGACGATGGAGTCGGTCAGGCCGCCGGAGGACCGGTAGCCGATCGTCGGCACCCCGTGCTGCGCCGCCTCGACCACCGCCAGCGCCCAGCCTTCCTTGCGGGAGGGCAGCACATGAACCCAGGAGCGTTGCACCACAGCGTGTTTGGTGTCGTCATCGACGTGGCCGTGGAAGGTGACGGCCTCGGCGATGCCGAGCCGCTGGGCGTGCTGGAGCAGCCGGCCCTGCCACCAGCCGCCGCCGACGACGTCGAGGTGCAGGTCGGGCACCGTCGGCAGCAGTTGTGCCAGGGCGTCCAGCGCGTCCTCGATCTGCTTGTGCGGGACAAGCCGCGAGAGCACCACCACACGCGGGGTCGCCGAGCGCGCGGCCGTCAGCGTCTGCGGTGGCGCCTCGTCAAGTCCGTTGCGCACCACGGCAACCCGGTCGCTGTCGACGCCGAGCTCGGCGAGATCGCGCACCGACGGCAGCGACACCGTGACGTACTGGTTGCGCCGGTGCAGTCGCGGCGACAAGCGTGATTCCACGAACCAGCCGATGCGGCTGAGGACCCGACCGGCGACCGGCCACTGGTCGCGGTGGCAGTGGTGGACCAGCACGACGACCCGGCCGCCGAAGGCCAGCCGCGCCAGGAACGGCAGCCCGTTCTGGCTGTCGATGACCACGTCCGGCCGGGCCTTGCGCAACGGGCCCACGCCGATCCGTGCGGCGACCATCGCCAGCCCGGCTCGGATGTACACGGTGTAGGGGCCGCCGCCGCGGCTGATGCGGACCCCGTCGACGATCTCACGGGCCGCGGCGCCCTCGTAGCGGGCGGTGCGCAGGGTGACGTCGACACCGTCGCCGGCCAGCTGGGCCCCGATGCGCTGAAGGTAGGTCTCGCTCCCGCCGCCCTGCGGGTGCCCGGTGTCGCGCCAGCACAGCAGCAACACCGATCGCACCGGACGACGGACGGGAGTGGACATCGCCGACCAGCGTATCGCCCCGCTCCCGCTCACTAGGGTGACCTGATGGTCACCGACCTGTTCGCCCGCCGGGCCACGCTGGCCCGCTCGGTGCGCCTGCTCAGCGCATTCCGCTTCGAGCAGTCCGACCCGGCCCGCTTCTACGGCGCCCTGGCCGACGACACCGCGGCGATGGTCGGCGACCTGTGGCCGGGCGACCACCACGGTCGCACCGTCCTCGACGTCGGCGGCGGCCCCGGCTACTTCGCGACAGCGTTCACCGCGGCGGGCTGGAACTACGTCGGCGTCGAACCGGATCCCCGCGAGATGCACGCCGCCGGCCACGTCGGCCGCGGCGGTCCCGGCGCGTTCGTCCGGGCGTCCGGTCTCGCGTTGCCGTTCGCCGACGGCAGCGTCGACGTCTGCCTGTCCTCCAACGTCGCCGAGCACGTCGCCCGGCCGTGGCGGCTCGGCGAGGAGATGCTGCGGGTGACCCGGCCCGGCGGGCTGGCGATCCTGTCCTACACGGTGTGGCTGGGGCCGTTCGGCGGCCACGAGACCGGGCTGTGGCACTACCTCGGTGGCGCCCGGGCGGCCGAGCGCTACACCCGGCGGAACGGCCATCCGCCGAAGAATCACTACGGATCGTCGTTGTTCGCGGTGTCGGCGGCCGACGGTCTTCGGTGGGCGCAGTCCACCGGCGCGCTCGTCGCCGCATTCCCCCGCTACCACCCGCGATGGGGCTGGTGGATGACCTCGGTGCCCGGGTTGCGGGAGTTTCTGGTCAGCAACCTGGTGCTGGTGCTGTCGCCGTCAATGACACAGGTTCTCGTTGCGGCGGATCGTCGGTAATGTGATCCACATGACACAGGCGGCGTACAAGACCGAATACGACAAGCTCTTCATCGGCGGCAAGTGGGTGGAGCCGTCGACCTCGCGGTTCATCGAGGTCTACTCGCCCGCCACCGGCGAGTACGTCGGCAAGGTGCCGCACGCGGCGCCGGCCGATGTCGACGCCGCCTGCGCGGCGGCACGCAAGGCCTTCGACGAGGGCCCGTGGCCGCGGATGACCCCGCAGGAGCGCCAGGCCGTGCTCGCGAACGCGGTCAAACTCATCGAGGACCGTGCCGACGAGTTCAAGTTCCTGCTCAAGGCCGAGACCGGCCAGCCGCAGATGATCGTCGACATGATGCAGTACGGCGCGGCGCTGTCGGGCCTGCAGTTCTACTCGACCGCGGCCGACAAGTTCACCTGGCGCGACATCCGCGACGGCATCTACGGGCAGACCCTGGTGCTGCGCGAGCCCGTCGGCGTGGTGGGTGCGGTGGTGGCCTGGAACGTGCCACTGTTCCTCGCCTGCAACAAGCTGGGCCCGGCGCTGATCTCCGGCTGCACGATGGTGCTCAAGCCCGCCGCCGAGACGCCCTTGACGGTCAACGCGCTCGCCGAGGTGTTCGCCGAGGCCGGCCTGCCCGAGGGCGTGCTGTCCGTGGTGCCGGGCGGTCCGGAGACCGGACAGGCGCTGACCGCCAACCCGCTCATCGACAAGTTCACCTTCACCGGCAGCACCATGGTGGGCCGTGCGGTCGGCATGCTGGCCGCCGAGAAGCTCAAGCCGTGCACGCTGGAACTCGGCGGCAAGTCGGCGGCGATCATCCTCGAGGACGCCGACGTCGACGCCACCCTGCCGATGCTGTTGTTCTCCGGGTTGATGAACAGCGGGCAGGCGTGCGTGGCACAGACGCGCATACTGGCGCCGCGGTCGCGCTACGACGAGATCGTCGAGAAGGTGGGTGCCGCCGTCGCCGCCATGCCGGTCGGGCTGCCCGACTCCCCGGGCGCGGTGATCGGCCCGCTGATCAGCGCCAAGCAGCGCGAACGAGTCGAGGGTTACATCGCCAAGGGCAAGGAGGAGGGCGCACGCCTGGTCACCGGCGGCGGTCGACCCGAGGGCCTGGACAGCGGCTGGTTCGTGGAGCCGACGGTGTTCGCCGACGTCGACAACTCGATGACGATCGCCCAGGAGGAGATCTTCGGCCCGGTGCTGTCGGTCATTCCCTACGAGGACGAGGACGACGCCGTCCGCATCGCCAACGACTCCGATTACGGACTGGCCGGCAGTGTGTGGACGACCAACTTCGACAAGGCGATCGAGATCGCGTCGAAGATCCGCACCGGGACCTATGCGGTGAACATGTACGCGTTCGACCCCGGCGCGCCGTTCGGCGGCTATAAGAACTCCGGGATCGGGCGGGAGAACGGCCCGGAGGGCATCGACGAGTACGTCGAGCACAAGAGCGTGCTGTTGCCGTTTGGCTACACGCCGAGCGTGTAGCGAAGCCGTTTGAGCTACACGCCGAGCGTGTAGCGAAGCCGTTACGGCTACACGCCGAGCGTGTGGCTCTAGAACACCACCCGGACGATCATCTCGGCCACCGCGGCCGCCTTGTCGGCGCCGTCGATCTCGATCGTGTGCTTCACGGTCAGGTCGACGGCGTCGCCCTTGGCGGTGGCGTCGGCGAGTTCGGAGCGCACCCGGATGCGGCTGTTGACCGGCACCGCATTGAGGAAGCGCACCTTGTTCAGGCCGTAGTTGATGGCCAGCTTGGCGTTCTCGACCCGGAAGTTGTCCTTGCTCAGCGCAGGCACCAGGGACAGCGTGAGGAACCCGTGCGCAATAGGCGTCTTGTACGGGCTCTGCGTCTTGGCCCGTTCGACGTCGACGTGAATCCACTGGTGGTCGCCGGTGACGTCGGCGAAGTCGTTGATGCGCTTCTGGTCGATGGTGAGCCACTCGCTGACGCCGAGTTCGGAGCCGACGAGCGCCTGCGCATCATCGACGGACTTGATGACCTGCATGGTTAAGCCTTCCGAATCCGGTTACTTGACTATGGACTAAATCATACAAATGGATGATGCCGGGTCTGTGACCAGATAGTCATCGCCCCGCCTTGCGACCGTCAACCGCCATAACTATGGTTATGGTCATAGTCGGACGCCAGCGTGGCGTGCGGCGTTGGAGGTGGCCATGTGGGTTGTGGAACTGAACATCCTGGGTTTCCGGTTACGGCGGTGGACCGAGAAACGTCGGCACCTCCTCGCGCCTGATCCGCGCTCGTTCGCGCCGCGTCAGATGCCGTTGCGGCCCTCACAGGTGGCGTGACCACCCGGACCCGCGGGGAGACGCGGACCGCCATGCTGGTGGCTGCCGCGAGCCTGCTCCGGGAACGCGGCGCGGCCGGGGTGACCGTCGATGCCGTGCTCGCCCGCAGCGGTGCCCCGCGGGGATCCGTCTACCACCACTTCCCCGGTGGCCGCAGCCAGATCCTCAGGGAGGCATTGCAATTCGCGGGTGACGAGATCACCGCGACGCTGGAGCGCGACACCGACGTCGGCGCGGTCGCCCTGTTGCGGCAGCTGGCCGGGCTGTGGCGCGAGGCGCTGATCGAGAGTGACTTCACCACCGGCAGCCCCGTCCTGGCGGCGGCGGTGGGCACCGGGCCGGACGAGAAGCAACTCACCTCGGTGGCCGGCGACATCTTCCGGCGCTGGCGCGAATCCTCCCGCAAGGCGTTCATGCGGGAGGGGTTCGATCCCGACCAGGCCACCGCCCTGGCCCACACCACCATCTCCGCACTCGAGGGCGCGGTCGTGCTGTGCCGCGCGACCCGCAGTGCGGCGCCCATCGACGACGTCGTGCGGGAGATCGAGTTCCTCATCAAGGCGCGCGCCTTCGTCGCCCGGGAGTTGCGATGACGTTGACGAGGCCCCAGGCCGGTGGCCTGGACCCTGAGGTGCCGCTGAGTGTCTTGCGGCGGTTCCGGATCACCACGCTCGAGCAGGGCACGGACGACTTCGAGGTGGTCGCACACATGCCGGCCTCCGGAATGCACAACCCCTTCACCGGGCAGCCGTCGGTCGCCGCACTGGCCGTTCTGGTCGACGACGTCGCCGGCCGGGTGAACTTCTACCGGCGGGGCGAGGGGCAGTGGACGGTGTCCAGTGAACTGAGCCTGGAAATGGGTCCCGGCGCGGTGGAAAGCCTGATGGCCGCGCCCGAGGAACCGGTGGTGGCCAGCGCACGGCCACTCGGCCCGGGCGGCGCCACCTGGCTGGCGGTGTGCACGCTGAGCCATCGGAGCCGGGTGATCGGCGGCGGGACGGTGCGGACGGTGCCGATGTCCGGCGGACCCGGGGAACCGGAGCGCCGAGGAGACGATCCGCTGACCCGGACGGGCGACACCACCCTGGCGGAACTGATGGCGGTCGAGACGTCCCCGCCCGACGGCCGCACCTACCGGCTGCGCCAGCATCCCGACCCGATGGTCAACAACCTGATCGGCTGCGTCCACGGCGGCGTCAGCAGTGCAGGCCTGGAACTCGTCGGGGCGGCGGCGCTCAATCACGAACAGCAGAGCCCGTTCCGGACGGCGTCGCTGCGGGTGAATTTCCTGCGGCCGTACGTCGCCGGTTCATCCCCGGGTGCAGAATCCGCCTATGAGGCAACGGCGCTGCGGATCGGGCGCACGTCGGCGATCGCCGACGCGGCGGCGATCGGCCCGGACGGTCGGCCCGCCGTCATCGCCCGGGTCACCGGCTACCGGTGAGCACCGTGGCTGACGGGTCCTCGGCACCCGGCCGATCGGCCGCCTTCGCGGCACAGTGCGCCAACGAGCCCGAGCTCGCGAATCTGCGTTGTTCACTCCGCGAGTTCCTGGCGGCCGACCGCGCCGAATTCGGCTGGACGCCGTCGGTCGACGCCTGGCTGTCACGCTGGGACGAGGAGTTCAGCGCCCGCCTGGGGGCGGCCGGGTTCCTGGGCCTGACCATTCCGCGCGAGTACGGGGGCCAGGGACTGGGCCACCTGCACCGCTACGTGGTCACCGAGGAATTGCTCGCCAGCGGCGCCCCGGTGGCGGCGCACTGGATCGCCGACCGTCAGGTCGGACCGGGCCTGCTGTCCTACGGGACCGAGGAACAGCGCCGCCGTATTCTCCCGAGAATTGCTGCAGGCCGGTACTTTTCCGCGATCGGGATGAGCGAGCCGCAGGCCGGTTCGGATCTGGCGGCGTCGGCGGCACGGGCCACCCGCACCGACGGCGGCTGGGTGCTATCCGGGACCAAGGTGTGGACCAGTGGCGCGCACCTGTCGCACCAGATCGTCGTGCTCGCCCGCACCAGGCCCCTCGATCCCGAGCGCCGCCACGCCGGCTTCAGCCAGTTCATCGTGCCGACCGACTCCGCCGGCATCGACATCAGCCCGATCGTGCTGATGTCGGGCGAGCACCACTTCAACGAGGTCACCTTCAACGAGGTGTTCATCGACGACACCAACCTGCTGGGCCAGGAGGGAGACGGCTGGCGACAGGTGACCGCCGAGTTGTCGTTCGAGCGCAGCGGCCCCGAGCGGATCCTCACCACCGCGCCGATGCTGACCGCACTGCTGCGTTTGTTGGCCGATCAGCCCGACTTCGACCGACACGCCACCGCGGCGGTCGGCGGGTTGGTGGCACGGCTGATCTCGTTGCGCCAGTTGTCGATATCCGTGGCCCGGGCATTGGCCGATGGCGAGTCGCCGGTCAACGAGGCCGCGCTGGTGAAGGATCTCGGCACCCGCTTCGAGCAGGAGTCGGTCGATCTCGCCGCAGATCTGCTGTCCTATGTCGGCAGCGGCGCAGCGGGCCGCGAGCACGTGGCGGCCATGGTCGAGATCGCCCGCCTGCATGCCCCGCTGTTCACCTTGCGGGGCGGTACCAACGAGGTGCTGCGCGGGATGGTCGCGAAGGGTATGGGGTTGCGATGAGAGAACACCGATGAGCGCTCGCGCGAAGAGCCGAGAACACCGATGAGCGCTCGCGCGAAGAGCCGAGAGCCCCGATGAGCGTCCTCAGCGGTGGCGTATTCGCCTCCGGCACCGACGATCTGACCGAACTGCGACAGCTGGTCGACGACATCGGCGAGCGGTCCTTCGCCGACCGGATCGGGCACCGCGGGTTGCCCGATGCGTTGGACGTGACCGCGTGGCGGCATCTGGAGGATTCCGGGCTCACCCGCTTGCTCAGCACCGGGGACTCCGGCGCCGGGCCCCGCGAGGTGGCGGTCATCCTGCGGTCGCTGGCCCGCCAGGCCGTTTCCGTGCCGGTGGCCGAGACCGATGTGCTGGCCGGCTGGCTGGCCGCGACGGCTCGGATCGCGGTGCCCGAGACCGGGCCGCTGACGGTGGCGATCGGCCGGGCGGCGCGGTCGGGCGGCAGAGTCGTCGCCGAGTGTCCCGCCGTGCCGTACGCGGCCGACTCGGCGGCCGTCGTGCTGGCACTGAGCGATGACGAGCGGGTGATGATCGCCGTCCGCGACCCCGCGTCGTTGGCAATCACCAAGGGGCACAACGCCGGTGGCGAACAGCGGGATGTCGTGTCCGTCGACGGGAGCTACGACGACTTCGCGGTCGCCGACGTCGGTGGTGAACTGACCCGGCGTGGCGCCTGGGCGCGGTGCATGCAGATCATCGGCGCTCTGGATGCGGCGGTGGAGTTCTCGGTTGCCCACACCCGGGAGCGTGAGCAGTTCGGCCGGCCACTCAGCGCTTTCCAGGCCGTGCAGCACACGCTGGCCGGCATGGCCGGCGAGGTCGAACGTGCCCGGGCCGCCGCCAACCTTGCGGTGGCCGCGGCCGAGGACTTCGGATTCAACAGCCCGCAGACCGACTACGCCGTGACGGTGGCGAAAGTGACGCTGGGCCAAGTGGTTCCGGGCGTGGTGACCTCGGCTCATCAGCTGCACGGCGCGATCGGTGTGACGATTGAGCACCGACTCTGGCTCGCGACCATGCGCGCGCGTAGCTGGATCGAGGAGTTCGGCGACACCGCGCACTACGCCCAGCAGCTCGGCCGAATGACGCTCGGGGCACAGGATCCCTGGGATTTCATGGTGAACGGCGTGGTCCGGGAGAACTAGACTTTCGGTGTGTTTTCGGACACCAAGTACGCGCGCAACGTGAGGCCTTTCCCGAACTGCCATCGGGTATCGCACCCTAGAAGGGCGGCGGGTCGCTGGTGCTGTCGGCGGGTGCTGCGGTGCCGAAGCACGCCGCGTATCTGGTTCGTCGCTGTTCGCGGTTACGGGAGCGCTCCGAGGCGATGCGATGAGCCCGATTCTGTCTGCGCGTCTTGGTCCGCGTGGGCATCATCGCAATGCGGTGGGCCGCATGAGGGGACTCCGCTTCTGACACGTGGTCCGCAGAGGCCGGTAGTGGACCGATCGGCACGCTCAACGACGGAAAGAGCAGCGCACTGCCGGGTGTCGTCACATAGGTGGCTCCGTCGGGCAGGTTCCAGATCACTGTGCCGTCGGGCAGCTGCCTATCGCGCCAGCCCCAGAACGTCTTCAATATATGGTGTAAACGGCACAGCGCCTTGATGTTCGAGGCGTGGGTGGCTCCCCGCGGATAGGGGATCGTATGGTCCAGGTCGCACTGGGTGGCGGGGCGATCGCACCCCGGCGCACGGCAGGTGAGGTCCCGGGCGCGGACAAAGTCGGCCAAAGCGCGCGACGGATGATAGTGCGGCTCGGCGGCCCTGCCGCCGGGGTCGATGAGCGGTCGCAGCTTCGCCGCTGCCGCGATGTCCCGCAGCAGCTCCGCTGGGATCAGATCGTCTGCGCCCAATAGGTAGCCCGGAGCGTCCGAGCGTCCCTCGAGCGTCGCCGCCTCGGCCACCACGTGGATGACGACCGGCGACGGCGTTGCCGCGGTGGCGGGGCACGCCGCCGCGCCGCAGCCACACACGAGCCGCTCCGCGCCGGCAGCGAGCGCACCCAGGGCGTCTGCCCGGCGCTGGGCCACCGTGCGCGGATCCGCTTCGCAGACCGTCTTCGCCAGTTCGTCCAAGCGCTTGTCCAACAGGTGGGCATCGGTGGAGAAAAGCAGTCCGGAAATCTCGGCGATTCCCTCCTTGCCGTCCCACACCGTGACGTCCCGATCGATGACCCGGTCACGTAGCCGCCGGACCGCGTCGGGATCCAGTCGGGCGATCACCCGGTCGATCTCCCGGATCAGGCGACCCTGCGTCATCGACGGCCAACGCGCCGCGCGGGCGCCGAGGATCTGGTCGACCTGCGCCATGATGGCCTCATCAGTGATGAGGCCGGTGCGGTAAACGACGGTGCGGTAGACGGTCATATCGATATCGCCGGAATCGAAAGCCGCGGCGACCGCAGGCAGGCGTTCCATGGCCAGGCCATAGTTCAGATAACTGCCGGCCATCCCGAGACTGACCCGCAGGGCGGCCGCGACCTCTGCGCCCACGGCGGCCCAGGTGTCGACCGCCCAATCAGCCTTCTCCCCGCGCTCGGCCAGGCGCATACCGAACAGTTCGGCGACCACGCGAAGCCGGCGCGCGCAGGCCTGGTTCTCCCGCCGCTGGGCAGCCGCGAGGTCATTCAGCAACTCCCGGGACGCTGCCGTGTCAGGCGGTTCCCAATAGTCGGCCAGCCCCTTATCGAACATACTTTCGATCGTAGACGACGAGTCCGACGGAATTGACTCGTGATGAATGCGCGCGGCAACCTGCCGGGGCCGGGCCTAACTCCCCGTCCAGTTCGGCGGCCGCTTCTCGGCGAACGCGATCGCGCCCTCCTTGGCGTCGTTGGACCCGAACACCGGCATGATGATCTTCATCTGCTCGCGCCACTGGTCCTCGGGGCTCCAGCCGCGCGACTCCACGATGATGCGCTTGGTCGCGGCCACCGCCAGCGGCCCGTTCGCCGTAATCCGTTCCGCCAGTGCGATCGCCGCCTCCAGCGCATGCCCCGGCTCGGCGAGCACGTTGACCATGCCGAGTTCATGGGCACGCTCAGCGGACAGCTGATCACCGGTCAGCGCGAGCTCCATGGCGATGGCGGACGGAATGCGTTGCGGCAGCCGCAGCAGGCCACCGCCGGCGGCCACCAGGCCCCGCTTGACTTCGGGAATGCCGAAGGCCGAATTCCGCGCGGCCACAATCAGATCCGTGGCCAGCGCCAGCTCGGTGCCGCCCGCGAGCGCGTACCCCTCGACCGCCGCGATCAAGGGCTTGACCGGCGGGCGTTCGGTGAAGCCCAGTCCGCGGCCCTTGACCGCGACGTTCTCCCCGCGCGCGAAGGCCTTGAGATCCATGCCGGCGCAGAATGTGCCGCCGGCGCCGGTGAGGATGCCCACCGACAGCCGTGGGTCGTCGTCGAGCTGGTCCATCGCGGCGGCGAGGCCATGGCTCACCGCGGCATTGGCCGCGTTCTTGGCCTCCGGCCGGTTGATGATGATGATCAGGATCCGGTCGCGCTTCTCGGTCAGGACCTCGGGTTGGGATGTGCTGGATTCGCTCACGAACCGCATCGTAATAATGGCCGTCATGGGCAATGAGGAGATCCACCCCGATCTGCGCCGGGTCGCGCCGTTCGTGCCGCGGCAGGCCGTCTACCCGTGGTCCCTGCCGCTGCTCAAGCGGATGCCCCTCCTGCGCCCGGCAAGCAACGACGGCGTCGAGATCCTGACGCTTCCATCCGGTGCCGGGGTCCGGCTCTACCGGCCCGCGAACATCAATCGCAACACCCCGGCGCTGCTGTGGATCCACGGTGGCGGGTATGTGATCGGCAGCCCGGAGCAGGACGACGTGCTGTGCCGCCGCTATGTCGAGAAGCTCGGCATCACGGTGGCGGCCGTGCGCTACCGGCTGGCACCGGAGCATCCCTACCCCGCCGGCCTCGAGGACTGCTACCGCGCCCTCACCTGGCTCGCCGGCCTGCCCGGCGTGGACGTGCACCGAATCGCGATCGGCGGAGCCAGCGCCGGCGGCGGCCTGGCCGCGGCCCTCGCCTTCCTGGCCCGCGACCGCGCAGAAGTCACCCCGGTGCTGCAACTGCTCTCCTACCCGATGCTCGACGACCGCAGCGTCGACCCATCGCAGGACCGGGCGGGATTCCGGCTGTGGAACGCCGCAAGCAATCGCATCGGGTGGACGTCGTACCTGCGCGGTGCGGATCCGGCCGAAGCGGTACCTGCCCGGCGAGACGATCTGGCCGGCCTGCCCGCGGCGTGGATCGGCGTCGGAACGCTGGATCTGTTCCACCACGAGGACCTCGCCTACGCCGCACGGCTCACCGCCGCCGGGGTGCCGTGCCAGACGTACGAGGTGCCGGGTGCGTTCCACGGGTTCGATGGCCTGGCGCCGAAAACGCCAGTGGCACAGCGCTATTTCGACAACAAGTGTGCGGCCCTGCGCGGCGCGCTGGAACTGGTCGGGTGATCGGCGATGTCAACCGGACTCAACGACGAACTACTCGCCCTGCGCGACGCCGTGGCCGACCTGCTCGCCAAGCGCTCGCCGGAGGCCGAGGTGCGCCGACTGATGGCCGACGACACCGGTTACGACGCCGGGGTGTGGGCGGAAATGGCTGCCATGGGACTGGTCGGGCTGACCATCCCCGAGGAGTTCGGCGGCTCGGGTGCGGGCTCCGCCGAACTGGCGGTGGTGAGCGAACAGATGGGTGCCGCCCTCCTGTGCGCGCCGTACCTGTCGACCGCGGTGCTGACCCCGTATCTGCTTCTGGCCCTTGGCGATACCGCGGAGTGCGCCGAGGCGCTCCCGAAGATCGCCGCGGGTGAGCTGATCGCCACCGTGGCATTCGCGGAAGTCGGCGATGCCCGCCCGCCCGAACACCCCACCACCACGGCCACCGGAGACGGCGCCTGGCTGCTGACGGGTGAGAAGACCTATGTGCTCGACGCCACCGCGGCCCGGCGCTTCTACATCCTGGCCCAGTCACCCTCCGGCCCAAGTGTTTTCGCCGTCGAGCGCGATGCTCCCGGCCTCACGGCCACCGCGCTTGACACCATCGACCAGACCCGCAAGCAGGGCACGCTCACCCTCGCCGACACTCCGGCCCGACTGATCGGCGCGCTCGGCGCCGGCCTGACCGCCCTGCGGACCGCCCTCGACCAGTCGGCGATCGCGCTGATAGCCGAACAGGCCGGCGGGGCGATGCACGCCATGCAGATGTCCGCCGACTACGCCCGCACACGGTTCCAGTTCGCCCGGGCGATCGGCAGTTTCCAGGCGATCAAGCACATGTGTGTGGACATACTGCTGGAGGCCCAGTCGGCGGTGTCGGCCGCTCGTCACGTCGCCGCCGCGTTCGACGCCCAAGAGCCCGACCGCCTCACGGATCTCGCACTCGCCCAAGCGTATTGCTCCGAGGCGTACGTGACGACGGCGGCGACGACGATCCAGGTACACGGCGGCATCGGCTTCACCTGGGAGCACCCCGCCCACCTCTACCTGCGTCGCGCCCGCACCGACGCCCAGATCTTCGGCGATCCGGCGTTCCACCGGGAACGTTACGTCCGGCTGCGAGAGGAAAGCTGATGAACGACGACCAGATTCGCGCCGAGGTCCGGCAGTGGCTCGCGGAGAACTGGGATCCGGCAATGGACCGCGCGGAGTGGAGCCGGCGGGTGTTCGACGCCGGCTGGTCGGCGCCCAGCTGGGAGCCGCAATGGGGCGGCCGTGGACTCACCGACACCCAATCCCGCATCGTCGCAGCAGAATTCGCCGAAGTGGGCGCCCGCGGCACCGGGATGGACCGCTCGGATCTGTTGGCCTGCACGCTGCACGACCTGGGCACCGAGGAGCAGAAGCAGCGGTTGATTCCGCCGTCGGTGCGCAGCGAGACCCGGTGGTGCCTGCTCTACAGCGAGCCCGGCGCCGGTTCGGATCTGGCCGGCCTGCGGACCCGGGCCGAGCGCGACGGGGACGACTGGGTCGTCAACGGCCAGAAGGTGTGGACATCGTTCGCCAAGACTGCCGACTACGGCCTGCTGGTGGCGCGGACCGACTGGGATGTGCCCAAACACAAGGGAATCAGCTTCTTCATCTTCCCGATGCGCCAGCCCGGGGTGGAGGTTCGCCCGATTCACCAGATCACCGGCGAATCGGAGTTCAACGAGGTGTTCATCACCGACGCCCGGGTGCCGCACGCCAACCTGGTGGGCGAACCCGGGGGCGGCTGGTCGGTGCTGCAGCTGGCGCTGGCCTACGAGCGCCGGCTGATGGGCGATCTTGCCCGTACGGCCCGCGCCAGCCGCGACCTCAAGCCGGACGCCGACAGTCTGATCGGCATGGCCCGCGCGAGGGGGAAGCTGAACGACTCGGCCATCCGCCAGGAGATCGCCCGGGTGGAGGCCTACGCCGCCGTCAACCGCTGGAACACCCGGCGGGCCAAGGCCACCGGCGATCGCGCCGAAGCCGCCACCCTGATGGCACTGGGCAAGATCGCGATGTCACGGATCCTGCACGAGACCGCCGCCGTCCAGACCGAGATCGTCGGGCCGGAGTCGATGCTCGCCGGGCCGCTGCACCCGGTCGGAGACGCCGTGACGTTCCGCACCCTCAACGCCTATTTCACCTCGATCGGTGGCGGCACCGACCAGATCCAGCGCAACATCGTCGGTGAGCGCGTGCTCGGGCTGCCCAAGGAGCCGGAACCGTTCAAGGACATCGCTTTCCGGGACCTGCCGACCGGTTCGTGACCACGACAGATCAGCGGAAGTGCAGGACGTCGCTGCCCCAGGCCGCCCGGATCTGGGCGTCGGCGTCGTAGATCACCCGGTCGGCGCGGTCGATGATCAGACACGCCCGGTCGGTCTCCTGATACGGCGTCCACTCCGGCTCGCCCGGCACCCCGAGCGGCTTGGCGTGGGTGGCGAAGTTGACCCAGCGGGTGCGGATCCGCTTGGACACCGCCTTGGCCGTCTTGGTGCCGCCCAGCTTCAGCGTCACGTCCCTCGGTGCGCCCAGAGTGCCCCAGACATAAGGCAATTCGGTGGCATGCGCGGCGCCGACCAGCAGCAGCTTCATCAGCGGACTGGCGTAGTCGAACCGGTACAGATAGACCGGCGCCACCCGGCTGTGCCCTTCGGAGAACCAGACCGAGGGCATCCGGAAGCCGACGTCGCTGGCGATGCTCAAGTCCCGGCCCTTACCGCGGTAGGCGGAGCCGAGTTTGTCGTCGGTGGGCAGCTGAAGGTCGGGCTGCTCGGCGGCGATCTCGTTGAACATCGAGGTGATGGCCTTCGGCGTGATGGGCATCAGCGGTGAGCGCATCAGCCGGAACAGCGCGGCCTCGTTCTTGTTGGTGCCGATGACCAGCGGCACCGGATGTGTCTTGCCTTCGCGCGCCAGCTTCACCGGGTAGTCGTGCAACAGGTCACCGTCGACGATCGGCACGAACGCCAGGGTCCCCGGATTGCGCACCGGCACCTCGTCGAAAACCTTGTTGGTGGCCGAGAGGAGCGCGGGGACACCGACGTCAACCAGCCGATCCGGCTGGCTCGCAGGGATTTCCAGAACTTCCAGCACCCGGCGGGTCACCCGCTGGGCGCGGTTGTGGTCGTACACCGATGTGGCCGGCGAACTCTGGGCGATCGCGGTGTTGAACAGTCCCTCGGCCGCGGGGATCGCGAGCAGGGTCGTGACGATGCCCGCCCCGGCGGACTCGCCGAAGACCGTCACCCGCGACGGGTCGCCCCCGAACGCGGCGATGTTCTCCTGCACCCAGCGCAGCGCGGCGATCACGTCGCGCAGCCCGATGTTGGAGTCGAAGCGGTCCCCGCCAGCCAGGTCGGACAGGTCCAGGAACCCGAACACGCCGACCCGGTAATTGAGCGAAACCACGAGGACGTCGCCGCTTCCGGCCAGCCGGCGTCCGTCGTAGAGCGGCTGGCTGCTCGAGCCGAGCACATAGGCCCCGCCGTGCAGCCACACCATCACCGGCTTGGCGTCCCCCGAGGCGGTGCCCGACGGCGCCCAGATGTTGAGGAACAGGCAGTCCTCATTCGTCGGCGCCCCGAGGTCGAGCGGGAAGTTGGGCACCGGCGACTGCGGGCAGACGCAGCCGTACTCGTCGGCGTCCGCCACCTCGGTCCACGGCAGCGGCGGCTGCGGCGCGCGGAACCGCAGATCGCCGACCGGGGGTGCGGCGTACCGGACACCCTTCCAGGACATCGCGGTGCCATCGTCGATTCCGCGAACGGGGCCATAGGCCGTGTCCACGACGGGGTGATGGATGGTCATCGGATCTCCTGACGGACTCAGTTCATACTCAGGTTACCCGCCGGTAACCCGGTCAGAAGTGGAGTGCGGTGAATCGCCAGTCGAGAACGGGCCGGTCAGGTCCGTCTTCACTGACGGCGCACACCTCCGACCGCAGCGTGAACACCCCGCCGCGGTCGCCCGGCAGCGGGTCGGCCCGCTCGATGTGCAGGTCGCTGTAGAGCGTGTCGCCCTCGGCCACCGGTCCGGTGTGGTCGCACGACTGCCAGCCCAGGACGGTGACGAGGTTCGGCAGAAGCCGGGTGGCCTGGGCCAGCGCCAGTCCGATGGTGTGCCCGCCGTACACCAGACGGGTGCCCCCCACTCGCCGATCATGATGTGGCGCGGCGATATTCAGCGTGAGCCGGACCAGTTCGGGCGCAGAGCTCACGACGTCGGCGGTGCTGCGCAGCACCGTGCCGGCCAGGCCGGGCCGGAAATGCGAGCCGGGAACCCTCCGACGGAACTCTGCGGCGTTCCAGTGACCGGTCGGGTCTGCGGGCGCCAACGGTCCGGCGCCGATCGCGGACAGGTCGTCGGCGTGGCCGGTGTCCGCGCCACCATGGCTCAGCGGCAGCATCGCGCAGCGGTGGAAGTCGAGCACCAGCTGCCCCATCTGGTCGACGGTGGTCATCCGCAACGCCGCCAGGCCGGTCGCCGGACGGCCGGGTTTGCGGCTGTTCTGTTTGAGCCCGACCACCTCGGTGCGAGTGAACAGGGTGTCGCCGATCATCGGGAACCGGTGGAACATCAGGCCGCGGTAGAACAGGTTGGCTTTGACCCGCTGGGTCACCAACGTGGACTGGCCGATCGCAACGTCGCAGACCAGCCCCGGGTGCGCCGGCAACCCCGGCACACCGGTCACGGCGTGCGCGAGCTCGGCGTCCAGCGCCAGTCTCAACCGGTCACCGAGGATGGCTTGATGAGCCGCCGCGACGCCCGGCGTCAGCGTCATCGACGGGGCCTGGTCAAACACCTGTCCGACGGCGAGTTCGTCGAAGTACGGTCCGCTCACAGCTGACAGTCTGTCATCGGGGGCGCTTCTGTCATCATGGCTGGAATGCCGGGACTCAACGACGAAGAGACGCTGCTGGTCGACACCGTGCGCGCGTTCGTCGACCGCGACGTCAAACCCACGGTCCGCGAGGTGGAACACGCCAACACATATCCCGCGGCGTGGATCGAGCAGATGAAGCGCATCGGCATCTACGGACTGGCGATCAGCGAGCGCTACGGCGGTTCGCCGGTCTCGATGCCCTGCTACGTCGAGGTGACCCAGGAGCTGGCGCGCGGCTGGATGAGTCTGGCCGGGGCGATGGGCGGGCACACCGTGGTGGCCAAGCTGCTCGAGGCGTTCGGCACCGACGAACAGAAGCAGGCCTACCTGCCCCGGATGGCGACCGGCGAGTTGCGGGCCACCATGGCGCTGACCGAGCCGGGCGGCGGGTCCGATCTGCAGAACATGGCGACGACGGCGCGGCGCGACGGCGACGACTGGGTGGTCACCGGATCCAAGACCTGGATCAGCAACGCCCGCCAGTCCGGCCTGATCGCCTTGCTGTGCAAAACCGATCCGCACGCCACACCCCGGCACACCGGGATCTCGGTGCTGCTCGTCGAGTCCCCCGGCCCCGGCCTGACGATCTCACGGGACCTGCCCAAGCTGGGCTACAAGGGCGTCGAGTCGTGCGAGTTGGTGTTCGACGGCTGCCGGGTGCCGGCGACGGCGATACTCGGAGGCGAGCCGGGCAAGGGTTTCGCGCAGATGATGAAAGGTCTTGAGACAGGGCGCATTCAGGTGGCCGCCCGGGCGCTCGGGGTGGCCACCGCGGCACTGGAGGACGCCCTGGCCTACGCGCAGACGCGGGAGAGTTTCGGCGTTCCGATCTGGAAGCACCAGGCGGTCGGCAACCACCTGGCGAACATGGCGACCACGCTGGCCGCCGCGCGCCAGCTCACCCGGTATGCGGCCGAACGCTACGACAGCGGGAAGCGATGTGACATGGAGGCCGGTATGGCCAAGCTGTTCGCGTCGGAGGCGGCCATGGAGATCGCCCTGAACGCCGTCCGGATCCACGGCGGCTACGGCTACTCGACGGAGTACGACGTGGAGCGCTACTTCCGCGACGCCCCGCTGATGATCGTCGGGGAGGGCACCAACGAGATTCAGCGCAACGTCATCGCAGCCCAACTGGTGGCGCGCGGGGGCTTGTAGGTCAGGACCACCTGTGGGTCAGTACGTCGGCTGGCCCTTCGACGCGGCGAACACCCCCAACGCGACGACCAGCACGTAGAACAGCACGCCGAGCACCCACAGCGCGGTGCCGATGATGCCCATGATGAAGCCGGCCTGGGCCTGTCCGCGTCCGCCGAGCATGCCGCCCGACGCGTCGATCTCGTTCAACGACTTCCGCCCCAGCCAGATCGCGAACGGCGAGGCCAGACCGCAGCACACCAGGCCGAGGATGCCGAGCACCATGGCCGACACCGCCTGCGGCTGGTCCGGGGGCCGCACCGGATACCCGCCGGGGTAGCCGCCCGCGTACTGCGGCGGAAAGGGCGGCGGGTACGGCGGGACCGCACCCGGATACACCGGGCCGGGCGGCGCCGGGTAGTCGTAGGCGGGCTGGCCGGAGGCATCCGCCGTCGGCGGGAACGACGGGTTGAACGGCTGGTTCGGGTCGGAGGGCTGCGGGCTGCCCCACGGGTTGCTCATAACGCAGAGCTTGCCACAGCATCGCCGGTCAGAGCGTTGCGTATCAGTCGGCCCGGCGGGCCCAGGCGATGACGTAGATGATGGTCGCGACCACCAGTGCGATCAGAACCCACACGGTGATCGCCTCGTCGACCCACGACCCGGCGGGCGGGCTGCCCGGCATCACATTGCGGATCGGGACCACCGCGAACAGCATCGAGGCGAAAAAAGTGGAGAAAGCGGGCTGGAAGGCCTTGCGCCCGAGGAGCATTTCGATCGACACGTAGAGGGCGATCGCGGGCAGGGCGAGGAGTACCAGACAGAATCCGGCGATCAGGGCCAGCGGCCCTTGAGCCCGGCCGAGGGTGAGGGTGACGTTGCGGTCGGCGAGCCCGGTCCCGCCGTCCGCGGCCTGGCGCCGGCTGCTGATGTTCCAGCCGTTGAGCGACCCGGCCACCTCAACCCTGGCCGGCACGAACCGGCGCGACTCGCCGGATCCCGCCACCACGTCGGCGCTGATGGTGCCGGTGCTGAAGACGTCGAAGGGCCAGCGGTCGGCGTCGCCGAAGAGGTGGATCGACACCTTCTCCATTCCCGGGACGTGGCCGCGACCATAGGACAGCTCGCCGAAGTCGGTCGACGGGTACACCCGCACCGTCAGATCCGTGTTGAGCGCCCCGAACTCGTCGAGCATGCTGCGCTTGGGCAGCACCTGGACGGTGGCGTCGAGGGTGTCATCGACCGGCCGGATGGTGGTCAGTTCGACCAGCACCACCGTCTCGCCCGCGGTGTCCAGATTGCCGGGAGCGATCTCCGCCGCCGAACTGTCGAGCCAGAAATACCCGATGACCGATGCCAGGTAGACGAGGAGAACGGCAACCGCGGAGGCGAACCCCGCCCGTCTCCTCGTCGTCATCGCGCAGAGGTGTCAGTCGGCGTCGGCGAGACGCTGCTTGAGCGCTTCGAACTCGTCCTTCACGCCGGTCGGCAGCTTCTCGCCGAGGAAGGCGAACCACTCCTCGATCTGAGGCAGTTCGGCGCGCCACTCCTCGGGATCGACCGCCAGCGCCTCGGCGACGTCGGCCTCGGCGACGTCGAGACCGCTGACATCGAGGTCACCGGCTGCGGGCACGATGCCGATGGGGGTCGACACCCCGTTGGCCTTGCCCTCGACCCGCTCGATGATCCACTTCAACACCCGGCTGTTCTCACCGAATCCGGGCCACAGGAAGCGGCCGTCGCCGCCGCGGCGGAACCAGTTGACGAAGAAGATCTTCGGCAGCTTGGACTCATCGGCGTTCTTGCCCAGATCCAGCCAGTGCTGGCAGTAGTCGCCGGCGTTGTAGCCCATGAACGGCAGCATGGCCATCGGGTCGCGGCGGATGGTGCCCACCTGTCCCTCCGCCGCGGCGGTCTTCTCGCTGCCCAGCGTCGCACCGATGAAGACGCCGTGCTGCCAGTCGCGGGCCTGGGTGACCAGCGGGACGGTGGTCTTGCGCCGGCCGCCGAACAGGATCGCCGAGATCGGAACGCCCTGCGGATCATCCCACTCGGGAGCCAGCGTCGGGCATTGCGACATCGGGGTGCAGTACCGCGAATTCGGATGGGCGGCAGGCTCTTTCGAGTCCGGCGTCCAATCCTCACCCTTCCAGTCGATCAGGTGCTGCGGATCGCCCTCGAGACCCTCCCACCAGACACCGCCCTCGTCGGTCAGGGCGACGTTGGTGAAGACGGTGTTGCCGGCGGCGATGGTCTTCATCGCATTGGGGTTGCTGCTCCAGTTGGTGCCCGGGGCCACCCCGAAGAAGCCGAACTCCGGATTGACCGCATACAGCCGGCCGTCCTTGCCGAACCGCATCCAGGCGATGTCGTCGCCCAGGGTCTCGGCCCGCCAGCCCGGGATGGTGGGCTGGATCATCGCGAGGTTGGTCTTGCCGCAGGCCGACGGGAACGCCGCCGCCACGTAGTAGGCCTTGTTCTCCGGGGAGATCAGCTTGAGGATCAGCATGTGCTCGGCGAGCCAGCCCTCGTCACGGGCCATCACCGAGGCGATCCGCAGCGAGTAGCACTTCTTGCCCAGCAGCGCGTTGCCGCCGTAGCCGGAGCCGTAGCTCCAGATCTCGCGGGTCTCCGGGAAGTGGGTGATGTATTTGGTGTCGCTGCACGGCCAGGGGACGTCCTGCTGGCCGGGCTCGAGCGGGGCGCCAAGGGAATGCAGCGCCTTGACGAAGAAACCGTCGTCGCCGAGCTTCTCGAGGGCGGCAGCGCCCATCCGGGTCATGGTTCGCATCGAGACGACGACGTATTCGGAGTCGGTGATCTCCACGCCGAGCTTGGGATCCTCCGCTCCCAGCGGGCCCATGCAGAACGGCACCACGTACATGGTGCGGCCGCGCATACAGCCGCGGTAGAGGTCGGTCAGGATGGCCCGCATCTCATCGGGGGCCATCCAGTTGTTGGTGGGACCGGCGTCGATCTCATGCTCGGAGCAGATGAAGGTGCGGGACTCGACGCGGGCGACGTCCGACGGCTCGGAGCGGGCCAGGTAGGAGGCCGGCTCCTCGGTGGCCGACAGCGGGGTGAACGTGCCTGCGGCCACCAGCTGATCGCACAGCCGCTGGTACTCCTCGTCCGAACCGTCGGCGAACACCACGCGATCGGGTTGGGTGAGCTCGGCGACCTCCCGGACCCAGGCGAGCAGCCCAGCATGTGAAGTGGGCGCGTTCTCCAGACCGGGGATGGTCGCTGAGGTCATCGGTGTCTCTCCCGCATAGGTTGTTGCCGCCAGCAGGCCCTCCCGCGCGAGGTGCGGGGCCACGTCGGCATCCTGACTGAAGGTTAACGCGGGCACGAGACCCATCGTTAATCGGGATTATGGCCCAGTTCCGCGCGCACGCGGGCCAGTTCGCCGGCCCACCGTTCGACCGCCGGGTCGGGGCCGGGGTCGCCGGCCGATTCCGCGACCGGCAGCACCTCGGCATGGGCCGCCAGCAGCACCGACTCGGCTGCCAGGACCCGGCCCTCCAGGGCGGTCCGCAGGCCGGTGGCAACCTCGGCCGCCCAGCGTTCCAGCGCAGCCCGGGCGGTCACCAGGCGGCGGGTCCGCACGACCCAGCCGGCGAGGGCCATCCCGGCCGCACCGCACAGCGCGACCACGGCCGGCGCCGCCGCGGGCAGGAGCCCGGCCAGGACCCGGCCGAGACCCAGCGCCACCCCCAAGCCGAACCCGGCGCCCAGGACGGCGGTCAGCCGGTTCTCCAGGGCGGCGGTCCGCGGCGGCGGGAACCGGCCGTGCAGCGGAGGCGGCGGCGCGGCTGCGGGCCCGCCCCGACCGGTGCAGGCCCAGACCGCGGCCATCCGGTCCGCGACCGCGTCGTCGAACTCGCCTGCCACCTGCTTCGCGCGCCGCAGCACCCGGCTCTCGAACGTCTGGATGCCGCGGCGGGAGACCGCGGCGGCATCCCGCTGCAGCTCGGCCCGCAGGGCGGCGGAGCGCTCCCGGGCATCGGCGGCCAGCTGTGCCCGGGCCCGCTGCACCCGCATCCGCAGAAGATCGCGGCGGGCGGCCTCGGCCCGCAGGGCTTCCCGGCGTGCCGCGGCCCGCTCCCGCTCGGCGATCAGAACCTGCAACTCCCAGGCTCTGGCGCGCAGCAGGTTCCGGCGCGGGCGGTGCTCGTCGTTCAGATGCGCGCGGACCGCGTCGACCAGCGGCCCGATCACCGGCGCCCCGATCTCCGGGGACGCCGCGACCGCGACCCACGGCACGGCGCGGCCCGGCGATAGCGTCCGGTTCGCCGTGAGCGCTGCGCGCCAGCCGCGATGCACGTCGATCTTGGCGACCGCTCCCACCACCGCGTCGGTCCGGTCGGTGACCGACGCGAGCAGTGCCACCTCACAGTCGCTCATCGGCGCCGCCGCCGACGTCACGAACACCACCACATCGGGGAAGCGGCCCGCGCCGGCGTTCGCATCGACGACCGTGCAGCCGTCGAGCCGGCTGCGCAGCGCCGCGGCCACAGCGCCGGAGCCGGACAACGGCGGACCGGTCACCAGGACGATGTCGCTCACCGGGCCCGCGCCCAACTCCGGAGCGCACCACGGGCCACGTCCCGGGCGCACGCCCGGTGCAGCTCAGAGACCGGCCCGCGGGCGTAGCGATCCCAATGGATCGCCCTGCGCAGCTGATCTTCGCTGGTTATCCCCGGCAGATCCGGTGCGCCGGCCGCAGCCAGGACGGCCACCGCCGCCGTCATCCGGGTCATGACGGCCTCGTCGTCGGCCGCCGGGCCGGCGGCGAGCCGGCTGTAACGCAGCGGCGCCGCCGCGCGGTCGATCGCCGCGCACAGCTCCGCAAGGCCGCTCACCGACCGGAGCAGGTGCGCGACGCCGTCGCACCCGGCGTCCGAACGCAAGGCCGACAACGCGCATGCGGCGCCGAACAGATCGAGTTCTGCGGCCATCCGGCGCCGGAGGGCCCCGGGCACCTCGGCGGCCGGCGTCGACAGGCGCCGCAGGCCATCGAGCATCGCGGCGTCGAGCACCGCCGGATCGGTGCCGGCGACGGCCAGCAGCGCGGAGAACGGGCGAGTCGGGACGGCGTGGACCCGCTCCAACTCCCGGCACCGGCGGGCGGCCGCGACCATCGGTCCGTCACCGCGGAAACCGGTCAGGTCGGCCTTGTTCAGGACTGCCACCGTGGGGTCCGCCGCCGATGCCAGCGCGGCCAGGTCGTCGGCGTTGAACGTCTCGACGAAGACGTGCAGCCGGACATCCACACAGGCGTCGACATCCCCATCGACATCGGCGACCACCGTCAGACCGGCGTTACGAAGCGCCCGGACCACCATGCCTCGCCCGGATCCGGCACGGCCACCGACACCCACCCTCACCACGGCGTGATCGTCGCAGCGGCGCAGGTGCGACGCGAGTCACCCCGGAAGGCAACTGTTGGGTATCAATCTCGCTCGGGATTTCGGCGCCGGGGCCTTCATGGGCCACCATGGATCAATGCAAGCGCAGCACCAGGGCGGCTCCGCCACGCCCGAGGCGGCCGCGCGCCACGCCCCGCGACGGGTGACCAGCTTCCGGTCCCGCCGTTCGGCGCTCACCGAGGCCCAGCAGGAGGTGTGGGATCGCCGGTGGCCGGCCCTGGGCCGGCAGGCGATCGTCCCGGGTGAGGCGCCCCAGCCACTCGACGTCGCAGCCTGGTTCGGCCGCACCGAGGCGGGCCGGAGCCTGGTCTGCGAGATCGGCTGCGGCACCGGCACCTCGACGCTGGCCATGGCGCAGGCCGAACCCGAGGTCGACGTCATCGCCGTGGAGGTCTATCGCCGCGGACTGGCCCAACTGCTCAGCGGCATCGACCGCGAAGGCGTCGGGAACATCCGGCTGATCCGCGGTGACGGGGTGGACGTGCTCGAGCATCTGATCGCCCCTGGATCGCTGACCGGCGTGCGGGTGTTCTTCCCGGATCCATGGCCGAAGTCCCGGCATCACAAGCGGCGGCTGCTGCAGCCCGCGACCATGGCGCTGATCGCCGACCGGTTGCGGCCGGGCGGCGTCCTGCACGCCGCGACCGACCACGCCGGCTACGCCGAGCAGATCGCCGAGGCCGGCGACGCCGAACCGTGGCTGCGGCGGGTGCGGCCCGATGAGGCCGGACTGCCGATCTCGGTGCGGCGCCCGATCACCAAGTACGAGGGGAAGGCCCGCGAGGCCGGCAGTGCCGTGTCCGAACTGATCTGGGTGAGACGAGCATGACCGTTATCGAAGAAGCCGGCGCGACGACTGCCGCGGTCCCCCCGCCCGATCCGGAGGTGCAGCCCGCGCCGAAGCGGGTACTGCTGGTGTGGGACGCCCCCAATCTCGACATGGGGCTGGGCGGCATCCTCGGCGGCCGGCCGACCGCGGCCCACCGGCCGCGCTTCGACGCTCTCGGGCGCTGGCTGCTGGCCCGCACCGCCGAGCTGGCCATCGGCCGGACCGATGTGTCGTCGGAGCCCGAGGCGACGGTGTTCACCAATATCGCTCCGGGTAGCGCCGATGTGGTCCGACCGTGGGTGGAGGCGTTGCGCAACGTGGGCTTCGCCGTATTCGCCAAGCCGAAGATCGATGAAGACAGCGATATCGACAACGACATGCTGGCCCACATCGCACTGCGGCATCGCGAAGGGCTGGCGGCCGTCCTGGTGGCGTCCGCCGACGGTCAGGCCTTCCGCATCCCGCTGGAGGAGATCGCGAGATCGGGCACGCCGGTGTCGATTCTCGGATTTCGCGAACATGCCAGCTGGGCATTAGCGTCGGATACCTTGGAATTCCTCGACTTGGAGGACATTCCGGGTGTTTTCCGGGAACCCTTGCCACGAATCGGCTTGGATTCGCTACCAGAGCACGGTGCGTGGCTGCAGCCGTTCCGGCCGTTGTCCACGCTGCTGACCTCGCGGCTGTGATCGCGGGGTCGGCTCAGTACTTATTGAGCACCTAGAACTTGTAAGGCAGTAGAGGAGATCGAGTGTTCGCCTGGTGGGGTCGAACCGTATACCGGTATCGATACATCGTTATCGGTCTCATGGTCGCGTTGTGTATCGGCGGCGGGATCTTCGGCATGGACCTGGGGAAGCACGTCACCCAGAGCGGTTTCTACGACGAGGGCAGCCAGTCGGTGAAGGCCTCCCTGATCGCCGACGGCGCCTACGGGCGCGACACCTCCGGCCACATCGTGGCGATCTACACCGCTCCCGACGGCAAGACCGTCGATGACCCGGCCTTCACCAAGAAGGTCCTGGACAATCTCGACCAGGCGCAGAAGGACCACCCCGATCAGATCCTGCGGGCGATCGGCTACTTCAAGAACCCCGAGCTGCTGAAGAACATGGCGGACGCCGACAAGAAGCACGCCTTCATGTCGATCCAGCTCAAGGGCAATGACGACGACACCATCCTGAACAACTACAAGATGGTCAAGGACAGCTTCAACATCGACGGCGTCGATGTGAAGCAGGCCGGCCTGCAGCCGCTGGCCAACGAGCTGACCGGCACCATCGGCGACGACCAGAAGCGCGCCGAGGTGGCCGCCATCCCGCTGGTCGCGGTGCTGCTGTTCTTCGTGTTCGGCGGCGTGGTCGCCGCCAGCCTCCCGGCCATCATCGGCGGCCTGTCGATCGCGGGGTCGCTCGGCATCATGCGGCTGATCTCCATGTTCACCCCGGTGCACTTCTTCGCCCAGCCGGTGGTCACGCTGATCGGCCTGGGCATCGCGATCGACTACGGCCTGTTCATCGTCAGCCGGTTCCGGGAGGAACTCGCCGAGGGCTACGACACCGAGGCGGCGGTGCGCCGCACCGTGATGACGTCCGGGCGCACGGTGGTCTTCTCGGCGGTCATCATCGTCGCCTCCTCACTGCCGCTGCTGCTGTTCCCGCAGGGCTTCCTGAAGTCGATCACCTACGCCATCATCGCCTCGGTGATGATGGCGGCGTTGTTGTCCATCACCGTGCTGGCCGCGATCCTGGCCATTCTGGGACCCAACGTCGACGCGCTGGGCGTCAACACCCTGCTGCGGGTGCCGTTCCTGGCCAACTGGTCGTTCTCCCGCAAGATCATCGACTGGTTCGCCGAGAAGACGCAGAAGACCAAGACCCGCGAAGAGGTCGAGCACGGCTTCTGGGGCAAGCTCGTCAACCGGGTGATGAAGCGGCCGATCATGTTCGCCGGGCCCATCATCATCGCGATGATCCTGCTGATCATTCCACTCGGGAAGCTGGCCCTGGGCGGCATCAGCGAGAAGTACCTACCCCCGACCAACTCGGTGCGCCTGGCCCAGGAGGAGTTCGACAAGACCTTCCCCGGCTTCCGCACCGAGCCGATCACCCTGGTGATCCAGAACGACGACGGCCAGCCGGTGACCGACCAGCAGGTGGCCGAGATCCGCAGCAGGGCGATGGCGATCAGCGGGTTCACCGACCCGGACAACAATCCCGACGCGATGTGGAAGGAACGTCCCTACCTCGACGGCGCCTCCAAGGATCCGTCGGTGCGGGTGATCCAGAACGGCCTGGTGGTCCGCAATGACGCGGCCAAGAAGATCACCGAACTACGGGGCATCGTCCCTCCCAAGGGGCTTTCGCTCTACGTGGGCGGCACGCCCGCGCTCGAACAGGACTCCATCCACAGTCTGTTCTCGAAGCTGCCGTTGATGGTGCTGCTGTTGATCACCACCACGACCGTGCTGATGTTCCTGGCGTTCGGGTCGCTGGTGCTGCCGATCAAGGCGGCGTTGATGAGTGCGCTGACGCTCGGCTCGACGATGGGCGTGCTCACCTGGATGTTCGTCGAGGGCCACGGTTCGGGTCTGATGAACTACACGCCGCAGCCGCTGATGGCCCCGATGATCGGGTTGATCATCGCCGTCATCTACGGCCTGTCCACCGACTACGAGGTGTTCCTGGTCTCCCGCATGGTGGAAGCCCGAGAACAGGGCATGTCCACCACGGAGGCGATCCGCATCGGCACCGCGACCACCGGGCGGCTGATCACCGCCGCGGCGCTGGTGCTCGCGGTGGTGGCCGGCGCGTTCGTGTTCTCCGACCTGGTGATGATGAAGTACCTGGCGTTCGGCCTGCTGATCGCGCTGCTGCTGGACGCGACGATCGTCCGGATGTTCCTGGTGCCGGCCATCATGAAACTGCTGGGCGACGACTGCTGGTGGGCGCCGAAGTGGATGAAGCGCCTGCAGCACAAGATCGGCCTCGGCGAGACGACGCTTCCCGACGAGCGGGTGCGCCCGGCGCTGCCCGCGCCCGGCGAGGAGCTGGCCACCGCGGTGGCCATCCCGGCGCCCGGCCCGTTGAGCAGCCCGCGGGAGCCGGTGGCGGTAGCGGTCACCACGCCGGTCAGGACCCCGGCTAGCGAGGCGCCCACAACGCAGTTCGCCGCACCCGCGGCCCGCGACGAACGGGACATCGGGTCGTGGCTCGGAGAACTGCGCCGCAAAACCTCCCGGCAGCCGGCCGAGGACACTTCGAATCACACGACCAGCGTGATCTACGAGCCGGCGAGCGAGGACGCGACGACCGTGATCCGGGTTCAGTCCGCCGACGCCGACCAGACCCGCGCCATCCCGATCAGCCGGCCGGAGAACGTCGACAGCGAGGTCGCCACCGAGCAGCTCAACGCCCGCGGCAAAACCGGTGGCGGTGTCAGTGCGGCGGACCTGCTGCGCCGCGAGGGCCGGATCTAACCGGTCGCCGGGCCCCCGGGGATGCGGTCCGGCGGGGCGTCCATCACGAACTGCTCGTCACCGGCCTCCAGTTCCGCCGTCTCGGCGGCCGGATCCGGTGCTGCCAGAACGCGAATCGCGCTGTTGAGGAAGGCCAGCACCGGCACCGACAGCAACGCTCCGACGATGCCGGCCAGCACCGCCCCGGTGGCGATGGCCAGCACGATGGCCAGCGGGTGGATGGACACGGCACGTCCCATCACCAGCGGCTGCAGCACGTGGGCCTCCAACTGCTGCACGGCGATGATGAGCCCGAGCGTGATCAGCGCGTAGACGAAACCCTTGGCCAGCAGCGCCACCACCACCGCGAGGAAGCCGGTGAGAACCGCACCGACCAGCGGAACGAACGCCCCGAGGAACACCAGCGACGCCAGCGGCAGGGCCAGGGGCACCCCCATGATGGCCAGACCGGTGCCGATGCCGATCGCGTCGACCAGCGCCACCAGGAACGTCGCGCGCACATACCCGATGAGCGATCCGAAGCCGGCGCGCCCGGCGTCGCGCACCCGATCCCGCGTGCGCGACGGCACGATCCGGGTCAGATAGCCGTAGATGTTGCGGCCGCCGTAGAGCAGGAAGATCAGCGTGAACAGCGTCAGCAGCGCCCCGGTCACGATCTCGGTGATCGTCGCCGCCGTGGACAGCGCACCGGTGGTCAGCTTCTCCTGGTTGTCGCGCAATGCCTTGACCGCCGCGTCGCCGGCCTTGTCGATCTGCTCGCGGCTCAGGTGCGCGGGGCCCTCTATCAGCCACCGGGTGGCGTTGTCGATACTCCGGGTGACCTGCTCGGTCAGGTCCGGCAAGCCTGAAACGAATTGGCTCACAACGAAAGTCATGATCCCGCCGAAGAGCGCGAAGGCACTCAGCAGAACCAGTGCGACGGCGCCGCCCCTCGGGGCGCCTCGGCGGTCCAGCCAGTCCACCGCCGGCACAAGCAGCGCGGTCAGGATCACCGCCAGCGCCACCGGCACGACGATCACCTTGAGTTTGGCGACCAGCCACAGCAGGGCGAGGACCGCGGCGAGGATCACGAGCAGCCGCCACGCCCAGGCCGCGGTCTTGCGCACGAAAGGATCGACGGCGTCGGCGTCGTCGAACGTCACGCGCGCGCCCCGTTGTCCTGCATGGACTCAGCCTAACCGCAGGTTACGCTGACGACGTGGCCGACGACGCGCCGGCCGACGGCGCCCGCGAGCAACGCCGCCCCCCGCACCGGGGCAGGTATCGGTGGCTGCGGTGGGTGGTGCTCGCGCTGGCTGTGGTCGTGCTGGCAATCGAGGCGAGCCTGGTGTGGGACCAGCTGGCCAAGGCCTGGGCCAGCTTGGTGTCGGCCAACCTGTGGTGGGTGCTGGCGGCCATCGCGGCCGCGATGCTGTCGATGCACAGCTTCGCCCAGATTCAACGGACACTGCTGCGCTCGGCGGGAGTGACCGTGCGGCAATGGCTTTCGGAGGCGGTGTTCTACGCGGGCAATGCGCTGAGCACGACGCTGCCCGGCGGCCCGGTGCTGTCGGCCACGTTCGTCTATCGCCAACAGCGCCAGTGGGGCGCCTCACCGGTGGTGGCGTCCTGGCAGCTGGTCATGTCGGGTGCACTTCAGGTCGTCGGCCTGGCACTGCTGGGCCTGGGCGGCGCATTCCTGTTGGGCGCCAAGAACAATCCGTTCTCGCTGCTGTTCACCCTCGGCGGTTTCGTCGTGCTGCTGCTGCTGGCCCAGGCGGTGGCCACCCGCCCCGAACTGATCGAGGGCATCGGGGTCCGGGTGCTGGGCTGGGTGAATTCGGCGCGCGGCAGGCCCGCGGACACCGGGCTGCGCCAGTGGCGCGAGACGCTGCGACAACTGGAGTCGGTGAGCCTGGGCCGCCGCGCGCTCGGCGAGGCGTTCGGGTGGTCGCTGTTCAACTGGGTCACCGACGTGGCGTGCCTGGCCTTCGCCGCCTACGCCGCCGGCGGGAACCCGTCCCTGGCCGGCCTGACCGTCGCCTACGCCGCCGCCCGGGCGGTCGGTTCGATCCCGCTGATGCCGGGCGGCCTGCTGGTGGTCGAGGCGGTTCTGGTGCCCGGGCTGGTGTCCAGCGGTATGACGCTACCGTCGGCGATCTCGGCGATGCTGATCTACCGGCTGGTGAGCTGGATCTTCATCTCCGCGATCGGCTGGGTGGTGTTCTTCTTCATGTTCCGCACCGAAGGGGCGCTGGATCCCGACACGGTGGTCGACGAATTGACAGCCGACGAATTGGCAACGCAGGAGGGCGAATTCGGCGGACGGAACCGGACCGGGTTGGATGATTCACCATGACGTCCCGTTCGATCGAGCACTCCCCGGGCACGACGCGGACCGCGGCGCTGGCCTTCCTGGCCGACGTCGTGTGCATCCTGATCTTCGTCACGATCGGGCGGCGTAGTCACGCCGAGGGCATCACCGTCGCGGGCGTTGCCCAGACCGCCTGGCCGTTCCTGGCCGGCCTGACCGCGGCGTGGCTGATCTACCGCGCGTGGCGCCGGCCCGTCGCGGTGCGGCCGACCGGGGTCACCGTGTGGCTGGGCACGGTCGCCATCGGGATGGGGGTGCGCGCCGGCATCGGCGCCGGGACGGCGCCCAGTTTCGTCGCGGTGGCCTCGATCGTCACCGCGGTGCTACTGCTGGGATGGCGCGCCGTCGCGGCGCGGGTGGCTCGACGCGGTTAGCCGGCGGCCATATCGGGGGCATCCCCGCCGCCGCAGCGGTTCCGCAGGTCCGTCAACGGCTGACGGATGGTGGACAGGTCGGTCTTGACCTGCGGGTTGGCGTCCAGATACTGCTGGATCTGGCTGCGCAGGGTGTCGCGCGGCGTGCCCTCGAGGCTGGTGAAGAACGCGTTCACGTCCGGGTGGGTGAACAGGTAGGCCGACGTCCCGGCCGACACACCGGATGCGATTCCGGCCAGGTCGGCGGCGGTGCAGTTGGGCGGAGCGGCCAAGGCGGAGGGAGCCATCCCGACAAGCAAAGCGCCGGCAACCGCGCCCGCACCGATCGTTCCAGCGATCACACGCATCATCCTCAGGACTCCTATCCGTGCCCAGTGTGGTCTGTGGCGTCGGAGTTCATCCTAGGCCAAACAGCCCGTCAACCGCCCTTCCGGTACGGCGCACCGCCGCTGTGAAGCCCCTGCCAGGAGGCTTCCCCATGCCCGTTCTGCGGTAGGCTCGCAGCCACGCAGATCGGTGTTCACCGGGGAGATGCGGGGAGAAAAGCCATCCAGCAGTTCATGATGCGGCTGAGTTCCGGCCTGCGCAGACACCGGTGGCTGGTCTTCGCATGCTGGCTTCTGGCGCTGGTGCCGTCGATCACCCTGGCGCTGACCCAGTCCAACCATCTCACCGGCGGCGGGTTCGACGTCGCCGGCTCCCAGTCACTGAAGGTCCAGTACACCCTCGAGGACCACTACCCCCAGCTCGGCGCGTCTCCGCTCGCCCTGGTCGCCGCGCCGCGCGCCGACGCCACCTACGCCGACATGGCTGATGCGGTCACCCGGCTCGAGAACGCCGCGAAGGAGATTCCCAGCCTCACCGTCGTACCGATTCCCACTCAGCCGCCCCCTGCGCCGGACCGGCCCTACGTCGTCTCCCTGAAACTGGACTTCAACAACACCGGCGCGGTGGACGTGGCCCGGCAGCTTCGCGCCAAGGTGGGCGTGCAGGGCGACCAGCCGGGCCGGACCGCCAACGGCCGGGTGAAGCTGTACGTCATCGGCCAGGGCGCGCTGGGCGCGGCCGCACAGACCAGCACCAAACACGACATCGCCGCCGCGGAGCGCTGGAACCTTCCAATCGTCCTGATCGTGCTGCTCGCCGTGTTCGGCTCGCTCGCGGCCGCGGCGATACCGCTGGCTCTCGGCGTCTGCACCGTGATCGTGACCATGGGCGTGGTCTACCTGCTGTCGACGGTGTTCACCATGTCGGTGTTCGTCACCTCGACGGTGTCGATGTTCGGCATCGCGCTGGCGATCGACTACTCGTTGTTCATCCTGATGCGCTTCCGCGAGGAGTTGCGGGCCGGACGCGACCCCGACCAGGCCGCCGACGCCGCGATGGCGACCTCCGGGCTGGCCGTCGTGCTCTCGGGTTTCACGGTCGTGGCCTCCCTGACCGGCATCTACCTGATCGGTACGCCGGTGCTGAGATCCATGGCCACCGGCGCGATCCTCGCGGTGGCCTTCGCGGTGCTCACCTCGGCGACCCTGATCCCGGCGGTGCTCTCGCTATTCGGGCGGGCGGCGGCGCGACGCTCCCCGCTGCTGCACTGGTCGCGCCGAGCGGAGGCCACCCAGTCCCGGTTCTGGACCCGATGGGTCGGCATGGTGATGCGACGGCCGTGGGTGTCGGCGCTGTCCGCGGCCGCATTCCTGCTTCTTCTGGCCGCACCGTCGTTCGGCATGGTGCTGGGCAACAGCATGCAGCGGCAGTTCCCGTCCTCCCACGAGATCCGGGGCGGGGTGGCCGCGGCCGCCGAGGCTCTCGGCCCGGGCGCACTGGGCCCCGTCCGCATCCTGGTCTCGTTCCCCAACCCCGACGCCAACAGCGCGTCCAACGCCCCGAAGCTGGAGGCGGTGGGGAAGGCGGCCGGACAGGCCGTCAACATCGTGTCGGTCTCCCCGCCGATGTTCGGCGACGACAACCGCAGCGCGCTGCTCTCGGCGGTGCTGGCGGTGGACCCCGAGGAGATGAAGGCGCGCGACACCGTCGACTGGCTGCGTGCCACGCTGCCGAAGGTTCCGGAGGCGGCCGACGTCCGGATCGACGTCGGTGGGCCGACCGCGCTGATCAAGGACTTCGACGACCGGGTAGCGCACACCCAGCTGCTGGTGTTCGCGTTCGTGTCGGTGATCGCCTTCCTGATGCTGCTGATCTCCATCCGTTCGGTGGTACTGGCGCTCAAGGGCGTTCTGATGACCGTCCTGTCGGTGGCCGCCGCCTACGGCAGCCTGGTGGTCGTCTTCCAGTGGGGATGGCTGGAGCGGCTGGGCTTCGAACCGCTCAGTTCGATCGACAGCACCATCCCGCCCCTGGTCCTGGCGATGACGTTCGGCCTGTCGATGGACTACGAGATCTTCCTGCTGACCCGGATCAGGGAACGCTTCCTGCACTCCGCCGACACCCGCGACGCGGTCGCCTACGGCGTGGCGACCAGTGCCCGCACCATCACCAGCGCGGCGCTGATCATGATCGCGGTGTTCGTCGGCTTCGCATTCGCCGGGATGCCGCTGGTCGCCCAACTCGGCGTGGCGTGCGCGGTGGCGATCGCGGTGGACGCCACCGTGGTGCGTCTGGTCCTGGTGCCGTCACTGATGGCCATGTTCGACCGCTGGAACTGGTGGCTGCCCGGCTGGCTGAACCGCCTGCTGCCGTCGGTGGACTTCGACCGCCCGCTGCCCAAGCTCGACGCCGGCGACGTGGTGGTCATTCCCGACGACATCTCCAGCCTCGCCCCGCCGCCGGCCGACATGCGCATGGTGGTCCGCAACGCCGCCCGGCTCAAGGAACTGGAGCCGCACACCGTCAGCGTCATCGACCCGCTGGCGTTCACCGGCTGCGGGTCGGCCCAGGCCAGGGCGACTCTCGGCGGGGCGATCGACCGCCGTCGTCCGCGCTCCTCGGGAGGGCCCCGCTCGTCGACCCTGCGTCCGGTGCACCCGGTGACGATGTGGCGCGGCCGCCTCGCCGTCGCGCTGGACGCCCTGGCGACGGAGTCGGCCGTGCAGCGCCGCAGCCCCGTGGAAACCACCACCGTCCAGCTGCCCACCGGGGACCGGCTGCAGATCCCGACGGCTGCCGAGACCCTGCGCATGAAGGGCTTCCTCACGCTGTCCCGCAACACCCGGACCGACTTCGCCGAACTGACCGATCTGGCCGACGCCGTGGGGGTGCAGAACGCCGCGCGGGTGCTGGGCCGCATCGACGGGTACTACAGTGCTGGACGACGAGAGCGACTGTGGATTGCGACCCAGCTGGTTCGCCGGCTGGCCGATCCGATTCCCTCCGAGGCAGCCGACGACGACCGCTGGTCCGGTCCGGACGCGGATGCGCGGTGGGACGACGTCCGGCAGCGATCCCTGTCGCTCGCGGTGGCGATTATGGAGGAGGCGAGTTGACTCGCCGACATCAGAGCAGGGAGGCGAGTTGACTCGCCCGTATCAGCGGGTCGACGACACACCGGTCGAGTTCTGGCCGACGGCGGCGATCCGCGAGGCACTGCACAGCGGTGACATCACCGTCTGGCAACGCATCGTCGTGGCGATCAAACGTGACCCCTACGGCCGCACCGCGCGCCAGGTCGAAGAGGTGCTGCAGACGGCGGCCCCGTACGGGGTGTCCCAGGCCCTCACCGAGGTCCTGGTGCGGGCGCGCAACCACCTGGAGAACAACGAGCGCACCGAGGCCGCGCGCCACGTCCGGATTCTGCGCGAACGGTCCGGCCTGGGGGTCGAGGAGTTCGCCTCCCGGATCGGCGTCAGCACCAGCGACCTGGCCGCGTATCTCGACGCGACGGTCAGCCCGCCGGCGTCGCTGATGATCCGCATGCGTCGCCTGTCCGACCGGTTCGCCAAGATGCGGGCTCAGCAGACCCGGGACCCGATGGTGGACGAGACCGATGAGTATCCAGAACCCGAATACGACTGAGCTGAGCCGGATCCTGCGGGACACGCGCACCGTGGCCGTCGTCGGCGCGTCCGACAACCAGGGGCGCCCCAGCAACGAGGTGTTCGACTATCTGGCCCGCGCCAGTCACTTCGAGCTCTACCCGGTGAACCCCAACGCCGCCGAGGTCTGTGGCGTCACGGCCTACCCGAGCCTCGCGGATCTGCCGGTCGTTCCCGACATGGTGGACGTCTTCCGCCGCTACGACGATCTTCCGACGGTGCTGGCCGAGACGCTGGCGTTGTCGCCACGGCCGAAATACCTGTGGCTGCAACAGGGTTTGTGGCACGAGCAGGTCGCCGAGGAGGCCGTCGCCGCCGGCATGACGGTTGTGATGGACCGCTGCCTGAAGGTCGACTACGCGATGCTCGCGAAGGGACGCTGACGCCTCAGCGCGAGTTGATCGGCGAGACGTCTCGCCTCAGCGCGAGTTGATCGGCGAGACGTCGACGACCTTCCAGCCGTCGTCCAGTTTCGACAGCGCCACGCGAAGTGACAGCACGGCGTTGCTCGGCGGCTGCCCGGGCTCGACCTGGGTGCCGCGCATGAGCACGGCCACACTCGCCGCCGACGGGCCCAGCGCCTCCAGGCCGGCGGAGATGGTGCGCGCCTGGGCGGTCACCTTGCGCTTCGCCAGATCCGCTGTGGAACCGGCGAATTGGGCTTTGAACGCCTCCGCGCTCTCCGGTGTCATCAACGACGTGGCACGGTCGACGGCCGCGGCAGGTTCCGCGGGCGAGAAGGTGCCGGTGGCTTCGGCGACCTCCGAGGCGATCTTCACCACCTCGCCGGTGTCCCGGGTGAAGGCGTGGTCGGGCAGGGTCCACCGGAAGTAAGCCACGGCGGCGGCCACCACCACCGCCGCGGTGGTGACGCCCACCACCGCCAGCCGCAGCAGGGGGGCGTCGTCGTCGGTTCCCACGGTCACCGAATCACGGCGGAACAGAACGACATTGACGACCACGGCCTGCACGATCAGCAGGCACAGGATCGAGCACACCGACACCCACCACAGTGGCCAGCCGAGCATCACACCGATGGTCAGCAACGCTGCGACGGCGGCCAGCGGAGCGGCGACGTCGAAGGCCAGCACCCGCAGCAGGTTCCTCATCGCAGTGACTCCAGCCGCGAGATCATCGGCGTGCCGTCGATGTCGGAAACCCCGAGACGCAGGTTCCAGCGGACGGTGATCGGCCCGGTCGGAGCACCGGGTGCCGAGGGCGCCGCCTTGGTGCCGGCGTTCTCACTGACCGAGGTGGCCACCACAAGGACGGTGTCCGTCCGCGAGGCGAACTCCGGCGGCAGCGCCGTCGGGGCGGCCGGGCGCTGGCCGGGCTGCGGCTGGAGGTCGTTGTGGACCTCTTCGATCGACACGGACTCGACCTGGCCGGTGGTCCGGGAGCGCAGGGTCTTGACCACATCGCGGTAGGGCGCGATCGACGAGTCGAACCCGTTGTTGAGTTCGCCGACGGTGCCGTCACGCAGCTGGGCCATGCTGGCCTCGACGTTGTCGGCGTTCATGTTGATCAGGACCGAGGTCCACTGTGAGGCGGCCCGCAGCACCCGGGCCTGATAGCTGCGCTCCGCTTCGGCCGTGGCGTGCCGCGACCAGGTCAGCGCGATGAGCGCGGCCGCGGTCAGCGCGATCACCGCCAGGATCGCCGAGGCCACCCCGAAGGCGCTCACACCGCCGGAGGATCGCTCCTCGTGCGTGGTCGGATCGTCGTCTCGCTCGGCCGCCTCGGGCATGCAGGCGAGGCTACAGCGCGTGGTAATGATGGTTGCGTGATGGTAGAGACGCAACGCTCCGGGATCGACCTGTCCCACGTCGACCAGACGATCCGCCCGCAGGACGATCTCTTCGGCCACGTCAACGGCCGTTGGCTGGCCGAATACACGATGCCCGGTGACCGCGCCACCGACGGCGCGTTCCGCGAGTTGTACGACCGCGCCGAGGAGCAGGTACACGAGATCATCACCGCAGCCGCCGGAGCCGCAAGGGCGGCGACATCGGATACCGGGCAGGAGGGCACCGACGAGCAGCGCATCGGCGACCTCTACGCCAGCTTCGTCGACGAGGACGCCGTCGAAAGCCGCGGCCTTAGGCCCCTGCTGGACGAACTGGCCGGTATCGACGCCGCCGCGGGACCGGACGCGCTGGCCGCGGTGATCGGCGGTCTGCAGCGCAGCGGAGTCGGCGGCGGGGTGGGCCTCTACATCGACACCGACTCGAAGGATTCGTCGCGGTACCTGGTCCACCTCAGCCAGTCCGGCCTCGGACTGCCCGACGAGTCCTACTACCGCGACGACCAGCACGCCGCGATCCTCGGCGCCTACCCGGCGCACATCGCCGCGATGTTCGCCCTGGTGTTCGGCGGCAGCCCGGATGAATACGCGGAGCGGGCCGGCCGGATCGTCGCGCTGGAGACCAGGCTGGCCGCCGCACACTGGGATGTGGTGCGCCGCCGCGACGCCGACCTCACCTACAACCTGCGCGCCTTCGCCGACCTTCCGGAAGCCGCACCCGGGTTCGACTGGTCCGGCTGGATCACCGCCCTGGGCACATCACCGGAGCGCGCCGCGGAAGTCATTGTGCGCCAGCCGGATTACCTGACCGCCTTCGCCGGGCACTGGGTATCGGAGAACTTCGCCGACTGGCAGGACTGGGCGCGGTGGCGGCTCATCCGCGCCCGGGCGTCGGTGCTGCCCGCCGCACTGGTCGAGGAGGACTTCGCCTTCTACGGACGGACCCTCAGCGGCACCGAGCAGATCCGCGACCGGTGGAAGCGCGGGGTGTCCCTGGTGGAGAGCCTGATGGGCGACGCGGTGGGCCGGCTCTACGTCGAACGGCACTTCCCGCCGGAGGCCAAGGCCCGCATGGACGTTCTGGTGGCCAACCTCCGCGAGGCCTACCGGGTGAGCATCAACGACCTGGCGTGGATGACGCCGGCCACCCGGCAGCGCGCGCTGGCCAAACTGGACCGATTCACCGCCAAGATCGGCTATCCGGCCAAGTGGCGCGACTACTCGGCGCTGGCCATCCGCCGGGATGACTTGTACGGCAACGTCGTCCGGGGCACCCGGGTGTCCACCGACCGTGAACTCGGCAAGCTGGGCGGTCCGGTGGACCGTGACGAGTGGTTCATGACGCCGCAGACCGTCAACGCCTACTACAACCCCGGGATGAACGAAATCGTCTTCCCTGCAGCGATTCTGCAGCCCCCGTTCTTCGACGCCGACGCCGACGACGCCGCGAACTACGGCGGTATCGGCGCGGTGATCGGCCACGAGATCGGTCACGGGTTCGACGACCAGGGCTCCAAGTACGACGGCGACGGCCACCTCGTCGACTGGTGGACCGATGAGGACCGCAGCGAGTTCACCACGCGCACAACACGGCTCATCGAGCAATACGACGCCTTCGTCCCCAGGGATCTCGCGGAGCGGCCGGACGCGCCGCACGTGCAGGGCGCCTTCACCGTCGGGGAGAACATCGGCGATCTCGGCGGGCTGTCGATCGCCCTCCTCGCCTACCGGCTGTCGCTGGGTGGCCGGCCGGCGCCGGTGATCGACGGCCTGACCGGCGAACAGCGCGTGCTGTTCGGCTGGGCGCAGGTGTGGCGGACCAAGTCCCGGCTCGCCGAGGCCGTGCGCCGGCTGGCGACCGACCCGCACTCACCGCCGGAGTTCCGGTGCAACGGCGTGGTCCGTAACATCGACGCCTTCTACGAGGCGTTCGGCGTCACCGAGGACGACGCGCTGTACCTCGAGCCCCAGCAGCGGGTGCGGATCTGGAGCTAGCCGCTCCGCCCGGCAATCAACTCAAGCGCCGAAAGTGAGGGATGTGGCTCAGTACAGCTGCCACTGCCAGTCGTCGGCGCCGTCCGGCTTGGTGTACAGGCCGACGGAGTTCTTCACCACGACCGGGTCGCCGCTGCCGAAGTTGTCGTAGAACCACTTGGCGTTGGCCGGCGACAGGTTGATGCAGCCGTGGCTCACGTTGCGCTTGCCCTGGTCGCCCACCGACCACGGGGCGCTGTGCACGAATCCGCCGCTGTTGTCGATCCGCACGGCCCACTGCACGTTGAGCTTGTAGCCCATCGGTGAGTTGACCGGAACGCCGTAGGTAGAGGAGTCCATGACCACGGTCGGGAACTTCTCCAGCACGTAGTAGGTGCCGTTCTTGGTCTCGTGCTTGCCGTCGGGCATACCCATCGACACCGGGAAGGTGTTCACCACGGTCCCGTTGCGGGTGATGGTCATCTGGTGCGTCGCGTCGTCCACCGTCGCGATCAGCGAGTCGCCGACCCGGAAGCTGGACCGCGCGCCGCTGGCGTCGATGTTGACCACGGTGCCGGCCGGCCAGAAGTTGTACGGCCGCCAGCGAACCTGGGTGTCGGTGGTCCAGTAGAACGTTCCCGGCACCGGCGGGTTCGACGAGATGTGGATCGCCTGCTCGGCCAGCGCGCGGTTGGCGATGGGCCGCTGGAAGTCGATGATGATCGGCTTCGCGACTCCGACGAGGGCCCCATTGACGGGGTTGAAGCGCGGCGGCGCGAAGACCGGGTCACCGACGTAGGGCGAGTTGTTCTGGCCCTTGACCGTGCTGGTGTTGGTGCTCGACTGCGGCACGGCCGGAATCGGAGCCGGAGCCGGAGCGGCTGCGGGGGCCGGGGGTGCGGCAGCCGGGTCAACCGGGGGCGGCGGTGGCGGGAAGCCGGGAGGCGCCAGGTCACCGGGATCCGGCGCGGGCGGCGGCGGCATGACCACCGGCGGGGGCTCCCACGGCGCGGGCGGCGGCGGTGGCGGAGGCACGTCGACCACCTGTGGGTCGACCGGCGGTTGGTCCGGATCGGCCAGCGCCGGGCCGGTGCCGACAGCCGCGACACCCACCACACAGAGCACGGCGGCCAAAGCGCCTCGTACCCGCATCACAGAAACTCCCTTACGTTTTTTACCGTCATCCCAGTGTTACACAGCACTGACGATGGTCATGGCCACGCCGAAACCGCTCAGCGCGCTGAACTGTGCAAATGATCGATGTGACGGTGACGAGCGTTACTTCTCGCTGGTCACCGGAGCCACCGCGAAAAGGTTGGGAACCAGCACAGCGCCGGCCATGGCCGCGGCCACCAGCACCGCCGAACCGGTCAGCATGACCGCCTCGCCGGCATGTTCGAACAGCAGGCCGCCGAGCAGGGAACCGGCCATGATGCCCACCTGGAAGGCCGCCACGTACAGGCCGGATGCGCTGTCGGGGTCGTCGGGGCTGTGCCGCATGGCCGCCGACTGCAGCATCGGTGGCATGGCCGTCGCGGTCGCGCCCCAGGCGATGACGGCGACGATGCCGGCCAAAAGGTTTCCCGCGCTGGCGCCGCCGGCATAGCCCAGGGTCGCCAGCACCGCGAAGACCAGCGCAAGTCCGCCCAGACAGCCGCCGATGGCCGCCCTGGGATGGCGGTCGCCGGGGCGCGCCAGAACTGCCATCGAGGCAAGACCGGCCACGCCGTAGGCGGCCAGCAGCCACGCCAGGTTGGGACCGGTGACGCCGACGATGTCGCGGATGATCACCACGATGAAGGTGTAGGAGATGAAGTGCCCGGTCACCCCGACGAGGGTGAGCGCGCACATGATGAGCAGCCGATGGTTGCGGCGGTCGCCGATCCGCCGGCGGCGGGCCTGCACGGACTCGGCCGTCGTCGCCATCAGCGGCAAGGCCAGCCGGGCCGAGATCAGCACGGCCAGCGCCGCGACGGTGATCGCCGCCACGGCGAGCCGCCAACCCCACAGTTCACTCAGCGCCGCAGTCAGCGGGCTGCCCACCACCAGCGCCAGCCCGGTTCCGACGTAGACCGCCATGGTCGCGCGGGCGGCGTGGGTCGCGGGCACCATCCGCGTCCCGATCGGGGCGATCACCGACCACATCAGCCCGTGCGTCATCGCGCACAGCACCCGGCCCAGGGCCAGCACCGCGAACGTCGGCGCCAACGCCGAGATGAGCTGGGAGACCGTCAGGCAGACCAGGGTGAACATCAGCGTCCGGCGCCGCGGCCAGGACGCCGTCCAGCGCACCAGCGGCACGGTGGCCACCGCCGCCACCAGCGCATAACTGGCCAGCAGGGTGCCGACCACCGCCTCGCTGACGTGCAGATCGGCCGCGATGGCCGGCAACGCGCCCACCGGCATGATCTCGGCGGTGACGTAGACGAACGCCGCGGCGGCCAGCACCGCCAGCGCGAGCGCGACCCGTGGTGTCCAGGGGCCGGATCGGGGCGGTGAGGAGACGTCGGCTGTCATGGGGATTGTGTGCCTAATCAGGCGTTCACCACGTTATCGGCTGGGAGGGTCCGGGGTAACCCTGCGACGCGCCGGACCCGGGGTCCGACTCGTCTCGCTAGGACCGCACCAGCCGCGCGATGGCCGAGGACGCCTCCGCAAGCTTCGTCTCGGCGTCCTCCCCGCCGGCGGCCACCGCGTCGTGGACGCAGTGGCGCAGGTGCTCGTCGAGCAGGCCGAGGGCCACCGACTGCAGCGCGGAGTTGACCGCGCTGATCTGAGTGAGGATGTCGATGCAGTACTTGTCATCGTCGATCATCTTGGCGATGCCCCGCACCTGACCTTCGACCCGGCGCAGCCGCTTGGCGTAGTTCTCCTTGTTGGCCGAATAGCCGTGTGAGGCGGTCATGCCCGCAGTCTAGCCGATACCCTCGGGGGGTATGAGCGGAGATTTGGGCGGCCACCCTGCGCAGGTCATACTTGTCCGGTGAGCGAAACCCCCGATCTCAAGCCCCGCAGCCGAGACGTCACCGACGGCCTGGAGAAGGCCGCCGCCCGCGGAATGCTCCGTGCGGTGGGGATGGGCGACGACGACTTCGCCAAGCCGCAGATCGGGGTGGCCTCGTCCTGGAACGAGATCACGCCGTGCAACCTCTCCCTGGACCGGCTGGCCAAGGCCAGCAAGGAAGGCGTGTTCGAGGCCGGTGGCTACCCGCTGGAGTTCGGCACCATCTCAGTCTCCGACGGCATCTCGATGGGCCACGAAGGCATGCACTTCTCCCTGGTGTCACGCGAGATCATCGCCGACAGTGTGGAGACCGTCATGCAGGCCGAGCGCCTCGACGGCATGGTCATGCTGGCCGGGTGCGACAAGTCGCTGCCCGGCATGATGATGGCCGCCGCGCGCCTGGATCTGGCGGCGGTGTTCCTCTACGCGGGCTCGATCCTGCCCGGCTTCGCCAAGATGTCGGACGGCTCGGAGCGCGAGGTGACGATCATCGACGCCTTCGAGGCCGTCGGCGCGTGTGCGCGCGGTTTGATGTCCCGCGAGGACGTCGACGCAATCGAGCGCGCCATCTGCCCCGGCGAGGGCGCCTGCGGCGGCATGTACACCGCCAACACCATGGCCAGTGTCGGTGAGGCACTGGGCCTTTCGCTTCCCGGCAGCGCCGCCCCGCCCGCCACCGACCGCCGCCGCGACGGCTACGCCCGGCGCAGCGGTGTCGCGGTGGTCGAGATGCTGCGCCGCGGTATCACCGCCCGCGACATCCTCACCAAGGAGGCGTTCGAGAACGCCATCGCCGTGGTGATGGCGTTCGGCGGGTCCACCAACGCGGTGCTGCACCTGCTGGCCATCGCCCACGAGGCCGACGTCGAACTGTCCCTGGCCGACTTCACCCGGGTGGGCGCCAAGGTTCCGCACCTGGCCGACGTCAAGCCGTTCGGTTCCCACGTCATGAACGACGTCGACCGCATCGGCGGCGTCCCGGTGGTGATGAAGGCCCTGCTCGACGCCGGACTTCTGCACGGCGACTGCCTGACGGTCACCGGAAGGACCATGGCGGAGAACCTCTCTCACATCGACCCGCCCGATCCCGACGGCAAGGTGCTGCGCGCGCTCTCCAACCCGATCCACCCCACCGGCGGGATCACCATCCTGCACGGCTCGCTCGCGCCGGAGGGCGCGGTGGTCAAGTCCGCCGGATTCGATTCCAGCGTGTTCGAAGGCACCGCAAGGGTTTTCGACGGTGAGCGCGCCGCGATGGACGCCCTCGAGGACGGCACCATCACCAAGGGCGACGTCGTCGTGATCCGCTACGAGGGCCCCAAGGGCGGTCCGGGCATGCGCGAGATGCTGGCCATCACCGGCGCCATCAAGGGCGCCGGGCTGGGCAAGGACGTCCTGCTGCTCACCGACGGCCGCTTCTCCGGCGGCACCACCGGTCTGTGCGTGGGCCACGTCGCCCCGGAGGCGGTGGACGGCGGGCCGATCGCCTTCCTGCGTGACGGCGACCGGATCCGGCTGGACGTGGCCAACGGGACGCTGGACGTCGTCGTCGGCCCGGCGGAGTTCGACGCGCGCAAGGCGGGTTTCACCCCGCCCGCGCCGCGCTACACCCGCGGTGTGCTGGCCAAGTACCGCAAGCTCGTCGGCTCGGCGGCCGGCGGCGCCGTCTGCGACTGAACGAGAAATCCCCGGACCGGTGGAAGAAAGGGCATCATCCACCGACCCGGGGACGCTCTTGGGAACCCGGCGCCGATTGACCTAGGCGGCGCGGCCTCGGTGCTTAGCGCCGCTGCTGCCCGAATCGTCGGAGGCGCCGGCCCCGCCACCCCTCTTGCCGTGACCGCCCGCCCGGCTCGGCGGCGCGGCAGGAGTCGCGTCCGAAGCGCCGGCATCCGGGGCCTCGACAGCCGGGGCCTCGACGGTCGGCGCCGGTGCGGCCGGCTCCGGTGCGGCCGGCTCCGGTGCGGCGACAGCCGGAGCATCGTCGGCCGATGGCGGTGCGACCGCGGCAGCCGCCGCCTTCGGCGCCGTCGCGGCGGGCGCTGCGACCCCTGCGGCACTACCGGGCACCGGAATTCCCGGCTTCAGCGGGTTGCCGGTTCCATCCCAGCCGAGCACCTTGGCGATCTGCTGACCCAGAGCGAAGGTGGAGCCCATGGGCCCAGCCGGCACCCCATTGATTTGAATCCCGGCGAGATTCACGCTGACGCTATTGAACAGCGGATTCGCCGGCGTGAACAGGCCGCCCATCACAATCGCGAACTGATCGAGTTGAGTCGGCGGGGGGAGCAGTTTGTTGACAAGAGCTGTCAGATCCAGCAGCGGACCTCCGACGAAGAAGGCCTTGGTCATGTTCGCCGGGATGTTGATCAGCTCGGTGATCGCGTCGCGCCACTGGCCGGCTTTCACCGCTTCGCCGACGGCCTTGAAGCTATTGCCGAGAGCGAGGAACGGAGCGACGATCGGGCCGATGTCTCCGATCAGGGCACCGGAAGTCCAGGTGGTGGTGAAGTCGATCAGCGCCGGCGGGATATCGGGCGGAAGCAACTGCGGCAGCAACGAGAACGCCAGCTTGTGCAAGGCGTCCAGGTTGTTCTCGTTGTTCACACCGCCCTTGTCCAACGTGAACGCGGCTGCCGCGGAGTTCTGCCAATTGGTCACGATCTGGTCGACGATGCCCGTGAAATCGGGCAACTCGGTGAGATAGCGAAGGCCGTTGGCCATCATCTGCTGCCCGGACGCCGCCGGCGCCTTCAGGAACTGGCTACTCACGGCCGCGAAGGCCTGCTCCGAGCTGTTCCACACGTCCAGCCACGCGGTGATCGGGTCCACGGCGGCGGCCAGTGCCACCGTCTGGGAACTGATTCGCGCCGGTGAAACGGCCGGAGCGATCGCGGGCTGGATGGGAGTGAGCGCGATTGCTCCCGCTCCCACCAGCGCAACCCCCGACACGAGTTGCGAACGAAGCGACACTGACATGGCGACCTCCTTTGGCCTCTGGCCGGCGCGACCCCGCTGGTTGGACCGGTTTCCGCACCAAGCGTAGGTTTATGGGTGTTGGGAATTCACAGGAATCGGAATGTTCTTCCGAATTTCCGGCCCTTTGCTGCGGAGCCTGCGCCTTGCGGTGGAATCGCCGGACTGATGGACTTGGCGGATGGCTGACCAGAACCGCACCGCCCTGCGCATCTGTCCGCTGTGTGAGGCCACCTGCGGGATGTCCCTGACCATCGTCGACGGCCGGGTCAGCGCCGCCCGCGGTGACCGCGACGATGTGTTCAGCCACGGCTTCATCTGCCCGAAGGGCGCCAGCTTCCCCGAGTTGGACAACGACCCGGACCGGCTGCAGGCTCCGCTCATACGCCGCAACGGCGAACTGGTGGAAGCCGGCTGGGACGAGGCGCTGCAGGCCGCGGTCGACGGACTGCGGAAAGTGGCCGCCGACAGCACCGCCGGGATCGGCGTCTACCTCGGTAACCCCAACGCGCACACGGTGTCCGGCGGTCTCTACTCACCGCAACTGGTGCGGACCCTCAAGACGCGGCTGGTGTTCTCGGCCAGCACGCTCGACCAGATGCCCAAGCAGGTGGCGTGCGGATACCTCTACGGCAACCCCTTCGCCTTCACTGTCCCGGATCTGGACCGCACGGACCACCTGGTGATCATCGGCGCCAACCCGCTGGTGTCCAACGGCAGTGTCGCCACCGCCGCAGATTTCCCCGGCAAGCTCAAGGCGCTGCGCCGCCGCGGCGGCCGGCTGACGGTGATCGACCCCAACCGCACCCGCACCGCCGAGACCGCCGACCGGCATATCGCCCCGCGGCCCGGCACCGACGGGGCGCTGCTGTTCGCGGTCGTCAACACCCTCTTCGACGAGGACCTGGTGGATCCGGAACTCGGCGGCCTGGCGGACCACGTCACCGGCGTGGAGGCGGTCCGGGCGGCGGCGCTGGAGTTCTCCCCCGAGGCGGTGGCGGAGCACTGCGGGGTGACCGCGCACCAGATCCGCGCGCTGGCAAGGGATATCGCCGCGGGACCGCGGACCGCGGTCTACGGGCGTATCGGGACGTCCACGGTCACGTTCGGCACCCTCACCAGCTGGCTGGTGGACGTGATCAACCTGCTGACCGGCAACCTCGACCGGCCCGGCGGCGCGATGTTCCCCACCTCGCCGATCGGGTCGGCGCCGCGCCCACCGAAGCCGGGGCGGGGCTTCTCCGTCGGGCGGTGGAGCAGCCGGGTGTCCGGCCATCCCGAGGTGTGCTCGGAGTTGCCGACCGCGCTGCTGCCCGAGGAGATCGAAACCGCCGGCGAGGGGCAGATCAAGGCGGTGGTGACCATCGCCGGTAACCCGGTGTTGTCGGCGCCGGACGGCGACCGGCTGTCCGCGGCGCTGGACCGACTCGACTTCATGGTCTCCATCGACCCGTATCTCAACGAGACCACCCGGCATGCCGACGTGATTCTGCCGCCGCCGCCGCCGAGCTACACGCCGCATTTCGACATCCTGCTGTCCGGGGTGGCGGTGCGCAGTAACGCCCGGTACTCCCCGCCGGTGTTCCCGCTCCCGCAGGGACGCCCGGACGAGGCGACGATCGTCTGCCGGCTCATCCTCGGTCTCCTCGGTGTGGGAATCGACGCCGACCCGGGACTCGTTGACCGGCAGATCATTTCCGCGGTGCTCGGCAAGGAGGTCGCCGACCCGACATCGCCGGTGGCCGGCCGGGACGCCGACGAACTGGCGGCGATGCTGATCGACGGTCCAGGCTATGAGCGCCGGTTGGACATGATGCTGCGGCTCGGCCCGTTCGGCGACGCGTTCGGTGCCCAGCCCGATGGCCTGACCATGCCGCGACTCAAGGACAACCCGCATGGCATCGACCTAGGTCCGATGACGCCGCGCATCCCCGAGGTTCTCCGAACCCCCTCGGGCAGAATCGAATTGGCCGCCGAGGTGATCATGGCAGACATCCCGCGGCTGCGGGAGTCGGTCGACGCGCCCACCGATGGACTGCTGCTCATCGGCCGCCGGCATCTGCGGTCCAACAACAGCTGGATGCACAATCTGCCCGCACTGGCCGGCGGCACCAACCGCTGCACCCTGCTGATCCATCCCGACGATGCGGCACGACTCGGCATCACCGAGACCGCCGTCGTCGCCGGCCCGGGCGGCAAGCTGGAGGTGCCGGTGGAGATCACCGACGCCATCCGGCCCGGGGTCGTGTCGCTGCCGCACGGCTGGGGTCACGACGCGCCGGGCACCCGCCTCTCCGTCGCCGCCACTCAGCCCGGGGTGAACTTCAACAGCCTGCTGGACAGCACACTGCTCGAACCACTGTCGGGAACCTCGGTGCTCAATGCGGTGCCTGTCGAGGTGATGTCAGGCTGACCCGGCTCGCGGCGAAGTACAGCACCCACATGACGATGGGCAGAACGATGTCGACGACGAGAGGAATACCGACGTTGTACGGCTTGGTGTTTCCCTGCGCCAGCCAGAAGTAGAGGTGGCCGGCCGCATCGCCGACGTACTGCACCGTCAGCACGACCAAGGTCGCCAGCCAGAAGTTACCGCGGTACCAGTACGACATCACCCCGACGACGCCGATTGCCAGGTCCCCCATCGCGTTCTCCCACTGGAATCCGCCCTCCCCGCGGGCGTAGCCGATCATCTCGGCGGTATGCGGGCCGTCGAAAACGTGGACCGCCGCGGCGAGGATCGACGCGATGCCGACCACCCACACCATCCACCAGACGAAGTGGACCTCGGCGGCGGGACGGTCGGGGTGCCGTCGGCTCTGGACGAATCCGCCGATGAGCGCGATGACTGCGGCGATGACGGTCGTCATGACTCTCCCTTACTTCGTCCGCCTACTTCACCCGGGCGATCACGAAACCGTCCCAACCCTTGGCGCCCACCGTCTGGATCGCGGCGGCCTCCAGACGTCTTTCCGCCCCGACCATCTCGAGCATCTCGCGAACAGCCCGGGCCTGCTGGTCCTCCTCGGCCGGATCCAGGATGCGGCCGGCGCGCACCGCGTTGTCCACGACGATCACCGTTCCGGGCCGGCCGAGCCGGATCGCGTGGCGGACGTAGGCGACGTTGTTCTCCTTATCGGCGTCGATGAACACCAGATCGAAGTCACCGCTCAGGCGGGGCAGGGTGTCCAGCGCGTTGCCGATGACGATGTTGACCCGGTCGGCGAGACCTGCCCGCCGCAGGTTCCGGGTTGCCACCTCGGCGTGCCGGGGGTCGTGTTCCAGCGACACCACGCTGCCCTCGGAGCCGACGCCGCGGGCCAGGCAGATGGTGCTGAATCCGCCGAGGGTGCCGATCTCCAGCACCCGGCGGGCGCCGCTGATACGAGTGAGCAGGTACAGCAGCCGGGCGTGCTGCGCGGACACCTCGATGGGCGGCAGTCCGGCGGCCTGCGATTCGGCGAGCGCCGCGGTCAGGGCCTGGTCGTCGTCGAGCACCAAACGATCCAGCAGTGCGTCGACGGCCAGCCATTGGTCGGGACCGATCATCTCGTCCACAGTGTCGAGCCTACTTACCGCACACCCTCTTTCGCGTAGACCACCCGAAGCACGTGACCGGCCTCCGGCCCCATGACTGCGGCGGTCAACGCGCAGAGAGTCGCGACGAACTCGCTGCCGTGCGCGGGAGTGACATCGGCGCACAGGTGGTGGGCGATCTCGTGGAGGACCACCAGTTCGCGAAGGGCCCAGCCGCCGCCGGTCCGGTCGGGCACCGCGATCACGCCGGTGCCGCCGCTGTTCTCGTAGTGGGCCGCGGCCGCGGTGCGGCGGGCCCGCACCGTCAGCGGACCGGGAATCCGGCGGACGTCGGCGACGGCGGGCAGGTCCAACACCTCGTCGACGTAACGCTGAACGGACTCCACCGAGGCGAACCGGGCCTCCGGCGGCAGGGTGATCGACTCGCCGAAGAAGTCGATGATGCGGGAACTGTGTTGGGCGGCATGGTCGAACAGGGACCGCACGAACTGCTCGGCCGCGTACACACGCGAACGCTGGGTGTCGCGGGCACTCACCGCGAAAGCCGGGTCCGCGCCCCCGGCAGTTCCGGACTTCCGCCCAGGCGGGCCTGCTGGCCGGCCCGGTCCCCGGCCCGTCGGGCAGCCGAGGAGTAGCCCGCCGAGGAGCTGGAGGCGCGCCAGGTCCCGCGGGCTCTCGACTCGGAACGGTAGTGGTCGCGCAGCTCGAGTTCCTTGTTACGCAGGGCAAGTGCGGTTCCGGGCGCGGCGGTGCGGGCTTTGGTCGCCTCACGGCGCGCCTCGTCACGCGCCTCGGACAGGCGCTGGGCGATGCGTGAGCCGAAGGCTAGCTGGAAGTTCAGCCGCGCGGTGATGGTCGGCGTCGGGCGGTGCGCCCCGGTGGCCAGATAGGCGTCACAGGAGCGGACCATCTGCACCACCAGGCTGGCGTAGAGGGCATGGCTGGCGTCGATGTCCTCGGCGAACCCGTAGGCGTAGACGTAGGTGGAGTTCGACGCGACGTCGCACCGCACGTCGTTGGCCGCGGCGATGCCGGCGAACAGTTGGACGTAGGTTCTCAAGCCGCGCGAACCCGGCTCCCCGATCGTGATGGTGCGCTGGGTGGGTGCCTGCGCGGCGGTGCGGGTGGCCGAATGTGCCCGGGCCACCGCGAGATCGATGGACGTGGCGGTGGCCAGTCGCTGGGCGGCGGTCATGAACGCCTCGGCCTCATGCGGGTTGTCGGTGCCCTCGGCCTGGCGCAGCAGCGCGGCGATCCGGGCGAGCATCCTGTCGTCGGTCATGACGCCACGCTAAGCGAGCCCGCCGACGTTCCCGGACGGCCCACCCCGGCGCACCGCCGGGCTGTCCACAGAACCGAATCGGTGCACAATCACCTCCCGACGAACGCGGCCAGGGCGGCGGTGAGTTGCGGCGACAGCGGACCCTTCTTCGCGTAGTTCACGATGTTGTCGGTCGGGTCGTCGCGCAACACGTGGTTGACACCTTTGAGCCGGACCAGATCGAGAGCGGTGTGCGCCAGCGCCTTCGCAAGCGGGTCGATACCGGAACACGGCGCCTGGGCGTCGGAGTCCGAACAGGTGAGCAGGACCGGGGTGCCGCCCGGGATGCGGGCCGCGAGGTCCAGCGGGTCGAGGGCGTCAGCCTCGGCGACGGCTTTGACGTTGCCCGGGTTGACGATGGCGCTGAGCCCCTCGGGCAGTTTCTCCGGGACGGTGCCCGTCGCCCGGACCTGCGCGACGGCGCCCCGCCAGGCGGCGAGCACCTGATCGGCCTGCTGCTGGGTCTTGGCGCCGCTCTTGACCGCCGCGGCGACGTCGGCGTCCACTCGGCCGGTGATCAGGTCGAGGTAGCGGGCGGTCAGCGGCTGCAGCAGCCCCAGCGAGTGGATCTTGGGGGCCCCGGCCGTGGTGTCGTCGGCCAGGGTCATGGCATGCACCGTGCCCTCCCCCACCGCGTAGACCGAGATGCGGTTGTCGTCGGTGCCCGGTTGCGCCGCCAGGAAGCGCACCGCAGACTTCGCCCCGGCGGTGTAGACGGCGGAGCCGACGTCGCGGGGACGATCGGCGTGCGGGCCGAGCCCGGTGGCCCCGGTCCCGACCTTGTCGTAGCGCAGTGACGCGATCCCGTGGTCGGACAGGAACTCGGCGAGCTGACGCATGTTGCCGATCGGTCCGGCGACATTGTTGTCGCCGTTGCGGTCGGTGGCCCCGCTCTCGGAAATCAGCAGCGCGGCGGGCCCGGCGCCGTCACCGGACGGATGCCGGTAGGTGCCGTGCAGCGTCAGGCCGTCGGCGTCGAACGTCACCTCGTCGTCGGACCACTGCGGCAGTGCCGGCGCCGAGGTGCCGGACTTGCTGCAGCCGGCCAGCAGCAGGACCGCGAAGATCGTGGCGAGCAGTCTGCGCGTCATATCCGCGCTCCGTCCGATTCGCGCGTCATATCCGCGCTCCGTCCGATTCGCGCGTCATATCCGCGCCCCGTCCGATTCGCGCGTCATATCCGCGCGGTGATCCACTCGGTGACGTCGTCGAGCACCCGGTCGCGCTCGGGCTCATTGAACACCTCGTGGAAGAGCTCCGGGTACACCTTGAGTTCAACGTCGTGGGAGCCGACGTGCTCGACCAGGCGACGGCTTCCCTCGGCCGATACCAGGCGGTCGTCCGCACCATGGACCACCAGCAGGGGTGCGGTGATGCCGGGGGCGAGAAGGTGCATCTTCTCGCCGACGACCAACAGCGCCTTGCCGATTCCCGCGGGAACCTTCCCCCGATAGACCAGCGGGTCGGCCTTATAGTCGGCCACCACCTTCGGGTCGCGGGAGACGTGGTCGGGGTCGATGGCCTCGATCGGCAGGTTCGGGAAGATCGAACCGATGGCCTTACCGAGGATCGCCTTGGCCTTCGACACTCCGGTGTGCGCGGCGATCGCCGGGCCGGAGAGGACCATCAGGTCGTAGTCGTCGGCGTGCTGAACGCCGTAGGCGAAGACGATGCCCCCGCCCATGCTGTGGCCGAGGACGATCACCTTGCGGTCGGGGTTCTCCTCGCGTGCGATCCGCACCAGTTCGCGGAAGTCGGCGACGAACTCCTTCATGTGCCGGACCCGGACGCGCTTGCCGCCGGCCCGACCGTGGCCCCGGTGGTCCAGGGCGTAAGTCGCCAGGCCGGCGGCGCCGAAGCGCTGGGCGACGTGGTCGTAGCGGCGGGCGTGCTCGCCGTAGCCGTGCGCCAGCACGACCACGGCGCGCAACTCGCCCTCCGGACGCCAGACGTCGTAGACGATCGGGACGCCGCCGTGCCCGGCGAACGTTCGCTCAATCCGTTCTGCCATCAGGCCAGCGTAGCCACCCCGGCGGACCCCTCAACCCGCCGGGAGCGGGCGACCAGTCGATACCACGGACGATCAGCGGTGGACAGTGGTGTCCCGCCTGCCGCTGATCGCGACGCAGATACCGATGAGCACCGCCGCCACGGCCACACCGATGATGAACGGCAGGATCGCGAAGCCGCCGTTGGCGTTGTGGTAGCCGAACTGGGCGGTGATCCACGATCCCAGGAACGATCCGACCATCCCGAGCAGGATCGTCATGACCATCCCGATGCTCTGCCGCCCCGGCATGACGAGACGCGCCAAGGCGCCGATAATCGCACCGGCGATGATCGCGCTGATGATTGTTCCGATCATTACTGCTCCTTCACCAAGGTCAGGCGGTTCCGATCGGTCCCGCGCTAGTGCGGGGTATTCCCATTGCGGCGAGCGGATAACCTCACCGGCGAATGAGGCTGCGGTTCTTCGTGATCCGCCCGGCGCCCGGTATTGACCTGGCCGTGATTTTTGTTGACAGTGTGACGCATGTGGCTATCGTGATCCCATGCAGCTGCGCCGCATCGGGCGACTGTGCGCCACCGTCGCCCTGCTGAGCATGGCCTGCGGCGCCGGCGCACCTGTCGCGAACGCCGCGGCGCGCGACCAGTTGGCACAGGCCATCTCGACGACGCGTGGCAGCTACCTGGTGTACAACTTCGGCCCCGGATTCCCCGCCCCGATGCTCGACGCGTCGGGCAGGTGGTATGAGATGGTCAGCGGCGGACGGCTCATGGTCATCAAGGGCGCATCGCAGCGGCTCAGCCCGCACCTGCTGGTCGACACCCACCAGGGGCCGCAGGCCCGCTGCGAGCGCACACCCGGCGCGCGCACCGCCGAGGGGCTGCCGCAGTCCGCGGAAACCTATGCGCCGCAACAAGCTTGGCAGGTTCTTGGGGAGCCGGCCATCGCCATCAACGCCAACTTCTTCGACGTACGGCCCCAGTTCGGGGGCTCCTGGAAACTCACCGGTTGCAGTTCGCCGCTCGGCGCCTACGTCGACAACACCGGCGACGTCGGCGGGGCCAACATGGCCGTCACCGGGACCCTGGCCTACGCGGGCAAGCAGGCCCTGTCCGGCGGGGACGAGGTGTGGACGGCGCTGAGCACACTGATCCTTCCGGTTCGCGGCGCGCCGTACCTGGTGACGCCGAAGGACCCCCGCGACTACGACGTCGCCTCACCGGTCATCGCGTCGCTCGTCGACAAGGGGACCAAGTTCGTCGCCGTCTCGGGTCTCAAGCTGCTGGCCCCGGGGGACACCGGCCAGCTCAACGATCCCGGGCCCAGCGCCGCGCGCACCGCGATCGCCTACACCGCCGACAAGGACGAGATGTACGTCTTCCAGGGCGGCAACTACCGCCCCGACAACATTCAGGATCTGTTCCGCGGACTGGGCAGCGACACCGCGGTCCTGCTCGACGGCGGCGGTTCCTCGGCGATCGTGCTGCGCCGCGACAGCGGCGGCATGTGGGCCGGCGCCGGGTCGCCGCGGGGGTCCTGCGACACCATGCAAGTGCTGTGCGACGCCAAGGAGCGGGCACTGCCCGCGTGGCTGGCCTTCGACTGATCCCTAGAGGCCGAGCTTGGGCGTGAGGTCGAGTGAAGTGACGGTGGTCATCTTCGTCACCCGCCAGTCCCGCCCGTACCGCTTCATCTCCAGCCGGTAGGACAGGTACTTCATCGACGGGATGTTGTTGCTCTGCGGCGTGCTCGACGTGGTGTTGGTGTAGACGATCGCGGTGGCGTCATTGCCCCGCAACGACTCCACCGCCACTCCGACCACCTTGGTGGCGCTGGTCACCTTGGCCTGTTTGTTGGTGGCCGCGATGGCATCGACGTACTTGCGGTACTGCTCCTCGAAGTCGCCGCCGAGGTATCGGGCGGACCGGTCGGGGAGCTTGTCCATGTTCTCCGGGGTGTAGCTCCACAGAGTGCTGATCGCGTCCGCGGCGGTGCGCGCAATGGTGAGCTTGGTGGCGACGGCGGCCCGGTCCATCAGGTACGGCTGGACCGCGGCACCGGCAAAGCCGCCGGCCACCACGAACGCGGCAACCGCCACCGCGGCGAGGGTTCTCCTGTTGGCCGCGAACCAGTTTCGCAGTTTTGGGGGCTTCGGCACCACGGGCTCGGCGGCGACGGCATCCTCAGCCGTCGCGTCATCGGCGTCGGCGGCACCGGACTCGTCGCCCGCCTCGGCCACGGCGCTGTCGGCCCCCTCCTGGGGCGCGTCGTCGCTCACAGGACCTGAATCAGGTCGCTGACCTTCCACTGGTCCCCTTCCTTGACTGCCGTGATCTCCCAGCGGCTCGCGCTGTCGATCTTCTTCCCGTCGGGCATCGTCGTGGTCATGTTCGCCACGGCGATCACGTTGACGCTGTTGTCGTCATTCCATCGCTCGATGCCGATCTCCTGGACGGTGCCCACACCGGGCTCCGCCTGGGCAACCTGCAGAACCACCGCGGTCATCTTCTCGGAGTACAGCTTGGCGAAGTTGCCGGTGCCGAGTGCCAGCACCTTGTCGGCGTAGGCGTTGGCGTTGAACGGATCCGGCGAGGTGTACTGGGTCACGAAGGTGGTGACGAAGTCGATGGCGGCCGCGTTGCGCACGGCGACGCGCTGTGACGCCAGGCTCCTGGCGAAGACGAATGCGCTCAGACTCAGCGCGAGCACCATGACAACCGCGGCGATGGACGCCGCCGTCACGAGCCGACGTCGACTTGGGGGCTGGGGCGGCATCCGAAGTGCCGCCGCGCCGGTCTCATCCACTCTGCGGCGCGGGCTCATCGTCCACCTGCGCTGGGCTTGGGCTGGTCCGGCTTGGGCTGTGCCGGCTTGCCCTGGTCCGGCTTGGGTCCCGAATCCGCCGGTGGCGCAGGGGGTTTGGGTGCGGCCAGCACCGTCAGGTTTGCGACCTTCCAATCGTCGCCGACCTTCTCGTACTCAACCCGGACCGAGGCGGTGACGAAGCGTTGCTTGGGCGGCGCACCACGCTGGCCCTGCAGCAGCAGCAGCATGGTCGCCGTGTCCGTCGTCGATGACACCACTGAACTGTTGCTCACCCAGTAGTCGTTGTCGACGAGGCCGTTCTTCTTGACCGCGTCCTGCTGCGCGGTGAACTCCGGACGGTAGCCGTCCGTCACCAGGCTCTGCGCGTGCGCGAAGTCGTCGTCGACACTCTTGACCTGGTAGCTGAGCATGTCCGAGACCAGCTTCGGTCCCTGCTCGGCGATCTGATCGCGCGCGGCGTTCAGCGACTGCTGATGCCGGTACACCAGCCCGAAGCCCAGCATCGCGGCAAGCACGGATAGCGCAGCTGCCGCGGCCAGCACCGCGGCCGCCACGCGCCGCCGATCGGGGACCGGCCCATCGACCTCGCACACCTCGGTCCGGGCCAGCATATCGGCGAAGGTGCGGCCGCGGGCGTCGAGAAGCGGCCAGAGCCAGCCGAGGGCGAACGGGACGGTGTCGACCACATGGGCGAGGTCCCGCAGCGCGAGACGGCCGGCGCCGGGATCGCTGCCGTCGCGGTTGTCCACCGCGATGCCCAGCACCGAACGGCCCAGGCTCCACCCGGTGTTCGCCGGCAGCAGCCAGCGATTGACCGCGATCGCCACCACCACGAGCGCGGCCACCACCAGACAGACCCACCACAGCCAGTCGCCCCGGGGTGCGGACCATCCGACGAGCAGCAACGAAGTCGCTACGCCCAGTGGGAAGAGGACATCGATCGCGAACGCCGCCGCGCGCGTCCACCACCCAGCGGGGCGATGAGGGACCACCATCTCTTCGTCGGCGGCTTCGGTGACCTCGTCGACCGCTACCGTCACTTGCCCACCGGCTCGATGTTGTCGATCTTGTAGGTCCCACCGTCGGACACCATCCGGACCCGGAGGCGGTAACTCAGTTCCTGGTTGATCTGCTGGTTGTTCGACATCGCGACACGGGTTGCCACCAGGACATCTATCGAACCGTCGGGATTGTGCTTCTCGGCGGCCGCCCGCATGTCGGCGATCTTCACCTGCGCGTTCACCGTCTTGTAGGCATCGGCGAGCAGTCCCCCATACAGATTCGCTTGCGCAGCAAAGTTTTCCGTCGAGCACTCGACGATCTTTCGCTGGCTGGCGTCCATCGCCTTGACATCGGGCGCCTGGGTTGCGGTGATGCACTCCTTCGCCGCTGCCACCGCTGCAGCCTCCCCGGTGGCAGCCGTCGCATCGCGGTGGTGGCCCACCAGGGCGAGCGCCCCGGCAGTGATCAGCAGCAGTGCGGCGGCCGCGAGACCCCCGGTGACGGCGGGTAGCCATCGCCCGGTCAGCAGCCGGGAGTCCGCCGTCGGTGCAGAAGCCTGCTCCGACGCGGAAATCCCAGCGTCATCCACGTGGTCACTGAGCTTGGGATCGGGTACTACCGTCTCGTCAGCGGTGAGTGGCGGGGTTGGGGTCAGCTGACCGGAGCCAGCATCTCCTTCCATCCGTCGTCTCCTGTAGTCGTCGAGTTCTTGACGGTGTACTTCGTACCATCCGGACCTGTGATCTCACCGGTCGAGGCGTTGTAGGTAGCCGACATATTGGTGGCCGGGGTACCCGCCGGTTGGTAGTTGCACTGGCCGGGCTGTGGCCATCCCGGTTGCACGCCGCGAATGTCGACTCCGGCCGCCGGATCGGCGCACTGCACCGCACCCTGACCCGGCTTGGAGACCGGATCACTGATCGGCGCCGTCGGTGGTGGCAACAAATCCGCCGGTAGCGGGTTGAGGCCGGTGTTGATCGTCGGCCCGGGGATCACCGTGCCGGGGTTGACCGGCTGGTCGCAGGCGGCACCGGGAGCGGGGCAGGTCAGGATCTGGTTCGGGTCACCGAACCAGGGGTTGGTCCCCAGGGGAACGTAGGGCTCGTTGCTACGGCACTCAGCCGGGGTGGCCGCACGCTTGCCCGGAACGTCGACGCAGGGGATGTTGCGGGCGCCGCGCACGGCATTCGCCGGGGTGTCCTGCGGGATCTTGCAGTAGAGCCCGTTCTCGACCGGCTTCACGCTGGTGTCGGCCGGGGACCGCCACTGACCGGCAGGCAGGAACCCGGTGAGGCACGGCGCCGGCTGGTTGATGGACAGACCGAGATCCAGGAAGGCCTCGCCGGGGAACACCTGGGTGTTCGTCTGAGCGACACCTGCGCCCAGCGGCAACAGCACCAGGGCCTGCTCCACGCCCTTGTTGTAGCGCTTGAGCATCTCGATGATGATCTCGAGATTTGCCAGGGTCTGCGGCAGCGCGTCCTTGACGTCGACGAACAGCGTGTTCAGCTTCTCGGCCGTCGGTGCGCCCTGCGACAAGATGCTGCTGACCGCGGGATCCTGCGCCTTGAGCTGCGAGGTGATCGAGTTGAGGTTCCGCGCCCACTGGTAGATCGCCGACTGCGACTGCACCTGGCTGTCCAGGATCGGCGGGGTGTTGTCGACGAGATTGTTGATGTCGTTGATGTTCTCGTTCAGGGCGCCGACGAATGAGTTGGTGTTGTCGACCAGCTTCTGCAACGTCGGGCCCAGGCCGCCGACCGCCTGCGCGGTCTCGTCGAGCAGGTTCGGCAACTTCCCGGCGGGGATGGCCGCCAGGGCGGCGTTCGCACGGTCCAGGGCAGGCCCGACCGGGGTCGGGATCGTGCTCTTGGTGATCGTCTGACCCGGCTTGAAGGTCTGATCGGTGTTGCCGCTCGCGGACACCAGGTCCACGTACTGCTCGCCGACCGCGGTCACCGAGTGCACGTTGGCACTCGCGTCGGCCGGGATCTTGTACTTGTCGCTGATGCTGAGCAGGGCCTGCGCGCCCGTCTCGGTCGGGACCACGTCGGTGACCCGGCCGATGGTGACGCCTCGGTAGGTGACGTTGGCGGTCTTGTACAGACCGCCGGCAGCGGGCAGATCCACCTTCAGCGGGTACTGACCGACCCCGGCGAGGCTGGGCAGCCGCAGGTAGAAGACACTCAGCGCCAGCAGGGCTGCCACGGTCAGCGCGAGGAAGATGAACAGCTGCGTCTTGATGAAACGGGTGAGCATCATGTCGTCAAGTCCTCACTCGCCACGCTCGACGTACGGCCCGCCGCCGTCGGTCATGTTCGGGTGCGGGGTGAACCGGACGTCCGGGATCATTGTGCTCGGATCGCGTCCCCACGACTGCTCGAGAGCGCGAAGCATGCCGGTCACGCCGGTGCCGGTCAGGAGACCGTTGTCCAGCGCGCTGAGGGTTGCATCGACGTTGAGCGACAGGTTGATGTAGTCACCCCGGATCGCCTTCGGAATGCCGTCCAGCGGATACGGGGCAGTAACGATCAACCGCATCGCGTCGAGGAAGTACGGCGCGCCGCGGCCCAGCTGAGTCAGCGGGCGCTGCAGGATGTCGAGGTTGGCGCGCAGATCGGGCGAGGCGGCGGCCAGCGTGTCACCGGTGATCTTGTTGAACCGGCCCAAGGCCACGACGGCATCCGCCAGCCGGTCCCGGGAGTTCGCCAGGTAGCTCGCCAGCGGGGGCAGGTCGACGAGCAACCGGTCCAGGGTGTTGTTGCGGCTGGCCACGTAGGCGAACAGGTTGTTGGTCGACTCGATGGCCCGGGCGATGTCGTCGCGTTGCTTGTTCAGCCCGGCGGTCAGGGTGTCCAGCTTGGTGAGGAACGCCCGGATCTGGTCGGCATTGCCGGTCAGAAGGTTGTTCACCTCGTTCTGGATCACCTCGAGGTTCGGGATGCCACCGCCGCGCAGCACGGTCGCCACGCTGGCCAGGGTGCGTTCCACCGTCGGGAATGACGAACTGCGGTCCAGCGGAATCGTCGCCCCGTCACGCAGGGGCTGCGCCGACGGGTTGGGTGGAGCCGCCAGTTCGACATGCTGGGTGCCCAGGATGCTGGACTGGCCGATCTTGGCCGTCGCGTTGGCCGGCAGCTTGACCGCCGGGTCGACGCTCAGGGTGAGGGTGGGAACCCAGTCCTTCAGCTCGATCTTGCGCACGGTACCGACGAACACGTCGGCGACCCGCACGCGGCTGTTGACGTTGAGCGCCAATGTGTCCGGGATCTGGACGTAGATGGTCTTCGACCCCTTGGCGCTGCCGGGCCCCATGTTGAGCGGGACGTTGGCGATGCCCTGCCACCCGCAGGACGTCAGCACCATGGCGACGGCGCCCATGGCCATCCCGCGCAGGCCGAGTCGGCGGGCACGCTTGACGATAGCGCTCACTGTCCGGCCCCCGATTCTGCAGGTAGAGCGCGCGATGCGGGCATCGGCGCGGCGGCCGGAGCCACCGTTCCCGGTGCGGGCGGGCCGATCTGCTCCGAGACGGGAAGCGGACCGGGCACCACGTCAGGTCCGGGCGCCGGATTCGGCGGGGCCGGCGGGTACCACGGCGGCGGCAGCGGGTTGTGCTGGTCATAGGAGTTCGACGGGGCACCACCACGTGGGCCGGCAGCCGGGTAGGACGTCGGGTCAGGACCGCCCATCAGCGCCGCCAGCGAATCCGGCGTGAGCATATTGGCGGTGAAGGGCTGCACCTGCAGGCCCTGCATACCCGGAGCCACGATCCAGCCCTGCTCATGGTTGCCGTGCGAGAACAAGGTGTCACGCGACCACACACCCGGAACGGTCGTGTCCTTGTACCCCGGCGGCGGACGAAGCCGCTCCTCGGAGTAGGCGACGTACTTGGGCAACGTCTCCGCGGTGGAGAACTGGTTCACCCCGAACGGCGGGAAGTTGAATTTGGTGGCGTCCAGGATCGGTGCGAGGTACTCCGCGCACAGCTCCGCGGAATCCTGGTAGCCGAGCCGACTGCCGGACTGTATTGCGCTGCAGAGGAACTGCATCGGGTTGGCCCAGTTGGAGATGGCCGGGATCGCGACGATGGCACCGTGCGTCGGGTGGTAGATGGTGGCCAAGTTCGCCTGCAGCGTCGGATAGACGTGCAGGACGGTTTCGATGCCGTTGCGGGCGTCCGGCTGCATCAACGCGTTCGTCACGTCGGCCAGATTGTTGATGTCGGTCGACAGTAGGGAGCCGTTGTCGTCGACGAACTTGCGCGCGGTCTTGAGCAGGTTGTCGATGTCCTGCGCGGCCCTGGCGATCTCCTGATCGGAGTTGTTCAGGGAGTTCGTGAACGTCGCGAGGTTGGTGTTCAGCGCGACGAACTGCTGGTCGCTCTGGTGCAGCGCATTGACGAACACCGCCAGCGCCTTGGTGGTGGCGAACAGGTCGCCGCGGCCTTCGTTGAGCGTCGCGACCGCGTCCGACAACGCCTTGAATGTCGCGTTGATGTCCTTGCCCTTGCCGTTGAGGGCGTCGGCGAGGGAGTCGACGAAACCGCCCAGGGCGCCCTTGTCGCCGGGCTTGCCGGGCTGCGGGCCGAGCTCGTTGACGAGCTTGTCGAGCTGGCCGCGGATGTCGTCCCACTCGACGGGCGTGCGGGTGCGCTCGAGCGGGATGACCGCGTTGTCGGCGAGCACGTCACCGCCGGTGTAGGGCGGGTCGAGCTGCAGCACGCGGGACGCGACCACGGTGGGGTTGAGCACCGAGGCGACGGCGTTGGCCGGGACCTTGTACTTGCTGTCGTAGTGGAAGTTGACCTTCATCCGGTCGCCGGCCGGCTCGATGCTGTCGATCGCGCCGACCTTGACGCCCATGATCTGCACCCGGTCACCGGGATACAGCGCCAGGGTGTTGTCGAAGAGGGCGCTGACGTTCGTCTGCGTCGCCTTCTGATACATCCGGTAGCCGACGAACGCCGCCAGCGCGGCCAGCAGCGCCAACACGATGGTGATCAACACCCCGGCGCGGGACACCTTCTTGAGGGACACGTTACGGACCGACATCGCTACGCCCCTCCATTATCGATCGGCGCGACGGCCTCGGCCGGGCCCGGAAGCGGGCCGGGCGGAACGGGTACCGTACGGGCTCCGGGCGGACCGGGCGCGAACGGTCCGGGCGGGGCGCCCGGCAGCAGCGGACCGGCTTCGCCGGGGACCGCGGCAGCTGGCACCCCGTGGTTCGGCACAGCGGCCGCCGGGTTCGGCGGCGCCATCACCACATCCGGCGGGCCGAAGCCACCGGGCACCGGGCCATAGGGACCCTGGGTGGCCGCGGCACACGGCAGCGGGTTGCTCGGGGTGCCCACTCCGCCGAGTCCCGGCGTGTAGGAGCACGGCGAGCCCGGGGGAACCGCGGGACCCGGGTGATCGGGGGTGCCCTCGAGGACCTGCGGGGCGGGCGCCGGCGCGCCGTTGGGCTGGGCCTGGCCGTTCGGGTCGGGGAACCGGTATGCCGGCAGGCCGGCGTTGCGCCAGAACTCCTCCGGGTCGATCCCGCGCTTTTTGAAGGCGGCGTCGACCCACGGTTGGATGATCTGGTACGGCAGGAGGTTGACGATCAGGGTCTTGAAGTAGGGACCGGAGCCGATGCCCTCGGTGAGTGCCCCCATGAACTTCGAGGCGGTGGTGATCGAGTAGGCGAGGTCGTCCTTGTGCTTGGCCAGCACGTCGCTGACGACCTGCAGCTGACTGAGGACGTTGTTCAGGTTCGGGTTGTCGTTGATGAACCCGGCGAACTGCTGCGACACCGCGGACACGTTCTGCAGCAGGACGTCCACTTCCTGGCTGCGCTGGTTGATCGCCGCGAGGAGGACCTGGGCGTTGACCAGCAGGCGGTTGATCTGTTCGCCGCGGTTGCCGAGCACGCTGGCGACCTTGTTGGCCTGACCGAGCAGGTCTTTGAACTGCTGGTCGCGCTTGCCGATGGTGTCGGAGAAGCGCGCGACGCCCTGGAGCGCCGCCTTGAGCTCCGGACGGCTGGCGTCAAGGGTCTCCGACAACACGTTGAGCGAGTTGCGCACCGCCGTCAGATCCCACTGGCTGGTGTTCTTGGTCAGATCGGAGAACGCGTCGTACAGCTGGTAGGGCGTGGTGCTCTGCTCCAGCGGCAGCGTGGCGCCCACCCCAAGCGGCTTGGTTCCGCGCGGATCGATCTCCATCACGCGCTTACCCAGGATGGTGTCCGTCCGGATGGACAGCCGGCTGTTCTCGCCGATGCGGTAGTTGCCCAACGTGAAACCGACCTTGACGCGGTCGCCGTCGATCTTCAGCGACTTGATCTGACCGACGTCGTAGCCGCTGATGCGGACCTTGTCGCCCGGCGCGGCGCCGGCCGAGTCGGCGAAGTCCGCGTAATACATGGGCTTGGCGAACAACATGGGGATGCTGGCGAAGCTCTGGCCGACGGCTACGACCATGGCCACGATCAACAGGCCGAGGAGACCGACGCGGATCCGATTGGATCCCTGCAAAGTCATCATTGCGGCGTGCACCTCCCCGTCGGCTGCTTGGTGATCCGGACCTTGCGAACCGGACCGCCCGGCTGGAGGCCGTTGAGTGTCAGGGTGATGTCGCAGAGGTAGAAGTTGAAGAAGTCACCGTAGATGCCGCCGGCGCGACCGATGAGGTTGATGGCCGGCGGGTACTCCGCGAGCAGCGTGTCGAGCCTCGCCGGGTCGTCTGCGAACGGCTGCTGGATGGTCTCCAGTTTTCCGATGGTCTGCTGCAACAGCGGACGGTCCTCGCTGAGGAGGCCGGCCAGCTGGGCAGAACCGTTGCTGATGTCGGCGATGGCGCCGGCCAGCGGATCGGCCCGGTTCTTCAGACCGGTGACCAGGATCTCGAGGTTGCTGACCGTCGAATCGAACTCCTTCTGGTGCTTGCTGACGGTGCCCAGAACGATGTTGAGGTTGTCGATCACCTCGCCGATCGCCTTGTCGCGGTCGGCCAGGGTGGACGTCAGTTGCGCGGTCTGGCTGAGGATGCTGGCTACCGTGCCGCCCTGTCCTTGGAAGACCGTGACCAGCGAGGTCGCGATATTGTTGACCTTCTCTGGGTCGAGTGACTTGAACAGCGGCTTGAAGCCGCCGATGAGCGCGTCGAGATCCAGTGCGGGCTGGGTACGCGCCAGTGGGATCAGACCGCCGGGCGGAAGCACCTTGTCCATGCCTTCACCGGTGCCGCGGTCGAGGTTGACGTAGCGCTCACCGATCAGGTTCGCGTAGCGGATCTGGGCGCCGGTCGACTGGTACAACGGCAGCGACCTGTCGACGTTGAGCTTGGCGACGACGCGCTGGCCACCCTCGAGCAGTCGCACCGACTTGACCTTGCCGACCTCGACACCACCGGCCCGGACGAACTGCCCCGCCTTCAGACCACTGCCGTTGCTGAACTCGGCCTCATAGGTGTTGAACCGCTGGAAGCGCAGCTGACCGAAAACCACGATGAGCAGCGCGGTGCACAGCGCCAGGATGACTGACACGATGGCGAGCTTGATCGCCGTTCCTTTGATACTCATGGGTTGATCGTGTTCTCCCCCACCTGGCGGCCCCAGACGTACTCGGTCAGAAGCGGCTGCCCGAGTTCGAAGTGGTTGTACGGTGCGATCGAGGCGCCGGTGTCGGCGACCAAGGTGGGCGCCGGCCAGAAGTCCCGGGTCACCTTCTGGAAGCAACCAGGCGCCCCACCCGGTCCGCCGCGGGCGTTCACGCGCGGCAGGTTGTCCGGGTAGACGTAGGGGTTGGGAGCGCCGACGAGCTCGGCGTGATCGGCGAGCGAGTAGCCGTTGCCGCCGAACGTGGCGTTAGCCGAGGGGATCACCTCTGCGTAATTGCGGAGCAAGCAGAAAATCTCGGGGCTGTAGGTGTTGAGCGTTTTCGAGGTCGGGATCAGGTCGGACATCGCCCGCACCAGGTAAGGCGCCCCGCGCTCGAAAACGTCGGCGCCGGTATTGCCGAACCCGATGGCGCCCAGCAGCGTGGCGTCGAGGTCACCCTGCTGGTTGTTCAGGGTGCGGACGGTGGTCAGCGCATTGTCGAGCGCGTCCCAGAAGTCCGGGCCGTAAGCCGTGTAGATGTCGGCCACATCCGCGAGGCGCTGCATTCCGTACTGCAGGCGCGGGAGCCGGGGGTTGAGGTTGTCCAGCGCGACGTTGGTGTCCACCAGCGTCTTGCCGAACTTGGTGCCCAGTCCGGTCAGCGCCTCGGCCGTCGCCGACAGCGTCAGGTTCAGTTTGACCGGGTCGATCTTCTCGGCGAGGTTCGTGACGGTCTCGAACACCGTGTTGAACTCGGTCGTGACGTTCCGGACGTCGATGACGTCGGAGCTGCTGATGCGCTTCGAGCTGGGGTCGCGGGGGCTGCTCAGCGAGACGTACTTGTTGCCGAAGATCGTGGTGGCCTGGATCTCGCCCTGCACGTTCGACGGGATCAGGTGAACGAACTCCGGATGATCGATCTCGAGGGAGAACTTGGCCGCCTCTTTGCCGTCGAGGATGGTGGGCTGAATCGTGCTGACCCGGCCGATGGCGACGCCGTTGTAGGTGACCTTCGAACCCGGATCCATCACCAGGCCGGCCCGGGAGGACACCATTGTCAGGTAGATCTTGGGCTTGAGCGTCCCGCGGAACTGCATAATCACGAACGCCAGGATCAAGGCGGTGATGAGCAGCACGATGATGCCCGCCAGGCGGAGCGGCGGGGTGCGTGGGTTGTTCAGGGGTGCGCTCATGACTACACCGTCAGGTTGAAGTTGGGGTCGGTGCCGTACAGCGCCAACGAGGCGAACAGGACCACGAACTGGATCAGGACCAGCGACGCGCGCATCGACTTCCCGACCGCTTCACCCACGCCGACCGGGCCGCCGCTGGCGTTGTAGCCGAAGTAGCAGTGGTTGATCATCACGAAGACCGAGATGATGATCACCTCCACGAAGGACCAGAAGACGTCGTTCGCGCGCAGGAAAGTGTGGAAATAGTGGGCGTAGGTTCCGGCCGACTGTCCGTAGAGCACCGTGGTGGTCAGCTGCGCGGCCAGGAACGCCATGATCAGCGACATCGCATAGAGCGGGATGATGACCACCGCTGATGCCACGAGCCGGGTGGACACCAGGTATGAGATGGACTTGATGCCCATCACTTCCAGCGCGTCGATCTCCTCGGAGATCCGCATGGCGCCCAGCTCCGCGGTGGCGCCGGCGCCGACGGTGGCTGCCATCGATTGACCGGTCACGATCGGGGCGGTCAGGCGGACGTTCACCATCGCGGCGAGGAAGCCGGTGAACGCCTCGACGCCGATGTTGCCCAATGACGCGAAGCCCTGGATGGCGATCAGGGATCCCGCCGACAGCGTGATGAAGCCGACGATCGCGACCGTGCCGCCGACCACCGCCATCGCGCCGGCGCCCATTCCGACCTCGGCGATCAGCCGGATGATCTCCTTGCGGTAATGGCCGATCGCGTGCGGGATCTCGCGGAGGGCTTCGATGGCGAACCAGCCGACCTTGCCGGTGCTGTCCAGGAACTTACCGGGGGCCTTGGCCCACTTGCCCGTGTCGAATTTCGGGAACTTCGACGGCATCGCCGTCTTCGGTGCTGTCGCTGTTGCCATCTAACGCCCCGTTCCGAACCGAACACCGATCGTCGTGAAGATGACGTTCACCGCGAACAGGGCGACCACGCAGAGCACCAGGGTCTCGTTCACGGCGATGCCCACGCCTTTGGCGCCGCCGCCCACCGTCAGACCGCGGTAGCAGCCGACCAGGCCCGCGATCAGCCCGAAGGCGACGGCCTTGGCGATGGCGATGACGACCTCGGGCAGGCCGGTGATGAGGGTCAGCGTCTGGAGATATGCGCCGGCGGAGATGTTCTGCAGGAACACACCGAAGATGAAGCTGCCGACCAGGCCGATGACGATCACGGCGCCATTGAGGAGCACGGAGACGAAGGTCGCGGCGGCCACGCGGGGGACCACCAGCCGGTGGATGGGGTCGATGCCGAGAACCTCGAGGGCGTCGATCTCCTCGCGGATGGTGCGGGCGCCGAGGTCGGCGCAGATGGCGGTGGAGCCCGCGCCGGCGACCACGAGCACCGTCACCAGGGGGCCGAGCTGGGTCACCGAGGCCAGTGCCGCGCCCGCGCCGGAGACGTCAGCGGCGCCGAACTCGGTCAGCAGCAGGTTGAAGATGAAGATGATCAGCACGGTCAGCGGGATCGACATCGCGAAGGTCGGCAGCAGCGATACCGTCATCAGGAACCAGCTGAAAGTGGTGAATTCTTTCCACTGGAACGGCCGGGCTAGCGCCTTCGCGGTGAGGACGCACATCTTGAAGAAACCGCCCATGGCCTGCATCGGCCCGTTGAAGCGTTTGCGCAGGAAGCTGGTTGAAGCGGTCACGGTCTTCCCTCCCGGGGCTGGCACGGCCGGCCATCGCGGCGTGAGGGTAGATGGTTCGGCACGCACCCCTCCTTCGACCGTGCAAGCGTGATCCACAGGCTGCTCGCACCACGGAGTGAGCGAGACCACAGGAATGTACCCGATGCCTCAGGCCCCTCACATCCCAACGTCACTATTGGGCCTCCCTTGGTTCCGTGGCGCTGCCAAACCGTAATCTCAACTCCGTTTTCAGGACTTTGCCAGCCGGGTTTCGGGGCAGCGCATCGACGATCTCCAGAGACTTCGGGTGCTTGTAGCGGGCCAGTTGCTCGTCGAGGAAGCCGGCCAGGTCCTCCAGTCGCAGACCGGCCTGGCTGACAGCGGCGACCGCGACGGGGACCTCGCCCCATCTGTCGTCGGGGCGGCCGATCACGGCCACCTCCAGAATTCCGGGGTGGGCGGCCAGGACGTTCTCGACTTCGGCGCAGTAGATGTTCTCGCCGCCGGAGATGATCATGTCCTTCTTGCGGTCGACGACCCAGATGTAGCCCTCGTCGTCGCTGCGCACCAGATCACCGGAGTGGAACCAGCCGCCGGCGAACGACTCGGCGGTGGCCTGCGGCTTGTTCCAGTACCCGGCCATCAGGGTGGGCGCGCGGTAGACGATCTCGCCGACCTCGCCGACGGGCACGTCGTTCATGTTCTCGTCCACGATCCGGGCCGCGACGGTCGGGATGACCTTGCCCACCGAGCCGAGCTTCCGGATGGCGTCCTCGCCGAGCAGCATGCAGGTGACCGGAGACATCTCGGTCTGGCCGAAGGCGGCGATGATCTTGCAGCCGTGGAACGTCTCGGCCATCTCCCGCAGCAGGGTGTCCGACGCCGGGGCCGCCCCCCAGGACAGGTTGCGTAGCCGCAATTCCCTTGGCCGCGAACGCTGTTCGGCGCAGACCGCCTGCCACTGGGCTGGCACCAGGAAGATTCCGCTGACCTTCTCGGCGGCCAGCACGTCGAGCAGAGCAGCCGGGTCGAAGGCACCCAGCGGGTGGATCACCGTGGGGATCCCCAGAGTCAGAGCGGGCAGCATGTTGCCGATGCCGGCGATGTGGAACAGCGGCACCCCGATGAATCCGACGTCGTTGGCCAGGTCCGGGGCCGTGGTGTAGATCGCCGTCATGGCCTGCGCCGCGAGGTTGGTGTGGGTGAGAACCGCGCCCTTGGGATGCCCGGTGGTGCCGGAGGTGTACATGATGAGCGCGGGACTGTCGTTGGGCACGTCGACGGGCGGCGCGGGGTCGCCCGCCTCGGTGACGAGGTCCTCGTAGCCGAGGACGGAGTCATCCGAATGTGCTTCGGCGACAACCACCGACGTCAACTGCGGGGCGATCTCGCGCACCGCCGCCGCCACCGGCGCGAGCATCGGTTCGGTCACCAGCACGCTGGCGGCGCAGTCCTGCACCAGGTAGGCCAGCTCGGGCGGGGTGAGCCGGAAGTTCACCGGCACGGCGATGGCGCCCAGCATCGTGGCGGCCAGGCAGGTCTCGACGAACTCGGGACGGTTGAGCATCAGGATCATCACCCGATCACCGGACCCGATCCCGCGCCGGTGCAGCGCGCCGGCGAGCCCGCTGACCCGGCGGTGCAACTCAGCCCAGGTGATGGTGCGGCCGAGGTAGCGCAGGGCGGTGGCACGGGGCTGCATGAGGTTGTGGCGCGCGAGTTGGGTGATCCAGTTCTGGCGGCGCGACAGATAGGGCTGCTCGACGCTGTGCTGTGCGGCGGCGATGTCCATCGGGTCCCAGCTTGCTGCACCGCAGCGGCAGCGCGGCGCGAAACGCCGTAAGGCGTCAGAAAATCGGCCGGTTCTACGCCAGGTGCTCGGCGCGGGACTTGAGATTGCCGGCGAGGTGGTCAAGGGCGTCGTTGACCAGTTTCTTGACCATCAGGGCCGGAACGCCCGGAATCGAGGTCTCGACGTCCATGTCCACGGTCAGCAGGCTGGACGGGCCCATGTCGACCACCGAGAACAGCTGATGTTGTTTGGAGAACAACTCGCCCTGTTGCATGACGGTCTGGATCTGCGTCGGGCCGGGGTAGTACACAGCCTGGATGAAGGTGCCCTGCTGACCCTGGATCTCGGTGTCGATCCGCAGCTGGCTGGGCCGCCCGTCGTTGTAGCGCGCCAGGATGTAGACGGCTTTGACCTCGTCATTCCACTGCGGGTACGCCTCGAAATCCGCCACGATGCCGAGGATCTCGGCGGCCCCGGCGTTGACTTCCACCGTCTTGGACACCAGCGGCATCAGGCGTGCACCTTCCGGCCGGCCGCCGGGGCGGTGCCCAGCGGTGACTGCAGCCGGGTCTTGTCGTCACGGATGAGTCCCCGCAGCAGAGCGGTGCTGAACTCGGCCGCGATCTCCTTGGCGCTGCGCCGTCCGTCCGGCCGCAGCCACCGGTAAGCGCCCATCGTCATGCCGATGTAGCCCAGCGCCACCAGGTGGGAGTCGCAGTCGAAGAACTCGCCGCTGGCGATGCCGCGATCGATCAGGCCGGTGACATGCTCGTAGACCTGGACTTCCTTCTCACGGACCTCGGCGACCTGCTCGTCGGTGAACCACTCGGTGATGTAGGGCTGCTCCTGCCAGTACACGGCCGCACCCTCGGGGTCCTCGGCGATGTTGGTCAGCAGGCGCACGGTGTATTGGTAGAGCGCCTCCCGGGCGGTCCAGGACGGGTCGTCGTGCACGGCGGCCAGCGTGTTCTCCGCCGCGCGGCGGTAGATGTCGAACAGGATGAGCGACTTACTGGCGTAGTAGTGGTACACCGTCGCCTTGTTCAGCCCGACCACGTCGGCCACGTCGTCCATCCGGGTGCCGTGGTAACCACGGGCCGCGAACAGCTTGGTCGCGACGGCCAGCAGTTCCTCGCGGCGCGTCGAGCCGTTCTCCGGTGGCATGAGCGGGTTCCTCCCTATCAACTGGTTGGACAGTCTACGGGCGACGACGATGCGGGACGGTGACGTCCCGAGGAGGAGTCGGCCAATCGGGTACGGGCGACGACGATGCGGGACGGTGACGTCCCGAGGAGGAGTCGGCCAATCGGGTACGGGCGACGACGATGCGGGACGGTGACGTCCGATCGACTCTCCCCCGCAGCGGACGGGGGATAGACTCCCCTCAGTCGGACGTGCTTAGGAGGACAGCCATGAACCCGGATCCGAACCCGGATTACGACGCGACCGACGAAATCGAGTACTTCTTCAGCTGGCTCCCCTGGGCCTTGCGCGGCACGGACTGGACTGGCACCCCGGCCTACCCGCCGGTCTAGTCACCCCAGGCGAACGACTCGACGCCCACGTCGATCTGCTGCGGCTCTTCCTTCTCCCCGTCTTCCCGGCCGTCCTTTTCCGGTTCGCTGTCCGTCGCGATCATCAGCGGCCGGTCATCGGCCGTGCCGATGTAGGCGACGGTCTGACCGACCCACCTCGGACCGGGGGCATCACCGCGGGTGTCGGCGATGGTGTGCGGGGCGGCGCCCGGGCTCACCACCTGAATGCTCTTGGTCCGCTGGTCCGCGCTCCACTGGGTGAAGCCGACCGCACCACGCCACAGCGCCGCCACGTCGTCATAGGCTCCGTTCCCGGAGAACACCGGGCGCGGCGCCGCCGGCGGCTCGACGGAGTAGATGCCGCCACCCCGCAGCGTGAAAGGTATTGCGGCGAAAAGGGTTCCGGTCGCGTCGGCATTGGCGAACACGATTGACCGGCCCAGGTCGGCGTAATCCACGGAGCCGGCGTTGGTCCCGGTCGCCACCGGCGTCGAGGTTCCCGGCAGCGTGAGCACGTTGACGTCGACCGGACTGACGTCCGAGCGGCCACCGGCCCACACGATGTGTTTGCCGTCGGGTGCCCAGGCGTAGTTGCGGTCGGCGAACAGCGGCTTGGCCGGCGCCTCCACCTTCCCGGTGTCGACCGCTGCGGTCAGCAGGAATCCCCCGCCCCCGGCGGTCTTGAGGAAAGCGATCCGGTCACCGGCCGGCGACCAGTGCGGGCTGTCCAGGGTGCTCTTGGCCGGATCGTCGCCGTCGAACGTCGGCACCAGCGCCGCGGGGTCCACCAACCGCCGGGGAGCAGAGGCCGGCGCACTGTCGGCCGACAGGTCCAGCACCCACAGCTGGCCCCCGCCGTCTTGGGCAGATGCCTTGCGCACGAAGGCAACCCGGCTGCCGTCCGGCGACGGCGCCGGGTCGGTGTCGGCGGGACCGTCGGTGAGTTTGCGGCCGGGCGTGCCGGCTGGATCACTGACGTACAGTGCGCCGTCCTTCGCATAGAACAACGCCGGCCGGTGTGCGGTGTCCGGGCCGTTGGCGGGCGGCTTGGCCGGGGCCGCACAGGCGGCGACGGTGGTCGCGACAAGCAGGAGAATCGGAAATCGCCGCACGGGCCGCCACTCTAGCGGTTGTTAGGCTCCCGACCTTGTGAGCGATCTGACGACGACGGCGGCGCGCCCCGACCCGATGCGGCTGCGACTGCAGTGCTATCCCTACGTCGACGAGATCGCCGCCCGATACGGGGATATGGACGCCAACGCCCACCTGAACAACCTGGCGCTGGAGTCGCTGCACGAGAACGCCCGGGCGACGATGAATCAGCGGCTCTACCCCGAGGCCTACCGTTCCGGGTCGAGGCGGCTGCGCCTGGTGACGTCGCAGAACACCGCGCATTTCCTCGCCGAAGCACACTGGCCGGTGACGATTCAGACCGGTGCGGGCGTGGGCCGGATCGGCCGCACGTCGTTCGTCGCGTCGACGGGGCTCTTCGTTGCCGGTGAGTGCATCGGGGTGTGCGACACGGTGTTGGTGCTACTCGGCGAGGACGGCCCGGAGCCGATACCGGACGCTTTCCGCGCCGCACTGCACGGCGCGATGCTGGGGTGACCGCTCGGGGGCATCAACGTTGCCTTTCAATTCAGTCAGTGGACTCACATAGAATCGAACGTATGTTCGAGTCAATGGGCGAGTCTGCGCTTCTGGCCGAGATGTCAGACGCCCAGCGAACCGAGCGTGCCGCAACAGCACGTCGACTGCTCGCCGCGGGCCGGTTGTGCCAGCTTCGGATGGCTGGGCTCGAGGAAGCCGACCGCACCCAGTGGTGCATCGACAACTGGGAGGCGGTGGCCGCCGAGGTCGGCGCCGAGCTGGGCGTGAGCCGCGGCCGGGCCTCCTGGCAGATGAATTACGGGGTTGACTTGCTCGAGCGGTTGCCTCGGCTCGCCGCCGTTTTCGCCGCGGGGGACATCGACTTCCGGATCGTGGCTGCGGTGGCCTTCCGCACCGGGCTGATCACCGACTCGGACATCCTGGGGCGGATCGACGCCGCGATCGCACTGCGGGCCGGCCGCTGGAACGCTCTGTCGCGCAACAGGATCACCGAGTTGATCGACCGATGGGTCACCAGCCTGGATCCCGCGGCGCGACGAACCGCCCGCAGCGCCGAGGAGGACCGCCACGTCGAATTCGGCGAGAGCCGCGACGGCATGGTGGAGTTCTGGGGCGCGCTGCGAGCCGCTGACGCTGCGCTGCTGGAGCGCACCCTCGACGGTCTGGCTGACGGTGTGTGCGCCACCGATCCGCGAACCAAACCTCAGCGCCGCGCCGATGCGCTGGCCACATTGGCGGCGGGGCCGCACACAATGGGTTGCGAATGCGGGGCATCCGACTGCCCCGCGGCCGAGGCCGCGCCGGCCGGTCAGGTGGTTATCCACATCCTTGCCGAGGCTGCAGCCCTCAGCGGCGGAAGCGACGCGACGGGATACCTTCCGGGTTCCGGCGTCGTTCCGCCGGCGATGTTGCGGGAAGTTGCGAAGCGCGCCAGGTTGCGTCCACTGACACCGTCATCGCTGCTGTGCGCCGAGTCCCGCTACCGCCCGTCGGAGAAACTGGCCGACTTCATCCGCGCCCGCGACCTGACGTGCCGCTTCCCGGGATGCGACAAAGCCGCCGAGTTCTGCGATATCGACCACACGATCCCCTGGCAACAAGGCGGCCCGACACATCCGTCCAACCTGGCCACGCTGTGCCGTGCGCACCATCTCCTAAAGACCTTCTGGTGCGGCGAAAGCGGTTGGCAGGAAAAGCAGCATCCTGACGGCAGGATCGTCTGGACGTCGCCGTCGGGACGCACCTACACCACCACACCGGGTGGTGCACTGTTCTTCCCTCAGCTGGCCGAGCCGACAGGTGAGCTGAACATTGTTGTGCCCCTGACTGATTCACCCGGTGCCCGCACACTGATGATGCCCACCCGTCGGCGCAGCCGCGCCGAGGAGCGCGCCGCCCGTATCCAATGGGAGCGCGGACTCAACGAGGCGCGCTGGGCAGCCGACCCGCCGCCGTTCTAGGTGCCCTACAGCGCCTTCAGTTCCTCGATGACCTCGCCGACTGACTTCTTGGCGTCGCCGAACAGCATCGACGTTCCGGCCCCGAAGAACAACGGATTCTCGATACCGGCGTAGCCCGACGACATCGAGCGCTTGAGCACGATCACCGACCGGGACTGGTCGACATTCAGGATCGGCATGCCGTAGATCGGGCTGGACGGATCGGTCCGTGCCGCCGGGTTCGTGACGTCGTTCGCGCCGATCACCAAAGTGACGTCGGTGCGCGGGAATTCGCCGTTGATGTCGTCCATTTCCTTCATGGCGTCGTACTCGACGTCCGCCTCGGCCAACAGCACGTTCATGTGGCCGGGCATACGGCCGGCCACCGGGTGAATGGCGAACTTGACCTCGACGCCCTTCTCCTCCAACAGGTCCGCCATCTCCTTGACGGCGTGTTGCGCCTGGGCGACGGCCAGGCCGTAACCGGGAACCACGATCACCTGGTTGGCGTAGGCCATCTGGATCGCGGCGTCGGCGGCCGAGGTGGCCTTGACCGGGCCCTGATCCCCGCCGGCCGGTCCGCCGACGGCGTCGGTCGCTCCGAAGGACCCGAAAACGATCGCCGGGATGGACCGGTTCATGGCCACGGCCATCAGGTTGGTCAGGATGGAACCGGACGCGCCGACGATCATGCCGGCGACGATCATCGCGGTGTTGTTCAGCGCCAAACCCGCTGCGGCGGCGGACAACCCGGTCATGGCGTTCAGCAGGGAGATCACCACGGGCATGTCGGCGCCGCCGATCGGGAACACCACGAACAGGCCCATGATGCCCGCGAACACCAGCAGCAGCACGATCCACCAGACCGACAGCCCCTTGTTCAGCCCGATGTAGACGGCCGCGGCGACGGCGGCGAGCAGCAGCACGATGTTCGCGGCCTGGAACACCTTGGCGTTCTTGACGAAGGCCTTCTCAAGGTTCTTCGGGATGATGTTTTCCTGCAGCTTGGCGAAGGCCACCAGCGAGCCCCAGAACGACACCGAACCGATGACGGCGGCGAACAGCGACCCGACCACCAGGGCCACCGTGGGCGACTGGTCGGGCTTGAAGTGCGAGAAGCCCTTGGTCTCAATGAATTCGGCCCACGCGATGAGCGCCACGGTGCCGCCGCCCACGCCGTTGAACAGCGCGACCAGTTGCGGCATCGCCGTCATCTTGGTCTTCTTGGCCGGCGGCACACCGAGGATCACGCCGATCGCCAGGCCGGCGACGATCAGGACCCAGTTGATCGACGCGGTGTCGCGGATCTTGATCAGCGTCGCCACCACGGCGATGCCCATACCGGTCGCAGCGATCCAGTTTCCGCGCACGGCGGTCTTGGGACCGGTCAGGCCCATCAGGCCATAGATGAAGAGCGCGAAAGCGAAGATGTAGAGAACGTCGACGAGGTAGTTCACCTGGTGAGCTCCTTCGCCGTGGATCCGGCGGGCAGTTCTTTCTTCTTGCCCTTGAACATTCCGAGCATCCGGTCGGTCACCAGGAAGCCGCCGATCACGTTGAGCGTGCCGAACACCAAAGCGACGAACGCGATGATCCGCACGCCCCAGTGCGCGTCGGCCGGCAGGTTGCCCAGCACCAGCAGCGCTCCCAGCACGACGATGCCATGGATGGCGTTGGTCCCCGACATCAGCGGGGTGTGCAATGTGTTGGGCACCTTGGAGATCACGGCGAAACCGACGAACCCGGCGAGCACCAGGATCGCAAGATTGGCCAGCAGTTGGGTGTACATGCGCGTCAGTCCCTTGTCACACAGGAGGCCGAGACGACCTCGTCGTCGAAGTCCGGCGCCAGCGCACCGTCTGTGATGAGCAGTTCCAGCAGCGACGTCAGGTTCTTGGAGTAGAGCTCGCTGGCATGCTCGGGCATGGTCGCCGGCAGGTTGAGCGGCGAGGTGATGGTCACCCCGTGCTTCACCGCGGTCTGGCCGGGTTCGGTGAGCTCGCAGTTGCCGCCCGTCTCTCCGGCCAGGTCGACCACCACGCTGCCGGGCTTCATGCCCTGCACCGCGGCAGCGGTCACCAGCCGGGGCGCGGGACGTCCCGGCACCAGCGCGGTGGTGATCACGACGTCGAATCCACCGATGGCTTCCTCAAGCTTCTTCTGCTGCTGCGCGCGCTCTTCCTCGGTCAACTCGCGGGCGTAGCCGCCCTCGCCCGCAGCGGCGATGCCGAGGTTCAGCCATTGCGCACCGACCGAGCGCACCTGGTCGGCGACCTCGGGTCGGACGTCGTATCCGGTGGTCTTCGCACCGAGCCGCTTGGCAGTCGCCAGCGCCTGCAAACCGGCCACACCGACGCCGAGCACCAGCACGCTGGCCGGCTTCACAGTGCCCGCAGCGGTGGTCAGCATCGGGAAGAAGCGGGTGAACTCGCTGGCCGCGAGCAGCACGGCCTTGTACCCGGCGACGTTGGCCTGCGAGGACAGCGCATCCATGGCCTGCGCCCGCGAGATGCGCGGGATCGCCTCGACGGCGAAGGCCTGCACGCCGGCGCCCTTGAGCGCACCGATCTGGTTGTCGGCGTTGCGCGGCGCGAGGAAGCCGATCAGGGTCTGCCCGGACCGCAGCCGGGCCACCTCGGAGGCCGACGGCGGGGCGACCTTGACCACCACGTCGGCCGACCAGGCGTCACCGATGGTCGCGCCGGCGCCGGTGTAGAGCTCGTCGGGCAGCAGCGCCCGCTCGCCGGCGCCCGACTCGACCACCACGGCGACGCCACTGTTCACCAGAGCCGACACCGCCTTGGGAACCAGCGCCACCCGGCGCTCGTCGGCGCCCGACTCGGCGACGACTCCCACAGTCGTCTTGCTATCTGTCATGAGCTGTGCGTGTGCTTTCTAGCTCGGAATATTTCGGGGCACCTCCCCGATGCTCGTGACACCCTAACCGCTGGCTGGTGCGATTTCCCAAGCCGCGGGCCGCGGCCTCACCCGATCGGGGGAGGGTCTTTCGGCGCTGTTTTGTGACGCAGAACACTTCATAGGCTGACAATTTCCTTGCGGAAGAAGTTTTTGTCGGCGAGGAGGCGCGTGATGGATTCACCACTGGTCAGGCTTACCGCCGGGATCGCCACGGTGATGACGGCCCTCGGAGTGGGAACCGCCCTGGGCAGTCCGGGAATCGCTGCCGCGGACGACTCCGGCCCCGACAACGGCCGGGCCGGCTCCCAGGCATCACCGGCGCCGGCCCGGGCTGCCACTCCCCCGGGTCGCGGGCGATCTTCCTCACAAGGCACCACGGCGGCGATCACCCGGACGCCGCGGCCGGCCGCGGCCAAGAACGTGCCCACACCGGTCGTGACGAGAAACACCCTCGCAGCCGTGCCGCAACCGGCGGCTCCAGTCGCAGCCGCACTGCCCGAACCGGCGGCCAAACCGGCGGCGGCCGACCCCGCCGGTCCCCCGGCACCCGTCGCCACGGTCGCGGTCGCCCCGGCTCCCGTCGCCAGGGTCGCCGTTTCCGACGTCGTCGCTCCGGCCGCCGCCGCCGCACCGGCGATCACTGCCGCCGCACCCGTCGGCTCCATCACCGCACTGCCGTCGCCACTGGTCGGCACGGGCACCGGACTGCCCCTGGAATCGCCCGCCTCGTGGCTGGTGCTTGCCGCAACCAAGCGGGCGAGCCGGGTCTCGGCCCGCCGTGCCGCGGCAACGACGAACTCCGGCCAGGCCCCATCGCCGGCCGCGACCACCGGCACGACCACCACCGTCACCTGGGCGTGGGGAACCAACCCGGTACTGGCTTTCAACCCCGCCACCGACAAGCTCGACTTCGGCTGGATGGGACCCACCCAGTTCGACGTCACCGAGAAGTCGGGATCGACCGTCATCTCCGTCGTCGGGAACAACCACAGCTACACGCTGCAGAACGTCGCGGTGGGCCAACTGACGATGACCAACATCATCGCCAAGGACACCGGCACGGTCGGCAAATGGCAGACGCTCATCTCTGGCGCGCAGACCACCGCACCTGCCGTCGCGATCGCCAATGCCACTGTGGCCGAGGGTAATTCGGGGACGACGCCCATGGCGTTCACGGTGACGCTGTCCAAACCGTCCAGCAAGACGGTGACCGTCGGATACAGCACCGCCAACGGCACGGCCACCGCAGGTTCGGACTACACGGCCACCTCCGGAACGCTGAGCTTCGCCCCCGGAACCACGTCGCGGAAGGTCAGCGTCGCCGTACTCGGTGACACCGCCGCCGAGCCGGACGAGACGTTCACAGTCACGCTGGCCAACGCCGTCAACGCCACGCTGGGCACCGCCACAGCAACGGGCACGATCACCAACGACGATGCCGCGCCGGTAACACCCCCGACCGTGTCGATCGCCAATGCCTCTGTGAACGAGGGCAATTCGGGTGTGACGCCGATGGCGTTCACAGTGTCGCTGTCGAAGGCATCCGACAAGGCGGTCACCGTCGGCTACAGCACCGCCAACGGCACCGCCATCGCCGGCCAGGACTACTCGGCAGCCTCGGGCACGCTCACCTTCGCCGCAGGAACCACCAGCCAGCAGTTCAGCGTGTCGGTCCTCGGCGACACCACCGTCGAACCCGCCGAGACGTTCACCGTCACCCTGGCCAACCCGACCAACGCGACACTGGCCACCGCCACGGCCACCGGCACCATCGTCAACGACGACGCCACCACCCCGCCGCCGGTGGCCGGGGACCGCTGGGGCAAGGCGTTCTACGCGCCCTACGTCGACATGGGCGGCTGGCCGGTGCCCGACCTGCTGGCGATCAGCCAGACCAACGGCGGCGGATCGTTGTTCACCGCGGCCTTCATGCAGGCGACCCCCGACGGCAAGCTTGCCTGGGCCGGGCTCAATGCGTTGGAACCCTCGGCCACCAACGATCAGGCGCAGGCCATCAACCGGTCGATCAAGGCGCTGCAGTCCGCGGGTGGGGACGTGATGATCTCACTCGGCGGTCAGGCCGGAACCTCTCTGGCGCAATGGGGTTCGGCCCACGGGATGACGGCGGCCCAGCTGGCCAACGCCTACGCCGGGGTGGTCGACACCTACGGCGTGACCCATCTCGACTTCGACATCGAGGGCGCCGCGGTGGCCGATCCCGCCTCGATCGCTTTGCACAGCCAGGCCCTGAAACTGCTGCAGCAGTCCAAGCCCCAGGTCCAGGTCTGGTACACCCTCCCCGTGTTGCCGACCGGACTGACCGCCGACGGCATCAAGGTGGTCGACTCGGCACTGAAGGCCGGGGTGAACCTGGCCGGGGTCAACGTGATGGCCATGGATTACGGCGAATCTGCCGCGCCCACAACGGGTCCCAATGCCAAGACGATGGGCGCCTATGCCATCCAGTCCGCCGAATCCACCTACGGCCAGCTGACCAAGCTCTACAGCGGATACGGCAAGACGTTCGGCTACAGCCAACTCGGTGTCACGCCGATGCTCGGCGTCAACGACATCACCAGCGAGGTGTTCACCCTCGCCGACGCCCAGGCGGTCGAGGACTACGCCCGCACCAAGGGCGTGGGCATGCTGGCGCTCTGGTCGGTCACCCGCGACACCCCGGGGCAGCTCGGGGTGTCTACGTACACCCACTCGGGGATGAGCGTCCCGGCCGGCAGCTTCGCCAAGATCTTCGACGACTACGGCACCGTCAACACGCTGAACTACGGCAGCGCCGGCGGTGGTTCGACCGGCGGCGGTACCACCCCACCGGTCACCGGCGGCACCACCACGGCCATCGGCTGGCATTGGGGGACCAACACCGCGCTGGCCTTCGACACCGCCAAGGACAAGCTCGACTTCGGTTGGATGCAGCCGACGAACTTCGACATCAGCGAGAAGTCCGGTTCGACGGTGATCACCATCGTCAACAACAACCAGACCTACACGCTGACCGGCGTGCCACTGCGCGCGATCGGCATGGGCAACATCGTGGCCCTCGACGCAAGCACGCTGGCCAAGTGGCAGGCGGCCATCACGGCGGCGAAGCAGACCGTCCTCTGATCGGACGACACGGCGTCATCCGCAGAATCATCCATTCGCCCGACGACCGAAGGGGGGTGGCGGGTCGACAGTGTTCCAACGAGGCCGAATCCCCGGCCGAACAGGCAAAGGACACCGACATGACCACCACGACCTCCCGTTGGATCTCCGCCACCCTGGCCGCGGCCGGCATCGGGATCGGCATCCTCGCCGGGACCGGCGCACCGAGCACCCCGCAGACCCACAACATGGCCGACTACGGCGCGGCGATCACCGCCGACGACGCCACCGACCACGCCCGCGACCGCGGCGTGCCGCACATGGACGACCACGAACACGCTCCCGGCTACTTCGAGCGCATGGACGGCGTCGGCCGGTAGCCCCGTGAACGGGTGCCCTATCGTGGCCTTATGGATTTCGCGATGTCCGCCAAGGCCGCCGACTACCACAAACGCCTCACCGAATTCATGGTCACCGAGGTGTTCCCGGCGGAGAAGTCCTACGACGAATACCGCGCCGCCGCGGGGCCCGGCGACTTCACCGTTCCCCCGGTTGTCGAGGGGCTGAAGAAGAAGGCCAAGGCGGAGGGCCTGTGGAACCTGTTCCTGCCGTCGGAGTCGGGACTGACCAACCTGGAGTACGCGCCGCTGGCCGAGTTGTCGGGCTGGAGCACGGAGATCGCCCCGGAGGCCATCAACTGCGCCGCGCCGGACACCGGCAACATGGAAGTGCTGCACATGTTCGGCACCCCCGAACAGAAGAAGCAGTACCTCGAACCGCTGTTGGCCGGTGAGATCCGCAGCGCGTTCTCCATGACCGAGCCGGCGGTGGCGTCCAGCGACGCGCGCAACATCCAGACCGAGATCACCCGCGACGGCGACCACTACGTCATCAACGGCCGCAAGTGGTGGACGTCGGGCGCCAACGACCCGCGCTGCACGATCATGATCGTGATGGGCCGCACCAACCCGGACGCCGCCTCACACCAGCAGCAGTCGATGATTCTGGTCCCGACCGACACCCCGGGCATCAACATCCTGCGGTCCACCTCGGTGTTCGGCTGGCAGGACCAGCACGGCCACGCCGAGATCGTCTACGACAACGTCCGGGTGCCGGCCTCGAACCTGCTGGCCGAGGAGGGCATGGGCTTCGCCATCGCGCAGGCGCGCCTGGGCCCGGGCCGTATCCACCACTGCATGCGCGCGATCGGCGTCGCCGAGCGTGCGCTGGCCCTGATGACCGAACGGGCCCGCACCCGCATCGCCTTCGGCAAGCCGCTGGCCGAGCAGGGCATGGTGCAACAGCAGATCGCCCTGAGCCGCAACGAGATCGACCAGGCGCGGCTGCTGTGCGAGAAGGCGGCGTGGACCATCGACCAGCACGGCAACCGGGCGGCGTTCAGCCTGGTGTCGCAGATCAAGTCCGTCGCGCCGATCATGGCGTGCAACGTCATCGACCGCGCCATCCAGGTGCACGGCGGCGGTGGCGTGAGCGACGACTTCCCACTCGCCCGGATGTACGGCTGGCAGCGCGCCATGCGGATCTTCGACGGGCCCGACGAGGTGCACATCCGCACGATCGCCAAGGCGGAACTCGGCCGGGAGCCCAGCGCGATGGCCGCGGCCGCCACCGCGTCGTGACCGAGACCCCCGCTGCCGCCGAACGGCTTTCCGGCGCCTGGAATTTTCGCGACGTCGCACAGACGGCGGGGATTGCGCCGGGCCGGCTGTTCCGGTCCAGTGAACTGTCCCGGCTCGACGACGACGGGCGCGCCGTGCTGAATTCCCTCGGCGTCACCGACGTCGCCGACCTGCGCTCGCCCGTCGAAGTGCAGCGCCGCGGGTCCGGCGCGGTGCCGGGCGGTGTTGTGGTGCACAACCTTCCGTTCCCCGAGGTGACGAGCACTCACGGCGAGGCCCCGCACGAGTCCAGCTGGAACCGGATGATGACGGAGCACTCCGAGGACGAGCCGGCAGCGGCGGCGCTGCGCTGGATGACGGCCGAGTACGAGCGGTTCCCCACCCTGGCCGGGGCGCGCCGGGCGGTCAGGCAGATCATCACCATGCTCGGCGATGGGCGGCCGGTGCTGGTGCACTGCTTCGCCGGCAAGGACCGCACGGGATTCGCGGTGGCGGTGGCCCTGGAGGCGGCCGGGGTGCCGCAGGACGCGATCGTGACCGACTACCTGCGCAGCAATGACGCGGTCGGCAGCTTGCGCGACGCCATCCTCACCACGATGCGCAGCCGTGAGGGCGTCACCGACGAGGTGGTGTCCTTCGCCGAATCCCGGCTCACCGACGAGGTTCTGGGTGTCCGCGAGGAATACCTGGCCAGTGCCCGCCGGGTGCTCGACGAGACGCACGACGGCCTGTCGGGCTATCTCGAGGCGGCCGGTGTGACGCCGGAGGATGTCATCCGCCTGCGCGCCCGACTGCTGGGTTAGGCCCGGGTCAGACGAGGACGCCGACGACCCACGCGGCGGCGGCGATCAGGGCGGCGACCAGTTCCACTCCCACTGACAGCGCGACGCCCTTGACGGCGTGCACGGTCGAGGCCCAGGCCCGCCGCTGGTCGCGCCGTTGCACGAGTTCGGCGAGATAGACCCCCAGCACGAAGCCGACCAGTAATCCGGCCACCGGGATGACAAAGAAGCCGACGACGCCCAGGACGGCGCCGGCGGCCAGTGTCCGTCCGCTGACGTCGGCCGCCTTCATCCGGCGCGCCGGCCACAGGTACTTCACCAGGATTCCCGCGCCCAGGACAGCGGTCGCAGTGCCCAGGACCACCCACGACACCGTGGTGTGCTCCAGGTAGGCCCACACCGCGATGGCTGCCCAGATCAGCAGGGTTCCGGGCAGCAGGGGAAACAGAATGCCGGCCAGACCGATGGCGATGGCGATCGCGACGAGGATCAGGCCGACGGCACTCACATCACCCAAACCTACCGATCGGCCGATACACGCCATAGAGTGTGACGCACGACACACCAATGTGTCGGATGTGGACCTCCGGTGGGGACGGTAAGCGGGTGCCGAGATATCGCGGTGTGCGTCTGGGTGCGGCGGTTTTCATTGCCGGACTTTCGTGGGCCGGCCCTCAGACGGCCGGCATTGCCGTCGCCGACAGGGGCGAGGGCGAATCCCCCGGGGCGGTATCGGATGCGGCGGGTTCGCGGGCCAACCCCCCGACCGGAAGGGCAGCGCGTTCCACCGGCGCGCTCGACGCCGGCAGCCCCCGTTCCGGGCGGCAGGCGGCGGCGCCCGCTGAACCCGTCATGCCGGATACGATCGGTGACTCCGAATCAGTCAGTGCTCCCGCAGTCCCGACGATCCGCGGTGGAGACCAGGTGTCCTCGCCGAGACGTGGGTCCGGCAGTCGCGGTGCGATCCCGACGACCCCGGCGCCGGCAGTGCCGCCCGCCGCGGGTGCGCTGGTGAGTGGGCGGACCGAGGCAGGACTTGCGCGGGCCGCCGCCGCCCGCCCGGCGGCTGTCATGCCGGCACCGGTCGAAGTCGTACCGCTCCCCGCGGCCCCCGTCGGCGCCGTCGGCGTCGCTCCGGCTGCGGAGGTCTCCACGTGTCCGAACTGTTGGACCTTCGGGGGACCCGATCGCACACCGGCGGTCAAGCAGACCCTCGGCGGTATCGGCTACGCAGTCGAGCGGCTGATCGACTCCGTCGGCAAGTGGATATCTGGGCTGCCGGGCGGCCCCGTCAGCGACCTTCTCGCAGGCGGGTTGTGGCTGGTGCGTCGCACCCTGTTCCCGGTCGGCACCGGCGTCGGGTTGTGGGGTAGTGCAGCGTGCGTGGACACCACCAAGGACTGCTCCGGACAGAACCTCACCGGAGCCGATCTCGCCGGGCGCAACCTCTCCGATGTGATATTCACCGACGCCATCCTGACCAAGGCGAATTTGACGGGTACGAACCTGGCGACGACAAGATTCGACGGTGCCACGCTGCTCGACACCAAGTTGAGCGGTGCGCTCATGGTCTCGGCGGACTTCGCGGGGGCATCGTTGGCGGGAGCCCTGCTGAGCCGATCCCGCTTCGACGGCACCAATTTCACCGGCGCCGATCTGCGTGGCGCGGTCCTGCCGACCGATCGCGGGGTCGTGACACTGGCCGGTACGACGTTGATCGGTGCGAACCTGGCGGGGCAGAAACTGTCCGGAATCGACCTTGGGGGGCGAGATCTCACCGGCGTCGACTTCACCGGGGCAGTCCTGGCCAACGCCAATCTGCAGGGCGCGAGGCTGAACCGAGCGAACCTGACCAACGCGGATCTGCAAGGCGCGGTCCTCACCGCGATCAGCGACGCGGATCTGCTCAGCGCCACCTGGACCGGAGCGGTGTTGGCCGGACAGGATCTCAGTGGCCGGAACCTTTCCGGAATCGATTGGAACGCAGTCGATCTCAGCCGTGCCAATCTCACCGGCCTGGTCCTCAAGAACGCGAATCTGACCGGAGCGAAGCTCCGCAAGGCCGACCTGAGTCAAGCCAACCTCGCGGGCGCGATCCTGACCGCGGTGAGCGACGCCGACCTGGTCAGCACGACCTGGAACGGCGCCGACCTCACCGGACAGAACCTCAGCGGCCGCAATCTGGCGAACATCAACTGGACCGGCGTGAACCTGAGCCGCGCGACCCTGACGGGCACGAACCTGACCGGGGCGAAGCTGGCCAACACCAAATTCAGCAACGCGAATCTGCAGGGCGCTGTGCTGACCAGGGTCAGCGACGCCGACCTGGTCAGCGCCACCTGGACCGGTGCCGACCTCACCGGGCAGAACCTCAGTGGCCGCAATCTGGCGAACATCAGACTCGGCGGTGCCATCCTCAACGGCGCCAACCTGACCGGCGCCGTTCTGACGAACGCCACCCTGGACCGAGCGAAACTCAACAAGGCGATCCTGAATGCAGCGAACCTGGAGGGGGCGAGCCTGGTCGGGATCAGCGACGCCGACCTGGCGAGTTCGACGTGGGAATCGGCAAACCTCACCGGCCAGGACTTCAGCACGAAAATCCTGTCGGGCATCAACCTGGCGGGCGCCAACCTGACCCGGGCGAATCTGGCCGCCACAGATTTCAGTAGAGCGAACCTCAAGGGCGCCATCCTGGCCGGCGTCGGCGATGCCGACCTCAAGAGCTCGCTGTGGACCTCCGCCAACCTGTCCGGAGTGAACCTGAGCGGGCGCATTCTCGGAACCGGCGACGGCTCGTCGAACGTCATGGATCTGACCGACGTCAACCTCACCGGCGCCAACCTCATGGGCACCGATCTGCGCGGTGTCCCGCTAACCCGGACGAACCTCTCCGACGCGATCCTGGTCAGGGCGAACCTGACCGGAGCGAAGAACCTCGCCACGGCAACTCTGGTCGGCGCCGATCTCAGCTACGCCAACCTGGCCAACCAGACCCTCACCAACGCCAACCTGACCCGGACCAATCTGGTGGGCGCGAACCTGACCGGGATCACCGACGCCGACCTCATCAGCGTGACCTGGCGCAACGCCAACCTCAGCGGTCAGGACTTCGGCGGACGCATGCTCGACCTGATCGACTGGACCGACGTGAACCTGACCGGCGCGGACCTGCACAACACGTCGCTCAAACTCGCGAAGCTAATCCGGACGAACCTGACCGGGGCGGACCTGACCGGGGCGAACCTGTTGCAGGCCGAGTTGGCCGGGGCGAACTTCACCAACGCCGATCTGACCGGGGGGAGCCTGGCCGGAACGACCGGGATGGCCAGGGCGACCTGGACCGCCGCCAACCTGACCGGGCAGGACCTCAGCGGCCGTGATCTGAGCACCATCAACTTGACGGATGCCGTCCTTACCAACGTGAACCTGACCGGGACGGACCTGACCGGCGCCAAAATCACGGGGGCCAACCTCGCCGGCGCCAGACTCGCCGGCGCGATCCTCGCCGGTATCAGCGACGCCGACCTGGTCAGCGCCACTTGGACTGGCGCGAACCTGATCGGACAGAATCTCAGCGGCCGTAACCTCGCCCGTATCAAGCTTGTCGGCGTGGCGCTGACCGACGCCAACCTGACCCGCGTCAATTTCAGCTTCGCCGACCTGAGCGGGGCGCTGCTTCCGATCGGGGCAAACCTGGCCGGCATCACCTGGCGTCAGACCACCTGCCCGGACGGCAACAAGAGTGACAGCGGCTGTTCGGGTCGCATTCCGCTGAACACCGGCGGACTGAGCGCCGACCGGGCCGCGGGCCTCTGGGCGACCCCGGCCCCCTACCCGGCGACCGGCGAAGTGGAGAAAACGGCCTGGAAGAAAATCCTCACCAATTACGAGTACCGAGCTCTTCTGGGTTCGGACGGCGTGATCCTGCGGATTGCCAACAACACCGACGCGCCGCTGAAGCTGCAGGTACGCGACGCGGATCGAGCACAACTCGTCAGCTTGCCGGTTGGGAAAGTCCTATGGATAGCGGGGCAAACCAGGCCTGACGTATTGCTTCAGGTGGAGGTCCATAGCCAGAACGCCGGTTGGGGCCGACTGATCCTGGATGACCCAACAATCGGCTACCCATCAGCAAAGGTCGCCTACTACGGCGAAAGCCCCAGTGACACATACGACGTCAACGAGGAGATCTACTACAACCTCCGCGCCGGCGATCAAGTCTTCGCATTGACCATCAAGCGTCTTCAGGATCCACAAGCCTGGATGAGTGAACCCGACGCGAGTGCCCTGAGCCCGAATGGCAAACAGACGTTCATAGCAGACTGGGCGATGTTCACCGTCTCTATCGACAAGATGGACCGGAAGGACGCGTAAATCCGTCTCCGGCGGTGAGGTACCTTCACCGTGGGGATGCCCCCGGCCGCGAATCCGATCACCAACAGCCGGCCCTCGACGGCCAGGGTCCGCACCGCGGTGCCCACCCCGCCGGCCGCACCGGGCACCAGAACCGTCTCACCGGGTTGCAGAGCAGCCCTGCGGCGCAGGGCGAAGTACATGGTGACGTAGCACGCTCCCCACCGGGATGGCCGCCTGCTCGGCATAACCACCCAGCATCACCGGCCCGAAGACCCGGTCACCGACCGCATAGCCGGAGCCCCCCGGGCGCCGACCGGACCACCCCGGCCACCTCCGTACCGGGGATGAACGGCAGATCCAGCTTCAGCTGGTACTGACCACTGATCAGCAGCAGGTCGGGAAGCACACTCCGGCGGCGCGCACGTCGGCGACGACGGAATCCGACCCAGCTGCCGGATCGTCGACGTCTAGCAGCCCCGAGGGCCCGCTCAGCTCTTGGGCGACAAGAGCTTTCACGTCACCAAACGCCTTATCGGCTCAGAGCCTGAAGGAGGCCGGCTCCGGCGCGGACAGGTCGTCGATGGTGGACCACTGGGCGGCGACGTCGTCGACGGTCGGCACGTGGTCGAAGGTGACGCCCTTGTTCTGGAACAGCGCCACCCGCTGAACCTTCCCGCCGCCGGCGATGAACACCGACGCGGTGTCCGGCACTTCCTCGGTGCACAGGTAGGCCACGATCGGCGCGACGTACTCGGGGGTGAGCTTCTTGAACACCTCCGGCGGCAGGATGTCCTCGGTCATCCGGGTGGCCGCGATCGGCGCCATGGCGTTGGCCTTGATGTTGTACTTGGCGCCCTCCTGGGCCAGCGTGTTGATCAGGCCGACCAGACCGAGCTTGGCGGCGCTGTAGTTGGCCTGCCCGAAGTTGCCGAACAGTCCGCTGGTGGAGGTGGCCACCACGATGCGGCCGTAGCCCTGCTCGCGGAAGTGCGGCCAGGCCGCGCGGATCACGTTGTAGCCGCCGTAGAGGTGCACCTTGAGCACCGAGTCCCACGCCTCGTCGGTCATCTTGTGGAAGGTGCCGTCGCGCAGGATGCCGGCGTTGCTCACGATGCCGTCGATCTTGCCGAACTCGTCGAGGGCGGTCTTGACGATGTTGGCCGCTCCCGCGGCGTCGGCGACGCTGTCGTAGTTGGCCACGGCGCGGCCGCCGGCCTCCTTGATCTCGGTCACCACCTGGTCGGCCATCGAATGCCCGGCGCCGGTTCCGTCCCGCGCACCGCCGAGGTCGTTGACGACGACGCTGGCGCCCTCCTTGGCCAGGGTCAGCGCGTACTCGCGGCCCAGTCCACCACCGGCGCCGGTGACGACGATGACGCGATCCTGTACTCCGGGCATGACGGTTCCTCTCTCGATGCTTGCGGCCGGCGTCGCCGCGGCGGCCGACGGTCTGGCGCTGTGCCAATCGTAGCCAGCCACTTCACCGTTGGATCCCGGGGCTGTTTCGGGCCTCCGGGGATACGCTTGCCGACCATGTCGATCCCACGCCGCCGGATTCTGATCGCGGGCGCGGCGGCGGCCGCGTTCACCGCCGTCCGCCCGCCGCTCTCCCAAGCGGCGCCGGATGCCGAAACCGACCTCGCCGCGCTCGAACAGCGCTACAACGCCAAGGTCGGTCTGCACGGGCGCAACCTCGACTCCGGCCGCACGCTGGACCACAACGCCGACGAACTGTTCGCCACCTGTTCGGCGTTCAAGGCCTACGTCGCGGGGGCGATCCTGCGGATGGACCAACGCGGCGAACTGAAGCTCAGCGACGAGGTGTACATCGACCGCGCCCTCTTCGTCCCGGTGGCCTCACCGGTCACGGAGCCGAACATCGGCGGGTGGATGCCGCTGTCGCAGCTGTGCGCCGCCGCGGTGCGCCAGAGCGACAACACCGCGACGAATCTGATGCTCGAGATACTTGGCGGGCCGACGGCCATCACCGAGTTCGCCCGCTCCGTCGGCGACGAGCGCACCTGGATGGTGCGTCGGGAACCCGAACTGAACACGGCCTATCCCGGCGATCCCCGGGACACCTCCAGCCCACGGGCGATAGGGACCGGCTTCGCGAACATGCTCCTCGGCGACGTCCTCGACGAATCGCACCGCGCGCAGTTGTACGAATGGATGAGCACCATCGTGACCGGCGACAACCGGATCCGGGCCGGGATGCCACCCGGCTGGACGGTGGCCGACAAGACCGGCTCCGGGGACTATGCCAGCACCAACGACATCGGTGTAGCCTTCGGGCCCGACGGCGGGCGTCTGCTACTGGCGGTGATGACGCGGACGAGGTCCGACGATCCCAAGGCGCCCGCGTTGAACGATCTCATCGCCGAGGTGACCCGGATGGCGGTGCCGCGGCTGCTCGGCTAGCGGCGCTCGGCGACGACGAACGTCGAGTAACCGTCCGAATCCTGTTCCGGCACATCGATCCAGCGGCCGAACCTGCGCATCTCGTCGGCCGAAGGGGTGCCGGTGGCGGTCCAGCCGTGGCTGTTGAGCCAGCCGGTGAGATCGGCGCGATGCTCGTCGTTGTAGGTGAGGTCGGCGATGTCGACGGTGCGCTCGATGCCCATCTCGTCGGCCATCTTCTCCCAGCGCTCGCGCATCTGCCGGCGGCGCTGCTCGTCATGGTGACGCACCGCCTCGGCGGACACCCGGCTGCCCGGTGCGCTGAGTTCGGTGATCTCCTCGAAGAGCCGGTCCTGCGCCTCGGCCGGCAGGTACATCAGCAGGCCCTCGGCCAACCACGCCGTCGGGCGGGCGGGATCGAATCCGGCGGCCCGCAACGCCGTGGGCCAGTCCTGCCGGAGGTCGACGGCCACCTCGTGGCGCTGCGCGGTGGGCTCAGCGCCGTGCGCGGCGAGAGTGGCCGCCTTGTAATCCAGGACCTTGGGCTGGTCGATCTCGAACACCACGGTGCCCTCGGGCCACGGCAACCGGTACGCCCGGGAGTCCAGCCCGGAGGCCAGGATGACGATCTGGCGCACACCCGCGTCGGCGGCGGCCGCGAAGAACGCGTCGAAGAAGTGCGTGCGCACCGCCTGGTAACTCAGCATGTTGGCGAAGATCGCGGCGGCGTCGGGGTCAGCCGCGGCGATCCGGTCCTGCATCGCCGGATCCAGGAAGTCGCCCCACGTTCCGACGTCGGCGCCGTTCACCAGCAGGCGCGCGTACGGATCGCGGATCAGCGGGTCCGGGCTCTCGGTCTCGCGGGCGCGTGCCGCGGCCACCATCACGGCCGTCGTTCCCACGCTGCTGGCGATGTCCCAGGTGTCGTCGTGGCTGCGCAAACTACTCACGGGCTGCTCCTCCGCTCGGGGTGCTCCCATGGTAACGAAAGTTAGACAAGCTATCCGGTGCGCTTCCAGGAGTCACCGTCGAGCAGCCGGATGAATTCGTCGGTGATGGCGCCCACCCGGTCCTGGCCGCCCACGAAGCCGGCGTAGAAGCCCAGGCCCCAGAGTGCCGCCACCAGCATCTCGGCCGCCGCGTCGACGTCGAGGTCGTCGCGCAACTCGCCGTTGTCGATACCGTCGCGAACCACGCCCGAGGCGAACTCCCGGGTGTGCTGAAGGGAGTCGGTGCGGTCGTCGGCCAGCTCGGGGTGACGTTGGCACTCCAGAACGGAGGTCACCATGAAAGCCGCCACCGACTCGTCGTACTCGCGGCCAGAGACCGCGGCCCGGACGAAGGCGTGCACCCGCCCGGCCAGCGTCTGCTCGGCCTCGGCCTCCTTGAGTCCCGCGGCGATCACCGAGCCGTTGGTCTCGGCCACGACGTGCCGGTACAGGGCTTCCTTGCTCGGGTAGTAGTGGTTGATGGCCGGCCGGGTCAGGTCGGCCCGGGCGGCGATCTCCTGGAAAGTGGCGGCCTCGTATCCCATCTCGCCGAAGACCTCACGGGCCGCACACAAAATCCGACCACGAGTCTGTCCTGATTTCGCTGCGGGTGGCCGACCCGGGCCACGTCTGGCGGTTTTCGGCACATCACAATACTGCCAGACGCAAGTAACCCCCGGAGGCGGGCGGGCGGGCGGCAAGCATCCGGAACTGTGCTGCGGGCCACCCGCAGAGCCGGGGGATCGATCAGAAGCCCTGCCACGAAATTGAATTCACCTCGACGTCATTGACCGTCGGGGTCCATCAGTCGGATCGGTACCAGCAGGACGTGGTCGCACGAAGCATTCGGCGCAAACAGGATTCGCCGGCGGCCCGACCTCAGATCCGTCCGGCGCGAAACCGACGAAAAGTTTGCTGGAATGAGACGGTGCCAATGACCTCGGTCGAATGACCGGGGGAGATCCGGGCGGTCATGGGACAAGCTTGCCTGCCGACGGGACAAGGGGCCTAATGTCTGTGTCCATGCCTATCGTCGCGGCACGCGAGTCCTACTTCGAGGCGGGCCTGGACATCCTCGCCGACCTCGGGTACGGCGGGCTCAAACTCGCGGAGGTGTGCAGCCGTCTGGGCGTCACGTCCGGCTCGTTCTACCACTACTTCACCGGCTGGGCCGCCTACACCCGCGAGCTGATCTCCTACTGGCGGCAGGACCGTACGGTCCGCATCATCGACGTCATCCGCGCGCAGCCGGATCCCCGCAAACGGATCGAATCGATCATCGAGGTCGCACTGTCGCTGCCCCACGGCGCCGAGGCCGCCATCCGGTCGTGGAGCGCGGTGGACCCGGAGGTGCACGCGGTACAACTGGAGGTCGATCAGCAACGGTTCGAGATCACCTACGAATCGGCGTTCCAGATCGTCAACGACGAAGCCCAGGCACTGGCCTACGCCAACTTGGCCACCTACCTGTTCCTGGGCTACGAACAGACCACCCTGCCGCGGGAGTTGCGCATGTTCGAGTGGATGTGCAACACCATGCTCGACGACCTGGAGGCCGGCCGCTTCGCCGACGTACCCCCGCCGTGACGGCATTGCGGCGTCTCGCCGAACGCCTGCACACCCGCGACCCCGGGCGCGACGGATTGCGCAGAGCGCTGCGCGCCGCCATCGCCATCCCGGCCGCGGCGGCGGTCAGCTATCTGGTCGCCGGCAATGCCCAGACCCCGGTGTTCACCCTCGTCGGCTCGATGGCGCTGATGGTCGCGGCCGACTTCCCGGGCAGCCGCCCCAACCGGGCGCTGGCTTACGGCAGCCTCGCCGTCACCGGTGCGGTCTTCATCACGCTGGGCACCTGGGCCGCCCCGCACCCCTGGCTCGCGGTCGCGCTGTGCTTCGCGGTGGGCGCCCTGGTGAGTGTTCTGGGGCTACTCAGCGAGATCATCGCCGCCGGACAGCGGGCCATGCTGATGACCTTCCTGCTGCCGGTCTGCGTCCCCGACGGTCCGCTCGGTGAGCGGCTACTGGGTTGGCTTCTAGCACTGGTGGTTTGCGTGCCGGCGGCGCTGTTCCTCTTCCCACCGAGAGCGGGCACCGAACTGCGGCACCTCGCCGCGCGGGTCTGCACGGCCCTGGCCGACCGGCTGGACGGTCGCGGTTCGGCCGAGCAGACCGCCGCGGCGATGGCCCAACTGGACGCCGAATTCCTCGGTAGCGCGTTCCGACCGGTGGCGCTGACCGCGGGCAGCCGTGGCCTGATGCGGGTGATCTCCAACCTGCGCTGGCTCTGCAACCGGTTCGAGCCCGACGCCGCGCAGGTGCTCGGACCGATCCGGCCGGCCGCCGTCGGCGTGCTGCGCGGCAGCGCCGAGGTGCTGTTGTCCGGAGAGCGGGCCGGAGCCGAGAAGCTGGCGACGGCGGTCGACGAACACCGCACGATCGCTTTACGGCAGTACGACAACGACATTCACGACATCATCGATGAGCCCGACGACGCGATCGCGTTGCAGCACGGGCACATGCTTCTGAGCAGGCGGACGATGAGCGCGACGATCGGGCTCACCGGGAAGATCATCGCCGCCGCGACGGTGACCGACACACGCGCCCTCGTCGACCGGTTACTCGGCCGCGGACTGCCCGAGACCGGCATCGCCGACCGGGTGCACGGCACACGCGCCGCGGTGGCCGGCCTGGCCGGATACCTGTCCACCGGTTCGCTCACCGTGATCAACAGCATTCGCACCGGCCTCGCACTGGCACTGGCCGTCGGGGTGACGCGGGTGCTCCCGGTGCAGAACGGGATGTGGGTCGCACTCGGCGCACTGGCCGTCCTGCGCAGCAGTGCGGCCACCACTCGCACCAGTGTGGTCCGCGCCCTGACCGGCACCGCCATCGGATTCGTCATCGGCACCGCGGTCATCGGCGTCGTGGGCGTCGATCCCGTCGTGCTGTGGATTCTGTTGCCGCTGGCCACCTTCGGCTCGACCTACGTGCTGACGGTCGGGTCCTTCACCGCCAGCCAGGCGTTCTTCACCATGCAGGTGCTGATCGTCTTCAACATGATGCGGCCCACCGGCTGGCAGGTCGGTCTGATCCGGATCGAGGACGCGGTCATCGGCGCGGTGGTGGGACTGGCGGTCTCCCTGCTGCTGTGGCCGGGAGGCGCGCAGAAGGCGGTGCAGCGCTCCATCGCCGATGCCGTCGTCGCGTTGTCCTGGTATCTGGACGCGGCGGTGACCCGGGTGACCCGCGGGGTGTCCCCGGAGACCGACGAGGCGGTCGCCGAACTCGGCGCCGAGGCGCTGGTCGCCGCGCGCAGCCACGGCGACGCGGTGCGCGGCTACCTGGTGGAGACCAACGGAACCGTCGACGCCGCCCAGGTGGAGACCGCCAGCCTGATCCCGCGGTTGCGGACCACCGGCGACATCATCGCTGACATCACGCCACCGCCTCCCGGCGTGTACCCGCGAACCCGAAAAGTGTTGGAGGAACACGTCGCAGCGCTGTGCGCGCGCATCGAACAGGTCCACGGACCCGGTTCGCTGCCGCACATGACCGACGAGTTCGTCCCCACGCTGCGCGCCGAGGCCGCCACGACGCCGGACCCGGCTCGCTCGGCGCTGCCGTTGGTTACCGCGGCGGCCAACCTCGGGGAACTGGAGCTGACCTGGCCGACGTTGGCCGCGGCGGACGAGATGGCCGGGGCGTGAACCAGTGGCAGTTACCCGAGGACGTCCTGCGCCACGGCCCTGGCCTCCGCCGGGCTCCCGGTGCCCAGCACCGCCGCGGCGGCGTCCCGGCACTGTTGCAGGGTGACCGTCGACAGCTTCGCGCCGACCGGGGTCACGGCGGACGCGGCCGCCGACAGCGATGTCACACCCAGCCCGGTGAGCACGCAGGCCAGCAGCGGATCGGCCGCGGCCTCGCCGCACACGCCGACCGGCTTGCCGCTCGCCTGCCCGGCGCTGGCGGTCTTGGCCACCAGGGCGAGCACTCCGGGCTGCCAGGGGTCGGTGAGGGTGGCCAGGTCCGAGGACATCCGGTCGGCCGCCATCGTGTACTGGGTGAGGTCGTTGGTCCCGATCGACAGGAACTCAACGTGCTCGAGGATCTTGTCGGCCAGCAGCGCGGCGGCCGGGACCTCGATCATGACGCCGGGATGCAGTCCGCGCTCCCGGGCGAGCTCGGCGAAGCGGCGGGCCTCCTCCGGCGTGGCGATCATCGGCGCCATCACCCACGGCGCGTTGCCGGTCCGAGTCCCCGCCTCGGCGATGGCGTCGAGCTGGCGGGCCACCAGGGCGGCGTCGAGTTCGATGATGCGGAAGCCGCGCACGCCCAGCGCCGGGTTCTCCTCCTCGGGGCTGTTGACGAACTTCAGCGGCTTGTCCGACCCCGCGTCGAGGGTGCGGATCACCACCTTGTGCCCGGCGAAGGCCTCCAGCACCTCGGCGTAGATGTCGGCCTGCGCCGCCACGCTGGGCTCGGTCTCGGCGTCGAGGAAGCACAGTTCGGTGCGGAACAGGCCCACGCCCTCGACCGGCGCCTGCCGTGCGGCGCGGGCGGCCGAACCGTCGGCGACGTTGGCCAGGATGGCGACCGCATAACCGTCGGCAGTGGAGCCGGGGCCGGACCACCCGGCCATCGCGGCGGCCGCGACGTCGGCCGCGGCGACCGCGGCCGCGGCGTCGGCCCGGTCGGGGTCGACGGTGATGGCGCCGCGGCTGCCGTCGATCAGCACCATGGTTCCCGCGGGAATCCCGTCAAGGCCCTTGACGGCGACCACGCAGGGAATGCCGAGCTGACGGGCGATGATCGCGGTGTGGCTGGTCGGACCGCCGAGAGATGTTGCGAGACCGACGATCCGGTGCGGGTCCAGTCCAGCGGTGTCGGCCGGTGCGAGATCCTCAGCGAACAGAATGGACGGTTCGACGGGCTCGGGCACGCCGGGCGCGGGCAGGCCCGCCAGCTCGGCGATCACGCGGTCACGGATGTCCTTGAGGTCGGTGACCCGTTCGGCCATCAATCCGCCCATCTTGGTGAACATCTCGATGAACTGCGCGGCGGCATCGGCGGTCGCGCGGATCGCCGGCTTGCCGGCCTTGATGCCGTTCTCCGCAGCGCCCAACCACGCCCGGTCGGTGGCGAGCTGTGCGGTGGCGGTCAGCACCTCCGCGGCAGCGCCGGTGGCCGCCGCGGCCTTCTCCCGGAGCCGTTCGGCGACGGTCGTGGCTGCGGCTCCGAAGCGGGTCACCTCGGCGGGCCGGTCGGCGTCCGGAACCTCCACGCCCGGATCCAGCTCGGTGATGGCCGGTAGCCGGTTGGCCCGGATCACGGGGGCGAACCGGACGCCCGGCACCACCGGGACACCCTGCAGGGAGGTCGATTGTGAGGCGGTCATGCAGCCGATTAGAGCAAAACGTTGACAACCCCACATGGACGGCGGTAAAACCACACATATCAACATAAATGTGGGATAAACCCACATGCCGGCCGCGGCGGTGCGGAGGGAGGTGTCGTGTATCCGGAAGAGCGGCAGCAGGCCATCGCCGCGCAGGTGATCGCGCAGGGCCGTGCCTCGGTGGCCGAACTGGCCCAGACGTACGACGTCACCACCGAGACCGTGCGGCGGGACCTGGCCGTGCTCGACCGGGCCGGGGTGGTGCGCCGGGTGCACGGCGGAGCGGTGCCGGCCCGGGCACTGCACCTGGTCGAGCCCAGCGTCGAGGCACGGGAGGCGACCCGGACCACCCAGAAGCAGGCTGTCGCCCGGGCAGCCGCGGAGTTCTTCCCGCAGTCAGGCGCCACCGTCCTGTTCGACGCCGGCACCACCACCGCCTGGCTTGCCGCACTGCTCCCGCCGGACCGCGACCTGCTGGTGGTGACCAACTCGGTGCCGATCGCCGCCCGGCTGGCCGGAATGGGTTCGGTGTCCCTGCAGATGCTGGGCGGCCGGGTCCGCGGACTGACCCAGGCCTGCGTCGGGGATCAGACCGTGGCCACCCTGAGTTCCCTGCGTGTCGACGTCGCGTTCATCGGGGCCAACGGCATCACCGCCCGCCACGGCCTGTCCACGCCGGACCCCGATGAGGCCGCAGTCAAGCGCGCAATGGTGGGATGTGCGAACTTCGTTGTGGTGGTGGCCGATTCGTCGAAGATCGGCCACGAGGAGTTCGTCAGCTTCGCACCGGTGGATTCCCTCGACGTCCTGGTGACCGACGCCGGGATCGGCTCACGGGAGCGCGCCGAGCTGACCGCCACCGGCCTGGAAGTCGTTGTCGCACAGGGAGCCGCATAAATGGGAGCCGCATGATCGTCACCGTCACCCCCAACCCGAGCATCGACCGCACCGTCACCCTGCCCGGTGAACTGGTGCGCGGCGCGGTGCACCGTGTGACGTCGGTGTCCTCCGAACCGGGCGGCAAGGGCGTCAACGTCGCCCGCGCCCTGACGCTGGCCGGCCTGGAGACCGTCGCCGTGCTCCCGGCCGGTCACCACGACCCCATTCTGGCCGGGCTGCAGGCCCAAGGCGTGGCGTACCACGCCGTGCCGGTCGCCGGCGGTGTTCGCACCAACCTCACGATCACCGAAGACGACGGCACCACGACGAAGATCAATGAGCCGGGCGCGGAGTTGTCAACCAGTGAGGCCGAGGACCTGGCCTGGGCCGTCATGCAACGGGCCAAGGGCGATCACTGGGTGGTGCTGTCCGGCTCGCTGCCCCCCGGCCTGCCCGACCACTGGTACTCCGACATGGTGGCCGCGCTCAAGGCGCACGGGTGCAAGGTCGCGGTCGACACCTCCGACGCGCCGCTGACCGCCCTGGCCGTGCGGCTCGAGCATGCCGCCCCCGACCTGATCAAGCCCAACTCCGAGGAACTGGCCGGCCTGGCCGGGGTGACGCCGGAGTCGTTGGAGGACGCGGTCTCCCGCCGCGATGCCGGCCCGGTGGTGGCCGCGGCGCGCCGCCTGATCGGCCGCGGCGTCGGGGCGGTGCTGGCCACGCTCGGTCCGGCCGGGGCGGTGCTGGTGAATGCCGAGGGCGCCTGGCTGGCCGCCCCGCCGCCGATCACCCCCCGCAGTACCGTCGGCGCCGGGGACTCGTCGCTGGCCGGCTACGTGCGCGCCGACGTCCTCGGCGCCGACGCACCGGGCCGGCTGCGGATGGCGGTCGCCTACGGCAGCGGCGCCGCGGCGCTGCCCGGGTCGGCGCTGCCCTCGCCCGACCAGATCAATCTCGACGACGTGACCGTCACGTCGGTCCCGACCCCACCCCCGTCAACCCGAGTACAACCAGAAGGTGCGCTATGACCGAATCCTCCATCATCAGTACCGATCTGGTGCTTCTCGACGCCGACGGCGGTCCGGACAAGGAGGCGGTGATCGGGCGGCTGGCGTCGCTGGTCGCCGGGTCCGGCCGGGCCACCGACCCCGCCGCCCTCGCGGCCGCCGCGCTGGCCCGCGAGGGCCAGTCCGCCACCGGCCTGCCCGGCGGCATCGCCATTCCGCACTGCCGCTCGGCGGCGGTCCGGGAGCCCTCCATCGGGTTCGCGCGGCTACGCCCGCCGGTCGACTTCGGCGCCCCCGACGGGCCGGCAGACCTGGTGTTCCTGATCGCCGCACCGGAGGGCGGCGGCGCCGAGCACATGAAGTTGCTCACCAGCCTGGCCCGCGCGCTGGTCCGGCCGGAGTTCGTGCAGTCCCTGCGTGAGGCGCCCAGCGCCGAGGCCGTCGTCGCCCTCGTCGACGGCGTGGTGCATCCCGCACCGGTGACGGCCACAGCGGCCACCGCGGCTGCCGCGGTGGCGAAACCGTCGGCGCGGCAGGCGAAGTCGGTCATCGCGATCACCGCCTGCCCCACCGGGATCGCCCACACCTACATGGCCGCCGACGCGCTGAAGCTGGCTGCCGAGCGAGCCGGGGTCGCGCTCACTGTGGAGACCCAGGGATCCTCGGGAAGCACTCCGCTGAGCGCCGACACCATCGCCGGGGCGGATGCCGTCATCTTCGCCACCGACGTCGGCGTCAAGGACCGGCAGCGTTTCGCCGGTAAGCCGGTGATCGCCTCCGGTGTCAAACGCGCCATCAACGAGCCTGACGCGATGATCGCCGAAGCCGTTGCCGCAGCGGGCAATCCGAACGCCGCGCGGGTCCAGGGCGACGCGGCATCGGCGGCCGCAGCCGCGGGCGGCGGGTCGGGCGACGTCGGCTGGGGCACCCGGTTGCGGCAGATCCTGCTCACCGGCGTGAGCTACATGATCCCGTTCGTGGCGGCCGGCGGCCTGCTGATCGCGCTGGGGTTCCTGTTTGGCGGCTATGAGATCGCGAATGCACCGGAGGGTGCTCAACCCCTCGCCTACGGCCAGAACTCACTCGGAGCCCACATCGCCGCGACGAACACTCTCACCAACCTGCCGGAGGGCGGGCTATCGCAATACCTGGGAGCGGTGCTATTCACCCTCGGCGGCCTGGCGTTCATGTTCCTGGTGCCCGCACTGGCCGGGTACATCGCGTTCGCCATCGCCGACCGGCCTGGTCTGGCGCCGGGCTTCACCGCCGGCGCGGTGGCGGTGTTCGTCGGCGGCGGGTTCATCGGCGGTATCGTCGGCGGTCTGATCGCCGGATTCGCGGCGCTGTGGATCAGCAGCTGGAGCGTCCCCCAGTGGTTCCGTGGACTGATGCCGGTGGTGATCATCCCGCTACTGGCCTCGCTGATCGTCGGCCTGTTGATGTTCCTCCTGTTGGGCCGTCCACTTGCCGCAATCACCTCCGGCCTGACCAACTGGCTCAACAGCCTGACTGGCGCATCGGTCATCGTGCTGGGGATCATCCTGGGCTTGATGATGTGCTTCGACCTTGGCGGGCCCGTCAACAAGGCGGCCTACGCGTTCGCCACCGCCGGGCTGAACGTCTCCGACGTGGCCTCGCTGCGGATCATGGCGGCGGTCATGGCGGCCGGCATGGTCCCGCCGCTGGCCATGGCGCTGGCCACCACACTGCGTCCGAAGCTCTTCAGCGAACCTGAGCGGGAGAACGGCCGCGCTGCCTGGCTGCTGGGCGCCTCGTTCATCTCCGAGGGGGCCATCCCGTTCGCCGCGGCGGACCCGTTGCGGGTGATCCCGTCGATGATGGCCGGCGGCGCGGTGACCGGCGCACTGATCATGGCGCTGGACGTGACGCTGAAGGCGCCCCACGGCGGCATCTTCGTGTTCTTCGCGATCGGCAAGTTGCTGTGGTTCCTGGTCGCCCTGGCCGCGGGGACCGTCGTCGCCGCGCTTGCGGTGATCGCGGCCAAGCAGTTCACCGGGGTCAAGCCGGACGCAGTCCCCTCATCGGCCCAAACCGCCATTTCGGCGTGAGAGATCGAGTAAAAATCACCAGTACGTCGGTCTCGACGTCGACCTAGAAGGAGCACCCATGCCCAGCAAGACCGTCATCGTCGGTTCGGCGGTCGGCCTGCACGCCCGGCCGGCCGCGATCATCTCCGAGGCCGTCGTCAACGCCGGTGTGCCGGTCACCCTGTCGCTGGACGGCGGCGAGCCGGTGGACGCCGGGTCGGCGCTGATGATCATGACCCTGGGCGCCGGAAACGGGGCGGCGGTCACCGTGACGGCAGACGACCAGGCCGTGGTGGACAGCATCTCCGCGTTGGTCGAGCAGGACCTGGACGCCTAACTAGCCGGTGAAGCGGATGGCCACGAAGCCGTTCGCGTCGACGGCCTGGCGGAACTCCTCGAGGGTCGGCACCGCCGGGTCGCGGAACTTCACGCCCATCGAACGCTGGGCTTTGCGCGGTCCGTAGCCGGTCGCGCAGCGATGGAACAATTCCGCGACCTGTGCGCCGTCGGTGATGAGTTCACCGCGCATCGTCGTGGTCCGGCCTTCGCGAACCACCTGTGCCGGCGCTCCTCCGCGGAAGTTCACCGTCCACTGTGAACCCGCCAGCGCGTACAGCTGCCCGTCGATGACGTGCGCGCTGACCGGGATCGAGAAGCGCCGCCCGGACTTGCGGCCGGTGACGTTCAGCACCATGAAGTCCTTCAGCGCCTTGCCGACCGGTGTGCCCAGCAGGTGACGCAGGGCCGAGTTCATCACCCGCATGACCACCTCGGGTGGATGCGACGGGACGACCGCCGCGGTCTGGTCTGTCATCAGCCCACCGTAGGTGGACCTGATGCGCTAGGCCAGACCCTTCAGCATCAGGTTCCAGTACAGGAACGGGAGTCCGTACTTCTTGAGGTACCAGTACGGGCGATGCGGCTTGGCCGGGTCGAGCAGCGGGAACGACGGCTGGAGCTTCAGGTCGTAGTCGAACTCGGCGAGCAGCATGTCGTGTGACGACGTGACGATCGGGCACGAGGAGTACCCGTCGTAGGACCCGGTGAGCGGCCGGCCCGTGAGGTGGGCGTCGATGTTCTCCACCACCACCGGGGCCTGCTTGCGCACCGCCGCACCGGTTTTTGCGTTCGGCGACGATCCGGCGTCGCCGAGGCTGAACACGTTCGGGTAGCGCACGTGTTGCAGGGTGTTCTTGTCGATCTGCACGAATCCGCTCGCGTCGCCGGTGGACAGTGGTGAGGACTTGATCCAGTCCGGCGCGGACTGTCGCGGCACCACGTGCAGCATGTCGTAGGGCAGCATGATGTCCGAGCCGCTGGGACCCACGGCCGTGACGG